>Ga0209794_1000035_pt1 | contig 370091 bp, 336 predicted proteins | sample EBPBio232013_DNA_FD_185869 | JGI IMG/M metagenome (GOLD analysis project Ga0209794, IMG submission 185869) | Wastewater treatment Type I Accumulibacter community from EBPR Bioreactor in Madison, WI, USA - Reactor 1_5/23/2013_ DNA (SPAdes)... | ecosystem: Engineered > Bioreactor > EBPR >...
GCCTCGATCTTGCGTTGGCGCGCCTGGTCGGCGAACAGGTCGAACTTCAGGGCGCTGCGCGTGCAAGGTTGGTTCATGAGGGGAATTGTCGGGCCTGTTGGGTGGCAATGAGGACAACTATGGGGGGGTTTTTAGAGGTTCCCAAAGGAGAGGCCAAACAATTCTTGCTGTATGACTTCATGCAAGTTGCGGGTGGCGCGGAGCGTGTCACGCTGACCCTGGCTGAAGCATTGCCGGATTTTCAGACCGTGGTGAGCCGCTGCTACGCGTCGGCACGGCCGCTTCTTGATGGCTCGTCGGTCAGGGTGCATGAACTGCGCGGCGGATGGTCAGCCAACTTGCCCCGCATTCTTGAGAGCATGTGGTGCTTCCGGTTCCGGTCGCAGTGCCTGCGCGATGCGCGGCAGGTGGTGTATAGCGGTTTTTATGCACCGTTGGCCGTCTATCAACAGCGCAGCGGGCGGCGCATCTACTATTGCCACACCATACCCCGCTATGCCTACGACCTGTACGAGAGCACGCTGGCCCAGTTTCCGCTGCCGCTGCGTCCGCTGTACGCCTTGTTCGTGTGCTGGTTCCGCAAGCGCTACGAGGCGGCTATCCGGCGGATGGATCGCATTTTGGTGAATTCGGAGAACGTGCGTCAGCGCCTCAAGCGCTATACCGGGCTGGACGCGGAGGTGGTGTACCCACCGGTGGCAACGCAGCACTTCGAGCAACTGGGTGACGGTGGGTACTACCTGTCCACCGCCCGCCTGGTTGCCAACAAGCGGGTAGATGTGATCGTCCAGGCGTTTGTCCGCATGCCGCAGCACAGATTGGTGGTGCTATCTGGTGGCCCGGAGTTGGAGCGACTGCAGGCATTGGCAGCGGGGGCCAGCAATATTGAATTCACGGGCTGGCAAACCGATGAGCAATTGCGCCGCTGGGTTGGCCGTGCGCGGGCCGTCGTTTATGTGCCGGTGGATGAGGATTTCGGTATGTCTCCGGTGGAAGCGATGGCGGCGGGCAAACCGGTGATCGGTGTTGCCCAAGGTGGATTGCTGGAAACCGTTGTCGATTCAGTGACGGGTTTTTTGGTGCAAGACCCTCCCACAGCGGAGGCTGTGATTGATGCTGTCAAGCAAACCGAGGCTACCAGGGGCGATGCGATGTCTGCAGCCTGCATAGCCCAGGCCCAACAGTTTGCGCAGGAGCGGTTTGTGGAGCGCATGCGCTCAATCGTTTTCGGAGCCCAGGCGTAAAAGCCAGGTGTCATACAACGCTAAGCGTTTGCATCTCATACCCCACGATGTTCCGTGCGTCCTTGCTGAATTCCACGCCGATCAGGTGCACCGGCCCATTGGCGCGGTATTTGTCGGCGTAGCCTTTGTTCAGCAGCTGCTGCAGGGCGCCGCCCTTTGGTGTCAGTTCGAGGACCTTGAACTCGAACAGCCAGGTCTGCCCCAGCCAGCGCACGGCCATGTCGATGCGGCCGTGGTTGGTGGCGTCTTCCAGCACGGTGTCCAGGCCCAGGGCGGCAAAGTGGCTGTAGAAGACGCTGGCCCAGTACCCTTCGTATTGGGCGATGGGGCTGTTTCTGTACCAGTCGCTTGGAATGCTGGCAAAGAAGGCGTGCATGACGTCTTTCAGGCCCGCCAGGTCGTTGGCCTGCAGCAGGTCGTACAGCCGGCTGATGTTGCGCGCGGGCACCATGGGGTCGCCGCCGCACAGCGCTGCCAGCAGGCTGTTGTTCAGGCTGGCTTTTACTTCCTGGTTGGGGTAGCGCAGGCGCAGTTCCAGCCGGCCGGGAAAGTAGCGCGTGTCGGCAATGGTGAGGTAGCCGGCCTGGAACATCAGTGCTTCGGTGGGGATGGTGTCCACGTCGAAGGTGGACAGCAGCGTCTCGGGCGCCATGATGGTTTCCAGCGCCGGGGTGAACTGGCGCCGCTCGGTCAGCAGCTTGACGAGGAAGGTGGGCGTGCCGGTCTCGAACCACCAGGGGCGGAACATGCGGTTGCGAAACAGCAGCAGCAGATCGAACGGGTTGTAGACGCTGGTGCCCAGCCAGTTGTAGCCGTTGTACCAGCGGCGGATTTCCTCTCTGTCCAGCCCGGCCAGTTCGGGGGCGAAGACGGTATCGACGTCTTCATCGGTGTAGCCGCAGATGCTGCTGTAGGCTGGCACGAGGGTGATGTCTTCAAGGTTGTTCAGGCCCGAGAACAGGCTGACCTTGCTGAACTTGGAAACGCCGGTCAAGAAGGCAAAGCGCACATGGGCGTCGCTGTCCTTGATGACGGAATAAAAGTCTTTCAGTACCTCGCGGATTTGCAGCGCGGTGTGGCGCTCTTCGATGCGGTCGAGGATGGGTTTGTCGTATTCGTCGATGAGCACGACCACGCGCTGGCCGGTGGCTTCGGCCACGCGCACGATCAGGCGCTTGAAGCGGCTGCGTGCGTCGGGGTATTCGGCGGCCAGTTGGTGGCGTGCCTCCAGCGTGCCCAGCTGCTCGTTCAGGCTGGCGCGCAGGTCTTGCACGCTGCCCAGCACGCCGCCGCCAAAGCTGAAGCGCAGCACGGGGTATTGCACTGACCAATCCCAGTGCTGCTCGGCATGCAGGCCTTTGAACAGGGCGGCGTTGCCCTCGAACAGTTCTTTTAGGGTGTCGAGAAACAGGCTTTTGCCGAAGCGGCGCGGGCGTGACAGGAAGAAGTATTTGCCCTGGTCGATGAGTTGCAGCGCCAGCGGGGTCTTGTCCACGTAGTAGTGGCCTTCTTCGCGGATCTCGCGCAAGGTCTGGATGCCGATGGGGAGCTTCTTGCGGGTCATGGCGGCCATTGTAGGAGCCGGTTTTTGCTTGATTGGCGACGCCCTTCCAGGTGACACCCCCCGTCATTCCAGCGAAGGCCGGAATCCAGTGCGACTTCCAATTTCGTACAAGCACCGCCTGAGTGGCGGCGCGCATGGATTCCGGCCTTCGCCGGAATGACGGTGAGATATGTGCATGCGTCAGCCCTGATACCCCTTCGTCCTTCCGGCGAGGTGTGTGCAGGCTAGCTCAGAGGTGCGCGGCACTGCGGCTACGGTTGCCGTCCGAGCTTGTGGGCCTGCCGCCCATGCGCAATGCTGAGCAGTGAGGACACGACGACATACCGCAACGCATTGGCCCACGACCGGAAGATCTTGGATCGGTCCACCTTGGGGGTGTGCATGGCCAGCGCCACCTCGGTGATGCGCAGCCCCTGGCGGCGCATCAGTAGCAGCGTGCCAATGTCCTGATAGTCCAGCAGTGTGGCCTCGGCCGATGCGGCGACTGCCATGGCGGCGCGGTTGTACAGGCGAAAGCCGGAGACAAAGTCGCGCAGGCCCAGCCCGGTCACCCAGCGGAACCACTGCCACGCCGCGCGCCGCGGCAGGCTGTTGCGGGCGGCAAAGTAGGCCACCGTCATGTCGGCCTGGTCGCGTGTGGCCAGCAGCGTGGGCAGCTCTTCCACTTCGTAGCGGCCTTCGGCGTCAATGGTGACGACCGATGCGTAGCCCTGGGCCAGTGCATGGCGTATGCCGGTCTGCAGGCTGCCCCAGGGCGTCATGGCCAGCAGGGGGCGCAGCACGCGGGCGCCCTGCTGTTCGGCCAGGTGGCAGGTGGCGTCGGTGCTGCGGTTGTCCACCACCAGCACGGGGGCGTTGACCAGGGCGCGTACGCGCTGCAGCAGGTGGGCTATGTCGGCGGCGTTGTTGTGGGTGGAGATGACGACCATCAGGCCCCGCGTGGGCGCAGCGGGCTGCATGCCGGGGGCCAGGCCCCGGTAATGGCGGGCGGTGGCTCGCTCGCATGGGCCGATGCTGAAGTGCTGGTGCAGGGCCTTGTGCCCGGCCTGGCCCAGGCGGGCGCGCAGGGCCGGGTCGTGCTGCAGGCGGGCAATGGTGCTGCGCCAGGCGTCCACGTCTTCAAAGGGCACATGCAGGCCGCAGTGCGCGTGCGACACCACCCAGGGCATGCCGGAGCCGGGTAGGTCGGTCACCAGGCAGGGGCGGGCGTGCTGCATGGCCTCCAGCAGCACGATGCCGAAGGCCTCGGTGCGCTCGCGCGATGCCAGGCAGAACAGGTCGCACTGTGTCAGCAGGGCATGCTTTTGGGCGTCGTCCACGGCACCCAGCAGGCGCGTCGCGGGCGGCATGCCTGCCGGCGTGGTACTGGCTATCAAGGCCTGCAGCGTGTCGCGCAGCTCGCCGTCGCCGGCGATCAGCAACTCCACTCCGGGCAGGGTGGCTACGGCGCGGATCAGTGTTTCAAAGCCCTTGTAGTAGGTCAGCCGCCCAATGGACAGCAGCCGCAGGCGCGTGCCAGGGCGCCATTGCAGGGGCGCCTCCAGGGCTGCAGCCGGGGGTGCGCTGCGCAGATCCAGGCCCAGCGGGACTACCTCGCATTTGCCGCGCCAGCGGCGCAGTGCGGTGCTGGCCTGCAGGTAGGGGGGCGATGTGGCAAACACTTGCTGCGCGCGCTCCAGCAATGCTTGCTCGAATGGGCGGTACAGCATGTATGCCAGCGCCACGGACCACTTGATGTTGGAGACCACCACGTCCGAATGCCAGTGCACCACCCAGGGCACCTTGCGCGCGCTGGGCAGCGTCAACGCCCACAGTGCGGAGTTGTTGGGCATGTGCAGGTGCAGCACGTCGGGCTTGATGCGGTCGATGGCGTTGCGCAATGCCCGCCGAAAACTCAGTGCAATGGGTGCATAGACCAGGTTGAATTGCACGGGCACGCGCTGCACCCAGTCGGGGTCATCAGGCAGGGGGTCGCCATGCACCAGGGCGTGGGCGTCTATGCCCTGGCGGCGCTGCTCGTGGATCAAGTCGGCCAGAAAGACTTCCATGCCCCCGCGGTAGGGGGGATAGAACTTGCCGACGTGCAGGATGCGCATGTTGGGGGCGGGCACGGGTCAGGGCTTCTTGGGCGCTGGCGCGGCAATCTGGTCGCGTACGTTGCGGTACTGTGGGTTGCGCGGATCCAGGCGAATGGCCTGGTCCAGGTCTTTCAGGCTTTGCGCCAGGTTACCCGCCCGGTGGTGGGCCATGCCACGGCCATAGAAGGCCGCGGGGTTGGGGTTGCGTGCCAGCAACTGGTCAAAGAGGGTTATGGCGCGTGCGGTATCTCCCTGGCCGACCAAGGCCATGCCCAAGCCCATTTCCAGGCGTGGATTGCCGGGGCTTTGCTGCAGCAGTAGATTGAAGCCGCTGATTGCTACGTCGAATTGGTTGGCGCCAATCGCTGCCTCTGCGTGGCGCAGGCGCAGTAGTTGCTGCATCTTGTCTCCGCCTTCGATGGCGTCTGACTGGGTCTTCAAGGCAGCGTCGAAGCTTTGGAATGCCTGGGCGAATTGGCCCAACGCAAAGGCCGATTCACCACGGTGATAGTGCAGCGACTGGCCGGTAAAGCCCTTGGCCTGTGCGGCGTCGAAGGCTTGCAGTGCCTGGGCATGCTTGTTTTGTTGCTGCAGCACCACCCCGGTATTGAAGCGGGCATTGCCCTGGGGGTCGCCCAGCGCATCGGCGGTGGCAAAGGCGCGCTCGGCCTGCGGCAATAGGCCTTTTTCCAGCTGGTAAGCACCCAGGTTCAAGAAGGCGCGGCTGCGGCCTACCGCGTTGGCGGGTGCGTTGCGGTCTATTTTTTCGGCGGCATCGCCCCAGGCGGTACCGGCATCCTTCAAGGAGGCCACTCGCTCCAGTGCCAGGGCGCCAAATACCAGCCCCAGGACGGCGCCCAGGATGTAGATGCTACGTGGCTTGAAACCGGTGAGAACGATGGCCGCCAGCCCTGGCAGGGCCACCGCCCACAGATAGCTGCGGTACAGCACAAACGGGTCTTGCACCCATACCGTGGAAAACTCCGTGAAGTACCACAGTAGCGGAAACAGCAGCAATAGCCCGGCCAGACCCCACAGGTTGCTGCGGCGCACCACCAGCCACAGGCTGGCACTCAGCAGCACTACGTAGGCAACTGCGCCCAAGAGGTGCCAGGGAGAGCCAAACCCCAGGGGGAAAGCCGGCCGTGGGTCGATGGACATCCACTGCACGTTGGGAAGCACCCACAGCAATCCGTAGGTAAAAAACAGGGCGGCTTCGTTCAGGATGCTGAGCGGGTACATCTGCAGCGTGACGCCGGGGCGTACGGCCTCCAACTGCTGGGCGAGCGCAATGGACTGGGGGTCGAACAGGCGGCCCAGCACGTTGCCGTAAATGCCCCAGAACAAACCAACGGCTACGGCCAGCACTACCAGGGCAGCACCGGCGACGAGCGCAATCTGCTTCCACGCCGGGCGCTGGATGTAAATGTACAAGGGCACCGTCATGGCGGCCGTCATGACCGCGTATTCCTTGGAGAGCACGGCTGCCACGTAGCTCAGCAAGGCGCAGGCAAACCAGGCGCCTGTGCCAGTCTGCAGGCCGCGCACGAACATCCAGCACGCCAGCACGGCAAACAACGTGGCCATGACGATGGATCGCTGCGCAAGGTAAGCCACGGCATAGACGGCCACAGGGTTGAGTGCAAACAGTGCAACGCCTACACGCAGCGCCGCAGTGCGTGAACATTCGAAGTATTCGTGCTCTTCAAACTCCTGGGGGAAGTGTGCCGTGCCCACCAGGGCCTTGAGCAGCAGGTAGAGCGCTGCCACCACGCCCAGGTGCAGTGCTAGGTTGACGAGACGCTGCTTCCACCACCCCTCGCCCAGCAGATCCTGCACCCACACGAAGCTGCCATATGACAGCATGCGCTGCTTGAACTGCAGCAGGCTGCCATATTCGCCAAAGATGGTGCCATCGCCTAAGCGCAGGTCGTCAAAAACCAATGCGTTATGAAGGCCGGGGAGGTACACCCCCAGTACCGCCAGGAAAAGCACTGCGGCAAACACATAGGGGGTTTTGGATGATTCGGTCATGGGTCGATGGTGCCTAATTGGCGACATGTCTCAGATAGCACTTCGCAGTAACACCGCGTCATTCCGGCGAAAGCCGGAATCCAGTGTTGGTGCCAGTACGAGGTACCTGGATTCCGGCTTTCGCCGGAATGACGGGTATCTGAGGCATATGACTAATCAGGCGATAGTGATGTGCCCGGAGTGCACAGGTGCTTGTGCCGCAGGGTGGAAAGCTGACAGCTCAAGTTTAAGTTATGCCTGTGGCGCGGTTTGGCTCTCCGGTGTCAGGCACAAGAATTGATCGAGGATGTGCCAGTGGTCGTCATGGAACTGGTCTTCCATTGCGGCCAGCTGCTGCTGCGGCAGCCACTCGGCATACGCCGCGTCGTCGCCGCCGCGCACCTCGGGCAGGGGTTCTTGCCCCAGGTCGAAGAAGTACGCCTGGGTGATGACGCGCCCGCGCAGGCTGCGCTGCGGATGATCGAAGATCCGCTGGCCGCGTAGTGCCGTGCGCAGGTGCGCTTCGGGCAGGGTGCAGTGGGTTTCCTCTTGCAATTCACGCAGGCAGGACTGCCAGAGCGTGTCGTTCGGCTCGACAAAGCCGCCGGGCAGCGCCCACAGCCCCTTGCCGGGGGCGTGGCCGCGGCGGATCAGCAGTACCTGGCCCTGGCAGCGCAGCAGCGCGTCCACGGTGACGAAGACCGGCGGGTAGGGCGCGCCGGCCCAGCTGGCGCGGTACTCGCGCAGCATGCGCCATTCTTCTTGCAGGGCAGGGTAGTGCGCGGTTTGCGCAAATTGCTGCAGCCAGGCGCGCGTGGCCGTGGGCAGATGCTGGGCCAGGGGGGCGAGCGCGGCATCCAGCGAGTCCGGCGTGGCGCCAAAGTAGGCGTCGCGTATCGGGGTGGCGTCGATGGCACCCTGGCGCGCCATGCGGATCAGCTCCCAGCCGGGGAAGGCGCGCAGGTAGCCGCTGGTGTCGTCCTTGAAATGACCGACCAGGGCGATGCGCGCTGCTGCCGGCGTGTTTTCGGCAACGGCCTGGCGCACCGCCTGCGCCCAGCGCGGCTCGTCGTAGTAGTCGCGCATGGGCAGCACGATGAGGCGCGCGCGCTCTGCTTGTGGTAGCGCATCGCGCAGCATCTGTGCGCGCTCCTGCCAGGTGAATGGGTTCCTCGGCGTGCGCGCCTGGTGCGCCGAGCCGAGCACGACGATGGCCCGGTGGGCACGCGCCAGCGCCTCGTGCAGCAGGGCCAGGTGGCCCTGGTGCAGCGGCTGGAGGCGGCCTATGAGAACGGCGGCGTCGTACATGGTTTTAAATGCTCCTTGAATAATAGCGTTCAGCGCTTATTCATCGGGCGGTAGGGCCGAATTTTCTCAAAAACCGTCAGCGGGCTGCATGGGCTTACAGCCCCGCCGCGGCGCGCAGCGCGACCGCCTTGCGGTCTGCGTTCACAGCGCTGCGCGCTATGGGCTGCGCCCGCGTACCGTCACTGCGCCGAAGGCGCGGCGGGCTTACAGCCCGGCTGCGGCACGCAGTGCCGCAGCTTTGTCGGTACGCTCCCAGGTGAACTCGGGCTCCTCGCGGCCGAAGTGGCCGTAGGCGGCGGTCTTGGCGTAGATGGGGCGCAGCAGATCCAGCATCTGGATGATGCCCTTGGGGCGCAGGTCGAATTCGCGGGCGACGATGGCGGCGATCTTCTCGTCCGGGATGACGCCCGTGCCCTCGGTGTAGACGGTGATGTTCATCGGCCGCGCCACGCCAATGGCATAGGCCACCTGCACCTGGCATTGGCGCGCAAGACCGGCGGCGACGACGTTCTTGGCGACATAGCGCGCGGCATACGCTGCGCTGCGATCCACCTTGGTCGGGTCCTTGCCGCTGAAGGCTCCGCCGCCATGCGGGCAGGCGCCGCCGTAGGTGTCCACGATGATCTTGCGCCCGGTCAGGCCGCAGTCGCCCTGCGGCCCGCCGACGACGAAGCGGCCGGTGGGGTTGATCAAATACTTGGTGTCCTTGAGCCACTCGGCCGGCAGCACGGGCTTGATGATCTCTTCGATGATGGCCTCGATGAAGCTGCCCTTCATCTTGTGCGCGTTCTCGCTCTGGTCTGGACTGTGCTGGGTGGACAGCACCACGGTGTCGATGCTGTGCGGCTTGCCGTCCACATAGCGCATGGTCACCTGGCTCTTGGCGTCGGGGCGCAGAAAGGGCAGGCGGCCGTCCTTGCGCAGCTGCGCCTGGCGCTCGACCAGGCGGTGCGCGTAGTGGATGGGCGCGGGCATCAGCTCGGGCGTCTCGTCGCAGGCGTAGCCAAACATCAGGCCCTGGTCACCGGCGCCGGTGTTCAGGTGATCGTCGGATGCGTGGTCGACGCCCTGGGCGATATCGTTGCTCTGCTTGTCGTAGGCCACCAGCACGGCGCAGCCTTTGTAATCGATGCCGTATTCGGTGTTGTCGTAGCCGATGCGCTGGATGGTGTCGCGCGCCACCTGGATGTAGTCCACATGGGCGTTGGTCGTGATCTCGCCGGCCAGAACCACCAGGCCGGTGTTGGTCAGCGTCTCGGCGGCCACGCGCGAGAGCGGGTCTTGCGCCAGGGTCGCGTCGAGGATGGCATCGGAGATCTGATCCGCCACCTTGTCGGGGTGGCCTTCAGAGACCGATTCGGAAGTGAAGAGGAAATCGTTCGCCATTTGAATAAACTCCAGTATTTGCAGCATTTGGGCGTTGCCCACAGCTTTCAGGAGCCTTGTGGCGAACGCTTTAGCAGTTGTGTTTAACGTCGCCCTGCAAGTTGCTCATTTAACTCGGCGACACCCGCCATTCTAATGCCTAGCGTTTTTCGCCTTTTTTCTGTGTTGCCGTTGTGGTTGCTCCACGCCATTGGGGCGGTCCTGGGCTGGGTGGCGTTTCTGGCCTCGCCCACCTATCGGCGCCGTTTTCTGGACAACGCCGCCGGCGCCGGCTACGCGCTGGCCGATGTGCGCGCCGCCGTGGCCCATGCCGGGCGCATGGTGGCCGAGGCGCCGCGCCTGTGGCTGGCGCCCGAGTCTCCGGCCTGCGAGATCCGCAACCCCGAGTGCGTCGAGCGCGCCTGGAGTCGGGGCCGCGGCATCGTCTTCCTCACGCCGCATATCGGCTGCTTCGAGCTGTCGGTGCAGGCCGTGTCGCAGCGCTGGTCGCCGGTGCATGGCCCGATCACCATCCTGTACCGCCCGGCGCGCCAGCGCTGGCTGGCCGAGGTGATGCAAACCGCGCGCAACCGCCCCGGCATAGCGGCGGTGCCGACCACGCTGCAGGGCGTGCGCCAGATGCTCAAGGCGCTGCGCCGCGGCGAGGCCGTGGGCCTGCTGCCCGACCAGGTGCCGCCCCAGGGTCTGGGCCTGTGGTCGCCGTTCTTTGGCCGCGAGGCCTACACCATGACCCTGGCCGCGCGCCTGGTGCAGCAGACCGGCGCCAGCGTGATCCTGGCGCGCTGCGAGCGTCTGACGTTCGGGCGTGGCTATGTGCTGCACCTGCAGGATCTGGCCGCGCCGCTGGCGCCAGAGCTCGAAGCGGCCGTGCTGCAGATCAACCAGGCCATGGAACAGCTCATTCGCCAGAGCCCCGAGCAATACCTGTGGGGCTATGCGCGCTACAAGCAGCCGCGCGCAGAGATGCATGGCAGCCGTGACGCTGCCGAGGGCGGCGCATGAAGACGCGCCTGGCCGTGGCCCTGATGGGCCTGCTGGCGCACCTGCCGCTGCCGCTGCTGCGTGGCCTGGGCTGGCTGCTGGGCCGGCTGCTGTTCGTGCTGGCCGTGCCACGGCGCAAGGTGGCGCTGCGCAATCTTGCGCTGTGCTTTCCCGAGGTGCCCGAGGCCCAGCGCCGGGCCTGGGCGCGCGCGACCTTCGTGGTGTTCTGCCAGACCTTTCTGGATCGCAGCTGGCTCTGGGCCGGCTCCGAGGCCCTGGTGCGCCGCCGTGTGAAGCTGGTGGGCGCCGTGCATGAGCTCGATGGCGACACGCCCACCATCGTTTTCGCCCCGCATTTCTACAGCATGGACGCGGGTGGCCTGGCGCTGCCGCTGAACACGGCGCGCGAGTTCACCTCCATCTTTGCCACCAACCCCGACCCGGCGCTGGACGCCTGGTTCATGGGTGGACGCCAGCGCTTTGGCAATGTGCGCATGCTCAACCGCGCGGACGGCGTCAAGCCCATCATCTCCTGCCTGCGCAAGGGCGGGCTTTTGTACCTGCTGCCGGACATGGACTATGGGCCGGGCGACTCGGTCTTCGTGCCCTTCTTCGCCATGCCGGACGCGGCCACCATTCCCTCGCTGTCACGCTTTGCGCGCCTGGGCCGGGCCAAGGTGGTGGCCTTGTACAGCCGCATGACGCCCGATGGCTACGTGGCCGAGCTGACGCCCGCCTGGGAGAACTTCCCCACCGAGGACCATGTGCAGGACACCGCACGCATGAACCGCGAGCTGGAGGCGGCCATCCGCACCATGCCCGCGCAGTACTACTGGGTGCACAAGCGGTTCAAGACCAGGCCCGAGGGCCAGGCTTCGGTCTATGGGTGAATGGTTCTGTGGTGAGTAGTAAACGGTAAATGGTGAGTGGTGAATGGTTACGACTTTCCATTCACCACTTACCACTTACGACTCACCATCAACCGCCGGATGCGCCCACTGCCACAGCAGCTGCGCCACCTCGTCCACGCCCTGTTTTTTCAGCGCCGAGAACATGCGCACCTCGCCGCCGCCGGCGTTCAGGCGGGTGATGGACAGGGCCTTGGCCTGCTCCGAGCGTGTGAGCTTGTCGGCCTTGGTCAGCAGCACCAGGAACTTGAGCCCCTGCTCGACACGCGGGCGCACCACCTCCAGCAGCGCCTCGTCGAGTTCGGTCAACCCCAGGCGCGGGTCGCACAGCAGGACGATGCACGACAGGCTCTTGCGGCTGACCAGGTAGTTGGCCATCACCTGTTGCCAGCGCTGCTTGTCGCTGCGCGAGACGGCGGCGTAGCCGTAGCCGGGCAGGTCGGCCAGCACCGCGTCCATCACGCCCTGCTTGCCCAGCGCGAACAGGTTGATGTGCTGCGTGCGCCCCGGCTTCTTCGAGGCAAAGGCCAGCTGGCGCTGCTGCGCCAGGGTGTTGATGCAGGTGGACTTGCCGGCGTTGGAGCGGCCGACAAAGGCGATCTCGGGTACCTCGATGGCGGGCAGCTGGTGCAGCTGCGCGGCGGTGGTCAGAAAGCGTGCGGTGTGCATCCATCCCATGGCCACCTTGGCGTCGGGCAGGGCGCCGGGCGCGGGTGTTTGTGGCGTGGTTGACATAGATTGGCCTCAAGGGCTGGAACAAATCAGGGTGCATTGTAGAATCGCCGGGTTTTGCGCTCATAAGACAAGAACCCTCGATATGAAGTTGCTCGCCTCTTTGCTCATGGCCGCCGCCCTGGCTGCCCCCGCCATTCCAGCTTTTGCGCAGGGCTCAGCCCCGGCGCAGCCCGCCAAGCCTGACCTGGCCAAGGGCGAGGCCAGCTACGCCGCGGTGTGCGCCGCCTGTCACGCGGCCGATGGCAACTCCACCATCGCCGTCAACCCCATGCTGGCGCAGCAGCACCCCGAATACCTGGTCAAGCAGCTCAAGGAATTCAAGTCCGGCAAGCGCGCCGACCCGGTGATGCAGGGCATGGCCGCCATGCTGAGCGACGACGACATGCGCAACGTGGCCGCCTGGCTGGCCTCGCAAAAGGCCAAGGAAGGCTTTGCCAAGGACAAGGACCTGGTCTCCCTGGGCGAGCGCATCTACCGTGGCGGCATCCAGGATCGCCACATCGCCGCCTGCGCCGGCTGCCACAGCCCCAATGGCGCCGGCATTCCGGCGCAGTACCCGCGCCTGTCGGGCCAGCATGGCGACTACACCGTCAAGCAGCTGACCGACTTCCGCGACGGCAAGCGCGGCAACAACAACCAGATGCGCGACGTGGCCGCCAAGCTCAACGACCGCGAGATCAAGGCCGTGGCCGACTACATCGCCGGTCTGCGTTGATTCACATCAATTCTCTGGGGGTGATTCGCGGCATTCAGGGAACCTTGCGCCGATAATCGCACCCAAGGGCGGGCGGGCACATCTGAACGGATGGCCCGCCTTTTTCACATTCGGGCTCCCGCGTTTCTCATGTCTGACCACTCTTTGGGCCACGGCCGCGCGCCGCGCTCACCGGCCACGCGCTCCATCACCGAGCTGCTGTCGTCGATGCGCTTTGCGATTGCGCTGCTGACGGTGATCTGCATCGCCTCGGTGATCGGCACCGTGATGAAGCAGCATGAGCCGGTGAACAACTACGTGAACCAGTTCGGGCCGTTCTGGGCCGACCTGTTTCTGACCCTCAAGCTCAACGCCGTCTATAGCGCCTGGTGGTTTTTGCTGATCCTGGCCTTTCTGGTGATCAGTACCTCGCTGTGCATTGCGCGCCACACACCCAAGTACCTGGCCGACCTGCGCAACTACAAGGAAAACATCCGCGCGCAAAGCCTGCAGGCCTTTCACCACAAGGCCGGCGCCACGCTGGCGGGCGAGGACACCGGGGCCGCCGCCCAGCGCATCGGCAAGCTGCTGGTCAGCGGCGGCTGGAAGGTGCGCCTGCAGCAGCGCCAGACGCCCGAGGGCGATGGCTGGATGGTCGCCGCCAAGGCCGGCGCGGCGAACAAGCTGGGCTATATCGCGGCGCACAGCGCCATCGTGCTGGTGTGCCTGGGTGGGCTGTTGGATGGCGACCTGATCGTGCGCGCGCAGATGTGGTTTGGTGGCAAGACGCCTTACCCGGGCGGCGGCTTTATCGCCGACGTGAAGCCCGAGCACCGCCTGCCCGCCACCAACCCGACCTTTCGCGGCAACCTGCTGGTCACCGAGGGCCGGCATTCCAGCACCGCCATCCTGAGCCAGTCCGACGGCATGCTGCTGCAGGAGCTGCCGTTTTCCATCGAGCTGAAGAAGTTCGTCGTCGAGCATTACTCCACCGGCATGCCCAAGCTGTTCGCCAGCGACATCGTGATCCACGACCTGGCGACGGGCGAGGCCAAGGCGGCGCGCGTGGAGGTGAACCACCCGGTGCGCCATCGCGGCGTGGAGATCTACCAGTCGAGCTTTGACGATGGCGGCTCCGAGCTCAAGCTGCGCGCCCGTCCGCTGGTGCCGGGGGCCGAGCCGTTTGACGTGGCGGGCGTGGTCGGCGGCTCCACCCAGCTCACCAACACCGGCACGGGCGAGGCGCTGACGCTGGAGTTCACCGGCCTGCGCGTGCTCAACGTAGAAAACTTTGGCGACAACGGCGCCAGCGCCTCGGGGGCCGATGTGCGCAAGGTGGACTTGCGCGAGTCCATAGAGTCGCGCCTGGGCGCGGGCAACAAGACGGTAGCCAAGCGCGAGTTGCGCAACGTGGGCCCGAGCGTGAGCTACAAGCTGCGCGACGCCGCCGGCCAGGCGCGCGAGTTCAACAATTTCATGCTGCCCGTGGACACCGGCGACGGCCAGGCCGTGTTTCTGCTGGGCGTGCGCGAAACCCAGGCCGACCCCATGCGCTATTTGCGCGTGCCGGTGGACGCCGAGGGCCGCATGGATGGCTTTGTGCGCCTGCGCCTGGCGCTGGCCGACCCGGCGCTGCGCGAGAAGGCGGTGCGCCGCTACGCGGCCGCGGCCGTGGATGCCAAGCGCCCCGAGCTGGCCGAGCAGCTGGCACAGTCCGCCGCCCGTGCGCTGGCGCTGTTTGCCGGCGACACCCTGGGCGACGGAACCATGGAGAAGTTGGCCGCAGTCAACGGCAGGCCGCTTGCCGGCCTGCCGGCGATCTCGGAATTCATGGAGGCCAACGTGCCCGAGGGCGAGCGCGAGCGCGCCGCCGAGGTGCTGATGCGCATCATGAACGGCGCGCTGTTCGAGCTGGCGCAGATCACGCGCGAGCAGGCCGGGCTGGCGCCGCTGGAGCCGGGTGAGAAGACCCAGGCCTTCATGACCCAGGCCGTGCTTAGCTTGAGCGACTCCCAGGCCTATCCGGCGCCCATGGTGTTCGAGCTCACCGATTTCAAGCAGATCCAGGCCAGCGTCTTCGAGGTGGCGCGAGCCCCTGGCAAGAACGTGGTGTATCTGGGCTGCGCACTGCTGATCATCGGCATCTTTGCCATGCTCTATGTGCGTGACCGCCGCCTGTGGGTCTGGCTGGCGCCGGGCAGCGGCGGCGCGCAGGCGACGATGGCGCTGTCGGCCAACCGCAAGACGCTGGACACGGATCGCGAATTCGCGCAGTTGCGCACCCAGTTGCTGGGCACCGACGAAACCCTTCCCCACGGAGGCAAGACATGAACACCGCCACGACGACGCTGACCCTGAACGAAGGCTACTTCGCGCGCCGCAACTGGCTGGACTGGCTGTTTGCCGCGTTGGTGCTGGCAGGCGGCCTGTTTGCGCTGCAGCGCTACGGCGCCCACATGGATGTGTATGAAAAGGGCATCCTGCTCGGCTCCATCCCCGGCGCCATCTGGCTGGGCTGGTTCTGGCGCCCGTTGCGTCTGCTGATGCTGGCCGTGGCCGGCTGCTCGCTGCTGGCCATAGGGCTGTACCAGAACAATGGCGCGGGCGACCTGGCGCGCGCCGAGACGGTGTTCGGCCTCAAATATTTCCTCTCCAGCCAGTCCGCCATCCTGTGGATGAGCATGCTGTTCTTCATGAGCACGGCCTTCTACTGGATAGGCATGTTCTCGCGCGGCCAGGGCCCGGCCATGATGCGCATAGGTTCGCGCATCGCCTGGGTGGCGGTGGCGCTGGCGTTGATAGGCACCATGGTGCGCTGGTACGAGAGCTATCAGATCGGCCCCGACATCGGCCATATCCCGGTGAGCAACCTCTACGAGGTGTTCGTCATGTTCTGTTGGATGACGGCCGTGTTCTACCTGTACTACGAGGAGCAGTACGCCACGCGTGCGCTCGGCGGCTTCGTGATGCTGGTGGTCAGCGCCGCCGTGGGCTTTCTGCTCTGGTACACGGTGGTGCGCGAGGCGCACGAGATCCAGCCCCTGGTGCCGGCGCTCAACAGCTGGTGGATGAAGCTGCATGTGCCGGCCAACTTCATCGGCTATGGCACCTTCGCGCTGTCGGCCATGGTGGCCTTTGCCTACCTGATCAAGCAGCAGGCGCAGGAGACGCGCTGGTACAAGCTGGCGCCGCTGTGGCTGCTGGGCGTGGTGCTGTGCTTCGAGCCCATCGTCTTCCGCCAGGGCGCGACGGCCGAGGCCGGCAGCAGCTACTGGATGGTGTACTTTGGCGTCTCGGCGCTGATCGTCGCCGGCATATTGCTGGGCCGCCGGCGTATCGCCGAGGGGCTGCCGGCGCTGCAGGTGCTGGACGACGTGATGTACAAGTCCATCGCCGTGGGCTTTGCCTTCTTCACCATCGCCACCGTGCTCGGCGCGCTGTGGGCGGCCGAGGCCTGGGGCGGCTACTGGAGCTGGGACCCCAAGGAGACCTGGGCGCTGATCGTCTGGCTCAACTACGCCGCTTGGCTGCACATGCGCCTGATGAAGGGCCTGCGCGGCACCATGTCCGCCTGGTGGGCCCTGGTGGGCCTGGCGGTCACCACCTTCGCCTTCCTGGGCGTGAACATGTTCCTGAGCGGGCTGCACAGCTACGGCACGCTGTAAAAACAGGAGCTGCATGCGCGCTCATATGAACGTTTTCAATCTGTTTATTGGTTGAAAGCCAGGAAAAGAGAGCGCAGACAGCTATTCTTTTAGCGAAAGTCAATGGGGGCCACCATGCGCATCCATAGCCATCACAGCGGTTTCGACCACCCGCGTGCCAGCGAGATCACGCCGCGCGCCAAATACGAACAGCGCCGCGCCCTGTTGCGCCTGCTGGCGGCGGGCGCCGGCGGGGCGGCGCTGGCCTCATGGGCTGGGCGCGAGGCGCTGGCCGCCACGCGGCCGGGCAAGCTGGCGGCCCTGGAGGGCCAGCGCTCGGCGGTGGCCGGCGCGGTGACCATGGAGAAACCCACCGAGTACCAGGACGCCACGGGCTACAACAACTTCTACGAGTTCGGCACCGACAAGGCCGACCCCGCGCGCAACGCCCACACCCTGAAGACCCGGCCCTGGACGGTGGAGGTGGAGGGTCTGGTGGCCAGGCCGCGGCGCTTTGACATCGACGAACTGCTGAAACTCAGCCCGCAGGAGGAGCGCATCTACCGCCTGCGCTGCGTGGAGGGCTGGTCCATGGTCATTCCCTGGGTGGGCTATTCGCTGGCCGAACTCATCAAGCGGGTGCAGCCGCTGGGCAGCGCCAAATACGTGGAGTTCGTCACCCTGGCGGACAAGGCCGTCATGCCCGGGGTGAACGGCCGCATCCTCGACTGGCCCTACACCGAGGGCCTGCGCCTGGATGAGGCCATGCACCCGCTCACCCTTCTGGCCTTCGGCATGTATGGCGAGCTGCTGCCCAACCAGAATGGCGCGCCGGTGCGCATCGTCGTGCCCTGGAAGTACGGCTTCAAGAGCGCCAAGAGCATCGTCAAAATCCGCTTCACCGAGAAAGAACCCGCCACTGCCTGGAACAAGGCCGCGCGCAACGAGTACGGCTTTTATTCCAACGTGAATCCCGACGTGGATCACCCGCGCTGGAGCCAGGCCACCGAGCGGCGCATAGGTGAGGGCGGCCTGTTCGCCAAGAAGCGCAAGACAGAGCTGTTCAACGGCTACGCGGCCCAGGTGGGCCAGCTCTACGCGGGAATGGATTTGCGCAAGAACTATTGATGGCGCGCGTCCTGCTGCACCCGGCGGCCAAGCCGCTGCTGCATGGGCTGTGCCTGCTGCCGCTGGCCTGGCTGGTGTATGCGGCGGCTTTCGACCACCTGGGCGCCAACCCGGCCGAGGCGCTGATCCGCTCCCTGGGCGGCTGGACGCTGCGCCTGCTGTGCCTGACCCTGGCCGTGACCCCCCTGCGCCAGATGCTGGGGCTGCCCGCGCTGGCGCGCTTTCGGCGCATGCTGGGCGTCTACACCTTCTGCTATGCCCTGCTGCACCTGCTGTGCTACAGCGTATTCGACATGGGGCTGGACTGGGGCGAAATAGCGCGCGACGTGGCCAAGCGGCCCTTCATCCTGGTGGGCATGTGCGCGTTTGCCCTGCTGCTGCTGCTGGCCGCCACCTCGTTCAACCGCGCCATACGCTGGCTGGGCGCGCGCCGCTGGCAGCAGCTGCACCGCAGCGTGTACCTGATTGCGGGGCTGGCGCTGCTGCATTTCTTCTGGATGCGCGCCGGCAAGAACGACTTTGCCGAGGTGGCTGTGTATGCAGCCATCGTCGCCGTGCTGCTGCTGGCGCGGATAGGGCGTAAAATACTATTAAAAAAATAGCTGTCAGCGCTTATTGGATAAGCGCTGACAGCCGTTTTGTGTCAATGTCGTTCAGGCCTTGGTGGGCACCAGCCTCTCGCTGCGGTAGATGTCGCTGACACTCTCGCGCGCGCGGATCAGGTGCGCCGCCGCGCCATCGACCAGCAGCTCGGCCGGGCGCGGCCGGGTGTTGTAGGTGCTGCCCATGGAGCTGCAATAGGCCCCGGTGGAGAGCACGGCCAGCAGGTCGCCTGCGGCCACGGCCAGGCTGCGCTCGCGCCCCAGCCAGTCGCCGCTCTCGCAGATCGGGCCGACCACGTCGTAGACCTGCGGCTCTTGCTGGGCGCCGGCGGCCTCCAGCGGCACGATGGCGTGGTAGGCCTGGTACATCGCCGGGCGCGGCAGGTCGTTCATGGCGGCGTCGACGATGCAGAAATTCTTCTGTTCGCCGGGCTTGAGGTACAGCACCTCGGTCAGGCACACGCCGGCATTGCCCACCAGGGAGCGGCCGGGCTCGATCATCAGCTGGCGCTGGCCATAGCCGCGCGCATCCAGCTTGGCCAGCAGCTTGGCCCACAGGACATCGGCCGCGGGCGGCTGGTCGCCGTTGTAGTTGATGCCCAGGCCGCCGCCGAAGTCGATGTGCTGGATGGCGATGCCCGCCGCCTCCACCGCCTGCACCAGGTCCAGCATGCGGTCCATGGCGTCCAGGTAGGGCGTCTCTTCGGTGATCTGCGAGCCGATGTGGCAGTCGATGCCGACCACGCGCAGGCCGGGCAACTGCGCGGCGCGCTGGTAGGTGGCCACGGTGCGCTCGTGGGCGATGCCGAACTTGTTGCCCTTCAGGCCCGTGGAGATGTAGGGGTGGGTCTTGGCGTCCACGTTCGGGTTCACGCGGATGCTGACCGGCGCGCGCAGGCCCATGGACTGGGCCACCGCGCTGAGCACCTCCAGCTCGGCCTCGCTCTCGACGTTGAAGCAGCCTATGCCGGCCTCCAGCGCCTGGCGCATCTCGGCGCGGGTCTTGCCCACGCCCGAGAAGATGACCTTGGCCGGGTCGCCGCCGGCGGCCATCACGCGTTCAAGCTCGCCACCCGAGACGATGTCGAAGCCGCAGCCATGGCGCGCAAACAGCTGCAGCACGGCCAGGGATGAATTGGCCTTCATGGCGTAGCAGATCTGCACCTTGCGCCCGGCAAAGCCGCGCTGGTAGGCGGCCAGGGCCTGCAGCATGGCGGCCTGCGAATAGACGTACAGCGGCGTGCCATGCTCGCGCGCCAGATCCGACAGGCGCCGGTCTTCGAGGTACAGGGATGCGTCGCGGTAATGCAGCTGGGGCTGGCCGGGCAGGGGGCTGGGGATCATGGTTTGGAGGTTGGTGCGGGTGCGGACGATGGCGTGGCCGGCGTGGCCGCCGGGTTGAGTGTCTGTGGCAGGGTGGCACGCTCGGCTGCCGCCGGTTCGGTCGGCAGGTACAGCGGGCCGCGCTGGCCGCAGCCCAGGGCCGCCGCGCCAAGCGCAAGGGCAATCGTCCTGACTAGAATTTGGCGAGCTCTCAACATTCGCAAATTGTAATGACCGACCTTGAATTCCTGGATCGTGCCGAGCAACTTCTGTTGGCGGTCGAGCAGGGCTGCGACCGCATCAACGACGCCACCGATGCCGACCTGGACAGCCAGCGCTCGGGCGGCATGGTCAGCATCAGCTTTGCCAACGGCAGCCAGATCATCATCAACCTGCAAAAACCGTTGCACGAGGTCTGGCTGGCCGCGCAGTCGGGCGGCTACCACTACCGCTTCGATGGCCAGCATTGGATGGACACCAAGGGCGATGGCGAGTTCTTTGCGGCCTTGAGCCGCGATGCCAGCGCCCAGTCGGGCCAGGCGCTGCGCTTCACGGCCTGATGGCCGGGCCGCAGCATCAATTGCGGAACAGATCCAGGATGCGGTTGCGCTCCTCGGGCGCGGGGCTGGGGCCGGGGGCGGTGGCGCCCGGGGCCTGGCCATCCAGGCCCAGGTTGGCAACGCCGCTGTTGTGGGCATATTCCTCGTAGAGCCATTCGCCACTGACGTTGACCACGCCCGGGGGTACGGTGGGCTCGGCTACCGGCACGCCCTTGAGCGCCTTGTCCATGAAGGCTATCCAAATCGGCAGCGCCAGGCCGCCGCCCGTCTCGCGGCTGCCCAGGTTGCGTGGCTGGTCATAGCCAATCCAGGTGACGGCGGTCATCGTGGGCTGGAAGCCCGCGAACCAGGCGTCCACCGAATCGTTGGTGGTGCCGGTCTTGCCGTACAGGTCAGGGCGCTTGAGCGTGGCCTGCGCGCGTGCCGCCGTGCCGCTGCGCGTCACCGTTTGCAGCAGGCTGTCCATGACGAAGGCGTTGCGTGCGTCGATGGCACGCGGATTGTTGCTGGTGGCGGGCGGCTCGAACTGCGACAGGATGCGCCCCTTCTGATCGACCACGCGCGTGATCAGATACGGGTTGACGCGATAGCCGCCGTTGGCAAACACCGCATAGGCCGTGGCCATCTGCATTGGTGTGACCGAGCCCGCGCCCAGGGCCATGGTCAGGTAGGCGGGGTGCTTGTCGGCCTCAAAGCCAAACCGGCTGACCCATTCCTGCGCCGTCTTCGGGCCCACGGCCTGCAGCACGCGGATCGAGATCATGTTCTTCGAGCGCGCCAGGCCGGTGCGCATGGTCATCGGGCCGTCGTACTTGCCGTCGTAGTTCTTGGGCTCCCAGGGCTGGGCGCCGGTGGCGCCGGCGCTGAAAAACAGCGGCGCGTCGTTGATCACCGTGGCCGGCGTGAAGCCCTTTTCGAGGGCGGCGGAATAGATGAAGGGCTTGAAGGCCGAGCCCGGCTGGCGCCAGGCCTGGGTGACATGGTTGAACTTGTTCTTGTCGAAGTCGAAGCCGCCGACCAGCGCGCGGATCGCGCCGGTTCGCGGGTCAATGGCCACGAAGGCGCCTTCGACCTCGGGCAGCTGGGTGATCTCCCAGGTCTTCTTCGGCGTCTGCACCACGCGGATGATGGCGCCGCGGCGCAGCTTGATGTTGGGCGGCGCCTTGTCCGAGAGGCCGGACTGCGCGGGCTTCAGACCCTCGCCGGTGATCTCGATGGGCTCGCCGTCGGCACGAGCCGCCAGAATCCGCTTCGGGCTGGCCTCCAGCACCACGGCGGCCAGCACATCGCCGTTGTCGGGGTGGTTGGCCAGGGCGTCGTCGATGGCGTCCTCGACCTCGGCGGCCGAAGTCGGCAGGGTCACGAAGCGCTCCGGGCCGCGGTAATGCTGGCGCCGCTCGTAGTCCATGATGCCCTTGCGCAGGGCGGAGTAGGCCGCATCCTGCTCACCCGCATTCAGCGTGGTGTAGACGTTCAGGCCGCGTGTATAGGCCTCGGCGCCGTACTGGGCAAAGATCAGCTGACGCGCCATCTCGGCCACATATTCGGCATGTACGCGCGTGTTGTTGGTGGACGAGCGCAGTTTCAGGTCTTCCTGCTTGGCCGCGGCGGCCTGCTCGGCGGTGATGAAACCGTTGTCCTGCATGCGCTCGATGATGTAGAGCTGGCGTATGCGCGCGCGCTTGGGGTTGCTGATCGGGTTGTAGGCCGATGGCGCCTTGGGCAGGCCCGCAAGCATGGCCGCCTCGGCAATGGAGATGGATTTCAGCGGCTTGCCAAAATAGGCCTCGGAGGCGGCGGCGAAGCCGTAGGCGCGATTACCCAGATAAATCTGGTTCATGTAGATCTCGAGAATCTGGTTTTTGCTCAGCAGATGCTCGAGTTTGAACGTTAACAATATTTCATAGATTTTTCGGGTCAACGTCTTTTCCGACGACAGATAGACGTTGCGCGCCACCTGCATGGTGATAGTGGACGCGCCCTGGCTCTTGGCGCGCCCCAGGTTGGCCAGGGCGGCGCGCAGCACGCCCTTGTAGTCCACGCCGCCATGCTCGAAGAAGCGCGCGTCCTCGATGGCCAGCACGGCATTGGTCATCACCGGCGGAATGTCTTCTATCGGCGTGAGGTTGCGCCGCTCCTCGCCAAACTCGCCCAGCAGCGCGCCCTCGGTGGAATACACGCGCAGCGGCAGCTTGGGGCGGTAGTCCGCCAGATCGGATACGTCGGGCAGGTTGGGGTAGGCCATGGCCAGCCCGACCCCAACCACCAGCACGGCGGCCAGGGCCGCAGCTGCCCCCAGGCCTATGAGCCAGGCCAGCACGCGCAGCGGCCAGCGCAGCCAACCCGGTGAATGGGTGGCGGGCTTGGGGGCGGGGGACTTGTCTCGTGAAGGCGGCATAGGGCTCAATCGGCAGGTAACCCGCCATTATAAAAATTCAGCAACCGCTCCCTGTTACGGAACAGTGTTGGCTGGCACTCACTTGAGCAGACTGGCAAGCCGTCAGGAAATTCCCTCTGTTGCTAGAGGCATCGTCGGCTTTTGACAACGGGTCAGATGTATCAATCGGGTGAAACTCTTTCCTGGTGTAGGAACATGCTGATAGGATTCATGTGAAGTGTTAAGTTTTGTTGCGTCATAACGGTCAGTTTCGGGGGGAGCCGTGGTCTCAATGGGGTCGTTGTTCAGTCGCCAGCAGGCCCCATTGCTTGGGGTCGACATCAGCTCATCCAGCGTCAAGCTGGTGGAGTTGGGGCGTGATAAGAGTGGTGCTCTGGTGCTTGAATGCTGCGCCATCGAGCAACTGGAGCGTGGCTGGATCACCGACGGCAACATCGAAAAATTCGATGAAGTCGCCGAGGCCTTGCGTCGTGTGGTGAAAAAAAGCGGTACCCGCACGCGCAACGTGGCGCTGGCGCTGCCGCCGTCCGCGGTGATCACCAAGCGCATCAGCCTGCCCGGCGGCATGACCGAGCAGGAGCTGGAGGTGCAGGTCGAGTCCGAGGCCAACCAGTACATCCCGTTCTCGCTCGATGAAGTGAGCCTGGACTTCTGCGTCGTCGGCCCGAGCAAGAACGCCTCCGGCGACGTGGATGTGCTGATCGCCGCTTCGCGCAAGGAAAAGGTGCAGGATCGCCAGGGCCTGGCCGAGGCTGCCGGCCTCAAGCCCGTCATCGTGGACATCGAATCCCATGCCGCCCGCCTGGCCGCCGGCCGCCTGATTGAGGCCTTGCCCAACCGCGGCGTGGATTCTGTGGTGGCCTTGTTCGAGGTCGGGGCGCTGACCACCAGTATGCAGGTCATTCGCAACGACGATGTGCTCTACGAGCGCGACCAGGCCTTCGGCGGCGCGCAGCTGACGCAGCTGATCGTGCGCCAGTACGGCTTTTCGCAGGAAGAGGCCGAGGGCAAAAAGCGCAACGGCGATCTGCCCGAGGACTATGAATCGGCCGTGCTGCGCCCCTTCGTGGACAGCCTGGCGCAGGAAATCGGCCGCGCCCTGCAGTTCTTCTTCACCAGCACGCCCTACCACCGTGTCGATCACATCATGCTGGCGGGCGGCTCGGCACCGCTGCACGGGCTGACCCAGGCCGTGACCGAGAACACCGGCTTTGCCTGCAGCATCATCAATCCGTTTGAGGGCATGGACGTGGGCGGCGCGGTGCGCCTGAGAAAAATGGCGCGCGAGGCGCCGTCGTATCTGACGTCCTGCGGCCTGGCGATGCGGAGGTTCCTGCAGTGATTTTGATCAACCTGCTCCCGCACCGGGAGGCTGCGCGCAAACGCCGGCGCGAGACGTTCCAGGCCATCATGGTGGCCTCTGCCCTGGCGGGTCTGGCCATTGCCGGGCTGATCTACTGGTGGTTCCAGATGCAGATCACCGATCAGCAGGACAAGAACAACTTCCTGCGCGGCGAGGTCCAGGTTCTGGAGAAGCAGATCAAGGAAATCGCCACCATCGAGGAGGAAATCGCGGCTCTGCAGGCGCGCCAGAAGGCCGTGGAAGACCTGCAGTCCGACCGCAACCTGCCGGTTCACCTGCTCAACGAGCTGGTCAAGCAGCTGCCCGATGGCGTCTATGTGACCAGCCTCAAGCAGGCCGATCAGGTGGTCACCATGCAGGGCATGGCGCAGTCCAACGAGCGGGTCTCCGAGATGCTGCGCAACCTGACCAACAACACCCCCTGGTTTTCCAAGCCCGAGCTGGTGGAAATCATTGCCGCCAATGTGTCCTTGTCGCCCAAGGATCAGCGTCGCGTCGCGTCCTTCAACCTGCGCTTCCGCCTGGTGCGCAGTTCCGAGGCGCAAAAGGCGGACGCTGCGAATGAAGTCGTCGCAGGGAAATAGCCATGGCCAAGAAAAAAGCGCCGAAGTACGACTTCGCCAAGCTGCAAGGCGACTTGCAGCGCCAGTTCCAGAACCTCGATCCCAAAGATCCATCGCTGTGGCCAGCCTTGCCGCGGACGCTGCTGTGCCTGCTGATCGCCGGGGGTGTGGCAACGTTTCTGTGGTTCTTCAAGCTCTCTGAATATGAGGCCGAGCTGACCACCGAGCGCGGCACCGAGCAAACCTTGCGTGCCGACTATCAAAAGAAGCTCATCAAGGCCGTGAGCCTGGATGCCCTGAAGAAGCAGCGCGAACAGGTTCAGCAATACGTCATCCAGCTCGAGAAGCAGCTGCCCAGCAAGGCCGAGATGTCGGCGCTGCTGTCCGACATCAATCAGGCCGGCCTGGGCCGCAGCCTGCAGTTCGAGCTGTTCCGCCCGGGGCAGGTGGTGGTCAAGGATTACTACGCCGAGCTGCCCATCGCCATCCGCGTGGTCGGCAAGTACCACGACGTGGGCGCATTCGCGTCTGACGTGGCCAACCTCTCGCGCATCGTCACCTTGAACAATGTCTCGCTGGCACCGGCCAGCAAGGACGCGCAGGGCACCCTGACCATGGAGGCCACGGCCAGAACCTTCCGCTATCTCGACCCCGAAGAGATCCAGGCCCAGAAGGCCGCGGCGAAAGGAGCGAAGAAATGAAGCGCCTTGGCTGCAAACCCCTGATCGCGCTGCTGGGCGCCTTGCTGCTGGCGGGCTGTGGCGGCAATGACGAGGACGAGCTGCGCCAGTGGATGAGCGACCTGCGCGCGACGACCAAGCCGCGCGTCACGCCGCTCACCGAGCCCAAGCAGTTCCATCCGCAGGACTACACCGGCGACGGCAACATGGAGCCGTTCAACCCGCAGAAACTGACGCAGGCCCTGCGCCGCGAGTCGTCCGAGACCGTCGCCAACGCGTCGCTGATCGCCCCCGAGATGGCCAGACGCAAGGAGCCGCTGGAGTCCCACCCGCTCGATACCGTGAAGATGGTCGGTAGCCTGAACAAGACTGGCGTTCCGACCGCGCTGGTGAGCGTGGACAAGCTGTTGTACCAGGTGCGCATGGGCAATTACCTGGGCCAGAACTACGGAAAAATCATCGGCATTTCGGAAACGAATATCCGTTTACGCGAAATAGTCCAGGACTCCACGGGCGATTGGGTGGAGCGCATGACAACGCTGGACCTGCAAGAGGGAAATGAGGTGAGGAAATGATTCAACAGCAATCGCGCTTGCGCCGCCATCTGTGGCTGGCCGGCATCGCCATAGCGGCGGCCCTGAGCGCCACGGTATCGCATGCCCGGGGCTCCATCGAGTCGGTAACCGGCTTCCTGCAGGGCGGTGCCGAGGTGCTGCGTATCGAGTTTTCCGAACCCCAGACCGAGCTGCCCACCGGCTTTGCCGTCCAGACCCCCGCGCGCATCGCCCTGGACTTCCCCGGCGTCACCAATGCATCGGGCCGTTCGCTGGTGGAGATCAACCAGGGCAATGTCAAGTCGGCCCATATCGTCGAGGCCGGCGAGCGCTCGCGCATCGTCCTGAACCTGAAGCAGGCCACGACCTACCGCGCAGAACTGCACGGCAAGGCGGTGCTGGTGCTGCTCGACAGCGTCACCAGTGCCGCCCGCGTCCCCGCCGGGCCGTCGGCCGTGTTTGCCGAAGGCCACAACGCCGACGTGCTGCCGCTGAAGGATCTGGACTTCCGCCGCGGCTCGGATGGCGCCGGCCGCATCGTGGTCGGCCTGGCCAACAACCAGGTGGGCGTTGATCTGAAGACCCAGGGCAAGGGCCTGGTGGTCGAGTTCCAGCGCTCATCCCTGCCCGAAGGGCTGCGCAGGCGCCTGGACGTGTCGGACTTTGGCACGCCCGTGCAGACCATCACCGCCTCCCAGCAGGGCGAGCGCGTGCGCCTGAGCATTGACCCTGTGGGTGACTGGGAGCACAGCGCCTACCAGAGCGACAACCAGTTCGTCGTCGAAGTGCGCCCGAAGAAGGTGGACCTGTCCAAGCTGACCCAGGGCCCCAACTACAGCGGCGAAAAGCTGTCGCTGAACTTCCAGAACATCGAGGTGCGCTCGCTGCTGCAGGTGATCGCCGACTTCACCAACTTCAACATCGTCACCTCCGACACCGTCACCGGCGCGCTGACCCTGCGCCTGAAGGACGTGCCCTGGGATCAGGCCTTGCAGATCATCATGGACGCCAAGGGCCTGGGCATGCGCAAATCGGGCACCGTGCTGTGGATCGCGCCCAAGGACGAAATCGATGAACGCACACGCAAGGATTTCGAGGCCGCCCAGGCCATCGCCAAGCTCGAACCCCTGCGCACCCAGGCCTACCAGCTGAACTACGCCAAGGCCGCCGACATGGTGGTGCAGCTGACCACCAACAGCTCCTCGGGTGGCGGCAGCGGCAGCAGTCAGAACACGCGATTCCTGTCCGAACGCGGCAGCGCCATTGCCGAGCCGCGTACCAACCAGCTGTTCGTTACCGACACCCCCGCCAAGCTGGAGGAAGTGCGCCAGCTGCTGCTGACGCTGGACGTGCCGGTGCGCCAGGTCATGATCGAGGCGCGCATCGTCGAGGCGCGCGACACCTTTGGCCGGTCTCTGGGCGTGCGCCTGGGCGGCGGCGACCTGCGCGCCAACCGCGGCGGCGATGGCGGCTACGGTCTGGGCGGCGGCAACCGCGCGGCCTGGGGCACCAACTACAGCAACGCCACCAACTCCGCCGGCTTTGGCGGCCCGGTGAACGTGGGTGGCAACTTCGTCAACCTGCCGGCGTCGCTGTCCAGCGGCCAGGCCGTGGGCTCGTTCGCCCTGTCCATCTTCAATTCGGCCGCCAACCGCTTCCTGACCCTGGAGCTGTCCGCCATGGAGGCCGACGGCCAGGGCAAGGTGGTCTCCAGCCCGCGCCTGATCACCGCCGACCAGACCAAGGCCCTGATCGAGCAGGGTACCGAGTACCCGTATTCCGTCACCGCCCCCAACGGCGCCACCACCATCGCCTTCAAGAAGGCCGTGCTCAAGCTGGAAGTGGTGCCGCAAATCACGCCCGAGGGCAACATCATCCTCGACCTGGATGTGAACAAGGACAGCCGCGGCGAGAGCACCAGCCAGGGCGTGGCCATAGACACCAAGCACATCAAGACCCAGGTGCTGGTCGAAAACGGCGGCACCGTGGTGATTGGCGGCATCTTCGAGATGGAAGAAACCAATCAGGAAAACAAGATCCCCGTGCTGGGTGACGTGCCCGTGGTGGGCAATCTGTTCAAAAACCGCACCAAGGAGTCCATGAAGCGGGAAATGCTGGTGTTTATTACGCCCAAGGTCATTACGGATCGTGGGCCTGTTCGTTGAAATCCGAGAGTGAAGCAATCATGAAAATATCCAATACAACGATCATGTCTGCGGTCTTCGCCGCAGCCCTGACCGCATGCGGCGGTGGCGGCGGGAGCCCCGGTGATACCCCCGAGTCCTACACCATTTCGTTGCGTGCAGAAAGAACCAGCCTGCCGTTGAATGTGGGTCATTACCCAGTGGGTATTGGTGTTGAATACCCCTATACCACGACACTTTATGTGAATGCCAAAAAGGGCAGCGCACCCATTCCTGGGGGCGAGGATATTTTTGCCTGTAATACGGAATATGGCCTGAGTTCCGGCCCGCTGTATTACCTGGATGGCAAGGATGAGCACCAGAAGGAAGGCGTGCCCCTTGCGTATCGCAGCGTTACCCTGGGGTCTAACTCCGGCGGCAACTCGTTCCATTTCCATGCGAGCGATCAGGCGGGTACGGCAAAGATCACCTGCTCGGTACACGACCCGCGCGCCAATCGCCAGGTCAGCACGAGCATCAATATCACCGTTGGTGGTGCGACCGGCATGGCCGGCAGCATCAAGGGCGTCGCCACGTACCCGGTACTTGGCACGCAGGGCAACAGTTTCAATCTGCGCCAGAGCACTGCGATCAACGCCTCGGTGTGGGATGACGCCAATCAGCCTGTGCCAGACACTTCCAAGGCCAACCTCCAAGTCAGCATCCGCCCGACGACAACGGCCGCGGCAGGCGCGCGTTTGCTGGCAGGCGATCAAAAGGGTGGCGTAGTGCAGGTGAAAACCACCGGTGGCGTAGGTTTGTTCTCGCTGTCGAGTGGTGCCAACGAGGGCTCCATCCTGCTGGAGATGGTGGCCGATCGCACCGACAACGACGTGACCAATGGCATTCAGGATGCGATCACCTCGTTGTTGGTGGTGAATGTTTCCAATGGTGTTCCGGAAGGCCCGGCGCCCGATCCGCTGAAGATTGGTGCCGACAAACCCGCAGATGCGACCAACGGCTTACCATACAGCTTTGCGTTGAGCGCGACTGGCGGCGTGGCACCTTACACGTGGAGTGCGCTGGGTGGTTTGCCAGAGGGTTTGAGCCTGAGCTCGTCCGGCATCTTGTCTGGCACCCCGAACGTCAAGGCGCCAGGCGATTTCCAGGTCGCCGTGCGGGTGACGGATAGCAAGGGCACGTCGACGACTGCAAACCTGACCATTGCGGTTGCCGAGACTGCCGCGAACGATCCTATGACCAACTTGCTGGCCATTAATCTAAGTGGCTGTGGATCCGATGTGAATACGGCATGCCCTCTGGCACTCACCAACCCGGATTCGCCCATACCTAATCCCACGCCTGAGTTTTACTATCAGTATGTGATGTCGGTGACTGGTGCAGGTGCGGGAAATGCGGCGTGGACTGCGACGCAAATGCCTTCGTGGCTGGCGCTTGACGGTACGCGAGGTATTCTTTCGATTCGGTGGGCTAACGTAGTTGCGGGACCTGCGCTGCAAGATTGCAGGAGCGGTGCCTTCTTCATCAATGCAACACGCGGCGGTGTGACCACCATGCGTAAAGTGCAGCTGGTCATCGGCTCCGGGGCTGGCACCTGCAAGCCGTAAATCTCTGTCAAGGGCCTGTCCAGCCCTTGATAGTCCCCATCATCCCCGGCTTGCCCGGGGATTTTTTTACGCCCAGCGTGGGCGGATCATTTACGCGGGGGGAGTCCGGAAAAGGGTAGGTGCGCTCCTACGCAAAAATGGCGTCGGTCACCATCTGGAATCACAACGCCGGCCTTCATCAGGCCAGCCCTCTAAAACTCCAGGTTGTCAATCAGCCGCGTGCCCCCCAGCCGCGCCGCGCCCAGGGCCACCAGGGTGTCGGCTGCAGCGCCGGGCTGCGGCGGCTGCAGGTCGTGCCGCTGGCGCACGGTCAGGTAGTCGGGGGCCCAGCCCTGGGCTTGCAGGGACTGCATGGCCTGCTCTTCCAACTGGGGCAGCGGTGCGCTGCCCGCCAGCGCGGCCTGGGCCAGAGCCTGCAGGGCTTGGGACAGCTGCACGGCCTGGGTGCGCTGCCCGGCGTCCAGGTAGCCGTTGCGCGAGCTCAGCGCCAGGCCGTCGCTGGCGCGGCTGGTGTCGCCGGCGACGATGTCCACCGGCAGCGCAAACTGCTCCACCATGCGGCGTATCACCATCAGTTGCTGGTAGTCCTTCTTGCCGAACACGGCCGTGCCGCCGCCGCAGGGCAGCAGCACGGCGGCAAACAGCTTCATGACCACGGTGCAGACGCCGGTGAAGAAGCCGGGGCGGAACTGGCCTTCCAGGATGTCGGCCAGGGCCGGGTCGGGCTGGATCTTGAAGGTCTGCGGCTCGGGGTACAGGTCGCGTTCGCGCGGTGCAAAGACGATGTCGCAGTCGGCGGCCTCCAGCCGGGCGCAATCGGCGTCCCATGTGCGCGGGTAGCTATCAAAATCTTCGTGTGGCAGGAACTGCAGGCGGTTCACGAAGATGCTGGCAACGAGCGTGTCGGCCAGTGGCCTGGCCTGGCGCACCAGGGCAATGTGGCCGTCGTGCAGGTTGCCCATGGTGGGCACGAAGGCGGGGCGCTGGCGCCCGGCGAGGGCGGCGCGCAGTTCGGGGAGGGTGCGGGCGATTTGCATGGGGGAGCGGTGATGTTTACCAGGCGTGCAGGCTGTCGTCCGGGAAGCTGCCGTTCTTGACGGCCTGCACATAGGCCTCGATGGCGCCGCGCACGCTGGCGGCGCCCTGCATGAAGTCGCGCACGAACTTCGGGTTCTTGCCCAGGTTCACGCCCAGCATGTCGTGCATTACCAGCACCTGGCCGGCCGTGCCCTTGCCCGCGCCTATGCCAATGGTGTGGCAGTGCGGCAGCTCGGCCGTCAGGCTGGTGGAAAGCTGCGCGGGCACCATTTCCAGCACCAGCATGGCGGCGCCGGCGTCCTGCAGCTCCAGTGCGTGGCGGCGCAGCTCGGCGGCGGCCGCGTCGCCCTTGCCCTGCACGCGATAGCCGCCCAGGGCGTGCACGGTCTGCGGTGTCAGGCCCAGGTGGGCGCAGACGGGGATGCCGCGCTCGACCAGAAACTGCACCGTGGGCGCGGTCCAGCCGCCGCCCTCCAGCTTGACCATGTGCGCCCCGGCCTGCATCAGGCGGCTGGCGCTGCGCAATGCCTGCTCGCGGCTTTCGTGGTAGCTGCCAAAGGGCAGGTCGGCCACCACCCAGGCCGTGCCCTGCACGCGGTGCAGGCCGCGCGTCACGCTCTCGGTGTGGTAGGCCATGGTGTCGAGCTGCACGCCCACGGTGCTGGGCAGGCCCTGGCAGACCATGCCCAGCGAGTCGCCGACCAGGATGCATTCCACACCCGCGGCGTCGGCCACGGCGGCAAAGGTGGCGTCGTAGGCGGTCAGCATGGTGATCTTCTCGCCCGCCTCGCGCATCTGCGCCAGGCGGGGCAGGCTGATGGGGCGGCGCTGTGGCAGGGGCGAGGCCGGCGGCAGGGTGCCGTAGGGCGTGCCGGTGGGGGTGTTGGTTTGGCTCATGGGGCGGTGGCGGATGGGCTGAGAATCCGGCGAGTCTAGGCGCATTGGCCGGGGTGGGTGGCGCGATGTGGCTTCGGGTACACCTGGGGGGGCCTTGTTTGCTTCGTTTTAAATAGCTGTTCGCGCTTTATGAGCGGGCGTTTGTGGCAATTTTGATTCAATAATTGTCACTATTCCAAGGACTGCCGCGCCCACCCCGGCCGCGCTGGCCTGCACCAGGCAACAGCCACCCAGGCACTGCCTGCTTTGCGCTGCGGCTATCCTTATGCCCCCCATGACCCTAGCCCTGTGATTTTGCGATGACTCCTGAATCTATTGCCGCCCTCGCCCGCGCCGATGTGGCCCGCGCCCTGCAGGAAGACCTGGGCAGTGGCGACCTGACCGCTGCCCTGGTGCCCGAGGGCCGGCGCTGCCGGGCGCGCATCCTGGCGCGCGAAGCTGCCGTGATCTGCGGTGCGCCCTGGGCCGAGGCCGCGCTGCGTGCGCTCGACCCCACCGTCAGCCTGACCTGGCTGGTGGCCGAGGGCCAGCGCTGCGCCCCCGACCAGGTGGTGCTCGACATTGTGGGCGATGCGCGCGCGCTGCTCTCGGCCGAGCGCACGGCGCTCAACTTTCTGCAGCTGCTGTCCGCCGTGGCGACCAAGACCGCCATCTATGTCGAGGCCGTCAAGGGCACGCGCGCGGCCATCGTGGACACGCGCAAGACCATCCCCGGCCTGCGCCTGGCACAAAAATACGCCGTGCGCGTGGGCGGTGGGGTGAACCACCGCATAGGCCTGCACGACGCGGTGCTGATCAAGGAAAACCACATTGCCGCCGCCGGTGGCGTGACGGCGGTACTGCGCGCGGCCGAGGCCGTGGCGGCGCGCGCCGCCTTCATCGAGATCGAGGTGGAGACCCTGGCGCAGCTGGCCGAGGCGCTGGACGCCGGCGCGAAGATGGTGCTGCTGGACAACATGGATCTGCCCATGCTGCGCCAGGCGGTTGAAATCAACGCCGGGCGCGCCATCTTGGAGATATCCGGCGGCGTCACGCAAGATGGCTTGCGCGCGCTGGCGGAGACCGGCGTGGATCGCATCTCCATCGGCGCGCTGACCAAGGATGTGAAGGCCACGGATTTCTCGATGCGCCTGCAGGAGCTGGCATGAACACCACGACCTTGAAAGAAGTCGAGTACGAGCAGCCCGAGGGCGGCGCCGTCTGTTCCACCAAGTACGCCTGGGCGCGCGTGCCGCCCGAGCCTGCGCCCGATGAGCGTGAGCGGCTCAAGGCCAGGATCCGCCGCCTGCTGAAGGAGAAGAACGCCGTCATGGTGTCGCACTACTACGTGCACCCAGACCTGCAGGATCTGGCCGAGGAGACCGGCGGCATCGTCAGCGACTCGCTGGAGATGGCGCGCTTTGGCCGTGACCATGCCGCGCAGACGCTGGTGGTCAGCGGTGTGCGCTTCATGGGCGAGACGGCGAAGATCCTGAGCCCCGAGAAGACCGTGCTCATGCCTGACCTGGACGCCACCTGCTCGCTGGATCTGGGCTGCCCCATCGACGAATTCAGCGCCTTTTGCGACGCGCACCCGGACCGCACCGTGGTGGTATACGCCAACACCAGCGCGGCCGTGAAGGCGCGCTCGGACTGGCTGGTCACATCGAGCTGCGCGCTGGACATCGTGCGCGCGCTGAAGGACAAGGGCCACAAGATCCTGTGGGCGCCGGATCGGCACCTGGGCGACTACATCCGCCGCGAGACGGGCGCCGACATGCTGTTCTGGAACGGCGCCTGCATCGTGCATGACGAGTTCAAGGCGCTGGAGCTGGAGCTTTTGATCAAGGAGCACCCGCAAGCCAAGGTGCTGGTGCACCCCGAGAGCCCGGCCGAGGTCATCGCCCTGGCCGACGCCGTGGGCTCGACCAGCGCCATCCTGAAGGCCGCCAGCGAGATGGATGCGACCGAGTTCATCGTCGCCACCGATAAGGGCATGATGCACAAGCTGCGCCAGCTCAACCCGGGCAAGCAGTTTTATGAGGCACCGACGGCCGGCAACAGCGCCACCTGCAAGAGCTGCGCCCATTGCCCCTGGATGGCGATGAATGGCCTGGCCGACGTGGCCCGGGTGCTGGAGACCGGCGCCAACGCCGTGCATGTGGATCCGGCCATCATCCCGCGTGCGCGCATGCCTATCGACCGCATGCTGGCCTTTACCGCCGCCCTCAAGAACGGCCAGCCCGCTGGCGCGCTGGTGCCGCACTTTGGTGCTGCATGATGCTATTGATAGTGTAGCTGTTGGCGCTTGATGGGTATGTGCTAGCAGGCATTTCCCCTGTATTTTTCACGGACTCAGTCTTGACTTGAGTCATGATTGCTTACGTCCGTTGCAGTGGTGTGCGCATTCCGCACGACGACGCCCGGCAGCCAGGCGCATAGTCGCCTGTTGAAATGCTGGGGCAGAAATGTCAATCGGCATTTCCTGTGTCGTGTGAAAAGAAAGGATGTGATATGCGCAATCGATCTGCACTTTTGACGGCTGCGCTGCTTGGACTGGCTGGCTCCGCGTTGGCCCAGAGTGGCGACTCCACGGTAAACCGCTCGGCGCAGGTCGCCAGCCCTGGCCTGAGCCGTGCCGAGGTGCTGGCCGACCTCGAACTCTGGCAACGCGCCGGCATGACCTATTGGCCGCACCCGCCGGCCGAGATGGACATGCAGTTCACGGCCGAATACCAGGCCGGCCTGGCGCGCTACCGGCAACTGCGCGGCGGCCAGGCCATGCAGCAGACCGCGGCCAGGTACCCGGACATGCCCGGCAAGTGATCGGGCAACAGCTTGGCTTCAACCATAGGCGCCCGCGGTTGCGGGCGCTTTTTTGACGGTGATGCCCGCCGTTGATTTACTATTGAATTAGAAGCGTCTTGCGCAATACCGGTAAGCGATCAACGCTATTTTCAATTGAACTCCATCATCGACTTCCCCGACCCACACGACACGGCAGCCGCGCGGCTGTGCCATGCGTTCGGCCAGCCGCTGCGCACGCTGGCGGCCTGGGGTCCCGGCGAGGTACGCGGCCTGCTGGACGCGGTGCAGCAGGCGGCCCAGGCAGGGCTGTGGTGCCTGGGCTGGCTGCGCTACGAGGCCGCTGCGGCCTTTGACACGGCCTATGCCGATGCGCTGCATGCCACCCCCGAGGGGCGGCCGCTGGCCTGGTTTGCCGTACATGAGCCACCCGCAGGCGCCGCGCAGAGCAGCTTCGCCGCACAGGCCGGGGAGGCGCCGCGGGTGTTCTGGCAGCCGGGCCTGGAGCGCGCGGCCTTCGATGCCGCCATCGCGCGCATCCATGCGGCGATCGCGGCCGGCGACTGTTACCAGATCAACTACACGGCGCAGCTTGCCGGGCGGCTGCTGGGGGACGCCCAGGCGCTGTTTGCCGCGCTGCGGCGCGCCCAGCCCGGCGGCTATGTGGCCTGCCTGGACGATGGCGTGGAGCAGGTGCTGTCGGTCTCGCCCGAGCTGTTCTTCGACTGGGACGGCGAGCGCATCCTGACGCGCCCGATGAAGGGCACGGCCGCGCGCGGCGCCACGCCGGCGCAGGATGCGGCGCTGGCACAGGCCATGCGTGCCTCGCCCAAGGAGCGGGCCGAGAACGTGATGATCGTGGATCTGCTGCGCAACGACCTGTCGCGCATCGCCGTGGCGCACAGCGTGCGCGTGCCGCGGCTGTTCCATGCCGAGAAGCTTCCCACGGTGTGGCAGATGACCTCGGACGTTGAGGCCCGCACCAGGCCGGGCATAGGCCTGGCGGATGTGTTCGCGGCGCTGTTTCCCTGCGGCTCCATCACCGGCGCGCCCAAGCGCCAGGCCATGCGGCTGATCCGCGAACTGGAGCCCGGGCCGCGCGGCATCTACTGCGGCGCCGTCGGCGTGGTGCGCCCGGGCAGCGCGCCGGGGCGGGTGCACGCCACCTTCAACGTGCCGATACGCACCGTGGTCGTGCGCGGTGACGAACTGCGCTGCGGCATAGGCAGCGGCATTACGGCGGATGCCCGGGCCGAGGCCGAGTGGCAGGAATGGGCCGCGAAACGCGCTTTTTTGCGGGGGCTTGGATGACGGACTTTCAGATCCTGGAAACCCTGGCGCTGGAGCAGGGCGTGGCGCGCCACCTTGATCGGCACCTGGCGCGCATGGCGGCGAGCAGCGCGCATTTCGGCTACCCCTGGGACGAGGCGCGCGTGCGTGCCTGCCTGGCCGATCTGGCCGCGGGCCACGCCAGCGGCCTGTGGCGCGTGCGCTTGCTGCTGGATGGCGCCGGCAACCCGCAGGCCCAGGCCTTCGCCCTGCAGCCCACGGCCCAGCCGGTGCGGCTGCAGCTGGCAGACCGGCCGCTGCAAGAGGCGCATGACGAGTGGGTGCGCCACAAGACGACGCGGCGCGCTCACTATGCGGCGTTTGCGCCGGCGCCGGGCCTGTTCGACACCGTGCTCTACAACGCGGCCGGCGAGGTCACCGAATCCACCTTTGGCAACATCGCCGTGCTGCTGGACGGCCGCTGGCTCACGCCGGCGCTCTCCTGCGGCCTGCTGCCCGGCGTGGGCCGGGCGGTGGCGCTGGAGCAGGGCCGCGTCGAGGAGGCGGTGCTGCGCCTGGCCGATCTGCCGCGCGTGCAGGCCTGGGCCTTCATCAACAGCCTGCGCGGCTGGCTGGAAGCGCGTTTGGCGGCGCCCGGATAGCTATTTATTTAATAGCTGTCTGCGCTTTGTGGATGGGCGTAAAGGACTGATTTGTTTGACTAGACACATCCCTCAGACTGGGCCGCAAGCCCTCACCCCCGCCCTCTCCCAGAGGGAGAGGGAGTAAAGCCGGCGCAACCGGTCGCCCTCGCCCCTTTGGGGAGAGGGAGGGGCGAGGGGCATCTGCAACATGTACATAGCCAAGCTGATTTGACTTGAAATCAAAGCCGCTCTTTCACATAGGACGGCCTGTCCATGTCCACGATCTCCACCGACAGCTGCACCATCACCCCCGCCGGGCGCGGCGTGAGGCGGCGCAGCACCTCGGCCACGCGGGCGGCCAGGTCCTGCTTGGCCTCGGGGCTGCGGCCCGACAGCAGGCGCAGCTGGGCATGCACGAAGCCGCGGCCCGAGGCCACGGTGCCGACATGGAAGCTGGCGTTGCGCACGAAGCGGCTCTTGAGGTCGGCCTCGTCCAGCACCTCGGGGCTGGCGCAGACGGCGGCGTTGAGCTCGGCCAGCGCCTGGGCCTCGGGGTAGGCCGGCAGGTTGCTGGAATATTCGACGATCAGGTGGGGCATGGGTTTTCTCGGTTGGGGGGACTCATTCCATTTCCAAATCATTCGTGTCTAGGCGCGAAGCCGCAGGCAGTGCTGTAGCACGACAAGGCGAAGCAACAACGACACGGGTGATTTAGAAATGGAATCAGCGCAGCGGCGGCACCAGGATGGTGGGCGCCGCGGGCGCGGCCATGTCGGGCCAGTCGCGACTGTAGTGCAGGCCGCGGCTCTCATGGCGCATCTGGGCGCTTTGCACGATCAGGTCGGCCACCTGCACCAGGTTGCGCAGCTCCAGCAGGTCGCGCGTGACGTGGAAGTGGGCGTAGAACTCGTGGATCTCGCCCTTGAGCAGCGCGATGCGGTGCGCCGCGCGCTCCAGCCGCTTGTTGGTGCGCACTATGCCGACGTAGTCCCACATGAAGCGGCGCAGCTCGTCCCAGTTGTGCGAGATGACGACCGATTCGTCGGCGTCGCCCACGCGGCTGTCGTCCCAGGGGGGCAGGGCGGGCGACTTGGCGGGCTGCGCCTGGGTGATGTAGCTGCACGCGGCGCGCGCGAACACCAGGCATTCCAGCAGCGAGTTGCTGGCCAGGCGGTTGGCGCCGTGCAGGCCGGTGTAGGCCACCTCGCCCACGGCCAGCAGGCCCGCCAGGTCGGTGCGGCCCGACAGGTCGGTGAGCACGCCGCCGCAGGTGAAATGCGCAGTGGGCACGACGGGGATCGGCTCCCGGGTGATGTCTATGCCGAGGGCTGCGCAATGGGCCAGGATGTTGGGGAAATGCTCGCGCAGAAACTCCGGGCTCTGGTGCGAGATGTCCAGGTGCACGCAATCGAGGCCGTGTTTCTTCATCTCGAAGTCGATGGCGCGCGCCACCACGTCGCGCGGGGCCAGCTCGGCGCGCGCATCGTGCGCAGGCATGAAGCGCGTGCCATCGGGCAGCTTGAGTTGCCCGCCCTCGCCGCGCACGGCCTCGCTGATCAGAAAGGATTTCTCGTGCGGGTGGTACAGGCCCGTGGGGTGGAACTGCACGAACTCCATGTTGCCCACGCGGCAGCCCGCGCGCCAGGCCGCGGCAATGCCATCGCCCGTGGCGGTGTCGGGGTTGGTGGTGTAGAGGTAGACCTTGCCCGCGCCGCCGGTCCCCAGGATGGTGTGCGGCGCGCGGAAGGTGACCACGCTGTCACTGGCCTGGTCCAGCGCGTACAGGCCCACGCAGCGCGGCTGGCCGGCCAGGCCCAGCTTGGCGGTGGTGATCAGATCCACCAGCGTGTGCTGCTCGAACACCGTGATGCGGGGCGTGGCGCGCACCACCTCGGTGAGTGTCTTTTGCACGGCGGCGCCGGTGGCGTCGGTGGCATGCACGATGCGCCGCGCGCTGTGCCCGCCTTCGCGCGTCAGGTGCAGGCCGTCGCCCTCCAGCGTGAAGGGCACGCCCAGGGCGCGCAGCCAGCCTATGGCGGCGGGCGCGTTCTCGACCACGAAGCGGGTGGTGGCCATGTCGCACAGGCCGGCACCGGCCACCAGCGTGTCCTGGATATGGGCGGCAAAGCTGTCGTCATCGGCCAGCACGGCGGCAATGCCGCCCTGGGCCCAGTTGCTGGCGCCGTCCTTCAACTCGCGCTTGGTGATCACGGCCACGCGGTGCGTGGGCGCCAGTTGCAGGGCCGCGGACAGGCCGGCCAGGCCGCTGCCTACGATGAGTACGTCGAAATCATGCGATGCCATGGTGGTCTGCCGCAAGCGGGCGCGCGAAGGGAGGCTGCATTGTAGGGAGCCGCCGGCCTGGCCCGATCACAATCCCTTGAGCCACTCGCGCGGCGCCGTCCCTACCGCCTGAGCAAACGCCCGGGTGAATGCCGCCGGGCTGGCGTAGCCCAGCTGGTCGCTGATCTGCCGCACCTGCAGCCCGCGCCGCAGCAGGCCCTGGGCCAGCGACACGCGCCAGGCCAGCAGGTAGGCGCCGGGCGTGGTGCCCAGCGCGGCGCGGAACTCGGCGGCAAAGGCGCTGCGCGACATGCCGGCGGCCTGCGCCATGGTGGCCAGGCTCCAGTTGGCGCCGGGCTGCTCGTGCAGCCGGGTGAGGGCGCGCGCTAATTTTGGGTGGGCCAGGCCCGCCAGCAGGCCGGGCTGCATGCCGCCATCGGCGGGATGGTCGAGCAGCCAGCGCAGCAGCTGCAGCAGCAACACCTCGAACAGGCGATCGGCCAACAGGCGCTGGCCGCAGCGCACGCGCTCGGTCTCGGCAAACAGCAGGGTCAGGGTCTGCTCTATGCCGTCGACCTCGGCAATCGGCAGGGCCAGAAAGGCGGGCAGGGCCTGCACCAGCGGGTGGTGTGGCCCGCCGTCAAAGTCCAGCGTGGCGCAGACGAAGTCGCTGCCCTCTTGCGGCGCGTTGTAAAAGTCGTGCTCCAGCGGGCGCGGGTACAGCAGCAGCGTGGGCTGGCTCAGGCGCAGCCGGCGCGGCGCGCCGCTGCGCGGGCGGTGGGTGACCTCCAGCTCGCCGCGGCGCAGCACATGCAGAAAAGCGCGCCCGGGCTCGGCCGCGAACGGCGTCACGCCGCACAGCGGCCCGGCGTGGAAGAGGTGGGCGCGCACGCGAAAACGCTCCAGCAGGGCGGAGAGGCGATCCACGCCGGCGGCGGCCGTATCGGTCTGAATCATGGACGATTGGCAAAGTATCGCGGACTGAATGCGTCCAATCATATGAATTGCCGGCGCAAACTGCCAGCATGTTTCACTGCCCAGCCGCAAGGAGGTTTGCCATGAACCGCGTTCCCCTCATAGACCGTGCCGACACCAGTGCCGAGCGCAAGGCCCTGCTCGACGCCATCCACGGCGCCTTTGGCGCCACGCCCAACATGTTCCGCGCCGTGGCCAATTCGCCGGCCGCGCTCAAGAGCATGTGGGGCTCGTTCGGCGCCCTGGGCGGCGGCACGCTGGGCGCCAGGCTGGGCGAGCAGATCGCCGTGGCCGTGGCCGACCGCAATGCCTGCTCTTACTGCCTGGCGGCGCATACCGTGCTGGGCCAGAAGGCCGGCGCCAGCGCCGAGGAAATGGCCGCCGCCCAGCTGGGCGAGTCCAGCGACCCCAAGACCCGGGCCGCGCTGCTTTTTGCCCTCAAGGTGGTGGGCCAGCGCGGCCAGGTGAGCGGCGCCGACGTGCAGGCCCTGCGTGATGCCGGTTTCAGCGACGAGCAGGTGGTCGAGATCCTGGCCCATGTGGCGCTGAACCTGTTCACCAACTACGTGAACCTGGCCTTTGCCGTGCCGGTGGACTTTCCAGCGGTCAAGCTGAGCAGCGGCTGATGGGCTTCAGACGGGTGTATAGGCCAGGCGCACGTAGATCGGGGCAAAGGCCTCGGCCTGGGTGATCTCGATCAGGGTCTCCTTGGCCAGCTCCAGCAGGGCGATGAAGGTGACCACCAGCACGGTGCCGCCCTTCTCGGGCTGGAACAGGTCTTCAAACGGCACGAAGCGCCGGCCCTGCAGGGTCTTGAGCACCTGGCTCATGTACTCGCGCACCGATAGCTCCTCGCGCGTGATGCGGTGGTGCTGCACCAGTTTGGCGCGGCGCATGATGTCGCGCCAGGCCTGCTGCAGCTCGGCCAAGTCCACGTCGGGAAAGCGCGGCTGCAGGCTTTGCTCTATGTAGACCTGGGCGCGGATGAAATCACGCCCGTACTGCGGCACCTGGTTCAGGCGCATGGCGGCCTGCTTCATCTGCTCGTATTCCAGCAGGCGGCGTACCAGCTCGGCGCGCGGGTCCTCGGGCTCGGCCGCGCCCTCCTGCCGCTTCGGGGGCAGCAGCATGCGCGACTTGATCTCTATGAGCATGGCCGCCATGAGCAGGTATTCGGCCGCCAGCTCCAGGTTGCGGCTGCGCACCTCGTCCACATAGCCCAGGTACTGGCGCGTGACATCCACCATGGGGATGTCCAGGATGTTGAAGTTCTGCTTGCGTATCAGGTACAGCAGCAGATCCAGCGGCCCCTCGAAGGCCTCCAGGAACACCTCCAGCGCGTCGGGCGGGATGTACAAGTCCTGGGGCAGGGCGAACAGCGGCTCGCCATACAGGCGCGCCAGGGCCACCTGATCGACCACCTCGGGCATGGAGGGGTCGGGCGCCGGCATGGCCGCTTGCCCGGAGGCGGTAGAGCGCATTACGCTATTTAATTAATAGCTATTGACGCATGCTGTGCAAGCGGTATGGCCGGTTTTGCCTGATGCTGGTTAAAAGGAACCCGGTTTGCGGAAGTTCTCGAAATACACGTAGGGCTTTTGCGCCACGCGCCCGGCCCGGTACTCGGCCCAAACCTCGCGATCGACCTCCTTGTCCCACAGCAGGGCGCGGCCGGCCTGTTGCTGCGCGTCCAGCGCGGGCTTTTGATCCTTGAGCTGGCCGATGAACTGGGTGACTTCGGACTGGTAGTCGGGGCGGCGGAATATATTCATGGATGGTTTACCTCTCAGAACCCGCGATTTTAACGATACCCACCCCATGAACCCTTTGACCCGCATCACCGGCGCGCTGGCCGCTGGCGCCCTGGCCCTCATGTCGCTGGCAGGCTGCGACGACCAGCGCATCCGCGAGCTGGAAGAAGACGTCTCCACCGAGCAGGACGTGCGCGCCCGTTTTGGCGAGCCTGAACGCATCTGGCCCGAGCAGGACGGCAGCCAGACGCTGGAGTACAACCGCCAGCCCGCCGGCCACCGCAACTACATGATCACCATAGGCCCGGGCGGCAAGATGACGGCGCTGCGCCAGGTGCTGGCGCCGCACAACTTCGAGAAAGTGCAGCCGGGCATGGACGAGCTGGCCGTGCGCCGCCTGCTGGGCAAGCCGGCCAAGCGCATGACCTTCGATCTGAAGCAGGAGACGGACTGGGACTGGAACTGGATCGACCCGCCCAACCGCGAAATGATCTTCATCGCGACCTTTGGCCCCGATGGGCGCGTCAAGCGCTCGGGCAGCGTGGAGAAGCTGCCCGAAGGGCGTTGAAGGTCAGCGTATCTCCACGCCGCTGGCGTCGTCCCGTGGCGCCTCGTCCCTGAGTGCGTCCACGGTCATGCCAACACCCTTGCCGGCGAGTTTTGCCGTACCTACGGCGGCATCGGCCGCCAGGCCCACCGCCGAGGCTGTGATGCTGACGGCCGTTGCCGTCACGGCCACCACCGCGCAGCCCGGCAGCAGGGCAGCCAGGCACAAAAAAGCCCCCAGGGCCCGGGGGCGTGAGAGGCAAGGCTTGGTCATTCAGCGGATGCGCATGCCCGGTTGGGCGCCGGGGAAGGGCTCCAGCACGTAGATGCCGGGATGCTGCTTTTCATCCGCGTGGCTGGCGGCCAGCACCATGCCCTCAGAGACGCCGAACTTCATCTTGCGCGGCGCCAGGTTGGCCACCAGCACCGTCAGCTTGCCCTGCAAGTCTTCCGGTTGGTACATGCTGGCGATGCCGCTGAACACATTGCGTGTCTTGCCTTCACCGGCGTCCAGCGTCAGCTGCAGCAGCTTGGTCGAGCCCTCCACCGCCTTGCATTCGACGATTTTCGCGATGCGTAAGTCCACCTTGGCGAAGTCGTCGATGCCGATGGTGGGCGCAATCTCCTCCCCGCCGGGTGTGACTTTTTCGACCACCGGCTCGGGCATTTCAAACAGCGCTTCCAGCTGCTTTTCGTCCACGCGCTGCATCAGGTGCTGGTAGGCACCGATCTGGTGGCCGGCGCCCAGCGGCTTGTTGACATCGGCAAACTGCTCGGGCGGCACGATCAGGAAGCTGGCCACGTCGGCGGCCAGCCGGGGCAGCATGGGTTTCAAGTAAATCGTCAGGATGCGGAAGGCCTCGATGCAGGTGCTGCACACGTCGTGCAGGCGCTCGCCCATGCCGTCCTTTTTGGCCAGCTCCCAGGGCTTGTTGGCATCGACATATTCGTTCACGCGGTCGCACAGCTGCATGGCCTCGCGCGCGGCGCGTGCCGTGTCGCGCGCCTCGTAGGCGGCGATGATGGTGTCTTTCTGCGCGCGCAAGGTGGCCAGCAGCGCCTGGCCGTCCTCGCTCACCTGGCCCAGGCGGCCGTCAAAGCGCTTGGCGATGAAGCCGGCGGCGCGTGACGCAATGTTGACGTACTTGCCGATCAGGTCGGAGTTCACGCGCAGCATGAAGTCACCGGCGTTGAAGTCGATGTCTTCATTGCGGCCATTGAGCTTGGCGCCCAGGTAGTAGCGCAGCCATTCGGGGTTCATGCCCAGCGCCAGGTATTTGAGCGGGTCCAGGCCCGTGCCGCGGCTCTTGCTCATCTTCTCGCCGTTGTTCACGGTCATGAAGCCGTGCACGCAGATCTTGGTGGGCGTCTTGCGGCCGCTGAACTTCAGCATGGCGGGCCAGAACAGCGTGTGGAAGGTGATGATGTCCTTGCCGATGAAGTGGACCTGCTCCAGGTCGGGGTCGGCCATGTAGGCGTCGTAGCTCTCTCCGCGCTTTTCCAGCAGGTTTTTCAGCGACGCCAGATAGCCCACCGGTGCGTCCAGCCACACATAGAAATACTTGCCCGGCGCGTCCGGTATCTCTATGCCGAAGTAGGGCGCGTCGCGCGAGATGTCCCAGTCGTCCAGGCCGCTGCTGGTTGAGCCGTCGGGGTTGGTGCGGGTGCCGAACCACTCCTTGATCTTGGCCGCGACCTCGGCTTGCACATGGACGCCGTTTTGCGTCCATTCCTGCAAGAACGCCACGCAGCGCGGGTCGGACAGCTTGAAGAAGAAATGCTCCGAGGTTTTCAACTCGGGCTGGGCGCCGGACAGCGCGGAATACGGCTTGATCAGCTCGGTGGGCGCATACACGGCGCCGCAGCTCTCGCAGTTGTCGCCGTACTGATCCTTGGCGTGGCAGCGCGGGCATTCGCCCTTGATGAAGCGGTCCGGCAGGAACATGTTCTTCTCGGGGTCGAAGAACTGCTCAATGGTGCGCGTTTCGATCAGGCCAGCGGCCTTCAGGTCCAGATAGATTTGCTGCGCCAGCTGGTGGTTCTCGGGCGCGTCGGTGCTGTGCCAGTTGTCAAAGGCGATGTGAAAGCCGTCCAGGTACTGCTTGCGCCCGGCGGCGATGTCGGCCACGAACTGTTGCGGCGTCTTGCCGGCCTTCTCGGCGGCGATCATGATGGGCGCGCCATGAGCGTCGTCGGCGCCCACGAAGTTCACCTCGGCGCCCTGCATGCGCTGCGCCCGCACCCAGGTGTCGGCCTGTATGTATTCCATGATGTGGCCGATGTGGAAGTTGCCGTTGGCATACGGCAGGGCGGTGGTGACGAAGAGCTTGCGTGGGGACATGGACTGAAACTCGGGCTGGCTGAAGCATGGGGCGTGCGTCGGCACGGACGGAACCCGCGATTTTAGGTCGCCGGTGCCCAGCACCAGCGGTTGCGGCCCTGCGCCTTGGCCTGGTAGAGCGCCGCATCGGCACGTTCAAAGAAATCGGGGGCTACCTCGCTGCTGGCCGGAATGGTGGTGATGCCGCCCAGGCTCAGGGTCACACAGGGCGCGGCGCTGGCTGCCGGGTGCGGCAGCTTGCGCGCCGCCATGCGCTGCAGCAGCTCATCGGCCAGCTGCTGGGCCTGCGGGGCATCGGTTTCGGGCAGCAGCAGCACGAACTCCTCGCCGCCATAGCGCGCCGCCAGGTCGCCGGGGCGGCGCGCGGCCTGGCGCAGCGCGGCGGCCACGTCCTGCAGCACGCGGTCGCCCGCGGCGTGGCCCAGGGTGTCGTTGTACTGCTTGAACTGATCGACGTCGGCAACGATCAGCGACAGCGGCAGGCCCGAGCGCTGGCAGCGGCTCCACTCCTGCGCCAGGGCTTCGTCGAAGCGGCGCCGGTTGGGGATGCCGGTCAGGCCGTCGAGCGCGGCAATCTGCTCCAGCAGGCGCCGCTGGTGCACGATCTGCAGGTGGTTGCGCACGCGCACGCGGGCGATGGGCGGATGAAACGGCTTGGCGATGTAGTCCACGGCGCCCAGATCCAGGCCCAGTTCCTCGTCGGCGGCGGAGTCGAGCGCGGTGATGAAGATCACCGGGATATGGCGCGTGGCGTCGTCGCGCTTGAGCGCGCGGATCACGGCCATGCCGTCCATCTCGGGCATGAGCACGTCCAGCAGGATCAGGTCCGGGGCGTGGGCGCGCGCGAGCTCCAGCGCCTGCAGGCCGTTCTTGGCCTGGATGATCTTGTACTCGCCCTCGAACAGCTCGGTCAGCAGCAGGCGGTTGTGCTTGTCGTCATCGACGATGAGCAGGGTGAAATGGCCGTTCTGCGGGTTCATGTGGGGTTTTGCTCCAGCTCGGCGCACAGCGCGCGCAGCTGCGCCAGTGCGTCTTGGTATTCGATGTCCTCCACCAGCGCGCGCAGCGCCGGCAGAGTCCGGGCCAGCGGGGGGTGGGCGGCGGCCTGGCTCTGCAGTTGCTGCAGCAGGCGCAGCGCGGCGGCGTCGTCGTTTTCCAGCAGGTTGCGCAGCTCGGCCAACAGCGGCTGCAGCGGCGTTGTGGGCGCTTGCGCAATGGCTTGGCCCGTTGGCTGCGCCTGGGCGACAAGCGGTGCCAGCAGGCTGCAGATGCGCGCCAGCTCCGTGCCCACGCCGGCCAGCAGCATCGCTTCGGCCGGGCGCTCCTGGGCAAAGCCGTCTTCCAGCTGCCTGGCCTGTTGTGCCAAGGCTGTGGCGCCTATGGTGGCGCTGCCCGATTTGAGCGAATGCGCCAGGCGCCGCGCCAGGGGCCAGTCATGCGCGGCCTGCGCGTCCTGCATGGCCTGGGCGCTGGCGCCGAAGTCCTGCACGAACTGCGCCAGCATGCGCAGGTACAGCCCGGGCCGCCCCAGGGCCTGGGCCAGGCCGCGCGCTGTGTCCACGCCCTCCAGGGCGGGGATTTGCGCGGCGGATTCGGCGGCCGGTGCCGGCTCGGCCCCGGTGTGGCCCGCGCCCTGGCTACTGCGGGGCGCCATCCAGCGCCGCAGCGCCGCGTACAGCGCATCGGGGTGGATGGGCTTGGTCAGGTGATCCTGCATGCCGGCCTGCAGGCTGCGCTCGCGGTCGCCCGCCATGGCGTGGGCGGTCATGGCGATGATGGGCAGGCCCTGCAGGTGCGCCTGTTGGCGGATCTCGCGCGTGGCCGTGAGGCCGTCCATCTCCGGCATCTGGATATCCATCAGCACCAGGTCGTAGGGCTGGGCCAGCACCTTGTCCACGGCCTCGCGGCCATGCACGGCCACATCCACCAGCACGCCGGCCTCGGCCAGGAAGGCCAGGGCCACGGTGCGGTTGAGCTCCACGTCGTCCACCAGCAGCACGCGACGGCCGCGCAGCAGGCTGTGGTCGCCCTGTGCCACGGCGTCGCCATGGCTGGCAGAGCGCGCGGGCTCTGGCGCCGCCGGTGTCAGGGGCAGGGTGAAGGAGAACTGGCTGCCGGCGCCCTCCTGGCTCTGCACGGCAATCGTGCCGCCCATCAGCTCCACCAGCTGGTGGCAAATGGCCAGGCCCAGGCCGCTGCCGCCAAAGCGGCGGGTGATGGAGCCGTCCACCTGGGTGAAGGGCGTGAACAGCTGCGCCAGGCGATCCGCGGGGATGCCCATGCCGGTGTCGCGCACGCAGAACTCCAGCACCGCCCGGTCGCCCTGCTGCTCGCGCAGTTCGGTCTGCACCACGACCTCGCCAGATTCGGTGAACTTCACGGCGTTGTTGCACAGGTTGACCAGCACCTGGGACAGGCGCAGCGGGTCGCCGCGCAGCCGCCGTGGTACGCCGGCGCCGGTGACAAACCGCAGCGCCAGCCCCTTTTGCTGGGCGCGCAGCGCCAGCTGGTCAGAGACGCCTTGCAGCACCTGCTCCAGGTCGAAGTCAATGGCCTCGATCTGCAGCCGGCCGGCCTCGATGCGCGAGTAGTCCAGGATGTCGTTGATCAGGGCCAGCAGCATGTCGGAGGCGGCCAGCACTTTCTGCTGGTAGTCGCGCTGGTGCGCGTTCAGGCCGGTCTTCAGCAGCAGCTGGCCCAGGCCGACGATGGCGTTCATCGGGGTGCGGATCTCGTGGCTCATGCGCGCCAGGAAGTCCGACTTGGCGCGGCTGGCCTGCTGGGCCTGTTCGGTGGCGGCGATCAGGGCGTGGGTGCGCTGATCCACCAGCTGCTCCAGGTTCTGGCGGTAGCGCGCCAGCTCCTGGTCGCGTGCCTGCAGCTTGTCGATCATCTGGTTCAGGCTGCGGCCCAGCTGCGCCAACTCGTCCTCGCCATGGCTGGCCACGCGCTCACCCAGGCCGGGGTTGTCGGCCGCACGCGCCATGAGCTGGTTCAGGTTCTGCAGCGGCACCGCCAGGCGCCTGGCGGCGCGGCCCGAGAGCCACAGCAGGAGCAGCAGCAGGGCCAGCAGCGCGCCGCCGGTCTCCAGTGCCGTGCGCCACAGCACCTGCTGCATATCCTGCGTGCTGGCCACCAGTTCGACATGCGCCTTGCCGGCGCTGCCCGGGACGGCCGCCCAGGCAACGACCTGGTTGTTGCCGAAATGCATGTCCTGGCCGTCCTGCGTGTCCAGCGGCGGGCTGGGCGTGGCGGCCACGGCGCTGCCCTGGCGCGCAAACTCGGCAAAGGGCTCCCTGCGGCCGGCCAGCAGCAGGCGCGCGCGCAGCACCGAGGGGCTGGACTGCACGGCCTGCAGCAGGCGCGCGGCCTCCTGGCGGTCCTGGAAATCCACCGCCGCCTGGCTGTTGGTGGCAATCAAGAGCGCCTGGGCGCGCAGGCCGGCGCTCCATTCGCTGCGGATCAGGCGCTGCTGCTGCAGCAGCGCCAGCAGGTAGACCAGGCACAGGGCCAGCACGATGGCGCCGGTGAACCACCACAGCAGCCGGCTTCTGATGCTGCGCGGGCGCAGGCGTTGCAGCAGGGCGTTCATGGTTCGACGACCCGGGCCAGGCGCAGCAGCTGCGCATTGAACTGGATGTTCTGCGCCTGCGCCGCCTTGCGGTTGATGAGGATGTTCAACAGGTTGCCGCCCTCGGGGTTCACGGCCAGCTCCACCATGCCGCCGGCGCGTGCAAAGCCGTCGATGTCCGACACCGTCACCACCTGGGCCCGGCCGAGCTGCCGCAAGGTGCTGCGCAGGTGATCGGCCTCGCTGCGCGCCACGAAGACGAAGTCGCAGTCCAGCACCTGGCTGGCGTCGTCGGCCTGGCTGACCTGCACGCTGCGCCCGTCCATGGGCGTTTGCGCCAGCCTGGTCAGTGCCCCGCCAAAGGGGTTGCGCCCCAGCACGCACAGGCTGATGCGGGTGCCGCCCTCCAGGCGTGGCAGGTAGACGAAGCGCGGCAGTTTGACCAGCAGCGCCGCCTTGACCGCGTATTCCGAGATCGGCTCCTGCTGCGCCCGCGCGCCACCGGCGAGCAAGGCCAGCGGCATCAGCGCCACCAGCAGCTGGACGATCACTTTTTGATAGCTGCTAACGCTTGATGTATAAGCGCTAGAGGCCATTTTTACCTGACTATGTACATGCCGCTGATGCCCCTCACCCCTCCCTCTCCCCAAAGGGACGAGGGCGACCGGTTGCGCCGGCTTTACACCCTCTCCCTCTGGGAGAGGGTGGGGGTGAGGGCTCGCGGCCCAGTCTGAGACATGCGCCTTGTCAGGCCCTTTTAACCAAAAACCGATCTTGCGCGCCGTGGCTGCCATGGCCGGCGCTTGCGGCCGAAAACGGTATGTCGGCACGCTCAGTACCGCCAGTCCAGCGTCAGCATCCAGGTGCGCGGCTGCTGCGGCATGTCCCAGAAGGTGCGCGAGCCCGAGCCCGCCGCGGCGTAGTGGCGCCTGTCCAGCAGGTTGTACACATCCAGCCACAGCGTGGCGCGGCCGTCCAGCAGCTGGTGCCAGCCCAGGTGCAGATCCACCAGCGCATAGCCAGGCGTGCTGCAGCGGCTGGGGGCGGTCATGGCCCCCTGGCAGGCGCCCTGGGGCAGCAGCGGGTCGGTCGGGCCCTGCTTGCGGCCATTGGTCACGTTGCCCGTCCAGTAGAGCTGGGGCGTGATGCTGACCTGGTTGCGCCAGCGCAGCGTGGTGCCCAGCTTGAGCTTGTGGCTGGCCACATAGGGGATGGCCCAGTCCACGCCATTGCCCTCATCGATGCGGCCATGGATCCAGCTGGCGCTGCCCCACAGGTCGCCGGTCCAGTCGCCACCCAGGCGAAAGCGCCACTGCGCCGACAGATCCAGGCCCGACTGCTGCTGGCGCCCGGCATTGCCCTTGGTCTCGGGATTGATCAGCACCGCGCCCGGGATGGCCCCCACGTTGCCCGAGGGCTGCGTGACCACCAGGCGGCTGATGCGGCTGTGGTAGAGGTGCGTGACCAGGTTCAGGCTGGGCGTGGGGCGCCAGTCCCAGGCGGCGCTCAGCGTGCGCGCCTTCTCCGGCTGCAGGTTGAAGTTGGGAATGCGGAAGTTGCTGCCGATGTAGTTGCCCTGCGCGTCCTGTGCGCCGCTGAAGGTGCCGTAGGCGCTCAGCGTTTCCTCGGGCGACGGGGCGCGGAATGCCTCGCCGTACTGGAGCTTGAAGACATGCTGCTCGCGCGGCTTGTAGACGGCGCCCAGGCGCGGGTTGAGGCTGCTGCCGTAATGGCTGTGGCGATCCAGGCGCAGGCCGGCGCTGGTGCTGAAGGCCCCGCTCCACTGCGACTGCAGCTGCGCATAGGCCGAGAGGTTGCGGAAGTTGTCGTCGTATATCTGCCTGGGCAGTGGGGTGTTGGGGTAGAGCTGGCCCTGGCCATGGGCGGCCAGGCCGGGCCTGTAGGGCGCGGCCAGGGACGAAGCCGCCTCTGCATGGTATTGGTGCCAGCCCAGGCCGGCCTGCAGCTGCTGGCGCTCGCTGATGCGCCAGTTCAGGCTTTGCTCCAGGCCCGAGCGCTTACCCAGCTCGTAGGAAAAGCTGTCCTTGTAGTTGCTGAAGGTGTTGTTGTAGCGCGCCTTGGGGTCGAGCTCCATGCGCGAATGCTCCACCAGCAGCTGCGCCTGCACATCGGGCGCCGGCTGAAAGCGCCAGCGGCCATGGAAGGTGTCCGAGGTGGGCTGCCACTCGGAGCTTTGCTGGTAGCGCGCCATCGCCGGCGGGTCGCCGGTGCTGGTCAGGTGGGTGAAGCTGTGGCGAAAGAAGCCCACGGTGAAGCGCTCGTCCCAGTCGGCGCGCGCATACAGGCTGTGGCTGGCGGTTGGGCCCACATAGGGCTCGCGCTGGTCGACGGGGATGATGGTCTGGCCGTTGCCAACGGCCGGCACCTTGGCAAACTCGCGCGGGTAGTAGCGTGCCAGGGGCGCGCGCTCGGCACGCTGCCAGTGCCCGCCCAGTGACAGCTGCAGGCCCTGCGCGGTATCCAGGCCGGTCATGAAGGCGCCCTCCTCGCCGCCGAAACGCCCCGCCCCCACCGATGCCCAGGAGCCCCTGGGGCCCTGGCCGGCCTCGGTGATGATGTTGATCACCCCGGCCACGGCGTCGGCGCCATACAGCGCGGCGGCGGGGCCGTAGAGCACCTCGACCTGCCTGGCCATGTACAGCGCCAGGTTGTCCGCCACGGGAAAATTGCCGCCCGCGGGCGCGCCTATGCGCACCCCGTCCATCAGGATCAGGAGCTTGTTCGGCCCCACATAGCCCTGCACGGCAAACTGGTTGAACTGCGAGGACTTGGTGCCGCCTTGCCAGTCCACGCCGGGCAGATCGCGCATCAGGTCGGCCAGGCTGCGGTAGCGCCGCTCGCGGATCTGCTCGCGCGTGATGACCAGGATCTGCGCCGGCGTCTGATCGCGCGTCTCGATCTGGCGCGAGGCCGTGACGACCGGGGTTGCTATCAAATCCTGTAGCGACAGGCCCATCAGGCGCTGGGCGTCCGATTCCAGCTGGCCCTGCGCCCACAGCGGCGGGCAGGCCAGGCCGCAGAGCGCCAGCGCGGCAGCAAGACAGTGCTTCTTATCCGTGTCCATCGAAGAGGTTGGCTACATTTTTGACAACTTGTCATGCTATCAGCCGGGTCACTCCAGCCCTGTCGCGCGCGGCCAACAGGGCGCCGGGCGGCTTCAGGCGAAGCAGGCGAGTGCAGTGTTGGACGCTTGATGGAACAAATAAAACCGATGGATTTTTGGTCTGGGCTAGGCGCAAACCGGAGCGATAGCCGTAGCTATCGCGAGGATTTGCAACGCCGCCCGGGCCGAAAAGGCGCGGTTTTATGTTCCAGATAGCGTCGAATACTGCACTAGATGCAGCGGGTCGCCGCCGTCCTGCCAGCCGAAGAAGGCGCAGATCTCATCGCGCCGGGCCAGCGCGTCGCTGCGCCCCAGGGCCATCAGCCGGCGCGTGTAGGCGCGCTCGAACAGCAGGTAGCTGGCCAGCGCGCCATCGCTGTCGCCCGGCCGGTTCACCGGCACGCCCAGCGCCGACAGCAGCACGCGCATGCTGCGCGGCAGGTCGCAGACATGGCGCGCCGCCTCCTCGTCCAGGCTCCGCGAGGGCACGAACACCAGCAGCTCCAGCGGGTGCATGGGGCTGCGGCTGCGCTGCTCGGGCGTCAGCAGCGCCAGTGCCTGGTTGATGTGCTGCACCTGGTTGACGTCCACCGCCAGCGCGTCCAGAAAGATGTTGGACAGCGCATGGCCGGCCACCTTCGCCAGCGAGGGGTAGGGCTGCTGCGTGCCGACGGGCACCGCCGGTGGCGGCTCATAGGCCCGGCTGGTGCCCACCACCAGCAGGCGGCGCGCGCCCAGGTGGATGGCGGGCGCCAGTGGCGAGGTCTCGCGCATGGAGCCGTCGCCAAAATACTCGGTATGGCCGTCGATCGGCAGCGCCGTGGCCGGAAACACCAGCGGGATGGCCGACGAGGCCAGCAGATGCGCATGCGTGATGGGCCCGCGCGCCGACTTGCGCAGCGAATGCACCCAGGGCTCCTGTGCATCGCCGGCGTCGAAGAAGGCCACATGCAGGCCCGAGTTGTAGCTGGACGCCGTCACGGCCAGCGCGCGCAGGTGGCCGGCGCGTATCAGGTGCGGCACCCGCTGCAATGGCACCAGCTTTTCAAGCAGTTGCGCCAGCGGCGCGTTGTTCAGCAGCGAATGCGGGTGCACGCGGCGCCAGCGCGCCAGCGCCCAGCCCAGCGACAGCAAGGTGAGCCAATGCGCGCCGCGCTGTATGACATGCAGCGAGTCGGCGTGATAGACCTGCTGGGCATGGACATGGGCCCAGGCGCGCGCAATGCGGCGCACGGCATGGTCGAAATGGTCGGCCCCGCTGGCCAGGGCCGCGGCGTTGATGGCGCCGGCCGAGGTGCCGCTGAAGATGTCGAACGGCGCCCCGCCATGCCCATGGCCACAGGCCGCGCGCAGGCCCGCAATGGCCTGCAGCACCCCCACCTGGTAGGCCGCGCGTGCGCCGCCGCCGGAGAGCACCAGGGCGGTGCTGCCATCGGGCGGGCTGGCGTGGGGCATGGCGGCGCCTGCTATGTCTTGGGCGGCGTGGCCTTGAGCAGCAGCGTGGCGAGCGCGTCGCCCTCCAGCAGCGCCAGGGCGTTGTCACGCGCGAAGCCGCGCGCCTGCTCGCTCACCGCGCCCTGCAGCGCCACATACACGCCGGCACGCGCGCCTTGGCGCTGCACCTCGGCCTGCAGCTCGCGCAGCGGCTCCACGCCATGCGTGGCGGCCTTGTAGCGGCGCGCGGCCACCAGCAGGGTCTGCTCGCCCCGGGTGATGCGCAGGTCGCAGTGCGGGCCATTCATGCGCTGCACCTCATGGCCCTCGGCGCGCCAGGCGTCTTCGAGCCGCTGGGCAAACTGGCGCCAGGGCATGGCGGCGGCCTGCTGCAGGGCGGCCTGCACGCGCGCGGCGCTGGGCGCGCGCCACTGGCGCCAGCCGGCAATGCAGCCAATCACGGCCACCGGCAGTGCGCCCACCGCGGCAAACGACGCCAGATGCGCCGGCAGCAGCGCACCGCACAGCAGCACGATGACGGCGGCAATGGCAAAGCTGACCCACCAGGGCGAGCGCAGCAGGATCGCAAAGCCCGAGTTCGGGGCCATCTTGAATTTCACGGGTTATTCCTTGGGTGTCTTGTGCACACCCACATTTTCCTGGTGGCGTGTGCCGCGTGTGGGGTGTTGCGTTTTACTCCCTCGCCTCCTTGGGGGAGAGGGTAGGGGTGAGGGGGTGACTGGCTGCGGCGCTTGCCTTCGCCACCCTCACCCCCACTCTCTCCCGCCAGCAGGAGAGGGAGAAATGGCCGTAAGGCCGCGCGGAAACTGCGCAACATGCTATAGCAAAATGAACAAACCTTGGGGCTGGCGTCCGGCCGGTCGCCCGGCCCTACCGGCACCCCGCGCGCAGCTGCTCCAGCTGATAGGCCGCAATGCGGTGCCCCAGCGCAGCCGCCCTGGCCAGCCACATGATGGCCAGGTTGTCATCCTGGGGTATCACGCCCCCCCCCCCGCATAGGCCGTCCCCAGCCATTGCATGGCATCGGCGTTGTCCTGCGCGGCGGCCTCCTGCAGCCAGTACAGCGCCGCCTTGTGCGCGCCTGCCACATAGAACAGCGCGCCCATGTCGGCCTGCGCCTGGGCGTCGCCCGCGTCGGCGCGCAGCAGCATGGCCCTGTCCTCGGCGCTCAATTTCACCTCCACCAGCGCCAGCACATCGCCCAGCGCCAGCATGGCGCGGCTGCGCCCGTCCTTATCGCCCCGGCCAATCGTGCCGTCGGTCACGCGCCGCCACAGCGTGCTGCGGCTGATGCCGGTGATGGCGATCGATGCGTCCAGGCTCAGGGTGTCCATGTCTTTGCGCTCCTTGTGGCCGGCGATTCTATTGCGTGCCCGCCAGGCCGGCCCTGGCACGCGCGCCGGCATGCCGTGGCACGGCAAATGCTGTGTCAAGCGGCGGCTGGGATGGCGTGTGACGTTTCAAGACCGTCAGAAACACGATGAAACCAGTGGAAACGACTTGGCATGGTCGTTGCTGAATGTAAGGCAACCGGTAACCGCCGGCCCATTGTTCAACTGGAGGAATCTTATGAAATCCAACATGATGCGCCGCGCCCAGGCCGGTTTTACCCTGATCGAACTGATGATCGTCGTGGCGATTATTGGTATTTTGGCTGCCGTGGCGTTGCCGGCTTATCAAGATTACACCGTGCGGGCCAAAATCTCCGAAGTGATTCTTTCGGCATCTTCGTGCCGTACGGGCATCACCGAAGCAGTTCAAACCTCTGCTGCAAACATTCCCGCTACAGCCCTGCCCGCCGCTTGCACGGTTACTGCGACGAAATATGTGGCATCTGGCTCCGCCGATGCGCTTGGAGTGATTACTATCGTTGCGGCGGAGGGCAATGTGGGTGGCGGACTGACCAATTCAACAAATAGTCTGACGCTCATTCCCATGGTGAATGCAACGACCGCTTTGGCGGCAACTAATGGTGGCGTTACTTTGCACGGCTGGAAATGCGGTAGTACAGGCACCACGATTCCCGCTAAGTTCCTGCCTGCAACTTGCCGTGGGACTTACCCTTGATTGTGTCGAATTGACGTTAGCCTGTGTAATTGGGGTCAGACACCCATTACTCTGTAAATAAACGCGGCGCCAATGGCGCCCCGTTTTTATTTCTACTCTTTTCGCGAAACGGGTAATTGGGGTCAGACTCCAATTAATTCTGGAGTAATTGGGGTCAGACTCCAATTAATTCTGGAATCTGGCCTTGGCACTTTCTGGTATTGCGTGAGTAGCTCCTCTTTTTGATGTCGCTGGCCGGGTCTCGCCCCGGCGGGCGACCTCCTTTCTTGCTCGTGCAAGAAAGGAGGCAAAGAACACGCCCCCAAGTCTGCGACCCCAACGTTTGCGCTACGGGGCAAACCTGTGGCGGGGCGCTTGCGGGGTGCGCCGTGGAACTCGCTACGCGCTGCGCGCTCCGTTCAGACAACTGCGGCAAATCAGTTCACGATGCATGCGCGCTTCGACGCGCATGCTCACCCCGCAAGCGCCCCGCCCCAGGCGCAGCCCCAGGGGGTTGAATAGCCCGACACGGGCCATCGCTGCGCTCGGCCCGGCAAATGGCGCGCCCCTTACGAGGCCGAGCGCAGCGATGGCCCGTGTCGTCCCCCCTCCCTTCTGGCCGTGCCGAGAAGCGCAGGGCGCGGGGCGGGCGTGTGCCGAAGGACACACGCCTTCGTTGACTGACTTGCCGCAGTTGTTTGAGTGTAATTGGGGTCAGATTCGAATTAAATTTTGACTCCAGCGCTTGCTGGTATTGCGTGAGCAGCTCTTTTTTTTGATGTCACTGGCCGGGATGGGTGCCCGGCGGCACACTCACTTCCTTTTGCTTCGAAGCAAAGAACAGTGTCTCGTCTGCCGGGGCCAAACCCGGCCAGCCACAGCAAAAAGAGGAGCTGCTCGCGCGCCACCAACAAGCGTAAAGGCCCAATTTGCCCTGACTATGCACATATCGCAGAGGCCCCTCACCCCTCCCTCTCCCCAAAGGGGCGAGGGCGACCGGTTGCGCCGGCTTTACTCCCTCTCCCTCTGGGAGAGGGTTGGGGTGAGGGCTCGCGGCACAGTCTGAGGTATATGCCTAATCAGGCAATTTGCCTATGCATGAGTAACCGAAGCCAGACACCTATTTCATGATTGCAGAGTCACCAGATGCTCCGGCCTGGCGCCTGGAACGACGTTCAGGCTCAGCCGGGCGTCGAAGCTGACAAAGCGGCAGCGGTGGCGCACCGCCAGGCCCAGCAGGTAGCTGTCGGTAATTTGGCGATGACCCAGCAGGTGCTGCCAGTGCAGCTGGCCCGCGTCCAGCAGGCTGTAGTCGTCGGCCAGAAAGGCGTGCGCGGGGTGTGCGGCGGCCTGTGCCAGGCGGCTGGCGACGGCGGCCAGCGGCAGGGCCTGGGGGTAGGCGGGCTGGGCCATGATGCGCAGGCAACCGTTTTGCGTGAGCGGGCAGGAGGCCCAGCCATGGGCAATTTCCTGTTGCAGCCATTGCGTGGCGCGGGCGTGGTGCATGTGCGCCGCGTCCAGCAAGGCGATCAGGACGTTGATGTCCAGCAGGGCGCGCATGGCCTACACCCCGTCGTTGTCGCGCAGGCGATCGATCAACTCGTTGCTGACCACGACGCCGCGGGCCTCAAAGGGAACAAAGCCCGTGGCCGAGGTGGCCGGGCTGCTGGCGGCTTGCGCTGTCGCGTTGCCCGTCAGTGCCTGGCGCACCAGGCGTGAGATGACCTTGCCCAGGCTGGTGTTTTCCATGCGGGCAATTTCCTTGGCGGCTATCAAGGTGTCGTAGTCCAGATCAACCGTGGTGCGCATGGCGTGCCTCCTTCTTCCACAATCGCATTGTCTTTTGATTCTAGTGCATCATGATGCGATCGCATCAACGATGATTAATTGGAATCCGACCCCAATTAGGCGCCAATTAGGCGGAGGCCGAGACCGTCTGTGCCAGGCGCTCTATCCCGGCGTCCGAAAGATCAGTTGCCGCCACGACGCGGCGGGCCTGCCACTGCGCAAAGTTGCGCGCCTGCGAGCGGCCGTAGTGCGGGTCATAGTGCAGCCGCATCAGCTCGTCGAACAGCGGCGCCAGTTGTCGCGCGCGGGCCCAGGTCTGCCAGCGCTGAACCACCTCCTTGCCGTGCAGCTCGGTCAGCGCCTCCAGGCGCTGGGCCAGGGCCTCGGGGTCGTCGCCCAGGTAGGCGTAGTCGCGCAGCAGGTAGGCCAGGCGCTCCTCGGGCGTGGCCTGGATTTCCAGGCAGGCGCCGGCGCGCAGGCGTTGCACCAGGGGCACGGGCAGGGACAGGCGGCCGATGCGCGCGCTCTCGCCCTCCACATAGACCGGGCGCGACAGGTCAAAGCCTTCCAGCGCCGTGGCGATCTGCGTTTCGAAGTTTTTTTGCGAGGGTTGCTCAACGCCGGGCATTGCGCCCAGCAGCGAGCCCTTGTGGCGCGCGCAGTGCTCCAGGTCCAGCACCTGTGCGCCCTGGCTGGCCAGGGCCTGCAGCACGCGTGTCTTGGCGCTGCCGGTGGCGCCGACCAGCACGCGCAGATCAAGCTGCGGCACCAGGGCGGCGATCTGCTCGATCACATGGCGGCGGAAGGCCTTGTAGCCGCCGGCGAGTTGCTGCGCGTCCCAGCCCACCAGGCGCAACCATTGCACCATGGAGCCGCTCCTCATGCCGCCGCGCCAGCAGTAGATCAGCGGGCGCCAGCCCTGGGGCTTGTCGGCAAACTGTTGGCGCAGGTGGCGCGCCAGGTTGGCGGCAACCATGGCACCGCCCACGCGCCGGGCCTCGAAGGCGCCCTGCTGCGCGTAGAGGGTGCCGACGGTGGCGCGCTCGGCGTCGTCGAGCACCGGGCAGTTGATGGCGCCGGGGATATGGTCTTCGGCAAACTCGGCGGGCGAGCGCGCGTCGATGATGGCGTCGAAGCCGTGGCGGTCGGCGGGGCGGGTGGGGCGGTGGTGGGACACGGGCTGGGCTGCGATGGGCAGGGGGCGCCCACTATAGACCAGCCAGGATCAGCCCAGCGTGATGGTCTTTTGCGCGCTCAGCGTCTGGCCGGCATCGTCCTTCCAGAGCAGGTGCAGCTCGCCGCTTTCGCGCGCCAGAAAGGTGAACTCGATGTACGGGTTGGGCGCGACCGAGATGCCCGGCTCCCAGGCCAGCAGCAGGGTTGGCCCCAGGCGCGCCTCGAAGCGTGTGACGATGTTGCGCGGCCGAATCTGGCCTGCGGCGTCGGTGCGCAGGCCGCTTTCCATGGTGTGTTCGATCTGCGCACGCACGCGCACAAGCTCGCCTTGCTTGGGCGTGGCGTTGCTGATCCAGGTGCGGGGTGGTTTCTGCATTGCGTCGTCCTTGGTGCGTCTTTACATACCGCAGCCGCTGGCGGCCACGGTGACGGCCTGTTTGGTGGCCAGCACCTTGCCGCTTTTCATGCGCGCCAGAGCGTGGACGGTTTGCGACTGCGCCAGGCGCAGCCGCACCGATGCCTCGGCCGTGCCTGCCGCAGCCGTGAACTGCAGGCGGCAGGCCAGGGGCGAGGGGTTGAGCTCGGCCAGCACGATGATCTCTTCGCACCAGTCCTGCTCGGTGAGGGGCAGGGTGATCTTGACCTTGACCGGCACGCCGCTGGGGTTGTCGGCCAGTACCGGCACGTCCAGCAGCAGCCCATCGGCCTGGGGTCGGGCCTTGCCGATGAACTGCTCCATGGCCTGCCTGAACGCCTGCGGGTTGGGCGCCAGCGGCCCGACCAGCGGCGCCTTGGCCTGCGCCAGCACGGTGCCGGGCAGGGCCAGGGCGGCGCCGGCGGCGACCAGGCTTCTTCGGGTGGGGTGGGGCTGGCGCATGTCAGATGGCCAGGAAGTCGCTGAACATGCCGCGCGCCCAGGCGAAGTCTTCCTTCACCAGGTCGGGGCTGCGCACGTCCATGTCGATCTGGGTCTGCAGCACCTTGCCGCTGGGATCGACCTCGTACTCGAACTTGACCGAGATTTCTTCCTGCGGCTCGGTGTTGACCATCATGTAGCACAGGTTGTCGGGCAGCAGCGGCTTGACCTCCTGGCCTGCCACGCGCTGGGCGATGTATTTGGCGACGATGCGGCCGATGTAGTTGGCCACATGGCCGCTCTTGGGGTAGTGGCCGAACTGTGGCGAGATGGCACCCATGAGGTCGCCGACAAAGTAGACGCTGTCGTCGCCGTGCGCGTGGAACAGGCGCGGGTGCATGTCGGCCCAGCCGGTGGGTTTGCCGGTCGCCGCGTCCTTGCCGATCAGGCCGGCGTGCCAGACCATGTCGGCCGCCTGGTGCGGTGGCATGAAGATGGCTTCGTCGAACTTCAGCTCGCCGGCCGTGGTCTTGATCTTCTTGTTGAACGGGTCCACCTCTTGCACGCGGGCGTTGGGCACATGGGTGATGACGTCGGCGTACAGCTCCTCGAAGGCCTGCTTGTAGCCCATGCCGATGGGGGCGATCTTGGGCTTGGGATCGAGGATCACGATCTTGCCGGGGATCTTGTTCTTCTTGATGTGCGAGGCGATCAGGCAGGCGCGCTCGTAGGGCGAGGGTGGGCAGCGGTGCGGCGGTGGCGGCAGCGTCATGACCAGCGTGCCGCCCTTGAAGTCCTTCACGCGCTGCTTGAGGCCAAACATCTGCTGATTCGGGATATAGGCGCTGGCGTAATGCCGGCGCGTGTGCTCGATGGCGCGCTGGTCGTCGCCAAACCAGGCGTCCCAGGCGTCGCGGATGCCGCCCGAGAGGATCAGATAGTCGTATTCCACCAGGCCGTGCGTGGTGCGCACCAGCTTCTTGTCGCGCTCAAAGCCGGTCACCTCGGTCTGCAGCAGCTGGTAGCCGTAGCGGTTGGCGGGGCGCAGCATGTCGTGCTGCACGAAGTCGGTGCCGACGATGTCCACTAGCCACTTGTTGCTCATCGGGCCGGACCAGAAGCTGGGGTTGCGCTCCAGCACCACCACGTCGGCATTCGGAATCAGCTCGCGCAGGTAGCGCGCCGCCGTCAGGCCACCCCAGCCACCGCCGCAGATGACGATGCGCGGGCCCTTGCCCTGGCGCGGCAGGATGCGCGCCTGCGGGCTGATGATGGCCGGCGCCGCCAGCGCCAGCGCGGGCGCGGCGGCCGCGCCCAGGGCCAGGGCGGGGGGGCTGATGAGAAAGTTGCGGCGTTTCATGGCGGTTTTCCTTGGTGGTCAACGGGTATGGGCGGCTTGCAGCCGCAGGGTGATGGATGCGCCGCCCGCGATGCCGATGGCGGCGGGCAGGCTGGCAAAGGCCAGGGTGGACAGCCCGGACAGCCCCTGGCCGATGGAGCAGCCCACGGCCAGCACGCCGCCCAGGCCCATCAGCAGGCCGCCCAGGGCCGATGCGGCCAGGCGCGCGGGCTGCTCAAAGCCCTCCCAGCGCAGGCTGCGCGTGAGCAGCGCGGCGGCAAAGGCGCCCGCCAGCGTGCCGGCGACGATGGCCGGGCCTACGCTGGCGCCCCGACCCACGGCCAGTTGCAGGTACAGCAGGCCTTCGGCGACGGGGCCGATGAAGCTCAGTGATGTGAGTGGTGTCGGCTCGAACGGATCCACGCCCACCTGGGCCGTGATCCACCATCCGGCGGCTACCAGGGCGCCAATGGCCATGGCGGCCCACAGTTGCACCGCGCTCTGGCGCAGCGCCGGTTGCCACAGGGCGTAGGCCAGCAGCGCCAGCGCTGGCAGGCCGGTGGCCAGGGCCAGCGTGGCCGTGGGCGGCAGGCCGCCGGCCTGCAGCTGCTGCGCCAGCGTGGCATGCGCCAGCGTGATCTGGCCCCAGCCCTGCAGCCATTGGCGCAGCGGCGCCAGCACCCCGGTCAGCGTGGCCTGCGCCGCCAGGCCCAGACACAGCAGCGTCACCAGGGCGCGCAGGTTGCCGCCGGCCAGCAGCACCAGCGCACGCGCGCCGCACGCGCGCGCCAACGCCATGCCGCAGCCAAACAGCAGCCCGCCCAGCAGCACGCCGGGCACGGAAAAACGGGCGCGCACCACCTGGGCCTGCGCCAGATCGGCCAGGCCCGCCCATGCCAGTGCCTGCGAGGCCAGCAGCGCCACGGCCAGCGCCAGCGCGAAGGCCTGCAGCGCCGGCGCGCCGCCGTTTTCGCGGGCGGCCGCAAGGCCATGCTGGCGCAGCCCGCGCAGCAGGCAAAAACGCCCCAGGCGCGCGGCAATGCCAAAGGCGCAGCCCAGCAGGAATCCGGCCCACAGCAGCGTCATGGGCGCCCCCGGATGCCGGCCAGACCGGGAGCCGCCAGCAGCGCGGCCAGCCAGGCGCGGGGGCGCTGGCGCTGGTGGTGCATGGCGGACGAGGGCGGTGGCATGCGGGTTCCTGTTCTGGGGCACGCGCACGCGCGCCATCCGGCGGGATGAATATGGGGGAGCTGGCTGGGGCGGTGATGGCGCGGGTCATTGCCTGGGCAGACCCGCGGGGTGGCGCATGGGACGGCCGTCACGCGGCACAGCGCTGAAGCCGTCGATCATACCGAACGCCCCCTCCCGCGGCCGCATGAATCTGGGATGATCCAGACCCTTGCCCACTCCCAGCTCCGCATCGCCATGACCGCTGCCCCCACTGCCTCCACCCTCACGCCGCGCCTGACCTCGCTATCGCATGGCGGCGGCTGCGGCTGCAAGATCGCGCCGGGGGTGCTGGCGCAGATCCTGCAGTCCAGCGGCGCGGCCGGCGTCATGCCGCCGGAGCTGCTGGTGGGCATAGAGACGGCGGACGATGCGGCGGTCTACCAGCTCAATGACAGCCAGGCGCTGGTGGCCACCACCGACTTTTTCATGCCCATCGTGGACGACCCGTATGAGTTTGGCCGCATCGCCGCCACCAACGCCCTGAGCGATGTGTACGCCATGGGTGGCCGGCCCATCATGGCGCTGGCGCTGGTGGCCATGCCGGTGAACCAGCTGCCCGTCGATGTCATCGCCGCCATCATTCGCGGCGGGCAGGATGTATGCCGCGCCGCCGGCATTCCCATCGCGGGTGGGCACACCATCGACTCGGTCGAGCCCATCTACGGCCTGGTCGCCATGGGCCTGGTGCGCCCGGATCGCGTGCGCCGCAACGCCGGCGCGCGGGCGCGCGACCTGCTGGTTTTGGCGAAGCCGTTGGGCGTGGGGGTGTATTCGGCGGCCTTGAAGAAGGAGCAGCTGGCCGACGCGCATTACCGCGAGATGATCGCCAGCACCACGCAGCTCAACACCCCCGGCCCGCTGCTGGCGGATCTGCCCGGCGTGCATGCCATCACCGACGTGACCGGCTTCGGCCTGGCCGGCCATGGCCTGGAGATGGCGCGCGGCGCCGGCCTCTCGGTGCGCATTGACTGGGCGCGCGTGCCGCTGCTGCCCGGCGTGGCGGAGCTGGCGGCGCAGGGCTTTGTGACCGGCGCCAGCGGCCGCAACTGGGCCGGGTATGGCGCCGATGTGGCGCTGGGCGCGGGCCTGCCGGCCACGGCCCAGGCCCTGGCGAGCGACCCACAGACATCGGGCGGCCTGCTGGTGGCCTGCGCGCCGGACAGCGTGGACGAGGTGCTGGCGCTGTTTGCGCGCGAGGGCTTTGCGCGCGCCGCGGTGATAGGCGGCGTAGAGGCCGGGCCGGCGCGGCTGGAGCTGCGTTGAGCGACCTGCCCACGCCCGCGCCGCAGCCCGGCATGGCGGCCGGGCAGGGCGGGCTGCGGGAGCTGTCGCCGGCCTATTTCGGCCTGGTCATGGCCACGGGCATCGTGTCGCTGACGGCCGACATGCTGGGTTGGCCGCTGCTGGCGCATGCGCTGCTGGCGTTGAACGCCGTGCAGTATCTGGTGCTGTGGGGGCTGTACCTGCTGCGCGCCTGGCGCTACCCGCGGCGCTTCTTTGGCGAGATGGTGGAGCATGCGCGCGGCGCCGGCTACTTCACCATGGTGGCGGCCACGGGCATCATGGCCAGCCAGTGCATCGTGATGCTGGACAACCTGGGCCTGGGCTTTGCGCTGTGGGCATTGGCGGCGCTGTTGTGGCTGCTGCTGACCTACACCATCTTCACCGCCTTCACCATCCGCCGCGACAAGCCCACGCTGGACAAGGGCATCAGCGGCGCCTGGCTGCTGGCCGTGGTGTCCACGCAGGCGCTGGCCGTGTGCAGCGCGCTGCTGGCCGCGCGCATAGGCCAGCCGCTGCGGCTGGAGCTGAACCTGCTGGCGTTGTCGATGTGGCTGTGGGGCGGCATGCTCTACATCTGGATGATGGCGCTGATCTTCTACCGCTACCTGTTCTTTCCGTTCTCGCCCGGCGACCTGTCGCCGCCGTACTGGATCAACATGGGGGCCATGGCCATTTCCACGCTGGCCGGCTCGCTGTTGATGCTGAACGCGCCGCAGGCGCCGTTCCTGGTGTCGCTGCTGCCCTTCCTCAAGGGCTTCACGGTGTTCTACTGGGCCGCCGGCACCTGGTGGATTCCCATGCTGCTGTTGCTGGGCATCTGGCGCCATGGCGTGCGCCGCTTTCCGCTGCGCTACGACCCTCTGTACTGGGGCGCGGTGTTTCCGCTGGGCATGTATGCGGCCTGCACCTGGCAGATGGACAAGGCCATGCAGTTCGGCTTTCTGAACCTGCTGCCCCGGCTGTTCTTTGCCGTGGCGCTGCTGGCCTGGCTGCTGGCCTTCGTCGGCATGCTGCGCAGCGTGGCGCGCCAGCTGCGCGCCCCATAGCTGCTGGCGATAGGCACAGGCGGGGAGGTGCCAAGGCCGCTTCGCTAGACTCGGCCGTCTTCCCTTTGCAAACCACACAGCCATGGCATTGACAGAACAAGAGCTGCTGGCGGCAATCGCCGGCGTCACAGACCCCCACACGGGCAAGGACTTCGTCAGCACGCGCGCGCTGCGCAATGTGCAGATCAGCGCTGGCGATGTCGCCTTTGACGTGGAGCTGGGCTACCCCGCCAGGAGCCTGATCCCGGCGCTGCGCAGCCAGTTCATCGCCGCGGCCAAGGCAGCGCCCGGCGTGCAGAACGTCTCGGTCAACATCACCTCCAAGGTCACGGCGCACGCCGTGCAGCGCGGCGTGCAGCTGCTGCCGGGCGTGAAGAACATCGTCGCCGTGGCCTCGGGCAAGGGCGGCGTGGGCAAGAGCACCACCGCCGCCAACCTGGCGCTGGCGCTGGCGGCCGAGGGAGCCAGGGTGGGCGTGCTGGACGCCGACATCTACGGCCCCAGCCAGCCCATGATGCTGGGCATCAGCGGCCGCCCCGAGAGCTTTGACGGCAAGAACATGGAGCCGCTGGTGAACCATGGCGTGCAGGTCATGTCGATTGGCTTCCTGGTGGAGCAGGACCAGGCCATGATCTGGCGCGGCCCCATGGCCACGCAGGCGCTGGAGCAGCTCTTGCGCCAGACCAACTGGAAGGATCTGGACTATCTGATCGTGGACATGCCGCCGGGCACCGGCGACATCCAGCTGACGCTGTCGCAGCGCGTGCCCATCACCGGCGCCGTCATCGTCACCACGCCGCAGGACATTGCGCTCATCGATGCCAGAAAGGGCATCAAGATGTTCGAGAAGGTGAACGTGCCCATCCTCGGGCTGGTCGAGAACATGGCCCAGCATGTGTGCAGCAACTGCGGCCATGTGGAGCATATCTTTGGCGCCGATGGCGGCAAGAAGATGGCGGCCGAGTACGGCATCGACTACCTGGGCGCGCTGCCGCTGGCGCGGCAGATCCGCGAGCAGGCCGACAGCGGCCGGCCCACCGTGGTGGCCGACCCCGACGGCGAGGTGGCACAGATCTACAAGCATGTGGCGCGCGAGGTGGCGGTGAAGATCGCCCTCAAGTCCAAGGATTTTTCGTCCAAGTTCCCCACTATCTCGGTGAGCAAGAGCACCTGACGGCACCCCGGTGCAAGCCGGTGGCATGATGCCGGCCATGTCTCAATCTTCAGGCTCGGCAGGCGCGCGGCAGCGCGCTGCCGGTACATCCTCTTTTCTTTCCCTGGGCTGGCGCACGCTGTGGCGCGACCTGCGCGCGGGCGAGCTGCGGCTGTTGATGGTCGCCGTCACGCTGGCCGTGGCGGCGCTGACCTCGGTGGGCTTTTTTGCCGATCGCCTGCAGGGCGGGCTGGCGCGCGACGCCGTGCAGCTGCTGGGCGGCGACGCCGTCGTGGCCAGCGACAACCCCACGCCGGCGGCGTTTGTGCAGCAGGCGCGCACGCTGGGCCTGGCGAGCGTCACCACGCTGAGCTTTCCCACCATGGGCCGCGCCAGCGACGCCCAGGGCGGCGCCAGCCGCCTGGTGGCGCTCAAGAGCGTGGAGGCCGGCTACCCGCTGCGCGGCCATGTGCAGGTCACCGACGACCCGCAGCGCCCCGGCAGCCCTGCGCAGGACATACCGGCGCCGGGCGAGGTCTGGGTGGACGCGCCCTTGCTCGACTCGCTGGGGCTGCAGCTGGGCGACTACCTGCTGCTGGGTGATACGCGGCTGCGCGCCACGCGCATCATCACGCTGGAGCCTGACCGCGGCGCCGGCTTCATGAGCTTTGCCCCGCGCGTCATGGTGAACGCGGCCGACCTGAGCGCCACCGGCCTGGTGCAGCCGGCCAGCCGCATCACCTACCGCTTTGCCGTGGCCGGCAACCCCGCGGCCGTGCAGCGCTTTTCTGACTGGGCCGCGCGGGCGGCGGAGCAGCCCGGCATGCATGGCGTGCGCGTGGAGACGCTGGACAGCGGCCGCCCCGAGATGCGCCAGACGCTGGACCGGGCGCAAAAATTCTTGAGCCTGGTGGCGCTGCTGGCGGCGCTGCTCTCGGCCGTGGCCGTGGCCCTGGCCGCGCGCGGTTTTGCCAACGAGCATCTGGATGCCGCGGCGCTGTTGCGCGTGCTCGGCCAAAGCCAGCGCAGCATTGCCGGCGCCTATGCGTTCGAATTCGCGCTGGTGGGCCTGTTTGCCAGCGCCCTGGGCGTGCTGCTGGGCTTTGCCGTGCACCATGTGTTCGTCTGGTTGCTGGCCGGGCTGGTGCAGTCTGGCCTGCCGGCGGCCAGCCTCTGGCCGGTGGTGTTGGGTGTGGGCGTGGGCCTGACGCTGATGTGCGCCTTCGGCCTGCCGCCGGTGCTGCAGCTGGCCCAGGTGCCGCCGCTGCGCGTGCTGCGCCGTGACTTGGGGGCCGTGCGTCCCGCGTCCCTCGCCGTGCTGGGCCTGGGCGTGGCCGGCTTTGCCGCGCTGCTGCTGGTGGTAAGCCGCGACTGGAAGCTGGGCGCGATTGCCGTGGGCGGCTTTGCCGCGGCCGTGCTGCTGTTTGCGCTGCTGGCCTGGATGGCCGTGTGGCTGCTGAAGAAAAGCGTGCATGAATCCACCGCGCCGCGCGCCCTGGTGCTGGCCACGCGCCAGATCGCCGCGCGCCCGGCCTATGCCGTGGTGCAGGTCAGCAGCCTGGCCGTGGGCCTGCTGGCCCTGGTGCTGCTGGTGCTGCTGCGCACCGACCTGATCGCCAGCTGGCAGCAGGCCACACCGGCGAATGCGCCCAATCGCTTTGTGATCAACATCATGCCGGACCAGGCCGAGGACTTTCGCGCGCGGCTGGCGCAGGCGGGCGTGGCGCAATACGACTGGTACCCCATGTTCCGCGGCCGCCTGGTGGCCATCAACGGCCGTGCCGTGAGCCTGGACGACTACCCCGACGAGCGCGCCAAGGGCCTGGTCGATCGCGAGTTCAACCTTTCCAACGCCAGCCAGCCGCCGACGCACAACAGCATCTCCGCCGGCCGCTGGACGCCCGAGGAGGCCGGCGCCGTGAGCGTCGAGGAGGGCATTGCCAAGACCCTGGGCCTGAAGTTGGGCGATCAGCTGCGCTTTGACATCGGCGGCGTGCCCAGCGAGGTGCGCATCACCAGCCTGCGCCATGTGGACTGGAGCAGCATGCGTGCCAACTTCTTCGTCATGTACCCGCTGGCGCAGATGCAGGACGTGCCCATGACCTACCTGGCTGCCTACCGCGCTCCTGAAGTGTGGCCCCCACGCTCTTCTGCCGCGCAAGCTTCGCTGCCCCCCGAGGGGTCTGCTGCCAGCCCCGGGCGGCCCGGCGTTGGCAGCGCCGGCTTTGACAACGCCCTGGTGCGCGCCTTCCCCAACGTCACCAACGTGGACATGAGCGCCACCCTGGCCCAGGTGCAGGGCGTGCTGGGGCAGGTGATACGGGCGGTGGAATTTCTCTTCGCCTTCACGCTGGCCGCCGGCCTGGTGGTGCTGTTTGCCGCCGTCACCGCCACGCGCGAGGAGCGCGCGCGCGAGTTCGCCATCATGCGCGCCGTGGGCGCGCGCGCCAGCCTGCTGCGCCAGGTGCAGCGCGCCGAACTGCTGGGCGTTGGCCTGCTCGCCGGCTTGCTGGCCAGTTGCGTGGCGGTGGCCGTGGGCTGGCTGCTTGCGCGCCATGTGTTCGACTTCAGCTGGACGGTGCGCCCCTGGGTGCCGCTGGCCGGCAGCCTGGTGGGCGCTCTGCTGGCGCTGACCGCGGGCTGGTGGGGGCTGCGCGAGGTGCTGCAGCGCCCGGTGGTGCAGACGCTGCGCCGGGCGCAGGATTGAGGGGCAGCCATGCAAACGAACGAAGACTGGACGCCCGACTGGTCGCAGGCCCCCGAGGGCTGGGACTGGCTGGCGCAGGACGAGGACGGGCGCTGGTTCTGGTACCGCAACGAGCCCACGCCCGGCTTTGGCGGTGGCGTCTGGCGCGCCAACTCGCGCAACCAGCAATATGCCGGCCAGGGGCAGCCGAATGCGCTGTGGATGGACTCGCTGCGCCGCCGATATTATTGAAATTTGATAGCTGTTCACGCTTATGGATAGTGCGCTGGAGCCTGATTTGACTCATGAAGATCGCGATGCCCTGGCGCAGGCACTGGGCGCGGCGCTGGAGGCGGCGGGCGACGCGCCCGTGCAGCACCTGCAGACCCATTTGTCGCACCTGCTGCTCACGCCCACATATGCCTACAAGCTCAAGAAACCGCTGCGCCTGCCATTCGCCGACTTCTCCACGCTGGCCGCGCGCCGGCATTTCTGCAACGAGGAGCTGCGCCTGAATCAGCGCCTGGCGCCACGGCTGTACCTGGATGTGTTGCCCGTGCTGGGCAGCGTGCGGCAGCCGCGCATCGGCACCGCGCAGGAGGCCGGCGCCGCCATCGACTGGGTGCTGCGCATGCGCCGCTTCGCCCCGGGCAGCGAGCTCGATGCCCTGGTGCGCGCCGGCCAGCTGCAGGGGGGCGAGCTGGATGCCTTTGCCGCGCGGTTGGCACGCTTTCACGCGCAGGCGCCGGTGGCGGGGCCGGATGGCGACTGGGGCCGGCCAGCCCAGGTGGGCCAGGCGATCGCCGATGTGCTCGATCAGCTGGCGGCGCTGCTCAGCGGGGCCGAGGCCGCACGCCTGGCTGCGCTGCGCGCCTGGTTTGGCGCGCGCCAGCCGGCCCTGGCTGGGCATTGGGCCGCGCGCCGCGCCGCCGGCCAGGTGCGCGAATGCCATGGCGACCTGCACCTGGGCAATGTGGTGCGGATCGACGGCGAGATCACCGCCTTTGACTGCCTGGAGTTCAGCCCGGGGCTGCGCTGGATTGACACGCTGGCCGACACCGGCTTTCTGACCATGGACCTGCACGCTCATGGCCGGCCCGACCTGGCCTGGCGTTTTCTGGACGCCTACCTGGCCGCCAGCGGCGACTACGCCGGCCTGGCCGTGCTGCGCCCCTACGAGGTCTACCGCGCCCTGGTGCGCGCCATGGCCGCGCGGCTGCGCGCCACGCAGGGCGCCAGCGCCCAGGGCCCGGACTACCTGGCCTGCGCCGAGCGGCTGGCCGCCCCCCTGGGCGCGCGCCTGCTCATCACCTACGGACTGTCGGGCTCGGGCAAGTCCACGGCGGCCGCGCAGCTCTTGCAACAGGGGGCGGTGCGGCTGCGCTCGGACGTGGAGCGCAAGCGCCTGCACGGCCTGGCGCCGCTGGACGATTCGGCCGCCCTGGGCCTGGACATCTACACCAGCGAGGCCTCACGCCGCACCTTCGCGCAGCTGGCCGCGCAGGCGCGCGCCCTGCTTGCGGCCGGTTACCCGGTGATCGTGGACGCGGCCTTTCTGCGCCGGCGCGAGCGCGACGCCTTTCACGCGCTGGCGCGCGAGCTGGGCCTGCCGTTCGCCATCCTGCACTGCCATGCCGACCCGGACCGGCTGCGCGAGCGCGTGCGCCAGCGCCGCGCGGCGGGCGGCGACCCCTCCGAGGCCGACCTGGCCGTGCTCGCGCGCCAGCAGCAGCAGGCCGAACCCCTGGCGCCCGAAGAGCAGGAGCGCACGCTGGATCTGGCCACCGATAAGGCCTGGGACGCGCCCGCCCTGTACCGCCGCTGGCTGTCCGTCCAGGCTTGATGTTTGTCAATACAAACGGCGGCACCGGTGGCATGCTGGAGCCATGAACACTATCGCCCTCACCGATTCCCAACGCGAGCAACTGCGCAGCGCCCTGGAGTTGCGCAAGGAGCAGCTGCTGCAGGAGCTGGACGCCGTCCAGCGCGACACCCTGGCCGTCGCCTCGGCCGCCAGCCGTGGCCAGGCCGATCCCGCCGGCAGCCCGCGTGACCAGGCCAACAGCATGGCCGCCGACATGGTGCGCGACGCCGAGGCCGCGCGCGACCATGCCGAGCTGACCGCCGTGCGCGCCGCGCTGGAGCGCCTGGCCGATGGCAGCTATGGCGAATGCACCGACTGCGGCCAGAGCGTCGGCGTGCCGCGCCTGCTGGCCCAGCCGTCGGCCGCACGCTGCATCGCCTGCCAGTCCAAGGCCGAGACCCAGACCAGGCGTTGAGCCGCAAGGGGCAGGGCGGCCTGTCATTCGCCAGGCGCACCCAGGCCGTGGTTTTGTCCCTCAGCCGGACTGGATCGCGGGTTGACGGGGTGTCAGAATACTATCAATTAAATAGCTGTTCGCGCTTTATGCAAGCGCGCTAAAGGCCTGTTTTATCTATATTCTGCGCGGGCTTGGCGCCAGCAGCACCACCAGCGCTCCCGCGCCGCCGTCGGCGGGCCTGGCCTGCACGAAGGCCAGCACCTCCTTCTTCTGCACCAGCCAGCCCTGCACGCGGCCCTTGAGCACGGGCGTCTTGCCCGGCGAGCCCAGGCCCTTGCCATGCACCACGCGCACGCAGCGCAGGCCGGTGCGGTGCGCCAGGCGTATGAACTGGCCCAGGGCCTCGCGCGCCTCATCCACGCGCAGGCCGTGCAGATCGAGCTGGCGCTGGATGCTCCACTGGCCCGCGCGCAGCCGGCGCGTCACGTCAGGGCCCATGCCCGTGCGGCGAAAGCTCAGCTGGTCGTCCACGTCCAGCAGGGTGCTGACGTCGAACTCGTCGCTCAACGATTCATGCAGCACGCGCGCCTCGTCCAGCTGGCGCTGCACCGGCAGGGGCTCGGGCGGCACGGGGGCGGGCCAGTGGCGCTCGTGCTGGCCCTTGAGCGGCTGCACGGCGCCCACGGCGTCCTGGAACAGGTGGCGCTCGGCGCGCGCGCGTTGCTCGGCCTCGCGGCGCAGCCGTTCGCGCTCGGCCTGCTGCGCGGCCCGCTCCTGCAGCGTGCGGCGCAGGGGCTTGAGGTCGGCAAACGATTGGGCTTTGAGCGGGGCGGTCATGGGTAAGTGCTCAGGACACTAGCGCCGGTTGTACCGCATTGCCCACCGTCGCCATCCGGGCCCAGGTATTGCGCGGCGATGAACTGCGTGACCTGGGCGGGGTTGAAGTTGTCGTCGCTCACGAACACCAGCACGCAGCGGCCCTGCACGGGTGGGCCCCAGGTCATGCCCTCGATGTTGTCCGGGGTGAGGCCCAGGGCCGCCAGGTCGGCCACCAGGGTCTTGGGCACCGGGCGGTGGTTGGCGGGCGTCAGGGCATCCAGCGTGAGGGTGTCGCTGCCGGCGCGGGTGTCGATGCGGTACAGGCGCGCGCCAAAGCCGGCGCCGGCGCTGTAGCTGCGCTCCAGCACCAGCAGGTGGTGCGGGCCGTGCGCCAGGATTTCGCTGACGCCGTTGATCTGCGGGCCGGGCAGGCGGCGCCGCTGCGGCACGGCATCGCCCTGGTAGGCAATCTGGCGCAGCGGCTGGCCGCTGGCGATGTCCATGGCGGTGATGCGCACGGGTGCGCCGCCACTGTCGGGCGTGGCCTGCGGCCCGTCCTGGTGCCAGGGCAGCTCCATGGCCAGCCAGGCGGTGCGCCCGTCGGGCGTGAGCGCCAGCCCCTCCAGCGTGCCGTTGCCGCGCGGGCCGCGCCTGGGTTGTGTGCCGGGGGAGAAGCTGGCGGGCAGGGCGATGTCGCGCACCGGCCGGCCGTCCAGGCGGCTTTCGCGCAGCTGCGGGCCGAAGCCGCGGCTGAAGTCGCCCTCGCTGCTCCACAGAAAACTGGTCTTGCCCGGCAGCCAGCGCAGGCCCTCGGCGTCGGGCCGGTCCATGCCCGCCTGGCGGCGCCACCAGGGCGCAAAGGGCTGGCCGCTGGTGTGCAGCAGATCCTGGGTGGCGGTGAACTGCGGCATGTCCAGCCGCTGCGCGTCGTAGTGCAGGCGCGCGCGGTAGATGCGCGCCGATGCGTCACTGATCAGCAGGTATTCGCCGCTGTGCGCGTCGTAGTCGATGCCCGACAGGCCGCCGATGCGGGCGCCGGCGTACTCGCTGCCGTGGGCCAGCTCGGCCACGCCGATCAGGCGCAGATGCGGCGCCAGCAGCGGCGCGGGCGCCGGCGGCGCCAGCGGCAGGGCGCAGCCGGCCAGCGCCAGCAGGGCGATGCAGGCCCAGCGCGCCAGGCTCACACCAGGCCCTGCTCGGCCATGGACAGGGCCACGCCCGGCGCTACGATGACATGGTCGAGCACGCGCACGTCCACCAGCGCCAGGGCGGCCTTCAGCGTCTGGGTCAGGGCCTCGTCAGCGCGGCTCGGTTGCACGCTGCCGCTGGGGTGGTTGTGCGCCAGCACCACGGCGGCGGCCTGGTGCTGCAGGGCGCGCAGCACCACCTCGCGTGGGTAGACGCTGGTCTGCGTGAGCGTGCCCCGGAAGAGTTCTTCCATCGCCAGCAGGCGGTTCTGGCTGTCCAGGAACAGCACGGCGAACACCTCATGCGCGCGCGCCGCCAGGTGCAGCTGCAGGTAGTGCTTGACGGCGCCCGGCGTGCCGAACACCTCGCGCTCGCGCAGCTGCTGGGCCAGGGCGCGGCGCGCCAGCTCCAGCACGGCCACCAGCTCGGCGCGCTTGGCCGGCCCCAGGCCCTTGATGCGCGCCAGGTCTGCCGCGCCCGCGTGCAGCAGGCCGGCCATGCCGCCAAAGCCGCCGCCGGTGATGCGCCCGCCGGCGTCGCGCTGGGGCTCATCGAGCAGCTCCTGCGCCAGCTGCAGCACGCCCTTGCCGGCCATGCCGGTGCGCAACAAGATGGCCAGCAGCTCGGCGTCCGACAGGGCGGCGGGGCCGCGCGCGAGCAGCTTCTCGCGCGGCTGGGCATCAAAGGGCAGGTCTTTCAGCGGCATGGCGTGGGGCAGTGGGGGTATACCCGGTTTTCTACAATGGCGGCAGTTTATAGAGAGCTTCTCAATGACCGCTGACGCCCTTGCCTCCGACACCAGCCAGCCCATCGTGCAGATGGGTTCCTTTCTTACGCTGCATTACCGCCTGGCCGGCCCGGCGGGCGATGTAGTCAACACCTTCGAGGGCAAGCCGGCCACGCTGTCGGTGGGCACGGGCGAGCTCTCGCCGGCGCTGGAACAGCGCCTGATCGGCCTGGCCGAGGGCGCGCGCGCCCGCTTCGAGCTGGCCGCCGGCGAGGCCTTTGGCGAGCGCAACCCCGACATGCGGCAATGGGTGGGCCGCAAGCTGCTCAATGACCTGGGTGACCCCGATGAGCAGTACCACGTGGGCGATGTGGTCGAGTTCCCCACGCCCGATGGCGCGGGCAAATATGCCGGCGCGGTGCTGGAGGTGCGCGGCGATGGGGCGGTGCGCTTTGACTTCAATCACCCGCTGGCCGGCCTGCCCGTCACCTTCGAGGTGCAGTTGATTGGTGTGCTGTAAATGAACAAGCCCCAGGAAATTGTTCTGGCCGAGCCGCGCGGCTTTTGCGCCGGCGTGGACCGCGCCATCGAGATCGTTGAACGGGCGCTGCAAAAATTTGGCCGCCCCATCTACGTGCGCCACGAGATCGTGCACAACACCTATGTGGTGAACGACCTCAAGTCCAAGGGCGCGATCTTCATCGAGGATCTGGCCGAGGTGCCGCCCGGCGCCACGCTGATCTTCAGCGCCCATGGCGTGAGCCGCGCCGTGCAGGACGAGGCGCGCGCGCGCGGTTTCAGCATCTTTGACGCCACCTGCCCGCTGGTGACCAAGGTGCATGTCGAGGTGGCAAAACTGGCCAGGGAGGGCTACGAGTTCATCATGATCGGCCACAAGGGCCACCCCGAGGTCGAGGGCACCATGGGCCAGCTTGACAGCGGCATCCACCTGGTCGAGGACCTGGCCGACGTCGCCCGCGTGCAGCCCGCGCAGACCGAGAAACTCGCCGTGGTCACGCAGACCACCTTGAGCGTGGACGACGCGGCCGAGATCACCGCCGCTGTGCGCGCGCGCTTTCCCTCCATCCGCGAGCCCAAGCAGCAGGACATCTGCTACGCCACGCAGAACCGCCAGGACGCGGTCAAGCTGCTGTCGCCCCAGGTCGATCTGGTGATCGTCGTCGGCAGCCCCACCAGCTCCAACAGCAACCGCCTGCGCGAGCTGGCCGCGCGCCTGGGCACCGCCGCCCACATGGTCGACAGTGCCGACGAACTGCGCGCCGAATGGTTCGACGGCATCGCGCGCGTGGGCCTGACGGCCGGCGCCTCGGCGCCCGAGGTGCTGGTACAGGCCGTGATCACGCGCATTAAGGAGCTGGGGGCGGTGTCGGTGCGCAAGATGAGCGGCATCGAGGAATCGGTGAAATTCCCCCTGCCCAAGGGCCTGAAGCTGGACGCCGCCACGGGCCTGGAGCTGGCCGAGCGCAGCCCGGAGACCGGCGCGAGCAGCGGCTGAACTTCGGGCGGCGCCGTGCCAGGTGCGCGGCGCAGGAGGTGGTTGCGCTTCTGTATTTATAGCTGTTGACGCTCTATGAGTGGGCGCTGCAGCCAAATTTGGCTAATATAACGAAATGCCGCTGATCGGGCAGGGCATGTGGGCCGCAGCGGCCGAAGTCCCGCACAATGCGGGACTTCTTACAATTGCCGCATCTTCACACCTTGGGAGCACGTCGGGCTCCCTGCATATGGAAATAGCAATACTGTTCGCCCTCATCCTGCTCAACGGCGTGTTTGCCATGTCCGAGCTGGCTTTGGTCTCCGCGCGCAAGACGCGCCTGCAAAAGCTGATCGATGAGGGCGATAGCGGTGCCATCGCCGCCGTCAAGCTGGGCGAAGACCCGACGCGCTTTCTGTCCACCATCCAGATCGGCATCACCTCGATCGGCGTGCTCAACGGCATCGTGGGCGAGTCGGCCCTGGCCAAGCCATTTGGTGAATGGCTGATCGGCCTGGGGCTGCAGGCGCAATACGCCAGCTACATCGCCACCGGCCTGGTGGTGGTGTTGATCACCTACTTCTCCATCGTCGTCGGCGAACTCGTGCCCAAGCGCCTGGGCCAGAGCCACCCCGAGGCCCTGGCACGCATCGTGGCCCGCCCCATCAACTGGCTGGCCCTGGCTACCAAGCCCTTTGTGCGCCTGCTGTCCATCTCCACCGAGACCCTGCTGCGCGCCCTGGGCGTGAAGCAGGGCCAGGGCAACGCTGTGACCGAGGACGAGATCCATGCCGTGCTGGCCGAGGGCACGAGCGCCGGCGTGATCGAGTCGCACGAACACCAGATGGTGCGCAACGTGTTTCGCCTGGACGACCGCCAGATCGGCTCGCTGATGGTGCCGCGCGCCGACGTGGTGTGCCTGGACGTGCTGGAGTCGTTCGAGGAAAACCTGCGCCGCATCGACGAGTCCGAACATGCGCGCTTTCCGGTGGTGCGCGGCGGCATGGAGAACATCCTGGGCGTGCTCAGCGCGCGCCAATGGCTGTCGCGCGCGGTGCGCGACCCGGCCGCGCGCGAGCTGGGCGCGCTGGCGCTGCACACGGCGCTGTACGTGCCCGAGACCATCAACGCCAAGGAGCTGCTGGACAACTTCCGCCAGTCCGGCATGCACATGGCCTTCGTCATCGACGAGTACGGCGAGGTGCAGGGCATAGTCACCGTGCAGGACTTGATCGAGGCCATCACCGGCGAATTCCAGTCGCTGGACCCGGACGACTCCTGGGCCGTGCAGCGCGACGATGGCAGCTGGCTGCTGGACGGCCATATTCCCGTGCCTGAGCTCAAGGATCGCCTGCAGCTGGCCACCGTGCCGCAGGAGGATCGCGGGCGCTACCAGACGCTCAGCGGCATGATGATGCTGCTCACCGGGAAGCTGCCTGGGGTCACCGACACCGTGCAGTGGGAGGGCTGGCGCTTCGAGGTGGTGGACATGGACGGCAAGACCATAGACAAGGTGCTGGCCAGCCGCCTGCCCGAGGTGCAGTTGCACATGGGCGACCAGGCCGTGAGCGGGGACTGATCGCCCTCAGCTCCACAGATCGAGTGGCGGATCGGCCACCACGGCGCGCAGTATGTCGGTGCGCGTGATGAAGCCCTGCAGCACGCCGGCATCGTCCGTCACGGGCAGGCCCGGCAGGCCCGTGTCCAGCAGTACCGGCGCCACGCGGCGCAGCTCGGTGTGGGCGGCCACGGTGGGCACCGGGCTGACCATGGCCTCGGACACGCTGCGGCGTGCGCGTGCAATGGCCTGCGGCACGGCGGCCGGCTGGGGCAGCAGATCCACGGGAGCGATGTCGGCGCGCAGCAGCAGGCCGACCACCCGCCCCTCGGCGTTGACCACCGGCGCCTGGGCCACGCGCTGCCGTGCCAGCGCCAGCCAGGCGTCATGGGCCGGCATCTCGGGCGGCAGGGTGACCGCACCCACGGTCATCATGTCGGCCACGCGCAGCACCGGCAGGCGCGGCTGATCGGGACCCTGCTCGGTCTGCACATAGGCGGCAGCGGCCTCCTGCAGGCGTTGCTGCTGCGCCGTCTGGGCCTTGACGGCGCCGGTGTGCCGGGGCGCTGCATCGGGCTCCAGGGCGCGTGCGCGCAGGCCCTGCGGGCGCTGCACGCGCTGCACCGGCGCCAGCTGGGCCAGCTTGCCCGAGCCGCCGCGGTAGATCTGCCCCGAAGGACCAAACACAAAAAACATGACCACCTCCTGCATGGCCCCCGGTGGACCTGCCATCGCCATGTTATCGACAGCCGTGCCGGCCACTACACTGCACCCTTTTTTCGCCAGGTTCCCGCATGATCCATCGCGCCGCCATCACCGCTGCCCGCCGCCAGCTGGCCAGCCAGCCGGGCTTTCTGCGTACCACGCCGCTGCTGCGCTTGTCTGGCCGCTCGCTGGGGGTGGATTGCGACGAGGTCTGGCTCAAGCTGGAGCAACTGCAGGTGGGTGGCAGCTTCAAGGCGCGCGGCATGCTCTATCGCCTGCTGGCCAATCCCGTGCCCGACAGCGGCGTCATCATCGCCTCGGGCGGCAACGCCGGCATTGCCGTGGCGGCCGCCGCCAAGGCCCTGGGCGTGCGCTGCGAGGTGTTCGTGCCCGAGGTCTCGCCCGAGGCCAAGCGCGCCCGGCTGCGCGCCCTGGGGGCCGAGGTGGTGGTGACCGGCGCCGCGTATGCCGAGGCCTTTCAGGCCTGCGTGGCCCGCCAGCAGGCCACGGGCGCGCTGCAGGCCCATGCCTATGACCAGCCCGAGGTGGTGGCCGGCGCCGGCACGCTGGCCCTGGAGATCGAGGAGCAGGGCGGCCGGCTGCCCGACAGCCTGCTCGTCAGCGTGGGCGGCGGCGGCCTCATCGGCGGCGTGGCCGCCTGGGTGGACAGCCGAGCCCATGTGGTGGCACTGGAGCCCGAGCGTGCGCCCACCCTGCATGCCGCCCGGGCCGCAGGCATGCCGGTGGACGTGGAGGTCGGCGGCCTGGCCGCCGATTCGCTGGGTGCGCGCCGCATCGGCGCCATCGGCTGGGAGGTGAGCCAGCGCCATGTGCACGCATCGCTGCTGTTGCCCGACGACGCCATTCGTGCCGCGCAACTGTGGCTGTGGAAGGAGTTCAAGCTGGCCGTGGAACCTGCCGCAGCCCTCGGTCTGGCTGCCCTGCAGACCGGCGCCTACCGCCCGCAGCCACGTGAAACCGTGGCGCTGATCCTGTGCGGCGCCAACTGCGACCCGGCAAGCTTGGCCTGACCCCGGCACGCCTGCCCTCTAAAATTGCGCCATGCTAGACATCCTGCTCCTTCGCAAAGACCTCGCCTCGGCCGTCGCCCGGCTCGAATCCCGCAAAAAACCCCAGGCCTTCCTGAACGTGGAGGCGTTCCAGGCTCTGGAGGCTGAGCGCAAGACGATACAGACGCGCACCGAGGAGTTGCAGTCGCAGCGCAACCAGCTGTCCAAGCAGATCGGCGCGCTGATGGGCAAGGGTGAGAAAGACGCCGCCGAGGCCGCCAAGGCCCAGGTGGCAGCGCTCAAGAACGAGTTGGACGGCTCCGTCGTGCGCCTGGAGCAGATCCAGGCCGAACTGCAGGCCATGCTGGCGGCCGTGCCCAACCTGCCGCACGAGAGCGTGCCCGTGGGCGCTGACGAGGCCGGCAACGTCGAGCTGCGCCGCTGGGGCGCGCCCAAGGCCTACGACTTCGCGGTGAAAGACCATGTGGATCTGGGCGCCCCGCTGGGCCTGGACTTCGATCTGGGCGCCAAGCTGTCGGGCTCGCGTTTCACCGTCATGCAGGGCCAGATGGCGCGCCTGCACCGGGCGTTGGCGCAGTTCATGCTGGACGTGCAGACCGGCGAGCATGGCTACACCGAATGCTATGTGCCCTACATCGTCAACGCCGACTCGCTCAAGGGCACGGGCCAGCTGCCCAAGTTCGAGGGCGACCTGTTCGCCGCCAAGAAGGGCGGCCAGGACGGCGAGCCCGTGCCCGACAATGCCGCGCTGTACCTGATCCCGACCAGCGAGGTGCCGCTCACCAACATCGTGCGCGACGAGGTGCTGCAAGAGGCCGAGCTGCCCATCAGGCTCACCGCGCATTCGCCGTGCTTTCGCTCCGAGGCAGGCAGCTACGGCCGCGACACGCGCGGCATGATCCGCCAGCACCAGTTCGACAAGGTCGAGATGGTGCAAATCGTCCACCCCGAGAAAAGCTACCAGGCGTTGGAAGAGATGACCGGCCACGCCGAGGCCATTTTGCAAAAGCTGGGCCTGCCCTACCGTGTGGTGGCTCTGTGCACCGGCGACATGGGCTTTGGCGCCGCCAAGACCTACGACCTGGAAGTCTGGCTGCCGGCGCAGAACACCTTCCGCGAGATCAGCTCGGTGAGCAACTGCGAAGCCTTCCAGGCGCGCCGCATGCAGGCGCGTTTCAAGAACGCACAGGGCAAGAACGAGTTGGTGCACACCTTGAACGGCTCGGGACTTGCCGTGGGCCGTACGCTCGTCGCGGTGCTGGAGAACTACCAGAACCAAGACGGCTCCATCACCGTGCCCGAGGCGCTGCGCCCCTACATGGGCGGCATGGAAATCTTGAAGCCCTGATTTAACTGCTAGAATCGCAGGCTTCGACACACAGGAGAGGTGGCAGAGTGGTCGAATGTACCTGACTCGAAATCAGGCGTAGTGGCAACACTACCGTGGGTTCGAATCCCACCCTCTCCGCCAGTACAAAGGAAACCCTGCTATCTTTTTGGTAGCGGGGTTTTTCTTTTTCCGTCGCTTGTAGGCAATCTGTAGGCAAGTTGCCCGAATGCAGCCCCAAAGCACCAGCAATAAAAAAGCCCCACGGGCGGGGGCTTTTGGTACTGAGCACAAAAACGGGCGCAGTCTCAGGCCAGCAACGTTACCGCCTCGATAACCTCGCACGCCTCTACCTCAAGTGTCAGGCTTGCAGGGTCAGCAGCGGCGCAGGCTTTGCGCAGTCTGGCCTTTGCCTGGGCTTCGGTCTTGCGCGCGGCGTCTAACGCTCGGGATGCGGTGCCGTGCTGGGGATGCAGCAATTGCGGAACACGCTTGGCAATTGCGATGCGTGCCAGCCGGGCGCGATTCCATGCCAATGCAGCGGCGGCTACCGCCTCAAGTTGTGCAGTGTGTTTCATCGGGTTCTTTCGTGACAGTGCGGCAGCAGAGCCTTTGCCGCACTCATGCGCAGGCGCAGCGGTGCCCCTGGGTGATTCATCAGCGCCAGCAGCCATTGCAGCGGGTCTTTTGACTCAGGCAGGCCATGTATCAGGCGGGGCCGGTTGCGGCTGCCTAGCGGCCTTCCAGCGCCAGGGCGTGCACCTCCGCTGTTTGCTCGTGCGCCTCCACTTCGTCCGGGTTTGCCTGCCATTTGCTGAATACTTTCAACGGGGGGTTATTTTCTGCGCGTGGGTTACGGTGGGGTGTCCGCTGGCCTGGGGTTGCAGACTTTGAACGCCCCCCACCCCCGCAACTTTTTTTCTGTACGTTTAGCGTCGTGCGGCTGTACTGTCGGTTTACATGCAGCAGGGCGCAGACTTTGAACCGGCCCCACCCCTCGCGCGCGCGCACGACACGACTTGTGCGTTAGCGTTATCGCAACCCGAACTTGTCGGTTTACATATCGGCAGGGTGTACGTTTTGACCGTGCCCCCCTCACTCACGCGGCAGGCCCGAAGGCCCGCCCACTCACTTAGCCCAGCACCAGCGCGATAGATTCGCGCATACGCGGCAGCTTGCCCGGCTTCGCCGTGGTCGGCTCACCATGTCCCAGCCCCACCACATGCGCAGCGTCCGGCCCGTCGATTTTCACAACGTCCCCAAGGTCGCCAAACCCCGTACCGTCCACCAGCAGCCGGATATTGACCGGCCCACCGGCGCGCAGACGCGGCAGCTCCAGGCGGCGGGTTAAATGACGCAGCAGACGGGACGCGGCGCTTTCCGTGTCTGCGAAGTTCAGTTCAGGCTCTGCCACTGCCTCAAGACTGCACTGATACCCTGCCGCCTCGATTCCAGCCCTTAAAGCAGCCTCGGCAGCCAGTGCAGCCCGTAGGCTCGCCAGCGCATCAGCCACGCCTTGAACGGCCTTTGCGTGCCCCGGTTGGGCCTCTGCGCAGACTGCGGCGCTCAGTTCGGCCACCAGCGCAGCCACTGCGGCCCGTTGCGCTTCGATAGCGGGGCGCAGGGTGTCCAGGCGCTCGCGCACCTGGGCCAGCTCACGATTGATGCCCGTGCTGTCGTTGCGCTGTGCAGGCTCACCACGCAGCAGGCGCAGGCCAGCGGCCAGGGGGTCGAACGTATCGGCAGGCGCGGCCAGCAGTCCCAGCAAACGCGATTCCTCGGCAGTGGCTGCATTGAATGCGCATGTCAGTTCGGCCAGGGTGTTTTGTGCTTCGGTGTAGCGGGTGTTTTGATTGATGGTTTTCATGGTGTTGCTTTCTTAAATGGATGGATTGATGCGGGAAACCATCGCCATAACGGCGCGGCGCTGTTCGGCTGTCAGGTTGCGCGGCAGCAGTGCGCCACGGTTTGCGACGTTGTGCGCCAGTTGCTCAAGTTGCGCGGTTTCAAATTTCGCCATCGCGGCGGCTAGTTCTGGGGGCGGTGTCTGCCCGGTCTTTGCTTGGTGCATGTTGTCTTTCAAAAGTTGGTGAAGGGATGCGGTGCGGCAGCGTGTTACGGGGCTTGCGCCTCGCCCAAGGTGCGCAACACATCGCGGCAGTCACGCGCCACAAAGGCCACGCCACCAGCGCAGCGGATGCGCTCTAGGAATAGGGCTTGCTCAGGGCGCAGGCGTCCGGCCTGGGCTTTCACTTCCACACCCAAAAAGCGGCCATCCTTCAATTGCCCCAGCACATCAGGGCAGCCCGGCCAGCCAAAGCGGATAAAGCGGTTGCCCACCTTTGCAGCCCCGGTATTCATGCGCTCGGCCCATGCCACGGCGGGGTGCGTTCTCAGCGCCTTCAATACTTCCACCAGGGCGGCAGCCTCGGGGCGGCTGTTGGTTCTGGGGCTCCGTTGCTCCAGGCCGAAAAGGTCAGCAGTCATTGCAAAACCTCCCCGCCTGAAAAAGTCCCCCGAAAACCTCCCCCCTTAAAGGGGGGGCGGGGAATTTCGGGCCTGGGAATCCCCGAAAACGGGGAAAACGGGGAATTTCGGGGCGTCAGGCTTGCCATATCCACCCCTCATTGCAGCCCAGCACACCACGCGCCACCAGCCCCGTGATTGCCTCTCTGGCGCGCTCTGCCTTGCGGTCGGGTGCTACCAGCAGCGCCGATGCGGCAAACGTCACGGCGGCTTCAAGCTCCACACACTTCGCCAGTGCTGGCGCTCCGGCTTTGCCCGTGGTGCCGTCCTTGAACATGGTACGCAGGGCGGTAAGCACAATCTTTTGATTGCCACCCTGGGGCAGCTTCACGGCCCGCACATCCTGGGCGGCGGTGTCGCGCAGCACTACGCACGACGTAATGGCCTCGCCCGTTTCCTCCACGCCCAGCGTTTCCACTTGCAGCTTGAACGGGTGCGCTGTGCCGTCCTGCCCGTCCTTGCTTTTCGCAACCTTCCATTCCCGGCGGTCGCCATCGCGTGAAACCTCGATTGCGGCATCCATCGCAGCGAATAGCGAACTGTGCCCACGCAGGCCAGCGGCGGCATTCTTGCCCGTGTGGTGCACCAGCAGCACAAGGCCACGGGTCAGGGTTTGCAGGGTCTTGGCAGCCTCCAGAATCTCGCCCATGTCGCGTGAACTGTTTTCGTCGGCAGTAGGTGCAGCACGGTTCAGCGTGTCCACCACCACTACAGCCCCGGCAGGCACCACGGCGGCAAGGTCTAGCACGTCCTGCCCATCGGTCAGCTTGAACGGTTGCAGCATCATGCGCAGGCCATCAGGCAGCGCACGGCCCCGGCTAACTTCCCATGCCTGGGCGCGCAGCTTGAACCCTGCTTCACCTTCCAGCGCGGCATACACCACGGGCGCAGCCTCCACCCGGCAATCAAACCAGCGTTGCCCCTCGGCAATGGCGGCGGCCATGTCAAAGGCCAGGAATGATTTACCAGATGCGCTTGGCCCATACAGCGCAGCAAGCCCCACGGCAGGCAGCACACCACGCACACGCCACGCCAGCGGGGGCAGGTCGCGCAGTTCACCGGCTCCCAGCAGCTTGTAACGCGGCGCAGGCTTCGGGGGCTCTTTCGCAGCCTCCAGCAGCCCGGCCAGCACGTCGAACCCGTCGCGCTGTGCAAGGTCGTTCGCGTCGAAGTTCTGCGCCTCGCCTTGGGGCATGTAGGCCACGGCAGCGCCTACGGCCTGGGCAATCTCTGCGGCGCTTTCTTCTTTGCCCGCGTCAGGCACCAGCACCAGACGGGCGGATGCGTCACGCTGGCGCAGGTCGGCAGCCACTTTGCCCACGTTGCCCCAGCCAAAGCACGCCACGGCAGGATGCCCGGTAGCCTGCCAGCAGGCCCACGCGGTGCCCACGCCCTCGCACAAGGCCACGGGCGCACCGGGCACCACCTCGCCCACGGCAAAGGATGCCCCGGCCATCGGCGCACCGGGCAGGTTCAGCTTCGGCTTTTTCCCCTTCGCCTTCAAGCGTGCGGCGGTGTCGCCAGTGGTCACACATTGCAGGCTCTGCAAACTGCCATCGGGCGCATAGGCAGGCACCACCAGCGCCCCGGCCATGCTCTCGCCTTGAATGCGCAGCGGGTCACCAGTAGGCACCACGCGCAGGCCATCCAGCGGCACACCGGCGGCAGCTTTTGCCGTTATGTAGGGATGCGCAGCGGTTGCGGGTTCACAGCGTGCCCACACTTCGGCAGGGCTCATGCCTGGGGCAGGCTTGCGCGGGGGCTCTGCGGCCTTCCTGGGGGCTTGCATGGGCCTTTGCTGGGGCTTGCCTTCACCCATGCGCCAGCCATTCTCAGCAGCCATGCGAAACAAGGTTCCAGCCCCCAAGCCTTTACCCGGCTTGAAACTTCGCCACGTATCGCGGGCGTCGCGTTCGCTGTAGTTGCCAGCCCCGGCGCTCCAATCGTTGAATGCCTCGAAGTCAAGGCCAGCAGCTTGTGCAGCCATGCCAGCGCGCACCCATTCATCGCGGGGCAGGTCGGGCGGGATGGCTCGCAGCGCATCGCGGGCGCGGTCGGTATCGGCGTTCATCAATGCGCACCTCCGTTTGCATTGCGGGCGCGGTGCGTCAGGTCGCCCTTCAGCAGCGCCAGCAGGTCATGACGGCGGCGCGGCGACATGCTCGGCAGCTCGGCCAGAAACTCGCGTTGCTCATCGTGCGGCAGCGCCTTTGCCAGCGTCTCGCAATGCTTCATCGCCAGCAGGCCAGCGTGCGCAGCCTTGACCAGCTCGGGGCAGCCATAGCGGTGCACTGCGGCAGCCTGAAACATCAAGCGGCGCGACACGCCCACGCTATCGGCCAGTTGCTGCATGGTCGGGTGCATTGGTGCACTCATGCCGCACCCCCGTTCATCGCCAGGGCCTGCGCGGTGTACTTGCCATCAAGGCGATACAGCGCAATCACGCGGTCGGGGCTGTGTTCCGTGGGGCTTGGGATTTCGATGGTTTCCACCGGCCAGCCCAGCGTGCGCAACGTGAAAATCACGGCACCCAGTCGCCAGGATTGCGTGCTGTTCTCAAAGTCGGGATGGTCAATCATGCGGCCATCCATCAACATTCCCAGTGCACGGTCTGCCAGGGTTCCACGCTTGGGCCATGTGGGGCAAAATGGCGGAGGCGGCAGAAACGAAAGTTGTTCACCGTGGGCCCCTTGCGTCTTGGTCGGTGCGGGGGCTTTTCCTTTTGGGGCGCTCATTGCTTCACCTCCCCCAGCCACTGCAACGCGGGTTTGTGGCTGTCAAATTCGGCCAGGGTGCGGCCTTCCTTTTGCAGCAGCAAAAACGCCTTGCCGGTAATGCGGGCTTCGTGGTCAACCCACACACGCAACCCTTTTGCGCGTGCTACGGTGCGCAGCTTTTGCAGCGCGTCCTGGGGTACGAACGGGGCGGCCATTTACTGCACCCCCAATGCGGCCTTGATGCCAGCAACGGGCCAGCCCAAACGGCCATTGATGCGCACGGGGCGCAGGCCATCGGGGAAGGTTTCAGCGCAGGCCCAGCCGCGTAGGGTTTGCGGCTTGCGCAGCAGGTAATGGGCGGCTTGCTCGGTCGGAACCGTGGGGCGGTTCACCAGTTCCAGCGCGGGGAACTGTTGGGGCTCAGATACAGCGCGGCGGGTGTCTGCGCTGTGAATCGTTGGGCAGGTTTTCATCGGTTTGCACGTCAAAAAGTTGATGTGCAGCGATGATTTTTCGGGGCTGTAGATTTTCCCTAGCTCGCGCGCTTTACCGCGTATTATTGATTCGGCCCAATGAAGTATGAACTTTCCGTGTATGACTGAGTCCGATGTGACATGGACAAAGAAGACGCAAGAAAGCAAACCCTGGAGCAGTTGTACGAAAGGCGCAAACAGGTCGTGCGGCTGCATAAGCGGGGCATGGGCGTGATGCAGATCGTGGCCATGACGGGGCTCAGTTACCCCACGGTCAGGAGCTGCATAGATCGGTTCGATGCGGGCGGCTGGGCGGCCATCAGACCTGCGCGACGTGGACGCCAGCGCGGTGCTGGCCGTGTGCTCACACCCGCCCAGGAGCAAGCCATACAGCGCATGATCATCGATCACCGTCCCGAGCAATTGAAGATGGACTTCTTCCTGTGGAGTCGCGCTGCGGTGGCCGAGCTCATCCAGTGCGAATACGGCATTCGCCTGCAACCGCGCAGCGTGGGCAAGTACCTGGCGCGCTGGGGTTTTACGCCCCAGCGCCCCCTCAAGCGCGCCTACGAGCAAAAGCCCGAGGCGGTGCAAGCGTGGTTGCAAGGCGAGTATCCGGGCATCGAGCAGCGTGCCCGCGCCGAGGGCGCCGAGATTCATTGGGGCGATGAGACAGCGCTGGTGAACACCGACGTGCGCGGGCGCAGCTTTGCGCCCAGAGGCAAAACGCCGGTGCTGCCCACCGTAGGCGGCACACGCCAGAAGCTGTCCATGATCGCCACCGTCACCAATCAGGGCAAGACGCGCTGGATGATCATTGATGAAGCATTCAATGCCGACAAGCTGATCGAGTTCTTGCAAGCCTTGATTCAGGATGCGGGCCGCAAAGTGTTCCTGATTCTGGACAACCTGCGGGTGCACCACAGCAAGATCGTCAAGGCCTGGGTGGCCGAGCGCAAGGAACAAATCGAGCTGTTCTATCTACCCAGCTACAGCCCACAGCTCAATCCCGAGGAGCGGCTGAACGCGGATTTGAAGCAGGAAATGGGCAAGCGTGTGCCGGTGCGCACCAAGGCCAAGTTACGCGAGGCAGCCAGTGCGCATATGCGGATGCTGGACAACAATCCTGAGCGTGTGATCAGCTACTTTCAAGACCCTCGCGTGCGCTATGCCGCTTAAAACTTCATTGGGCCGGATCAATAGCGAGCCTTAGCGCGCGTTATGGCGCTCTTCTTTTCATGCGGCGCAGACGCTCGCCCAAGTTTTTCTGTGTCAAAAATTGCGGGTCGTCGTTGGTGTCAAACCACTTGATGCCGTCATCGGTAACACCCGCCAAAGGACGTTTTCTAGCCTCAGCCATTTGCGCCAGTGCAGCCCATACAGCGGGTGCATCAAATGGATTCGCGCATTCTTTCTGTGCAGCCTCTATCACGGGCGCCAAAAGGTCGCGGCGCGTTCTTCTAGTCGTGCAGTTGGCTTCATCAGCAATCATCGTTACAGCGCGGTCGGCCTTTGCCTGGGGCTCTGCGGCCAGCGGCTGCAATCCTTCCAGCACGGGTATTTGACGGGCGGGCGCTTCTTGCTGTGCCCATTCATCAATCAGCCTCAGCAAGTGGGCATCAATCTGTTTTGCAGCCTCATCAAGTCCCAAACTTAGGCCCACAGTCCACGGGGCGGGCATCAGTGCGGCTCGGGTCAGGATGGCGGCACCAGCGGGCAGGCCATCTAAGGTAAACCGGAACTGTTCAAACGCTCCGAAGCGTGCTTTTAGGCGCACCCGTGCAAGTTCTAGCAGGCGGTCGCGGATTTCGCTTTGTGTCATGTTGGCATCCCCCCCGGATGCGCCCCTAAATAGGTGCCCCAGCAGGCCAGCGGGGGAACTGGCTTTTCAGCAGGATTGCGGCCCTGCCTAGCTGGGGCGAAACTGTTTTACGCGGCTTGCACCACGCGCAGCGCACCGGGCGCGGCCTTGGCATCAAACACAATCCCGGCCTGTTCCAAAATCCACGCCTCGATTTTTTCATGGTGTACGCGCAGCAGGTCAAGCGGGCGCACGGTGTAATGCTTTTCTGCGGTCGCGCTGGGCTTGTGGCCCATGATTTGCGCCACCACGCCAGCGGGGATTTCCAGCCACTCGGTCAGGCTCTTGAAACTGCGGCGCAGGCCGTGGATGGTCAGCCCTTCAATACCGGCCACGGCGCAAGCGTCGTGATGGTTGTTCCTTGCAATGACAATGCGGCCATCTTTGGCGCTGGCGCTTGAGAAAACCCATTCATTGCGGCGCGGCAGGGCTTGCAGCAGGTGCCAAACGTAGGGCGTCAAGGGAATGACGCGCACACCATCGGCTCCGCCTTTGCTGGCGTCCTTGTCTCGGATGGTCAAACCGCGCCACTTGGTATTCACATCCTCCCAGCGCAGCCCCAGCACTTCACCAGCACGGGCACCAGTCAAAAGCAGCGTTTGCAGGTATGCGGCCACGACGGGGTTTTGTTGTTGTCGAACGGCTGCAAACCATGCGGGCAATTGCTCTTTGAGTAAAGCGTCTTGCTTTGCTCCTGCCTTACCCAGTGACTCGCGGGCCTTCTTCGTTTTTGCCGGGTTCGCGCTGGGTAGCACTGGCGCATATTCCGGCTGTTCTGCGCACCAGCTTAGAAATGCTTTCAGGCAGCGCCACGCAAGGCGGGCAGCGGCAGGGCGGGTTTGTGTCTCGCGTTCGGCCCATGCCTCGATAGTGGGCGCGGTCAAGTCACGCAAGGGCAGGTGCACCAGCGGGTGCAGTATCCCCGGCGCGGTCACGCCACCGGCAGCGCGTTTTGATGCCACCCCGCCGGGCTTCACCAATAAAAGATGCTCGCTGTAGTGGCGTTCGCCCCAGCGTGGGCGGCGGGCTTCAAGGTACAAGGCCCACACCTCGCCCACGGTAACGGCCTGGGCAGTCTCTGCGGCCCTCTCAGCGGCCTTTGAGGCCTGTTGCTGGCGCTCTATCTCTCGGGGGTCTTGCCCACTGTCCACCAGCACTTTCAGGCGCTGCGCCTCCCCCCTTGCCTTTTCAATCGGCCAGTCTGTAGCGGTGCCGATAGTCACGCGCAGGGTTGCCCCGTTCAGGCGCGATTCAAACACGTAGGTTTTACGGCCCGTGGGCGTCACGCGCAGCGCCAGGGCGGGGGCTTCGGTGTCCCATAGGAAAGCCTGGGATTTGCCAGCCGGGCAGGTGAAGGCGTCAACCCGGCCAGCGGTAAGCCTCACGCGGTTTTGTAGCTTGCTCATGGGCACCCCTTGGAATCTGTAGGCAATCTGTAGGCAAATCCAGTAGAAATTGCCGAATTTCAATCAACGCCAAGGCTGTTCACTTGTCCAGTGATGTTCGTTTAAGTCGTTGATTTATATTGATTCTATCAGCATCAATCAACACGACGAAATATATATTTCGCCTGACTCGAAATCAGGCGTAGTGGCAACACTACCGTGGGTTCGAATCCCACCCTCTCCGCCAGGCTATCAATAAAATCAACAACTTACAGCGGCTTTTGAAATCTGTACCACATAAAAGCCCACATAAAACAAAGCCACCTTGCCTAGCTCGGTGGCTTTTTTCTTGGCTGTGACAGCTCGCGGTTTTTCACAAAAGCGCCAGGGGGGCACTGACAAAACCGACGAAACCCTACCCCTTGCACATCAACACCAGCTCGCGGTGGTCTGAGCGAACATCAATCAAGCTCTCAATGCCGTAGATGGTGCCGTTGTGGATCACGCGATCCTGCGCCGTGACGCCTGGCATGTAGCGCATCTTGATCCAGGCATGCTGTGCTGCCCGACGGCCGCATCCTGCTGGTGGGCCAGGGCAGTGTTGCGGCCACAAGCAGCGATGGTGGCCACCATTTCAGCTTCAGCAGGGTGGCGGGGCGCGCCACCTTGACCGACATTGCGCTTGATTCCGAGGGCGCAGGCTGGATCACCTCGGACGCCGGTCTGCAACCCTACCAGGTCGCCGCCAAGGGCGAGAGCAGCAACCTGAGTTCTGCCGTCGCCAAGCCCTGATGCCCAAAAAGGCTTGAGAATCAAGCCCATACCCGTCCGTGGGATGGGGGCAAGGGCAGGCGGAGGGCGTGGCGTTGTTCCCAGCGTGGGAAAGTGGCTGTCGTGTTGCAGGCAGGGCTGGTGTGGCCTTGTTCGCTTTGCCATGCGCCGGCCTGTGCCTGTATGCGGCGGCGCAGCACCCGGTCGCGCCCATGCTGGCCTTGTCCCTGCTGGCGGCGGCCCTGGTCTGGGCCATGTGGCGTCCCGTCGATCTTTGGTTTGTGCTGCCAGCCTTGTTGCCGGTAGCCAGTTTCGCGCCATGGACCGGTTGGTGGCTGGTCGATGAGTCCGACCTGTTGGTGCTGGCCCTGTTGGGCGGCGCCTATGGGCGCTGGGCGCTTGATGCCTGGCGTGTGCCCGCGGCGGTGCATGGCACCACGCCCGCGGGCATCAGGTGGGCGTATTGGGTGTTGCCACCACTGCTGGTCGTTGGCGTCTGGCGGGGGCTGGACGACGCGCGCGGCGCGGCAAGCTGGGTGGCGCTGCTGGCGGATCTGTGGGCTCAGGGGCCCCATGGCGACTATGACCAGCCGGGAAACACCCTGCGTGTGGCCAAGAGCCTGGCATGGGGATTGTTGCTCATGCCCGCCTTGTATCGATCCTCGCGGGGAGCCGCGTTGCGCCTGGCGCGTGGCATGCTGGTGGGGCTGTTTTTTGTCTGCATCGCGGTGCTGTGGGAGCGGGGGCTGTATGTCGGGTGGCTGGACTTCAGCGCCAACTATCGTACGGTGGCCTGGTTCTGGGAGATGCATGTGGGCGGCGGCGCCATCGATGCCTACCTGGCCATGGCGCTGCCGTTTGCCTGGTGGGCCGCATGGTCTGCCCCGCATGGCTGGCGCTGGTATGCGGCGGCGGGGCTGGTGTTGTTGGCAACCTATGCGGTGCTGACCGCCTATGCCCGCGGCCTGTATCTGACGGTGGTCATCACGGCGGTTGGCATGGCCTGGTTGGCGCACCGCCATCGGTTGAAGGCGCCAGACGCAACCCTGTGGCACCGCAGGGCCATGGCGTGGCTGTTGGTGGCTCTGGTGGTGGAAATCCTGGCGGTTTGGGTGGGCGGAGCCTTCATGTCCGATCGTCTGGGTCGCTCCAATGCCGATCTGCACCAGCGCCTGGCCCATTGGAAGCGCGGCGTGCACATGTTGCATACGCCCGGCCAGTGGGTGCTGGGCTTGGGCTTGGGGCGTTTGCCGGCGCAGTACAGCGCGCAGAACCCCGAGGGTGCGCTACCCGGCCGGGTGCGCTGGGTGCGCCATGGCGATGCCGGCAATGAGGTCTGGCTATATGGCCCGCAGCGTGCCGACGCCAAGGGTGGCCTGGCGCTGACGCAGCATGTGCCACTGGAATCCGGTGGACATTACACGGTGCGCTTGCGCGCGCACATGAATGCGCCCATGTGGCTGAAGGTTCAGTTATGCGAGCAGTATCTGCTCTACCAGGCACGATGCCAGCTGCGCACGCGGCAGGTGTCAGAAGCCAGCAAGACGACCGATGGCTGGATCGTGCTGCCTTTGCTGGGCCCGGCCTTGGCATCGGGCGGTCATGGTACGGTTTCGCGGGATGGGGTTCTTTCCATCCAGCTGCTGCAGGCCAATGCCAGTATTCGCATCACCGCCGTGGAACTCCTGGACAAGAGCGGGAGGCAGGTTCTCAAGAATCCGGATCTGGGCCTGGGGCCTCGCTATTGGAGCAGTATTGCCTATGGCAACTTTCTGCCATGGCATATGGATAACCTGTTGCTGGAGCTGCTGATAGAGCGCGGTCTATTGGCTGTGCTGATTCTTGCGCTGGCCGTGGCATGGGCGCTGCTGCAACTGGCCAGAGGAGTTCGGCGTGGATCACCGCTGGCCCTGGTTGTCGGCGGCTCCATCATCGCCGGCTTGATGGCGGGTGGGCTGATAAGCTTTGCGGAAGTTCCGCGTGTATCTCTTGTGTTGTGGTTGTTACCTATCGTATCATTCTGCATCACGGAGGATCGGTAGGCTCGGGTGCTGGGATTTGGTCTGAGACGGTGAATTGTTAAATTTATTTGCCAAACCATTAGAAATTGTTTCGCCGCTTTGAATTTTTTTGCCTATTGATTTCTAATGTGCGGTTGTTTTTTTAATGGTGGCGGCGTCTTGCGAAGAGGGTGACGATGGTCAGAATTTTTAATCATTATTTCCGCCAGCGAAGTATTTTACAGGCCATGGTATATATGGTCTTGATTGTGAGTACTTTGGTTATTTCCATGGCCTGGCAGGTTGGCGCCGAGGCGCTCAATGGTGCAATAATATCTTCAGGCGTCATTCGCGGTGGGTTGATCGCTGTCGGTATATTGGGTATGAATGCTGCATTGGGTATTCACGAATCGCCCAGTGGTCTGACGGTGGGCCAGGTGCGATCCCGTGCTGTATTGTCCTTTATTTTGTCGATGGTAATTGCTGCCGGTGTTTTGCTGCTGCTGCCGTTGTCGCCCCCTTATCATAATGAGCAAACTTTATTGGCGTTGCTGATCATGGTAAGTGCCATGTTGATTTTGCGGTTGCTTGGCAATAGTTTATTACCCGCTTCTTACAAGCGCCAGCGAGTCCTGGTTTATGGCACTGGTTCGCGCGCTTGTGTGGTGACTGAATCCCTGATGAAAAACGACCCCAGCATTGAGCTGGTCGGGCATTTTCGCGGCCCGCAGGAGAAGGAGCAGGTTGCATCGGGTTTGCATGTGGTGTCTGCCGGCAAGACGCTCACCGAGGTTGTTGAGGAATACCGGGTCAATGAGATCGTGGTGGCGGTCAATGAGCGCCGCGGCGGCAGCATGCCGCTGCGCGAGTTGCTGGACTGCAAGCTGCAAGGTGTACAAGTCATTGATTTGGCGACACATTTTGAAAAACTTCTGGGGCAGGTGCATCTGGAGGCGGTATCCGCAGGGTGGCTGATCTTTGGTGATGGCTTCAAACAGGGGGTGGTTCGCTCGCTGGTCAAACGCCTGCTGGATGTCGTTGGATCAGCCGTGCTGTTGTTGCTCGCAGCACCCGTGATGCTGGTGACGGCGGTTCTGGTCTTTCTTGAAAGTGGTCTGCCCATTTTTTACCGCCAGGAGCGCGTGGGTCTGAATGGCCAGACCTTTAATGTCATCAAGTTTCGCAGCATGCGCCAGGATGCGGAAAAAGATGGAACCCCCCGGTGGGCCGGTGCCGGGGACGCCCGGGTGACGCGGGTTGGCAAATTCATCCGCAAGACGCGGATCGATGAGCTGCCACAGTTGCTTTGCGTGCTCAAGGGCGATATGAGTCTGGTAGGCCCCAGGCCCGAACGCCCGTACTTTGTCGAACGCCTGACGCAGGACATTCCCTATTACGCCCTGCGCCACGGCGTAAAACCGGGCCTCACTGGCTGGGCCCAGGTGCGCTACCACTACGGCGCCTCTGTGAAAGATGCCGAGCAAAAATTGCAATATGACCTGTACTACGTCAAGAACCACTCGTGGTTTCTGGACTTGATCGTCTTGTTTGAAACCGTGGGTGTGGTATTGACGGGCAAGGGCGCGCAATAGGCAAGCGCTGGCTTATTGTTCAGCCGTTTCCTGCGGCAACAGCAACCGAAATTCGGCACCGGCGCCGCTGCTGCTGCGCACCTGCACCAGCCCGCCATGGCGTTGCAGCACGGTCTGTACCAGTGCCAGGCCCAGGCCCACGCCGGCGATGCCTGGATGGCTGCCTTCGTGCAGGCGCTTGAAGGGCTGGAACAGATGGCTTTGTTGCTCCGGCGCGATGCCCGGGCCTTGGTCGCGTACGCTGATCACCCAATACGGCGACTCCAGGGTCAGGGCGCATTGCACGGTGCTGCCCGGCGGGCTGAATTTGATGGCGTTGCCCACGATGTTGGTGATGGCGCGGCAAATCAAGGCGCGGTCGCCATGGACAGGGGCGGCTTGGGGGAGGTGGGTGATGTGCATCTGCACCTGCTGATCCTGCGCGCTGGCCCAGGCGTCGTCCACGGTTTCCTCGAGCGCGGCGGCCAGGTCGAAGGGGGTGCTGTGGTATTCGTAGGCCTGGGCGCTGGCCAGTTGCACGAAGCCCTGGGCCATGGCCAGCGACGAGCGCGCATGGCGCTCGATGCGCGCCAGCAGATCCTGCTGCGACAACTGCTCGGGGAATTCACGCCGCATCTCCAGCAGCGTGAGTATGGACGCGCCGGGCGCGCGGATGTCGTGCGAGATGAAGTGCAGCGCCTGGTCGCGTTGCTGCTGGGCGCGGCGCATGTCGGTCAGATCCACCAGGGTGATGAGCCAGATGGTGCTGCCCTCCAGCGCAAAAGGTTTGCACAGCATGAGCATGTGGCGCCCCTGCGCGTCTCGGCCTTCCTGTTGTGCTGGCAACTCGACCATTCGGCTGGCGTCCTGCGGCAGCAGGGGCCTGCCTGAATGGGGATGGACCAGCTCGACCAGCAGCTGGGCGATGGCCTGCCCCTGTGCTGCCTGGCCGGATGGCAGGTAGAGCAGTGCGGCTTCGTTGGCCAGGGTCACGCGGCCCCTTGCGTCGCAGACAAAGGTGGGCGATGGCAGGTGCTGCAGGCTGTCGCTGATGAAGTGATGCAGCTTGCGCAACCGCCTTGTGGCGTCTTCCACGGCGTGTATGCGCTGTTCCAGCAGGTCGCCGCGCAGCACCAGGGGCATTGCCTCGTCGGGTAGGGGGGAAAGCCCCGCGCCGCGCAGCGCCTGGATCTCCAGCTGCAGGAAATGGGCGGCGGCGCTGAGCCGGCGCCAGCTCCACAGCGGGTACACGGCGGCAATGCCGGCCAGGGCCGGTGCGGCGGCAAATTGCCAGCCCGATAGGGTCGGCGCGCCAGCCGCTGCCACCAGGGTGGCGAGAAACAGGGTGGCACTGGCGATCAGGCCGGCCAGTGGCCCCAGCAGCACGATGGCCAGCAGCGTCAGGGCAACAGGCGTGAGGTTGAAGGCCAGGTTCCAGGCCTCGGGCGCGCGTTGGACATGCCAGCGCATGAGGTCTGCATTCAGCGCGTGGGCGATCACTTCCACCCCGGGAATGCGTTCGGCCTGGCTCACCATGGGGGCGGCGAACATGTCGCCCAGGCCGGTGGCGGTGGCACCCACGATGACGTATTTGTCCCGCAGGGCGCCGGCTGGCAGCTGCCCGGTCAATACATCAATGTAGGAATAGGTGGTGAATGCCGGTTGTCCTTGCGCAAAGCGCAGGATCTGAAGATCCTGGCTTGTCCAGGGAGCATTCACCGGCGCGGCGTTGCCCCGGCATGACGCCAATGCCAGCCCTTCGGCGCACAGCATCGCGGTGCTGAAATGCGGCCAGGGCGCGGACGCTGGCCCTTCGTGTTCAAACAGGCTGCGCGCCACGCCGTCTTCGTCCAGCTGCACCTGCACATGGCCGAGCTGGGCGGCCGCCTGGCGCAGCAGCGGCATGGGTGCGTCGGCGCTGCTGCGCGGCCCGTCACCGCGGCGCGCCACGGGCAGCACGGCGTGGGCGTTGCGCTCCAGGGCCCGGGCCAGCAGCAGGTCGTCACCGGGGTAGTCGGCGTCTTCTTCGCCAAACAGAATGTCCAGCCCCAGTGCGCGTGGTGACTGTGCCGTGATCTGGTCCACGAGCTGGGCATGCAGCGCGCGGCGCCAGGGCCAGCGGCCTATCGAGGCTATGCTGCGGTCATCGACGGCCACGATGACGATGTCCGGGTGTGCCGCATGCGCATACAGGCGCGTGCCTGCGTCCTGTACCAGGTAGTCCATGCGCCGCAGGCCGCCGGCAAGGCATAGCCATGCCACCAGGCCCAGCATCAGCAGCGACAGCACCAGCCATTCGCGGCGCAGGTTGCGGTGGTAACCCGCCTGTGCAGATAGCGTCATATCACGCGGCGGCCCCAGGCCTGGTGCGCTGGGGCGGGTTTCAGGGCCGTGCCAATGGGCGGCCGTCGGACGATGTCACCGGCAGACCGCCGCTCGATTGCACCGCCGCCCGGACATGGATCAGGCGCGGCGTGGAGAACTCGCTCTCCAGCCCGGAAGGGTCGCGTGTCTGTATGCGCACAAAGTACTCGCCGGGTGCCAGACTGGCGGCTGTCCAGGCAGCTGTGCCCAGGCGTTCGTCCATCAGCAGCGCGGCAAAGTCCTGGCTGCTGGCCAGCTGCAGGCGGTAGCTCTGGCCGCTGCCTCCGGGCCAGCGCAGCTGCAGGGCCGGGCCTTCATTGCCAACCTGCAGGGCGGCGGCGTCCGGGGCGTTCGGGTTGTTCGCCACGCTGAATGGCTGGGCGGGTGCGTAGGGGCCCTGGTCGCCGCCGTCGCCGGGCAGCTCGCGCACGCTGGCCGCACGCCAGAAGTAGTTGCCGGGGGCCAGCGCCTGCACTTGCGCTCCGCACTGCTGGTCGCGGGTTTCGTCCAGCGCCGGGGCGGTAAAGGCTGCATCGGTAGCCACTTGGATGCGGTAGCGCACAGCGCCCAGTACCGGCGTACACAGCAGCTCACCCTGGGTACGCGAGATGGTCGCTCCCTGGGGTGGCGCCTGGTACAGCGGCGGAACGGGGTGGGCCTTGACGGTGATGGTGCGCTGTGCCACCAGGCCGGGCAGGCCGGTGCTGTCCACGGCGCGCACGGCCAGGTGGTAGCTACCGTCGTCCACGGCGCGCATGCGCGCCTGGGGGCCGGAGAAGGCACCATCGCGCACCACGGTGGTGAAGTCGGCGTCGCGCGCCACCCGCACCTGGTAGGCCACGGCAGCGGCCACTGGTGGCAGGGCCAGGCTGAGGAAGTCTGCGTCATGCACTGCCGCGGGCAGCGCGCTCAGGTCGGGCGCGGGCAGCAGGGGCTGCGGTGCCCCCAGCTCGCCGTCGGCCGCCACGACCACGCCCTGGCCGGCCGGTATCGATGCGCCCTGGCGGGTGGCATGGGGCTGCACGGCCACCGTGCCTTCGGTGACAGCCGTCAGGGCGCGCTCATCGCCCGTCAGGGCCACCGAAAAGCGCGTGCCGCGCACGCTGGTGGATGCCTTGGGTGTGCGGATTTCAAAGCGGCGTGCGCCGCCGCTGTTGGCGGGCACGGAGGTCTCCACGCTGCCGCGGCGCAGCTCCAGCACCGACTGCGCATCGCCCGCGCGGCCGCGCCGGCGCAGCTGCTGCAGCCGCAGGTCGGAGTCGGCATGCACGCGGATCAGCGTGCCGTCGGCCAGGCGCACGGTGACGAAGGAGTTGGGCGCGACCTGCACCCGCGCGCCCTCCGGCAGTGGCTGGCCGGCTTGCAGGGTGGTGGCGCTGGCGTTGGTGGGCGCAGTGACCGTGGCCTCGCCCTGCACGAAGGTCACCTCGGCCGAGCCCAGTGGCAGCAGCTGCATGGGGATGTGCAGCACCGAACCCGGCTGCAGGTGGCGCGGGTTGGCGACCTGGTTGTGCCTTTGCAGCTGCGGCCACAGGCGTGGCGTGCCGAGGTAGTGCGTCGAAAGTGCCTCCAGCGTGTCGCCGCGCTGCACCTGGTGCTCTATGTCCAGTGGCTGGGCCAGCGCGCCGCCATGCGCCAGTGCGGCGCAGAGGGTCAGGGCCAGAGGTAGTGTCTGGCGTGCGTAGCGGTGTGGCATGGGTGTGGCTTGCATCGGCTTCTCCCTCGTGATCCAGGCGTGCCGGCTCCGTCCAGGGCCAGGCCGCATGGCTTGTTGGCCGTGCCTATTGGGCCTGGCTGGCGCTGCCGCTAGCCGTTTGTTCGGCCGTCGGCTTGACGGCCTCGAAGCGGTAGCCCACGCCATACACGGCGGTGATCATGTAGCCGTTGGCCGGGCGCAGATCCAGCAGGCTGCGCAGACGCGAGACATGCGTGTCCAGCGAACGCGAGATGACCTCTGCGCTATGGCCCCAGATGACTTCGCGCAGATGGTCGCGCGACAGCAGCCGCCCCATGTTCTGGAACAAAAACAGCGCCAGCTCGTATTCGCGCGCCTTCAGCTCCACGGGCTTGCCATCCATTTCCAGGCCGCGCGCCTCCGGGAGAAAGCGGAAGCGGCCGAACTCCAGCACGTCCTGGGCGTCGTTCGGGTAGGCGCGGCGCAGCAGCGCACCCACGCGGGCCTTGAATTCGGCCAGACGCACGGGTTTCACCATGAAGTCGTCGGCGCCACAGCCCAGGCCCTGCACGATGTCGCTTTCGGACTGGCGGTGGGTGACGAAGAGTATCGGCAACTCGGTGTCCAGCTGCTGGCGCACCCAGGTGATGATCTCGGGGCCCTCGATGTCGGGCAGCTGCCAGTCAACGATCAGCAGATCGAAGGTTTCGCGCCGCAAATCCTTGAGCAGCGCCGCGCCCGTGGTGTAGGTGCGGCAGGCGTGGCCCATGGCCGTCAGGGCGTGGGTGAAAAACTCGAGCTGGAGCGGATCGTCGTCCAGTGCCGCGATGCGCATGGGACTCCTTGGAAATGGGGGCGGAGTGGGCAAGTATAGGAAAAGGCCAGAAGAACCCCGCCTGCATGACGCTGCCCTGTTGGATGGGGCATACAGCCCGTCCAGGTTTTTTAGGTGTTATTGGCTTATAGCGCTTTACTGACAAGCGCTATAAGCTATAAAAAACGTAGTAAACGATCCAAATCAGGCATCGGCCGCCGCGGCCAGCGCCTGCAGGGCGGCTGTCACCTCGGTGGCATCCACGCCGGCCACCGGTGCCAGTTGCGCGGCCAGCGCCTGCAGGGCGCCGGCCTCTTTCTGCAGGCGGGCGATGGCCTGGCCGGCATCGCGTGGCGCGTCGAACGCCGTGCTTTGCAGCAGCAGCCGGCCGTCGCTGGCGACGAGCTTGAAGTAGAACTTGCCGTCTGCCTCGCGGTATTGCTTGAAGGCCGGCAGCTGCGCCTTGCCAGCCTTGTGCGCGCCCTGCGCCTGGGGCCGCGTGGCGCTCAAGGGGCGCAGGCCGACGGCGGCGCGCAGGCGCTGCAACAATGGCTGGGCCAGGGCGCGCGCGCGCTGGGCGCCGATCTGCAGGGCGGCCTCGACCTTCTCGGGGTGGAGCATCAGGTCGTCATAGCGTGCGCGCATCGGGGCGATCTCGCGGTCGATGCGCGCAAACAGCAGCTGCTTGGCCTCGCCCCAGGCGATGCCCTCGGCAAAGGCGCGGCGCATGGCGGCGGTCTCCTCGGGCGTGGCAAAGGCCTGGTAGAGCTGGAACAGGGCCGAGCCCTCGGTCTCCTTGGGCTCGCCCGGCGCGCGCGAGTCGGTGACGATGGAGCCGATCAGCTTCTTGAGCTGCTCGGGCGGGCAGAACAGCGCAATGGTGTTGTCGTAGCTCTTGCTCATCTTGCGCCCGTCCAGGCCGAGCAGGGTGGCCACGTTGTCCTCGATGGCGGCCTCGGGCAGCGTGAAATGCTCGCCATACAGGTGGTTGAAGCTGGACGCCATGTCGCGCGCCATCTCGATGTGCTGGATCTGGTCGCGCCCTACCGGCACTTTGTGGGCGTTGAACGCCAGGATGTCTGCCGCCATCAGCACCGGGTACATGAACAGGCCGGCGCTCACGCCGTCATCGGCCTCGCGCCCGGCCTCGGCATTCTTGTCCTGCACGGCCTTGTAGGCATGGGCGCGGTTGAGCAGGCCCTTGCCGGTAACGCAGGTCAGCAGCCAGTGCAGCTCGGGAATCTCGGGCACGTCGGACTGGCGGTAGAAGGTCACCTGTTCGGGATCCAGGCCGCAGGCCAGCCAGCTGGCGGCGATCTCCAGCGTCGAGCGGTGTATGCGCTCGGGCTCCTGGCATTTGATGAGGGCGTGGTAGTCGGCCAGGAAGTAGAAGTTCTCGACGCCGGGCGTGCGCGTGGCGGCGATGGCCGGGCGCATCATGCCCGCGTAGTTACCCAGGTGCGGGGTGCCCGAGGGCGTGATGCCGGTGAGAAAACGCGTGGTGGTCATGAGATTAACGGAGCAAGGCGGTGATCGGCAGCAGCAGCAGGTTGATGGCGGCGTAGCCCAGCGACATCAGCGGGCGCAGCCACAGGGTGCCCACGATGCCGCCGACGACCAGGGCCATCACGATGAAGAAGCCATAGGGCTCGATGCGCGCAACCAGCTGCGCCTGGCGCCAGGGCAGCAGGCCGACGAGGATGCGGCCGCCGTCAAGCGGCGGCAGCGGAAACAGGTTGAAGGCCCACATCACCAGGTTCACGGCAATGCCGGCGCGGGCCATCTCGATAAAGAAGCGCTCCTGCCCGCCCAGGGTCGCCAGCAGCACCAGCAGCAGTGCCCAACCCATGGCCTGGGCAAAGTTGGACGCCGGCCCCGCCAGCGCCACCCAGACCATGTCGCGCTTGGGGTGGCGCAGGTGGTGGAAGTTGACCGGCACCGGCTTGGCATAGCCAAATAGAAAGGCGCCCGAGGTGGCGAAATACAGCACCAGCGGCATCAGCACCGTGCCCACCGGGTCGATGTGCTTGATGGGGTTGAGCGTGACGCGTCCCATCATGGTGGCGGTGTTGTCGCCAAAATGCCGGGCGGTGTAGCCATGCGCCGCCTCATGCACTGTGATGGCGAACAGCACGGGCAGGGCGTAGATGAGTACGGTCTGGATGAGGTTGGTAAGGTCCACGGGCGGCGATTGTGTCAGATGCCTGCTGAGGGCTGGCGCGCGACGCGATCCGGTGCAGGAGCGCCTCGGTGTTCAGCCTGAGGTTTGGTTTGTTATGAAAAAAATAGCTACTCGCGCTCGCTGCATAAGCGCCAGGTGCTGTTTTGGCTTCAAATGCCCTGTGACGGGCTCACAGCCCCAGCGCCTGCAGGCTGCCGCGCCCCTCGCGCACCACGACGGGGTCGCCGCCGGTGTTCATCGGCGTCAGATCCAGCACCGTGGTCGGCTCCAGGGGGCAGGCGCCTGCGTCGATGATGGCGTCCAGCTGCTTTTCGAAGCGCTCGCGGATTTCCTGCGGGTCGTTCAGCGGCTCGGTCTCGTCAGGTGGTATCAGCGTGGTGGCCAGGAGCGGCGCTCCGTGCAGCTCCAGTAGCATCTGCAGGCCCTTGCGGTCGGGCACGCGCAGGCCAATGGTCTTGCGCTGTGGGTGGCTGACGCGCCGCGGCACCTCCTTGGTGGCGTCCAGGATGAAGGTATAGGCGCCAGGCGTGGCCAGCTTCAGCAGTCGGTACTGCCGGTTGTCCACATGGGCGTAGCTGGCCAGCTCCGACAGGTCGCGGCACAAGAGCGTCAGATGGTGCTTGTCGTTGATCTGGCGCAGGCGGCGTATGCGGTCCACCGCGTCCTTGTCGTCCAGCCGGCAGACCAGGGCGTAGCTGGAGTCGGTGGGCACGGCCAGAATGGCGCCGCCGGACAGCAGCGCGGCGGCCTGCTTGAGCAGGCGCGGCTGCGGGTTGTCGGCATGGATTTCGAAATATTGGGCCATGGTGAGATGTTTATCGGGCGGCGCGCAGTATGCGTTCATGCAGCAGCTGCCACACGGGCGTCAGCTGGCCGGGCAGGCCGGGCAGGGCGCCCAGGTCGGTGTGCGATTCGCCGGGGCTGTGAAAGTCGCTGCCGCGCGATGCGGCCAGGCCGAACTCTTGCGCCATCGCGGCGTAGGTGGCGTATTCGGCCGCCGTGTGGCTGCCGGTGACCACCTCCACGCCCTGGCCGCCATGCTGCTGGAACTCGGAGAACAGCGCATATTCCTCGTTCGCCGTCAGGCGGTAGCGCGCCGGGTGGGCGATCACCGCCATGCCGCCGGCCTCGCGTATCCAGCGCACGGCATCGCCCAGCCGGGCCCAGCGGTGCGGCACGAAGCCGGGCTTGCCCTCGGTCAGGTATTTGCGGAACACCTCGCCCGCATCGCGGCAGTGACCGGTATCCACCAGGTAGCGGGCAAAGTGGGTGCGCGAGATCAGCTCCGGGTTGTCCACATAGCACAGCGCACCCTCGTAGGCGCCCCGTATGCCCACGCGGGCCAGCTGCGCGCCGATTTCCTGCGCGCGCTCGCCGCGCCCATCGCGCGTGGCGGCCAGGCCGCGCGCCAGTTGCGCGTCATCGGCGTCGAACCCCAGGCCCACGATATGTACCGTGGTATCGACAAAGGTGACCGAGATCTCCACGCCCGTGAGGTAGTCCATGCCCAGTGCCTGGGCCGCCGCCGCGGCACGGTGCTGGCCGCGGATCTCGTCGTGATCGGTCAGCGCCCACAGCTGCACGCCGTTGCCATGGGCGCGCGCGGCCAGTGCCTCGGGCGTGAGCGTGCCGTCGGAGACGACGGAATGGCAATGCAGGTCGGCGTTGAGCAAATGAGACACCAGGGCATTGTAGGTTGCGCCCCCGGGCCGCGCAGGCGTAGTGATTTGCGCGACAAAGTCGGAAAAAACATGTGTTTGCTACCTTAAATTATGTAAACAATCGTGTAAGTGGTGCCACACTACGCCTGCAGCTGAACCCTTGGGTTCGGCCGTGGAATTCTCTCCCTCCTTGTTTTTGTGGATGTGGCGCGATGGTGCGCCCCTGAGTGTCATGAATCTCAATCATTTGCCCGTTGCACGCAAACTCTGGGCCCTGGTACTGGGCCTGATGATCTCCATGCTGGCGCTGCTGGCCGGTCTGTTGAGCTATTCGATGCATATCGACGACGATGCGGCGCGCGTCGTGCACTTCAACGAGGAGCGCATCGGTCTCGCACTGCGCTGGAAGAGCCTGAGCTCCCTGGCGGTGGATCGCGTGGTCAATGCCCTGTCATCGAACGACGAGGAACTGACCGAGCGGCTGGTCAAGCAGTCCAAGGAGGGCATACAGGCCATCGACGCGGTGCAGAAGCAGATCGAGACGGCGCTGTTCTCGCCCGCCGACAAGGAGCAGTTCCAGCGCGTGCTGGCGGCGCGCAAGCAGGTGCTGGAGCACAACGCCGAGGCCGGCAAGCTGCGCGCCAACCTCGATCACACCGGCGCCAGGGCCGTGCTGGACGGCAAGATGCTGCCCGCCGTGGAGCGCTATGTCGCCGAGCAGGACGCCTTCGTGCAACTGCAGGAGCGCCAGCGCGACGCCGCCAAGCAGCGCGCCGCGGATCAGCGCCAGCGTGCCATATGGCTGGGCGTTGGCATCGCCCTGGTGGTGGTGCTGCTGGGCATGGTGCTGGCCGCGCTGCTGGTGCGCTCCATCACCCAGCCCCTGGCCAGGGCCGTGGGCCTGGCCGACACCATCGCCGCCGGCGATCTGACGCAGGACGTGCACGACGAACGCCGTGACGAGCTGGGCCAGCTCTTGCGCGCCCTCTCGGCCATGGGCGCACGCCTGCGCAGCGTGGTGGGCGAGGTGCGCTCGGGCGTGGAATCGGTCTCGGCCGCCTCCAGCCAGATAGCCACCGGCAACCACGACCTGTCGGCACGCACCGAACAGACGGCGGCCAACCTGGAAGAAACCGCGGCCAGCATGGAAGAGCTCACCGCCACCGTCACGCAAAGCGCCGACACCGCGCGCCAGGCCAACCAGCTGGCGGCCAACGCCGCCCAGGCGGCCGAGCAGGGCGGCCAGGTGATGGACCAGGTGGTCACCAGCATGCAGCAGATCACCGACAGCAGCCGCAAGATCGCCGACATCATCGGCGTCATCGACGGCATCGCCTTCCAGACCAACATCCTGGCGCTGAACGCAGCGGTGGAGGCAGCACGCGCCGGCGAGCAGGGCCGCGGCTTTGCCGTGGTCGCCGGCGAGGTGCGCTCTCTGGCGCAGCGCAGCGCCGAGGCCGCCAAGGAAATCAAGCAGCTGATCGGCACCAGCGTGGACAACGTGGAATCGGGCTCGGCCCAGGTGGCCCAGGCCGGCCAGAGCATGCAGGAGATCGTGCAGGGCGTGCGCCGCGTGAGCGACCTGATAGGCGAGATCACGGCCAGCAGCACCGAGCAGCGCGACGGCATCAGCCAGGTGAACCAGGCGGTGGCCAACCTGGACCAGATGACGCAGCAAAACGCCGCGCTGGTGGAAGAGTCCAGCGCCGCCGCAGCCGCCATGCACGAACAGGCGCAGCGCCTGGCGCAGGTGGTGGCGGTGTTCAACGTCGGCAGCGGCGCGGCCGTGGCGGCACGCCCGGCGGCAAAGGCCGCCATGCCCGCGCCGCAGGCCAAGGCCGGCGCAGCCAGCGCCCGCCCGCAGATCGCCAAGCCCGCGCCCAAGCCGGTGGCCGCAGCCCCGGCACGCATCGCCAGCGCCAAGGCGCCGGTGGCCGCGGGTGGTGATGATGACTGGGAGAGTTTTTAAAAAACTATAGCTTGCCGCGCATACGGGGCAAGCGCCAAAGGCCTTTTTGGCCTTGAATCATGACAAGGGGGCGGCGGTTTTTATAATCGCCGCCCCATTTTTTGCATTTTTTATGCTGTCAACTACCCGCTCCAGCGCCGCTTCGCGCCCCCTGCCGTCCATGATTTTTGCCAGCCGCTGGCTGCAATTGCCCCTGTATCTGGGCCTGATTGCGGCGCAGGCGGTGTATGTGTTTCATTTCTGGGTGGAGCTGATCCACCTGCTCGAAGCCGCTCTGGGCGACGAACAGGCGCTGCAGGCCCTGGTGACCAGCATTGGCTACAAGACCGATGCACCGCTGACCAGCCTGAACGAGACCGTCATCATGCTGGTGGTGCTGGCCCTGATCGACGTGGTGATGATCTCCAACCTGCTGATCATGGTCATCGTCGGCGGCTACGAGACCTTTGTCAGCCGCCTGCACCTGGAGGGCCACCCGGACCAGCCCGAGTGGCTCAGCCATGTGAACGCCTCGGTGCTCAAGGTCAAGCTCTCCACGGCCATCATCGGCATCAGCTCCATCCACCTGCTGAAAACCTTCATTAACGCCGCCAACTATGACGAGAAGGTGCTGATGTGGCAGTCCATCATCCACATCGCCTTCCTGCTCAGCGCGCTGGCGATTGCGCTGACCGACCGCCTGCTGAGCCACAACCACGGTGGCAACGCGCATTGATCCCCGGCAAGCATGCATGGCTGACGTAAAAAAAGGCGCAGACCATGCCGCGCCTTCTTCTACCTGCCATGCGAGCCTACGGCTGACCGTCGGCCCCGTACCTGGGTGAGCGCGGGCCGTGCAGCAGGCCGCCATTGGCGATTTCGGCGATCTGCATGCTGCGGTCGGACAGTGAATCGACGATCTGGTCGATGAGAGCTGAAATCAACATACCCAATGGGTTGCCGCTTGTGCTCTGGGTCTCCGCGCTGGAGGCAGTGGCTTCGCCGCTCCACAGCTGGTCACCCGTGCGCAGATCCACCAGCCGGGCGGTGAGTGTCACCTTGGTCTCGCTTTTGAGTACGGCATAGACCGAGCCGTATTGGCGCACGTCCAGGTACAGCGCGGCATCGGCGCCAAAGATCTCGCGCAGCTTGGCCACCGGCAGCTCCTGCGCATCCTGCGCGGAGATGATGCCGTTGTGCCGGAAGGTCTCCTCGGTCACGGCCACCGGCAGCACGTAGTAGCCGGACTCGGCCAGCGGCCGCTTTGCTGCAGGTGGGTCACCAAAATGGTCTGTGCCTGCCCGCCCAGGCGATCGACGCCGTCGGAGAAGATGCCGCCCTGGAAGTTGGAGCGATTGGCGACCTCGCCTATCGAAATGGGGCTGCGCATGCCCTGGTAGGCGCGCATGGATGCCGTGGGCTTTGGGGTGTCGAGGGCGCGCGATTTGATGCATTTTTGTGGGTATTTGACCTGATCAGGCGGGCAGCTCCACCCCCTCGACCAGAAACTGCACCCGTCGCTCGCCGCGCCACTCGTTCACGTCCAGGCGGAAGGCCAGCAGCGCGCGTTCGGGCAACTGCTCGGTGTGGCCGAACCAGATGGCGTCCATGGGCTGGCCCTGGTGCAGCAGCTTGAGCTGCAGGTGGTTCTTCGCCTCGCCCACCAGGCGCTGGCTCAGCACCTGCACCTGCTCGCTGAAGGTGGGCGGGGCAAAGCCCTGGCCCCAGACCTGCAGCTGCAGCTGATCGACCAGTTCGGCGCGGCAGTATTCGGGCGCCAGGGGGCCGTCGGTCTCCAGGCGGCGCGTGAGGGTGGCGGCGTCCAGCCATTCCTGGGCCACCTGGGCGAAGGCCTGCTCGAAGGTCTCGAAATGCTCCTCGGCCACGGTGCAGCCGGCGGCCATGGCGTGGCCGCCGAACTTCAGGATCACGCCCGGATGGCGCTTGGCCACCAGATCCAGCGCGTCGCGCAGGTGAAAGCCGGCGATGGAGCGGCCCGAACCCTTGAGCTCATGCTCCTTGCCCGGTGCGCTGCTGGCGGCAAAGACGAAGGTCGGGCGGTGCAGCCGGTCCTTGAGGCGCGAGGCGACGATGCCCACCACGCCCTCGTGAAAATCCGGGTCGAAGACGCTGATGGCCGGCGGCGGCTCCTCACCCTCGTCAAATAGCCCCTCGGCCAGCTGCATGGCCTGCTCGCGCATGCCGCCCTCGATTTCGCGGCGCTCGCGGTTGATGGCGTCCAGCTGGCGGGCCAGCTCCGCGGCGCGCGCGGTGTCGTCGGTCAGCAGGCATTCGATGCCCAGCGTCATGTCGGCCAGGCGGCCGGCGGCGTTGATGCGCGGGCCCAGTGCAAAGCCAAAGTCGAAGGTGGTGGCGGCCGGCGCCTTGCGGCCCGCGGCGTCGAACAGCGCCTGTATGCCCGGCTGCATCTGCCCGGCCCGTATGCGTTTGAGGCCCTGGGCCACCAGGCGGCGGTTGTTGTTATCCAGGCGCACCACATCGGCCACCGTGCCCAGGGCCACCAGGGGCAAGAGCGGCTCCAGCCGGGGCTGGCTGGCCTGGTCGAAGCGGCCGCGCGCGCGCAGCTCGGCGCGCAGTTGCAGCAGCAGGTAGAACATCACGCCCACGCCGGCCATGGATTTGCTCTCGAAGGTGCAGCCGGGCTGGTTCGGGTTGACGATGGCGTCGGCCGCGGGCAGCTCGGGGCCGGGCAGGTGGTGGTCGGTGACGACGACCTGCAGGCCCAGGGCCTTGGCCTGGGCCACGCCATCGACGCTGGCGATGCCGTTGTCCACGGTGATCAGCATGTCGGCGCCGCGCTCGGCCACGCGCCTGGCGATCGAGGCGGTGAGGCCGTAGCCGTCCACCACGCGGTCGGGTACCAGATACTGGACATGCCTGGCGCCCAGCAGCGCCAAGCCGCGCACGCCCACGGCGCAGGCGGTGGCACCGTCGCAGTCGTAGTCGGCGACGATGACCAGGCGCTTGTCCTGGGCGATGGCGTCGGCCAGCAGCGTGGCGGCCGCGCCTATGCCCTTGAGGCCGCCGGGCGGCAGCAGGCGCGCCAGGGCATCGTCCAGCTCGTCCTGGGCGCGAATGCCGCGCGCCGCGTACAGGCGCGCCAGCAGCGGGTGCACGCCGGCCTGCTCCAGCGCCCAGACAGCGCGGGGAGGGATGTCTCTGCTAATTATTTTCATAGCTGCTCGCGCACGTCAGCAAAGCGCCGAGGCCGGAAAAGGCTTTGAATTCTCTGCCCCAGGCCACGCGGCGCGGTGTGCCAGGTCATGGCGCTGCGCTCGCCGCACAGCGTCAGGCGGGCGCTGCCGCCACGCCCCACATGCGCGGCCAGCTGGGCCACCGGGCCGGCATCCAGCTCGGCCCAGGCCCGGCTCCAGGCGCCCCAGTCCTCGTGCAGGGCGGCCTGCAGCAGGCCGTTGGGCAGCTGGGGCGCGTGCCTGGCCACTGGGGGCTGGGGCAGGGCGCCCGCGCCATGCACCCAGAAGGCGTTGACGGGGGGCAACCGTCGGGCGGCGCGTGCGTCGTTGAACGGGTGGGTGTAGAGCAGCATCTGCATCTCGCTGTGCAGGCGGTGCAGGTTACGGGCCTGTAGCTTGTCGGGTAGCCAGCTGCTCACGTCGCGCTGCAGTACGCGGTCGAGCGAGGCCGTGGCCAGGCCGTCGAACGCTGCGCCATGGGCCAGCCAGCGCGTGGGCTGGTCGTAGACCAGGGTGATGCCGTCCTCGGCAAACCAAGGGGCGAGGATGGCCAGCAGGCTGCGCGAGTCGTCCTCGGTCAGCTGCAGTTGCGCCGGGTCGGCCAGCAGCACATGGTTGGCGTCGGCCTGCCATTGGCAGGGGGTGATGAAGGCCCAGGCCAGGCCATGGTCAGTGGGCATATGCGCCGGCGTCTGCAGCCGGTGCCAGGCCGCCCAGGGCGTGGTGCCGGCGGGGCCGGCGGCAAGGCCCAGGTGGCGCGCCAGGGCGCGTTCGTGCGGGGGGCTGAAGTCGGTCTCGTTGCCGGCGTCCAGGCCGGCCGGGCTCAGGCGCGCCAGCAGCCGGTCGAGCTGGGGCAGGGCCAGGTTTTTCATTGCCTGCTGGCAGCCCTGGGTGGGGCTGGTGGCGAGGGCGACGATCAGATGGGGCATGGGAGGCAGGGCAGACATCGGTAGGCTATTGTCCGGGATGCCACAATCGCAGGTTCTGTGCGGCCAGTGTTTTTCTGTGGTCTTGCACTCTTTACACCATGCAAATTCCCTACGAACTGGCCCTGGGCTGGCGCTACACCCGGGCCGGCCGCGCCACGCGGCGCAACGGCTTCATCTCCTTCATTTCGGGCGTGTCCATGCTGGGCATTGCCCTGGGCGTGGCGGCGCTGATCATCGTGCTGTCGGTGATGAACGGCTTTCAGAAGGAGGTGCGCGACCGCATGCTCGGCGTGGTCTCGCATATCGAGATCTTCGCGCCCGGCGGCGCGGCCCTGCCCGACATGCAGCGCACGCTGGAGGAGGCGCGCGCCAACCCGAACGTGATTGGCGCCGCGCCCTTTGTCGCCGCCCAGGGGCTGCTGGCGCGCGGCGAGGACATGAAGGGCGTGCTGGTGCGCGGCATAGACCCGGCGCGCGAGCCCGAGGTGACGGATCTGGCGGCCGAGAACGTGGCTGGCCTCAAGGCCCTGGTGCCGGGCGAGTTCCGCGTGTTCCTGGGCGGAGAGCTGGCACGCCAGCTGGGCGTGCAGGTGGGCGACACGGTGACGCTGATCGCGCCCTCCGGCCAGGTCACGCCGGCGGGCGTGCTGCCGCGCCTCAAGCAGATGACGGTGGCGGGACTGTTCAACTCGGGCCACTACGAGTACGACTCTGCCCTGGTGCTGATGGCGCACCAGGACGCCGAGCGCATCTTCCGCCTGGAGGGGCCGACCGGCGTGCGCCTCAAATTGAAGGATCTGCACCAGGCGCCCGAGGTGGCGCGCCAGCTGGCGCGAAGCCTGTCGGGCGACCTGCTGATCCGCGACTGGACGCAGCAGAACAAGACCTGGTTTGCCGCCGTGCAGCTGGAGAAACGCATGATGTTCATCATCCTCACGCTGATCGTGGCCGTGGCCGCCTTCAACCTGGTGTCCACCCTGGTCATGACCGTCACCGACAAGCGCGCCGACATCGCCATATTGCGCACGCTGGGCGCCAGCCCGCGCAGCATCATGGGCATCTTCGTGGTGCAGGGCGCCATGGTGGGCGTGGTGGGCACGCTGGCCGGGCTGCTGCTGGGCCTCGCCATTGCCTTCAACATCGACGTCATCGTGCCGGCCATAGAGCGTGCCTTGCACACCCGTTTTTTGCCGCAGGACATCTACCTGATCAGCCGCATGCCCAGCGATCCGCAGAGCAGCGACATCGTGCCGATCGCCGTCATATCGCTGATCCTGGCCTTCGTCGCCACCCTGTACCCGAGCTGGCGCGCCAGCCGCGTGAACCCGGCGGAGGCGCTGCGCTATGAGTGACCACCAGATCGTGCTGCAGGCTGAAGGCCTGACCAAGCGCTTCACCGAGGGGCGGCTCGACGTCAGCGTGCTGCAGGGCGTTGACCTGCAGGTGCGCGCCGGCGAGACCCTGGCCATCGTCGGCGCATCCGGCTCGGGCAAGAGCACGCTCTTGCACCTGCTGGGCGGGTTGGACGCGCCGACCGCGGGCAGCGTCACCCTCAAGGGCCAGGCGCTGGGCGCGCTCAAACCCGGCGAACAGGGGCGGCTGCGCAACGCGCACCTGGGTTTCATCTACCAGTTCCATCACCTGCTGCCCGAGTTCAGCGCCCAGGACAACGTGGCCATGCCGCTGCGCATACGCCGCGCGCGCTATGCGCAATGCCTGGAGCAGGCGCGGCAGATGCTGGCCGCCGTGGGCCTTGCTGAGCGCGTGCACCACCGCCCGGCGGAACTGTCGGGGGGCGAGCGCCAGCGCGTGGCCATTGCCCGGGCTCTCGTCACGCGCCCGGCCTGCGTGCTGGCCGACGAGCCCACCGGCAACCTGGACCGCGCCACGGCCGACGGCGTGTTCCAGCTGATGCTGCAACTGGCGCGCGAGCAGGGCACGGCCTTTGTGCTGGTCACGCATGACGAGCAGCTGGCCGCGCGTTGCGACCGCGTGCTGCGGCTGGTGTCCGGGGTGCTGGGGTGATATGAAAAGAATAGCTGTTCACGCCCATGTACCCGGCGCTACAGCGATAAAACACTATAAGACCCGGCCAAACCACCACACCGACAGCGCGCCGGCCAGCAGCATCAGCGCGGCGCCGGCCAGTGCCATCAGGGCCGTCACCTCGGTTTCCTTGGTTTCTACGCTGATGCGCGAGCTCAGAGTCTCGTAGACCTTGCGCAGATCCTGCGCCGTGGCGGCGTGAAAGTACTCGGCGTTGGTGCGCAGGGCCACGGCCTTGAGCGTGTCCTCGTCCAGGCGCACACGCATGGACCAGCCCTCAAAGCCGATCACCTCGCCCTGCACCGTGCCCACGCCCACGGTGTAGACGCGCACGCCGCGGTCGGCGGCCCATTGGGCGGCCTCCATCGGATCCACGCCGGTGGTGCGCTGGCCATCGGTGAGCATGATGATGGCGGCCGAGCGGTAGGAGCCCGGCGCCACCGGGGTGAAGGTTTTCTGTTCGGGCTCGGGGCGCGTGACCTGGTCCATCGGCAGCACGCGCATGGCCTGGCGCCCGCCCAGGGCGGCGATATCGATGCCGGCATCGGGAAACAGCGTGGCCAGCGCCACCATGATGCCGTTGCCCGTGGCCGTGCCGCGCTGCAGCTGAAAGCTGTCTATGGCCTTGAGCAGGTCGTCGTGGCTTTGCGTGGGCAGCTGCGCCAGCTGGGCCGTGCCGGCAAAGGCCACCACACCCACGCGCACATGGCGTGGCAGCTCCTTGATGAAAGCCTTGGCGGCGTTCTGTGCGGCCGTCAGACGGTCGGGCTCGACATCGGTGGCGCGCATGCTGCCCGAGACATCCATGGCCAGGATGATGGTCTGCTGCTCGGACGGCAGCTTGAGCACCGCCAGCGGCCGCGCCGCCGCCAGCAGCAGTGCCGCCAGGCCCAGCAGGAACAACAGCGGCGGCAGATGGCGGCGCCATTGCGCGCGGCTGCCCAGCGCCTGGCGCACCAGGGCCAGGCCGGGGTAGGCAAGCGCCTGTACCTTGCGCCGGCGCAGCAGCCACAGGTACAGCAGCACCAGCAGCGGCAGGATGAGCAGCAGCCACAGCAGGGAGGGCCAGAGAAACACCATCGTCCGCTCCTTGGGTTCAGGCTCTCGCGGCCAGGTGCTGGCGGTGTCCGCGCAGCTGCATGAAGCGCAGCAGCGCGCTCAGCAAATCCTCGTCGGTGGACAGCTCCAGCGTGTCCACCCCGGCGCGCGCGAGGCTGGCGCGCAGCTCGGCTTCGCGCTGCGCGGCGAGGCGCGCGAAGCGGTGGCGAAAGCCGCGTTCGTGCGTGTCCACCTGCAGCTGCTCGCCGGTCTCGGGGTCGCGCAGCAGCAGCAGGCCGATGTCGGGCAGTTCCAGCTCCAGCGGGTCGAGCAGGCGCACGGCGACCACGTCATGGCGCCGGGCCAGGCGCGCCAGCGGCTTGTCCCAGCCCGGATGGCTCAGGAAGTCGGATATCACGAACACCGCGCTGCGCCGGCGCAGCAGGCCCTGGGCCTGGTTCAGCAGCAGTGCCAGATCGGTGGTGCCGGGCGGCGTTGCCGGGTCGGCCGCACCCTGGCCGCCCACCAGCAGGTGCAGCAGCTGCAGCACCTGGCGCCGCCCGCCGCCCGCGGGTAGCACCCGGCCCATGGCGGCATGGCCGTCGTGCAGCACGGCGCCCACGCGGTTGCCGTGGCGCTGGATCAGGCGCGCCAGCACGCCGACGAAGCCTGCCAGCATGTCCCGTTTGGCCTGGCCCGGCGGGCCGAAGTCCACCGAGGGACTCAAGTCCAGCAGAAACCAGGCCGTGATGTCGCGGTCTTCGGTGTACACGCGCACATGGGGTGTCGCCAGGCGGGCGGTGACGTTCCAGTCGATATGGCGCACGTCGTCGTGCGGCTGGTACTCGCGCAGGTCGGCCAGGTCGATGCCGGCGCCGCGCAGGAGCGTGCGCGCGCCGCCTTGCAGCAGGCCGTCCAGGCGGCGCAGCACCTTCCATTCCAGGCGCTGCAGCAGGCGCTCGGCGGGCGGTGCGGCGTGGCGGGCTTCAGGCACGGCGGGCCTCGGCGCCGGCCGCCTCTTCGGCCGAATGCTGCAGCACGCGCGCGGGCGGCGGCAGGTGGTTCAGGATGCGCTGGATCAACGCGTCGGCATCCAGGCCTTCGGCCAGCGCCTCGTAGCTGAGCGAGATGCGGTGACGCAGCACGTCAGGCACCAGGTCCAGCAGGTCCTCGGGCAAGGCGTAGGCGCGTGCGCGCAGCATGGCCAGGGCCTGCGCGCCCTCGGCCAGGGCAATCGTGGCGCGCGGGCTGGCGCCGTAGGCGATGTGGCCGGCCAGGTCCGGCAGGCCATGCTGGCGCGGCGCGCGCGTGGCGGCCACCAGGCGCACGGCGTACTGGATGAGCGCGGGGTCTACATACACCTTGCGGCATTCGCGCTGCAAGGCGGCCAGCTGCTCGGTGCTGGCCACGGCGGCCACCTGCTCGGGCGGCGCCAGGGCGCGCTGGGCGATGACGAATTCTTCCTCTTCGCTGGGGTAGTCGATCAGCACCTTGAGCATGAAGCGGTCCACCTGGGCCTCGGGCAGCTGGTAGGTGCCCTCGGTCTCTATCGGGTTTTGCGTGGCCATGACCACGAAGGGCTCGGGCACGGGGTGGGTCTGGCCGGCAATGGTCACCTGGCGCTCCTGCATCACCTCCAGCAGCGCGCTCTGCACCTTGGCCGGCGCGCGGTTGATCTCGTCGGCCAGCAGCAGGTGGGTGAACACCGGGCCCAGCGCGGTGCTGAACTCGCCCGTGCGCTGGTTGTACATGCGCGTGCCTATCAGGTCGGCGGGCACCAGGTCGGGCGTGAACTGGATGCGCTTGAACTGCCCCTGGATGCAGTTGGCGAGCGTCTTCACGGTGAGCGTCTTGGCCAGGCCGGGCACGCCCTCCACCAGCAGATGGCCCTGGGCCAGCATGGCCACCATCACGCGCTCCAAAAAGCGATCCTGGCCGACGACGACGCGCTTGACCTGGTAGAGGAGCTGCTCCATCAGCGTGGCCGTGGTGTGCGTGGTCTGCATGCTGTGCCTCCTGGGTTTCAGAACGGTGTCATGCCGGCGGCCCGGGCGGCGTTCTCAATCGGCACGGCAAAGCCTATGCCTATGAAGGTGCGCGCCGGCGTGGGGTTGAGGATGGCGGTGACTATGCCCACCACCTCGCCGTCCAGCGTGACCAGCGGCCCGCCCGAGTTGCCGGGGTTGGCCGCGGCGTCGAACTGGATCAGGTTCTGCAGCTCCTGCCCGCCCTCGGGGGACTCGAATTCGCGCTGCAGGCCCGAGACCACGCCGGCCGACGCCGACGGGCCTATGCCGAAGGGAAAGCCCATCACCACCACGCCCTCGCCCACGCGCAGGTTGTGCGCGGCGCGCAGCGGCGCGGCCTGTAGGTCGTCGGGCAGCTTGTGCGCCTGCAGCACGGCCAGGTCGTTCTCGGGCTGGGCGCCGGTGATGCTGGCGTCAGACTCGGTGCCGTCGGCAAAGGTCACGCCGATGCGATCGACGCCGCGCACCACATGCAGATTCGTCAGGATGATGCCCTTGTCCACGATCACCACGCCCGTGCCCACGCTGCGCTCCACCTCCTTGCCCTTCTTGCTGGTGGCATAGCCGATCACGCGCACCACCGAGGGCGCCACGGCCTCGGCCGCGCGCGCCGTGGCCGAGGGCAGGCTGTTGTGCTCCAGCGTGTGCAGCACGGCGGCATCGATCATTTTTTGCGTGATGCGCGGCTGCGGCGCCGGCTGCAGCCACCACAGGGCCGCGGCCAGCACCAGGGCCAGCAGCGCCATGGCGGCCCATTGCAGTTGTTGGGGCGAGGGCAGGCGCCGGTGCCGCCTGACGGGCTCAGGGGTGGGTGTGGTGGCACGCTGGGGTGCAGCCGGCCCGGCGTCCGGCAGGGCCCGGGCGCCGCGGGAAGGGCTGTAGCGTACGGACCGTGGCATGCGGGCACCTCCGTGACAGGCTGTGGACGCTCACGGTAGCACGGAAAGCGCCCGCGCGCATGCCCGGGCGGGGCCGCTCAGGCGGCGGGGGGCGGCACCTGCTCGGGCGCCACCTGGTCGAAGGCGGCCACCGCATTGGCGGCATACATCAGCGACGGCCCGCCGCCCATGTAGACGGCGATGGCCAGGGTCTCGTGCACCTCGGCGCGCGTCGCGCCCAGGCGCGCCAGGGCCTGGGTGTGAAAGCCTATGCAGCCGTCGCAGCGCGCGGCCACGCCAATGCCCAGGGCGATCAACTCCTTGGTCTTGGCGTCGATGGCGCCGGGGGCCAGGGCGGCCTTGCCCATGGCGTTGAAGCTTTGCATCACCTCGGGCTGGCTGGTGCGCAACTGGCTCACGTTGCCGGAGATTTCGCGCGTGAGGGCCTTGAAGTCGGTGGAAGAGGGCATGAGAAAAACTCCCGTGGTTGAGGTGGATGGGGAAGCAGATGCCAAGCCGATATTGACATATTTATTAGAAGTATCTAAATTAGTCGGCGGTAAAGTCGCACCTTTGCCCAAAGGAGTGCCAAGTGACCACCGCCATCGACCGCGAGTTTATGCAGCAAGGAGCAGCCAAGGCGGCAGCGCTGCTGCGCACCGTGGGCAACGAGCAACGGCTGCTGGTGCTGTGCCTGCTCATCGACCAGGGCGAGGCCGCGGTGGGCACCCTGCTCGAGCAGGTGCAGCTGAGCCAATCGGCGCTGTCGCAGCACCTGGCGCGCATGCGCGAGGAGGGGCTGGTGACCTACCGGCGCGACGCGCAGACGCTGTACTACCGCATCGCCGATCCGGCCGTGGAAAAGCTCGTGTCGGCGCTGAAGGATATTTTTTGTGGCTGAACGCTGCGGCTGGCGCGGCGCGCGGCACGGGTTTTTTCATCAACCAGGAGAAAAGTCATGAAAAACGTCGGAGGTCTGGACCGCGGGCTGCGCATCATCGTCGGGCTGGTGCTGATCGCGCTGGCCGCCACGGGCACGGTGGGCTGGTGGGGCTGGCTGGGCGTGGTGCCGCTGCTTACCGGGCTGATTGGCGGCTGCCCGGCCTATTCGCTGCTGGGCGTGAATACCTGCCCTGTCAGCAAAAAGAATTGACCCTTGCGGGTGGCATGATCCAGCCGTATGCAGCGCTGGATAGATACCCATTGCCACCTCGATGAATTCGCGGCCCATGGCGGCATGGCCTATGCCGACGCCGAGCGCATGCGCGCAGCGCAGGCCGGCGTGGCGCATTGCGTGCTGCCGGCCGTGGAACTGGCCAATCTGCAGGCCGTGCGCGCCATGGCCCAGCGCCATGGCGACAGCTATGCGCTGGGGATACACCCGCTCTACACCCCACAGGCCGGCGAGGACGACATCCAGGCCCTGGCTGCCGCGCTGCAGCAATGCCGGCCAGACCCGCGGCTGGTCGCGGTGGGCGAGATCGGGCTGGATTTCTTCGTGCCCGGCCTCGACCCGGAGCGCCAGCAGCGCTTCTACCGCGCCCAGCTGCAGCTGGCCAGGCGCTTTGATCTGCCGGTGATACTGCATGTACGGCGCTCGGCCGACCAATTGCTGAAAGCCCTGCGCGAGCTGCCCGTGCGCGGCGGCATCGCCCATGCCTTCAACGGCAGCCTGCAGCAGGCCCAGGCCTTCATCGACCTGGGCTTCAAGCTCGGCTTTGGTGGCGCCGTGACCTACGAACGCGCGCTGCAGCTGCGCCGCCTGGCGACCGAGCTGCCGCTCTATGCCCTGGTGCTGGAGACCGACGCGCCCGACATTCCCCCGCACTGGCTCTACGTGACGGCCGCCGAGCGCGCCGCCGGCCGGGCGCCGGCGCGCAACAGCCCGGCCGAGCTGCCGCGCATCGCCGCCGTGGTGGCCGCGCTGCGCGGTATTTCAGGGGCCGAGCTGGCCCGCGCCACGCGGGACAATGCCTGCGCCGCCCTGCCGCGGCTGGCGTCCCTGCTGGGGTAATATTCAAGGATTTTTGGCCTCTAGCGCTTATATATCAAGCGCAAGCAGCTATTAAAAATATAGTAAATTCAATGGAAGCCGCCACGTCCTCTGGCCGCCTTGTCGGCCTGCCCCCGGTGGTGGGCGCGGGCACGCGCGTGCTGGTGCTGGGCAGCTTCCCTGGCGCGGCCTCGCTCGCGGCGCGGCAGTACTACGGCCATGCGCGCAACCAGTTCTGGCCCATTCTGGCGGCCCTGTGGCCGCAGCACCCGCTGCCCGATCGCGGCCATTACGCCGCGCGCTGCGACTGGCTGCTGGCGCGCGGCCTGGGCCTGTGGGACGTGTACGCCGCCTGCGAACGCCAGGGCAGCCTGGATGCCAGCATCCGCAATGCCCGGGTGAACGACTTTGCCGGCCTGCGGGCGCACGCGCCCCGGCTGGCCGCCATCGCCCACAATGGCGGGGAGAGCTTCCGCCATGCCGCCGCCGTGCGCGCCAGTCTGGGGCAGGGGGACGGCGCGGCCATCGCCTCGCTGCGCCTGCCGTCCACCAGCCCGGCGAATGCATCGTGGAGCCTTGACAGAAAACTGCAGGCCTGGGGCGAGACCCTGGCCGCCTTTGGATTGATCACGAATTGACTCGCAAGAAAACCGCCACCGCCGAACTGCCCGAGGTCAGCGTCTCCGACGATGGCGAGGTGCGCCATCTGCACCTGGGCACGCCCTGGATCCAGGGCTCCATGCGCATAGATGCGCCCTTTGACCTCGAACTGGAATACGTGCAGCGCATGATGGCCTGGCTGCTGTTTGTCGAGCCCACCAGCGTGGCCCGGCGCCACGCCATGCAGCTGGGCCTGGGGGCGGGCGCCATCACCAAGTTCTGCCGCAAGAAGCTGCGCATGTGCTGCACCGTGGTCGAGCTGAACCCGCGCGTCGAGGCCGTCTGCCGTGCCTGGTTCAAGCTGCCGCACGATGGCCCCATGCAGCGCGTGGTGCTGGCCGATGCGGCCCTGGAGATCCAGAAGCCGGAATGGCACGGCACGGTGGATGCGCTAGCGGTCGATCTGTACGACCATGACGCGGCTGCCCCCGTGCTGGATAGCGCAGACTTTTACGCCGACTGCCGCGCCCTGCTGACAGAGGACGGCTGCCTGACGGTGAACCTGTTCGGCCGCTCCTCCAGCTACGAGCGCAGCCTGGACAAGCTCGCAGAGGCCTTTGGCGACGATGCCCTGTGGGCCTTCAAGGCCACGCGCGAGGGCAACACCGTGGTGCTGGCCCAGCGCACGCCCACGCGGCCCAAGCGCGCCGAGCTGCTGGCGCGCGCCGAGGTGATCCAGGAGCGCTGGGGCCTGCCGGCCACGAAGTGGCTGCGGGTGTTCAAGCCCGTGGCCTGACCTGACCCTTATGCTGTGATGCCATGACCACCGCCACACGCCCAGACCACGCCCGCAAGCCTGTCAGCAACGCGGGCCCGCTGCAGTGGCGCAGCATCGTCGACTGGCTGCGCGCCGACGGCGTGATCAGCGCCGAGCAGGCCGAGCGCACCATTGCCCGCTGCGCCCAGGCCGAGAGCAGCCAGCACCCGCTGGTGCGCCTGGGCAACCTGAGCATGCTGCGCGCCGCGGACGACAAACCGCTGGACGTGGACATGCTCACCGAGTATGTCGCCCAGCGCTGCGGCCTGGCCTTTCTGCGCATTGATCCGCTCAAGGTGGACGTGGGCCGCGTCGCCGACGCCATGAGCGCCAGCTATGCCGAGCGCCACAAGGTGCTGCCGGTGCAGGTGAGCGGCAGCGAGGTGGTCGTGGCCACGGCCGAACCCTTCGTCAATGACTGGGTGGCCGAGGTGGAGCGCCAGACCAAGCGTCAGGTGCGCCGCGTGCTGGCCAATCCACAGCACATCACGCGCTACACGGCCGAGTTCTTCGCGCTGGCCAAGTCGGTGCGCGAGGCCAACAAGTCCGGCGGCAGCGCCGGCGGCAGCAGCTTCGAGCAGCTGGTCGAGCTGGGCAAGAGCAACAAGCAACTCGACGCCAACGACCAGGGCGTGATCCGTGTGGTGGACTGGCTCTGGCAATACGCCTTCGACCAGCGCGCCAGCGACATCCACCTGGAGCCGCGGCGCGAGCAGGGCGTGATCCGTTTTCGCATCGACGGCGTGCTGCACACCGTCTACCAGATGCCCATGGGCGTCTTGAGCGCCATGGTGGCGCGCGTCAAGCTGCTCGGGCGCATGGACGTGGTGGAAAAGCGCCGCCCGCAGGACGGCCGCATCAAGACGCGCAACCCGCGCGGCGACGAGGTGGAGATGCGCCTCTCGACCCTGCCCACGGCCTTCGGCGAGAAGATGGTGATGCGCATCTTCGACCCGGACAACGCGGTGAAAGACCTGGACGCGCTCGGCTTCACGCCACACGACGCGCAGCGCTGGGAGCAGCTGGTCAAGCGTCCGCACGGCATCATCCTGGTCACCGGGCCCACGGGATCGGGCAAGACCACCACGCTGTACTCGACGCTCAAGCGCGTGGCCACCGAGGAAGTCAACGTGAGCACAGTGGAGGACCCGATCGAGATGATCGAGCCCAGCTTCAACCAGACCCAGGTGCAGCCGCAGCTCGATTTCACCTTTGCCGAGGGCCTGCGCGCCCTGATGCGCCAGGACCCGGACGTGATCATGGTGGGCGAAATCCGCGACCTGCAGACCGCCGACATGGCGGTGCAGGCCGCCCTCACCGGCCACCTGGTGTTTTCCACGCTGCACACCAACGACGCGCCCAGTGCCGTCACGCGCCTGATGGAGCTGGGCGTTCCGCCCTACCTCATCAACGCCACTCTGTTGGGTGTGCTGGCCCAGCGCCTGGTCCGCACGCTGTGCCGGCAGTGCCGCCAGCTCGACGAGGCCGCCAGCCCCGAGGCGCTGGCCGAGTTGATTCGCCCCTGGAAGCTCAATGGTGGCTATCGCGCCTACAGGCCCGTGGGCTGCGTGGACTGCCGCATGACCGGCTTTCGCGGCCGCATGGGGCTGTACGAGCTGCTCACGGTGAGCGAGGCGCTGAAGAACCAGATCCACCAGTCGCCGTCCATCGACGCGCTGCGCCGCCAGGCGGTGCAGGACGGCATGCGCCCGCTGCGCCTTGCCGGCGCGCTGCGCGCCGCCGAGGGCCTGACCACGCTGGACGAGGTCATCGCCGCCACGCCGCCGCTGGAGTGAGCCGGGCGCGGCTGGCCGCAGGCGCCGCACCATGTCAGGGAAAGCTTGTATTTCTCGGTAGGTGGAATCCACATCAAGGAATGCGGGCCACGCTCTCACAATCGCCAGTGGTATTCCTATCTGGAGACATTCGTGAAAATCAAAAGCCAACAAGATTTCTTTGCCGGCCTGATGTTCCTGGTGGTGGGTGGTGGTTTTGCCTGGGGCGCCACCACCTACAACGTGGGCACGGGTGCCCGCATGGGGCCGGGCTACTTTCCTTTGATGCTGGGCATTTTGCTGGCCATCCTCGGCGCCATCATCATGCTCAAGGCCCTGGTCGTGGAAACGGTCGATGGCGCCCCAATCGGCAAGTGGGCCTGGAAGCAGATCTTCTTCATCATTGCCGCCAACCTGCTGTTCGGCGTGCTGCTGGCCGGCCTGCCCAGCCTGGGCGTGCCGGCCATGGGCCTGATCGTCGCCATCTATGGCCTGGCCTTTGTGGCCAGCCTGGCGGGTACCCATTTCCACTTCAAGGGGGTCTTCATCCTGGCCACCATTCTTGCCGCGGGCAGCTACGCGGCGTTCATCTGGGGGCTGAACCTGCAGTTCCCCGTCTGGCCCAGCTTCATCGCAGGTTGAGAGGGAGATCTAGATCATGGAATTGTTTGACCACCTCTCGATGGGTTTTGGCGTCGCGTTCACGTTCCAGAACCTGATTTACTGCTTTGTCGGCTGTCTGCTGGGCACCCTGATCGGCGTGCTGCCCGGCGTGGGCCCCGTGGCCACCATCGCCATGCTGCTGCCCGCCACCTATGCGCTGCCGCCCGTGGCGGCGCTGATCATGCTGGCCGGCATTTACTACGGTGCGCAGTATGGCGGCTCCACCACCGCCATTTTGGTGAACCTGCCGGGCGAGTCGTCCTCGGTCGTCACGGTGATCGACGGCTACCAGATGGCGCGCAATGGCCGTGCGGGCCCGGCTCTGGCGGCGGCGGGCATAGGCTCGTTCTTCGCCGGCTGCGTGGGCACGCTGATCCTCGCGGCCTTTGCCCCGCCACTGACCGAGGTGGCCTTCAAGTTCGGCCCGGCGGAATACTTCTCGCTGATGGTGCTGGGCCTGATCGGCGCCGTGGTGCTGGCCTCGGGCTCGTTGCTCAAGGCCATCGGCATGATCGTGCTCGGCCTGCTGATGGGCCTGGTCGGCACCGACGTGAACTCGGGCGTGGCGCGCTACAGCTTCGACATCCCCGAGCTGACCGACGGCATCAGCTTCACGGTGATCGCCATGGGCGTGTTCGGCTACGGCGAAATCATCGCCAACCTGTCCAAGCCCGAGCACGAGCGTGAGGTGTTCGCCGCCAAGGTGACGGGCCTGTTCCCCACGGCGCAGGACTTCAAGCGCATGTTCCCCGCCATGGTTCGTGGCACGGCCCTGGGATCGGCCCTGGGCATTCTGCCGGGCGGTGGCGCGCTGCTGTCGGCCTTTGCCGCCTACACCATAGAGAAGAAGACCAAGCTCAAGCCCGGCGAGGTGCCGTTCGGCAAGGGCAACATCCGCGGCGTGACGGCGCCCGAGTCGGCCAATAACGCCGGTTCGCAGACCTCCTTCATCCCGCTCTTGACGCTGGGTATTCCGCCGAACGCCGTGATGGCGCTGATGGTCGGCGCCATGACCATCCACAACATCCAGCCCGGCCCGCAGGTCATGACCAGCAACCCCGAGCTGTTCTGGGGCCTGATTGCCTCGATGTGGATCGGCAACGCCATGCTGATCGTGCTCAACCTGCCGCTGATCGGCATGTGGATCAAGCTGCTCACCGTGCCCTACCACTGGCTGTTCCCCTCCATCGTGCTGTTCTGCGCGGTGGGTGTGTACTCCACCAACAACAACACCTTCGACGTGTGGCTGGTCGGCGCCTTTGGCTTTGTGGGCTACATGTTCTACAAGCTGGGGGTGGAGCCTGCGCCGCTGCTGCTGGGCTTCATCCTCGGGCCGATGATGGAAGAGAACCTGCGCCGTGCGCTGCTGCTCTCGCGCGGCGACTGGAGCGTGTTCGTGACGCGCCCCATCTCCGCCGGCCTGCTGGCCGCCGCAGCGCTGCTGCTGGTCATCGTGCTGCTTCCGGCGGTGAGCAAGCGGCGTGACGAGGCCTTCGTCGAGGAGGATTGACGGCGTCCGTACCACCCCTCCAGGCATGCACGGCACCCGCGGGTGCCGTGCTGCGTTCTGGCGCCTGCATTGCGCACACAATAGCCCCCCATGCCCCTGGACTACCTCCCCGCACAACACCCGCAACGCGCGCAGCTGCACAACGAAATCCATGCCCGCCCGCCCGAGGCACTGGCGGCGCCGGTGGCGATTGCGCATATCGTCATGTGGGCCGACGCCGCGCAGCGCGAGGCCAGCCGCGCGCACCTGGCGGCCCTGCTGCGCGACCAGCACCAGGCCATGCCCGATGCACACAGCACGCATCTGCGTGCCAACCTGGGCGGGTTTCGCCTGCGCTGGGAGCTGCACACCGAGTTCGTCACCTGGACTTTCAGCGTGCCGCTACCGGCCGATGCCTGGAACCAACGCGCCCCAGCCGCCGCCACTGAGGCCGTGCCGCGCGAGTGGCTGTCGCAGCTGCCCGGCCTGTGCCTGTGCCAGCTGCAGCTGTGGGTGCTGCCGACGCGCGAATATGACGAGCTGCCGCAGCTCGGCGAGCTGCTGCGCGAGGACTCGCTCGTTGCCTCCAGCGTGGCCCAGGGCCATGGCGAGGTGTTCACCGACTTTTGCGTGCATGCCGACGGCAGCTCGCGCATGGTGCTGCTGGCCGGCAGCATGGCGCCGCGGCGCCTGGGGCGGCTGGTGCAGCGCCTGCTGGAGATAGAAACCTACCGCATGGCGGCCCTGCTGGGCCTGCCCGTGGCGCGCGAGGCCGCGGCCGTGCTGGGCCGCGCCGAGCAGGAGCTGGCGGCGCTGGCCGACGCCATACGCTCGGCCGACCGCGACATGGAGCCCGAGCTGCTGGACCGCCTGACGCGCCTGGCGGGCCAGGTGGAGAGCCAGTACGCCGCCACCCAGGCGCGCTTTTCAGCGAGCAGTGCCTACTTCGAGCTGGTGGATCTGCGCATACGCGACATCGCCGAGTCGCGCCTGGGCGGCATGCAGACCATTGGCGATTTCATGGACCGGCGCCTGAGTCCGGCGCGCAGCACCTGCGAATGGGTGGCACGCCGGCAAAATGCGCTGAGCCAGCGCGTCTCGCGCATCAGCAACCTGCTGCGCACGCGCGTCGAGATCGAGCAGCAGCAAAGCAGCCAGGCGCTGCTGGCCACCATGAACCAGCGCCAGGATCTGCAGCTGAAGCTGCAGTCCACGGTGGAGGGGCTGTCGGTGGCGGCCATCACCTACTATATCGTCGGCCTGGTGAGCTACCTGGCCAAGGGTGCGCAAAAACTGGGCTGGCCCTGGTCGCCCGAGAGCACGGCGGCCGTCGCCATCCCGCTGGTGGCGGGTGCCGTCTGGTGGTCGCTGCGTCGGCTGCACCAGCGCATGTTCAAACACTGACCAAGGAGCGAAGCATGGATTTCGGTATCGAAGGCAAATGGGCCCTGGTCTGCGGCGCCAGCAAGGGCCTGGGCCTGGGTTGCGCGCAGGCCCTGGTGGGCGAGGGCGTGAACCTGGTGATCAACGCGCGTGCGCCCGATGCATTGCACCAGGTTGCTTCACAATTAATAGCTATTGGCGCCGATAGGGTAAGCGCTAGAGGCCAAAATGGCTTGAAACCACAGGTGCTCGCCGTGGCCGCCGACATCACCACACCCGAGGGCCGCGCGGCGGTGTTCGGCGCCGCCGGCGGCCCGGGGCGGGACTTCGACATCGTCGTCACCAACGCCGGCGGCCCGCCCACCGGTGACTTTCGCGACTGGGAGCGCGAGGCCTGGATACGCGCCCTGGACGCCAACATGCTCACCCCCATAGAGCTGATGCGCGCCACGGTGGATGGCATGGCGGCGCGCGGCTTTGGCCGCATCGTCAACATCACCTCCAGCGCGGTGAAGGCGCCCATCGACATCCTGGGCCTGTCCAACGGCGCGCGCAGCGGTCTCACCGGCTTTGTGGCCGGCGCGGCGCGCGGCGGCATTGCCGCGCATGGCGTGACCATCAACAACCTGCTGCCGGGCAAGTTCGACACCGACCGCCTGGCCGCCACCCTGCGGGCCGCGGCCGACAAAAGCGGCAAGAGTCTGGACGAGGTGCGCCAGGCCCAGCGGGCCGCGATACCCGCGCGGCGCTTTGGCTCGCCGCAGGAGTTTGGCGCCATCTGCGCCTTTCTGTGCAGCGCGCAGGCGGGCTATATCACCGGCCAGAACATCCTGGCCGACGGCGGCGCCTATCCCGGCATGCTGTGAGTCCAGATCGGTCATAGCCGACCTGTTTCCAATTGTTTGCGTGACAAATTTGATCCCCATGAATCAGGCAGTTCTTGACTGATTTGCGTCACGATTGATACATTTCTCAATAATCCTCCAAAGGGGGACATCAGGAGTGGACGCAATGGGCTGGCATGTGGGAACAAGGACAACCGGAGCTATCGCCCTGGCCGCGGGCCTGTGCGCGGCTGCGGCGCATGCCGTGGCGCCAGCACATCAGTTTCGTGTGGTGGGTGGGCTGGCCGGAGTGAACCAATACACCCAATGGGAGGAGCCCTTCTGGACGCGCGAACTGCCGCGCATCAGCGGCGGCCGTTTCAAGGCCGAGATCGTGCCCTTTGACCGTGCGGGCGTGCCCGGCGAGGACATGCTGCGCCTGCTGCAACTGGGCGTGGTGCCGATGGCCACCGTCCTCATGAGCGGTCTGACCGCCCATTATCCCGAGTACACCGCCCCCGACCTGGCGGGCCTCAACCCCGACATGGCCAGCGCCCGTGCGGCGGTGGCGGCCTTTCGGCCCTTCCTCGAGAAAAACCTGCGCGAACAGCATGGTGTGCGCTTGCTGGCCGTTTATGCCTATCCGGCCCAGGTGGTGTTTTGCAAGAAGGCGTTTAGCGCACTGGCGGAGCTTGCGGGGCGGCGTGTGCGCGTGTCGTCGGCGGGGCAGGCCGACTTCATGGAGGCCCTGGGGGCCAGGCCGGTGCAGTTGCCGTTTGCGCGGATCGTGGCGCAAATCGAATCGGACAGTATTGACTGCGCCATCACCGGCACGCTGTCGGGCCATGGCCTGGGGCTGCACCAGGTCACCAGCCATTTGCACGCCATGCCGCTCAACTGGGGCCTGGCGCTGTTTGGCGCCAACCAGGGCGCCTGGGAGGCCTTGCCCGCCGAGCTGCGCCAGCTGCTGGCCAGCGAGCTGCCCAAGCTGGAGGAGGCGATCTGGACACAGTCGGAGAGCGACACCCGGCGAGGCATGGCCTGCAATACCGGTCAGGCTGCCTGCGCCCAGGGGCGCAAGGGCGCCATGGCGCTGGTGCCGGTGACGCCACAGGATGAGCGCCGCAGGCAGGAGATTTTCACCAACACCGTGCTGCCGCGCTGGCTGCAGCGCTGCGGCCAGCGTTGTGCCGATGTCTGGCGCCAGACTCTTGGGCCGACCCTGAGGGCAAACCCGCCATGACGGGCGAGGTGATGGTTTCATGCGCCTGAATCCTGCCCGCGTACCGGTGCTTTTTGGGCTGCTGGCAGCGCTGCTTGTCGTCGTGCTGGCGGGCAGCGCCCTGGGTCTGGTCTGGTCCATGCGAACCACCGCCATGCGCAACGCGGAGGGCCTGGTCGAGAACATGGCCATGGGGGTGGAGGCGACGCTGAACCGCCACCTGCTGTCGCTGGACTTGCTGCTCTCAGGGGTGCAGGATCAGCTGCAGGTGACCCATGCCAATGATCGATCGGACGATGGCCGTCTGCTGACCATGATCTCGCGGGACAACCTGCTCGTCGGTCGGCTGCTTCTGCTGGATGCCAAGGGGGGCGTGCATGCAGTGTCCGGTAGTTCAGGGGCGCTGCAGGAATTTTCACTCCCCCCTGCGTTTTGGGCCGAGATCACGCAGTCCAAGGCGGCGCGCATGCACATCAGTGGACCGGTGCAAAGTTTTGCCTCCGCCCAGCAGGTGCTCTTTTTTGCCCGGCGCCTGAGTCTGGACGGCATGCCGTATTGGGCGGTGGCCGAGGTGCCGCTCGCCAAGTTCACCGAGGTGGCGCAGGGTAGTGAACGGTCGGGTTTTGAAGTGTTGCTGGAGAAAACCAATGGGCAGCGTCTCTTCGCCGTACCTGACCTGCCGGTATCGGCAGGTCAGGACTTGATGGCGCATACCCCATTGCCGGAGCGTGCCTGGAATGTCCCGGCACGCATCAGCGGCGCGCCGGCGCTGGTGCTGGGGCGTTCGCTGCTGTACCCGGAGCTGCGCTTTTCGGTCAGTCTGCCCATGGCGCTGGCCCTGGCACGCTGGCAGGCCGAGCGCAATGCCGTGCTGCTGGCGGTGGCGCTGTTTGCCACGGTCTTGTTGCTGGCGGCTGTGGTGGCGGGGCGGGTGTTCCGGCAGTTGAGCGCTGCGCGGCAGAGCACGGCCGCATCCAAGGCCATGCTGGACGAGGCGCTGGAGTCCATGGTGGGCGGGTTTGTTTTGCTTGACAGCCAGCGGCGCGTGGTGCACTGGAACCGGCGGTTCGTGGTCATATACCCCTGGCTGGCCCCCTATGTCGCCCCGCAACTGCCGTTTCGCGTCCTGCTGGAGCAGTCGGCCAGAAATCTGTTGCCTGCCGCCTCGCAGGCCGAACGCGAACAGTGGATTCAAGAACGGCAGGCGCAGCAGCGTGAAGGCATGGGCTCGGCGGAGCAGCTGTTGCCCGATGGGCGCTGCATCCAGCTGCAGGAGCGGCACACCCCCGACGGTGGTTTGGTGATCACCTACCACGACGTGACCGACCTGCGCCGCGCCAAGGAGGAGATAGAGAACCTGGCCTTCTACGATGCCCTCACCGGCCTGGCCAACCGCCGCCTGCTGCTCGACCGCCTGGGCCGGGCCATCGTGCAGGCCCAGCGCACGGGGAAGGTCGGTGCACTGCTGTTTCTGGATCTGGATCACTTCAAGGCCCTCAACGACAGCAAGGGCCATGAAATGGGCGATGAACTGCTCCAGCAGGTGGCCCGGCGCCTGCTGGCCCATGTGCGCGAGATGGATACCGTGGCGCGCCTGGGGGGCGATGAATTCGTCGTCATGCTGCGCGACCTGTCCGCCAGCAGGGAGGGCGCGGCGGCCGTGGCACAGCGCATTGCCGAGAAGCTGCTGCAGGCCCTGGAAGAACCGTTTCAACTGGGCGGCCACCTGTACCAGGGGGCCGCCAGCATTGGCGCCACACTGTTCTGTGCGGATGTGGACAGCGCCACAGACCTGCTGCGCCGCGCCGACATTGCCATGTACCAGGCCAAGGCCCGGCGCGGCAACGCCCTGTGTTTCTTCGACCCCCAGATGCAGGCGGCCATCAACGAGCGCGCGCAGCTCGAGTCCGACCTGCGCCAGGCGCTGGCCAGCGACCAGCTGGTGCTGCACTACCAGCCACAGTGCACGGCAAGCGGCGATGTGCTCGGGGCCGAATGCCTGGTGCGCTGGCAGCACCCCGAGCGCGGCCTGGTGCCGCCGGGGCAGTTCATCCCGGTGGCGGAGGGCAGCGATCTCATCCTGGGCATAGGCCAATGGGTGCTGCGGGCGGCATGCCGGCAGCTGGCCGCCTGGGCCCATCAGGCCGACTGTGCGCGGCTGCGGCTGTCGGTCAACGTGAGCGCGCGCCAGTTCCGCCAGGACGATTTCGTGTGCCAGGTCGACCGCGTGCTGCAGACCACGGGGGCGTCGGCCCATTTGCTGACGCTGGAGCTGACCGAATCCATGGTGCTCGACAACGTGCAGGACGCCATCGAGAAGATGGATCAGCTGCGCGCCAAGGGCGTGCAGTTTGCCCTGGATGACTTTGGCACCGGCTACTCGTCGCTTTCCTACCTGACGCGCCTGCCGCTGCACACGCTGAAGATCGACCAGTCCTTCGTGCGCCACCTGGGCGAGCGGCCCGCGGACAACGCCATCGTGCAGACCATCATCGGCATGGGCCGCAATCTGGATCTGGCGGTCATCGCCGAGGGGGTGGAAACCCAGGCGCAAAAAGACCTGCTGGCCGGGTACGGCTGCGACCTGTACCAGGGCTACCTGCTCGGGCGGCCGGCACCGATCGAGGTGCTGCAGGCGTTGCTGGCACGGGAGGTGGCCTCAGCGGCGTGAGGACACCACGATGCCGCCGACGACGAGCACAAAGGCCGCACCGTGGTACAGGTGCGGCGCCTCGCCCAGAAAGGCCGCCGACAGCAGGGCCGCGAACAGGGGCGTCAGGTTGATGAAAAAACCCGCCGCCACCGGCCCCGCGCGCTGCACGCCTGCGCCCCAGAAACGGTAGGCCAGGATGGCCGGGCCGATGACGATGTAAGCCAGGCCCGCGGCCAACGGCCAGCTCCAGGCTATGTGTCCCTGGCCCAGCGACCATTCCGCGCCCGCAAAGGCGCCCGACCAGCCCAGGCCGAAGAACATCTGCGCTGTCAGAAAGGCCGCCCAGTCGCCGCGCAGGCCCTGGGGCTCGCTGGTGCGCACCAGCAGCCAGCTGTAGAACGCCCAGGAGATGGTGGCCAGCACCATGTACAGATCGCCCGGCACCAGGCGCAGCGCCAACAGCTCGCCAACACTGCCACGGCTCAGCACCAGCACCACGCCGGTCACTGACAGCAGAGCGCCCACCGCCTGCCGGCGCGTGACCGGCACGCCGAAGAACAGCGCGCCCACCACCAGCATCCACACCGGCATGCCAGAGCCCACCAGCGTCACGTTCAGCGCCGTTGATGTCTGCAGCGCCAGGTACTGCAGCGCGTTGTAGCTGCCAATGCCGAACAGGCCCAGCGCCGCATAGCGGCGCCAGTGCGGCCACAGGCCGCTTGCCGGGCGCAGCACCTGCCAGGCCAGCGGCAACAGCAGCGCAAAGGCCAGCAGCCAGCGCAGGAAATTCAGGGTGCTCGGGGCAATTAGGGTGTGCAGCGCGCGGCCCACCACGGCATTGCCGGCCCACAACAGGGGCGCGGCGGCAAGCATGGCGGCCGTGCCTGGCGAGAGTCTTTGGGTCATAGGGGCTGCGACTGTAAGCCAGGTTCTGTATCCCGCGTCGGGCAGGGGCCAGGCAAACATGGCACGATCCTGGCCATCGCAATGCACGCAGGAGAACTGGATCCATGACCCTCGCCGTACAAATCCGCCAGCATGGCGGCCCTGAAGAACTGCAGATCGTTGACGTGCAGGTGGGCGAGCCCGGCCCGGGCCAGGTGCGCATACGCCACCACGCCGTGGGCCTGAACTTCATCGACGTCTATCACCGCACCGGCCTGTATCCCCTGAACATGCCCGCCGGCATAGGCATGGAGGCCGCGGGCGTGATCGAGGCCGTGGGGGAGGGCGTCACGCACCTGCAGGTGGGCGACCGCGCGGCCTATGCCAGCAACCCGCCGGGCAGCTACTCTGAGCGCCGTGTCATGCCCGCCATGTGTGTGTGCAAGCTGCCCGATGCCATCAGCTTCGAGACCGGCGCGGCGATGATGCTCAAGGGCCTGACGGCGCAGTATTTGCTGAAAAAGACACGCCCCGTCGAGGGGCTTGAGCCAGGCGACTTCGTGCTGTTCCACGCCGCCGCCGGCGGTGTGGGCCTGATCGCCTGCCAGTGGGCCAGGGCATTGGGCCTGCGGCTCATCGCCACGGCGGGCTCGGACGCCAAATGCCAGCTGGCGCTGGACAACGGCGCGGCCCATGCCATCAACTATCGGCAGGAAGACTTTGCCGCCCGCGTGAAGGAGATCACCGCGGGCCAGGGCGTGAAGGTGGTCTACGACTCGGTGGGCAAGGACACCTGGGACAAGTCGCTCGATTGCCTGCGCCCCTTCGGTTTGATGGCCAGCTTCGGCAACGCCTCGGGGCCGGTGGCGCCGTTTGCGCCCGGCATGCTGGGGGCCAAGGGCTCGCTCTACGTCACGCGCCAGACGCTGTTCACGCATATCCGCACGCGGGGCGCCACGCAGGCCATGGCCGATGAGCTGTTTGCCGTGGTCGCCAGCGGGCAGGTGAAGATCCACATTGCCCAGCGCTACGCCCTGACCGACGTGCAGCAGGCGCACCGGGATCTGGAGGCGCGCAAGACCACGGGCTCCACCCTGCTCACGCTGCCCTGATGGCCGCCACCACGGCGCCCGCCTGGGTGGCCGCCGCACGCGCGCGTGCCACTTGCGCGCCGGCAGCGCCACGCATGGCGCTGCTGCTGGGCGGTGAGCGCGTGGGCTCGGTGGATGGACAGATTTTTAATAAAATTGGCCTCCAGCGCTTGCTGAATAAGCGCTGTCAGCTATCAATAGTAGAGTATGAAGGCGCCCCCGCCTGGGCCTTGGCCGCCGACGATGCCACGGCCGCGCTGAATGCCCTGGCGCTGACCCTGCGCGCCGCCGGCCGCTGCGGCCCCTGGCGCGACGAGCAGCTGGCCGTGTGCGCGGTCGATGGCCGGCGTCTGGCCACGGTGGAGCGTGGCGCCGCGCGCGTGCTGGGCCTGGCCACCCAGGCCGTGCACCTGGTGGGCTGCACGGCCGACGGCGCCGCCATGTGGGTGCAGCGGCGCGCGCACAGCAAGGCCAGCAACCCGGGTATGTGGGACACGCTGATGGGCGGCATGGTGTCGGCCGCCGACAGCCTGCAGACCGCCGTGGCGCGCGAGACCTGGGAGGAGGCCGGCCTGCGCATGGCCCAGCTGTCTGGGCTGAGGCCGGGTGGCCAGGTGCGGTTTGCCCTGCCCAGCGACGAGGGCGGGGGCGCCGGCTACATGGTGGAATGCATCCACTGGTACCAGGCCACCGTGCGGGCTGGGGCCGCGCCCGACAACCAGGACGGCGAGGTCGAGCGCTTTGATTGCCTGGCGCACGGCGAGGTGCAGGCGCGCCTGGCACAGGGCGCCTTCACGCCCGAGGCAGCTTTGGTGCTGGCCGCCTTCTACGGCTGGTAGCGCAGGCTCACAGCCGGTCGTTCTGCGTGCTGGGCACCTCGGCCTCCGGGCGCAGCGGGGCCACGGCGTTGCTGGCCTCCAGCACCGGGTAGGCCACTGAGCACAGCAGCGAATTGATGCGCTTCAGGTCGCTGATGATGTCGATGTGCAGCGAGCTGGTCTCTATGCTCTGGATGGTGTTTTCCGCTAGGCGGTTGAGGTGGGTGGCGGCGTAGGCCAGCTCCAGCTCGCGGAAGCGGTTCTTCTCCTCCAGCAGCTTTTGCGCATCGCGCACATTGCTGGTCAGAAACACGCTCATGGCCAGGCGCAGGTTGGCCACCAGGTGGTCGTGCATCTCGTTGATCTCCTGCAGCCCGGCATGCGAGAACTGCCGCCCCTTCTTGATCTTCTTGTCCTCCACGTCCTGCAGCACGCGCTCCACCAGGTCGCCCACCTGCTCCATGTTGATGGTGAAGCCGATGATTTCCGTCCAGCGCCGGCCCTCGGCCTCATCCAGCTCGGAGCGTGAGATCTTGGTCATGTAGTACTTGATGGCCGAGTACAGGCTGTCCACCTGGTCGTCCAGGCCGCGCAGCTCGGCGCCCAGCTTGTCGTCGTCGGTCTGCCACACGGTCTTCAGGCCATTGAGCATGGTTTCCACCAGATCGGCCAGGTGCAGGGCCTCGCGTGCCGCGCAGGAAATGGCCAGCGAGGGCGTGGACAGGGCCGAGGCGTCCAGGTGGTGCGGGCGCGACAGCGAGGCCGGTTGCTCCTCCTGGCGCAGGATCTTGCCCACGGCGGTGGCCACCAGGCCGGTGATGGGCAGGCACAGCAGCGTGCCCATGATGTTGAAGGCCAGGTGGAACAGCACCACCTGGCTGACCTTGTCCGGGATCAGGGTCTGGATATGCGTGTGCCACAGGCCTATGACCGGAATCATCACCGTGGCCGCCACCATGCGGAACAGCAGGTTGCCCAGCGGCACCTGGCGCGTCTGAATGCTCGAGCGCATGGTGGTCAGCACCGCCAGCAGGCCGCTGCCCAGGTTGGCACCCACCACCAGGCCCAGCGCCACTTCGGTGGGGATGCCGCCCGAGCCCGCCAGCGTGGCCACCAGCAGCACCGTGGCCAGGCTGGAGTAGGAGATGATGGCCAGGATGGCGCCTGTCATGACCTCCAACGTGATGTCGCTGGTCAGCGCCATGAGCAGGGTGCGCACCACCTCGGACTGGGTCAGCACCAGGGTGGACTCGGTGATCAGGCGCAGCGCCAGCAGCATCAGGCCCAGGCCGATGAGCACGCGCCCCACGCGCCCGGCCTTGCCGTCCTGGCGCGCCACGTACAGCACCACGCCGACAAAAATGCACAGCGGCGAGAGCCAGGACAGGTCCAGCGAGAACACCACCGCCATCAGCGCCGAGCCCACATCGGCGCCGAGCATCACCGTCAGCGCCGCGGTCAGGCTGATCATGCCCTGGCCGACGAAGGCCGAGACGATCAGCGCCGTGGCCGTGCTGGACTGCACCACCGCCGTCACCCCCACCCCGGAGAACACGGCCAGCAGTTGCGTGCGCACGCCGCGCGCGATCAATTGGCGCAAATTGGCGCCAAACACGCGCAGGATGCCGGTGCGCACCATTTGGATGCCCCACACCAGCAGGGCAATGGCGGCGAGCAGGTTCAGCAGGTGCTTCATATGTGGGGTTGGCGGGATGCGAGCGCTATCAGTCTATGAGCATGCCATTTTCGTGGAAAGGATAGGGGCCTTCAAAAATTCCTGATGCGGCCAGGTGCGACACCAGGCGCTGGCCGTCCCAGGCATGGACGCGAAACGCCGGCGGCTCCAGCATCCAGGCCGACGGCGCCTCGGGCTGCAGATCCAGCGCCACCTGGTGCCCGGGCGCCGGGCAGGTGCTGGCGATGGTGCCGCCAAAGCGCACGTCGATGGCGCGGTGCAGGTGGCCGCAGATGATGCGCTCCACATTCGCGTGGCGGGCGACGATGGCTTCGAGCTCCGGCGCGCCCGCCAGCAGCCCGATCTTGTCCATGTGGCCAATGAGGGTGCGAAACGGCGGGTGGTGCATGGCGATTACCACCGGCTCGCCCTGGCAGGCGGCCAGTTCGTGCTCCAGCCAGGCCAGGCGCTCACCGCACAGCACGCCATGGCTTTGGCCGGGTGCCACCGTGTCCAGCGCGATCAGGCGCAGCGGGCCGACCCGGGCGCTGTACTGCACGAACTCACCCTCGCCCTGCAGATACGCGTGCGTGGGAAAGCTGCTGCGCAGCTGCTGGCGCTCGTCATGGTTGCCGGGCAGCAGGTAGACGGGCAGGTCGCCCAGTGGTGCCAGCAGCTCGGCCAGATGCGCGTATTCGGCCGCGCGGCCGAAGTCCGTCAGGTCGCCGGTCAGGACCAGGGCATCGGGCCTTTGGTGCAACGCCAGCAGGCTCCGCACCGCGCGTTCCAAGTAGGGCGCGGTGTTGATGCGGCCATAGGCCAGGCGGCCGGGTTCGCGGATATGGGGGTCGGTGATCTGGGCCAGGAAGGTGTAGGGGCTGGGGTTCATGTCGTGCTCTCTGCGGTGCTCATCAGGCGTTGCGGGTCGATGTGTATGCCCACCTCGTCGCCGCTTTGGAAGGGTGTGTCACGCGCCACGTCGGCCAGCAGCTGGCCGGGCAGGCCGGCCGCGCTCAGGCGCAGCTGCACCCGGTCGCCCAGGAACAGGCGCTGCTCGACCCGCGCCACGCCCCAGCCGTCCTGGCGTGGGCCGATCTGGATGTCCTCGGGGCGCACCAGCAGCGCCGCGTGGTTCAGCGCCGGCGGGCAGGTCAGGGTGGCCCCGCCTATGCTTAGCACGCCCCGGGCGATGGACTCCGGCGAGCGCGCTATGCGGTTCACGCGGCCCAGGAATTCGGCCACGAAGGGGTGGCTGGGCGCGCGGTACAGATCCTCGCCGCGGCCCACCTGCACGATGCGCCCGGCGTGCATCACCGCCAGCCGATCGGCAATGGCCATGGCCTCCTGCTGGTCGTGCGTGACGTGGATGGCGGTGATGTGCAGGCGGCGCAGCAGCTCGGCCAGCTCCTCGCGCAGCGACTCCTTGAGCTTGGCGTCCAGCGCGGCCAGCGGCTCGTCGAGCAGCAGTACGCGCGGGCGCACGGCCACGGCGCGCGCCAGGGCCACGCGCTGGCGTTGGCCGCCGGATAGCTCGCCCGGGCGCTTGGCCTCCAGCCCCGTGAGGCGCGTGAGCTCGATCAGCTCGCCCACGGCGCGCTTTTCCTCGGCCGCCGGCACGCCGCGTATGCGCAGCCCGTAGCCGATGTTGGCGGCCACGCTCATCTGCGGAAACAGCGCGTAGCTCTGGAACACCATGCCCACGCCGCGCTGCTCGACGGGGCGGCGCGTCACGTCCTGGTCGCCGAACAGGATGCGCCCGCCCTCGTCCAGCGTCTCCAGCCCGGCGATCAGGCGCAACAGGGTGGTCTTGCCGCAGCCCGAGGGGCCGAGCAGGGCCAGCACCTCGCCGGGCTCGACATGCAGGCTGGTGGGCAGAAGGCCGCGCGTGCCGTCGGCGTAGGTTTTCGAGCAGTGGTCGATCTCGACCGGTATGCGTTCAAGTTCCATAGCGTTTCTGCATGAGTTGCGCCAGGGCCTGCAGGGCCCAGAGCACGGGGAGGATGACGATGAAGAACACCAGCGTGTAGGCCGAGCCGATTTCTATGCGCATGGACGCATAGCTGTCGGCCAGGCCCACGGGCAGGGTGCGCGTGAGCGGCGTGTGCAGCATCCAGGTCAGGTTGAACTCGCCCACCGAGAGCGTGAACACCATCAGGGCGCCGGCAACGATGGCCGGGAACACGGCCGGCACCAGCACGCCCAGAAAGCGCTGCGGGAAGCTTGCGCCCAGCGTGCGCGCGGCCTCCTCCAGCGCGATGAGGTCATTGCGCTGAAAGGCCGAGGCCACGGTGCGCACCATGAAGGGCATGGTGAACACCACATGGCCGACGAGGATGAAGGCAAAGCTCTGGCGGAAGGCGGCGATCTGGCCATAGGCCAGGATCAGCGCCAGCGCCGTGGCCAGGCCGGGCACGGCCACGGGCAGGGTCAGCAGTTCCTCGAAGGCACGCGCCAGGCGCGAACGGCTGCGCGCCAGCGCGTAGGCGCAGGGCACGCCCAGCAGCGCCGTGATGGCGACGCTGGCCGCCGCGATGACCAGCGACCAGCCGACGGTGCCGCCATAGACCTCCCAGACCTCCGTCAGCCAGCGCAGCGTGAAGCCGCTCTTGATGCCGGCGCTGTAGTTGTTCACCAGCCCCGCCAGCACCGACAACAGCATGGGCGCGATCATGAACACGGTGGTGAGGGCCGTGACGGCGAACAGAAAGGGCGCGGGTTTTTGTGCTTGGGTGCGCATCGCGTGACCTCCTTAACGCAGCCCGTCGCCGCTGCCGAAGCGCCGTGTGAGAAACAGCACCAGCCAGGTGACCAGCCCCAACGCGATCGACAGTGATGCGGCGAGCGCGAAGTTGGCGTAGTTGGTGAACTCGTTGTAGATGGTGATGGGCACGACCTCGAACTTGCTCGCCAGCGTGAAGGCGGTGCCGAACGCGCCCATGGAGGTGGCGAACACGATGGCGCCGCAGGCCACGGTGGTCGGGGCCAGCTCGGGGATCCACACGTCGCGCACGATGCGCAGGGGCGAGGCGCCCAGCGAGCGCGCGGCCTCTTCCAGCTGCAGATCCATGGCCTCGGCCGCGGCGGTGTAGGTGGCCACGGCGCGCGGCAGCGAAAAATACAGGTAGGCCAGGAACATGCCCAGCAGGCCGTAGGCGAAGGTGATGCGCTCGCCTCCGGTGAGAGCGGCCGACAGGTCGGCCACCAGCCCCTGGCGCCCGCCCAGCAGGATGACGAAGAAGCCGATGATCACCCCCGGGAACGACAGCGGCAGCGTCAGCAGCGCCAGCAGCAGATGTTTGCCGCGGAAGCTGCGCCGCGCCAGATAAATGCCTATGGTCGCGCCGATTGCCAGCGTGGCGAGCGTGACGACTACCGACAACAGCACGGTGTTGAGCATGCTCTCGATGTAGCGGCCGTCGGTCAGCACGATGAAATAGGTCTTCCAGCCCTGTTCGGCCGGCAGCGCCAGCAGTCGCAGCGCCGGCAGCAGCCAGAACGCCAGGAAGAACGCCCCCGCCGGCGCCGCGCAGCCGGCGAGCAGCAGGCGCTGCCGGGGAGTCAACGTACTTCCCTCAGGTAGCGGTCGGAGAAGCCGCGCTGCGCCGCAGCCATGGCGCCGTAGTCCACGGTCTTGGCACGCGCGTACTCGGCGGCCGGCAGGAATTGCGCCTGCACCTCCTTGGGCATGGCGCTGGCGCGCACCGGGCGCAGATAGGCCTTTGCCCAGATGGCCTGGCCTTCGTCGGAGAGCACGAAGTCCAGCACCTTCTTGGCCTCGGCCGGATGCGGGGCCTTGTTCACCAGGCTCATCACATAGGGCACGACCACCGTGCCCTCGGCGGGAATGACGAACTGCACGTTGGCGCCGTCCTTGTACTTGGCGCGGTAGGCGTTGAAGTCATAGTCCAGCAAGATGGCGATCTCACCCGAGAGCACGCGCGCGTACGAGGTCTGCTTGGGCACTATGGGCTCGTTCTTCTGCAGCGCCTTGAAGTAGTCGATGGCCGGCGCGAAGTTGTCCAGCTTGCCGCCGCGCGCGTCGTTCACCGCCACCGCACCGACATAGCCAACGAAGGCCGAGGCCGGGTCTAGGTAGCCCACCAGGCCCTTGTATTCGGGCTTGAGCAGGTCGGCCCAGGATTTGGGCACCGGTTTGCCCTTGAGCGCGTCCATGTTGACCATGAAGCCCAGCGTGCCGGAGTGGATGCTGAACCAGTTGCCAGCCGGGTCCTTCATGCCGTCGGGAATGTCCTTCCAGTGGGCCGGCTGGTAGGGGGCGACCACGCCGTCCTTTTGCGCCTGGATGGCGAAGGTGACGCCCAGGTAGGTCACGTCGGCCACCGGGCTGGCCTTCTCGGCCACCAGCTGCGCCAGCGACTGGCCGGAGTTCTTGTTGTCCGCCGGCACCGTGATGCCGGTCTTGGCCTTGATGGCGCGCAGTTGCGTGCCCCAGTCGGCCCATTCGGTCGGGCAGTTGTAGCAAATGGCGGTCTGCGCCCAGGCGCCGCCCGCAGCCAGGCCGGCGGCCGCCAGTACGCCGATGCGGGCGAGGCGTTGCAGGGTGGTTGTCATGGCATGTCTCCTTCGGTTGAGAGGGGGGTGGAAGTGGTGTTCAGGCGATGGCCCGTGCGGCGGCGCCGCAGGACTCGCCGCTTTCAAAGTGATAGGGCAGGTACAGGCTGTTGTGCGCGGCCGGCGCGCTGCCGTCGGCAATGGCCTGTACCAGCAGCTCCACGCCATGGCGGCCGATGTCGTGGTTGGGCTGCGCCATCGTGCTCAGGGCCGGCGTCAGATCCTGGCCGATGCCGATGCCGTCAAAGCCGACCACGGCCAGATCCTGCGGCACGTCCAGCCCGCTCAGGCGTGCGGCGCGGATGCTGCGAATGGCCAGCAGGTCGTTGGAGCAGAACAGGGCCGTGGGCCGGGGCTCGGCCTGCAGGTAGCGCGACAGCGCCGCCACGGCGGTGGTGACGAAGGGCACCTCCACCAGGGCCGGCGCCTGCAGGCCGGCGGCGGCCATGCCGCGCAGGTAGCCGCGATAGCGCTGCTGGGCGCGGTCGGAGGCGGTCAGCGTGCCGCTGACCATGGCGATGCGGCTGTGGCCCAGCGCCACCAGGCGCGCCACGGCCTCGGCCGCGGCGGCCTCGCCATCCACCGAGACGCAGGGATGCTCGGGATGGGCGTTGTAGGCCAGCACATAGGGCAGGCCCGTGCCGCGCAGGCGCGCCAGCGCCGCCGAGTCCGAGGGGCTGGAGACGACGAGGATCATGCCGTCCACGCCCGCGGCCAGCAGCTGGGCCACGGCCTGCTGCTCCTGCGCCTCGTCGTAGCTGGTCATCACCGGCAGGATGGCGTAGCCGTTGGCGGCGGCCGCCAGGGCAATGCCCTGCAGGCATTCGGCAAAGGCCGGGTTCAGCAGGGTGGGCAACACCACGCCCAGCACGCGGCTGCGCTGGGTGCGCAGCGTGCGGGCGCTGGCGTTGGGCTGGTAGCCGAGCTCATGCGCAGCCTGGGCCACCAGCTCACGCGTGGCGGGCGCCACCTTGTCCGGGAAGTTGAAGACCCGGGACACGGTGGCCGCCGAGACGCCGGCGCGTGCGGCCACGGCGTGGATGTTCTGGGGGTCTTTGGGCATGGGCATGGAGTAATGAAATCGATTTCATTGCACCACGCCAGTATGACGCCGTGATGACGCACGGCCCAATCGGGTTAACCCGGGGATTGTTCGATCAGAGGCTCAGCGCTCGCGCCGCACGCGTAGCAGCTCGTCCAGGATCAGACAGGCCGCGCCCACGCTGATGGCGCAGTCGGCCACGTTGAAGGCCGGGAAATGCCAGCCGCGCAGGTGAAAGTCGAGAAAATCCACCACATAGCCATGCTGCAGGCGATCGACCACATTGCCTATGGCGCCGCCCAGGATGCTGGACAGCGCGAAGGCAAACAGCCTTTGCCCCGGGTGCGCGCGCAGCTGCCAGACGATGAACACCGCCACCACCACGGCAATGCCGGTGAACAGCCAGCGCTGCCAGCCGCCGGCGTCCGCCAGGAAGGAGAAGGCCGCGCCGGTGTTGTGCGCGCGCACGACGTTGAAGAAGCTGGTGACGTAGGTGGCGTCGCCCAGGCGGTAGTAGCCCAGGATCAGCGTCTTGGTGAACTGGTCGGCAATCACCAGCAGCACGGCCCAGCCCAGCCAGGGCCACAGGCTGGCGCCGCCGACTTTCTTGGCGCGCGCCATCAGGCGTGCACCCGGGTCTCGCCCGCGCCGTGCAGGTTGCTGTCGCAGCGCGCGCACAGCGTGGGGTGAGCCGGGTTGCTGCCCGCGTCGGCGCGGTAGTGCCAGCAGCGCTCGCACTTTTGGTCAGAACTGGCTGTAACGCTTATATGTAGCGCGTCACCAGCTATCAAATTGACAGTAGAGACGATGAGCACGAACTTCAGATCCTGGCCCAGGCCGGCCAGCAGCGCATGGTCTTCCGGTGCGGCGGTTAGCGTCACCACGGCCTGCAGCGAGCTGCCCACGGCGCCCGACGTGCGTACGTTCTCTATTTCCTTGTTCACCGCGTCCCGGATGGCGCGCAGGCGCTGCCACTTGGCCAGCAGCGCGGCGTCGCCCGCCGGCAGGGTCTGGAAGGTCTCCAGGAAGATGGAGTCGGACTGGCCGAACAGCTTCCAGGCCTCTTCCGCCGTGAACGACAGAAAGGGTGCCATCCAGCGCAGCATGGCGTGGGTGATCTGGTAGAGCGCGGTCTGCGCGCTGCGCCGCGCCAGGCTTTTGGCGCCCGTGGTGTACAGGCGGTCTTTCAGCACGTCGAGGTAAAAGCCCCCCAGGTCTTCCGAGCAGAACAGCTGCAGCTTGGCGACCACGGGGTGGAATTCGTAGACCTTGTAATGCGCCAGCACCTCGGCCTGGAACTCGGCCGCGCGCGCCAGCGCCCAGCGGTCGATCTCCAGCAGCTCGGCCTCGGCCACGGCGTCCCGGGCCGGATCGAAGTCGCTGACGTTGGCCAGCAGAAAGCGCAGCGTGTTGCGGATGCGGCGGTAGGCATCGACCACGCGCGCCAGGATCTTGTCGTCGATCGCCAGGTCGCCCGAATAGTCGGTCGATGCGCACCACAGGCGGATGATTTCGGCGCCGAGCTTGCCGCTCACCTCCTGCGGCGAGACGGTGTTGCCCAGCGACTTGCTCATCTTCTTGCCCTGGCCGTCCACGGTGAAGCCGTGCGTGAGCAGCCCGCGGTAGGGCGCGCGGCCAAAGATGGCGCTGGACAGCAGCAGCGAGGAATGGAACCAGCCGCGGTGCTGGTCATGGCCTTCCAGGTACAGGTCGGCCTCGGGGCCTTCGTCGTGGTGCATGCCGGCGTGCGTGCCGCGCAGCACATGCCAGAAGGTGGAGCCCGAGTCGAACCAGACTTCGAGGATGTCGGTGCTCTTGGTATAGAGCTTGGCGTCCTCGGCACCCAGAATTTCTTCTGCAGTGGCGCGGCTCCAGGCCTCGATGCCGCCCTTTTCAACGATCTCGGCGGCCTGGTCCATGATCTCCATGGTGCGCGGGTGCAGTTCGCCCGAGTCCACATGCAGGAAGAAGGGCAGGGGCACGCCCCAGCTGCGCTGGCGCGAGATGCACCAGTCGGGCCGCCCGGCGATCATGTCGCGCAACCGGGCCTTGCCGTTCTCGGGGTAGAAGCTGGTATTTTCGATAGCTGCCAGCGCAATCTGGCGCAGGGTTTGTGCGGGTTTTTGTTTTGGGTCGGTGAACACGCCATCGCCCTCGTCCATGCGCACGAACCACTGCGCGGCGGCGCGGTAGATCACCGGGCTCTTGTGGCGCCAGCAATGCGGGTAGCTGTGGCTGATGGTGATGCTGTCCAGCAGGCGCCCGGCGACCTTCAGCGCGTCGATGATCACCGGCACGGCCTTCCAGATATGCTGGCCGCCGAACATCCCCAGCTCTGGCGCGTACACGCCGTTGCCCTGCACGGGGTTCAGGATGTCCTCGTATTTCAGGCCATGGGCGACGCAGGAGTTGAAGTCGTCCACGCCATAGGCCGGCGCGCTGTGCACGATGCCGGTGCCGTCCTCGGCCGTGGCGTAGTCGGCCAGGTAGACGGGGGCGAGGCGGTCAAAGGCCTTGTCCACATGGGCCAGAGGGTGCTTGAAGGGCATCAAATCCAGCTTTTGCCCCAGGGCCGTGGCGACCACCTGGCCTTGCAGCTTCCAGCGCTCCAGGCATTTCTCGACCAGAGCGCTGGCGACGAGGAGCAGGCCGCGCTCGGTATCGACCAGGCTGTATTCGAGCTCGGGGTTGACGTTCAGCGCCTGGTTGGCGGGGATCGTCCAGGCGGTGGTGGTCCAGATGACGATGAAGGCTTCTTTGGTCAGCGCGGGCAGGCCGAAGGCTGCAGCCAGGCGCGCCGGGTCGGCCGCCGGGAACATCACGTCCAGCGTCTGGCTTTGCTTGTCCTGGTACTCGATCTCGAATTCGGCGAGCGAACTGGCGCAGTCAAAGCACCAGTACACGGGCTTGAGGCCGCGGTAGACGAAGCCGCGCTCCATCACTTTTTTCAGCGCGCGCAGCTCGCCCGCCTCGCTGGCGTAGGCCATGGTCTGGTAGGGGTTGTCCCATTCGCCCAGCACGCCCAGGCGCTGGAAGTCGGCCATCTGCTGCGCGATCTGCTCGGTGGCAAAGGCGCGGCCGCGCGCCTGCATCTCGTCGCGCGGCAGGTTGCGGCCGTGTTTTTTCTCGATGGCGTTCTCGATCGGCAGGCCGTGGCAGTCCCAGCCGGGGGTGTAGAGCGCGTCAAAACCCTCCAGCTGGCGGCTCTTGACGATCATGTCCTTCAAGATCTTGTTCATCGCGTGGCCGATGTGGATCTGGCCGTTGGCGTACGGCGGGCCGTCGTGCAGGATGAACTTGGGCGCATCGCGTCGCGCGTCGCGCAGCTTTTTGTACACGCCTTGCTCGCTCCAGTCCTTGGCCCATTGTGGCTCGCGTTTGGGCAGGTCGCCGCGCATCGGGAAGGGCGTGTCGGGCATGTTCAGCGTGGCGCGGTAGGCGGACGCTTCGGGCTTGGGCGTTTTGTTCTCGGACATGGGAGGGAAACCTTCAAATCAAGGGCGTTCCAGGCGCTGGGCCTGGAAGGGCGGTGCAACAGCTAAGGCGAGGGGCGGGGCGAAGGCGGCCCCGTCAAATTCGGTCGCGCGTGGTCTGGCGACGGGTCTCGGCGTGGGCCGTGGCAAAGAAGGCGCGCGCGTCCTCGCAGTCCCGGGCGATGCCGGCGGTGAGGGCGTCAAGACTGTCGTATTTCAGCTCGTCGTGCAGTTTGTGCAGTAGTTCCACGCGCACGATTTTACCGTAGCCCCCCTCGGCGCCCAGGTGCGTGGGCCAGTCCAGGCAATGGGTCTCCAGCAGCACGCGCCCGCCGTTCGCGTCGCGCGGGTCGAGCGAGGGGCGCACGCCCAGATTCGCCACGCCGGGCAGGGGCGCATCGTGCAGGCCATGCACCAGCACCGCGAAGATGCCGCTGGCGGCCGGCTTCCAGTGCGCAAAGCGCAGGTTGAGGGTGCGAAAACCGTCCTGATCCGCCCCGCTGGCGGCCGAGCGGCCCAGCTGGCGCCCGAGCTTGCGCCCATGCACCACATGGCCGCTGATGGCGTAGGGCCGGCCCAACAGGCGCGCCGCCTCGGCCATGTCGCCCGCGGCCAGCGCCGCGCGCACGGCGGTGCTGGAGACGCGCAGGCCATGCACCTCGTAGCTCATCATGCGCGCCACCTCGAAGCCGCCGGCCGGGCCGGCGGCGTCCAGCATCGCATAGTCGCCTGCGCGCTGGCTGCCAAAGCGAAAGTCGTCGCCCACCAGCAGGTAGCGCGCGCCCAGGCCGCGCACCACCACCTCGTCGATGAAGGCCTGGGCCGGCAGACTGGCCAGCTTGTCGTTGAAGGGCAGCACCACGGCCTGCTGCACGCCGCAGCGCGCCAGCTCGGCGAGCTTGTCGCGCAGCGTGCCTATGCGTGCCGGGGCGATGTCCGGCTTGTGGTGCACGCGGGCAAAGTAGTCGCGCGGGTGGGGCTCAAAGGTCAGCACGCAGCTGGCCACGCCGCGGTGCTGCGCCTCGTTGTTCAGCAGCGCCAGCATGGCCTGGTGGCCGCGGTGCACGCCGTCGAAGTTGCCTATGGTGAGCGCGCAGGCGCTGGCCACTTGCGGATGATGGAAGCCGCGGAAGATCTTCATCGCAGTGCTTTACTTTTAATAGCGTTTGGCGCAAGTCCATCAAGCGCTTGACGCCTGTTTGTTGCGAAAGGGGTATATTGTGCGCTACCGGCGTACCACATGGGGCGGCCGGCGAAGCATCATCGTTGTCATTCCATTCTTGTGTTGCATGACAGGAGGCGGGTGGTGAAGGTCTTGAAGCTCTCGGGCCAGGGGTTGCCGCAATCGTGGATATCACTGGAGCAGGCAGTGACGCATTACGCCGCGGGCGAGGTGCGCTGGGAGATCGGCGCCCAGGTGGCGCTGTTTCGCGGCGGGCACAACGCCGTCACCGGCGAGCAGTCGCAGATCGCGGTCAGCAGCATCATAGGCACGCGCGGCGTGCCGCATATCAACCCCTTCGATCTGCGCCCCAGCCTGACCAACGCCAAGCTGTTCACGCGCGACCGCAACATCTGCGCCTATTGCGGCGGACGCTTTCACGAGGAAGACCTGACGCGCGAGCACATCGTGCCCTTCGCCAGCCGCGGCCTGAACCACTGGATGAACGTGGTCACCGCCTGCCGCGCCTGCAACCACCGCAAGGGCCCGCGCACGCCCGAGCAGGCGCATATGCCCTTGCTGTATACGCCCTACGTGCCCAGCCTGTGGGAAGACTTCATCCTGAGAAACCGCCGCATCCTGGCCGACCAGATGGAGTTTTTGATGGCGCATGTGCCCAAATCGTCGCGGCTGCTCAGTTGAGGCTGGCATGCGGTGCGCGCCGGCATCGTCGTTCGTGGGGCCGGGCACGTAGTTTCACTAGGGCTGGGGCGATGGTGGAAATCTAGAATGCCCCGTTCACCGCCCTTCAACCGTCAACCCGTTTCTTCGCATGACCCCCAAGAAATTTTCTCGCCGCGCCCTGGTCGCGGCCTGCGCCGCATCGGCGTTTGCCTTTCCCGCAGGTCTGGTCTGTGCCCAACAGGCCAAGGAGGTGAAGCTCGGCTACGCACTGGCCGTCAATTCGCACTACGGCGCCGCTGCCCAGGCCTGGGCAGACTCTGTGGAAAAGGCGAGCAATGGCGCCTTCAAGTTCAAGCAGTTCCCGTCCAGCGCACTGGGCGGCGAGCGCGAGCTCATCGAGGGGCTGCAACTGGGTACCGTTGAGGCCATCATTGTTTCCACCGGCGCTTTGAGCAACTTCGTGCCCGATGTGGGTGTGGTGGACATCCCGTTCCTGTTCCGCGACACCGCCCATGCCCGTGCGGTGCTCGATGGCGCCTTCGGCCAGGATCTGCTGGGCAAATTCCAAAAGCGTGGCCTGGTTGCGCTGGCCTGGGGTGAGCAGGGCTTTCGCCACCTGACGAACAACAAGCACCCGGTACAGAAGATCGAGGATCTGAAGGGCCTGAAGATCCGCGTGACCGAGAACCCGGTGCATATCACCGCCTTTAAGACCCTGGGCGCCTCGCCCACGCCCATGTCCTGGCCCGAGGTGATTGGCGCGCTGCAACAGGGCACCATCGACGGTCAGGAAAATCCGGTCTCGGTGCTGGCCTCGACCAAGCTGTGGCAGGTGCAGAAGCACCTGACGCTGAGCGCCCATGTCTACGCACCGGTGGCGCTGATCGTCTCGCCCGGCTTCTGGGGTGGCCTGACCGATGCGCAGAAGAGCGCCTTCACGCAGGGTGCCAAGCTGGGCGCACTGGCCTCGCGCGCTTTTGTCGATGCGGTGGAGAAGAAGGGCGTGGACGAGGCCAAGAGCCACGGCATGCAGGTGGTGATGGGTGTGGATCAGGCCGCCTTCCGCGCTGCGCTGGAGCCGGCCTACAAGCAGTACGCCACCAAGTTCGGGCAGAAGACGCTGGATGCCATTGCCGCGGTGAAATAAGTCCGTTGTTGTCCTGAAAGAATCCGCCCGGCTCCGCCCGCGCGGATTCTTTTGCTTGATGAAGAAAGCGGCACGCCCCGGCCTGCCGACCCGCATATGCTCGATCGCGTGGAACGCGCCCTGGTGGCCTGCAATCGCTGGCTGCTCATCGTTTTGCTGCTGGCCATGGCCTGCATCGTGTTTGCCAACGTGGTGCTGCGCTACACCACGGGCGACTCGATCGTCTGGGCCGAGGAGGTGGCGCGTCACCTGATGATCTGGGGCACCTTTCTGGGCGCCGGCCTGGTGCTGCGCTTTGGCGGTCATGTGGCCATAGACAACCTGCACAACGCCGTGAGCACGCGCACAGCACGCGTGATACGCATGGTCGTCGTCGCGGGCGTGGGCCTGTTCTGTCTGGTGATGGCGTATTTCTCGGTGCTCTATGTCTGGGCGACGCGCTTTCAGACCACGGCCGCCACCGACGTGCCCATGGCCTGGATCTATGTCGCCATGCCGGTGGGCTTTGGGCTGATGTTCGTGCACCTGCTGTTCATTGCACGCGGCTACATCGCTGCGGGCAGCTATGTCGAGTCGGGCGAGATGGGCGCCGACGCGGCGGCCTCCATTTGAAGGGCAGGGTAGACATATGGCTGTCACGCTGTTCATCGCCGTCGTCGTGCTGCTGGCCCTCGGTTTCCCGGTGGCCTTCGCGCTCGCCATCTCGGCGGCCTTGGCCGTGTTCGTGGGTGGGCGCTACCCGCAACTGGTGGTGTTCAAGGAGATGTTCACCGGCATAGACAGCTTTCCGCTGATGGCCGTGCCCTTCTTCATACTGGCCGCCGAACTGATGTCGGGCGGCGCACTCACCGCTGTGCTGCTGCGCTTTGCCGCGCAGTTCGTCGGCCATCTGCGCGGCGGCCTGGGCTATGCCAACGTGTTGTCGTTGACGCTGTTCTCGGGCATCTCGGGCTCGGCCCTGGCCGATGCGGCCGGCCCCGGCTCGATGATGGTGAAGATGATGGACAAGGCCGGCTACGCGCGTTCCTACGCCGCGGCGCTTACGGCCAGCACGGCCATCGTCGGGCCCATCATCCCGCCTTCGGTCAGCATGATCATCTATGCGCTGCAGGACGAGAACGTCTCGGTCGGCGGCCTGTTCGTCGCCGGCTTCGTTCCTGGCATATTGATCGCCATCGCCATGGCGGCGGTCAACTGGTGGGTGTGCAAAAAGCGCGACTACCGCTCGCGCGAGCCCCGCCCCAGCGGCCGCGAGATATTGGTCAATAGCTTCAAGGCGATTCCGGCGCTGCTGCTCATCGTGCTCATCATCGTCGGCATACGCTTCGGCATCTTCACGCCCACCGAGGCGTCGGTGGTGGCGGTGTTCTACGCCCTGGTCTGCGGCAAGTGGGTCTACCGCACGCTGCAGTGGAAGGCCGTGCCGGCGATTGCGGCGCGCTCGGCCATGCTGACGTCTTCGGTACTGCTGGTCATGGCCACCTCGGCGGCCTTCGCGTGGGTGCTGACGGTGGAGGGCATTCCGCAGTACCTGTCGCAGCTCATCGTCAGCTGGGAGCTGTCGCCCGTGATGTTCTTGGTGGCGGTGAACGTGTTGCTGCTGGTGTTCGGCATCTTCATGGAGCCGCTGCCGGGCGTGATGATCCTGGTGCCCATACTGGCGCCCATCGCCAGCGCTTTAGGCATAGATCCGACGCATTTCGCCATGGTCGTTATCGTCAACCTGACGCTGGGCATGATCACCCCGCCCGTGGGCGGCCTGCTGTTCGTCACCGCCGTGTCCACGCGTGTGTCCATCACGGCGCTGACGCGTGAGATGCCGCCGTTCCTGCTGGCGCATTTCGTGGTGCTGGCGCTGCTGACCTTCGTGCCTCAGTTGTCCACCTGGCTGCCGCACTCCCTGGGGTTCTGAATACAAGCCCCCCCGCAGGCGACAAACCTGCGGGGACTTTTGTTGGGCGTGGCTGAACCAGGGCAGCAAATCTTCATGTGCCGCTGCGAACAGCAGCATTCGCGGCTGAGGCCGCTCATGCGACACTGGTAGTTTCAGGCTGCGGCCTTTCGCGCCGTCACCACAAAACCCTGCACGGGTTCGCCCGCCTCGTAGCGCAGGACCAAATCCTCGATTTCGACGCTCTCAAATCCGGCCTGGCGGCACAGCGCATGCACATGGCTGCGCTTGTGGGCATAGCGGCCATTGGGCTGCAGCACCAGGTCGGGGCCATCCTCGGGGGCGGTTTCGCATGAGAAATACAAGTCGCCAGCGGGCAGCAAGATGCGGTGCGCGTTGGGTATGGTCTGGCCCAGGTCGCCGGTGTAGATGAACACGTCCAGCGCCGTAATCACCTCATAGAGGGCGGCTGGCGTGGCCTCCAGCGCCTCCAGCAGGTTCACGGTGTGAAAGCGGTCGTAGACGTTGTGGCGCGCAGCCTGCTCGATCATCTTGGTGGAGACATCCACGCCAATCAAAAAGCCATCGATACGCCCCAGGCACACGCCCAGCAGGCCGGTACCGCAGCCCAGGTCAAGAACGTTGAGGCGCTTTTCCGGGTAGCGCGCAAGTATCTTGTCGCCCACGATCTTGGGCAGCTGGTAGCGCAGGCCGCGCACCGTGTGCTGGTCATACACCTCGGCCATGCCGTCGAACAACTGGCGGTTGAGTTCCACCGGCTGGTGCGCAGGGGTGATGCCATGCGCCAGGGCGTTGTAGTAGGCGTACACGCTGTCCCCCGGCGCCAGAGCCAGCAGCGTGGTGGTGTCGGCAACCGCCTTCGCCGGCTTGCCCGCTGCCAGCAGCGTCTTTACCCGGCCGAGCAGCGCGGGCTCGTTTTTGGGGTTGGCCTCGATAAGTGCCGTCCATAGCTGCAGAGCCTCTTCGTGCTGGTTCAGCGCGCTCAAATCCTGCGCCAGCAACTGGCTCAACTGCAGGTCGCCCGGCACCAGCACAAGGCCGCGGCGCAGGTGCTTGATGGCCATCTCCTTATGGCCAGCGCGATGGGCTATGTCCACCACGCCGGCCAGAACCATCAGGTTTTTGGGCTCCAGTGCGGCCACCTTCTCCGCGGTTTCCACTGCCTCCTTGAATTGATTCTGGCGCGCCAGCAGCAGCGCCAGCTCCAGCAGGCCCGGGCCCCAGTCAGGCGCCGCGGCCACGCTTTTGCGCATGGCTTCCAGGGCGCCCTTGAGGTTGCCGGATTTTTCCGCCATCAACCCTGCCAGCATGTAGATGCGGGCATCACCGGGCCAGATGCGCTGCGCGGTATTCAGGGTCTGGGCAGCCTCGCGCAGTTCTCCGTTGCCGATCTGGGTACGAGCGGTTTCCAGGTGTTTGCGGATGGGGTCGGACGAGGGCGGGGCGGTACGGGTGTTCATGGTGGTGGGCAGGTGGTGGCAAGACATAGCGCGCCACTCCACAGTCAAGAAAACCAGCAATTATCAGCCATGTATCAGTCATGTGTGGATGAGGCAGTACCGGCGCCTGGGGACACTCAATGTCGCCACGTCAATCACTCCTGTACTCCTGCCACTAAAAGCAGCAGGTTAGGGTTCTTACGTGGGTCAGATTTGGATGGAAATTACCCGTGCAGGTGGGTCAGTTCTGGGTGGAAATCAACAGTACAAAAACACAGTACTAAATTCAGCCATGAAACCCGCCGCCCTCCTGCGTTTCGCGCCACACGGTTGCCGGGGCAGATTCGTGAGCGAATGCGTTACAAATACTAACAATAACCTGAGTACTGGGGAAAAAATCTGGGCAATGGGGTGCGGTGCTCATGAGGTGACAGTTTTGCGGCTTGTAATTGGTTGGCTGCTCAGGGTCGATCGCCGCCACGCCCACTGATGGCATCCCATCCCGATCCGCAGTGCACACTTTCCCCCCGATTTGTGGAGAGCACCCCATGGCCCGTATCCCCTACGCCGACTGCACCAGCGCCGCCGCGCGCCCGCTGGCCGACCGTATCGCCGCCGAGCGCGGCAGTGTCCTGCACCTCTACCAGATGCTGCTGCACAGCGCGCCGGTGGCCGAGGGCTGGCTCGGCTACCTCACGGCCATACGCCAGAAGTCCAGCCTGCCGGGCGACCTGCGCGAACTGGTCATCATGCGCGTGGCGCAGCTCAACCACGCACCCTACGAGGCCGACCAGCACGCGCCCATCGCGCTGCGTGAAGGCGTTTCGCAGGCCAAGCTGGACGCGCTGCCCAACTGGCAGGACTGCCCGCTGTTCGATGCGCGCGAGCGCGCCGTGCTGGCCTACACCGACGCGATGACGCGGCAGGTGCAGGTGAGCGACGAGGTCTTCGCCTTTGTCGCCGCGCATTTCGAGCCGCGGCGACTGGTGGAGCTGACGGCCACGGTGGCGGCCTACAACATGGTTTCGCGCTTCCTGGAGGCGCTGCAGATCCATTCGCACGACGCCCGTTGACGGCCCTGGGGCAGGTGCTGACCGCCGGGCGGGCAGGGTGCTGTGACCGGAGACCGGGTTTTCAGCCCGGTGGCCCGGCGCTGCCATCGCCTGGTGGGCGGTCCAGCATCACCGTGGCCTGCGGCCAGCGGCGGCTGGACGCCAGCGCGGTGATGGTGGCGAGCAATTGCTCGTGCACCTTGGTTGCCGCGATCGACATTGGCAGGGTGGCCGAGCGGCAGGTGTAGATGGAGCGGGACATCGCCGGGCGGGCTATGGGCAGGGCCAGCAACTGCCCGGCGGCCAGCAGGTCGCTGACGGCGGCAAACGACAGAATCGTCGATCCCATGCCGGCGGCCACCAGGGCCAGGATCTCGTGGATGGTGTTGACCTCGACCACGATGCGCGGCGCAACGCCGGCCTTGACCATATAGGCGTCGAGCACGCGGCGCAGGCTTTGCGTCGTCGTCGGCAGTACCAGGGGAAAGCGCGCCACGTCGGGTAAGGCCACGTGGGCGGGGCCACCGGCCGAGGCGCCCTGGTACTGCGCCAGCTGCTGGGCCGTGGTGATGAACACCAGATCCTCCTGCAGCACATGCGTGAAGCGCATGCGCGCGTCGTCCTCGACGCCAAAGGTGATGCCGATGTCGACCAGGCCGTGCAGCAGCTGCTGCGGGATATAGCCCGAGCTCAGCTCCACCATCTGCAGCTGGATCAGGGGCCACTGGCGCACTACCGCCTGCACCAGCGGCACGGTGACGAAATTGGCCACCGATTGCGGCAGCGCAATCGCCACCCGGCCGCTGGGCTGGTCCACCGCTTGGCGCACGTCGTCGTGGGCCACGTCCACGCGCCGCAGTATTTCCACCGCATGGCCCAGCAGGCGCTCGCCGACGGCCGTCGGCACCACGCCGCGCGGGTGCCGGTCGAACAACGCCGCGCCCAACTGCTCCTCCAGCTGCTTGATCTGCACGCTCAGTGCGGGCTGGGCGATGTGCAGGCTCTGTGCCGCCGATGAAATCGAGCCGGCCGAGGCGACCGCGACGAAGCTGCGCAAGGCGCGAAGGTCAAGGCGCATGGCCGATGTGCAAGAACTTATCCATATTTTTTTATTATGGGTGAGATACGAAGCCTGTCTTTGTCAAATAGCTGCCGGCCACGCAGACTGCCGCCTTCGTGATTCGTGAGATGCTTTTCAAGGAGATGGCTATGCATCAGGTGACGCGCAGGGTGTTGTTGGCGGCGGCTCTGGCCGCAGCCCTGCCTTTGCAGGCGATGGCGCAATCGGGCGCAGGAAAAATAACGACGCTGGTCGTGCCCTTTGCCGCGGGCGGGCCGACGGACTTCATGGCCCGCCTGCTGGCCCAGCCGCTGGGGCGCGAGTTGGGGACGCAGGTCATCATCGAGAACCGCCCGGGCGCCAGCGGCAATATCGGCACCAAGCAGGTCATGACCACCAAGCCGGACGGCCTGACCCTGGTGCACACGACCATCGCCATGCAGGCCATCAACCCGCTGATGTACCCGGACCAGGACTTCAACCCCGCGCGCGACCTGGTACCCGTGGGCATCACCGGCGCCCTGCCGAATGTGCTGGTGGTTCACCCATCGTCGGGCATCAAGACCCTTGCCGAGCTGGTCGCCAAGGGCAAGGCAAAGAATGCACAGCTGAATTTTGCGACCTTTGGGCCGGGCAGCTCGCCGCATTTTTACGGCACTCTGTTTCAGAAAGCCACCCAGGTTGCCGCCGAGCCCATTGCCTACAAGGGCAGCGGGGACGCGGCCAAGGACATGCTGGCCGGGCGGATCGACTACATGTTTGACAGCATGACGACGGCGATAGCCAACGTGAAGGCCGAGAAGTTGGTGGCGCTGGCCATCACCTCGCCCCAGCGTTCGCCGCTGCTGCCCGACGTGCCCACGCTCAAGGAGTTGGGCTATGGCGCGGCCGACGTGAACTTCTGGCTGACGCTGCAGGTGCCGGCCAAGACACCGACCGAGATGGTGGCCGCGCTGCGCCAGGCCGTCTCCAAGGCGGTGCAGGATCCCGAGTACAAGCACAACGTGGCGGCGCGCGGTGTCGAAAACCTGTACGTGGCGCCCGAGCGGCTCGATGCCTTCTTCGTCAGCGAGACGAAAAAGTGGCGTGACACCGCGCTGTCCATAGGCATCAAGCCCGAATAAGCCGTGCGTGCAGTGAAGGAGCGAGCCATGCAGCCATTGAAAGGCCTGAAGGTCGTCGATCTGACCAAAGTGCTGGCCGGACCGCTGTGCGGCCAGTACCTGGGCGAGTACGGCGCCGATGTGATCAAGGTGGAGACGGTGGGGGGCGACGACACGCGCCGCTGGCTGCCGCAGGTCCAGGGGGAATCGGCGATTTTTGTCGCCGTCAACCACAACAAGCGCAGCATCGCGGTCGACCTGAAGACGCAGCAGGGCAGGGACATCGTCCACCGCCTGGTCAAGGATGCCGACATCGTGCTGCAGGGCTTTGGCGGCGGCACGGCGAAAAAGCTGGGGGTGGACTACGAGACTTTGTGCGCACTGAATGACAGGCTGATTTACTGCGAAATCTCGGGTTTCGGGCGCAACGGCCCCCTGGGCAACGTCCCCGGCTACGACGTGATGCTGCAGGCCTTCAGCGGCATGCTCAGCACCATGGGCCAGCCCGAGGGAGACTATGCGCGCGCCAGCTTTTCGCCGGTCGATATCGGCACGGCGATGAACACGCTCAGCGGGGTGCTGGCGGCGGTGATCGAGCGCGGGCGCAGTGGTAGAGGCGTGTACCTGGAGGTGTCGCTGCTCGATACCGCGCTGGGCTTCATGACCTATATGGCGCAAAGCTATTGGCAGACCGGCGTCAACCCCAGGCCGATGGGCACGGCCCATCCCTCGATGGTGCCCTACCAGGCGTTTGAGGCGCAGGATGGCGCCATCATGCTGGGCGCGGGCAACGACGCGCAGTGGCAGCGCTTTTGCGCCGTGGCGGGGCTGCAGGACTGGGTGGCGCACCCGGACTTCGCCACCAACGCCCTGCGCGTGGCCAACCACGCGAAGGTGGTGGCGCTGCTCCAGCCCGTGATGAAGAGCAGGACGGCGGCGCATTGGCTGACCGCCCTGGAGCAGGCCAATGTTCCCTGCTCGCCCATCCATACGCTGGGCCAGGCCCTGGCGCACCCGCAGGTGCAGGCGCGCGCCATCATCGCGCAGACCGAGCATCCGGTGCTCGGGCCGGTGCAAAACATCGGCCACCCGGTGCAGTTCGCGCACCAGCCCCGGGCGGCCTCGCGCCCCGCGCCGTTGCTGGGCGAGCACACGCAGGAAATCCTGCGGCAGCTGGGCTACGGCGCGCAGCAGATTGCCGACCTGGAGCAACAGGGCGTGGTCGCGGCTGCGTCCCATTGATTGGAAGAAGTAAAGGAAAAGAAATGTCTTTGTTCAGCTACGAAGTCCACAACCGGGTGGCGGAAATCCTGTTCAACAACCCGCCGGTCAACGCCCTGACCGAGGCCATGCTGAGGGATTTCCTGGATGCGCTGGAACGTGCCGCGCGCGATCCCGAGGTGCGTGCCGTCATCATCGGCAGCCGGGTGCCGGGCCGTTTTTCTGCGGGCCTGGATCTCACGGCCGTGCACCAGGGCGCGCACCAGAAGGTGCGTGCGCTGCTCGACCGGCTCTACGTGCGCATGACCGAGGTGCAGTTCCAGATGGGCAAGCCCACGATCGCGGCCGTGGGCGGCACGGCGCGCGGGGGCGGCATGACGATTGCCATCTCCTGCGACATGATCGTTGCCTCGTCGGACGCGACGTTCGGCTACCCCGAGATCGACGCCGGCGTGCTGCCCTCGATCCACTTCACGCATTTGCCGCGCATCGTCGGCAAGCACCGCGCGTTCGAGCTGCTGTTCACGGGCCGCGCCTTCGACGCGCAGGAGGCGCAGTCGCTGGGCCTGGTCTCGCGCCTGACCGAGCCAGGGCAGGCACTGGAGGGCGCGCGCGCGCTGGCGCAGACGCTGTGCGGCAAGTCGCCCGAGGTGGTGCGCTTTGGGCGCAATGCCTTCATGCTGGCCAATGACAACGGCTACCGCCAGGCGGTGGCGGCCGCGGCCGACAGCTTTTGCAACGTGGCCATGACCGACTCGGCGCGCGAGGGCATTGCTGCCTTCGTCGAGAAGCGCAAGCCGCGCTGGTGAGCGTCAGCCCCAATACTGTTCATTTATCGAGGCTGTAGGAGCGGCTTCAGCCGCGAATGGCGCCGTTCGCGGCTGAAGCCGCTCCTACGAACAGATGGCATCGGTCGCAACCTGAACAGTATTGGCGTCAGCCCCGCGGCTGCGGTTGCAGCAACTGCCACAGCCGCCCCGGCGTCAGCGGCATGGTCAGGCGTGGCGCCAGATCCGCGCGGCCGGCGCGTGCCAGGGCGTCGGCCACGGCGTTGACCACGCAGGGCGTGGCGCCAATCGTGCCCAGCTCGCCCACGCCCTTCACGCCCAGCGGGTTGTTCAGGCAGGGGGTGGACTCGTCCATGGTCATCTGGAACGGGGGCGTGTCCAGCGCCCGCAACAGCGCGTAGTCCATCAGGCTGCCGGAGAGCAGCTGGCCGCTGGCCGCGTCGTAGGCGACTGCTTCGCTCAGCGCCTGGCCCAGGCCCTGCACGGCGCCGCCTTCAAGCTGGCCGCGCACGATCAGCGGATTCACTACCCGGCCCACGTCGTTCACGCTGGCGTAGCGCACGACCTGCACGGCGCCGGTCTGCGGGTCGAGTTCAACCTCGCAAATATGGCAGCCGTTGGGCCAGGACGGGCCGGCGACGGCGCTGGTGCTGTCCACGAAGATCTGCCGCTCGGGCTGGCGCGCGGCCAGTTCCGCCAGGTTCAGCCCCAGGTCGGTGCCGGCAACCTGGTAGCGCCCCGCCTGGTACTGCACATCGTGTACCGAGGCCTCCAGCGCCTGCGCGGCCAGTTCGCGCCCATGCTCTATGGCGCGCTCGGCGCCTGTGCGCATGGCCGAGCCACCGGTGAACAGCGAGCGCGAGCCGGCGCTGCCGAAGCCGTCGCCGCGATCGGTGTCGCCCAGCACCACGCGCACCTGCTCTATCGGGATGCCGAAGGCGTCCACCACCAGCTGCGCCAGCGACGTGGCAATGCCCTGGCCCATGGCGTTGACGGCCGAGAACACCTCGACCACGCCGTCGGCCTGGATGGTGACGGTGACGCGCTCCTCGAAGGCGTTGCCGCCGGTCCATTCCAGAAAGGTGGCGATGCCGAGCCCGCGCCACAGGCCGCGTGCCTGCGAGGCGGCGGCGCGCGCGGCAAAACCCTGCCAGTCGGCCAGCGGCAGGGCCTGGTCCATCACCCGCTCGAAGCGCCCGCTGTCGTACTGCTGGCCCATGGCGTTGGTGTAGGGCATTTGCTCGGGACGGATGAAGTTGCGCCGGCGCAAGCTGAGGCGGTCTATACCGGTCTGGCGTGCGGCCTCGTCGATGAGCCGCTCCATCAGGTAGATGGCCTCGGGCCGGCCCGCGCCGCGGTAGGCGCCGGTGGACGCAGTGTTCGTCAGCACGGCCTGGAAGTGAAAGTCGATCACCGGGATGTCGTAGACGCTGGTCTGCACCCAGGGGCCGATCATCAGCTGGATGGCCACGCCCGTGGGTGTGGCGTAGGCGCCCACGTTGGCCTGCGAGTGCAGGCGCAGCGCCAGGATGCGGCCTTGCGCATCCAGCGCCATCTCGGCCTGGCTGACCACGTCGCGCCCGTGGGCCGACGACAAAAAATCTTCGCCGCGCTGCGCCACCCATTTCACCGGGCGCCGCAGCTGCCAGGCGGCCCAGGCGGTGGCCACATCCTCGGGGTAGGCCGAGGTCTTCATGCCAAAACCGCCGCCCACGTCGCCCACCAGCACGCGCACCTGCTGGCTTGGTAGCCCCAGGCAGTCGCAGACCAGCTTGCGCACGCCGCTGGGCATTTGCGTGCTCATGCGCAGCAGCAGGCGCCCATCGGCGGCATCCACCCAGGCCAGTAGCGAGCGCGGCTCCAGCGTCACCGCGGCCACGCGCTGGTTGCTGACGGCCAGGTGCACCACCTGCGCGGCGCGCGCGAAGGCCTGGGCGCAGGCGCCGGCGTCGCCATGGCGCATCGCGGCGGCGATGTTGTCGGGGGCCTGGGGCGTGAGCTGCGGTGCGCCCGGGGCCAGGGCGTCGGCCACGCTGGTGGCGGCGGGCAACTCCTCATAGTCCACAAAGACTGCCTCGGCCGCGTCCAGCGCCTGCTGCAGCGTCTGGGCCACCACGGCGGCCACGGGTTCGCCGACAAAGCGCACCTGCTCATGCGCCAGCGGCCGGCGCGCGGGGCTGGCGCCGGGGCCGCCATCCGCGCGCTTGAAGCCGGGGCCGGGCAGGGGCTTGATGCCCGCGGCCACCAGGTCGGCGCCGGTGTAGACGGCCAGCACTCCGGGCAGGGCGCGCGCCGCGTCCGCATCCACGCCGCGCAGGCGGGCGTGGGCGTGGGGCGAGCGCACGAACACCAGGTGCGCCAGGCCGTCCGGCGCAAAGTCGTCCACGTAGCGGCCCTCGCCGCGCAGCAGCTGTGCGTCTTCCAGGCGTGGCACGGCCTGGCCGCTGCCAAAGCGGCTGGCCTGGGGAGGGGAGGGGGTGGCGGTGCTGGTCAAGGCGGGGTCTCCTGTGGCTGTGCCCATGGCGCATGCGGCCACTGTAGCCAATCTGCCCGCGGCGTGCCGTGCCGTGCGCGGCGGCACCGGCCTTCCTACAATCGCGGCCTTGCCCAGTCTTTTGGAGGAAACCGCCATGGATCAATACTTGCACCACGACCTGCACGCCCTGCTGCCCGGACGCGGTGTGGCCAACCGCCGCCACGCCTTGGGCCTGGTTCTGGGCGCGGGCTATGCCGCGGCCGCCGCGCCGGTGCTGGCGCAGCAGGCGATTGCCACGCCCGTCGACGGGCTGGTGGCGGGCGAGGTGAGCTTTGCCGTCAACGGCGCCCAGGTCTACGCCTACCGCGCCGCGCCCCAGGGGCGCACCGGCCTGCCGGTGGTGCTGGTGGTGTCGGAGATTTTTGGCGTGCACGAGCACATCGCCGATGTCTGCCGGCGCCTGGCGCAGGCCGGCTATCTGGCGATTGCCCCGGATCTGTTTGCGCGCCAGGGCGACCCCATGGCCTATGGCGAGGTCGCCAAGCTGATGAGCGAGCTGATTGCCAAGGTGCCCGACGCCCAGGTGATGGCCGACCTGGACGGCGCCGTGCAATGGGCGGGCGCCCATGGCGGCGATCTGAACAAGGTTGCCATCACCGGCTTTTGCTGGGGCGGACGCATCACCTGGCTGTACGCAGCCCATGGCCCGGTGAAGGCGGGCGTGGCCTGGTATGGCCGGCTGGTGGGGCAGGCCAGTGCGCTGAATCCTAAGCACCCGGTGGACATTGCCGCCATCCTGAAGGCGCCGGTGCTGGGCCTGTATGGCGAGAAAGATGGCGGCATACCCCTTGACACGGTTGATAGGATGAAAGCGGCGTTGAAGGAGGGATCGGCCGCAGCCAAGGCCAGCGAGTTCGTGATCTACCCCGATGCGCCCCACGCCTTCCATGCCGACTACCGGCCCAGCTACCGGCAGGATGCCGCGCAGGACGGCTGGCGCCGAATGCTGGGCTGGTTCAAGCACAATGGCGTGGTGTGACGCGGTACGCCGCAGCAACGGCAAAGGACAGCAAAAGCCCCTCGGGGCTTTTTTTGATGGTTTTATGAAAAAGGCCTCTAACCCAATAGGGTAGGGCGCAAACAGCTATGACATTAGGAGCAATCATTCTGGCCACCCTGGCCGCGGGCATTGGTAGCGTGTGGCTGGCGGCGGCGCTGCTGCGCCTGGGGCTGGGCGGGCGCTCGCGCGTGGGGCCGCAGCATCTGCTGAGCCTGGCCGCGGGCGCGCTGCTGGCCACGGCCTTCACGCTCATACTGCCTGAGGCCTTCGAGGGGCCGGTCGATGCGCAGAACCTGTTCACCACCCTGCTGCTGGGGCTGGTGTTCTTCTTTCTGCTGGACAAGGCCGAGCTATGGCACCACGGCCACGAGCACAGCCCGGCCGAGCGGCAGCTCCACGGCCATGGCACTAGCCATGCGCGTGCCGAGCATGGCCATCAGCACGATCGCCACGACCACGATCACCACCATCACCACCATCACCACCATCACCACGGCCATGGCGGCTGGTCGCTGCTGACCGGCGACAGCGTGCACTGCTTTGGCGACGGCATCCTGATCGCCTCGGCCTTCGTGGCCGACATGCGCCTGGGGGTGGTGGCGGCGCTGTCGGTGCTGGCGCACGAGGTGCCGCACCATATCGGCGACCTGGTGGTGCTGCGCCACAGCAGCCACCACCGCAATGCGGCTCTGCTCAAGGTGTCGCTGGCCGGCGCGGTGACGGCGCTGGGCGGCATGGTGGGCTACTACCTGGTGGGCCTGTGGGACGGGGCGCTGCCGTACTTCCTCACAATAGCTGCCAGCAGCTTTATTTATGTGGCCCTGGCGGACTTGATTCCGCAGCTGCAAAAACGATTGAGCGCCGCGCAGACGTTGGCGCAGATCGCCTGGCTGGCGGCCGGCATCATCGCCGTGACCGTGATTGGTGCGCTGGCGCACCATGGGCATTGAGCGTTAGCCCGCCAGCGCCTCGCGCACTGCCGCCACCTGGCGGCGTGAGACGGGCAGCAGCTCGGTCAGGCCCTGCAGGCGCACGGCCCAGCCCTCGCCCTCGTCCGCGTCGTAATGCCGCTCCAGTGCGCGCATGGCGCGGCGCGCCACCAGGGTGCTGCGGTGCACGCGCAAGAAATGCGCCGCATGGCGCGCCTCCAGCTCCGATAGCGCGTCGTCCACGATGAAGCTGCGTGTGGCGGTGCGCACGGTGACGTACTTCTGCTCGGCGCGCAGGAACAGTACCTCGGCCAGCGGCACGCGCTCGGTGCGGCCGCGCTCCTGTATCAATAGCGTATCGCGCTCGTCCGGTGCGACTGCTGGCGCAATCACGGTCTGACCGCTGGCGCGCTGTGCCTTGGCCAGGGCCTGCTGCAGGCGCTGCAGGCGCACGGGCTTGGTCAGGTAGTCCACGGCGTCGAGCTCGAAGGCGCTCAAGGCATGGTCCGCATGGGCGGTGACGAAGACGATGGTCGGCGGGTGCGGCAGGCGCCTGATCTGCTGCGCCAGCGCCAGCCCGTCCTGGCCCGGCATGTGGATGTCCAGCAGCACCAGATCGACGGCGCGCCCGCCGCTGATGTTGAGCTGCGCCAGCGCGTCGGCGGCGTGCGCCGCTTCGCTGACCTGGTGGCGCGCGTCGCAATCGCCCAGCAGGGTGCGCAGGCGGCTGCGGGCCAGAAGTTCGTCGTCCACGATGAGGATGTGCATGGGCGGCTCTCGTTGTTCAGGGGGCGGGCAGGGCGATGCGCACCTGGTACAGGCCGTTGTGCACGCCGGCGCTGAAGTCGCAATCCACATCGTGCAGCAGGCGCAGTCGCTCGCGCACATTGGCCTGGGCGATGCCGTGGCCGCGCGGGCGCTCGTCGCTGCCTGCACATTCACTTGGCAGGGTGTTGGTGATGGTCAGCACCACGCGGCTGCCGCGTTGCTCGGCGGTGATGCGCAGTTTGCCGCCATGGGCGCTGGGCTCCACGCCATGCTTGACGGCGTTTTCCACCAGCGGCTGCAAGAGCAGCGGCGGCAGGCGCGCGGCGTGGGCGCGTGGGTCTATCTGCCACTGCACGCGCATGCGCTCGCCAAAACGCACCTGCTCTATGTCCAGGTAGCGCCGCGCCAGGGTGATTTCTTCTTCCAGCGTGGCCGATTCGCCCTGCTCCACCAGGGCGTGGCGAAACAGGTCGCTCAGGTCTTCCAGCAGCGCCTCGGCCTTGGCGGGCTCGTCGCGCACCAGGGCGATGGCGCTGTTCAAGGTATTGAACAAGAAATGCGGGCGTATGCGCGACTGCAGCTCGGTCAGGCGCGCGGCGGTGGCCGCCGGCGTGCGTGCGCGCGCGCGCAGCTGCAGGGCCGTGACCAGCAGGGCCGACAGCAGGGCGCCGCTGGCCGCGCAGGCCAGCCAGGGCGGGGCCTCGCCCGCCGCGCCGGCCAGCAACAGCATGGCGCAGGCATACAGCCCCGCCAGCATGCCCAGCAGCACGCCGGCCGCGTATTGCAGCGCCGGCTGCAGGCGCTGCAGGGCATTCTTGAGGCTGCAGGCCGTGACCAGCCAGAGCAGCGTGGCCGGCAGGGCCGCGCCGGTGAGCAGGGCCAGGCGCGCCAGCCAGTCGCCGGGGCCGGTGGTGCCGAACAGCGCGCACACGCCCAGTACGACCTCGACGAATAGCACGGCGCGCAGCACCACGCCCACCTGGCAGGCGTCGAACACCAGGGCGCGGCCCATGGCAGCCACGCGCGGCGCTGGCTCGTGCAGGGGGGCGGGGTGGGTCGATAAAATTCGCGTTTCTTGCATCTCGCGGCACCCGGGCGTTCCGGCTGTCGTAACCCTCGGATTATTGCCCCCATGCCCCACACACCCGCATCGCAGCCCTCCCACGACCAGCTCGCCACCAAGTCCCAGGCCTGGTCGGCGCTGTTTTCCGAGCCCATGAGCGATCTGGTCAAGCGCTACACGTCCAGCGTGTTCTTCGACAAGCGCCTGTGGCAGGCCGACATTGCGGGCAGCCTGGCCCATGCCGAGATGCTGGCGGCCCAGGCCATCATCGGCGCGCAGGACCTGGCTGACATCCAAAAGGGCATGGAGAGAATCACGCAGGAGATCGAATCCGGCGCCTTCGAGTGGAAGCTGGACCTGGAGGACGTGCACCTGAACATCGAGGCGCGCCTGACCCAGCTGGTGGGCGACGCCGGCAAGCGCCTGCACACCGGCCGCAGCCGCAACGACCAGGTGGCGACCGACGTGCGCCTGTGGCTGCGCGGCGAGATCGACCTGATCGCCGGCCTCTTGAGCGAGCTGCAGCTGGCCCTGGTCGAGGTGGCCGAGAAGAACGTCGAGGTCATCCTGCCCGGCTTCACCCACCTGCAGGTGGCCCAGCCGGTCAGCTTTGCGCACCACCTGCTGGCCTATGTGGAGATGTTCAAGCGCGATGCCGAGCGCATGCTCGATGCCCGCAAGCGCGTCAACCTGCTGCCCCTGGGCAGTGCCGCCCTGGCCGGCACCACCTACCCGCTGGACCGCGAGCGCGTCGCCAAGACCCTGGGCATGGACGGCGTGTGCCAGAACAGCCTGGACGGCGTCTCTGACCGCGACTTCGCCATCGAGTTCACGGCCGCCGCCAGCCTGTGCATGGTGCATGTCTCGCGCCTGTCCGAAGAATTGATCATCTGGATGAGCCAGAACTTCGGCTTCATCCGTATCGCCGACCGCTTCACGACGGGCTCGTCGATCATGCCGCAGAAGAAGAACCCCGACGTGCCGGAATTGGCGCGCGGCAAGACCGGCCGCGTGGTTGGCCACCTGATGGGCCTGATCACCCTGATGAAGGGCCAGCCCCTGGCCTACAACAAGGACAACCAGGAGGACAAGGAGCCGCTGTTCGACACCGTCGATACGTTGAAAGACACGCTGCGCATCTTTGCCGAGATGATCGGCGGCCAGGTGAACCCCGCCACCGGCGCCAAGGAGGGCGGCATCACGGTCAATGCCGATGCCATGCGAGCCGCCGCGCAAAAGGGCTACGCCACGGCCACCGACCTGGCCGACTACCTGGTCAAGAAGGGCCTGCCGTTCCGCGATGCGCACGAGACCGTGGCTCATGCCGTCAAGGCCGCCCAGTCGCACGGCGTGGATCTGTCGGAGCTGCCGCTGGCCGTGCTGCAGGGCTTTCACCCGGCCATCGAAAAGGACGTGTTCGACGCTTTGAGCCTGGAGGGCTCGCTGAACGCGCGCAATACCCTTGGCGGCACCGCACCCGCACAGGTGCGCGCGCAGCTGGCGCGCCACCGCGCGCGTCTGAAGATCTGAGGCAGGGCCGCCCCATGACCCTGACCCGCCGCCACCTGCTGGCCTGCGCCGCCGCCTGCGCTACGTTGCCCGCCTGGGCCGACGCCCATAAGCCCCTGCGCGTGCTGGTGGGTTTTCCGCCCGGCGGTGGCTCGGACGCCATTGCCCGCCTGCTGGCCGACAAGCTCAAGGACGTACTGGGCCAGCCCGTGGTGGTGGACAACCGTCCCGGCGCGGGCGGGCAGATCGCGGCCCAGGTACTCAAGGCTGCGCCGGCCGACGGCGGCACGGTGTTCCTCACGCACGATCACACCATCTCCATCCTGCCGCAGGTGGTGAAGAACCCGGGCTTCGAGCCCGCGCGGGACTTTGTCGCCGTGGGCGGCTTTGCCACCTTCGTCAACTGCCTGGCCGTGCCAGCCGCAACGCCGGCGGCCAGCTTTGGCGAATTCGTGCAGTGGGTGCAGCGGGACAGGGCTGGCAAGAGCGCCGTGGGCATACCGGCGCCGGCCTCCACGCCCGAGTTTTTGGTCCGGCTGCTGGGCCAGCGCTACCAGATCGACCTGACGGCCGTGCCCTACCGCGGCAGCGCGCCCATGATTGCCGACATGCTGGGCAACCAGATACCGGCCGGCATCGGCTCGGTGCAGGACTTCATCGAGAACCACCGCGCCGGCAAGCTGCGCGTGCTGGCCGTGCTGGGCGCCAGGCGCCAGGCGGCGCTGCCCGACGTGCCCACCTTTGCCGAGTTGGGCCTCAAGGGCTTCGAGGACACGCCGTACTACGGCTTCTATGCGCCCGCGGGCACGCCGCAGGCCTTCATCCAGCGTTTTTCCGACGCCCTGGCCCAGGTGGTCGCCATCCCCGAGGTGCGCGATCAGCTCACGGCCATGGGCCTCACCGTGGGCACCATGACGCCCGAGCAGCTGACGACACGCGAACGCGCTTACACGGCGGTGTGGCGGCGCATCATCTTGGACAGCGGCTTCAGGCCGCAGTGAGTTGGCAAAGGATCCCGGCATGAATGGCGGCGTGCGCGGGGCGATGGCGGCTCTGCTTCTTCTGGCCACGGCTGCGGCCCAGGCCCTCACCGTGACCAGCCTCTCGCCCCAGGGCGAGGTCGCGCAGGTGCGCCAGGTGGTCGCCAAGTTCGACGCGCCGGCCGTGCGCCTGGGCGACCCGCGGGCGCCGGCGCCGTTCACGCTGGCCTGCAGCGACCCCGATGCTGCTCGGGGCCAGGGCCGCTGGAGCGGCGAGCGCGAGTGGGCCTATGAGTTTGCGCAGGACTTGCCGCCCGGCGTGCGCTGCACGGTCAGTGCAAAACCAGGGTTCAAATCGGCCTCTGGCGCCCTACTGTCAAGCGCTAAAAGCTATCAATTTAATAGTGTTGGCCCGTTTGTGCAAAGCATACGGCCCGGCACCCATGAGGCGATCGACGAGGAGCAGTTCTTTGTGCTGCAGCTCAATGGCCCGGCCAGCGTCGCTAGCCTGCAAGAGCATATGTGGTGCTTGGCCGATGGCGTGGGCGAGCGTGTGCCGGTGCGCCTGGTCGAGGGCGCGCAGCGCACCGAGCTGCTGCGCGCGCTGCATCTGGACAAGGCGGCAGCCAAGGAGCCGCTCCGCTACGCGACGCTGACCTGCGGGCGCCGGCTCACGGCCGGCAGCAAGATGCAGCTGGTCTACGGGCGCGGCGTGGCCACGCCCAGCGGCGTGGCCAATGCGGTGGAAAAGCGCTTTGCCTACCAGGTGCGCCAGCCCTTCACGGCCGAATTCGCCTGCGAGCGCGAGAACGCCCAGTCCGACTGTCTGCCGATACGCCCGCTGCGCCTGGCATTCAACGCGCCCGTGACGCGCAAGCAGGCCCAGGGCATACGCCTGAAGGGCGGCGGCCAGACCCTGATGCCCACCATGGACGGCGCGCAGGAGGGCGATGCGCTGGTCGATGCCGTGGCCTTTGCCGCGCCGCTGACCGCGCAGACCCGATTCACGCTGGAGCTGCCCGGAGACTTTCAGGACGCATCGGGCCGCCGCCTGGGCAATGTCGCCAGCTTTCCACTCAAGGTGGCGACCGGCCCCATGCCGCCGCTGGCCAAGTTTGCCGCCGCGCCCTTTGGCGTGGTCGAGCGCTACGCCGAGGGCCCGGACGGCCCGGCGCTGCTGCCGGTCACGCTGCGCAACGTAGAGGCGCAGCTGGACGCCAAGGCCCTGCAACCCGGTGCGGGATCTGCTGGCAAGGTGAGCACGCTGCGTACCGAGAGCGACGCCGACATCATTGCCTGGCTGCGCAAGCTGCAGCGTTACGACGACCATTACGTGGATCGCAAGCAGGCGCTGCGTGACGTGAAGGGCCCGCTGCCCAAGGTGCTGGACGAGCGGGATGGCGACCAGGTGCAGGCGCGCATGCTGTCCCTGCTGGCCGGCCAGGCGGGCGTGCGGACGCTGGACATTCCCCAGCCGACCAAGGGCGACCCGCGCCCCTTCGAGGTGGTGGGCATACCGCTGCCGCCGGGGTTTTCGGTGGTGGAGATCGCCTCGCCGCTGCTGGGCCAGTCGCTGCTGGATGGGCGCCATGGCAGCCCGCGCAGCATGGTGGTGCGCACCAGCGCACTGGTGACCAACCTGGGCGTGCATTTCAAGCTCGGGCGCGAGAACGCCGTGGCCTGGGTGACCACGCTGGACAAGGGCCAGCCCGTGGCCGGCGCGCGCGTGCGCGTATCGAGCTGCGACGGGCGTGAGCTGGCCAGCGCCAGCACCGGCGCCGATGGCGTGGCGCGGATCACCGGCCTGGCGAGCGAGCCGCCCGCCTGCGGTGGCGAGGGCGAATGGCGCAACGCCTACTTTGTCTCGGCGCGCGCCGGGGACGACATGGCCTTTACCTGGAGCGACTGGCAGCGCGGCATAGAGCCCTGGCGCTTCAACCTGCCCACCAGCAGCGCGCCGCGCCCCGACGAGGTGGCGCACACCATCTTCGACCGCACCTTGCTGCGCGCGGGCGAAACCCTGTCGATGAAGCATGTGCTGCGCACGCAGACCGGCGCCGGCTTTGCCCTGCCCAGGCAGCGGCCTGGCACCCTGGTCATCACCCATGTGGGCAGCGGCCAGCAGTACCAGCAGCCGCTCAAGTGGCGCAACACGGCCACCGGCGGGCTGTCGGCCGAGAGTGAATTTGCCGTGCCAGCGGCCGCCCGGCTGGGCCAGTACCAGGTGGAGCTGCGCGCCAGCGAAGAGGGCGGCGGCCAGCAGTCGGGCAGCTTTCGCGTGGAGGAATTCCGCCTGCCGGTGTTCGAGGGGCGCGTGACGCCCGTGGCCGGCAAGCCCCTGGTGCGCGCGCGCAGCGTGCCGGTGGACGTGCAGGTGAGCTATGTCTCCGGCGGGCCGGCGGCACGCCTGCCGGTGCGCGTGTCGGCCATGGTGGCGCCCAAGCCGCTGCAGTTTGCCGATTTCGAAGCCTTCAGCTTTGCCCCGCCGCGCAAGCGTGATGCGGTGAACAACAGCGATGAGGAAGAGCCCGCCGCCAGCCAGAACCAGCGCGTGGTGGCCGACAAGCTGCCCCTGACGCTGGACGCAAACGGCGCCGGCCGTCTCGACATTGACGACATTGCGCGCCAGGCGCAGGCCCAGGATCTGGTGCTGGAGGCCAGCTATGCCGACCCCAATGGCGAGCTGCAGACCCTGCGCAGCACCAGCACGCTGTGGCCCGCCGCCGTGGTGGCCGGCGTCAAGACCGAGGGCTGGGTGTCCAGCGGCTCCAAAGTGCGCCTGCAGGCGCTGGCCCTGTCGCTCGATGGCAAGGCGCAAGCGGGCGTGCCACTGGCCGTGCAGGCCATTGCGCGCAGCACCACCAGCAGCAGAAAGCGCATGGTGGGCGGCTTCTACAGCTACGACAACCGTGTCGAGACCAAGGATCTGGGAACGGTCTGCACCGGCAAGAGCGACGCGCGCGGCCTGCTGCTGTGCGACGCACGGCTGGAAGAGGCAGGCGAGGTGGAGCTGGTCGTCACCGCGCGCGACAAGGACGGCAACGAGGCCCAGGCCGCCTCGTCGGTGTGGGTCACGCGCCGCGGCGAGCTGTGGTTTGGCGGCGAGGACCACGACCGCATCGACCTGCTGCCCGAGAAGAAAAGCTACCAGCCGGGCGAGACCGCGCGATTGCAGCTGCGCATGCCGTTCCGCCAGGCCACGGCCCTGGTCAGCGTGGAGCGCGAGGGCGTGATCGAGACCCGCGTGGTGCAGCTGTCGGGCCAGGACCCGACGCTGCAGCTGAAGATAGAGGAGGGCTGGGCGCCCAACGTCTATGTGAGCGTGCTGGCGCTGCGCGGGCGTCTGCACGAGGTGCCCTGGTACAGCCTGTTCACCTGGGGCTACAAGGCGCCGCGCGCTTGGTGGAGCGCTTTCTGGTACGAGGGCCGCGAGTACGCCGCGCCCACGGCCATGGTGGATCTGTCCAGGCCCGCCTATCGCCTGGGTGTGGCCGAGCTGCGCGTGGGCCACGAGGCGCACCGCATCGACGTCAAGGTCAAGGCCGACAAGGACAGTTACCCGGTGCGCGGCAAGGCCCAGGTGACTATTCAAGGCACGCTGCCCAATGGCAAGCCGGCTGCGGGTGCAGAGGTGGCGCTGGCCGCCGTGGACCAGGCGCTGCTGGAGCTCATGCCCAACACCAGCTGGAACCTGCTGGAGGCCATGCTGCAGCGCCGCGCCTGGGGCGTGGCCACGTCCACGGCGCAGATGGAGATCATCGGCCGGCGCCACTATGGCAAGAAGGCCGTTCCCGCGGGCGGCGGCGGTGGGCGCGCGCCCACGCGCGAACTGCTCGATACGCTGCTCTTGTGGCAACCGGCCATCAAGCTCGATGCCCGGGGCCAGGCAAAGGTAACGGTGCCGCTGAATGACGCGCTGACCACGTTCAAGATCGTGGCTGTGGCCGATGCCGGCACGGGGCTGTTCGGCACCGGCAGCGCCAGCATCCGCAGCGCACAGGATCTGCAGATCATCAGCGGCCTGCCGCCGCTGGTGCGGGGCGGCGACGCATTTCGCGCCCAGATCACGCTGCGCAACACCACAGCCCGCGCCATGCGGGTGGAGGTGGCGCCACGCGCCACGCTGCTTAGCCTGGATAGGCAGACCGTGGCCATCCCCCCGGGTGAAGCGCGCGAACTGGCCTGGAACGTCACCGCGCCCGAGCAACTGGGGCAAATGCGCGCCCAGGCAATCCTGTGGGAGATAGAGGCGCGCGACACGCTGGGCGGCGCGCGCGATGCCCTCAAGGCCAGCCAGCGGCTGATACCCGCCGTGCCGCTGGCCGTGCAGCAGGCCCGGCTGGTGCAGGTGGATGGCGGCTACCAGGTGGAAGTGACCCCGCCCGCGGACGCCATCGCCGGGCGCGGCGGCCTGAAGCTGTCGTTGACACCGAAGCTGGCCGATGGCCTGCCAGGCGTGCGCGACTGGTGGGCCAACTACCCGTTCAGCTGCCTGGAGCAAAAGGCCAGCAAGGCCATGGGCCTGGCCGACGCCGGCTTGTGGAAGACCGTGCTGGCGCAGCTGCCCAGCTATCTGGATGGCGACGGCCTGGCGTATTACTTTCCGCCGCGTGATGGCGCTGCCGACCGCGGCAGCGACACGCTCACCGCCTACCTGCTGGCCAGCAGCCACGAGGCCGCCGGCCTGCGCCCCGAATTCGCCCTGCCGCCCGAGCTGCGCGAAGCCATGGAACGCGGCCTGATCGCCTTCGTCGAGGGCCGCATAGAGCGCGACTTCTGGAGCCCGCGCAAAGACCTGGACATGCGCAAGCTCGCCGCCATCGAGGCCCTGTCGCGCTACGCCAAGGCCCAGCCGCGCATGCTGACCAGCCTCACCATCGCGCCCAACCAGTGGCCCACGCACGCGCTCATCGACTGGATCAACATCCTCAAGCGCATGCCCGATGCGCCCCAACGCGCGGAGCGCCTGCGGGACGCCATGCAGATCCTGCGCGCGCGCCTGTCCTACCAGGGCAGCAGGCTCAGCTTCAGCACCGAACAGGGTGACACCTGGTGGTGGCTGATGCAGGGCGGCGACGTGAACGGCGCGCGCCTGCTGCTCACCGTGCTGGACGATCCAGCGTGGAAGGATGATCTGGGCCGTCTTGCCAGCGGCTTCATCGCGCGCCAGCAGGGCGGCGCCTGGCATACCACCACGGCCAACCTGTGGGGCGGCCTGGCGCTGGAGAAATTCAGCGCCAGCCTGGAGGCCACGCCCGTGGCTGGCAGCACCCGCGCCAGCCTGGGCGGCAATACCGCCAGCGTGGATTGGGGCAAGGTGGCACGCATCACGGCGGCCGACAGCGGTGGCGCCGCCCATCAGACCACCTGGTTTGGCGCACCCGCCGCGCCCGGCGGGCTGAAGAACAACGCCATGTTCCTGCCCTGGGGCAAGGGCGCAGAAAGCCTGACCGTCACGCACCAGGGCACGGGCAAGCCCTGGCTCACCCTGCAGTCCGTGGCGGCGGTGGAGCGCAAGGCGCCCTTCAGCGCGGGTTTTGCCATCAAGAGAACCGTCACGCCCGTGGAGCAGGCCGACAAGACTCGGCCTGCGGGAACCTATTCGCGCGGCGATGTGCTGCGCGTGACGCTGGAGGTCACGGCAAGCGCCGACATGAGCTGGGTCGCCATCACCGACCCGATCCCCGCCGGCGCCACCATCCTCGGCAGCGGCCTGGGGCGCGACTCCGAGATCGCCACCCAGGACGAAAAGCGCCAGGGCGCCGGCTGGCCGGCGTTCGAGGAGCGCAGCTTCGAGTCCTTGCGCGCCTACTACGAATACCTGCCCAAGGGCACGGTCACCATGCAATACACCCTGCGCCTGAACAACGTGGGCGACTTCGCCCTGCCGGCGAGCCGCGTCGAGGCGCTGTACGCGCCCGAGATGTTTGGCGAGGCGCCGAATACGCGGGTGCGGGTAGCTCCTGAATGAAACGGGGGGCCTCAGTCAGGTCGGTTCTGTTATTTATTGGGGGTACAATAAAAAGTGTTGATCGAGTTTGATCCCGACAAACGGGACAAGGCTCTGGCCGAACGGGGCTTGGACTTTTCTCGCGCGGCGGAGGTCTTTGAGGCAAGGCACTTCACGGCAGAAGATGAGCGTGCGGGCTACAGCGAGCCACGCTACATCACGGCGGGTCAACTCGATGGGCCCATGGTGGTCATGGTCTGGACCCCTCGCGGCGAGGCGCGCCGCATCATCAGCATGAGGAAAGCCAATGAACGGGAACAAGCACGCTATGCCCACCGCCTGGGTTGACCCGGACGATGCACCAGAGCTGACGGACGCATTTTTCGAACAGGCCGATGAATATGTCGGCGAGAAGCTGGTGCGCCGCGGCCGCCCCAAGGCGGCGGTGACCAAGGAGGCGGTCAAGCTGCGGCTTGATGCCGACCTGCTTGCCGCCTTGCGCGCCACCGGTGATGGCTGGCAAACACGTATCAACGACATGCTGCGCGCGTCCATGCATCTGGCGGGGCGTGTATAGCTGATTCCGTTTCCAAATCATTCCGGTCTAGGCGCGAAGCCGCAGGCAGTGCTGTAGCACGACAAGGCGAAGCAACAACGACGCGGATGATTTAGAAATGGAATGACGGATAGGAAGCCCTTGGCGAGGTGATGCGAAAGACATACCACACCGATGCCATTTGCGCGCACCCCCGCTTGAGTTCGCCCCATTCCCTTTGCCAAACCATGAGCCTCATTCAACGCCTGCCCTCAGGCCCCCTGGACATCGTCGGCGACATCCACGGCGAGATTGCCGCGCTGGAGCAATTGCTGACCCACCTGGGTTATGACGAACAGGGCCACCACCCCCAGGGCCGGCGCCTGGTTTTCGTGGGCGATTTTTGCGACCGCGGCCCCGATAGCCCGGCGGTGCTGCGCCTGGTGTTGTCCATGATCGCGGCGGGAACGGCGCTGGCGGTGCTGGGCAACCACGAGATCAACCTGCTGCGCGAGGACGCCAAGGATGGCTCGGGCTGGTTCTTTGACAGCCGGCTGGCGTCCGACGAGCCCAAGTACGCGCCGTTTGCGCGTCTGTCCAAGGCCGATGCGGCGACCCTGCTGCAGCAACTCAACCAAATGCCTATCGCGCTGGAGCGCGAGGATCTGCGCGTGGTGCACGCCGCTTGGTTATCCCCGCAGATCGCCATGGCGCGCTCGCTGCCGGTGGGCGATGTACGCCATGCCTACGACCGCTATGAGGACCAGGCGGCCGAGCAGGCGCGCAGCAGCCAGGTGCTGCAGCGCATGCAGACCGAGCGCCAGCGCTGGCCGCACAGCCTGGAGGACGGCCAGCAGCGCCCGCCCTTCCTGCCCGCGCACAGCGAGCGCGAGCTGGGCAAGGCCATGGTGAACCCGCTCAAGGTACTGACCACGGGCGTGGAGCGCGAATGCCGCACGCCCTTCTATGCCGGCGGCAAATGGCGATTCGTGCAGCGCGTGGCCTGGTGGAGCGAATACGCCGAGGCCCCGGCCGTCGTCGTCGGCCACTACTGGCGCCGCCCGCTGGCCGGCGATGCGGCGGCCCACGGGCCGCAGGCGGAAAACCTGTTCGGCCACACCGGGCCGCTGGCCTGGCTGGGCGCGCGCGGCAATGTGTTCTGCGTGGACTATTCCGTGGGCGCGCGCTGGGCCGCGCGGCGCAACGGCGAAGACCCCGCGCGCCGCTTCAAGCTGGCGGCCCTGCGCTGGCCCGAACGCACCCTGGTGTTCGACGATGGCGTGCAACTGGCCACCGAGGGTTTTGGCGCGCCGGGCAAGGCGCAGGCCGCGGCCAGGCCGTCATAAAGCTGTCACGGCGGCGGCCTACAGTGGTGTGCAGGTAGCCGGCCCTGGGTGACGACGCAGGGCCGCCGCCTAACGTACCGTGGCATTGCAGTCCATGGGCCTGTGCATTGGGCCAGGCTCCCTCTCCAATGTCACGCCGATGGGGGGCTGCGGGCGCCTATGCCCTGAAGCGCTTGCGGTAGCCGCCGGGACTGGTGCCGAGCCGGTTGCGGAAATGGCCGCGCAGCGTGGCCGCGTCGCCAAAGCCGACCTGCAGCGCAATCTCGTCCACGCTGGCATCGGTTTCCTCCAGCATGGTTCTGGCGGCGGCCAGGCGCTGCGCCAGCAGCCATTCGCCCGGTGGCATGCCCATGGCGCTGACGAAGTGGCGCTGGAAGCTGCGCGCGCTGGTGGCGGTATGCGCCGCCATCTTGGCGATGGGCCAGTCCTCGCCCAGGCTGGCGCGCACGGCATCCAGCAGCGGGGCCAGCGAGGTGCTGGCACGCCGGGGGACGAGTTCTTCGATGTACTGCGCCTGGCCGCCCTCGCGGTGTGGGGGCATCACCAGGCGCCTGGCCACCTGGTTGGCCACGCGCGGGCCCAGGTCGCGGCGGATCAGGTGCAGGCACAGGTCGATGCCGGCCGCGCTGCCGGCCGAGGTGAGGATGTTGCCCGCGTCCACGTACAGCACGTCGGCCTGCACCTGCACCCTCGGGTAGCGGGCGGCCAGCGCCGGAGCATGGCGCCAGTGCGTGGTGGCGCACCTGCCATCGAGTAGGCCTGCGGCCGCCAGTACGAAGGCGCCGGTGCAGATGGACAGGATGCGCGCGCCGCGTGCATGGGCCTGGTGCAGGGCCTCGCACAGCGGCTCGGGCACGGGCGCCTCGATGCCGCGCCAGCCGGGGACGATGATGGTGCGCGCGCGCTCCAGCAGCTCCAGGCCCTCGGCCGGCTGGATCTGTATGCCGCCCGCGCCGCGCAACACGCCGGGCTCGGCCGCGCAGGCGGCAAAGCCGTACCAGCGATCGCCCAGTTCGGGCCGCGGCAGGCCGAAGACCTCGACGGCGCAGCCGTATTCGAACAGGCTCAGTCCGTCGTAGACGATGACGGCGACGAGGCCTGGGTTCATGCGGGTGGCTTTCATGTTGGCATGATAACTACGTAAGTTGTCATTCGTGCCACTCGTTTGCGAGGCAGGTGATTCCTATTATTTCAACCACGATGCACTCGCCCCAGGCGGTCGCATCGGCCAACCCGTGAATCACTTATCCAAGGAACATCCATGCAAAAAGACCAGCTTTTCCTCCTCAAGCCCGGATTCTTCAAGGAATCCGAAGGCCCGTTCTACTGCGGCGACTCGGTGGCCGTGGAGGGGCTGCTGAGCTTCTGCCCGCAGCTGCGCAACGCGGTCGATGTGCACTACATCGACGCGCCGCGCCCGCGTGCGGCCATCGTCGCACTCATCGGTGAAGAAAACCAATCCGCCCCCGTGCTGGTGCTGGGCGGCGAGCGGGTGCCGTCCGATGCCGGCGTGGAGATCCGCACGCACAACGGGGCACGCTTCATCGACGCGCCGGATCAGATCCGGCACTACCTGTCCGCGCAATACGGCGTGGCGCGCGCGAGCTGATCGCCCTCCATCGTTGCGAACGGGCCCGCTGGGGCGCGGCCGCGGCCGTGCCTTGTCTGTGATTGCCACGGAGGGGCCCGCATCGATGAACCACCCGTACATCCACCCACCAGAGCAAAATGCCCATGTCGCAACACGCCGTTCATCCCGAGACCCTGCTCGCCCACAGCGGCCGGGCACAAAAAATGACCGGAGGTACGGTCAATATCCCGGTCTATCGCGCCTCCACGCTGTTGTTTCCCACGGTGGATGCCATGCGTTCCGTGCATGGCACGCCCCACACCTATGGTCGGCACGGCAACCCCTGTTTGAATACGCACGCCATAGCGCTGCGGAGTAAAAAGTGTCGATGAACCGGTTCTTCGTCACCGCCGTTGTCGAGAGGGTATCGGCCCTCAAGACCGGGAGTTATTTCCGCGAACGCATGCCATTCCGGCTGCGCAGCCGGATGCGGGTGATGAGTTGCCTGTCTGAAGCGCTGGCGGCTTCGTGTCATTTCGCCAGGGATTCAACACGACAATCCGAGGGCCTGAGATCATGGGCTTGGTGACTGGGTATGCCACCAAGCCCGATTCCTCTTAGTCTTTGAAGAGCATGGTCTTGGCGTATTCACGCTCATCGTGCAGGGCCGTGGCTATGGTTCCCATCTCCACCAGCTTGAACGGCTGGAAGCAGCCCGATTCGGCCTCGAAATAGGGTTCCACCTTCACGCCCCAATGCTTATCCCAGTCCCGACGGCCTGGGCCCATCTTCACGCCGATCTGGGCGAGCACCAGGAAATCCTCGCCGTTCCACAGCCCAATGTCCGCGTTGCGGCCCTTGCCCGCGTACCAATGGTTGACCAGAAGCTCGCTGCGCGGGATTTGTGAATGTTCCAGCAACGCGGTGAGTGGGTTCGGCAGGGGCACGCTGTCCTCGGTTTGTTCCGCAGCTTCCATTTTGCTGCTGACCTGCGCCAGGAATTGGTCGCCAGAAATCCAGTTCCTGGCGACCTTTTTGCCCGTACCGCCTTCTGCCTCATCGCACTTGAATGACCTGGTCTTGAGATCCTCCAGGCTGGCCGCGGGTAGTTCGGAGCGCCAGTTGACGAAGCCCAGGACAATGGACGCACCCTTGGATCGGCAGCGATCCAGGGCTTCAGCGTATTCGAGCAGCTCTTTGTAATTTTTCCCACCGGCCTCGGCTGCATCGTCCCCGTTGCGCATGCGGCGCGTGAACGTGTCCAGGCCGATGAGGCTGCTGCGCAGAGTGGGCCATTGATCGGCGTGCGCGTGGTTTTTCAGGGCGAGGGGCAGGTCGGAGAACGAGAGCCATGTCCAATCCTCCCTCCATTGCTTGGGTTTGGACGTCTCCGGGGCCAGGTAAATCACCTTGGCGCTTTTGCAGCGAGCCAGCGCCTCGCGGATCTTGTCCTCGGCAACGCCCAAGCCGGCCGCCAGCATTTTTTGCACGTTCAAGTACTTGCCGCGCTCCTGGGATGCGTCGCAAATATCTTCCAGGTCGTCGGCAAGAAAGGCGGCCGATTGTTGGTGGCCGATCTTGCTTTGCAGCGTTTGATAGATTTCGGCTTGCAAGGCGCGGTAAGAGGTGTCCGTGGTTTTCAGCTCCACCAGCAGCAGCTCTTGCGTGCGGCGGTTGAGCATCAGCCAGTCGATGTTGGTGGACTGGTTGCTTTCCTGTTTCTGCATCTCGGACGCCACGATGCGCGCCGCGGCCGGCATGGCCAGCGGCCGGTTGTTGCGGATGGGAAATTCCGGGCACAGCATGACGATGTCTTCGCCCAGCACTGTCGAGAGCGCGTCGGGCAAGAAAAACCCGATGATGGGGCCAATGGAGCGCTCCACCTGCACCTTGGGGATCATGGTGCCGTCCATCAGGTGCTGCATCAGCTGCGCGAAGAACGGTGCCTGCGGCGTGGGTTCTGCTTGTGTCGACATGGTGTACTCCTTGGTTGGTGAGGGGGATGGGGTGATGGATGGGTTGGGTGGGGGTGGGCACTGCGAGAGGTTTCTCCAGACCTCCACCATCGCCAGCGTGTCCAGCGCGCAGTACGCCAGCAGTTCGTCGTGGATCGCAGCCTTGCGCTGCGGCGTGGTCGTGGGGGATATGGCTTCGACATACGCCTCCATGGCCATGCTGCCGTCGCGCACGCCGGACAGGGCTTCGTAGCGTGCGTTGGGTGCCAGGGTGGGCAGCACCTGCTTGATGCTCCAGCTCCCGCGCTGCAGCGGGTGGTAGTAACGGGTTCTGGTGATCGGCAGCAGGTCCACCAGCCGGCCATGGATCGCCAGCAGGGCCTGGGCCATGACGGGAAAGCGCTGCGCCAGTTCCTTCAGCCGCGCGCCCTCGAATCCGGCGTTGTAGACAAAGATGGGCAGGGGCTCGGCGCAGGCCTGCACCAGCGCGGCGGCGAATGCTGCCGATGGGTCGTTGCCGCCGAGGTCGAGAAAGCCGCAATGGGTCAGTTCGCCCCGCGCGTCCAGCCGGTGCAGGCTGAACTGGAAGGGCAGCATCTGGAAGGGCCGTGTGCCCGCCCATCGGGGAACGCCGAATTGGATGGTCTCGAAGTCAAGAAAGTAGGCCGGCAGCGGGTAAGGCGCCAGGTCTTGCCGCGCGCCTTCGGCGTCGAAGTACGGCTGACCGGACAGGCTGGCATCGCGCACGCGGCGTTGCATGGGCGTCAGCACGGCATTCGGCACTTCGCGCATGTCGCGCGCATGGCTTTCGGCCAGGAAGTCCTTGAAGGCCTTGGATGGCGTGCGTGGCAGCCAGGTGACGGGAAACTCCACCTCGGCCAGCTCCTTGCCGCAGTGCGTTTGAAACCCGCAGGGAAAGGGGGCGACGCACTGCCCGCCCATGGGGATGCGCGGCGGCTGCGCCTGGGCGGCCACCTGCTGGGCGCTGGCGATCCATGTGGCGACCTCGGCGCTGCGCGCCAGGGCTGCCGCGGTCATGTCCTTCTCGATGAGCAGGCCGCTGTAGTCGCCCTGGCCTGGGTAGACCCAGGTGGCGTCGATATGGGCGATGCAGACGCTGCGCAGGTTGACGCCCGCCGCCCTGGCGATATGGCTCTGGATGGCGATGTCGTCTTCGTGGTAGCGCTTGACGGAGGTGGAGGACTTGACCTCCACCATCTTCCAGGCCGGCTCCCGTCCAGCGGCGACGGGCAGCATCACATCGGCGAAGGCGAGGCCGCCAGCGCCGGCAAGGCCGGCCTCAAAGATGGGCTTGGGCTGTTGCAACAGCAGGCGGGTGCGCTCCAGCGCGCAGGCCATACCCTCGGCCTGCCAGTCAATCACCGCGCCTTCGCCGGCAGGGTCGTACAGGCGCTGGGCCAGGGCGCCCACTTCGTGGCCGGTGCGGAAAACGGCTTGCGTGGTGCCGGAGTCCTCGCGCGCCTCGGGCCGGTGGATTTCGAGCCAAAGGCGCTTGGGGCATTGCCTGAAGGCGATGAGCTTGGATTTGGACAAGGGGCGCGGGTTGCAGGTCACGGGGGCGTCAGCGGTCATTCGTGAAACTCCTTGGTGAACGGTTGGTTCAGCGAACCCACTGGGCCAACGCCTGGCGCAACCCCGCCAGCAGTTCCTCTTGCCACGCCACGGGCGTGATGATGCGCACATGCGGCAGCCAGTACCGCACCAGGGGCAGCAGCTGGTTGATGTGGCCGATCTGCGCCGTCACCAGCAGCGAGCCATCGGCATCCGCCCGCTGCTGCTGCTGGGGCAGCAGGGGGCGGCGGGTGAAGTAGTGGGCGATCTCGGGCGCCACGCGCAGCCGCACCTCGGTCGTGCCTTCGGTGAACCATGGGTCGTCCTTGGCGTCGATGTAGTCCTGGTGCACCGGCTTGGGGGTAAAGCGGCTGGTTTCGTCCACCTGCAGGGCCTCGATCAGCGCCACGCTGAAATTCTTCAACTGGCCGGCCTCCTCGGCGGCCAGGTACCACACGCCGTTCTTGTGGATCAGGCGGTAGGGCTGGGCCCGGCGCGGCTTGGCCTTGTAGGTGAAGCAGCATGCGTGCCGCTGCTCGATGGCGGCCTGCAATTGCGCAAACAGCGGGCCCTGGGCGCGCAGGTCTTCGTGCGGCATGGGCTGCACATGCGTGGCGCGGCGGGGTTCGGGGGTTTCCAGTTGCGCCAGCAGGTAGCGCAGGCTGGGGTCGGGAAAGAGGTGCTCGGTGCCCGCCAGCCGGGCATAGCCGTGCAGGTGTTTGGCGGGGATGCTGCCGCGCGCCATGTGCGTGAGCCGCCATTGGCCCTCGGCGCCGCGCTCGGCAATGCCGCGCAGGCGCTCGCCCAGGTCGCGCTCGATGGTGCGCACGTCCACCTCGAACATGCCGGCCAACTGGTGTTTGTCCACGGCGTCGCCCTGGTGCAGCAAGGCCAGGATGTGCGACAGGCGCTGGGCCAGTTTTTCTCCTTTGGAGCCGGCTTGCGGGGCAGTGGTGGCGGGCATGGGCGTATCGGCAGTGGTGTTGGGCGGAATATAGAAACCCGGTGCGACAGGTTGTGTCGAGACGCCGAAATGAATCGTCTTGTTAATCAAGGTGAGTTCATGTCTCATATTTTGCCGCATATATACGGAGTTGCCGAAAGGGCCTGTCGCACCCTCGTCCTATGGGCGATGTGGTCGATCAGGCGCTGGGGCAGGCGTTGCGCAAGCTGCGCACGGAGAGGGGCTGGAGTCAGTCCGACTTGGCCCTGCGCGTGGAGATGGATCGCAACTACCTCTCGCTGATCGAATTGGGCCGCAGCAGCCCGAGCGTGCGCATGCTGATGCGCTTGTGCATGGCGCTGGATGTGCATGCCGGCGCCTTGTTGGACGACGTGGAGCGGCGCGTGCAGGCGCAGCAGCAGTTTTAAGCCGTTATGGGCGCATAGTGCCTCTGGCGGTGGTGCAGCAAGCGCTTAGCGCTATTGTTTTTGATAGCCTCGGCCAAATCGGCCGGCAGGCACCGGCGTTTGTGGCGCCGCGCGTCATGGAACCTGTTTACGATTCCCGGGTTCATCCACCTCTTGCCAAAGCCGCCACACCATGCTCCTGGGTCTAGCCGCGAACCGCCTGCACCACCAGACCGAAGACGCCGCGCTGTTTGCCCTGCTGCGCGCCTGCGAGGGCGGCATGCGTGAACTGAATCTGGGCCTGCATGCCGTGGGCCGTACCTACGATGCGATCGCGGCCGCCGGCATGCTGCGCGGCCATGCGCCGCTGCGGCGCTACCCGTACGGGCGCGAGGGCGGGCTGATGAAGCTGGTGGCCGAGGTGGTGGGCATGCCCGAGCCGGGGCGCACGCTGGACGGCGCCATCTACCTCATCGACCCGGTGGACCCCTCGTCCATCTTCCCCGAGGCGCAGGCGCTCAAGCGGCAATGCGTGATTCATGGCAAGCCGTTTCTGTCCACCGTGGCCAGCGCGCGCGACTGGGTGGAGATGGAGCGCCTGCACGCCGGCCTGCAGCCCGACCGCCAGGCCGACCGCTTGCACGACCATGGCGCCCAGACGCTGGCGCTGATCGCCCACGACGCGATGAAGGGCGCCATGCTGGACTTTGCCGCGCGCAACTTCGAGCTGCTGTCGCGCTATGGCCGGCGCGTGGCCACGGGCACCACGGGCCAGCGGCTGAACGATTTGGCCTGGAGCCTCGGCTGGCCCACCGGTCAGCCCTGGGTGGAGCGCTACAACAGCGGCCCGCTGGGCGGCGACGCGCAGATTGCCGACCTGGTGCTGCAGCGGCGCTGCCAGCGCGCCATCTTCTTCGAAGACCCGCATGTGGCGCGCCAGCACGAGGCAGACATACAGCTACTGGAGCGCGCCGTCGCCACCGCCACGCACGACGCGGTGTGCACCACCTCGCCACGGGTGGCGCAGCGCTGGTGCGACGCCGCCGTGCTGCGCGCCACCCGGTGATGCGGTGATGTTGCGCCGGGCATGCGCCGCCCTCTGCCTGGCCCTGGCGGCCGGGCCGGCGCTGGCCCTGCCCACGTTCGACGAGGTGCGCGCGGATTTCCGCTCGTCCGAGACCCTGGTGCTCTCGCGCGAGGGCGAGGTGATCCAGCGCCTGCGCACCGATGCCACGGTGCGCCGTGGCCAGTGGCTGGCGCTCGCCGATATCTCGCCCGCGCTGCGGCGCGCCCTGGTGCTCAGCGAGGACCGGCGCTTTTATGAGCACAGCGGCGTGGACTGGGCGGCGGTGTCGGCCGCCGCCTGGGCCAACCTGTGGCACGAGCGCACGCGCGGCGCCAGCACCATCACCATGCAGCTGGCCGGCCTGCTGGATGGCGACTGGCGCCAGGGCCCGGGCGGGCGCACCGTCACGCAGAAGATAGGCCAGGCCGTGGCCGCGCAGGTATTGGAGCGGCGCTGGCGCAAGGACCAGATCCTGGAGGCCTACCTGAACCTGGTGCCGTTTCGCGGCGAACTGGTGGGCATGGACGCGCTCGCGCGCACGCTGTTCGGCAAGGCCGCCCATGGCCTGGACGCGCGCGAGGCGGCCGTGGCCGCGGCCCTGGTGCGCGCGCCCAATGCCAGGCCGGCGCTGGTGGCGCGGCGCGCCTGCGGCGTGCTGCGGGACATGGGCCAGGGCAAGGCCGATTGTGATGCGCTGGATCTGTTCACCGCCGCCGCCCTGCAGCGCCGCGCCTATGAGGCCAGCGAGGGCATTGCACCGCATTTCGCGCGCCAGTGGCTGCGCGCGGGCCATGGCGGTGGCCAGCGCAGCAGCTTGAGCGCCCCGCTGCAGCGCATGGCCCGGCAGTCGCTGCAGCGCCACCTGCGCGAGCTGGCCGGGCGCAATGTGCAAGACGCGGCCCTGGTGGTGCTGGACAACGCCAGCGGCGAGGTGCTGGCCTGGGTGGGCTCGTCCGGCTCCTTGAGCCAGGCGGCCGAGGTCGATGGCGTACTCGCCCCGCGCCAGCCGGGCTCCACGCTGAAACCCTTTCTGTACGCGCAGGCGATCGCCGAAAAGCGTCTCACCGCCGCCTCCCTGGTGCACGACTCGCAGGCAGAGATCGCCACCGCCGGCGGCCTGTACATACCGCAGAACTACGACCGGCGCTTCAAGGGCTGGGTGTCGGTGCGCCAGGCGCTGGGGTCTTCACTCAACGTGCCGGCGGTGCGCACCCTGGTCATGGTGTCGCCCGATGCCTTCTTCGAGCAGCTGCGCCGGCTGGGCCTGCCGCTGGCGGAGTCCGGCGGCTACTACGGCTACAGCCTGGCGCTGGGCAGCAGCGAGGTGCGGCTGCTGGAGCTGGCTAACGCCTACCGCGCGCTGGCCAACGGCGGGCGCGCCAGCCCCGTGGCCTACCAGCCCGGCGCGCGCCCAGCGTTCACCCCGGCGCTGGATGCCGGCGCGGCCTTCATCGTCGGCGACATCCTGACCGACGCCAATGCCCGCGTGCCCACCTTCGGCGCCGACAGTGTCTTGAACACGCGCTTCTGGAGCGCGGTGAAGACCGGCACCAGCAAGGACATGCGCGACAACTGGGCCATCGGCTGGTCGGAGCGCTACACCGTGGGCGTGTGGGTGGGCAACGCCGGCGGCGCCGCCATGCACGACGTCAGCGGCACCAGCGGCGCCGCGCCCATCTGGGCCGATGTCATGGCCTGGCTGCACCGGGGCGCCCCCAGCCGCGCGCCGCGGCCGCCGGCTGGCGTGCTGCGCCAGCAGGTGCGCTTTGAAGGCGGTGGTGGCAATTGGCTGGAAAGCCCGCGCCAGGAATGGTTTCTGCGCGGCACGCAGCAGACGCTGTTTGCTATTGAATCAGAAGCTGCTGGCGCTTATACAGCAAGCGCCAGAGGCCAAAATCATATTCAAACTACCATGCCGGCGCGTATCGTCGCCCCGGCCCCGGGCAGCATCATCGCCCTGGATCCGGACATTCCACCCGCGCACCAGCGCCTGCAGTTCGAGGCTGCGGGCGGCGCCGCGCTGCGCTGGCGCATCGACGGCAAGCCGGTGGGCCAGGGTGCGCGGCTGGCCTGGCTGCCCTGGCCCGGGCGGCACCGCGTGGAGCTGCTGGATGCAGGCGGCCAGGTGCTCGACAGCCTGCGGATCGAGGTGCGCGGGGCGGGCGTGCGCTGATCGCCGGGCCCCGGCGTTGGCCGCGTTACACCGCCCTGGCGCTTTCGCGCGCCGCGACCCGGTCGCGCCAGGCCTGCAGCCGGGCAAAGCCCTCGGCGCCGGCGTCGAACTTCATCAACCCGCGGGCAAATTCCAGCGCGCAAAAGGCTGTGATGTCGGCAATCGTGAAGCGCTCGCCGGCCATCCAGGGCTGCGCTGCCAGCTGCTCGTCGAGCCAGCGCGCGCGCTCGTGCACCTTCTCGCCCTGCGACCGGCCAAAGTCGGCGAACTGCGGGCGCTCCAGCGTTGCCAGGCCGGGGTGGGTGTGGCGCACGCAGTTGGCAATCGGTAGCAGCCAGTACCACTCTACGCGCCGGTCGTGCATTTCGATGAAGGCGCGCTCGGCAAAGTCGCGGCCCATCAGGTTGGGTTCGGGCTGCAGGCCCTCCAGGTAGCTGCAGATGGCGCGCGTTTCGCTTAAGCACCGGCCGTCGGGCAGCTCCAGCGTCGGCACGGTGGCGACCGGATTCAGCGCGCGGTAGGCCGCGCCCTTGTGCTCGCCGGCGTTCAGGTCGACGGGCACCAGCTCGATGCCGGTGATGGCCTTCTCGTGGATGAACATCAGCACGCGACGCGGATTGGGCGCGCGCTGGGCGGTGTAGAGCTTCATGGCTTCTCCTGCTGGCCGGTGATGACCATGGTGCGTGCCTGCGCGGCAAACTCCTGGGCGCCGGCCTCGCCGTCGCGCTCCAGGTCCATCTTGGCCGGCGGCTGTAGCAGGCCGCGCTGCACCGCCGGGCGCGCGCGTATGGCGTCACGCCAGCGTTTGAGGTGTTCCAGCCCATCGATGGAGATGCCCGACCAGCGGTGCGTGCGCACCCAGGCCCAGTTGGCGATGTCGGCAATCGAGTAGTCGCCGGCCAGCCATTCGTGCTGCGCCAGGTGGCCGTCGAGCACCTCGAACAGGCGCCGGCCCTCGGCCTGGTAGCGGTCTATGGCCGGCTGTATCTTCTCGGGGAAGTAGCGGTAGAACACATTCGCCTGACCCATCATGGGGCCGACGCCGCCCATCTGGAACATCAGCCACTGCAGCACGCGCGAGCGGCCCGGCGCGTCCTGCGGCATGAGGCGGCCGGTCTTCTCGGCCAGGTAGACCAGGATGGCGCCGGACTCGAACACGGCAAAGTCGCCGGCATCGTGGTCGACGATGGCCGGGATGCGGCCGTTGGGGTTGATGGCCAGAAACTCTGGGCGCTTTTGCTCGCCGGCGGATAAATCCAGCACCTGCAGGCGGTAGGGCAGGCCCAGTTCTTCCAGCGCGATCGAGACCTTGTGCCCGTTGGGCGTGGCGGCGGTGTAGAGCGTGATCATGGGGGCCATGGTAGTGCGGCTGCAAAATTTTCACAGCCGGGGCAAAAGCCTTCAACCATGGCCGGGGCCGCCAGGGCTACGATGCGCGCTTGTTGTTGTTACCCCCTCCTGCCATGGCCGATCTTTCCAAAATGACCTGCATCGAAGACCTGCGCCAGGTCGCAGAATGCCGCGTGCCGCGCATGTTCTACGACTACGCCGACTCCGGCTCGTGGACCGAGGGCACTTACCGCGCCAACGAAAGCGACTTCCACGCCATCCAGTTCCGCCAGCGCGTGGCCGTCAACATGGAAGGGCGCAGCACCGCCACCACCATGGTCGGCCAGCAGACCAGCATGCCGGTGTGCATCGCCCCCGTGGGCCTGACCGGCATGCAGCACGCCGACGGCGAGATCCACGCCGCGCGCGCGGCCGAGAAGTTCGGCATACCGTTCACCCTGTCAACCATGAGCATCTGCTCGATCGAGGACATTGCCGAGCACACCAGCGCGCCGTTCTGGTTCCAGCTCTACATGATGCGCGACCGCGACGCCATGGCGCGCATGATCCAGCGCGCCAAAGACGCCAAGTGCAGCGCCCTGGTGCTCACGCTCGACCTGCAGGTGATAGGCCAGCGTCACAAGGACATCAAGAACGGATTGAGCGCGCCGCCGCGCCCCACCCTCAAGAACATCATCAACCTGATGACCAAGCCGCGCTGGTGCCTTGGCATGGCCGGCACGCGCCGCCACACCTTCCGCAACCTGGTGGGGCATGTGAAGGGCGTGTCGGACATGAACTCGCTGGCCGCCTGGACGAATGAGCAGTTCGACCCGCGCCTGTCCTGGGAGGACGTGCGCTGGGTCAAGCAGCAGTGGGGCGGCAAGCTGATCCTGAAAGGCATCATGGAGGTGGAAGACGCGCTGCTGGCGGCGAACAACGGCGCCGACGCCATCGTGGTGAGCAACCACGGCGGGCGCCAGCTCGACGGCGCGCCCTCGTCCATCGCCGCGCTGCCGGCGATTGTGGACGCCGTGGGCGACAGGCTCGAAGTGTGGATGGACGGCGGCATCCGTAGCGGCCAGGACGTGCTGCGCGCCTGGGCGCTTGGAGCGAAGGGCACCATGATCGGCCGCGCCATGGTCTACGGCCTGGGCGCCTTTGGCGAGGCCGGCGTGACCAAGGCCCTGCAAATCATCCACAAGGAGCTGGACGTGAGCATGGCCTTCTGTGGCCATACCAATCTGCAGAACGTGGACCGCTCCATCCTCGTGCCGGGCAGCTACCCGGTGGCGCCGCGGGGTTGATGGAACTTCTGTTTTGATAGCTTATGACGCTTGCTGCATAAGCGATACAGCCGTTTTATATCTAGGAGCGCCGGCGTCTCGCCGGCATTTGACCGTGAATGCCGGCGAGACGCCGGCGCTCCCGAGCCATGTCCATAGCCGGGCCGCCATCGCCAAGCATTGCGGTGGCCCTCGCCAATCGGCGGCGCGCGCGGTCGGGGCGCTGGCTATGCTGCGGGGCCTGCGTCATGCCGTCCTCCCATGTCTTTGTCTCTTGAAGCGCCCGCCTGGCTCTGGGTGCCGGTGGTGCTGTTCGCCACCCTGGCCCAGACCGCGCGCAACACCGCACAGCGCACGTTGACCGCCGAGCTGGGCACGCTGCCCGCGACGCTGGTGCGCTTTCTCTACGGCCTGCCGTTTGCCGGCCTGTGGCTGGCGCTGCTGTACTGCTGGCCCGACCAGCCGCCGGCCCTGCCGCATTTCAGTGCCGCCTACCTGGGCTGGATCGCGCTGGGCGCGTTCTTCCAGGTGGCGGCCACGGCCGCGCTGCTGCTGGCGATGAAGGAGCGCAACTTCGCCGTGGCCGTGACCCTGTCCAAGACCGAGGTGCTGCAGGTGGCGCTGTTCGCCAGCCTGTTCCTGCACGAGCTGCCCACGCCGCTGGCGCTGCTGGCCATGGTGGTGGCCACGCTGGGCGTGCTGATGCTGTCGCTGCCGCCGCGCGGGCAACTGCTGTCGCTCTCGGCGTGGATGAACCGCTCGGCCCTCTACGGCCTGGCTTGCGGCGCGAGCTTTGCCATTGCCACCGTGGGCTACCGCGGCGCCGCGCTGGCGCTGGGGGCCGAATCGCCCTGGCTGTCCGGTGCCTGGGGCGTGGTCATCGCCCAGCTGTTGCAGAGCCTGGGCCTGGGTGCCTGGGTGGCCCTGCGATCGGAAAAAGGCCTGGCGCCGCTGTGGCCCGCCTGGCGGCTGTCGCTCGTGGCCGGCAGCATGGGCGCGGCCGCGTCGCTGGCCTGGTTCACGGCCTACGCCATGCAGGGCGCGGCCGAGGTGCGCACGCTGGGCATGGTGGAGGTGGTGTTCAGCTACCTGGTCTCGCGCCGCCTGCTCAGCGAGTCCTTCACGCGGCCCGAGAAGCTGGGCATGGCGCTGATGCTGGTGGGGCTGGTGCTGATCAGCCTGCAGGGGCTTTGAGGGCGACAATCCTCGCCGTGACCGCCGCCGACCTGCCCCGCCCGACCCGCCGCATCGCCCACCTGGACATGGATGCGTTCTACGCCTCCGTGGAGTTGCTGCGCTACCCGCAGCTTGCGGGCCTGCCGGTGGTCATTGGCGGCGGGCGCAGGCAGCAGGACGACGCCCTGGCCGCGCAGTACGGCGAGCGGCTGGCCGACATTCCCGTCGCGGCCTTTCCTCGTCTTGCGGACTACGTGGGTCGTGGCGTCATCACCACCGCCACCTACGCCGCGCGCCAGTTTGGCGTGGGCTCGGCCATGGGGCTGATGAAGGCGGCGCGTGCCTGCCCGCAGGCCATCCTGCTGCCGGTGGATTTTGCCGAGTACCGGCGCTACTCGCGGCGCTTCAAGCAGGTCATCACCGACATCGCACCGGTGATGGAGGACAGGGGCGTGGACGAGGTCTACATCGACTTCACGCAGGTGCCAGGCGGCCAGCGCGAAGGGGGCCGGGTGCTGGCGCGGCTGATCCAGAAGAGCATCTTCGAGGCCACGGGCCTGACCTGCTCGGTGGGCGTGGCACCCAACAAGCTCATCGCCAAGATGGCCAGCGAGTTCAACAAGCCCAACGGCATCGCCATCGTGCAACCCGATGACCTGCAGACCCTGGTCTGGCCGCTGGCCTGCCGCAAGATCAACGGCGTGGGCCCCAAGGCGGACGAGAAGCTGCAGTCGTACGGCATACACACCATTGGCGAGCTGGCGGCGCGCCCGCGCGACTGGCTGGCGGCGCATTTTGGCCGCTCCACCGGCGCCTGGCTGCACGATGCCGCCTGGGGTCGCGACGATCGCCCCGTGGTGCTGGAGAGCGAGCCCGTCAGCATGAGTCGCGAGACGACCTTCGACCGCGACCTGCATGCGGTGCAGGACAGGGCGCTGCTGGGCCAGATCTTCACCGAGCTGTGCCAGCAGGTGGCGGCCGACTTGCAGCGCAAGGGCTACGCGGGTCGCACCATAGGCATCAAGCTGCGCTACGACGATTTCCGTGTTGCCACGCGCGACCACACCATCGTCCTGCCGACGCAGGACGCCACCGTCATCCGCCGCGAGGCCGGTCTGTGCCTCAAACGCGTGCCCTTGGATAAGCGCCTGCGTTTGCTGGGGGTGCGCGTGGGCAAGCTGCTGCCGCAGTCCGAGGTTGGGCGGCAGGCACAGGGCGAGGGCGAGGCGCTGTTCTGAGCACCGGCCGCGCTGATCCGGGGCTACGCCGCTGCGTCGCGCACCGTGAGCGCGCCCAAGCCCCAGTGGTGCAGCACTTCGCGCGCGACGAGCAGCGCTGCGCTGCTGGCGGGGTCGGTGGGCAGGCAGTCTTGCGTCGCCGGCCGGCCGTTGGCGCGGGCTGCCAGGCGGGTGAACAGTGTTTCGACGTCGACCATGTCCAGCGTGATGTCCGCGCCCGGTGCGGAGCCGTTCGCGCCAGCGCCGGCACGCGCCAGCGCATGCAGGGCTGCGTTGGCGAACACCAGCCGCGCCCCGGCGACTTGCGCGCGCAGTGGCATCAACGCGTCCTCGATCTGCTCGATGGCGTGCTCCAGCTCCAGCGGCGTGGGCGGGTCGTGGCGCAGCGTGGCCGCCAGGACGGCCCGGCCCAGGGGCGCCGCAACGCTTGCCGGTTCTATGGATGAATCGCCCCCTGGGCAGCTCTGAATCAGCGCAACATGCTCCAAAATTTGAAGCGTTACCAGATCGCGGCCGGTCATGCCGTTCACGGCGCTTCGGCCGCACCGGCGGCGTCGAATGTGGCCATGTCCCTGGCGCTCAGGCGCAGCCGCGTGGCGCGGATCAGTCCCCCCAGTGGCTCCAGGCCGGTGGCGCCGGTGATGGGCGCCACGACGGCGGGGCGCGCTCTCACCAAGGCGAGGGTCACCTCGCCGGGCCGCATGCCGTGGCGCACGGCCACGGCGTCCAGCGCGGCCGGCACGGGCAGGACGCGCGGGCGGCGGCAGGCCTTGACCCAGTGGCTGCGGGCGCTGCCCTTGAGGTCGCCAGGTCGGCCGTCCAGCCGACCACATTGCCGCCGAAGACAAGGGAAGAGAGGCGGAGCCCGATGTGATCGATGGCGCGATCCAGGGAGCCCAGGTGCATGGATTAACTCTGGTATTGATAGCATGTTGCGCTTGTCCGGAGGGCGTTTCAATCGAAACGGAAGGCCGATATGTCAACCCCCATGACGCGGTCGCCAAACACCTTGGCGCCGCGCCCTTCCCCTGCGGCGCCGGCCGCCACGTGCAGCGGCAGCAGGTGCTCCTCGGCGCGCGGCGGGTGCGACAGACGCCCGGCCGGACCGCTGGCCGTGGCCCAGTTGGCCAGGCGTGCATCGCGCTCGGCGGTGGGCAGGGCCACGGTCTCGCTGAGCCAGCGGTCGAATTCGGCGGCCGCCGGGCCTGAGCGCGGGTCGCCGTAGCCGCGCATGTTGTGGTAGCTCATGCCGCTGCCGATGATCAGCACGCCCTCATCGCGCAGGGGGCGCAGCGCCCGGCCCATCCGCAGGTGCTCGGCCGCATCCAGGCTGCGCAGCAGCGACAGCTGCAGCACCGGCATGTCGGCATCGGGGAAGGCCAGCAGCAAAGGGATGAAGCTGCCGTGGTCGTAGCCGCGCTCGCTGTCCTGCACGGGGTCGAAGCCTGCGCCGGCCAGCAGGCCGCTGACGCGCCCGGCCAGCGCCGGCGCGCCGGGCGCGGGGTAGCTCAGCTCATAGGTGTGCGGCGGAAAGCCGTAGTAGTCGAACAGCATGCCCGGCCGGGCGGCAGAGCTCATGCAGGGCTGGGCTCCGAGCCAGTGCGCCGTGACCAGCACGATGGCCTGCGGTCGCGTTGGCAGGCTGGAGGCAATGCTGCGCAGGTAGGCCGCGGTCTTGTCCCAGGCGTCGGCCGGGTTCCAGTCCATGAAGAAGCAAGGGCCGGCGCCGTGCGGGATATACAGCGTGGGCATGCGGGGAGGCGTGTTCATTGGGTTCTCCGGTTCATCGCAACTTTGACATGAACCCGCGCCTTTGTCCCTGATGCTACTGCCGCGCCGTGCGCCGGTTGGCCGGCAGCGGCATCGGGGCGCTGGTGCGCAGCGGGTTGATGTCCAGCCCGCCGCGGCGCGTGTAGCGGGCGTACACGGCCAGCTTGATGGGGCGGCAGCGCTGCCAGATGTCCATGAAGATACGCTCCGCGCATTGCTCGTGGAACTCGTTGTGATTGCGAAAGCTGACGATGTACTGCAGCAGCCCTTCCTGGTCGATTTGCGCGCCGCTGTAGGCGATCTGCACGCTGCCCCAGTCGGGCTGGCCGGTGACCAGGCAGTTGCTCTTGAGCAGGTGGCTGACCAGGGTTTCGGTGACCGGTGCCTCGTCGTGGTTGGCCTTGAGCAGCTCGGGCGCCGGTTGGTACTGGGTGCACTCGATGTCCAGGCGGTCGAGCAGCAGGCCGTCCAGCTCGTGCACCTGCTCCGCGTCAAACTGATCGGGCGTGACCAGGCGCACGCCCACGGTGCCGGCATGTGCGGCGCCGCGCCAGGCGGCCTCGCTCACGTCCTGGCGGATGCGCGCGCGTACCTCATCCAGGCTGGCAAAGCGCGTTTTGTTGAAGCTGTTCAGGTACAGTTTGAAGGACTTGCTTTCGACGATGTTGGGCGTCTCGCAGGGCACGGTGATGTGTGCAATGGCCACCTGCGGCTTACCGCGCAGGTTGAGCCAGGACAGCTCGTAGGCCGTCCACAGGTCGGCGCCGAAGAAGCTTGGGGCGCCGGCGATGCCGATCTCGGCGCGCTTGGGCTGGCGCGGTATCGGGAACAGCAGCGCTGCGTCGTACTGGTCGGCATAGGCGCTGGCCTTGCCGAGCTGGGATTGTTCCGGCGTACTCATGTGTTTACTATCGATTACATAGCTGCAAGCGCTTGTGTATCAAGCGCTACAGGCTGTTTTTACTTGAACTCACGCTCGCGCAGCCATTTGGTGGCGATCCATTTCTCGCCCTCGGTCACGGGGGCGCCGCCGTGCAGCGTGCGGGTGCTGGGGTGGGGGCGCTCGTAGCTGAAGAACACGGCGTTGCCCTGGCGCGGGGCGATCTCCAGCGGTACGTCGGGGAAGGTGGTGCCGCCGCCCTTGGCGGGGCTGTTCAGGTAGATCACCAGCGTGGCCACGCGCTGGCCGCCGCGCTGCAGGATGCTGGGCGTGCCGGCTTCCTGGGGGTCGAAGTAGTCGTAGTGCGGCTTGTACTCGGCGCCGGGGCGGTAGTGCAGCACTTGCAGGCCCTCGCCGTTCTGTACGGGCCAGTTGACCAGGCGGGCAATGCGCTGCTCCAGCCGGGCGACGACGGCGTTCTCGCCGCGTTCGAAGAACATGCCGTCGCTGGTGCGCGCCTGGTTCACCTCCTGGCCGCCGGTGGCGGTCTGCACGGTGAGCGAGCGCGCCATGCGCGAGCCGGCGGCGTCGATGATGGCCTGGCATTCCTCGGGCGACAGCAGGTTGCCAAACAGCACCACACGCGGATTCGCCATGGCCATCAGCACCTCGACCTGGCGGTCGCCCACGTCGATGTGCAGGGGCGATTCGGCAAGCGCCGGATCGGGCACGGGGGCGGCCGGCGGCAGGCCCTTGTCCAGCGCCACCTTGTCCAGATGCGCGCGCAGTACCAGCTCCACCGCGGCGATGGCCACGTCCTCATTCCAGCCCGAGGCGCGCATGCCCTCGATCAGCGCGGGCGCGGCCACGCCGGCGCTGGCCTGGTCGATGATCCACTGGCGCAGCTCGGGGGTGATGGTCTGGGACAGGCTCATGGCGGTGGCTCCTCCTCAAGTGGCTTGGCGGCGAAAGACCAGGCGCTCGGGCGTGCTGGCGCCGGGGGCCCAAGCATAGCCCTCCAGGTCAAAACCTTCGAGCTGGTGCGGGGTGGTCACGCGCTGCTGTATGGCATAGCGCGCCATCAGGCCGCGCGCGCGTTTGGCGTAGAAGCTGATGATCTTGTACTGCCCATTTTTGTAGTCTTCAAACACGCATTCGATGACGCGTGCCTTGAGCGTTTTCAGATCGACAGACTTGAAATATTCCTGCGAGGCCAGGTTCACCACCACCGGCGTGATGTCCTGGGCCAGGCGCTGGTTCAGGTGCTCGGCGATGCGCCGGCCCCAGAACTGGTAGAGGTTGGAGCCGGCGCTGGTGGCCAGGCGCGTGCCCATCTCCAGGCGGTAGGGCTGCATCCAGTCCAGCGGGCGCAGCACGCCGTACAGGCCGGAGAGGATGGCCAGATGCTGCTGCGCCCAGTTCAGCTCGTCCGGCGACAGGGTGGGGGCCTGCAGGCCCTCGTACACATCGCCGTTGAAGGCCATCACGGCCTGGCGCGCGTTGTCGGCCGTGAAGCGCGGCCGCCAGGCGGCGTAGCGCGCCACATTCAGCGCCGCCAGCGGGTCGCTGATGGACATCAGCGAGGCAATCTCCTGCGGCGACTTGTCGCGCAGCACGGCGATCAGCTGCTCGGCCTGGGGCACAAAGGCCGGCAGCGTGTGCGGCAGACCGGCGGGCAGCGGCGTGTCGTAGTCCAGCGACTTGGCGGGGGAGAGCAGAAACAGCATGCGGGGCTCCGGTGCGCCTAGCTGTTCGTAATTGCATCAAATTGGCCTTGAACCCTTGACTGGCAAGCGCAAACAGCTAGATTTTTGATAGTGATAAAACAGCACCGGGGGCCAAGGCCCCCGGTGCTGTCAGGCGTGACCGTACTTTAGACGGCGGCGCCTTCCTTCTCGAACGGCAGTTGCAGATCACGCAGGTCGCGGCGGGTTTCCACCAGCACCAGCGGGCCTTCGTCCAGCACCACGGCGGGCGGACGTTCGCGCGGGATGTGCACCGGCTTGGGCTCGGCGGCGATGGCGGCCTGGACGGCGGCAATCTTGTCGGCGTCGGAGTTGATCCACTGCAGGCCCGAGGACTGGGCCACATCCATCAACGACTGCACGGGCAGCGTGAAGGCCTGCACGCGTGGCATGCCGGCGGCCGGCTCTGCCGCGGCCTGGACGGCCGGCGCGGGTGCCGGTGCCGGCGCGGGTGCTGGCACCACGGGTGCCGGGGCGACGGCCGGGGCCGCGGCCACGGGGGCCGGGGCTGGCTCGGCGAGTGCCGGCTCTGTCACGGCTTGCGCAGCGGCCTCGGGGGCGGGGCTGGGCGCGGCCACGGGGGCAGCCGGTGCGGCAAAGTAGCTGCGCCGTGCGGGCTCGGCCGCGGGCTCGGCCGCTTCGGCGGCGGCCGGCGCCGGTGTGCCGGGGAGGTCGAACTCCATCAGCGGCGCGGCGGGCGCGGCCTCGGTGCCGTCAGTGCTGCGCGGCGCGCGCTCGGCGCGGTCGCGGCGGTCGCGGCCATAGCGGTCGCGCGAGCGGCGTTCGCGGCGCTCCTCGCCTGCGGCGGGCGTCTCGGATTGGCCGGTGCCGACCTCGTTGGCCGTCAGATCCAGATCGGGCAGGGCGTCCAGCGGAGCGGTGTCGGCAAAGTCGGCCACCGGGGTGGCGGCGTCGCTGCCGCGCGGCGCGCGCTCGCGGCGCGGTTCGCCGCGCTCACGGCGTTCGTTGCCGCGCGCGGGGCGCTCGCTGCGTTCGGGCGTGGCCGTGGTTTCGGGCGTGTCGGTGGCCTGGGTGCTCACCGCGGTTTGCTCGGCGTTGGCAGAGGGTGCCGCGCCGCGCTCGCGGCCGTTGCGGCCCTCGCGCGGCTGGCGCGGCTTGTCGCCCTCGGGGCGGTCGGTGCGTTCGGTGCGCTCGCCGCGGCCGTTGCGGCCTTCACGGTTCTCACGCGGCTCGCGATTCTCGCGGCCTTCGCCTGCCGGGCGCTCACCACGGCGGCCACGGCCCTCGGTGCCGGCGCCTTCGCGATTGCCGTCACGGTTGCCGCTGCGTTCGCCGCCGCGGCGGCTGCCGCGCTCGCCACCGCGGCCGTCGCGCCGGCCCTCGGTGCGGGGGGCAGCTTCAGCCGGCGGCGCCACGGGCGCGGCCACGGGGGCGGGCGTCGCGCCAAAGCCGAACAGGCTCTTGAGCCAGGCGAAGAAGCCTTGCTCGGGTGCCGGCGCCGGTGCCGGGCGCGGCTGCTGCGGCGCGGGCGTGGGCGCCGCGGCCGAGCGCTGCTGGCCCTGACCGCGTGCCGGAGCTTCGGGGCGCGGCTCGGCCACCGGGGCGGGGGCGTCGGGCAGCACGCCCTTGATCACCGGCTGCTGCTTGTTGGTCGGCTCTTGCGAGCGGCGCGTGATGCCGGTCTGCTCCTCGGGCACATCGGCCAGCTGGTAGCTGGCCTCCAGGCCGTCCAGGCGCGGGTCGTCGTGCTTCAGGCGCTCAAGCTTGTAGTGCGGCGTGGCCAGGCTCTTGTTCGGGATGAGCATGATGGCCACGCGCTTGCGCAGCTCGATCTTGGCGATCTCGTTGCGCTTTTCGTTCAGCAGGAAGCTAGCCACCTCCACCGGCACCTGGCAGTGCACGGCGGCGGTGTTGTCCTTCATGGACTCCTCCTGGATCATGCGCAGCATCTGCAGCGCAAAGCCCTCGGTGTCGCGCACATGGCCGGTGCCGTCGCACAGCGGGCAGCGGATATGGGCGCCCTCGGACAGCGAGGGCTTCAGGCGCTGGCGGCTCATCTCCATCAGGCCGAACTTGGAAATCGTGCCGAACTGCACGCGCGCGCGATCCTGGCGCAGGGCGTCGCGCAGGCGGTTCTCGACCTCGCGGCGGTTCTTCGACTCTTCCATGTCGATGAAGTCGATCACGATCAGGCCGCCCAGGTCGCGCAGGCGCATCTGGCGCGCCACCTCGTCGGCGGCCTCCAGGTTGGTGCGGGTGGCGGTCTCCTCGATGTCGCCGCCCTTGATGGCGCGCGCCGAGTTCACGTCCACGCTGACCAGCGCCTCGGTGTGGTCGATGACGATGGCGCCGCCCGAGGGCAGGGTGACCGTGCGGGCGTAGGCCGATTCGATCTGGTGCTCGATCTGGAAGCGCGAGAACAGCGGCGCATCATCGCGGTAGCGCTTGACGCGCGCGGCCTGCTCGGGCATGACATGCGCCATGAACTGCTGGGCCTGCTCGTAGATGTCGTCGGTGTCGATCAGGATGTCGCCGATGTCGGCGTTGAAGTAGTCGCGGATGGCGCGGATCACCAGGCTCGACTCCTGGTAGATCAGGAAGGCGCCCTTGCCGGCCTTGGCCGCGCCGTCGATGGCGCTCCACAGCTTCAGCAGGTAGTTCAGGTCCCATTGCAGCTCGGGGGCGCTGCGGCCAATGCCGGCGGTGCGCGCGATGATGGACATGCCCTTGGGGTATTCGAGCTGGTCCATGGCCTCTTTGAGCTCGGCCCGGTCCTCGCCCTCGATGCGGCGGCTGACGCCGCCGCCGCGCGGGTTGTTGGGCATCAGCACCACGTAGCGGCCGGCCAGGCTGATGAAGGTGGTCAGCGCCGCGCCCTTGTTGCCGCGCTCTTCCTTCTCGACCTGCACCAGCAGTTCCTGGCCTTCCTTGATCACATCGTTGATGCGCGCCTGAGAGGGCGAGACGCCCTCGGCGAAATACTGGCGCGAGATTTCCTTGAAGGGCAGAAAGCCGTGGCGATCCTCGCCATAGTCGACGAAGCAGGCCTCCAGCGACGGCTCGACGCGCGTGACCACCGCCTTGTAGATGTTGCCCTTGCGCTGCTCGCGCCCTTCGACCTCGATCTCGTAATCCAGCAGCTTCTGGCCGTCGACGATGGCCAGGCGGCGTTCTTCGGGCTGCGTGGCGTTGATGAGCATCCGTTTCATGATGCGTGTCCTTTATGCAATGCGTTGTTCTTGTGCGGGCAGTGCACGGCGCTGCCCGCGTCTCGTATCCAGACAAACACCCTCGGCAGAGGGGCGTCAATGCCTGGACTGGCGCATCGAAACGGAAGCGAGGGAAGGGGCCGGGTCGCACCACAGCCGCGCAGCGGGTCAGCTGCGCAGCGGTGGAGGAGGGTGGGCGTGGATGGGAGCGAGCCGGATTGCAGGCTGTTCAGCTATCAAAATTAGAGCTGTTCGCGCTTTCCGGATGGGCGTTGGAGGCGATTTTTGTGCCAACGGCAGGCGCTGGCGCACCTGCCATAGTGACACAATCCAAGCCAGTACAACCCACATGATGTCGCTTTGATCCGCCGACCGCCGCGCTCTGGTGGAGGCGGTGTCGGCTTGTATTTCCGTGTTTCTGTGATTCGATGCGTCAGCCTCTGGTGCAGGGTGCGGCGCTACAAACCGCGCACTACGCGCCTGGGCATTCACCAGACCGCGCGTCGAGCCGGGCCGTGTCCACTAAACTCCAGACACATCAACCGCTTACACATCCGTCGCGCAGGTGAAACCGATTATAGAGGGCAAACCCAGCCCGACCCCCGCGGCCCGCATCGTCGAGGTCGATGCCGAGTCCACAGGCCAGCGCCTGGACAACTTTTTGATACGCCACCTCAAGGGCGTGCCCAAGACCCATGTCTACCGCATCATCCGCAGCGGCGAGGTGCGCCTGAACAAGGGCCGCACCAGCGCCGACGCGCGCGTGGCCGAGGGCGACCTGGTGCGCCTGCCGCCGGTGCGCGTGTCCGAGAAGATCGCCGAGAAGGCCGAGCGCCCGGCGCCCGCGCGTGAATTCCCCATCCTGCTCGAGGACGAGCAGCTGATCGCCCTGGACAAGCCCGCCGGCGTGGCCGTGCATGGCGGCTCGGGCGTTTCCTTTGGCGTCATCGAGCAGCTGCGCCAGGCCAGGCCGCAGGCGCGCTTTCTGGAGCTGGTGCACCGGCTCGATCGCGAGACCTCGGGCATCCTGCTGGTGGCCAAGAAGCGCTCGGCGCTGACGCATCTGCAGGACCAGTTCCGCGGGCGCGAGACCGGCAAGACCTACCTGGCGCTGGTGACTGGCAGCTGGCCGGCGAATCACAAGGTCATAGACCAGCCGCTGCACAAATACCTGCAGGCGGACGGCGAGCGCCGCGTGCGCGTGACCACCCAGGACGACCCGGACGGCATGCGCTCCATCACCCTGGTCAAGGTACGCGAGCAACTCGCGCCGCGCCCCATGGCCGGCCTGCCGGCCATGAGCCTGCTGGAGGTGACCATCAAGACCGGGCGCACGCACCAGATCCGCGTGCACCTGGCGTCCCAGGGCCACCCTATCGCCGGTGACGACAAGTACGGCGACTTCGACCTGAACCGCCGTTTGCAGAAGAACGGCCTGAAACGCATGTTCCTGCACGCCTGGCGTCTGCAGTTCGACCACCCGGGCAGCGGCGAGCGCCTGGAGCTGCGTGCCGAGCTGCCGCCGGATCTGGCGGACTTTCTTGCCACTGAGCCCGCCCATGCCTGAACTCCGCCCGCGCCGCTTCGACCTGATTGCCTTCGACTGGGACGGCACGCTGTTCGACTCCACCGCCATCATCGTGCGCAGCATTCAGGACGCCGTGCGCGACGTCGGCGGCGCCGTGCCCAGTGATGAGGCCGCCGCCTGGGTGATTGGCATGGCGCTGGAGCCGGCGCTGGCGCATGCCGCGCCCGACGTGCCGCGCGAGCACTATCCGCAGCTGGCCAACCGCTACCGTTACCACTACCTCAAACGCCAGGACGATGTGACCCTGTTTGCCGGCGTGCTGCCCATGCTGCATGCCCTGCGTGCGCGCGGCCACCTGCTGGCCGTGGCCACGGGCAAGAGCCGCCGCGGCCTGGACCAGGCGTTGCAGCTGGTGCAGCTGCGCGGCATGTTCGACGGCTCGCGCACGGCCGACGAGACGGCCGGCAAGCCGCACCCGCTGATGCTGCAGGAGCTGATGGCCGAGTTCGACGTGGCGCCCGGGCGCCTGCTCATGATTGGCGACACCACGCATGACCTGGAGATGGCCCGCGCCGCCGGCTGCGCCAGCGTGGGCGTGGGCTATGGCGCCCATGACGTGGCCGAGTTCGCCGCCCTGGGCCCGCTGTGCGTGGTGCCATCGGTCGCCGCGCTGCACGGCTGGCTGCAGGAGCACGCCTGATGAGCGCCGAGCGCATCCCCCTGTGCGCCAGCGCCGATCTGCTGGACGGCGGGCGCGCCGTGGCCTTCGATGTGCACTATCGCGGCCAGAGCCTGCGCGCCTTTGCCATCCGCTACCAGGGTGGCGTGCATGCCTATCTGAACCAATGCACCCATGTGGCCATGGAAATGGATTTCAAGGAGGGCCATTTTTTCGACGACAGTGGCTGCCGGCTGATCTGCTCCACCCACGGAGCGTTGTTTGCGCCCGACACCGGCGCCTGCCTGGGCGGCCCGGCACGCCGGCCCCTGGTCAAGGTGGACTTGAGCGAAGAGGGCGGCATGGTGTACTGGCATACTGCCCCCGATCTGCAAACCGTAGCGTTCTGACACCATGACCGACCCCACCCGCACCGAGCCCACCGGTTTTGATGGAAATCAGCCCCAACCGCCCGACCTGTGGGCGCGAACAGCTACTGAAACAGAAGCAAAAAAGGCGGTCTCCAGCACACCGGGCTGGGAGCGCGAGCTGCTCGAAAAACTCGTCCTGGGTACCCTGGCCGAGCAGCGCGCCGCCAGGCGCTGGCGCAACTTCTGGCGCTTTGGCTGGCTGGCGCTGATCACCTTGATCATCTGGGCCGCCTGGCAGCGCGACCTGTCCAGCACCAGCAAGAGCACGCCGCACACCGCGGTGGTGGATGTCAAGGGCGAGATCGCCGCCGGCGCCGAGGCCAGCGCCGAGTTCGTCGTCGCCGCCATGAAGAGCGCCTTCGAGGACCCGGGCTCGCAGGCCGTGGTGCTTCTCATCAACTCGCCCGGCGGCAGCCCGGTGCAGGCGGGCATGATCAACGACGAGATCACCCGCCTGAAGGCCAAGCACAACAAGCCCCTGTACGCCGTGGTCGAGGAGACCTGCGCCTCGGCCGCCTACTACATCGCCGCGGCGGCCGACGAGATCTACGTGGACAAGGCCAGCATCGTCGGCAGCATAGGCGTGCTGATGGACGGCTTTGGCTTCACCGGCACCATGGAAAAGCTGGGCGTCGAGCGCCGCCTGCTCACCGCCGGTGAGAACAAGGGCTTTCTCGACCCCTTCAGCCCGCAGTCGGCCACGCAGCGCGGCTATGCGCAGCAGATGCTCGATCAGATCCACCAGCAGTTCATCGAGGCCGTGAAAGAGGGCCGGGGCGAGCGCCTGAAGGCCACGCCCGAGACCTTCAGCGGCCTGTTCTGGACCGGCCAGCAGGCCGTGGACATGGGCCTGGCCGACCAGTACGGCACCCTGGACTACGTGGCGCGCGAGGTCGTCAAGGCCGAGGACGTGATCGACTACACGCGCCGCGACAACGTCGCCGAGCGCCTGGCGCGTAAATTCGGCGCCACCTTTGGCGAAACCGTGCTGCGCGGCATGCGGGCGGCGCCGGCGCTGCGTTGAGTGCATGAACACAGCGCCGCATGCCGGCCTGGAGCTGGAGCGCCATGTCGTACCGCAGCGGCTGCACTCTGGGCGGGTTTGTCTAACTATAAAAACAATAGCTGTTGGCGCTTGATGGGTGCTGGTTTTAATTGATTTTCATCATATATAACTTGCCTGCCGCGCGCATTTGTGCATGAACACCGCAACCGCCATGCGTGCGCTGACCCTGTCCCTGTCTCCCGCGGGCCATCTGTCATGCTTGCCCGATCCTGACGCAGCGGCCCTGCCCGAGGGCTTGCACGAGCCCATTGCCGCTGCATTTGCCGCGGGCGCGGGGCCAGGTCTGCTGCAGCTGGGCGGCGCCTGCGTGACGGCGGCCCTGCCGCCGGTCTGGGCCTATTGGCGGGATCTGGCCACGCGCTACTTCACGGCCCTGTGCACCGCGCAGCAGGGCGATGCGCCGGACCTGCCCCGCGTGCCCGCGCCCGATGCGACGGCCCTGCAGGCGCTGGTGCTGAACGCGCCGCCCATGACCGGCGCCGAATACCTGAGCGCGGACGCCCTGGCGGCACTGTGGGGCGAGATCGAGGCAGCGTTGCACGCGGCCTGCGCGGCGGCCGGGCTGCCCCTGGGCGAATACCTCAAGGCCCAGTACCCGGCCTGGAACCTGGTCGGCCGCGTGCACTTCAACCTAGCGGAAAACCGCAAGGATCCCGAGGCCCCGTTTGCCTTTTTGGCCACCTACACCACGCGCCTGTCGGCCCATGGCAAGGCCCAGCATGTGCCGCTGGCGCAGGCGCTGAAAGAATTTTCTGGTACGCGCCAGAAGGCGCAGCTGCTGTCGCTGCTGCTGCCGGTGCAGCGCGCCGCCGCAGACTGCGCCTGGATCGCCGAGATGGTGCAGGCCGGCGAGATCTACCACCCGCTGCGCTGGGAGGTGGCGGACGCGCTGCGCTTTCTGCAGGATCTGCCGCGCATGGAGGCCGCCGGCATCGTGGTGCGCATGCCGGCCCAGTGGCGCAGCGGCCGCCCCGCGCGGCCCATGGTGCGCGCTGCGCTGGGCAGCCAGATTGCGGGCGGCGTGGGTCTGGACGCGATGCTCGACTTCCGCATGGACGTGAGCCTGGACGGCGAGCCGCTCACGCCCGATGAGGTGCGCAAACTGCTGGGCAGCGCCGATGGCCTGCAGTGGATACGCGGCCAGTGGGTGCAGGTGGACGCGCGGCGCCTGCCCGGCCTGCTGGAGCGCTTTCGCCAGCTGGAGCAGGAGGCCGAGGGCGGCATGCCGCTGGCGCAGGCCATGCGCCTGCTCTCGGGCGCCACGCTTGACCAGGATGCGCCCGACCCCGACTGGAGCGCCATCAGCGCCGGCCCCTGGCTGGCCGAGGCGCTGCGCGGCCTGCGCGATCCTGCTGCCCTGGCCGCCATCGATCCCGGCCCGCTGCTGCATGCCCAGCTGCGTCCCTATCAGCAGGAGGGCCTGCGCTGGCTGCACTTTTTGACGCGCCTGGGGCTGGGCGCCTGCCTGGCCGACGACATGGGCCTGGGCAAGACCATACAGGTGTTGGCGCTCTTGCTGGTGCTGAAGAAGACCGCGCCGCATGCCGGCCCCAGCCTGCTGGTGGCGCCGGCCTCGCTGCTGGCCAACTGGCAGCAGGAGGCCGAGCGCTTTGCCCCCAGCCTGCGCTGCCTGCTGGCCCATCCGTCGGCCATGGCGCGCGCCGAGCTGCAGGCGCTCGATGCCGACGCGCTGGCGGCCCACGACCTGGTCATTACCACCTACGGCCAGCTGTCACGCACCCCGGCCCTGGCCGCGCAGCGCTGGCGCCTGGCGGTGATCGACGAGGCGCAGGCCATCAAGAACCCGGCGGCGCAGCAGACCCGCGCGGTCAAGAAACTGCAGGCCGGCACGCGCATCGCCCTCACCGGCACGCCGGTGGAGAACCGCCTGTCGGATCTGTGGTCGATCTTCGACTTCACCCATCCCGGCCTGCTGGGCAGCGAGCGCGTGTTTGCCCACTTTGCCAAGCGCCTGGGCGAAACCGGCCAGTACGCGCCGCTGCGCAGCCTGGTGGCGCCCTACATACTGCGGCGCCTGAAGAGCGACAAGCGGATCATTGCCGACCTGCCCGACAAGACCGAGGTCTCTGCCTGGTGCAGCCTGAGCGCCGTGCAGGTCACGCATTACCAGCAGGCCGTCAAGGCCCTGGAGCAGGCGCTGGAGAAGTCCGAGGGCATGGAGCGTAAGGGCCTGGTGCTCTCGTTCTTGATGCGATTGAAGCAAATCTGCAACCATCCCTCGCAATGGCTGGGCGACGGCGCCTGGGCGCCCGAGGCCAGTGGCAAGTTTGCGCGCCTGCGTGAGATCGCCGAGACCGTGGCCGCGCGGCAGGAGAAGATGCTGGTGTTCACCCAGTTCCAGGAAACCACGGCGCCGCTGGCGGCGTTTCTGGGCGGCGTGTTTGGGCGCGAGGGCCTGGTGCTGCATGGCGGCACGCCCGTGGCGCGGCGGCGCGAGCTCGTCAAGCGCTTCCAGCAGGACGAGCAGCTGCCGTTCTTCGTGCTCTCCATCAAGGCAGGCGGCTCCGGGCTGAATCTGACCGCCGCCTCGCATGTGGTGCACTTCGACCGCTGGTGGAACCCGGCCGTGGAGAACCAGGCCACCGACCGCGCCTACCGCATCGGCCAGCACCGCAACGTGCTGGTACACAAATTCATTACCAGGGGCACCATAGAGGAGCGCATCGACGCGCTGATCCAGGCCAAGCAACAGCTGGTGCAGGATGTGGTCGAGGGCGGCGGCGAAATCAACCTCACCGAAATGAGCGACGCCGCGCTCATGGATCTGGTGAAACTCGACATCAATGCGGCAGGGGTGTAACCATCATGGGCTGGGACTACAAACCGTATGTCAGCGTGGCCGCGCGTCGGGCGCAGGCGGACAAGGCGGCGAAAAAGGCCGCCAAGGCGGGGCACGCCTGGAGCCCCGTGACGGTGCAGGGGCGCAGCATCGCCAAGACCTTCTGGGGCAAGGCCTGGTGCGACAACCTGGAGGCCTACAGCGACTTTGAAAACCGCCTGCCACGCGGCCGCACCTATGTGCGCAATGGCTCGGTGGTGGACCTGCAGATCCAGCCCGGCAAGATCACGGCCAGGGTCACGGGTTCAGAGCTGTACCAGATCGTGATCGACATCACGGCACTGCCCAAGGCGCAGTGGCAGGCGCTGGTGCAGGACTGCACGGGCTCCATTGCCACGCTGGTCGAGCTGCTGCAGGGCAAGCTGTCGCAGGCGGTGATGGAGCGCATGTGCAAGCCGCAAACGGGCATGTTTCCGGCGCCGCGCCAGATCAAGATGGCTTGCTCCTGTCCCGACTGGGCAGGCATGTGCAAGCATGTGGCGGCCACGCTCTATGGCGTGGGTACGCGTCTGGATGAAGAGCCGCAGCTGCTGTTCACGCTGCGCCAGGTGGACGCGGGCGACCTGCTCACGGCCCAGGCCGCCGTGTCCCCCGCCCGGGCGAAAAAGCCGGCCAAGGCCAGGATGCTGGCCGACGCGACGCTGGCCGATGTGTTTGGCCTGGATATGGCCGTGGCGGATGCGCCGGCCGAGGCAACAACGGATAAGCCCATGTCTGCCAAGCGCGCCAAAAAGGCCGTGGTGGAAAAGGCCGCGGCGCCAGCAGCCAGGAAGGCCGCCGTGAAAAAGCCCGCAGCCAAGAAGGCCGTTGCCAAGAAGGCTGCTCTGCCTGCCGCAAAGAAGGCTGTAGCCAAGAAGGCCGCGACCGGCAAGCCCGCGGCGAAGAAGGTCAGCGCCTTGTAGCAGTGGCTGGCCGCACCGGTTCCGCCAGGTGGCCAGACCTCATTGCCCCAGGGCAAACACCACCGGCAGGTGCTTGTCGGGCGGCGCCGGGTTCAGCGCGCGCCATTGCGCCACGCTGCGGCTTTGCACCTGTGCCTGGGCCAGCGTCAGGCCTGCGGCCGTGGCCAGGCGCGTGCCGGGCTGCAGATGCTGCAGCAGCGCCTGCCACAGCGCGGCGTTGCGGTAGGGCGTCTCTATGAACAGTTGCGCCTGTCCGCTCTTGAGCGCCAGGGCTTCGAGCTGGCGCAGGCGCTGGGCGCGCTCGGCAGCGTCCTGCGGCAGGTAGCCGACAAAGGCAAAGTTCTGGCCATTGAGTCCGCTGGCCGCCAGCGCCAGCAGCAGCGACACCGGCCCCACCAGCGGCACCACGCGCGCGCCCAGCTCGTGCGCGGCGCGCACCACCGAGCTGCCCGGGTCGGCCACGGCGGGCATGCCGGCCTCGCTTGCCAGGCCCATGTCCTGGCCCGCCAGCAGGGGCGCGAGCAGCGCCCTGGCATCAAAGCTGGCGCTGCCCTTGGTGCCATGGTCGCCCTTCTTGTGCACCTCGCGCGGCAGCTCGGTGATCTGCTGCTGCTGCAGGGGCAGGGCCAGCGGGTGCAGGTCGGCAATGCGCTTCAAGTAGGCGCGGCAGCTCTTGGCGTTCTCGCAGATCCAGTGGGTGAGCTGCGCCGCCTGGCGCAGCGTGCCGTCCGGCAGCACCTCGGTCAGCGCCACTTCGGCGTCGCAGCCAAAGTCCAGCGGGGCGGGCACCAGGTACAGCGTGCCTTTTGCTGGGCTTGCCGCGCTCATGGCAGCACCACGCCGGCGGCGCGCAGCATGCGGCAGGTGCGTATCAGCGGCAGGCCGATCAGGGCCGTGGGGTCGTCGCTGTCTATGCCGTCTAGCAGGCTGATGCCCAACCCCTCGCTCTTGGCGCTTCCGGCGCAGTCGTAGGGCTGCTCGGCGCGCAGATAGCGTTCGATCTCGGCGTCGTCCAAGGAGCGAAAGCGCACCCGCACCGGCGCCAGATCCACCTGCTCGAAACCCATGGCCTGGCAGACCACGGCCACGGCGGTCTGGAAGATCACGGTCTGGCCGCTCATGCGGCGCAACTGGGCCGTGGCGCGCTCGTGGTTGCCGGGCTTGCCCAGGGGCTGGCCGCCGAGGTCGGCCACCTGATCCGAGCCGATCACGATGGCCTCGGGCCGCAGTGCAGCAACGGCCCTGGCCTTGGCCAACGCCAGGCGCAGCGCCAGGGCGTGCGGTGACTCTTCAGGCAGCGGGGTTTCATCGACCGCGGGGGCGGCCACCTCGAAGGGCAGGCCCAGGCGGGCCAGCAGGTCACGCCGGTAGCGCGAGGTCGATCCCAATACCAGGTTGCAGGGCGGGGGAGGGGATTGCAGCATGTTCCGATTCTCTTACACTGCCTGCCATGACCAAGGAACATTCTCCCGACCGGCTGGACGTCAAGGCCTTTGCGAAGGCCGGCGGCCACCTGTCCGGTCATGACACCCTGCTCAAGTACAAGCGCCTGGCCGAAGAGGGCAAGGGCCTGCATCCCGACCTGCGCGTGGACTGGATGGCCGACGGCGAGTTGCGCACCACCCATGGCATGGACGGCCAGGTCTGGCTGCGCCTGAAGGCCAGCGCCAGCCTGCCCCTGATCTGCCAGCGCTGCCTGCACCCGGTGGACGTGCCGCTGGAAGTGGAGCGCGAGTTCCGTTTCGTGGCCGACGAGGCCACGGCCGAGGCTCTGGACAGCGAGAGTGAAGAAGACCTGCTGGTGCTGAGCCGTGAGTTCAACCTGCACGAACTCATAGAAGACGAACTCATCATGGTCTTGCCCGTGGTGCCGCGGCACAAGCGATGCCCGTCGGCGGTGAAGCTGGCATCGAGCGACGAGGACTTCGAGCAGGCCAATGCGCAAAAGCCCAATCCCTTCGCGGCCCTGGCCGGTTTGCACAAGGACAAGCCGCCAGCGGAGTGACTCCAGTCTGGCGCAAGGCAGGGTACAAACGCATTTGGCATATAATGGCAGGCTTCGCGCGAAACCCCCTCGTGTCTTCAATGGGCTGATCGCGTTTTTTACCAACCCCTGCAAGACCCTAGGAGCCAATCATGGCTGTTCAGCAAAACAAGAAGTCCCCTTCCAAGCGCGGCATGCACCGTTCGCACAACGCCCTGACGGTGCCCGGCATTGCCGTGGAACCCACCACCGGCGAAACCCATCTGCGTCACCACATCAGCCCCAACGGTTTCTATCGTGGTCGCCAGGTGCTGAAGAACAAGTCTGAAGCCTGATAGCAGACTGCGCAATCTCGGGCCCGTTGCTACAATTTAAGTAGCGCGGGCCTTTGTTATTTTGGCTCGCGCCAAGATTTTCAGACCACCTGACGGATTGATTCTCCGCCGATGACCACTCTGGCTGTTGATTGCATGGGGGGCGACCACGGCCCCGGTGTCACGCTTGTCGCGTGTCGCCAGTTTCTGGACAAACACCCCGAGGCGCGCCTGCTACTGGTCGGGCAACCCGCAAGCCTGCAGGCGTTCACGCATGAGCGCGCCTCGGTGGTCGCGGCCTCGGAGGTCGTGGCCATGGATGATCCGGTCGAGGTGGCCCTGCGCCGCAAGAAGGATTCGTCGATGCGCGTGGCCATCCAGCAGGTCAAGGACGGTGCGGCGCAGGCTGCGGTGTCGGCTGGCAACACCGGCGCGCTGATGGCCATTGCACGCTACCTGCTCAAGACCCTGGACGGCATTGACCGCCCGGCCATTGCCACGCAGATGCCCAATGCCCAGGGCGGCGCCACCACGGTGCTGGATCTGGGCGCTAATGTCGATTGCACGGCCGAGCATTTGCTGCAGTTCGCCGTCATGGGCTCGGCCCTGGTGTCGGTGCTGCAGGAACGCGAGGAGCCGCTGGTCGGCCTGCTCAATATCGGTGAGGAAGTCATCAAGGGCAGCGAGGAGATCAAGCGGGCGGGCGAGCTGCTGCGCTCGGCAGCCGGCGCCGGTGACTTGAACTTTCACGGCAACGTCGAAGGCAACGATATCTTCAAGGGCACGGTGGACATCGTGGTTTGCGATGGCTTTGTCGGCAACGTGGCGCTCAAGGCCAGCGAAGGCGTGGCTGCGATGATCATTGGCGGGCTCAAGCAGGAGTTCAAGCGCAATACCTTCACCAAGCTGGCGGCGGTGGTGGCCTATCCGGTGCTGTCCGCCCTGATGCGGCGCATGGATTACCGCCGTTACAACGGCGCCGCATTGCTGGGCCTGCGCGGCCTGGTGTTCAAGAGCCACGGCTCGGCCGACGTGCTCGCATTCGAGCAGGCTTTGAACCGGGCGTATGATGCGGCCCGCAACAACCTGCTAGACCGCGTCCGTGCGCGGGTTGCGCATGCGGCGCCCCTGCTGGCTACGGCAGACCAGCCGCGCGCATCCTGAACGGTGGCGGCCCCCTATTGATGAGACGCTATTCCCGCATTGCCGGCACCGGCAGCTATCTGCCGCCGCGCCGCGTGACCAACGATGACCTGGTGGCCCAGCTGGCCGGGCAGGGCATAGAGACCTCTGATGAATGGATCGTGGAGCGTACAGGCATCCATGCGCGCCATTTCGCCGAACGCGACGTGAGCAGCAGCGACCTGGCGCTGCAGGCATCGCTGCGCGCACTGGAGGCCGCCGGCCGCCAGGCGCAGGACATCGATCTGATCATCGTCGCCACGTCCACGCCGGACATGGTTTTCCCCTCCACCGCAGCCATCCTGCAGCACAAGCTGGGCATTACCAATGGTTGCCCGGTGTTCGATGTGCAGGCCGTATGCAGCGGCTTTGTCTACGCGCTGACGGTGGCGGACGCGATGATCCGGTCCGGTGCCGCCAACCGCGTGCTGGTCGTGGGCTCCGAGGTGTTCAGCCGCATCCTTGATTTCAACGACCGCACCACCTGCGTGCTGTTTGGCGACGGCGCCGGCGCCGTGGTGCTGGAGGCTTCCGACCAGCCGGGCATCCTGGCCAGCCAGTTGCACGCCGACGGCAGCCATGTGGGCATTCTGTGTGTACCCGGCAATGTCTATGGCGGCGAGGTAATGGGCGATCCGCTGCTCAAGATGGATGGTCAGGCCGTGTTCAAGCTGGCCGTGGGCGTGCTTGAAAAGGCTGCCCGCGCCACGCTGGACAAGGCTGGCCTGACGGAGGCCGACATCGATTGGCTGATTCCGCACCAGGCGAATATCCGCATCATGCAAAGCACGGCGCGCAAGTTGAAGCTGCCCATGGACAAAGTTGTTGTCACGGTGGCTGAGCATGGCAATACCTCGGCGGCCTCGATCCCGCTGGCGCTGGATCACGCCGTGCGCGCGGGCCAGGTCAAGCCGGGGCAGACGGTGCTGCTCGAGGGCGTCGGCGGTGGTTTCACCTGGGGTGCGGTACTCCTTAAAATGTAGCTGTTTGCGCTTGTTCTATGGGCGTTACAGGCCTTTTTTACTGAATAAACCATGGCTCAATCTTTTGCATTTGTCTTTCCCGGCCAGGGCTCTCAGGCCGTGGGCATGCTCGACGCCTGGGGCGAGCACCCTGTGGTGGCCGAGACGCTGCGCGAGGCCTCCGACGCATTGGGCGAGGATGTCGGCGCGCTGATCCACGCCGGTCCCAAGGAGGCCCTGGCGCTGACCACCAACACCCAGCCGGTGATGCTGGTGGCCGGCGTCGCCGCCTGGCGCGTGTGGCGTGCCGAGGGCGGCGCGCTGCCTGCGTTCGTGGCCGGGCATTCGTTGGGTGAGTATTCGGCGCTCGTCGCTTCGGGCGTGTTGACTCTGTCGCAGGCGGCGCCCCTGGTGCGCCTGCGTGCCGCAGCCATGCAGGAGGCCGTGCCCGTGGGAGCGGGCGCCATGGCCGCCATTCTGGGCATGGATGCCGCCAAGGTCATTGCCGGCTGCGCCGAGGCCACGGCCGGCTTTGGTGCCGGATCGCCCGAGGTGGTGGAGGCCGTGAACTTCAACGACCCGGCGCAGACCGTGATCGCCGGCAGCAAGGCCGGCGTGGACAAGGCCTGCGAGCTGCTCAAGGCGGCAGGCGCCAAGCGTGCCCTGCCACTGCCCGTGTCGGCGCCGTTTCACTCCAGCCTGATGAAGCCCGCGGCCGAGAAGCTGCGCGCAGCCCTGGCAGCGCTGCCGCTGCAGGCGCCGCAGATTCCCGTGCTGAACAACGTGGACGTGGCCGTGCAGCAGGACCCTGATGCCATTCGCGATGCCCTGTACCGCCAGGCCTTCGGCCCTGTGCGCTGGGTCGAATGCGTGCAGGCCCTGAAGGCGCGCGGCGTCACCCATGTGATCGAATGCGGGCCTGGCAAGGTGCTGGCCGGCATGACCAAGCGCATAGACCCGGAGCTGGTCGGCGCCCCTCTGTACGACCCGGCCACGCTGGCCGAAATCAAGGAATTGCTGGCATGAGCGAGTCCACCCAACCCCAGATTGCGCTGGTCACCGGCGCCACGCGCGGCATTGGCGCCGCCATTGCCACTGAACTGGCAGCACGCGGCTTGCTCGTGATCGGCACGGCCACCTCCGACGATGGCGCGGCGCGCATCAGCCAGGCCCTGGGGCCCCAAGGCGGCAAGGGCGTAAAGCTCAACGTGACCGACGGTGCCGCCGTGGATGCGCTGGTGGATGCCATCGTGAAGGAATATGGAGGCCTGCATGTGCTGGTGAACAATGCCGGCATCACGCGCGACACCCTGGCCATGCGCATGAAGGATGAGGACTGGGACGCCGTGCTGGACACCAATCTCAAGGCGGTGTTCCGCGTCAGCCGTGCGGTCATCCGCCCGATGATGAAGCAGCGCTTTGGGCGCATCATCAGCATCACCAGCGTGGTCGGCGCATCGGGCAACCCGGGCCAGGCCAACTACGCGGCCGCCAAGGCCGGTGTGGCCGGCATGACGCGCGCCCTGGCGCGCGAACTGGGCAGCCGCGGCATCACCGTGAACTGCGTGGCGCCCGGCTTCATTGCCACCGACATGACCGCCGACCTGCCCGAAGAGCAGAAGAAGGCTCTCAAGGCTCAGATCGCCATGGGTGACCTGGGCCAGCCCAGCGACATTGCACATGCCGTGGCCTATCTGGCTTCGAGCGGTGCCGGCTATGTGACGGGGCAGGAATTGCACGTCAATGGCGGCATGTACATGTAGTTGAACCAAATTAACGCCGGATAGTCCGTGCGGCGAGCCAGCTAGGGGTCTTTGCCCGAAGCGGCTAGAATCGCGGATTCATTCACAACCCCCCGAGGGAAACTATGAGCGATATCGAAGCACGTGTCAAAAAAATCATTGCCGAACAACTCGGCGTGGAAGAGTCTCAAGTCACCAACGAAAAGGCCTTCGTGGCTGATCTGGGTGCCGACTCGCTGGACACGGTGGAACTGGTGATGGCACTGGAAGACGAATTCGGCATCGAAATCCCTGACGAAGACGCAGAAAAGATCACCACGGTGCAAAACGCCATCGACTACGCCAACACGCACCAAAAGGCCTAAGTCGCTGCGGCCCCGGTGTTCAGCGGGGCGCAGCACTCGATCAGCAAAGGTTTAACGCATGAGCCGTCGTCGCGTTGTCGTGACCGGCCTGGGTTGCGTCAGTCCCGTGGGCAACACGGTGCAGGACTCCTGGGCCAATATCCTCGCCGGAAAGTCCGGCATAGACCTCATCACCAAGTTCGACACGTCGAACTTTGCCTGCAAGATTGCCGGCGAGGTCAAGGGTTTTGACCTGGAGTCCTACATCAGCGCCAAGGATGCGCGCACCATGGACAGCTTCATCCATTTCGGCATTGCCGCGGCTCAGGAAGCCGTGCGCGACGCCGGCCTGCCTACCGGGGAGGCACTGGATGAAGAACTGGCCACGCGCATAGGCTGCATCATCGGCTCAGGGATAGGTGGCCTGCCGCTGATCGAGAACACCCACGCGGAGCTGACCAATCGTGGTCCGCGTCGCATCACGCCGTTCTTCGTGCCGGCGTCCATCATCAACATGGTGGCGGGCCATGTGTCCATGCGTTTCGGCTTCAAGGGCCCCAATCTTTCCGTGGTGACGGCCTGCACGACCGGCCTGCACTGCATTGGCGAGGCGGCGCGCAAGATCGAATATGGCGATGCCGACGTGATCGTGGCCGGTGGCGCCGAGGCCACCGTGTCTCCGCTGGGCGTGGGCGGTTTTGCTGCCATGCGCGCCCTGTCCACGCGCAACGACGATCCGCAGACGGCGTCCCGCCCCTGGGACAAGGGCCGCGACGGCTTCGTGCTCGGCGAGGGCGCGGGCGTGCTCGTGCTCGAGGAATACGAGCATGCCAAGGCACGCGGCGCGCGCATCTACGCCGAGGTCACCGGCTATGGCATGAGCGCCGACGCCGGCCACATGACGGCACCCAACATGGACGGCCCGCGCCGCGCCATGCAGGCGGCGTTGCGCAATGCCGGCCTGAATGCCGACCAGGTGGACTACCTGAATGCCCATGGCACATCCACGCCGCTGGGCGATCTGAACGAAACCAATGCCATCAAGGCCGCGCTGGGCGACCATGCCAGGAAGATGGTGGTGAGCTCCACCAAGTCGATGACCGGCCATCTGCTCGGTGGTGCCGGCGGCATAGAGAGCGTGTTCACCGTGCTCGCGCTGCACGAGCAGAAGGTGCCGCCGACGATCAACATCTTTGAGCAGGATCCGGAGTGCGACCTGGATTACTGCGCCAACACCGCGCGCGACATGAAGCTGAATGTCGCGGTGAAGAACAACTTTGGCTTTGGCGGCACCAACGGCACGCTGGTATTCCAACGCGTCTGATTGCCGTGGGCAAGCGCTTGCTTGGCCCAGGAACGATCCGAAGGGACGCGGTTAGACAATGCGGGCCCCATCGCATGCGCCCGCCGTGCGCTATCCCCATGGCCGTTCAGCGGTGGTTGGCTGGCTGTTGCTGGCAGTTGCCGGCTGCGGCCTGACCAGTTTGCTTGGCTGGCTGGTGCTCGGTACGGCACAGGCCGACCTGGCGATCAAGGCCGCGTCGGGCCTGGGTCTTTGGCTCGTTTGCTGCGCTGTCGCCTGGCGTTGGTGGTGGCGCATGCCGGTGGGTCAATTGACGTGGGATGGCGGCCAATGGGTGCTTGACTCCGTCCGGCTCGGGCAGGCGCAGGCTGTGCAAGGCAGTCCGCAAGTCCATCTGGATCTGCAATGGGGCATGCTGCTCTCGGTGCGAGCGCTGCAAGGGCGGGGCAACTGGCTGTGGCTGGAGCGGCGCAGCGACGCCGTTCAATGGCTGGCGCTGCGGCGTGCGGTATATTCGCCGGCCCGCTCCCAGGCCCCAGATCTGGGCCAGACAACCGGCAGCACGCCAAGCCAGCGCAACGACGGAGCACCCACCCAGACATGACCGCACCTTCGCCCGCATCCCAGGAGCCCGCCGACAGCGATCTGCGGCTGGTCGAGCGCACGGTTGCCGGCGACCAGCGTGCCTATGAGTTGCTGGTCATCAAGTACCAGCGCCGCATCGAGCGTCTGGTGGGGCGCATGGTGCGTGACGTGGATCTGATCCCGGACATCACGCAGGAAACCTTTTTGCGTGCCTATCGTGCGCTGCACCAGTTCCGCGGTGAGGCGCAGTTCTACACCTGGCTTTACCGCATTGCAGTGAACACGGCCAAGAAGGCGCTGCTGGACATCAAGCGCGACCCGGTGATCACGGAAAGCAGCCTGCGTGGGGGCGGGGATGAAGACGATGAAACTTCCCTGCTCGATCGTGAACTAACCAGCGATGAAACCCCCGAAACCGTGCTTGCCGCCCAGGAGGTTGCAGCCGCGGTCAACGCCGCCATGGAGGCGTTGCCCGAGGATTTGCGCCAGGCCGTCACACTGCGGGAGATCGAGGGTTTGAGTTACGAGGAAATTTCCGTGGCCATGTCCTGCCCCATAGGCACCGTGCGCTCGCGGATTTTCCGGGCCCGTGAGGCCATATCGGCAAGGGTCAAGCCGCTGCTGGAGAAGCAGACCGGCAAACGGTGGTAGTGAAAGAGGCGCAGATTGCGTGCAATGGCAGGTGACACCATGAACGACAAGGACATCACGCGTGAGCATCTGTCGGCCCTGGCCGACGGCGAGTTGCAGGGCGAGGAGTTCGCCCGTGCCGTGGCCTATGCCGGCACGGCAGAAGGCCAGTCCACCTGGCGCATGTATCACCTGATCGGTGACACCCTGCGCAGCCCGTCGCTGGCGCATGTGACGCATGCAGCCGATCCGGCGCTGGTGGGCCGGTTGCGTGAGCAACTGGCGCAGGAACCTCGCCCCGATGGCGTGAACCCGGCCGCGGTGGCGACCCACGCTGCCCCCCAGGGACAAGCTGAGGCGGCCAATGCCTCGGTGTTCCGCTGGAAGCTTGCCGCCGGTTTTGCGTCGATTGCGGCGGTGGTCGCCGTGGGCTGGAATGGCTACCTGGGGCAGTCCGGTAGCGCAGCGCCCCAGGCGGCACGGCTGGCGGTAGTCCAGCAGCCGGCCGCAGAAGACTGGCCCCCGCCGTTTGTGGCTACCGCTGTGGAGCCCCGGGAGCAGCAGCCGCCGGTGATGATCCGCGACCCGCGCCTGGACGAGTTGCTGGCCGCGCACAGGCAGTACGGCAACACCACGGCGTTGCAGATGCCGGCGGGGTTCTTGCGCAACGCCACCTTTGAGGCGCCCAGGCGTTGAACCCGCCCGTTTCTTTGTGCGCGCAATGCGATGCGCGGCGCAGCCACTACACAAGCATATGGAGGGAACTGCCGATGATGTCGAGCATGGATTGGAAACGCCGGCTGAAGTCCGGTTCTTTGGCCCTGATGGTTGCCGTGGTTGGCTCGGCCGGCCTGCTGGTCAGCCCGGCGCCGGTGCATGCCCAGTCGGCGCCGCCCTTGCGCGGCTTGCCTGACTTCACCGAATTGGTGGAACAGGTGGGGCCGTCGGTGGTGAACATCCGCACCACGGAGAAGGTGTCTGCCCGCCCGTCGATGAATGGCATGGATGAGGAGATGCTGGAATTCTTCAAGCGCTTCGGCATTCCCATGCCCAAGATTCCACGCCAGCAGGGGCCGCAACGCCAGCAACCCGAGGAGCAGCCGCGCGGCGTGGGTTCGGGCTTCATCCTCTCGCCCGACGGCTATGTGATGACCAACGCCCATGTGGTCGAGGGGGCCGATGAGGTGCTGGTGACGCTGACCGACAAGCGCGAATTCAAGGCCAGGATCGTCGGCGCCGACAAACGCACCGACGTGGCGGTGGTGAAGATTGACGCCACCGGCCTGCCGGCCGTGCGCGTGGGTGACGTGAGTCGCCTGAAGGCCGGCGAGTGGGTCATGGCCATTGGTTCGCCCTTTGGCCTGGAGAACACGGTCACGGCCGGCATCGTCAGCGCCAAGCAGCGTGACACGGGCGACTACCTGCCCTTCATCCAGACCGATGTGGCCATCAACCCCGGCAACTCCGGTGGCCCGTTGATCAACATGCGCGGCGAGGTCGTCGGCATCAACAGCCAGATCTATTCGCGCTCCGGCGGCTTCATGGGCATCTCGTTCGCGATACCGATGGACGAGGCCATGCGCGTGAGCGAACAGCTGCGCACCAGCGGCCGCGTGAGCCGTGGGCGCATCGGGGTGCAGATCGAATCCGTGTCCAAGGACGTGGCCGAGTCGATAGGCCTGGGCAAGCCACAAGGGGCGTTGGTGCGTGGCGTGGAGGTGGGTTCGCCCGCAGAGAAGGCCGGCATCGAGGCGGGCGACATCATTACCCGCTATGAGGGCAAGGCCGTGGACAAGGTGGCGGATCTGCCGCGCCTGGTGGGCAACACCAAGCCGGGCACCAAGGCCAGCATCACCGTGTTCCGCCGTGGCGCCATGCGGGATCTGTCCATCACCATTGCCGAGATCGAGTCCGATGAGAAGGTAGCCGCCAAATCGGCCGATGCCGAGGGCAAGGCCAAGCCGTCCACGGCGGCACAGCAGCTGGGCCTGGTGGTGGCGGAGCTGACGCCGGCGCAGGCCAAGGAGCTGAAGATCAAGGGCGGCGTGCGCGTGGTCTCGGCCGATGATGCCGCCGCACGTGCCGGCCTGCGCGCCGACGATGTCATCGTGGCCCTGGCCAATACCGAGGTGCGCAGCCTGAAGGATTTCGAAGCCGCGCTGGCCAAGGTGGACAAGAGCAAGCCCATCAACGTGCTGCTGCGTCGTGGCGAATGGGCGCAGTACAGCCTGATCCGCCCCGCGCGTTGAGCCATTGAGCGCTTCCCGGCCGCTATCCCGAAGCCTGCAGTAGGGCTTTTGCCGCCGGCAGTGCCCTGGGGCTGAAGGTGCTATTCATGAATTTCGATAGAATGGCGGCCCTGAATCGGAGGTGTTCGATATATATTCGCGGTCTCCGCGTCACCATGTGAAAACACATGATGTCAATCACAGGTGCTCCACAGTTTGTGCACATGTTGTCCAAAACTGGCGCTCTCAATCTGTGGATTAACCGTTGATAAGTTTCCGTTGCAGCATGGCAACGACCCTGTCCGCTAGCTGGCCGGCCTTTCCCCAAGGGCCTTTTTGCCTACAATGAGGCTCCAACTATCGCAGTTGCCAAAGATTGTTGGTTCAGGGCGCGTCGCTTATCTGACGCGCCCTTTTTTCTTGCCCACGGTCTTGCCATTCCATCATTTGTCGTATCCCGTTGATGAACCACATCAGAAATTTTTCGATCATTGCGCACATTGATCACGGCAAGTCCACGCTTGCTGATCGCATCATCCAGCGCTGCGGCGGGCTTGCCGAGCGCGAGATGGAGGCCCAGGTGCTCGACTCGATGGACATCGAGAAGGAGCGCGGCATCACCATCAAGGCGCAGACCGCTGCCCTCTCATACAAGGCGCGCGACGGACAGGTCTACAACCTGAACCTGATCGACACGCCCGGCCATGTGGACTTTTCCTACGAAGTGAGCCGATCGCTGTCGGCCTGCGAGGGGGCGCTGCTGGTGGTCGATGCCTCCCAGGGCGTGGAGGCGCAGACCGTGGCCAACTGCTACACGGCGCTGGATCTGGGCGTGGAAGTCCTGCCCGTGCTCAACAAGATGGATCTGCCGCAGGCCGACCCGGACAACGCCAAGGCCGAGATCGAGGACGTGATCGGTATTGATGCGGGTGAGGCAATAGCCATTTCGGCCAAGACCGGCATGGGCATAGACGATGTGCTCGAACAGATCGTCGCCAAGGTGCCGGCGCCGCGCGGCAAGCCCGAAGCGCCACTGCGCGCCATGATCATCGACAGCTGGTTCGACAGCTACGTGGGCGTGGTGATGCTGGTGCGTATCGTCGATGGCGAACTGAAGAAGGGCGAGCGCTTCAAGATGATGGCCACGGGCGCCGCCTATGAGGCCAACCAGCTTGGCGTCTTCACCCCCGCTAACGTGCAGCGCGATGCGCTCAAGGCGGGCGAGGTCGGGTTCATCATCGCCGGCATCAAGGAGCTGAAGGCTGCCAAGGTGGGTGACACCATCACGCTGGAGAAAAAGCTGCCCAACAACCTCGGACCCGCCACCGAGGCACTTCCCGGCTTCAAGGAGATCCAGCCCCAGGTGTTCGCCGGGCTCTACCCCACCGAGGCCAACCAGTACGACCAGTTGCGCGATGCGCTGGAAAAGCTGCAGCTCAACGATGCCTCGCTGCGTTTCGAGCCTGAGGTGTCGCAGGCACTGGGCTTTGGTTTTCGCTGCGGCTTTCTGGGCCTGTTGCACATGGAGATCGTGCAGGAGCGCCTGGAGCGCGAGTTCGACCAGGACCTGATCACCACCGCACCCAGCGTGGTGTATGAAGTGGTCAAGGGCGACGGCGAGCTGATCCAGGTGGAAAACCCCTCCAAGATGCCCGAGCAGGGCCGTATCCAGGAGGTGCGCGAGCCCATCGTCACGGTGCACCTGTACATGCCGCAGGACTATGTGGGGCCGGTGATGACGCTGGCCAACCAGAAGCGCGGCGTGCAGATGAACATGGCCTACCACGGCCGCCAGGTCATGCTGACCTATGAGATGCCACTGGGCGAGATCGTGCTGGACTTCTTCGACAAGCTCAAGTCGGTGTCGCGTGGCTATGCGTCGATGGACTACGAGTTCAAGGAGTACCGCGCCTCGGACGTGGTCAAGGTGGACATCCTGCTCAATGGCGAGAAGGTCGATGCCCTGTCCATCATCGTGCACCGCACGCAGGCGGCCTACCGCGGCCGTGCCGTGGCGGCGAAGATGCGCGAGATCATCAGCCGCCAGATGTTCGATGTGGCCATACAGGCGGCGATCGGCGCCAACATCATCGCGCGCGAGACCATCAAGGCGCTGCGCAAGAACGTGCTCGCCAAGTGCTATGGCGGCGACATCACGCGCAAGAGGAAGCTGCTGGAAAAGCAAAAGGCGGGCAAGAAGCGCATGAAGCAGATCGGCTCGGTGGAAGTGCCCCAGGAGGCCTTCCTGGCCATCCTGCAAGTGGAGGAATGACAGCGTGCAAGCCATGCAATACATCACGGCCGCGGTGCTCGCGGCGTTTGCGAGCTATATCGGCGCCTGGTATATGGGCGCCATCGAGGGCAATTTCGCGCTGCTGCTGCTGCTGGCCACCGTGGTCACGGGTGCCTACTGGCTGGCCGAACGCATTGTGTTTCTGCCGCAGCGGCGCCAGGCGGCGCGGGCGATCGAGGATGCCGCGGCGCAGCGCCGTGCCGAGCTTGACCGCATGGGCATCAAGAAGGTCGATGGCGACGTGGCCGAGGCCAAGGGCCGCATCCTCATGCAGCCCTGGTGGCTGGATTGGACGGCAGGCCTGTTCCCGGTGATTGCCGTGGTGTTCCTGCTGCGCTCCTTCCTGTTCGAGCCCTTCAAGATCCCCTCGGGCTCGATGATTCCCACGCTGCTGGTGGGCGACCTGATTTTGGTGAACAAGTTCACCTACGGCCTGCGCCTGCCGGTGATCAACACCAAGATCACGCAGGGCAATCCGGTGCAGCGCGGCGATGTGATGGTGTTCCGCTACCCGCCCCAGCCGAGCATGGACTACATCAAGCGCGTCGTCGGCCTGCCCGGCGACGAGGTGGCGTATCTGGACAAGCGCCTCACGGTCAACGGCCAACCCGTTCCGACCACGGCGCTGCCGGACTTTTTCGAGCAGGACAGCATGCGCTACTTCCGCCAGTTCGAGGAGCAACTGGGCACGCACAAGCACCGTTTGTTGAACAGCCCCGAGGCCCCGGCCTTCGTGCAGGGGGCGAGCAATTTCAAGTTCCGCGATCAGTGCCGATATAGCGTGGAGGGCGTCACCTGCAAGGTGCCCGAGGGCCACTATTTCCTGATGGGTGACAACCGTGATAATTCGCTCGATTCGCGCTACTGGGGCTTCGTGCCCGACGAGAACATCGTTGGCAAGGCCTTCTTCGTGTGGATGAATTTTGGCAACCTCAAGCGCATCGGGTCGTTCAACTAGTCCAGCTACACAGAGGGAGATTCAGGTATGGGTTTGCACCGCAGCGCAACGCGTGCGCGCCAACGGGGGCTGTCGTTCATTGGCGTGATCTTTGTCGGCCTGATCGCCGTGGCGGCATTTGCCATTGGCGGGCAGTCGGTGCCGGTGTTCCTCGAATACGCCAACATCAAGAAGGCGGCCGCCAAGGCCGCGCGCGACGGCAACACGGTGCCCGAGATCCGCGCCGCATTCGACCGCGCGGCGCAGATTGACGACATCCATTCCATTTCCGGCAAGGACCTGGAGATCACCAAGCGCAACGACAAGGTGGTGGTGTCGTTCAACTACTCGCGCGAGATCCCGCTGGCGGGGCCGGCCTACCTGGTCTACCGCTTCCAAGAATCGACGAATTAGTGCCAGCCGACAGTCTCTCTGCGCTGCAGCATCGGTTGCAGCACCGGTTCTCAGACCCCTCGCTGCTGCAGCGTGCCGTCACGCATCGCAGCTACTCCTCAGAGCACAACGAACGCCTGGAATTCCTTGGCGACTCGGTGCTGAACCTGGCCGTCTCCAGCCTGCTGTTCAGGCGCATGCAGGGCCTGCCCGAGGGTGAGCTCTCGCGCGTGCGTGCCCTGCTGGTCAAGCAGGACTCGCTGCACCGCATTGCCATGCGCCTGCAGCTGCCCCAGGTGCTGCGCCTGGGCGAGGGCGAGTCCAAGTCCGGCGGCAAGCTGCGTCCGTCCATCCTGGCCGACGCGCTGGAGGCCATCATCGGCGCTGTCTATCTGGACGCGGGCTACGACCAGGCCGAGGCCCTGGTGCACCGCCTGTTAGAGGGCGTGGAGCTGAGCCCGCGCCTGCAGGAGGCCGCCAAGGACGCCAAGACCGCATTGCAGGAGTGGCTGCAGGGTCGCAAAATGAAGCTGCCGCAGTACCAGGTGATAGACACCACGGGCGCGGCGCACAACCAGGTGTTCCATGTCGAGTGCCTGGTGGCCGAGCTGCAATTGACAGCGCGCGGCAGCGGCGCATCGCGCCGCGCGGCAGAGCAGGCCGCCGCCAGCGCCATGCTGGCCCAACTGAAAGTGAAACAGGCATGAATGCTATGAATACTGAAGCTGGTGACGCCCATGAGTCGGGCGCCAGCGGCCAAATAGACCAAAACCAACAGAACGACCTGGAGGCCATGCTGGCCGCCGCGCGCCCCGGCACCGGCGCGCCAGCCGACGCGGCCGGTCAGCGCTGCGGCCTGATCGCCATCGTCGGCAAGCCCAACGTGGGCAAGTCGACGCTGATGAACGCCCTGGTCGGCCAGAAGATCAGCATCACCAGCCGCAAGGCGCAGACCACGCGCCACCGCATCACCGGCATACGCACGCGCGGTGCCACGCAGTTCGTGTTTGTCGATACCCCCGGCTTTCAGACCCGGCACAGCACGGCGCTGAACAAATCGCTGAACAAGACCGTGATGGGCGCGATCGGCGACGTGGATCTGATCCTGTTCGTCGTCGAGGCCGGCAGCTTCACCCTGGCCGACGCCAAGGTCTTGAGCCTGTTCAAGCCCGGCATCCCCACGCTGCTCATTGCCAACAAGCTCGACACCGTGCACCGCCGCGCCGACATCGCGCCCTGGCTCAAAAGCATGCAGGAGCGCCACCCGTTCGCCGAGTTCGTGCCCATGTCGGCCAAGAAGCGTGACGACATCGAGCGCCTCTACGGCATCTGCGAAAAATACCTGCCCGAGCAGGCCTGGTGGTACGCCGAGGACGAGTTGACCGACCGCAGCGAGAAGTTCCTCGCCAGCGAGACGGTGCGCGAGAAGCTGTTTCGCTTCACCGGCGACGAGCTGCCCTACACCTCCACCGTGGTCATCGACAAGTTCGACGAAGAGGCGAGCAAGCAGCACAAACGCTTTCTGCGCATCGCGGCCACCATCGTGGTCGAGCGCGACAGCCACAAGGCCATGATCATCGGCGAGAAGGGCGAGCGCCTGAAGCGCATCAGCACCGAGGCGCGCCAGGAGCTGGAAAAGCTCATGGACGCCAAGGTGTTCCTGGAGGTCTGGGTCAAGGTGCGCTCGGGCTGGGCCGACGACGAGGCCCGCGTGCGCTCGTTCGGGTATGAGTGATTGGCGAGAAGTAAGTGGTGAATGGTGAGTGGTGAGTGGCAGATTCGCCTCGCGCCCATTCACCACTCACCACTTACCACTCACCACTTACCCCCCCTAAAAATGGCCACGCGCCGCATTGCCGACGAGCCCGCCTTCATTCTGCACAGCTATGACTGGAGCGAGTCCAGTCTGATCCTGGAATGCTTCACGCGCCACCATGGGCGCGTGGCGCTGGTCGCCAAGGGGGCGAAGAAGCCGACCTCCAACTTCCGCCCGGTGCTGCTGCCGCTGCAGCCGCTGCGCCTGGGCTGGACCTGGGGCGGCGAGGTAGGGCAGGGCGAGATCCATGCGCTCAAGGGCGCGGAATGGGTGGGTGGCCATGTCATGCCGGTGGGCGATGCGCTGCTGTCGGGCCTGTACCTGAACGAGCTGCTGATGCGCCTGCTGGCGCGCGAGGACACCCATGCCCCGCTGTTCGATCTGTACGCCGGCGTGGTGCGCGTGCTGGGCAGTGGCGAGCATGGCGAGGCGCTGGAGCCGGTGCTGCGCGCCTTCGAGCTGTTGCTGCTGCGCGAAATCGGCTTGCTGCCCGCGCTCGACACCGAGACCGCCACGCTGGCGCCGCTGGCCGACGCATCGCGCTACACCCTGCTGGCCGAGGGTGGCCTGCGCGCCGCCACGCCGGACGACCGCGCGGCGCTCTCCGGCGCGCAGTGGCAGGCGCTGCAGCGGTCGCTGGACGAGGATGGGGCGGCCAGCTATGGCGCCGTGCTGCGCGTTGTTGCCGGCCGTGGATTTGCCGCTGCGGCCGAGCTCAAGGCCCAATTGCGGGCGCTGCTGCAATACCATTGCGGCAGCCCTTTGCTGCGCACGCGCCAGCTCATGATGGACTTGCAATCGCTATGACCACACACCCTCGCACCGCCCTCTCGGTCAATGTCAACAAGGTCGCCCTGGTGCGCAACACGCGCCACCTGGGCATACCCAGCGTCCTGCGCGCCGCCCAGCTGTGCCTGGAGGCGGGGGCCGACGGCATCACCGTGCACCCCCGGCCCGATGAGCGTCATATCCGCGCGCAAGACGTGTACGAGCTGGCCGAGCTGCTCGGCCAGTGGCCCGAGGCGGAGTTCAACATCGAGGGCAACCCCACGCACAACCTGATGGAATTCATCCGGCAGGTGCGCCCGCATCAGGCCACCTTCGTGCCCGACAGCGTGGGCCAGTTCACCAGTGACCATGGCTGGAACTTTCCCCAGGACGCCGAGCGCCTGGCGCCGCTGATCCAGGAGTGCCGCGAGCTGGGCGTGCGCGTGAGCCTGTTCATGGACCCGATCCCTGAGCAGATGGCCGCCGCTCGCGCCGTCGGCGCCGACCGCGTGGAGCTGTACACCGAGCCCTACGCCGCCGCCTGGGCTACGCCCCAGCGCTCGGATCAGCTGGCGCGCTACCGCCTGGCGGCGCAGGCTGCCATCACCGCCGGCCTGGGCGTGAACGCCGGCCATGACCTGAACCGGGACAACCTGGCGGACTTCCTGGCCGCCGTGCCAGGCGTGCTGGAGGTGTCGATAGGCCACGCGCTGATCGCCGACGCGCTGGAGCTGGGCTACGCCGACACCGTCACCGCCTATCAGCGCTGCATAGACCAGGGCATGGCGGAACGCGCCCTGAGCGAGCGGCGATAAGCCTTCGCCCAACGCCCAACGCCCAACGCCCAACATGATCTACGGCATAGGCACCGACATCTGCGACGTGCGCCGCATACGCGCCAGCGTGGAGCGCCATGGCGAGCGCTTTGCCGCCAAGGTGCTGGCCGACGCCGAGCTGGCCGCCTGGCGCCAGCGCAGCAGCCGCTGGCCCGAGCGCGGCCTGCGTTACCTGGCCACGCGCTTTTCCGCCAAGGAGGCCTTCAGCAAGGCCATAGGCCTCGGCATGCGCATGCCCATGACCTGGCGCCATTGCGAGGTGGCCAACCTGCCCACCGGCCAGCCGGTGATCGTGCTGCATGGCGCGCTCAAGCAATGGTTTGAGGCGCGCGGCCTGCGCGCCCACCTGAGCGTGACCGACGAGAGCGATTACGCGGCGAGCTTCTGCGTGGTTGAGAAGATTTAAGCAAAAAACGGCTCTAGCGCCTATCCATAAAGCGCAAACAGCTATCAAAACAGAAGTAATTTGAGAATGACTGAACACGCCCCCCTGATCATCGATGTGGCCGGCACCGGCCTGAGCGACACCGACCGCCGCCGCCTGGCCCACCCGCTCGTCGGCGGCATCATCCTGTTTGCGCGCAACTGGCAGGACAGGGCCCAGCTGCTGCAACTCACCGCCGCCATCAAGGCCGTGCGCCATGACCTGTTGATCTGTGTCGATCACGAGGGCGGGCGCGTGCAGCGTTTTCGCACCGATGGCTTCACGCATGTCCCGCCCATGCGCGCCCTGGGCGAGCTGTGGATGAATGACGGCAAAGCAGGGCAGGGCAGCGGCGCCCTGCGCGCCATGGATGCGGCCACGGCCGCCGGCTATGTGCTGGGCGCCGAGCTGCGCGCCTGCGGCGTCGATTTCAGCTTCACCCCGGTGCTGGACTTGGACTGGGGCGAGAGCGGCGTGATTGGCGACCGCGCCTTCGCCCGCGACCCGCGCGTCGTCGCCATGCTGGCGCGCGCCCTGATGCAGGGCCTGCTGCAGGCGGGCATGGCCAACTGCGGCAAGCATTTCCCCGGCCACGGCTTCGTCAAGGCGGATTCGCACACCGAGATTCCGATCGACAGGCGCAGCCTCAAGGCCATCCTGGCCGAAGATGCCGCGCCCTATCCGTGGCTGTCCACGGTGCTCACCAGCGTCATGCCGGCACATGTCATCTACCCCAAGATCGATGCTCGCCCGGCGGGCTTCTCGGCCAAGTGGCTGCAGGACATACTGCGCGGCCGGTTGCGCTTTGACGGCGCCATCTTCAGCGACGACCTGAGCATGGAAGGCGCGCGCCGCCTGGACGGACAGGTCGTGAGCTACACCGACGCCGGCGTGGCCGCGCTGAACGCCGGCTGCGACCTGGTGCTGCTGTGCAACCAGAGCCTGGAGGGCGGCGCCGGGGTGGACGAGCTGATAGCCGGCCTGGCCACCGCCCAGGCGCAGGGCCGCTGGCAGGCCAGCGCCGCCAGCGAGGCGCGCCGCCTGGCCCTGCTGCCCGAGACCCTGCCCCAGCCCTGGGACGACCTCATGGTGCAGCCAGCCTACATGCACGCGCTCGATCTGCTGCCATGAACATGCGTGTCGGTGTGCTGACTGGCGGGGGCGACTGCCCCGGCCTGAACGCGGTGATCCGCGCCGTCACCAAGTCGCTGATCCACCATGGCCACTGCGAGGTGCTGGGCATTGCCGACGGCTTCGAGGGCCTGATGGGCCAGACCCCGCGCACGCTGCCGCTGGCGTGGACGCAGGTCTCGGGCATCCTGCACATGGGGGGCACCATCCTGGGCACCAGCAACAGCGCCAACCCGCTCAAGGACGAGGCCACGCTCGCCCAGGTCGGACGCAATGTGCGCGCCCTGGGCCTGGATGTCGTGGTGGCCATAGGCGGCGACGGCACCATGAGCCTGGCCCATGGCCTGCGCCAGGTGGGCCTGGCCTGCGTGGGCGTGCCCAAGACCATAGACAACGACATCGCGCTGTGCGAGCGCAGCTTTGGCTTCGACACCGCGGTGGCCACGGCCACCGAGGCATTGCACCGCGTGGAGAGCACGGCCAACAGCCACCACCGCGTGATGATCGTCGAGACCATGGGCCGCCACGCCGGCTGGCTGGCGCTGGAGGCGGGCATTGCCGGCGCGGCCGACATCATCCTGCTGCCCGAGATCGACTACGACCTGCAGGCCATAGTCCAGCGCTGCCGCGAGCGCGAGCAGCGCCAGCGCTACACCATCATCTGCATAGGCGAGGGCGCCAAGCCGCGCGGTGGCGCCCTGACGGTGCGCGAGCATGTGGCCGGCAGCCCCGATCCGGTGCGCCTGGGCGGCGTGGGCCATGTACTGCGCCAGCAACTACAGCCGCACCTGAAGAGCGAGGTGCGCGCCACGGTGCTGGGCTATGTGCAGCGCGGTGGCGACCCCACGCCGTTTGACCGCGTGCTGGCCACGCGCTTTGGCCACCACGCGGCGCAGCTGGTCATCGACGGGCAGCTGGGCCGCATGGTCACGCTGCAAAACGGTGGCATAGGCAGCGTGGAGATCGCCCAGGTGGCCAACACCCAGCGCACCGTGCCCCCCGGGCACGAGCTGATCACCGTGGCGCGCGATATTGGCGTGTGTTTTGGCGATTGAGGCCAGGCCGTGAGGCCTGCCAGGCAGCACGGTAGGGCGTGAAAAATTAGGGCCGCGCTAAAGATTCATGTAAAATGAAACTTATAAGTGGTTGCCGTTCCGGGCGTTTTCCACGTTTCAAGTTTCGTGATGCAACTCCACCAAATTTCCGATAAGCCCCAGCCCGTGGCCGTCCTGCCGGGCTGGCCCGTGCTGCGCCTGGGGTTCAGGCCCTTCTATCTGACCTCGGCCCTGCTGGCCTGCCTGTCGGTACCGGTATGGGCGGCGGTGTTCCTGGGCTACTTCGACATGAAGCTGGAGCTCTCGCCCCTGCTGTGGCATGGGCACGAGATGCTGTTCGGCTTTGCCGCCGGGGTGATCGCCGGCTTCCTGCTCACGGCCGTCAAGGCCTGGACGGGGCTGGAGACGGCACGCGGGCCGCTGCTGGGCACCCTGGCCCTGGTGTGGGTGGCGGCGCGCATCGCGGCGCTGGTGGCGCCGTATCCGGTGTTCATGGGGCTGGACATGGCCTTGCTGCCGGCCGTGGCCCTGGTGCTGCTGCGCGTGCTCATCAAGTCCGGCAACAAGCGCAACATTCCGCTGGTGTCGCTGCTGGTGCTGATGTCCATCGCCAATCTGGTGTTCCATCTGTCGGTGCTGGGCGCCATTGCCGTGCCTGCCGTGGCGCCGCTGTATGCGCAGCTGGCGCTCGTCATCATGGTGATATGCGTGATGACCGGGCGCGTGGTGCCCATGTTCACCAAGAATGTCACGCCAGGCCTGGTCATCAACGTGTCGCGCAGGTTCGAACTCACGCTGCTCACCGTGACGGCCGCCACCCTGGCGCTGTGGGTGCTGGGCGCGCCCGCGCCGCTGGTCGGCGTGCTGAGTGCCGTGGCCGCAGTGCTGCATGCCGCACGGCTGTGGCAGTGGCACCCGCGGGTGACGCTCAAGCGTCCCATCCTGTGGATTCTGCATGCCTCTTACGCCTGGATGCCCATGGGCTTTGCGCTGCTGGCGCTGGCGCAATGGGGCCTGGTGGGGGTGTCGCTGGCCGTGCACGCATTTGCCATCGGCGTGATTGGCGGGCTCATCATCGGCATGATCACCCGCACCGCGCGTGGCCATACCGGGCGACCATTGCTGGCCTCGCGCGGCGAGGTGGTGGCCTATGCACTGGTGCTGCTGGCCGCCGTGGCGCGCGTGCTGGTGCCTGCCCTGCAGCCGGCCTGGTATGCCTACGCCGTGGAGGCCGCAGCCTGCCTGTGGGCCGTGGCATTTGCGATCTATCTGGTGATCTACACCCCCTGGCTCACGCAAACGCGCCTGGATGGCAAGGATGGCTGAGCCGTTTTTCTTTTTTCTCTCCGACTCTTTACCTGAAAGGTTGAACCATGAGCTCCACCGTTGCCGAAATCGACGTGCGCACCATCGCCCCCTACGAGCGCCATGCGCAGCTGTTTGCCCGCTTTGACGCCCTGCAAACCGGCGAGGCCTTCGTGATCGTGAACGACCACAACCCCGTGCCCCTGCACATGCAGCTTGAAGGCCGCGCACCTGGCCAGGTGGCCTGGACTTATCTGCAACAGGGCCCGGATCTGTGGCGCGTGCAGATCGGCAAGCAGGCGGCGTCCAAGCATGGCGTCGAAGGCTCCTGCTGCTCGGGCGGTGCCTGCGGCTGATTCCGCTTGTCAATCAAATGAGCACGGGGCAAGCATCACGGCTGTAGTTGGCGTGCAAGTCCGCGTGCGCACCGTGGCGGCCGTCCTTGGCACCGCTGCGGTGCTCGGCCAGGCGCCGCTCTGGCAGCATGCGTGCGGGATAGCCGCGCTGCCGCAGTCGCCATGGCGCCTGGGCGCCTTGGCGGGGCGAGCCCATTGAACAACAGCCTCAGATTTCACTGGGCCAGATCACCAGGTCAAGCCTGTCAGCCGGCGGGGCTCAGCAGCTCGGGCACATCGGCATACACGTTGTGCAGGGTCACGGCAACATCCAGGCTGCGCAGCGCCAGCGCGTCATCTGGGTGGGTGAATACCTTGTGCTGCCAGCGACCCTCGTCATTGAGTTGATACAGGTCGGCCTGCAACCGATCCTGGCGCAGCAGCAGGTACTCGCACAGGCTGGGCAGCAGGCGGTAGGCAAACAGCTTTTCGCGCGCGTCGATGCGCTCGGTGCTGGGCGATAGCACTTCCACCAGCAGGCAGGGATGGCGGCGGTAGTACGGAGACTCCTTGTCGTCCGGGTCGCAGGTCAGCAGCAGGTCAGGGTAATAGAAATAGCTGCCAGTGTCGTGATCAACGCGCACCTTCATGTCGGCAATGAACAGCTGGCAGTGTTTGCGACGTGCCGCTGGCAGCAATGCTGCATACAAGGAGCCAGCAATGAAGCCATGCTTGTCACTGGCGCCGCCCATGGCCACGACCTGCCCGGCCAGGTATTCGTGCTTGATGTCACCGCCCTGCTCATCCTCAAGGTAGTCCTCGATGCTGGTGTGAGCTTGAGGCTGCGTCGGGGTAGTCATGTGCGGTACTCCTTGGATGGATCTTGCCATCCTACAAGAGCGGGGTTACTTGCCCCAGCAGTCCGGGTTGTAGCCGGCGTCGTAAGATTTTTTGCCATCGGCACCACGCACCCCGGTGTTGCTCAGCGTATAGGTGCCGCACTTGTCGCCCGCCTGCGCGCCCTTTGGCGCTGCCTCGAGCGTGTAGGCTGCATTGGTGTTACCCGCCTGAAAGGCAATGTCATAACGCTTGCTGGCGTCGCCGCTCCAGGTGAGCGCGGTGGGCAGCGTGGTCGGGTAGGTACCCGTGGCGGTCGCCGCCCGCTCCAGCCACTGCTGCGTCTGCAGCAGCCCGGCACGCGCATCGGCGCGGTGGCCGCGGCGCATGTATTCGGTATAGCTGGGGTAGGCAATGGCCGACAGGATGCCGACGATGGCCACCACGATCATCAGCTCGATGAGGGTGAAGCCTTGTTGCCGCATGGTGATGCGAGTATTGATTTTTTGTGTCATAGGTCGGATTGGTCGTCACTGGATCTGACGCCAGCTGGGGCGCAAGGATTCTTCAGGCATGGCGGCGAGGTGCTCCTTGTTGTTCTTCGCGTCAATGTCCACGTTCTCGAATTTGTCTTTCTTGATGATGCTGTGTGGCCCCTTGGCTACCTTGGCGCGGGAGATGCTGATCAAATCTGCACCATTGGCGATGGCGTCACCACCGGGGCTCAGCAAGGTTCCCATATTGAACTTGCCGTTCTTGTCTTTGTCCACGACGGCGATGGATGGGGCCTTGCCATCCATGATGTTGACAAAGGTGCGGTACTGGCGTTCGCCGTCCACGGAGGCTACGTCACAGCTTTCGACGTTGGGATTTGCATTTGATCCCTTGGCGGGCACTTGCGACCACACCGTCAGCAGGTTGCTGGAATCGTAGAACTCAAACGGTTTGAGCAGGCGCTCGCCAACCGCTGGCAAGTCCAGATACCAACCGTTCCAGTTGGCCCAGGTCTTTTCGGACAGAGCATCGACTTCCTTGATGGCGCCATAGTCGCCCATGTCAATATCGATGAACTCACGCTTGGCCAGTTTGGCTGTTGCAGCGCCGGCGCCCAGTGCTGTGGGTGCAGGAATGCAACTGGTGCCAGGGCAGGTGCCGGCGCCTAGATGCACCTCAAGGCGCTTGCCCAGGGGTGTGGTGATCTGACGGTAACGGGTGTTGTCCAGCACCGAGTACAGGGTTTGCACATCTGCGTTGGTGGGGTCGTTCGTGGTGATGTTGCGGCCGGTGCCAAAGCTCACCATCATGCCGCCCACGCTCAGGGTTTGCTTGGGCGATCCCACTTCCATTTTGCGGTCATTGGCCCTTGCGGTGGGCGCCGCAACAATGGGTTGAACCTTGGTGCGCGGGCCATTGAGCGCGGCGGGCCCCAGCGCCGTGAATAGCGGTTTGCCGCCAAACGCCACTGCCCAGTTGGCGGGGTTGTGGCTGGTCAGGTCGAACTTCCACAAATTACCCTGGTTGTCACCGGCATAGACCAGGTCGGTAAGGCCATCGCCGTTGAGGTCCACCACACGCGGCGAGGCCAGGCCGTTGTCCGCGGCCTTGCCGGTACCGGCACTGTCGGTGGTAACGGGCAGGCGCAGCAACTCCTTGGCGCCGTCGAGGTACTGCACCAACAGCACCGGGCGCTGGTTGGCGCTGTTGTAGCCATTGCCCAGCACCACGGCCCAGCGGTTGTTGTTCATGCGCGTGATTTGCGTGGTGCGCATGCTGTCGTTGTCGTCCCGCACGGGGCGGGCCGTTATGTGGCCGATGTCCTTGTCTTCATCTACTATTTGAAGGCAGGCGGCTTGTTCCGCGCCCGTGAGGACGGCGCAATTGGGCGCAGATTCGCCGGCTCCGCGCGTGCGATCGAGCTTGACTAGTTGCGCGGCATTGGTCTCTGACATCCCCGGGGTTCCGTTGCCCAGATTGTTGGCGCTTGGGTTGGTGACATCCAGCACAAAGTAACCCTTGCCGCCCAGGCCCAGAGTGCCTACCAGCAGCGTGCGCCAGTTGGCGGTGTAGATGCCGTAATTGGGATCGTTGGGATCCTGCATGCCGCCGTTGAGGTCTACGTCGCCCGTCATGGGTGAACCATCGACGAAATACTTGTGCTTGTTGTTGTACTGCGGATCTGTCAGCAACGTGAGTGTGGGAATGACCCCGCGCGGCACATAGGCGAGTTTTTCTTGTCCGTCGTACGCTGCAAATCCGTGCAGCATGCCGTCGTTGCCACCGACATACAGCATGCCTGGGCGGGACTTGTGGTACTTCACGAAGGCTGTGTAGCCTTTGAGCATATGGTTGGCCGCAGGTGCCCCGGTGTACCACACGTCGGAGTTGATGATGTCGCCCTGGATGCTCATGCGCTGGCGGAAGGGCTTGGATCCGCTATAGCCCCCGGGGTCCACACCCTCCAGGGATCTGTCACCCCGGATGTAGTCCAGCCGCTGCTGGCCTTTGGTGGCGCCCTCATCGACGTTGCTGCTGTTTTTCTGCAGCCACAGCTTTTGGCTGGTGCTGAGCTTGCTTTCATCTGCCGCCCATTGAAAGGGAACCCCGCCCTGAAAGGCGGTTCCAGTCCACTTGTCGCTCCAGCTCAACACCAGGCGTGAGCCAACGGTTGCGGCGTCAAGCAGGTCTGCAGTGGACTTGCCATTCCAGTTGGGGTCTTGGTAGGTGGTGCCGTCCTTTTTGACTTTGTCTGCGGTGATGGTGCCCTTCCAGAACTTGTCGGGTTCGTAGCCCGCGGTGTACTTGCCGACTTCGCTGCGCGAGACGTTGGAGCCGCTGGTGGCGCTGGCGCTGAGGTTGGGGTCGGTGGCGGTATTGATCTGGCCGAAAATGTCACGGAAGGCTTGTTCCAGATCCTCGCCCTTGGTCACCGCGTAGAAGCGGCCCCTGCCGTTGATCGCGGCGTGCCACAAATCCAGCGAGCGCTTGCTTTCGGCATCCATTGGGGGCCAGGTTTTCGTGCCAGTCACAAGATCCTGGAAGCTGCCCGTGAACTTGAAGGGCAAGCGGTCGCTGGCGGCCGGGGCAAAGATATTGGATGCACCCGGCCAGGTGGTGGCATCGTTACTGAAGCCGATGGTGTAGGTGACCATGTGCGGCCACCTGGCGGGGTTGTAGCGCGGGTTCCAGTAGCGTTCAAGGATGGCATCCTTGTTGGCGCTGTCCTTGCCGAAGTTTTCGGTAGCGGGGGCTTTGTTGTAATCGGCTGGGGTTTGCATGGTGCCGGTCATGCCGCCGGTCTGCATGGGGACTGCCCAGCTGTAGAACGCCCAATCGGCCAGAGAAGTCCACCCATCGTTGTCGCGGTAAAGCGCTGTCTTGGCGATGTCCGCCGCGCTTGCGCCGCCGTACACCATGCCGTCTGGCAGCGGCAGGTTGGTGGCGTTGTCACGCTTGTTCGTGTCCGGGACTGGCAGTGCCGTACCGTTCCAACGCCCGTCGGTCATCATGATGTGATAGCTGCGCCTGCACGCAAGGTACGGCGTGTCTGTAGTGCCTGGGTCACTTGCCCAGGCGCTGTTGACGCCGAGCGGCCGGCGCATATATGCATCAGCCTGGCGGAACATCAGGTGCGACGGGGTTCCGTTGGATGCCTTGATGCTTTTGACGAAGCTCAGAAAATTGGTGCGATGGCTGTTCTCCAGAATGCGCATGGAGTTTTGCTGCATGGTCGCGCTGTCAACGTTCTTCGCATCCGGGGAGTTGCCGTTGTTCCACATGGATTGCCAGGCCAGGCGAATCTTTTTGTCTGGCAGCAGGGTCGGGTCGTATTCTGGGTGCGTCGGGTCAAAAATCGACGTGAGCGCGTATTTCAATATGTTGATGCGCTTCGCGTTGGTGGGCCAGCTTCCGTCAGCATTGGGGGTGGTGATGGTTGCGCTGCCGGTGTTTGAGTTTGTAACCTGCCAGTCCATGCTCCCCGAGTCATCCACGGAGATGATGACATTCGGGCGCACATAGGGTTCGACCGTTCCAGGCGGCGCCTCGGCCAGGTTGAGTGCCCAGGCACTGCAGGGTGCAACAACGGCGCCGGCCGCCAGGGCGAGCATGGTTTTGCGAAAACGAGGGGCAGCGGTGCGGGCCATGGCTGGCTCCTTGGTTCAATGGGTTAATGGCAAAAATGTGACGGTGGCGTGCTTCGATCAATCACGACTTGCTACATAAGCGGTAGCGGTTCAGTCTTTGCGTATTTGCCGGGCGTAGGTTTGCTGCAGCACGGCCATGGTGCCGGGCTTGCGGCCATACGCCAGGGCGGTGATGCGGTACACGACGTTGGGCGTCAGGTTCAGACGTAGCAGGTTGTCGGTGGTGGCGCCGCCAACGATCAGGCCAGAGTTCTTGCTGCTTTCGTCGTAGTTCATGACTTCGATCCAGTACCAGCCGCCGCGGTTGTCGGCGCTGCGGTCTGCCAGGATGGGGTTGGCGGGGCTGCTGGCACTGCCTACGGTGGCGCCGGTGTAGTCGCCGTAGCGGGCGCCGACGTTGGCCTTGGTCATGTCTTCCAGCTTGAATTCATCGGCTTGTAGATTGGTGGGGGCGGGACTGGTGGCGCTGGTGTAGTTCCAGAAGTCCTGTCGGCCGGTGCGCTTGACGCACAGACCGTCCTGGCACTTGGTGGGCTGTGCGTCCAAGTCGGCCAGCAGGGGGGTGACCTCCTGGGCGGACAGCGGGATTTTCTTTGCGCTGCCCATGTCCCGGCATCCGGCGGCGTTGCACGCGGTGCCATCTGGACGCTCGTCGCGAATGTCGAGTTCTGCATCCTGCAGCAGTGCCTGGGCGGCTTCGAAGGCGCGCTGGTAGTCGGCATCGTTGCCCACCACCAACTCATTGAACAGCGAGGTGCGCGAAGCCCACAGCGCCAGCAGCATGGACAGCATCACGAAGACGAGGACGACAAACAGCGCCACGCCGCGCTGGCGCTGGCCCTGGCCCGGGATGTGGTGTGGTAGTGGGTGCATGAAGGTTTTTTCTGGCAAGCGGGGGTTACAGCACTGTTCCGATCAGCCCCTGGCTGCGCAGCTGGAAGACGTTGCGAAAGGGGACATGCATGCGGCGTGCGCGCACGCCGGTGAGGGTGCTCATATCCACAGCCGTGCCGTCGCAGTCGGTGTAATTGCTGCCGGCCGGCAGATCCATGGCTTCGGCGCCGTACAGCACCAGGCACACCTCCACCGCCTGTACCTGGGCCCAGTTGGTGACTCCGCTGGCATCGACCTGGCTGAGCGTGGGATTGCCCGCTGTGTTGTTCTGCACCAGATAGCGCACCTGGAAGTTGGCCACGTTCTGCAAGACCGGCTGACCATCGGTGTCAGTGGGTGGCGAGACCAGTGCTGGATTCGGGTTGCCGGCGCAGCGCAGTTCGTTCTTGCTGCTGACCCAGAAAGTGCTCTCCAGCCGTTCATGGTTGCTGGAGTCCGCTGGCCCGCCCAGGCAGTTGCGTGATGGCGACACGTCGGTCGCGCTGATAAACGTGGGTTCGGTGTAGCGCCGATAGCCCACCACCAGGGTCACCGGGGCGGCCGTGCCGCTGATGATCTGTTCTGACTTGGTGGCATCGAAACTGTAGAGCGACGTTGCCGGGCCGGCCTTGGTCTCGAATGCCACAGGGGCTAGATAGAGTTCGGCGGCCACGACCGTTCCTGGGTTGCGGTTCAGGCGCAGGGAGCCTGCCTGGCGTAATTGCTGGCCAAACAGGCGCATGGCATAGGCGCCCTGCTGCTGGATACCGCTGGCGTCGCTAACGGTGCCAGTGACACCGCGCGAGACCATCAGTGCCCCCATGGCCACGGCCACGACCAGCAGGCCGATGGCGATGCCGACCATCAGCTCGATCAGCGTCACGCCGCGCTGGGCGTGTGGTGCCTTGTTCAAGCTGTAATTGCCTGGGGCACTTGTGGATAAAGCGCCAGAAGCTATTGTTTTTTTCAGCATTTCAGGCCCCGGGGCAGACGTAAGTGGTGCTCCCGGAGCCGGGCGCGTAGGGTGCGCAACGCGAGGAAACCGGGATGTATTGCAGGTGGCAGGTGTGGTCGGCGGGGCAGGCATCGGACGCCTGATTGGTGCCGCCACCCGCGCTCAGGTTGCCAATGGCGTCACGCACCTTGGTGGCGTCTATGTCATCCTTGTAGGCGTTACTGGTGTCGTGCTCGTTCTCGCGCCAGGCAACCATGACGCCGAGCTGGCGTCCCTGGCCGGCAGCCAATGCACTTTCGGCCGGCGGCACGAAGATGCTGACCTTGCCGGCCGGCAGGGTGTCGCCAACGGCTTTCTTCCAGACGGCCAGGTCGTAGGCCGCCAGTTGCGTCAGATCGCAGCCACTGGCGCAGTTGCCAACGCTGGGCGACGCGGCGAAGTTGGCGACATAGGCGTTCAGGTTGGCCAGGGCGCTGGGGTTGGTTCTCATGCGCTCACCCAGGTCTTCGATCAGGCGGATAGCCTGAGCGCGGCGCAGGGAGGTGGAGGTGTCGGTCAGGGTGCGCATCTGCACACCGACGATGCCCAGGATGCCGAGCGCCGCGACGACGATGGCCACCAGTGATTCGATCAACGTAATGCCGCGCTGGCGGGATGAGGGGGCGTGTGTCATGTTGAGCTGGTGCATGGAATATCCTGGGGCGGGATGACCCTGATACGGCCGCCCGAGCTCATGCAGACGCCGCGTGCAGCCGCATTGGTGGTGGGTTTGTTCAGCGGAACGAGGCTGAATCCAAGCCAGGTACCATCCACCAAACCCCAGCGATTGAGTTTGATGCTGGCACCGCCGCCGGTGCGCGACACCTCGATGTTGCCGGGCGACTCATAGCGGCGTAGCTCTGGTTCACCAGCGTTGCACGCACCATTGCCGTTGGTATCGGCGCACACAAACCAGCCGCAGTCCCAGGCCTGGTTGGTGGTGGCCGTGGTGCACCCGCCGGTGTTGTTGGGAAGCTTCTGTATCGCCACGTTGCCGCCGCGTTTGATGGCTTCGGATCGTGCGTAGTAAATGGTGGACTGCAGTGCCTCGGTTGCCTGGCGTACGCGCCAGCCTTCCATGAGTGGCGTGAAACTCGGCGCCGCCAGCGCCGCGAGGACGGCCATGATGGCCACTACCACCATCAGCTCGATGGCCGTGAAGCCGCGCATGGGCGTGGCGCCGGCGTGCCATGTGCGCGGGAGGTAACGAGTGTGCGAACGTTGCATGTTTTGATGCTACTTGTAACGGAATCCTGTGCTGTAACCAGCCGGACAAGCGGAGTCCAAATCCCGACAGGCGGCATTTCGGTGTCGCGCATGGGCATCGATGCAGTCCATTCGCGGTAGGCTTGTTACATGTTGCTCTGGACTTTGGACGCTGCCGTGCCGGCGCTGGCTCTTGTGCTGGCCCTGGTCATTGATCGCCTCTGGGGCGAGCCCCCCGCGCCCTTGCACCCCGTGGTGTGGATGGGGCGCGCGCTGGGCGCCTGCGGCGCGCGTCTGGCGCCGGCCCGGGCTACGGGGCGCGATTTATGGTCTTTTTGGCTTGCAGCGCTTATTTGGTGCGCGCTGGCAGCTATCGTTTTGTTTTTGGCTGCAGCCCTGCAGTGGCTGGCCTGGGCCTATCTGCCGGCCTGGGGCGTGGCGCTGGTGCTGGGGCTGCTGCTCAAGCCCCTGCTCGCCTGGCGCATGTTGCGTGACGAGGTGCTGGCAGTGGAGTCCGCCCTGGGGCAGTCGCTGGCCGCCGGGCGTGCGCGCCTGGCCTGGCTGGTCAGCCGCGACGTGCAGCGGCTGGACGCGGCGGCGGTGCGCGAGAGCGCCATCGAGACCCTGGCCGAGAACCTCTGCGACTCGGTGGTCGCGCCGCTGTTCTGGTTTGTGTTGCTGGGCCTGCCGGGCGCGGCGCTGTACCGCTTTGCCAATACGGCCGATGCCATGTGGGGCTACCCCGGCATGCGTGGCGGGCGCTACTGGCAGTGGGCTGGCAAATGGGCTGCGCGGGCCGATGATGTGCTGTCGTGGCTGCCGGCGCGGCTGACGGCGTTGCTGCTGTGGGCGGCGGCGCTGGGCGCGGTGCGCTGGCGCGATGTGCGGACGCAGGCGCGCGTGACGCCGTCGCCCAATGGCGGCTGGCCCATGGGCGCGATGGCCCTGGCGCTGGGGGTGCGGCTGTCCAAGCCGGGGGTGTATGTGCTGAATGCCGCGGGGCGGGTGGTGCTGGCGGGGGATGCGGAGCGGGCGTTGCGCTTGGCGGCCAGGGCTATTGCGGCACTGGTGATGTTGGCGGTGTTGGGCTTGGAGTCAATCACCCACTTCAAATAGCGGGATCACGCAGCGCACTGTTGGCGTGTCAGGGTCAGGTGTGATTGCGCTGTGCATTATCGGCGTAATAGCCAGCGAAGGTCGTATTGCTTAAAATGTGTACACATTGATCCACAAGTCAGGAGTTACTCCATGGAAGCCACAAAGGTCGGAATTCGTGAATTTCGTGCGGATCTGGCCGAGTACATCGCTGCGAACAGCCCGGTCGCGGTGACTCGCCACGGTCAGACGGTCGGTTACTTCATTCCTGTACACGGCCAGGCCGAGGCGGATTTGGTGGCGCTCCAGAAAGCCAGCCAGTCACTCGACAAGCTGCTGTCTGCGCAAGGCGTGGACGTAGAGGACATCGTGACCGACTTCAAGAAGGCTCGAAAGAAGAGCACTTCCGGCGCCGGTACCGGGGCCAAATGAACGACGCGGCCATTGTTCTGGATGCGAACATCCTGATCCGCGCGGTGCTTGGCCAGCGTGTCCGTGAACTGATCCGGGCGCATGCCTCCACGGTCAAGTTCTTCGCGCCCGATGTGGCGTATGCGGATGCGCGCAAATACCTGCCGGCGCTGCTGGATAAACGTGGCGTCGATCCCATCCCCGCTATGCAAGCGCTTGATGCACTGGAGCGCATTGTTCATCCCCTGGACGTCGAGGTCTACGGCGGACTGCAACAGCAGGCACTGCGGCGCATCAAGACACGGGATGCCGACGATTGGCCGGTGTTGGCTTGCGCCATGGTTTTGGGGTGCCCCGTCTGGACGGAAGATGCCGATTTCTTTGGCACCGGTGTCGCAACCTGGACTACAGATCGTGTTGCGCTGTATCTGGGCGACGTGTAACACCACCCGGCTCGCTATTGGAGCGGCAGCAAGGCTTGATCCGGACGGTGCACCTGCGCTTTTCAGTTTCTTGTGTTGTATTCGCTTGGCTATAGTGCCCGCCCATGTCTGACCAAGCCCCGGCGCACGGTGGCCCCGACGCCCTGGGCGTGCCGTTACACGACTTTTCCACCAATGCCAATGCCTGCGGGCCTTGCCCCGTGGCCTTTGCCGCGCTGCAGCAAGCCGACCGCCAGCATTACCCCGATCCGGCCTATACCCGGCTGCGCGCGTTGCTGGCGGGCTTTCATGGGGTGGACGTCGAGCGCATCGTGATCGCCGCCAGTGCCAGCGAGTTCATCCATCGCATCACGGCCCATGCGGCGCGCAGCGGCCTGCGCCGCGCCGTATCGCCGGCACATGGCTATGGCGACTATGCGCGCGCGGCGCGCAACTGGGGTTTGGATTGCGGCACCGGGCAGGCCATGGCGCTCGCGCTGCACTGGGCCTGCGAGCCCGCGAGCCCGCTGGGCATGGCGGATGCGGCGCTGGCCGCATGGGTGCAACGGCAGGGCGATGGCGCGCTGCGCGTGCTCGACTGCGCCTATGCCCCGCTGCGCCTGGACGGTCAGGCCACGGCGCTGCCCGAAGGGGTTTGGCAGCTGTGGTCGCCCAACAAGGCCCTGGGCCTGACGGGCGTGCGCGCGGCCTATGCCGTTGCGCCGGCCGCTGCCGTGACCGATGGCAGCGCTGCGGCGCTACGGGCGCTGGCGCCGTCCTGGCCGCTGGGGGTGGATGGCGTGGCGCTGCTCAGCGCCTGGGTGCAGGCCGACACGCAGGATTGGCTGGCCCAGTCGCTCGCCACCTTGCGCCAGTGGAAGGCGGCGCAGCTGCGGTTGTGCGCCGATCTGGGCTGGGCCGTGCTGCCGGGCAGCCTGGCCAACTTCTTCACCGCCCGCCCGCCGGTGCCAGACCTGGCCGCCGCGTTGCAGGCCCTGCGCGCGCAGGGCATCAAGCTGCGCGACTGCGCCTCGTTCGGCCTGGCCGGCCATGTGCGCCTGGGCGTGCTGGCGCCGGCTGCGCAGCGGGCCCTGGCCGCAGCATGGCGACAATGGGCGCCATGACGCACAAGACATTGCCCGGCCCGGCGCGGGCCATCATGGTGCTGGGCACCAGCAGCGGCGCCGGCAAGAGCTGGCTGGCCACGGCCCTGTGCCGCCACTACAGCAACCAGGGGCTGAAGGTGGCGCCGTTCAAGGCGCAGAACATGAGCAACAACGCGCGCGTGGTCGCCACGCCGGCCGGTGGCCACGGCGAGATCGGCAGCGCGCAGTACTTCCAGGCCCTGGCCGCGCGCGCCGCGCCCGATGTGCGCATGAACCCGCTCTTGCTCAAGCCCGAGGCCGACACGCACAGCCAGGTGGTGCTGCTCGGGCAGGTGAACAATGAGCTGTCGGCCATGCCCTGGCGCGGGCGCAGCGCCAGCGTCTGGCCGCAGATCGCGGCGGCGCTGGATGAATTGCGCGCCGAGAACGACGTGGTGGTCATCGAGGGCGCGGGCTCGCCGGCCGAGATCAACCTGCATGACAGCGACGTGGTCAACATGCGCGTGGCGCGCCACGCCCAGGCGCGCTGCCTGCTGGTGACCGACATAGACCGCGGCGGCGCGTTTGCCCATTTGTACGGCACCTGGGCACTGCTGCCAGGCGATGAGCGCGCCTTGATTCAGGGCTTTGTGCTGAACAAGTTCCGTGGCGACGCGGCGCTGCTGGCGCCCGCGCCCGAGCTGCTGCAGGAGAAGACCGGCGTGCCGGTGGTGGCCACCATCCCCATGCAGTGGAACCACGGCCTGCCCGAGGAGGACGGCGTATTCGACATGGCCACCGCTACCGCCGGTGGTGCGGTGCACACGCGCATCGCCGTCGTGGCCTATCCGCGCATCAGCAATCTGGACGAATTCCAGCCCTTGAAGAACGTCCCCGGCGTGCTTCTCACCTGGGCGCGCTGCCCGGCGGACGTGGAGGGCGCCGACTGGATCATCCTGCCCGGCTCCAAGGCCACGGCCGCCGACCTGGCCTGGCTGCGCGCGCAGGCTCTGGATGCGGCGATTGCCCGGCATGCCGCGCGCGGCGGCCGCGTGCTGGGCATCTGCGGCGGCCTGCAGATGCTGGGTGAGGCGCTGATAGACACCCTGGGCGTGGACGGCAACGGCCCTGGCCTGGGCCTGCTGCCGCTGGTGACCAGCTTCGAGGCGCGCAAGACCGTGCGCCACACCCGGGCGCGCTTTGGCGAGGTGCGGGGCGCCTGGGCGGCGCTGGCCGGGGTAGAGGTCGCCGGCTACGAGATCCACCACGGCCAGACCGCCCAGCACCCTGCCATGGCCGCCAAGGGCGACGTGGCGCGCGAGCTGATCCCCAGCCTGGCCTGGCAGAACCCGGCCGGCAACGTGCTGGGCCTGTACCTGCACGGCCTGTTCGAGGACGCCGCCGTGCTGCGCGCACTGTTTGGCGCCGACGCGCCCACGCTGGAGCAGGTGTTCGAGCGCATGGCGGCGGGCGTAGGGTGGTGGTTTGCGCCCGAGGCGCTGGCCCTGGATTGATTTGAATGGAATTGCCTGACTGGCGACATGCCCCAGATAGCACGCTGCAGTAGCACCGCGTGATTCCGGCGAAAGCCGGAATCCACGGTTATTGCCAGCGCGAGGTACCTGGATTCCGGCATTCGCCGGAATGACGGCTATCCGACGCATGTGTCTAATCAGGTGAAATTGCCTGTAACGCTTGTTTATCAAGCGCAGATAGCTATTGTTTTAAGAGTAATTGAATGTTGAACCTCCCCGTAATCGCCCCCTTGAACGACGCAGCGCTGACCGAGCGCCTGCAGTTCCTGATCGACCACAAGACCAAGCCCCTGGGCGCCCTGGGCCGGCTGGAGGAACTGATGCTGCGCCTGGGCCTGATCCTGGGCAGCGAGGCGCCCGCGCTGCACGCGCCGCAGATGCTGGTGTGCGCGGCCGACCATGGCCTGGTGGCGCGGGGCGTGTCGGCCTACCCCAGCGACGTGACCTGGCAGATGGTGGAGAACTTCCTGGCCGGCGGCGCCGCCGTGAGCGTGCTGGCGCGCCAGCACGGCCTGGCGCTGACGGTGGCCGACTGCGGCGTGGCGCGTGCCATTCCCGCGCGCGATATCGCCCCCGGCGCGCCGCGCCTGGTCAGCTGCCGCATTGCCGCCGGCACGCAGGACGCCAGCGTGGGCCCGGCCATGACGCGCGAGCAATGCGCCCAGGCCCTTGCCAACGGCATGGCCATGGTGCGCGACATGCCGGGCAACGTGCTGCTGCTGGGCGAGATGGGCATAGGCAACACCTCGGTGGCCTCGCTGCTGCTGGCGCGCTTGGGTGGCGTGCCGCTGGCCGACTGCGTGGGCGCGGGCACGGGGCTGGACCCGGCCGGCATCGCGCGCAAGCGGGCCGTGCTGCAGCAGGCGCTGGATGCCAACGCCACGGCCACCGAACCCCTGGCGGCGCTGGCGGCCCTGGGCGGCTTCGAGGTCGCCACGCTCACCGGCGCCGTGCTGCAGGCAGCCAGCGAGCACCGCGTGATCGTGGTCGATGGCTTCATCACCGGCGCGGCGGTGCTGGTGGCCGCGCGCCTGGCGCCCCAGGTGCTGCAGCGTTGCGTGTTTGCCCACCGCTCGGGCGAGCGCGGCCACGCCCATATCCTGGAGGTGCTGCGCGCCGATCCGCTGATCGACCTGGGCCTGCGCCTGGGTGAGGGCTCGGGTGCGGCGCTGGCCTGGCCGCTGTTGGTGTCGGCCTGCGCCGTGTTGCGCGAGATGGCGAGCTTCGAGTCCGCCGGGGTGAATGGGCCGAGTGGCGGTTGACCTGTATCAAGTTGCCGGCGGGAAAACGCGTTACCGTTCATTTGAGATGCGGGCAATAGGAATTACCCGTATCCGTCACTGAAAGGAACAGCGAATGATCAAGGAAGTTACCGGCGATATCCTGCTCAGCAAGGCAGACCTGCTTGCCCACGGCATTTCGGCATTTGACCCTTTTGACAGTGGCCTGGCCCTGGCGCTGCGCGAGCGCTGGCCCTCGCTGGTCAAGGACTACCGCCATGACACCCATTCCAAGGCCATAGGGGCCGGCGAGCTGTGGGCGTGGACGGGCGTGCAGCAAGGCGGCGGTGTGCGCCGCATCGTGAATCTGGTCACCCAGAACACCCTGGGCCAGGGCCCCAGTGCCAAGCCGGGCAAGGCCAGCGTCGAGAACGTGCGCGCCGCCCTGCAAAGCCTGGCCAGGTTCGTGCGGCAAGAGGGCATCACCAGCGTGGCCCTGCCGCGCCTGGCCACGGGCGTGGGTGGCCTGGCGTGGGACGACGTGAAGCCGCTGATCACCCAGTACCTGGGCGATCTGGCCGTCCCCGTGATCGTCTACAGCACCTATCGCAAGGATGTGCAGGCCGACGAAGGGCTGTAAGCGCCCCGGGGCGTGCGATGCGCTGATTCCTTGCCCGCCCTGGCGGGCCAGGCCGTTGGTGGAAGGGGGTATTCAGGGCGCCGGCGTCTTGGGCCGGTAATCGCAATACGGCGCCACCGCGCATTCCCAGCAGCGCGGCTTGCGCGCCTGGCAGACGTAGCGCCCCAGCAAAATGAGCCAGTGGTGCGCGTCCACCAGGTACTCCCGCGGCACGCGCCGCAGTAGTTGTTTTTCCACCTCCAGCGGGGTCTTGCCCGGCGCCAGGCCGGTGCGGTTGCCCACGCGAAAGATATGCGTGTCCACCGCCATGGTGGCCTGGCCGAAGGCCACGTTCAGCACCACGTTGGCGGTTTTGCGGCCCACGCCGGGCAGGGCCTCAAGGGCCTCGCGCGTGCGTGGCACCTGGCCGCCATGCTGCTCGACCAGGATGCGGCAGGTGGCCAGCAGGTTGCGCGCCTTGGTCGGGTACAGGCCTATGGTCTTGATGTAGCCCTCCAGGCGCTCCAGCCCCAGATCCAGCATGGCCTGCGGCGTGCCCGCCACCGGAAACAAGCGGCGCGTGGCCTTGTTCACGCCCACGTCGGTGGCCTGGGCCGAGAGCAGCACGGCGCAGAGCAGCTCGAACACCGTGGTGTATTCCAGTTCGGTGTTGGGCTGCGGGTTGGCGGCCTTGAGGGTGGCGAAGAAGGGTTCTATGTCGCGCGGCTTCATGGGGCGCCATTGTCACCGGCTCGGCGATGTGAATTGGCGACAATGCGGGCCTGCCGTTTTGCCATCACAACAGGGATTGCACCCATGCCCATTGCCTTTGCCGACCGTCTGAATAACGTAGAAACCTCCGCCATCCGCGAGCTTTTCAAGCTGCTGGGCAAGCCCGGCATCATCAGTTTTGCCGGGGGGTTTCCGGACAGCGCCATGTTCGACGTGGAGGGTATCAGCGCGGCCAGCCAGCGTGCGCTGGCCGAGGAGCCCGGCGCCGCCCTGCAGTACGGCGCCACCGAGGGCTACCAGCCGCTGCGCGAGCAGCTCGCCGCCTTCATGGCGGCCAAGGGCGCGAGCGATGTGGCGCCGGAGCAGCTCATCGTCACCACCGGCAGCCAGCAGGCGCTGGATCTGCTGGGCAAGACCCTGATCAACCCTGGCGACAAGGTGATCGTCGAAGGCCCGACGTTTCTCGCCACCATCCAGTGCTTTCGCCTGTATGGCGCCGAACTGATCAGCGCGCCCATCGACGGCGATGGCGTGAAGACCGACGAGCTGGAGCGCCTGATTGCCGAGCACCGCCCCAAATTCGTCTACCTGATTCCCACCTTCGGCAACCCCAGCGGCGCCATGCTCAGCCTGGAGCGGCGCAAGAAGGTGCTGGAGCTGGCCGTCAAGTACCAGACCCTGGTCGTCGAGGACGACCCCTATGGCGACCTGTACTTTGGTGCGGCTCCTCCCCCCAGCCTGCTGGCCTTGTCGGCCCAGGTGCCGGGCAGCCGTGATTGGCTGGCGCATTGCGGGTCACTGTCCAAGGTGCTTTCGCCCGGCCTGCGCGTGGGCTGGCTGATGGCCCCGCCCGAGTTGCTGGCCAAGGCCACCATGTGCAAGCAGTTTTCCGACGCGCACACCAGCACCTTCGCCCAGGCCACGGCCGCGCAGTACCTCAAGGCCGGGCGCATGCCGGCCACGCTGGCCCATGTGCGTGCGGTGTATGCCGAGCGCGCCCAGGCCATGAGCGACGCGCTGCGCGCCGAGCTGGGCGCGGCCGTGGACTTTGTTCAGCCCCAGGGCGGCCTGTTCGTCTGGGCGCGCCTGACCGGTGCGGGTGGCGCCGTGCAGGATGGCAATCTGCTGGCCCAGCGTGCCATCGCCAAGGGCGTGGCCTTTGTGCCGGGCGCGCCGTTCTTTTGCGCCAACCCGGACCCGGCCACGCTGCGCCTGTCCTTCGCCACGGCCGACGTGGCGAAGATCCGCGAGGGCGTGGCGCGCCTGGGCCAGGCGCTGGCGCAGCCATGAGCACGCAAGAGCGGCTGGAGGCGCTGGAGATCAAGGCCGCCTTCACCGAGGATCTGCTGGATCAGCTGAACCTGACCATCTACCGCCAGCAGCAGCAAATTGACGGGCTGCTGCGCGCGGTGACCGAGCTGCGCCAGCAGCGCCCCGAGGGCGGCACCGGCGCACGCAGCCTGCGCGACGAGCTGCCGCCGCATTATTGATTTTGAAGAAAATTGGCCTGACTAGGCGCATACCTCAGACTGGGCCGCGAGCCCTCACCCCCACCCTCTCCCAGAGGGAGAGGGAGTAAAGCCGGCGCAACCGGTCGCCCTCGCCCCTTTGGGGAGAGGGAGGGGTGAGGGGCATCTGCGACATGTACATAGTCAGGAAAATTGGCCTGTAGCGCCCGTCAATAAAGCGCTAACAGCTCTTTTTTTGATAGTTGGAGCAACTCCATGCAATACCGTCAATTGGGCAAGAGCCCGCTGCAGGTCTCGGCCCTGTGCCTGGGCACCATGATGTTTGGCGACCAGACGGGCGAGACCGAGGCCGATGCCATCGTCGCCCATGCGCGCGAGCAGGGCGTGAACTACATCGACACGGCCGACGTCTACACCCAGGGCGCGTCCGAGGCCATGCTGGGCCGGCTGCTCAAGGGCCAGCGCCAGGACTGGGTGCTGGCCACCAAGCTGGGCAACAAGATGGGCGACCTGCCCAACCGGGCGGGCTACTCGCGCGCCTGGATGCTGCGCGAGGTCGAAGCGAGCCTTGAGCGGCTGCAGACCGACCATGTGGACATCCTCTACCTGCACCGTGACTACGAGGCCATGGATCTGGAGGAGCCGCTCTACGCCATCGAGGCGCTGCTGCGCGCCGGCAAGATCCGCTACTGGGGCCTGTCCAACTTCCGCGCCTGGCGCATGGCCGAGCTGGTGCATGGCGCGCGCCGCATCGCCATGCCTGGGCCGGTGGTGTGCCAGCCGTACTACAACCTGCTCAACCGCATGCCCGAGGTCGAGATACTGCCGGCCTGCGCGCACCATGGCCTGGGCGTGACGCCCTACAGCCCGGTGGCGCGCGGTGTGCTGACCGGCAAGTACCTGCCGGGCCAGGCGCCCGAGGCCGGCACGCGCGCCGGGCGTGGCGACCGGCGCATGGGCCAGACCGAGTTCCGCCAGGAGTCGCTGGCCATCGCGCAAACGCTCAAGCAGCATGCCGGCCAGCGCGGCGTGACGCTGGCGCAGTTCGCCACCGCCTGGGTGCTGGCGCACCGCAGCGTGAGCAGCGTCATCGCCGGCCCGCGCACGCTGGCGCAGTGGCAGGACTACCTGCCGGCGCTGGACTATCGGGTAACGCCCGAGGACGAGGCGCTCATCGACAGCCTGGTGGCGCCCGGCCACCCGTCCACGCCCGGCTATACCGATCCGGCCTACCCGCTTGAGCGGCGCCGGCCGTGAGCGGCTGCGCCCCGGAGGTCTGTGATGGACATCGCCGGCTGTGACGCGCAGCGCCTGCAGCTATTGCTGCAGCGCGAGATGCCGTTTGGCAAGCACAAGGGCAGGGTGATTGCCGACCTGCCGGCCAACTACCTGCAATGGTTTGCGCGCGAGGGCTTTCCGCGCGGCGAGATCGGCCAGCTGCTGGCCTTGATGTATGAGATAGACCACAACGGCCTGCGCGGGCTGCTGGCGCCGCTGCGCGCCAGCCAGCCAGCAGGCCGTCAGCCGAAATAGCCGCGAAACAGGTTGCGCGCAATGCCGTGGGCCACGGTCTGCAGCTCGCGCGCCACCTCGGGCGCGAACACGCGCTCGGTGTGCTGGCCCCACAGGCGCAGCCAGACGGCGAAATGCTCGGGCGCGACGCCGTCCACGGCCATGTGCTTGCCGAATACGTCGCCCTTGAAGCTGCGCGTGCCCAGCGCCACGGTGCTCCAGAACTCCACCATGCGCTCCAGGTGCGTGTCCCAGTGCGCGCCAATGGCGCGGTCGAACAGCGGGCCCAGCTGGGCGTCGGCACGCACGTCGGCGTAGAACCCGTGCACCAGGTCGGTCAGGCCCTCGCGCGTGGGGATGTCCAGGGCGCTCATGCGCAGCCGCAGCCACCGCCGCCGCAGCCTTGCGGTTGCGCGGCCTGCTCGAATTGCGGGAACAAGATGTTGTTCTCCAGGTGGATATGGTTGATCAGGTCTTCGCGCAGCTGCGCCAGGCCGGTGTAGAGCGCGCGCCAGGTGTTGCAGGCGCCCATGGGCGGGGTGATATCGTTGGTCAGGCTGGCCAGGTGTTCCAGCGCCTCGCCATGGTCGTTGTGCTCGTGGCGCATCATGGCGATGGGCTGGCTCACGAAGCTGTTGCCGCCGGCGCGCAGCATGGGGAACAGCACGGCCTCTTCCTTGTGCATGTGCATGAGCAGCTCCTGCTCCATGGTCTCCAGCGCATCGGCCAGGCCATGCGGGGTGTTGGGGTTGTCGCGGTGCACGGCCTCCACGCGGCGCGCCATGCGGATCAGCTCGGGCAGCTGGGCGCGGTGCACCTCGTGGTAGCGCGCGATGATGTGCTCGACCAGCTCCGTGGGCGTGCCCAGGTCGGGCAGCTCGCTGGGGCGTTGCAGCGCCGATAGCTCATGCACCACGGCCTGCAGATCCAGGCCCTTGTCGCTGGCCGCCTGGTCCAGGCTGACATGGCCGCCGCAGCAGAAATCGAGCTTCAGACGGCGAAACACGGCAGTGGCGCCGGGCAGCTGCACGGCGATCTGGCCTATGGCCTGGCTGGGGTCAATGGTGCTGGCGTCGGCGATGGCGTTCATGGTGGGCTCCTAAAGATTCATTTAATCTGAATATTTTATTCTCTAAAATGCATCGGATGTAAATCTTTTGCCTTGCACCGTGGGAACCCCATGCGACTGACCCAGTGGACCGATTACGCGCTGCGCGTGCTGATGTACTGCGCCGCCTGCCAGGAGCGCGAGCAGCCCGTGACCATCAGCGAGGTGGCCGACGCACACGGCATATCGCGCAGCCACCTGACAAAAATCGTGCAGCAGCTGGCCATGCAGGGCCTGCTGGACACCACGCGCGGACGCGGCGGCGGCATGCGCCTGATGCGGCCGGCGCAGGAGATCAGCGTGGGCGCCGTGGTGCGCATGACCGAGACCGACTTCGACATGGTCGAATGCTTCAACGCCGAGCTGAACCAGTGCCGCATGAGCCAGCATTGCCGGCTGCAAAGCGTGTTGTCCACGGCGACACGCGCCTACCTGGCGGTACTCGACGGCCTGACCGTGGCCGACCTGGTGGCGCCGTTGGCTCCGGGCAAGGAAGGCGGCGCGGCGACGGGCCAGCCCGTGCGCTGGGTGCCCGGCCTGCCGCAGTCGGCGTGAAAAATGGGTTGAATACGGCTGCAGCCATTGTGCACCAAGCGCAAGCAGCTATTAATTAAATAGCATTCTCTGGCTCCAGCCATTGCCTTGCGGCCGCCATCACGCAGTGCGTGAGCCGCTCCAGCGCCGCTTGGGCGCTGCGCGGGTGGGTCCAGAACAGGGGCATGTCCAGGGCCATGCCGGGCAGCAGTTGCACCAGGCTGCCATGGGCCAGTTGCGGGCCAATCAACCCCGTGGGGTGTATGCCCCAGCCCATGCCCACCTCGCAGGCGCGCACATAGCCGAAGTTGGACGGCAGGAAATGCTGCGGCGCATGCGTGCGCGTGGCCAGGCCATGGGCCTGCAGCCATTGCTGCGGCAGGCGATCCTTGCGGTCGTAGACCATCACCGGCGCCTGCGCCAGGGCAGCGGCCGACACACCCTGGGCGAAATGCCGGGCGATGAAGCCCGGGCTGGCGGCCGCCACGTAGCGCATGCGCCCCAGCGGCCAGCTGTTGCAGCCGGCAATGCTGGCGCCGCTGGCGGTGACGGCGGCGACCACCTCGCCACGGCGCAGGCGCTCGGCCGTGTGCTCCTGGTCGTCCAGGCGCAGCTCCAGCAGCTCGGGCCCACCAGCGGTGAAGGCCGCCATGGCATCCATGAACCAGGTGGAGAGCGAGTCGGCGTTCACCGCCAGCTTCAGCGTGGGGGCGGGTGCATCGGGCAGCAGGCCGGGGTGGCTGCGGCGCAGCTGGTGCTCCAGCAGCGCCACCTGCTCCAGATGCAGGCACAGGCGCTGGCCGGCCTCGGTACCGGTGCAGGGGCTGCCGCGCTGCACCAGCACCTGGCCCAGGCGCTCTTCGAGCTGCTTGACGCGCTGCGACACGGCCGAGGGCGTGACATGCAGGCGGCGCGCCGCGCGCTCGAAGCTGCCCTCGTGCAGCACGGTGGCCAGGGCCTCGAGACTGGTGTAGTCCAGCATGCAGAATTGCTAAATATCGTTTAGGCAACTTAAGTATACGTAAACCATTGGCGGGCCTAGCATGCGGGCCATGTTCGATGCTGCTGTCCTCTCTTCATCCTGGCTCACGGGCTTTACCGTGTGTCTGTCGCTGATCGCCTCCATAGGCGCACAAAACCTCTACGTGTTGCGCCAGGCGGTGCAGGGTGAACATGTGCGCGCCTGCGTGGCCTGGTGCGTGGCCAGCGACGCGCTGCTGGTGGCCCTGGGCGTGGCCGGCATGGCGCGGCTGCTGGCCGGCGCGCCCACGCTGGCGCTGTGGCTGCGCCTGGGCGGGGCGCTGTTTCTGCTGGCCTATGGCCTGCTGGCCTGGCACCGCGCGCTGTTTGCGGCCGATGCCGGGCCACGGGCAGACGGCGCGCGCGTGGCGCGCGGCTGGCTGGGCGTGGTCGGCGGCCTGGCGGTGATCACCCTGTTCAACCCCCATGTGTACCTGGACACGGTGCTGCTGATCGGCTCCATAGGTGCGCGCCACGAGGGCGCGCTCAAGTGGATCTTCGTGCTGGGAGCAGCCTGCGCCAGCCTGACCTGGTTTGCCTTGCTGGCCTGGGCCGGCCGGCGCCTGCAGGGCCTGTTTGCCCGGCCGCGCGCCTGGCGCCTGCTCGATGGCCTGACGGGCGCCATGATGCTGGTGCTGGCCTGGTGGGTCTGGCAGGGAACCTGAGGCGGCTCATCGTTATCCATCGGGACAGGCGCCACTGCGGGATTCACGCACCTGTTCAAAGCCGGAGCAAGGTGCTACAACGATCTCGCAGGGCTGGTCAGGCAATGCAGTTTTGCGGCACCGTCCGCTGCGGGCGTGTCGCCATAGGAGGCTCTTATGGATGCCATCAGCAACTTTGCCGCACGTTACGTCCGTCTGCGCGAAGAGGAGATGTCGATCGACGAATACCTCGCGCTGTGCCAGCGTGATCCCATGGCCTACGGCAGCGCCGCACAGCGCATGCTCACGGCCATTGGCGAGCCCGAGATGGTGGACACGCGCAGCGACCCGCACCTGTCGCGCCTTTTCGCCAACAAGGTCATTCGCCGCTACCCCGCGTTTGCCGAGTTCTATGGCATGGAGGACGCCATCGACCAGGTGGTGAGCTTCTTCCGCCATGCCGCCCAGGGGCTGGAGGAGCGCAAGCAGATCCTCTACCTGCTGGGCCCGGTGGGCGGGGGCAAGAGCTCGATCGCCGAGCGCCTCAAATACCTGATGCAGAAGGTGCCGTTCTACGCCCTCAAGGGCTCGCCGGTGAACGAGTCGCCGCTGGGCCTGTTCGATGTGGCCGAGGATGGCCCGGTGCTGGAGGAGCAGTTCGGCATTCCGCGCCGCTACCTGCAGCATGTGCTCTCGCCCTGGGCGGTCAAGCGCCTGGAGGAATACGGCGGCGACATCCGCCAGTTCCGCGTCGTCAAGCGCTACCCCAGCATCCTGCGCCAGGTGGCGGTTGCCAAGACCGAGCCGGGTGACGAGAACAACCAGGACATCTCCAGCCTGGTGGGCAAGGTGGACATCCGCAAGCTGGAGAACTTTGCCCAGGACGACACCGACGCCTACAGCTACTCGGGCGGCCTGTGCCTGGCCAATCAGGGCCTGCTGGAGTTCGTCGAGATGTTCAAGGCGCCCATCAAGGTGCTGCACCCGCTGCTCACCGCCACGCAGGAGGGCAACTACAAGGGCACGGAGGGCTTTGGCGCGATACCGTTTGACGGCATCGTGCTCGCGCACAGCAACGAGAGCGAGTGGAAGGCATTTCGCAACAACCGCAACAACGAGGCCTTTCTGGATCGCATCTACATCGTCAAGGTGCCGTACTGCCTGCGCGTCTCTGAAGAGATCAAGATCTACGAGAAGCTGATCCGCGAATCGTCTCTGGCCCAGGCCATTTGCGCGCCCGGCACGCTGAAGATGATGGCGCAGTTCTCCGTGCTCACGCGCCTGAAGGAGCCCGAGAATTCCAGCATCTTCAGCAAGATGCAGGTCTACGACGGCGAAAGCCTCAAGGACACCGACCCGCGCGCCAAGAGCTACCAGGAGTACCGCGACTACGCCGGCGTGGACGAGGGCATGAGTGGCATCTCCACGCGCTTTGCCTTCAAGATCCTGTCCAAGGTTTTCAACTACGACAGCACCGAGGTGGCGGCCAACCCGGTGCATCTGATGTATGTGCTGGAGCGGCAGATAGAGCGCGAGCAGTTCCCCGCCGAGCTGGAGACCAAGTACACCGGCTACATCAAGGAATATCTCTCGCCGCGTTACGCCGAGTTCATAGGCAAGGAGATCCAGACCGCCTACCTGGAGAGCTACAGCGAGTACGGCCAGAACATTTTCGACCGCTACGTGACCTATGCCGACTACTGGATACAGGACAGCGAGTACCGCGACACCGACACCGGCGAGGTGTTCGACCGCAGCGCCCTGAATGCCGAGCTGGAGAAGATAGAGAAGCCCGCGGGCATCGCCAACTCGAAGGATTTCCGCAACGAGATCGTCAACTTCGTGCTGCGCGCGCGCGCCAACAACCAGGGCAAGAACCCGAGCTGGACCAGCTACGAGAAGCTGCGCCTGGTGATCGAGAAGAAGATGTTCTCCAACACCGAGGAGCTGCTGCCGGTGATCAGCTTCAACGCCAAGGCCAGCGCCGAGGATGCGCGCAAGCACGAGGACTTTGTCACCCGCATGGAATCCAAAGGCTACACGCCCAAGCAGGTGCGCCTGCTGTGCGAGTGGTACCTGCGCGTGCGCAAGAGCAGCTGAGCGTTTGGCGTTGTGCGTTTTGCGTCGGGCGGACTTCTCGCAAAACGCTCAACGCTCAACCTCTCCAGGGGTAACAGATGGCACTGCATATCATCGACCGCAGGCTTGCCGGCAAGAACAAGTCGGTGGGCAACCGCGAGCGCTTCCTGCGCCGCTACAAGGCGCAGATCGCCGAGGCTGTGCGCCGTGCCGTGTCCAAGCGCGATATCCGCCACATCGAGCAGGCCGAGAACATTACCATCCCGAAGAAGGACATCAGCGAGCCGGTGTTCCACCACGGCACGGGTGGCATACGCGATACCGTGCATCCGGGCAACACCGAGCATGTGCGTGGCGACCGCATCGCCAGGCCCCAGGGCGGTGCCGGTGGCGCGGGCTCGCAGGCCAGCGACAGCGGCGAGGGCGAGGACGACTTCACCTTCACCCTGAGCCGCGACGAGTTCATGCAGCTGTTCTTTGAAGACCTGGCCCTGCCGCGCCTGCTGCGCACCCACCTGGGCGATACCCCTTTGTTTCGCACGCGCCGCGCCGGCTACAGCCGCGACGGCACGCCGCACAACCTGGCGGTGCTGCGCACCATGCGTGGCGCTTTAGGCCGGCGCATGGCATTGACCAAGGCGCCGCAGCGCGAGCTGCAGGTGCTGCAGCAGCAGCTCGACGAGCTTTTGACCCAGGACGACGGCACCAGCGAGGCCGTGGCCGAGCTGCAGCAGCGCATCGCCGCACTGCAGGCGCGCGTGGGCAAGGTGGCTTTTCTCGACCCCATAGACCTGCGCTTTCGCAACCGCATCAAGGTGCCCGTGCCCAGCAGCCAGGCAGTGATGTTCTGCGTGATGGACGTGTCCGGCTCCATGGATGAGGCGCGCAAGGACTTGGCCAAGCGTTTCTTCATCCTGCTGTACCTGTTTCTCACGCGGCACTACGAAAAGATCGACATCGTCTTCATACGCCACCACACCCAGGCCGCCGAGGTCAGCGAGGACGATTTCTTCCACTCCACCGAGAGCGGTGGCACCGTGGTCAGCAGCGCCCTGGTGCTGCTCGATCAGATCATGCGCGCGCGCTACTCCTCGCAGGACTGGAACATCTACGTTGCCCAGGCCAGCGACGGCGACAACTTCACCAACGACAGCGGCAACTGCCGCAGCCTGCTGGAGGAGAGGATCCTGCCCCTGGTGCGCTACTTTGCCTATGTGCAGGTGGCGCAGGAGGAGCAAAACCTGTGGCAGGAGTACACCCAGCTCGCCCCGCGGTTCCCGCAGTTCGCGATGCGCAAGGTGTCCGAGCCCGGGGAGATCTACCCCGTGCTGCGCGACCTGTTCAAGAAGGAGGGGGTGTCGGCATGAACCTCTCGCATTACCCCGCCCTGGCGCGCCGCACCGGTTCGCACCATGGCAAGCCGGGCGCCGCCGCGCAGCGCCCTGCGCGGGGCGTGCCGCGCTCCCTGCTGCCAGCGGGCAAGCGTCCGGCGCACCCCTTGCCCGACCCCAGCGACTGGACCTTCGAGCTGATAGAGCGCTACCACGCGGCCATCGCCGCCACGGCCGAGCGCTATGGCCTGGACACCTATCCGAACCAGCTGGAGGTGATCTCGGCCGAGCAGATGATGGACGCCTACGCCAGCGTCGGCATGCCGGTGGGCTACCGCCACTGGAGCTATGGCAAGGAGTTCCTGGCCACCGAGCGGCGCTACCGGCGCGGCCACATGGGGCTGGCGTACGAGATCGTCATCAACTCCAACCCCTGCATCTGCTATCTGATGGAGGAGAACACCACGGCCATGCAGGCCCTGGTGATCGCCCATGCGGCCTACGGGCACAACAGTTTCTTCAAGAACAACTACCTGTTCGGCATGTGGACGGATGCCGGCAGCATCATCGACTACCTGGTCTATGCGCGCGACTTCGTTGCCCAGTGCGAGGAGCGCCATGGCCTGGACACCGTCGAGCAATGGCTGGACTCCTGCCACGCGCTGGCCAACCTGGGGGTGGACCGCTACCACCGTCCGTCAAAGAAAAGCCTGGCGCGCGAGCGCGCCGAGCGCGAGCAGCGCGAGGCCTACGCCCAGCAGCAGGTCAACGTGCTCTGGCGCACCCTGCCGGCGCGCCCGGGCAAGGACAGTGCAGCCCAGGCCAATGAGCGCTTTCCCAAGGAGCCCGAGGAGAACATCCTCTACTTCATCGAGAAGAACGCCCCGCTGCTGGAGCCCTGGCAGAGAGAAATAGTGCGCATCGTGCGCAAGATCGCCCAGTACTTCTACCCCCAGCGCCAGACCCAGGTGATGAACGAGGGCTGGGCCACCTTCTGGCACTACACCCTGCTGAGCACCCTGTACGACGAGGGCTGGCTGACCGACGGCGTGATGATCGAATGGCTGTCATCGCACACCAACGTCATCTACCAGCCGCCCGCCGGGCACCGCGCCTACAGCGGCATCAACCCCTACGCCCTGGGCTTTTCCATGTACCAGGACATCCGGCGCATTTGCGAACACCCCAGCGAGGAAGACCGGCGCTGGTTCCCCGACATCGCCGGCACGCCCTGGCTGCCTGTGCTGCACCATGCCATGCAGAACTTCAAGGACGAAAGCTTTGTCGGCCAGTTCCTGAGCCCCAAGCTGATGCGCGACATGCGCCTGTTCTCCATTCACGACGACGCCAGCGAGCGCGAACTGCTGGTCAGCGCCATCCACGACGAGGACGGCTACCGCCAGCTGCGCCAGACCCTGTCGCAGCAATACGACCTGGGCGTGCGCGAGCCCAACATCCAGGTCTGGAACGTGAACCTGCGCGGCGACCGCTGCCTGACCCTGCGCCACACCCAGTACCAGGGCCGCCCGCTGGCGGCCGATGCGCTGGAGGTGCTCAAGCATGTGGCGCGCCTGTGGGGCTTTGGCGTACAGCTGGAAAGCGTCAGCGGCGACGGCGAGTTGCCGGTGCTGCTGCACAGCGTGCCGGCGCCGCCGGTTTGACACGCATGTGTTTTACAAGCCGAATTGCCTGACTATGGCACATATCGCAGAGGCCCCTCACCCCTCCCTCTACCCAAAGGGGCGAGGGCGACCGGTTGCGCCGGCTTTACTCCCTCTCCCTCTGGGAGAGGGTTGGGGTGAGGGCTCGCGGCACAGTCTGAGGTATGTGCCTAATCAGGCCGAATTGGCCTGTAGCGCTTGCTGGTAAAGCGCTGAAGGCTATATAAATAGTAGCAAAAATAACAACGCTGCCCGTGGGCAGCGTTTTTTTAGTGGGGCGCGGGTGAGGGGCGCGCGGTCAAAACGCCGGCACCACGGCACCCTTGTACTTGTCCTGGATGAACTTCTTCACCTCGGGGGTGTGCAGGGCGTTCATCAGCTTGGCGATGTCGGTACCGTTGGCGCGGTCGCCGCGGGCGGCGACGATGTTGGTGTAGGGCGAGTCAGAGCCTTCGATGAACAGCGCGTCCTTGGTCGGATTGAGCTTGGCCTCGATGGCGTAGTTGGTGTTGATCAGCGCCAGATCGACGTCGGCCAGGGCGCGCGGCAGCAGCGGGGCTTCCAGTTCCTTGAACTTGAGCTTCTTCGGGTTCTTGGCAATATCCAGCGGCGTGGGCGTCAGGCTCTTGGCGTCCTTGAGTTCGATCAGGCCCTGCCTGGCCAACAGGATCAGGGCACGGCCGCCGTTCGAGGGATCGTTGGGAATGGCGATGGTGGCGCCGTCCTTCAATTCCTTCACGCTCTTGATCTTGCTCGAGTAGGCGCCGAAGGGCTCCACATGCACCTTGCCATTGGGCACGATGACCAGGCTGGTCTTGCGATCCTTGTTGAAGCTGTCCAGGTAGGGCTGGTGCTGGAAGAAGTTGGCGTCCAGCTGCTTGTCCTCGACGGCCATGTTGGGCTGTACGTAGTCGCTGAATTCCTTGACCTGCAGCTCGACGCCCTGGGCCTTGAGCTGGGGCTTGATGAAGTTCAGGATTTCGGCGTGTGGCACGGCGGTGGCCGCGACCTTGAGCACATCGGCGGCCTGGGCGGAAAAGGCCAGGGCAGCGATCGCCAAGGCCGAGAGGGTTTGTTTGAACATCGAATGCAACCTTGTAGGGCAACAAAGAAAAACGCCCAGACCGGTTCGGTGTGGGCGCGGCGTACGGCGTAGTTTACGGGTTTGTACCAGGGGCTACGACGTAATTAAATTCATATCGATATAACGATGTGGTTTTTTATGTGGTCGTTCAGCGCAACACTTCCAGCAGCCGGTCCAGCCCACCCTGGTTGATGGCCACCTGGGCCTGGGTGCGTACCGCTGGCTTGGCGTGGTAGGCGACGGACAGGCCGGCCGCATGCATCATCGGCAGGTCGTTGGCACCGTCGCCCATGGCGATGCATTCATCGGGCTCTATGCCCAGCAGCGATGCCACCTCCAGCAGCGTGCGGCGCTTCTCGGCCCCGTCGCAGATGTCGCCCCAGGCCTGATCGACCAGGCGGCCGGTGAGCTCACCGCAGTTGGTGCTGGAGCGCACCTCCAGCACGTTGGCGCGCACGAAGTCGATGCCTAGCTGTTCGCGCACGCGGTGGGCAAAGAAGGTGAAACCGCCCGAGACCAGCAGGGTCTTCAGCCCGGCCGCCTGGCAGGCGCGCACCAGTTCCAGGGCGCCGGGGTTGATGCGCAGGCGCTCGCTGTACACCCGCTCCAGATCGGCCATGGTCACGCCGCGGAGCAATGCCACGCGCTGGCGCAGGCTGTCCTTGAAGTCGGTGATCACGCCCTGCATGGCGGCCTCGGTGATGGCTGCTACCTCGGCCTTGCAGCCGACGAAGTCGGCGATCTCGTCCACGCACTCGATGTTGATCAGCGTGGAGTCCATGTCGAAAGCGATGAGCTTGAAGTTCTTAAGCGCCAGCGGCGGCTTGATGCCCTGCACGACAAGGCCGGGGGAGAGTTCGGTGGGGGTGTGAGACATAGCGGGCCAGGGTAAAGAAAGGAATTGTCGTTCAGGGCTTGGGCAGGTAGAGGTCATCCGACCAGGTCGCCAGCCACTCGGGCTTGAAGGCCACGAACACTGCGCACAGCATGCCGGTGATGACCGCGTCGCCCCAGGCCATGAGCCAGCGCGCCACCAGCGACAGCTGCTCGCCCACGCCCGGCAGCATATGGCCGGCCGATTGCGACAGGGTGCCGGCCAGGAAGATGCACAGCGCCGTGCCCAGAAAGCCGCGCCCCAGCACGTAGACAAAGATGCGCGCGCCGGTGAAGGCGCGCGTGGTGATCAGGCGGCGCATGAGCCAGCCCAGCAGCAGCGCCAGCGTGGCCGGCACCACGCCCTGCCAGACGGCCAGGCCCAGGGCGTCGGCCCAGCCCAGGCCGGGCGAGACCAGGCCGGCGATCAGCCCCACGGCCAGCAGTACCGGCACGGCCAGCGGCCAGCCCAGCGTCAGCAGCACCAGGCAGGCGCCCGACCATTGCAGCTGCAGCGGCATGTGGTGCAGCGTGGGCAGGGCCCAGGCCCAGGGCAGGACCACCAGGGCGGCCAGCAGCGGAGTCCACAGGGCAGAGGGCTTGCCGTGGCTTTCATGCACCAGAGGGCGCTGGCTGGCGAGCAGCCGCCAGGGTTGCAAAAATATGGCCATAGCCAGCGCCAGTAAGCCGATAGTAGCTTCTAAAAACATAGTGTATTTACGCTGCCACGGGGGCTGCAATCGGTTGCCCCAGGCTGCGCAGCACGTCGCGCACCAGCTGGGCGCGCTGCGCCGGCTCGGGCAGTTCACGCTCTATGCGCAGTTTTTCGTTGCCGGCCAGTTTGATGTGCTTGTTCTTCTGGATCAGTTGGATGATGTTCATCGGGTCGATCGGCGGCTGGGGCTTGAAGGTGACGGTGATCACGCCGGGGGCCGCATCCACCTTGACCACGCCGTAGGGCTGGGAGAGGACACGCAGGCGGTGCACGTCGATCAGCGTCTGTGCCTGCGCCGGCAGCTTGCCGAAACGGTCCACGATCTCTTCCAGCAGGCCGTCGATCTGGTCGCTGGTGCGCGCCGTGGCCAGCTTTTTGTAGAACGACAGGCGCAGGTGCACGTCGCCGCAGTAGTCGTCGGGCAGCAGGGCCGGGGCGTGCAGGTTGATGTCGGTCGCCGCCTGCATGGGTGCGAGCAGGTCCGGCTCCTTGCCGGCCTTCAGGCAACGCACGGCCTCGGCCAGCATCTCGTTGTAGAGCTGAAAGCCGACCTCCAGCATGTTGCCGCTCTGGTTCTCGCCCAGCACCTCGCCGGCGCCGCGTATCTCCAGGTCATGCATGGCCAGGTAGAAGCCGCTGCCCAGCTCTTCCATCTGCTGGATAGCGTCGAGCCGCTGCTGCGCCTGTTTGGTCAGGCCGTCCAGGTCCGGCACCATCAGGTAGGCGTAGGCCTGGTGGTGGCTGCGCCCCACGCGCCCGCGCAGCTGGTGCAGCTGCGCCAGGCCGAACTTGTCGGCGCGGCTGATCAGGATGGTGTTGGCCGATGGCACGTCGATGCCGGTCTCGATGATGGTCGAGCACAGCAGGATGTTGTAGCGCTGGGCGACAAAGTCGCGCATCACCTTTTCCAGCTCGCGCTCGGGCATCTGGCCATGGGCGACGGCGATGCGCGCCTCGGGCAGGATTTCTTCCAGCTTCTGGCGCCGGTTCTCGATCGTCTCGACCTCGTTGTGCAAAAAATAGCACTGCCCGCCGCGCTTCAACTCGCGCAGCACGGCCTCGCGGATCACGCCCTGGCCCTCGTTGCGCACAAAGGTTTTAATAGCAAGACGCCGTTGCGGGGCGGTCGCTATCACCGATAAATCACGCAGGCCTTCGAGGGCCATGCCCATGGTGCGCGGGATGGGGGTGGCTGTGAGGGTCAGCACGTCCACCTCGGCGCGGAACTGCTTCATCGCCTCCTTGTGGCGCACGCCGAAGCGATGCTCCTCGTCGATGATCAAGAGGCCCAGGTTCTTGAACTGGGTCGATTCCGAGAGCAGCTTGTGCGTGCCGACCACGATGTCCACCGTGCCATCGGCAATGCCCTTGACCGCCGCGCTGATCTCCTTGCCGGAGCGAAAGCGCGAGACCTCGGCCACCTTCACCGGCCACTTGGCAAAGCGGTCGGAGAGCGTGCGGTAATGCTGCTCGGCCAGCAGCGTGGTGGGCGCCAGAAAGGCCACCTGCTTGCCGCCCGTCACGGCGACAAAACAGGCGCGCAGGGCCACTTCGGTCTTGCCAAAGCCCACGTCGCCGCAGACGAGGCGGTCCATGGGGCGCGGGCTGATCATGTCCTGCACCACGGCGTGGATGGCGGCGTTCTGGTCGGCGGTCTCCTCGAACCCGAAGTCGTTGGCAAACTGCTCGTAGTCCTGCGGGCTGTAACGGAAGGCATGGCCCTGGCGCGCGGCACGGCGGGCGTAGATGTTCAGCAGCTCGGCCGCGGCATCGCGCACTTGGCTTGCCGCCTTGCGCCTGGCCTTTTCCCACTGGCCGCTGCCCAGCTTGTGCAGCGGCGCCTCGTCGGCCGAGACGCCGGTGTAGCGGCCGATCAGCTGCAGCTGGCTCACGGGCACGTAGAGCACGGCCTTGTCGGCGTACTCCAGGTGCAAAAATTCCTGCAGGGCCGGGCTGCCGTCGGGGTTCTTGCTTCCTAAGTCCATGTGCATCAGGCCACGGTAGCGGCCTATGCCGTGCTGGCTGTGCACCACGGGGTCGCCCACCTTGAGCTCGGACAGATCCTTGATCAGCGCCTCTACGTCGCTGGCCTGCTCCTGCTTCTTGCGCCGGCGCGTCGTGCTGCCGGTGGCGAACAGCTCGGTCTCGGTGACGAGATCCAGGCCGTCTTCGACCCAGGCAAAACCGGTGGCCAGCGCCGCCGTGGCAATGCCCACGCGCTCGGCGAGCGTTTGCTGAAATTCGGCCAGCGAGTCGAAGGCCGGAGGGTTCAGGCCCGAGGCGCGCAGAAAGTCCAGCAGGCTCTCGCGTCTGCCATCGGATTCGGCCAAAAGCAAGACCCGGTGTGCGCTGGATGCTATATGTTTTTGCAGCCGGGCGAGCGGGTCATCGGCGCCGCGCACCACGGACAGGTCGGGCAGCTTCTGGAAGCTGGCGTTGTCCTGCACGTCCTCCACACCCGGGCGCAGCGACAGCTGGGCATGCGGCTTGGCCTGGCCGTAGAACTGCTCGGCGGACAGAAACAGCGCCTCGGGCGGCAGCGTGGGGTGGTCCGGGTCGCCCTGGATCAGGCGGTAGCGCTCGCGCGTGTCCTGCCAGAAGCGCTGAAAGGCCGTCTCCAGGTCGCCGTGCAGCACCACCGTGGCGGCGTCGCCCAGATAGTCGAACACCGTGGCCGTGTCGTCGAAGAACAGCGGCAGGTAGTACTCGATGCCGGCGGTGGCCACGCCGTTGCCCATGTCCTTGTAGATGCGGCTGCGCGTGGGGTCGCCCTCCAGCAGCTCGCGCCAGCGCTGGCGGAACTTGCCCCGCGCCGCCTCGTCCATGGGAAATTCGCGCCCGGGCAGCAGGCGCACCTCGGGCACGGGGTAGAGGCTGCGCTGGCTGTCGGGGTCGAAGGTGCGGATGGAGTCGATCTCGTCGTCGAACAGATCCACGCGATAGGGCTGCAGCGAGCCCATGGGGAACAGGTCAATGAGCCCGCCGCGCACCGCGTATTCGCCATGGCCCACGACTTGAGATACATGCTGGTAGCCGGCCAGCGTCAGTTGCGCGCGCAGTTTGGCTTCGTCCAGCTTTTGCTTGACCTTGAAGTGGAAGGTGTAGCCGGCCAGGAAGGCCGGCGGCGCCAGGCGGTACAGCGCCGTGGTGGCGGGCACCAGTACCACGTCGGCCTCGCCTTGGGATATGCGCCACAGCGTCGCCAGGCGCTCGCTGATCAAGTCCTGGTGCGGCGAGAAGCTGTCGTAGGGCAGGGTTTCCCAGTCGGGAAACAGCGCGCAGCGCAGCTCTGGCGCAAAAAACGCCATTTCATCGATCAGGCGCTGGGCATCGGCGGCGTCCGCCGTGACGATGGCGGTGACGCGGCCGGCGGCCTTTTCGCGTTCGCCCAGGCGGGCCAGCAACAGGGCGTCGGCGCTACCCACGGGGCGGGGCAGGGTGAAGCGTTTTCCGGGGGAGAGTTTGGGCAGCTGCATGCGTGACGGTTGCCTGGATGGCTGCGCTGTGCGCGCAGGCAGGCGTGGGGCGTGAAGCGGCGATTCTAGAATGCCCACCCATGACCGACCTGCTGCCCAATCACAACCCTGCCCGCCATGTGCCTGGGCGCTTCTGGGCGCTGCTGCCCTGCGCGGGCACGGGTCAGCGCGCCCTGCGCGTGCAGCCTGGCGCGGGCGCGGTCCTGCCCAAGCAGTACCAAAGGGTCGCCGGTCAGCCCATGGTGCTGCACACGCTGGCGGCCTTTGCCGGCGTGGCCCGGTTGGCCGGCACGCTGGTGGCCGTGGCGCCGGGCGATGATTTCTTCAGCAGCCATGCGCACCCGGCCTTCTTCGCCCTGCCCTGCGGCGGCGCCACGCGCGCCGACACGGTGCTGGGCGGCTTGAAGGCGCTGCAGGCGCGCGGCGCGCAGGACGAAGACTGGGTGCTGGTGCACGACGCGGCGCGCTGCCTGGTGACCACGGCGCAGATTGACGCGCTTATCGACGCTTGCCAGGGTGACAGCGTTGGTGGCCTGCTGGCGCACAAGCTGGCCGACACCCTGAAGACCGCCAGCGACGGCCCGGGCGGCGTGCGCGTGGCCGCCACCGTGGACCGCAGCGACAAATGGCTGGCGCAGACGCCGCAGATGTTCCGCCTGGGTGTGCTGCTGCGCGCGCTGGAGCAGGTGGGCGCTGCCGCCACCGACGAGGCCAGCGCCATCGAGGCCATGGGTCTGCGCCCGCGCCTGGTGCCGGGCGGCGCGCAGAACTTCAAGGTCACCTACCCGGAGGACTTTGCCTTGGCCGAGGCCGTGCTGGCCCAGCGCCTGCATGGCGGTACCCTGGACAGGTTTGGTGGCCAGCGTGGCCTGGCCGCCAGTGAGGCGATCAACCCCTTTTTTGCGCGCGCGACGCAGCGCTAGGAACAGCGATGGATTTCAGGATTGGCGAGGGTTGGGACGTGCATGCCCTGGTGCCCGGGCGGCGGCTGGTGTTGGGCGGGGTGGACATTCCCCATGGCATGGGCCTTCTCGGGCATTCGGATGCCGACGTGCTGCTGCACGCCATCACCGATGCCCTGCTGGGCGCGGCGGCGCTGGGCGACATAGGCAGTCATTTCCCCGACAGCGATGCGCGTTTCAAGGGCGCGGATTCGGAGGTGCTGCTCACCGAGGCGGCACGCCGCGTGCGCGACAAGGGCTATGCCATTGCCAATGTCGACAGCACCGTGGTGGCCCAGGCGCCGCGCCTGGCGGCCCATATCCCCGCCATGCGCGAGCGCATCGCCGGTGCCCTTGGGCTGCAGCTGGATCAGGTGAACGTCAAGGCCAAGACCGCCGAGCGCCTTGGCCCCGTGGGCCAGGGCCTGGCCATGGAAGCGCGCGCCGTAGTGCTGCTGCACCGCCACTGACCACTCACCACTAAACCGGCCTCTTGGGCAGGCGCGACTTGGGCGGCAGGTGGCGCTTGACCTGCGGGCGCTGCAGGCGTTGCTCGGGGCTCTGGCCGTCCTCCAGGTCGGTGGCGCGTTGCAGCTGGATATGGGCCACCAGCCCGCCCGAGGCCGAGTTGGCCAGCGCGAAGATGCCACCCATGCGCTGCACGGTCTTGTCCACGATGGACAGGCCCAGCCCCGCGCCGGCGGCGGCCGTGCGCGCCGCGTCGCCACGGAAGAACGGCTTGGTCAGGTTGGCCAGCTGCTCCGATGGTGCGCCCGGGCCATGGTCGCGCAGCTTGACCAGCACCCATTTCTCACGTGCCTTGGCGGCAATGTCCACGGTGGTGATGCCGGTCTCGCGGTTCTTGCCATAGCGGCGGGCGTTTTCCAGCAGGTTGGAGATCACGCGCGCCAGTTCCACCTCGTCGGCCATGACGATCAGGTCTTCGGGCACGTTCATGGTGATCTGCAGTTCGCGGTGATCCTGGACGGCATACACGCAGGACGACACCACGCCATGCAGGTTGACCGGGTTGAGTGCCACGGTATCGGGGCGGGCGTAGTCCAGGAACTTGTCGATGGTGGCGTCGAGCTGCACGATGTCGGCCACCATATGCTCGCGCGCCACGTCGTCATTCACGCTCATCTCGGTCTCCAGGCGCAGGCGCGCCAGGGGCGTGCGCAGGTCGTGCGAGATGCCGGCCAGCATTACGGCGCGGTCCTGCTCCAGCTTGGCGAGCTTTTGTGCCATGCGGTTGAAGCCGATGTTGACCTCGCGGATTTCGCTGGTCACGGCCTCTTCGTCCAGCGCGCCGGCGGCAAAGTCGCCGTCGCGCACGCGGTTGGCGGCGTCGCTGAGCTGCTTGAGCGGGCGGTTGATCAGGCGCGCGATGATGGCTGCTCCGGCCAGCGACAGCGCACCCACGATGGACAGCCAGATCAGCCAGGTCTTGCCGCCGGCGGCGGTGAGGCGCGAGCGATCCATCAGCAGCCAGTTGGGGTCGCCATTGATGGTGAAGCCCACCCACAGCCCGGCCTCGCCATTCACGCTGCTGGCCACAATGGTGCCCGGGCCCAGGCGCCGCGACAGCTCCTCGGTCAGGCGCTGGCCCAGGGCCGATGGCTCCAGCAGCTGAAACTTGTCGCCGGGCTCGCGCGGCAGGATGCGCATGCCCTCCTGGTCGGCCATGGTCTTGAGCAGCGACACGCGCGCAATGGCGTCCGAGTGCACCAGCGCCGCGCGGCTCAGGTTGACCATGGAGGCGATCTGCTGCGCCGACTGCAGCGTGCGCGGCTCCAGCTCCAGCGCGCGCAGGGTTTGCAGCCAGGCCAGCATGCAGCCCACCAGCAGCAGCCCCAGCAGGAAGAAGGTGCGCCAGAAAAGATTCAGCCCCACGCGTGAACGCGGGGGGCCTCGTCTGGTGGAAGCCTCCAGTGGCGCCGGGCTGGTGGCGTCTGGGGGCACGTCGTGGGTGGCGCTCATGGCTGTGGTGGCTGGCAATGCAAGATGGCGGACGCGGCCCGTCGGGGCCTGGCGTCCATCCGTTCAGAAATGGTGCGGGCCTGGAGGGCTTAGCTCGTGCCGTCCGGCACGAACACATAGCCCACGCCCCACACGGTTTGAATGTAGCGTGGCGCTGCCGCGTCCACCTCGACGAGCTTGCGCAGGCGCGAGATCTGCACGTCCAGGCTGCGGTCGAAGGGCTCGAACTCGCGGCCGCGCGCCAGCAGGGCCAGCTTTTCGCGCGACAGCGGCTGGCGCGGGTGGCGCACCAGGGCCTTGAGCATGGCGAACTCGCCCGTGGTCAGCGGCAACTCCTCGCCATTCTTCTGCAGCGCGCGCGTGCCCATGTCGAAGGTGAAGGGGCCGAAGGTCACGACCTCGTTGTCGCCCGAGGGCGCGCCCGGCGCCTCCTGCGGCGGGCGGCGGCGCAGCACGGCGTGGATGCGCGCCAGCAGCTCGCGCGGGTTGAAGGGTTTGCCAAGATAGTCGTCGGCGCCCACCTCCAGGCCGACGATGCGGTCCACGTCCTCCCCCTTGGCGGTGAGCATGATGATGGGCGTGCGGTCGCTGGCGGCGCGCAGGCGCCTGCAGATGGACAGGCCGTCCTCGCCGGGCATCATCAGGTCGAGCACGATCAGGTCCACCGTCTCGCGCAGCAGGATGCGGTTGAGCGCCTTGCCGTCTTCCGCCACCATGACCTCGAAGCCTTCCTGCGTCAGATAGCGGCGCAGCAGGTCGCGGATGCGTGCATCGTCGTCCACCACCAGGATCTTGTCGGTGCGGTTGGTTGTTGAAGCCATGCTGTCTTTCCCCAGTCCAATTTGTAACAACGCCGATTCTGACCAGCTTGCGCGCCAAAAACCGCGTTTTCCTCGGGAACCTGACCAACTGTTACAGGTTTTGCCCAGGCCGGCATGGGCGTAAACGGGTCCTTCCAGCGCCGTCGCAGGCGCGCTGGCTTATCGTTGCGATGGTGGTCAATTCCCCATTCCAGGAGATAGATGGATATGCAACTTGCTTTCAAAAAAGTAGCTGTTGGCGCTTTATTGATGGGCGTTACAAGCGTTTTTGCCCAATACAGCCTGACGCCTGCACCGCAGGACGTGCTGCAGCTGTCGGCCACCGGGGCTGTGGAGGTGCAGCAGGATCTGCTGGTATTGACATTGAGCGCAACCCGCGAGGCGGCCGATGCGGCGGCCGTGCAGACGCAGCTCAAGCAGGCCCTGGATGGCGCGCTCGGTCTGGCGCGCGCCGCGGCCCAGCCGCAGCAGCTGGAGGTGCGCACGGGGGCGTTTGGCCTGTACCCACGCCATGGCAAGGACGGCAAGATCAGCGGCTGGCAGGGGCGCGCCGAGCTGGTGCTGCAGGGGCGGGACTTTGCGCGCATCACCGCCACGGCAGGCAAGATCCAGAGCATGGCCATCAGCCAGATCGCGTTCGACCTCTCGCGCGAGGCGCGCGCCAGGGTGGAGAGCGAGGCGCAGGCCAAGGCCATAGAGGCCTTCAAGGGGCGCGCCACCGAGCTGGCGCGTGGCTTTGGCTTTACCGGCTACACCCTGCGTGAGGTGAGCGTGAGCAGCAACGAGATGGCCCCCGGCCCGCGTCCGCGCATGCTGGCCATGGAGGCCAAGGCGATGTCCGTGGCCAGTGACGCGCCGGTGCCGGTGGAGGCCGGCAAGGCGCAGGTGACGGTCACCCTTTCGGGTTCGGTGCAGTTGCGGTGATTTTGGCCGCTAGCGTCCAATAGTAGGGCGCTGACAGCTATAAAAACAATAGTTAAACTGCTTACTGGGCCGCCCAGCCGCCATCCATGTTCCAGGCCACGCCGCGCACGTTGTTGGCAGCGGCCGAGCAGAAGAACACGGCCAGCTCGCCCAGCTCCTCCGGCGTGGTGAACTGCATCGAGGGCTCTTTCTCGCCCAGCAGCAGCTTCTTGGCGTCTTCGTTGGACAGGCCATGCTCGGCGGCCTTGGCGTCCACCTGCTTTTGCACCAGGGGGGTGAGGACCCAACCGGGGCAGATGGCGTTGCAGGTCACGCCGGTGGTGGCGTTCTCCAGCGCCGTCACCTTGGTCAGGCCGACGATGCCATGCTTGGCCGCCACATAGGCCGATTTCTGCGCCGAGGCCACCAGGCCATGCACCGAGGCCACGTTGATGATGCGCCCCCAGTTGGCCGCCTGCATGGCCGGCAGGGCCAGGCGCGTGGTGTGGAAGGCGCTGGTCAGGTTGATGGCGATGATGGCGTCCCAGCGCTCCGCAGGGAAGTCCTGCACGCTGGCCACATGCTGAATGCCGGCGTTGTTCACCAGAATGTCCACGCGGCCGAACTGGGCGGCGCTGAACTTCATCATGTCCTCGATGTCGCCCGCGCGGCTCATGTCCGCGCCGTGGTGCTGGACGCGCACCCCATGGCCCTGGCCGGCGGCCAGCACCTCGGCGCGTGGGCCGTCCACGTCGCCAAAGCCGTTGAGCACGATGTTTGCCCCCTGGCGCGCCAGGGCCTTGGCGATGCCAAGGCCGATGCCGCTGGTGGAGCCGGTGACGAGGGCGGTTTTGCCGTTCAGCATGAGAGTCTCTCCGAATGAATTACGATGCAGCGCAGGGATTATCGATTGCTGTATGACGGTACCGTTTCCATGATTCAACCTACGCTGAACTACGTACCGTGCCTGGGCCCCGCCGCTGCAGGCGGGGCTGCCGAACAGGGCCACCGCATGGCCTACTGGGAGTGGAATGCCACGGGCAATCCCGCGCACCCGCATGTCATCGTCTGCGTGCATGGCCTGACGCGCCAGGGACGCGACTTCGACCATCTGGCACGCCATCTGAGCCGCCAGGCGCGCGTCATCTGCCCGGACGTGGCGGGTCGGGGCGAGAGCGACTGGCTGGCCGACCCCATGGCCTACCAGGTGCCGGTGTACGCCGCCGACATGCTGACCCTGTTGCTGCAACTGCACCAGCAGGCGCCCATGGCCATGCTGGACTGGGTGGGCACCAGCATGGGAGGGCTGATCGGCATGGGGGTTTGCGGCATGCCCGATCTGCCGCTGCCGGTGCCCGTGCGGCGCCTGGTGCTCAACGACGTGGGGCCGCGCATCGAGTGGGCGGCACTGCAGCGCATAGGCGAGTACCTGGGGCAGCCGCTGCGTTTCGACTCGCTGCAGCAGGCCGCCGATGCGCTGTGGCAGATTTCGAGCAGTTTTGGCCCGCACACCCCCGAGCAGTGGCTGGATCTGTCGCGCGCCATGGTGCGGCCCGCACCCGGCGGCGGTTTCAAGCTGCATTACGACCCGGCGATCGCCCTGCCATTCAAGGCCCTGACGCCCGAGGCGGCCAGCGCCGGGGAGCAGCAGTTGTGGCAGCTGTACGACCAGATCAGCGCCCAGGTACTGCTGCTGCGCGGCGCGCAGTCGGATCTGCTGAGTGCGCATACCGCCCAGGAAATGGGACAGCGTGGCCCACGAGCGCGACTGGTCGAGTTTGCCGACGTGGGCCATGCACCCACCCTGGTCAACGCCGGGCAGATCCAGGTGGTCGCCGACTTTCTGTTCGATCGGCAACAGGGGCCGGGAGCATGAAAAGCAACTCCTCCGGTCCTGCGCCGCCCCTGGCCCCGGAGCCGGGTGACGGCGTACGCCCTGATGGCTTGCCTCAGCTGATTGCCGCCACCTCGCAGGCCGAGCCCGGCCAGGCCGACGCGCTGGCGCGTGCCCGCGCCTTTGCCGAGCCGCTGCTCATCGGCGAAACCCTGGAGACCGGCGAAAACACCCTGGCCCATGCCGATGCCGTGGCCGCCATTCTGAATGCGCTGGGCAGTTCCGAGACCATGCAGGCGGCGGCCTATCTGGTCTATACCTGCAACCACCTGAACAAGCCTGAAGAGGTCATTGGCAAGGCCTTTGGCAGCAACTTCGCGGCGCTGGCCGTGGAGACCACCAAGCTCATGCGCGTGCAGACCCAGGCGCGCGAGGCGCAGGTGGCCGGTCTGCAGGTGGACGACGCGGCCACGCAGAACGAAAACGTGCGCAAGATGCTGCTGGCCTTCTCGCGCGACCTGCGCGTGGTCATGCTGCGCCTGGCATCGCGCCTGCAGACGCTGCGCTACTACGCGGCCAGCAAGCGCCCCGTCTCTCCGGCCATTGCCCGCGAGGCGCAGCAGGTGTTCGCGCCGCTGGCCAACCGCCTGGGCATCTGGCAGATGAAGTGGGAGCTGGAGGATCTGGCGTTTCGCTTTCTGGAGCCCGATACCTACCGGGAGGTGGCACGGCTGCTGGACGAAAAGCGCGTCGAGCGTGAGCTGTACATGGAGCAGCTGCGCGCCCGGCTGGAATCCGAGCTGCGCGCCCACAGCATCAGCACCAGCGTCTCGGGCCGGCCCAAGCATATCTACAGCATCGTCAAGAAGATGCGCGGCAAGTCGCTCAACTTCGACCAGGTATTCGACATACGCGCGCTGCGCGTCATCGTGCCCAATGTCAAGGACTGCTACGCCGCATTGAGCTGGGTGCACAGCCAGTTCAGCCCGATTGAGGCCGAGTTTGACGACTACATCGCCAAGCCCAAACCCAACGGCTACCAGTCGCTGCACACCGTGGTGCGCGACGAGGCCGGCCGCGCCATCGAGATCCAGATCCGCACCCAGGCCATGCACGACCATGCCGAGCATGGCGTGGCCGCGCACTGGGCCTACAAGGAGGCGGGCACCAAGGGCTATGCCGGCGTGTCCGCGGCCAGCGAGTACGACGCAAAGATTGCCGTGCTGCGCCAGCTGCTGGCCTGGGAGCGCGACCTGGTCGGCTCCGCCAGCCGCAGCAGCCTGTTCGAAGACCGCATCTATGTGCTGACCCCCGACGCCGCCGTGGTCGAGCTGCCGCAGGGCGCCACGCCCGTGGACTTTGCCTATGCCGTGCACACCAATGTCGGCCACCGCTGCCGCGGTGCGCGCGTCGACGGCGCCATGGTGCCGCTGAACACGCCGCTGCAGAACGGCCAGACGGTGGAGATCAGCACCGTGAAGGAGGGCCGGCCCTCGCGCGACTGGCTCAACCCGGAGCTGGGCTACCTCGTCAGCCACCGCGCCAAGGCCAAGGTGCGCGCCTGGTTCAACGCCCAGGCCACCGCGGTGACGGTGCTGCGCGGGCGCGAACTGGTGGAAAAGCTGCTGCAGCGCGAGGGCAAGACGGCCCTCAAGCACGACGACCTGGCCGAACAATTGGGCTTCAAGACGGCCGACGCGCTGTTCGAGATGGTGGGCAAGGACGAGCTCTCGCTGCGCTCCATCGAAACCCTGTTGCGCCCGCCCGAGCCCGTTGTGCCGACGCCCGATCTGCTGGTGCGCAAGGCGCGCGCCAGCGACGGTGGCGCCAAGGGCGGGGTGCTGGTGGTGGGCGTGGATTCGCTCATGACGCAGCTGGCCAAATGCTGCAAGCCCGCGCCGCCCGACGACATCCGCGGCTTTGTCACGCGGGGCAAGGGCGTGAGCGTGCACCGCAGCGACTGCCGCAACTTCCATGAAATGTTTGCACGCAACGCCGAGCGCGTGATCGACGTGCAGTGGGGCAAGCAGCAACGCCAGGCCGCAGGCGCTGCCGTCTATCCCGTGGACGTGGCCGTGGAGGCCGCCGATCGCCAGGGGCTGCTGCGTGACATCTCGGAGGTGTTCGCGCGCGAGAAAACCAACGTCATCGGCGTGCAGACCCAGTCCGTGAAGGGCACGGCCTGGATGACCTTCACCGTGGAGGTGTCCGATGCCGGCCGGCTGAACAAGGTCCTGGGCATGGTTGCCAACGTGCAGGGCGTGCGTTCGGCGCGCAGGCGTTGAGTCGATTTTTTTGGGCCGTTTTTTACTGCTATACTCCTAGCTTCTCGAACAAACACAGGCGCGTAGCTCAGCTGGTTAGAGCACCACCTTGACATGGTGGGGGTCGTTGGTTCGAGTCCAATCGCGCCTACCAATGGATAAAGCACCTCGCAGAAATGCAGGGTGCTTTTTTCTTGCCTGAATTTTGATCAGCTGGCAGATGCAAAGTGAGGGTATTCCTGTCCGCCATGCAGGCCAGGCCTGCCTAGAATCTGCTGCACTGCAATACAGACGGGCCAGAGACCCGAGGAGTCGTAAGTGTCAGACAACAATACCGCGCCAGAAGCCCCAACCACGCAGCGCGTGATCAAGAAGTATCCCAATCGCCGGCTGTACGACACTTCCACCTCGACCTATGTGACGCTGGCCGAGGTCAAGCAGCTGGTGATGAATGGCGAGTCGGTCGCGGTGCGCGACGCCAAGAGTGGCGAAGACCTCACGCGCAGCATCTTGCTGCAAATCATTCTGGAAGAAGAGGCCGGCGGCGCGCCCATGTTCAGCGAGGCGGCGCTGGCCAACATCATCCGCTTCTATGGCCATGCCATGCAGGGCTTCATGGGTGCCTACCTCGAGAAGAACGTGCAGATGTTCACCGAGATCCAGTCCAAGCTGGCCGAGCAGACGCAAGGCTTCACGCCCGAGATGTGGTCGCAGTTCATGAACCTACAGTCACCCATGATGAAGGGCATGATGGGCAACTACATGGAGCAGTCGCAAAGCATGTACCAGCAGATGCAGGAGCAGATGCAGAAGCAGACCGAGCAGATGCTGGGTGCGTTTGGCCTCAAAAAACGCTGACGTTCCCTAAACTGGGAAAATGCGGGGATGAGCGAAGCACTCTCCCCGACAAAAAACCCCAAGATCGGCTTCGTCAGCCTGGGCTGCCCCAAGAACCTGACGGACTCCGAACTCATACTCACCCAGCTCTCCGCCGAGGGCTACGAGACCTCCAAGACCTTCCAGGGCGCGGATCTGGTCATCGTCAACACCTGCGGCTTCATCGACGATGCCGTGCGCGAGAGCCTGGACACGATTGGCGAGGCCCTGGCCGACAACGGCAAGGTCATCGTCACCGGCTGCCTGGGCGCGCGCGCCGATGATGGCGGCGGCAACCTGGTTAAGGGCGTGCACCCGAATGTGCTGGCCGTCACCGGCCCGCATGCCACGCAGGAGGTGATGGAGCATGTGCACCAGCACTTGCCCAAGCCGCACGACCCTTTCATCGACCTGGTGCCCGGCGCCTTCAGCGAGGCCGGCATCAAGCTCACGCCACGCCACTACGCCTACCTGAAGATTTCCGAGGGCTGCAACCACCGCTGCACCTTCTGCATCATCCCCTCGATGCGTGGCGACCTGGTGTCGCGCCCGATTGGTGATGTGCTGAAAGAGGCCAGGGCGCTGTTTGCGGGCGGCGTGAAGGAGCTGCTGGTGGTCAGCCAGGACACCTCGGCCTACGGCGTGGACGTGAAATACCGCACGGGCTTTTGGGACGGCAAGCCGGTGCGCACGCGCCTGTTGGAACTGGTGCAGCAGCTGGGCGAGATTGCCAGGGCCCATGGCGCCTGGGTGCGCCTGCACTATGTCTACCCCTATCCGAGCGTGGACGACATCATCCCGCTGATGGCAGACGGCCTGGTGCTGCCGTACCTGGACGTGCCGTTCCAGCACAGCCACCCTGATGTCTTGAAGCGCATGAAGCGCCCGGCCAGCGGCGAGAGGAACCTGGAGCGCATCCAGCGCTGGCGCGAAATGTGCCCCGAGCTGGTGATACGCAGCACCTTCATCGCCGGCTTCCCCGGCGAGACCGAGGAAGAATTCGAGCATCTGCTGCACTTTCTGCGGGAAGCGCAGATCGACCGCGCCGGCTGCTTTGCCTACAGCAACGTGAAGGGCGCCGCCGCCAACGATCTGCCCGGCATGCTGCCGATCGAGCTGCGCGAGGAGCGCCGCGCGCGCTTCATGGCCGTGGCCGAGGAGGTCTCCACCGCCCGCCTGCAGCGCCGCGTGGGCCAGACCCTGCAGGTGCTGGTGGACAAGTCCGTGGGCCTGGGCAAGAAGGGCGGCGTAGGCCGCAGCTGGGCCGACGCGCCCGAGATCGATGGCCTGGTCCACTTGCTGCCGCCCGAGAAGATCAGCAAGACCTACAAGGTGGGCGACTTCGTCAAGGCGCGCATCGTCGGCACGCAGGGGCATGACCTGGTGGGCATGCCGGTCTGACCCCATCGTCGGCACAAAAAAAGGAGCGTGGTGCACACGCTCCTTTTTTTCTGGGCCGGGGCAGGGCGGCTTCAGCCCTTGACGGCCAGCAGCTCCACGTCGAACTTCAGCGTGGCGTTGGGCGGAATCACGCCGCCCGCGCCGCGCGCGCCATAGCCCAGCTCGGGCGGGATGATGAGGGTGCGCTGGCCGCCGATCTGCATGCCCTGCACGCCCTCGTCCCAGCCCTTGATGACCATCCCCGCGCCCAGGGGAAACTCGAACGGATCGTTACGGTCACGGCTGGAGTCGAACTTGGCGCCCTGCTGGCCGTCCTTGTAGAGCCAGCCGGTGTAGTGCACGCGCACCGACTGGCCGCGTGTGGCCTGGGCGCCGGTGCCGACGACGCTGTCTTCGTACTGCAGGCCGGAGGCCGTGGTGGTGAATGCCATGTTGATTCCTTGAACTGCTTCAAAAAGTAGAGCTTACTGCGCTTGCCAATCAAGCGCTTGAGCTCAAAAAGACCAAAACCCGCATCGAGCGGGTTGGGTGGGTGAAGGGGCTGTCTTACTTCTTCGCGCGTGCTGCCGTCCAGCGGTTGGCAAAGGCCTGCACGTCGGACAGGCGCTTGAGCAGATCCTGCCCCGAGGGGGTGACGATGTAGCCGTCGCTGCCGTGGTCCATGAAACCGGCTTCGCGCAGTTCCTTGATGCGGGTGTTCAGCGTGTTGGGCGTGATGCCGCCAACGCTGTCCTGCAGCAGGCGGAAGGTCTGCGGGTGGCCGTCGCGCAGCGCCCACAGCACGCGCAGCGCGTAGCGGCATTCGAGTTTCTCGAACAGCTGAAAGACGGCGGCGTTTTCCTTGGAGCTCATGAACGCTTCTCCTTACGCTTGGGTTGGGTGATGGGGGTCTCCGCCGCATGCGGCGGGGTGACCGGGGTCGCAAAAAACGATAGCAATATAACGCGGAAATGCAACCGCTACAAGTTTGGTAGCTCCTGGCGCCGATCTGTCGTGCGCAAACGTCATAAATTGGCCGCAGTGTTGATGGTTGGATCAGGGCCGACGGCAGCGTAGCATGGCATGCTTTGCGGCTTTCCCGCTTGGCTCCTGATCGGTCTTTGCCACATGCCTTCGAATCCATCCACTGCACCCCGCCTGCCGCTTGAAGGCCTGCGCGTGGTGGAGTTCACCCACATGGTCATGGGTCCCACCTGCGGCATGGTACTGGCCGACCTGGGGGCCGAGGTCATCAAGGTCGAGCCCGTGGAGGGCGACCGCACGCGCCACCTGCTGGGGGCGGGGGCGGGTTTTTTCCCGATGTTCAACCGCAACAAGAAGAGCATCGCCATCGACCTGCGCAAGCGCCAGGGGCGAGAGGTGGCGATCCGCCTGGCGAGCTCGGCTGACGTGGTGGTGCAGAACTTCAAGCCGGGCGTGATGGCGAAGTACGGCCTGGACTACGCCGCGCTCTCGCGCCTGAACGAGCGTATGGTTTACGTGAACCACACCGGTTTTCTGCCTGGGCCGTACGAGCACCGCACGGCGCTGGACGAGGTGGTGCAGATGATGGGCGGGCTGGCCTACATGACCGGCCGCTCGGGCGACCCGTTGCGCGCCGGCAGCAGCGTCAACGACATCATGGGTGGCATGTTTGGCGCCATGGGCGCCATGGCGGCGCTGATGCAGCGCCAGCAGACTGGACTGGGCCAGGAGGTGGATTCGGCCCTTTTCGAGAACAACGTCTTCCTGGTGGGCCAGCACATGATGCAGTACGCCGTCACCGGCCAGCCCGCCGCACCCATGCCCGAGCGCATCTCATCCTGGGCCGTGTACGACGTGTTCGATGTCAAGGACGGCGGGCAGATCTTTCTGGCGGTGGTGAGCGACGCGCAGTGGCAAGTTTTTTGCGACGCCATGGGCTACGCCGACCTCAAGGCCGACCCGCGCCACGCCAGCAACAACGACCGCGTGCGCCAGCGCCCCACGCTGGTCCCAGAACTGCGCCGGCGTCTGGGGCAGCACCGGGCCGAGGAGCTGGCGGCGGTGTTCGAGCGCCACGGCCTGCCGTTCGCGCCCATCGCACGCCCCGAGCAGCTGTTCGACGATCCGCACCTGACCGCCACCGGGGGCCTGGCCGAGATCACGCTACCCGACGGTGAACGTGCGGGGCAGGTGGCGCGCACCACGCTGCTGCCGCTGCGCATGGACGGCCGGCGACTGGCCGTGCGCAGCGACCCGCCGCGCCTGGGCCAGCACACCGAGCCACTGCTGCAGGGGCTGGGCTATGACGCCGGGCAGATCCAGGCACTGCTGGAGGCCAAGGCGGTGGTTTGATTTTGAATATCTTTGGGCTGTGAGGCCCTACAGCCAAGCGCTAACAGCTATCATTTTAGATGGCTTTTGCCTGCAGCATGCGCACCAGTACCAGCAGGGCGCGGTTGACCGGGGTGGCCAGGCCCAGCGCTGCGCCGCGGCGCACCACATAGCCGTTCAAATGCTCGATCTCGCTGGGTCGGCCGCGTGCCAGATCCTGGGCGGTGGATGACAGCTGGCCCGGCATGCTTTGCGCAATGCCGCGCACGGCGGCATGCACGTCACCGTCCATGCGCACGCCGTCGGCCTGCGCCACGGCCTGGCATTCGGCCACCAGATCGGCAATCACCGCGCTGGCGCCATCCTGTTGCACCAGCCAGCCATAGGGCTGCTGGGTGATCGCCGACAGCGCGTTGTAGGCACAGTTGATGACCAGCTTGGCCCACAGCGCGCCGCGCACGTTGCCGGACACCTGGGTGGGAATGCCAGCCGCGCCCAGTTCAAGCGCCAGGCGCTCGCTGACGGGCGAGGGGGCTATCAGCAGATCGCCGCGCCCGAAATGCCGCACATGGCCCGGCCCGGCCATGGCCGTGGCCACATACACCACGGCGGCGGCCACGGGCTGAGCGGGGCCGAGCATGGCGCGCACGCGCTCGTCGTTGTCCACGCCGTTCTGCAGCGTCAGCACCAGGGCGCCGGGCGCCAGATGCGGCTGGATCTGGCGCGCGGCGGTCTCGGTGTCGGTGGATTTGACGCACAGCAGCACCACGTCGGCGCCGGCTACCGCCTTGGCTTCGGTGCTGGCGCTCAGGCGCACATGCTCATCAAGCGTTGCGCTCTGCAGCCGCAGACCATGGGCGGTAATGGCCTGCACATGGGCCTGGCGGCCTATGAGGGTGACGGTGTGCCCGGCGCGCGCCAGCAGCGCGCCAAAGTAGCAGCCCACCGAGCCCGCGCCCATGACGGCAAATACAAGGCGTGGGGCAGAGGTATCGGGGGTGGTGGTCATGGCGGGACTGGCAAGGGTGGGTGCGCAGGCATTGTCCACCGCCGGTGGTGCGACGCAATGAGGGCGCAAAAAAGCCCCGGCACCGGGTGGTGGCGGGGCTTGCTGGCTGGCGGTAGCGCGGTTACAGCGAATCGATGAAGCTGCGCAGCTTGTCGCTGCGGCTGGGGTGCTTCAACTTGCGCAGCGCCTTGGCCTCGATCTGGCGGATGCGCTCGCGCGTCACGTCGAACTGCTTGCCCACCTCTTCCAGCGTGTGATCCGAGGTCATCTCGATGCCGAAGCGCATGCGCAGCACCTTGGCCTCGCGCGGTGTCAGGCCGTCCAGGATGTCCTTGACCACGTCGCGCAGGCCGGCCTGCATGGCGGCATCCACCGGCGCGGTGTTGTTGCTGTCCTCGATGAAGTCGCCCAGGTGGCTGTCGTCGTCGTCGCCGATGGGCGTTTCCATCGAGATCGGCTCCTTGGCGATCTTCATGATCTTGCGGATCTTGTCCTCGGGGATCTCCATCTTCTCGGCCAGGATGCTGGCGTCGGGCTCGAAGCCGAACTCCTGCAGATGCTGGCGCGAGATGCGGTTCATCTTGTTGATGGTCTCGATCATGTGCACCGGGATGCGGATGGTGCGCGCTTGGTCGGCGATCGAGCGCGTGATGGCCTGGCGGATCCACCAGGTGGCGTAGGTCGAGAACTTGTAGCCGCGGCGGTATTCGAACTTGTCCACGGCCTTCATCAGGCCGATGTTGCCCTCCTGGATCAGGTCCAGGAACTGCAGGCCGCGGTTGGTGTACTTCTTGGCGATGGAGATCACCAGGCGCAGGTTGGCCTCGATCATCTCCTTCTTGGCGTCGCGCGAGTTGGATTCGCCCTGGTTCATGCGCTTGTTGATGGCCTTGAGCTCGCCCAGCGGCACCACCACGCGCGATTGCAGGTCGATCAGGTGCTGCTGCAGCTCCTGGATGGGCGGGATGTTGCGCTGCATCACGGTGCTCCAGGGCTTGGCCGCGGCGGCCTGCTTCTCGACCCAGGTGCGGTCGAGCAGGTTGGGCGGGAACTCCTTGATGAAGGTCTCCTGCGGCATGCCGCACTTGTCCACGATGATGCGGCGCAGCTCACGCTCCTTCTTGCGCACATCGTCCACCTGGGCACGCACCATGTCGCACAGCTTCTCGATGGTCTTGGCCGTGAAGCGTATGGTCATCAGCTTGGCCGAGATCTCGTGCTGCACCTTCATGTACGCCGGCGTGCCGTAGCCCTCCTTGTCGTAGATCTTGTGCATCTTCTCGAACAGCGCGCGCAGCTCGTCAAAGCGCTCCAGCGCGTCGTTCTTGAGCTTTTCCAGCAGGCGCGTCATGGCCTTGGAGCCGCCCTTGCCGTCGTCGTCGTCCTCTTCGTCGTACTCGTCGAAGTCTTCCTCGGCCACGTAGTCGTCGGCCTCCTCGGGGTTGGAGAAGCCATCGACCACGGTGTTGATGATGACCTTGCCCTCGCGGATTTCCTCGCCCATGTTGAGGATCTCGGCGATGGTCGCGGGCGAGGCGCTGATGGCCTCCATCATGTCCATCAGGCCGCCCTCGATGCGCTTGGCGATCTCGATCTCGCCCTCACGCGTGAGTAGCTCCACCGTGCCCATCTCGCGCATGTACATGCGCACCGGGTCGGTGGTGCGGCCGAATTCGCTGTCCACGGTGGACAGGGCGGCCTCGGCCTCTTCCTCGGCTTCCTCGACCGTGGTGGCGGTGGGGGTGACGTTGTTCTGGAACAGGGTTTCCGCGTCGGGCGTCTGCTCGTACACGGCCACGCCCATGTCGCTGAGCATGGAGATCACGACTTCCAGCGTCTCGGCGTCGACCAGCTTGTCCGGCAGGTGGTCGGAGATCTCCACCTGCGTCAGGTAGCCGCGCGTCTTGCCCAGGGTGATCAGCTTCTTGAGCTGCGCGCGGCGCTTGGCCATGTCTTCTTCGGACAGGACCGTCTCGTCCAGGCCGAACTCCTTCATCAAGGCGCGTTCCTTGGCCTTGCTGATCTTCATGCGCAGGGGCTTGACCTTCTCGGCGGGCGCGGCCTCGGTGGTGGCAACCTCGGGCTCGGGCTCACCCTCCAGGTCGGCTTCGATGTCGGACAGGTCGGCATCGTCCTCCAGGCCTTCTTCCTTGCCCTTGGGCTTGCGGCCGCGCTTGGCGGGGGCCTTCTTGGCGGCCGCCTTGGGCGCCGTTGCCTCGTCGTCGGCGGCCTTGGGTTTGCGGCCGGGTTTTTTCTTGGGCGCCTCTTGGGCGTCTTCGGCTGGGGCAGCCTTGGCGGCGCGCGCGGGTTTTTTCTTCAACAGTTCGTCGGCGGCTTTTTCCAGCTCGGCTGAGGATTTGGGCGTTGGCACGGTCTTGACTTTCGTCGTCGCCTCGGGCGCAGCGGCTGCCTTGGACTTGGCGGCTTTCGCGGGCGCCTTGGCGGCGGTTTTCACGGTGGTTGTAGCTTCGGAAGCGGCCTGTGCGGCGGTGCCGGTGGCGGACTTGGGCGACTTCGCGGACTTTTGAACGGGCATGGAACAACCTCAGGGTCAAAAACGGACACACAAAGAAAACACAAGCGCCAGCGGTATCGGCGCGGTCAGGCACGGCGCAGGCCGGGGCATGCGCGGTTCGAGGGGCAGGCCCTCAGAGGCAAGATGTCTGGGCGAACATTTGGGATGCAGTCCTTGCGGTGGGGTGGGCGGTTGCGCGCTGTTGTCGCGGTTGCCTGATCCGGAGGTGCTGCTGTCGCTCTTGCCGACAAACCTTACATTATACCGACTTGGATTTTTTCAAGAGCCCGGTTGCCCATGGCTTTCCAGGATGCGGCGGCGCTCCTGCAGCTGGCGATATCGCTGCAGTGCCGTGGGATCCTGGGCCGCGGCGGCGATGAGTGCGTTTTGCTCCTGTTTCAGCGCATCGATGAGCATGCGGTTCAGCAGGCCGCGCAGTTCGGCGCGCAGCTCGGCTTCGTCGCCCTCGGTCTGGGCGTGGCTGCCGCTCATCAGGCGCTCGGCCAGGGCCTGGCTGTCATGGCCGGCCAGAGCCTCGCGCAAAACGGCCCAGGACTGGGGGCCATGCTCGTGCAGCTGGCCCTCCAGCCACACGAACAGCGCGCCATGGGGCGCGGGCTGCTCGCGCAGCAGGCCATGGTCTTCGTGCGAAAGTTCTTCGAGAAACTGCATGTGCGACAGCAGCAGCCGCGCCGCGTGGTCGGCGCGGCCGGCCACCGGCGTGCGCGGCAGCGGCGGTTGGGCGGGGCGCTGTTCCTCGCGGCGCCAGCGGCCGCCCTTGCCCTTCCAGTCGCCGCTCTTGCGCCAGGGTCGGGTGGTCTGTGCGGTGTCGCCAGGCCATGACCCTGGCGGCTCCTGGCCCCAGGGTGGTTCGTCGCCGAACGGAGGAGCGTTGTGCGCCGCGCCGGCTGGGCCGGGGTGGCGTGCGCCGTCTTGTGCCCACAGGCTGGCCAGCTCTGTGGCTGGCAGCTGACCGAGCTCGCCCAACTCGGCCAGCAGTTGCCGCCTGAGTGCGCCATCGGGCAGGGCAGACCATAGTGGTCGCGCGTTGCTCAGCATATGGGCACGGCCCTCGGCCTGCCCTAAGTCGCAGCCTTCGCGCGCGGCTTCCAGCAGGAAGCGCGACAGCGGCATGGCCTCGCCCACATGGCGCGCGAAGGCCTCGGGGCCGTGGGCGCGGATGAAGCTGTCGGGGTCATGTTCGGAGGGCAGAAACAGAAACTTCACGCTGCGCGTGTCGCTGGCATAGGGCAGGGCGCCATCGAGCGCCTTGCGCGCCGCGCGCCGCCCGGCCGCGTCGCCATCAAAGCTGAACACCACCTGCTCGGTGAAACGAAACAGTTTGTGTACATGATCCGGCGTGCAGGCCGTGCCCAGCGTGGCCACGGCGTTGGCAAACCCCAGCTGGGCCAGGGCCACCACGTCCATGTAGCCCTCGGTGACCAGGGCGTAGCCCATCTCGCGGATCGCCTGACGCGCCTCGAATAGGCCGTAGAGCTCGCGCCCCTTGTGGAATACCGGTGTCTCGGGCGAGTTCAGGTACTTGGGCTTGTCGTCGCCCAGCACGCGCCCGCCAAAGCCTATGCATTCGCCCTTCACGTTACGGATGGGGAACATCACCCGGTCGCGAAAGCGGTCGTAGCGTTTGCCGTCCTCGGCATTCACGATCACCAGGCCGCTTTCTTCGAGCAACGGGCTGTCGTATTCCGGGAACACGCTGGCCAGGCCGCGCCAGCCTTCGGGCGCGTAACCCAGGCCATAGCGACTGGCGATCTGGCCCGATACACCCCGGCCCTTGAAGTACTGGATGGCGCGCGGACTGTCGCGCAGATGCTTGCGCCAGGCCTCGCCGGCCTTCTCCAGCACGTCGGTCAGGGTGGCCTGTTTCTGCCGCTGGGCTGCGGCGCGCTCGCGATCCTGGGGTGACTGGTCGTCCTGCGGCACCTGCATGCCGGTCTGCTGGGCCAGATCCTGCACCGCTTCGACAAAGCCCATGCCGGCATGGTCCATCAGGAAACCAATGGCGTTGCCGTTCTTGCCGCAGCCAAAGCAGTGGTAGAACTGTTTGGACGGGCTGACGCTGAACGAGGGCGACTTTTCCCCATGAAAAGGGCACAGCCCCATGAAGTTGGCGCCGCTTTTTTTCAGCTGCACATAGCGGCCGACGATATCGACCACGTCGACGCGCGCAAGCAACTCCTGGATGAACGACTGGGGGATGGACACGGGGCTATTTTCTCTCAGCCTCTTGCCCGCGCGCTCAGTTCGGCGTCAGGCGGGTTTGTTGTAATCGGGGGTACTGAATTTTTGCTTCGGAGTTTCCATGACCGCCAACCACATGTACGACCAGAACCTGTCACGCAACGCGGCCAACCACGCCCCGCTGTCGCCCCTGTCCTTCATCGAGCGCACGGCCGAGGTTTACCCCGAGCGCCTGGCCATCGTCCATGGCGAGCTGCGCCAGACCTGGGCCCAGACCTACGCGCGCTGCCGTCGCCTGGCCAGCAGCCTGCAGCGTGCCGGCATAGCCAAGAACGACACCGTGGCGGTGATGCTGCCCAACACCCCGCCCATGGTGGAGGCGCATTTCGGTGTGCCCATGGCCGGCGCCGTGCTCAACGCGCTGAACACGCGCCTGGACCCCGAGACCATCGCCTTCATGCTGGATCACGGCGAGGCCAAGGCGGTGATCGTCGATCCCGAGTTCGCCACCGTCATTGCCAAGGCGCTTACGCTGCGCCAGTCCAAGGCGCCGTTGCTGCTGATCGACGTGGAGGACGAGGTCTATGGCGCGGCCGAGCTGCGCGTGGGCCAGCAGACCTACGAGGAGTTTCTGGCCGCGGGCGACCCGCAGTTCGCCTGGGAGCTGCCGGGCGACGAGTGGGATGCCATCGCCCTCAACTACACGTCAGGCACCACCGGCAACCCCAAGGGCGTGGTCTACCACCACCGCGGCGCCACCATCAACGCCATCAGCAACGTGCTGGAGTGGGACATGCCCAAGCATGCCGTGTATCTGTGGACCCTGCCCATGTTCCACTGCAATGGCTGGTGCTTCCCGTGGACGGTGGCGGCGCGTGCCGGCGTCAACGTCTGCCTGCGCCGCGTCGAGGCACAGGCCATCTTTGATGCCATGCGCAAGCATGGTGTCACGCATTACTGCAGCGCACCCATCGTGCATGGCCTGCTGGTGAATGCCCCGGCCGCCATGAAGGCCGGCGTGCCGGCGGGCATCAAGGCCATGGTGGCCGGCGCCGCGCCGCCGGCCTCGATGATCGAGGGCATGGAAAAGCTCGGCTTCGACCTGACCCATGTCTACGGCCTGACCGAGGTCTATGGCCCGGCCACGGTGTGCGCCAAGCACGACGCCTGGGGCGATCTGGACATCGGCGAGCGTGCCCGCCTGAACGCGCGCCAGGGCGTGCGCTACCACCTGCAGCGCGCGGCCGCCGTGCTCGACCCCGAGACCATGCAGAGCGTGCCGCACGACGGCGAGACCATGGGCGAGATCATGTTCCGCGGCAACATCGCCATGAAGGGCTACCTGAAGAACCCCCAGGCGACCGAAGAGGCCTTCCGCGGTGGCTGGTTCCATTCGGGCGACCTGGCCGTGCAGTACCCCGACGGCTACATCAAGATCAAGGATCGCAGCAAGGACATCATCATCTCGGGCGGCGAGAACATCTCCTCCATCGAGGTGGAAGACGTGCTGTATCGCCACCCCGACGTGCTGGCCGCCGCCGTGGTCGCCAGGCCCGATCCGAAGTGGGGGGAGACGCCCTGCGCCTTCGTCGAGCTGAAGGCCGGCGCCCAGACCACGCCCGAGGACATCGTGGCGCATTGCAAGCAGCACCTGGCCGGCTTCAAGGTGCCGCGCGCCGTGGTGTTTGGCGAGCTGCCCAAGACCAGCACCGGCAAGATCCAGAAGTTTGAACTGCGCAAGCAGGCCGGGTCGGCAGCGGCCATCAACGTCTGATTTTGATAGCTGTTAGCGCTTGATGGGCGGGCGCTAGAGCCATATTTTGTCAAAACTACGCCTGCGCCAGGCGCTGCAATTCGGCCCAGGTGGCGGCCGGTAGCGCAACGCCTTCGCGCAGCGACTGCGCCCGCTGGCGGTAGCGCCGCTCGCCAGGCAGGCGCTGCTGGCCGGCGCCGGCCATGGCCCGAACCAGGTCTTCGCAGCGCTGGGCAAAGTCGCGCCCCTGGTTCTTGGCCGGGTCGATGGCGATGATCAGCTCGCCGGTGTGCGGGGTGTGCGCGCCGGGGTGGCCGCTCCAGTCGAATTCGAACGAAAAGTGCCCCCCGGTGAGCGCCGCGGCCAGCAGCTCCACCATCATCGACAGGGCCGAGCCCTTGTAGCTGCTGTGCACGCCGCCAAAGGGCAGCAGCGCACCGCCGTCCAGCACGGCGCGCGGGTCGGTCGTTGGCTGGCCATTGCAGTCCACGCCAAACCCCTCGGGCAGTGGCCGGCCCTCGCGCGCCGCAATCTGCACATCGCCATGGGCCATGGCGCTGGTGGCCAGGTCGAACACCAGAGGGTCATGGCCGGCGCGCGGCGCGGCGAAGGCGATGGGGTTGGTGCCAAACAGCGCCTTGGTGCCGCCGCTGGGCACCACGCAGGCCATGCTGTTGACCAGGGCCAGCGCCACCAGACCGTCGCGCGCCAGCGGCTCGACGTCGGGCCACAGGGCAGCAAAATGGTGCGAGTTGTGGATCGCCAGCAGCGCGATGCCGTTGGCACGCGCCTTGGCCACCAGGGCGTCGTAGGCCATCATGTAGGCCGGCTGGGCAAAGCCATTGCACGCATCCACCGACAGAAAGCCTGGCGCCATGTCCCGCACCCGGGGTATGGCGTGGCCGTCCACCCAACCGCTGGCCAGCGTGGAAAGGTAGCCGGGAATGCGAAACACGCCATGGCTGTGCGCGCCGTCGCGCTCGGCGCTGGCACAGTTGTCGGCCAGCACGGCGGCGACGGCGGCGCTGGTGCCGTGGCGTTCGAAGATGTGCGCCAGCGTCGTGCGCAGGGTGTCGAAGCGGATGTGCTCTGTCGGCGTGAGGTGGGCGTGTTTGGTGTTCATGTGTGGTGAGGGTGGCGCTGTATCTGCACAGCCTAAACCCAATACCTGCTGAACCATCAATCCACCAGCGCCACACCCTTCACCTGGGCAAACACTGTGTCCCCAACGGCCAGCGCCAGTTGCTGACACGAGCGCCGGGTGATGCGTGCCAGCAGCGCCGTACCCGCGGCGTCCAGCGCCACCAGCATCTGGCCCGGGCTGACTTCGGCCAGCTGCGTGATGCGTGCCGGCAGCAGGTTCAGGATGCTGCTGTCGGTGGCGCGTGTACGTGCCAGGCTGACATCGCGCGCCAGCACGCGCAGGCGCACGGCTTCGCCCGCTACATATTGCTGGGTAGCGATCAGGTGCAGCCGGCCGCCGCTGAAGGCCACACTGAGCAGGTGATCGTGCGCATCGTGCGCCAGCACCTGTGCCTGCACCAGTGCAGCGGCCGTGTCGCCATGGGACAGGGGCAGATCCAGGCGCGTCATCAGCTCGGCCGTGGGGCCCTGGACTTTGACGTGGCCGGCCTGCAGCAGTACCAGGTGCGATGCCAGGCGCGCGACTTCGTCGGGGGAGTGGCTGACGTAGAGCATCGGGATGTCCAGGCTGCGCTGCAGGCGCTCCAGATATGGCAGCACCTCGGCCTTGCGCGCTGCGTCCAGCGCGGCCAGGGGCTCGTCCATGAGCAGCAGGCGTGGGCTGGCGGCGAGGGCTCGGGCAATGGCCACGCGCTGGCGCTCGCCGCCCGACAGCGTGTGCGGCATGCGCGCCAGCATTGCAGACAGCCCGAGCAGCTCGACGGCCTGATCCAGCGACACGCGTCGGCGCTCGGGCGCCAGGCGGCGCAGGCCGTATTCCATGTTCTGCCGCACGTTCAGATGGGCAAACAGGCTGGCTTCCTGGAACACATAGCCCAGCTGGCGTTTGTGCGTGGGCAGCCACAGGCCGGCCGCATCGTCCTGCCACGGTTGGCCGTTGACCTCGACGCGGCCCGTGGTGCGTTCCAGCCCGGCGATGGCGCGCAGGCAGGTGGTCTTGCCGCAGCCTGATGGCCCAAACAGCGCCGTCACGCCCTGGCTGGGCAGTTGCAGGTCTACGTCGAGCAGGAAGTCGGGGCGTTGCAGGCGCAGACGCGCGTTGATGCCGGTCATTGCAGCCGCCCCTTGGGCTGCAGCCAATGCAGCGCCATCAGCACGACGAAGGCGAATGCCACCATGCCGCCCGCGAGCCAATGTGCCTGGGCGTACTCCATGGCCTCCACATGGTCGTAGATCTGCACCGACACCACGCGTGTCTTGCCCGGGATGTTGCCGCCCAGCATCAGCACCACGCCAAACTCGCCCACGGTGTGGGCAAAGCTCAGCACCGCGGCGGTGATGAAGCCCGGGCGCGCCAGCGGCAGGGCGACGGTGAAGAAACGATCGAGCGGCCCCGCGCCCAGGGCCGCGGCCACTTCCAGCGGGCGCCGGCCCATGGATTCGAACGCGCGCTGCAGCGGCTGCACGGCAAACGGCAGTGAATACACGATGGAGCCAACGACCAGGCCCCAGAAGGTAAAGGGCAGGCGGCCCCAGCCCAGCGACTCGGTGAGCCGCCCGACCGGGCCACTGGGGCCCATCAGCACCAGCAGGTAGAACCCGATCACCGTGGGTGGCAGCACAAGCGGCAGCGCCACTACGGCCCCTACCGGGCCGCGCCAGCGCGAGGGTGTGTGCGCCAGCCACCAGGCAATCGGCGTGCACAGCACCAGCAGCAGTACGGTGGTGATGCCGGCCAGCTCCAGCGTGAGCCGGATGGCAGACCAGTCTTCGGGGGACAGCAATGGCAAGGTTTTGCGGGTGGTGGTCGGCGGGTCAGAAAGAATAACCGTAGGACTTGATGATGGCGCGCGCCTTGTCGCCCTTGAGGTAGTCCATCAGCGCGGCCGCCGCTGCGTTGCCCTGACCCGGCTTGAGCACGATGGCGTCCTGGCGGATGCTCTCATGCATGCTGGCCGGCACGACCCAGGCCGAGCCTTCGCGCAGCTTGCCGCCCTCCATGACCTGCGACAGAGCCACGAAGCCCAGCTGCGCGTTGCCGGATGCGGCGAACTGGTAGGTCTGGCCAATGTTCTCCCCCTGCACGATGCGCGGCTGCACCTGTGCCGTCAGGCCCAGCCTGTTCAGCGTTTGCATGGCCGCCAGGCCGTAGGGCGCCAGCTTGGGGTTGGCTATTGCAATATGCTGCCAGTCGGTCTTTTGCAGCACCTTGCCGTCGGCATCCACGTAGCCGGGCTGTTTGCTCCACAGCACCAGCTGGCCGATGGCATAGGTGAAGCGCGTGCTGCCATCGCCCAGGCCTTCTTTGCCAATTTTTTCGGGGGTGGTGTCGTCTGCTGCCAGCAACACGCCAAACGGCGCGCCGTTGGCGATCTGCGCATAGAACTTGCCGGTGGCGCCAAACGACAGCTGGGCCTTGTGGCCCGTGTCCTGCTCGAATTGCGCGGCAATCTTCTGCATGGGTGCCGTGAAGTTGGCCGCCACGGCGACGGAAACCTCGCCGGCATGTGCCGTGGGCAACAGAACGGCGGCCAGAGCCAGGGAGCGCAAAGGGTGCATGAATCGCCTCGCTATTCCAAATATGAATAGCGAGAAGTATAGCCAGCACCTGAACGCTCAAAGGCATGATGCCGCCCATGCAGCAATCCGAATCCTTGGTGAATGCCCTGGGGCATGGCATGGTCGACAAGCGCATCGACATCCTGCGCCAGATAGGGCAAGGCGGTTCCATCTCGCAGGCCGCGCGCGCTGTGGGCGTCAGCTACAAGGCCGCCTGGCAGGCGCTGGACACGCTGACCAACCTGGCCGGCGTGACCCTGGTCGAACGCGTGGTGGGCGGCGCGGGTGGTGGCGGCGCGCGGCTCACGCCCGCGGCCGAGCAGTTGCTGGCCGCGGCCGACGCCGTGCGCCAGGCGCGCGTGTCGGCATTGGCGCAGCTGGAGGGCGGCGGCGCAGACCTGGCCGTGGCGCGGCTGTCGCTGCGCACCAGCATGCGCAATCAGTGGCCGTGCATCGTGCAGGACATGCGATCTTGTGGTCAGATCGTGCGCGTGCACCTGTGTGGCGTGGGCCCTGCGGCCGCCGGCCTGGCGGTGACTGCGCGCATCACGCTGGAGAGCGCGGAACTGCTGGGCCTGCATGCGGGTGTGCCGGTGCAGGCGCTGTGCAAGGCCACGGCGGTACATGTGCTGGCGGCCACCAAGGCGCCGGTGCCGGCAGGCGGCAACCAATGGCCAGGCCGGGCCAGTCGCGTGTCGCGCGGCGAGCTGGGCGACGAGGTGGCTGTGCAGCTGGATGCAGGCGTGCAGATGGTGGGCTTTGCCGCGCCGGACTCGGGTCTGCGGGCACGCTCACGCGTGGTGCTGGTCATCGATGAGTCGGCCGTTGTTCTGGCGGTTTGAACTATCACGAAAAGGCCGGGCGTGTAATGAGTTGCGTCGGTTTAGGCGTTTGTACGTAGGCATTTCTCCCGTTCAAATTCCGAGCTTGCGCCCCATATGATGCGCCGCAACATATACAAGGAGAAAGCCGTCGCGCACCGCCGTGCGCGGCGTGCTTGGTGGCAATGAGCGACGACGTCATACTGAAAACATCCCACCTGACCAAGGAATTCAAGGGCTTCACGGCCGTGAGCGACGTGAACCTGAGCGTGCGCCGCGGCTCCATCCACGCGCTGATCGGCCCTAACGGCGCGGGCAAGACTACCTGCTTCAACCTGCTGACCAAATTCCTGGTGCCAACCTCGGGCAGCATCGTCTTCAACGGCACCGACATCACCAACGAGCAGCCGGCGCAGATCGCGCGCCGCGGCGTCATCCGCTCGTTCCAGATCTCGGCCGTGTTCCCGCACCTCACGCTGATGGAGAACGTGCGCCTGGGCCTGCAGCGCAAGCTGGGCACCTCGTTCCATTTCTGGCGCAGCCAAAGTTCGCTGAACCAGCTCAACGATCGCGCTGTCCAGTTGCTGGCCGAGGTGGGCCTGGAAGAGATGGCCGACGAGGTCACGGTGAACCTGCCATATGGCCAAAAGCGCGCGCTGGAGATTGCCACCACACTGGGCATGGAGCCCGAGCTGATGCTGCTCGACGAGCCCACCCAGGGCATGGGCCACGAGGACGTGGACCGCGTCACGCAGCTCATCAAGAAAGTGTCGGCCGGCCGCACCATCCTGATGGTGGAGCACAACATGAAGGTCATCTCCACGATCGCCGACCGCATCACGGTGCTGCAGCGCGGCGCCGTGCTGGCCGAAGGCAATTACGAAGAAGTCTCGAACAACCCGCAAGTGATGGAAGCCTACATGGGCACGACCGACGGCGAACTGCAGGGGGCGCACTGACATGGCAGGCACTCCCGCTCTGGAAATCAAGGGCCTTGAGGCCTGGTACGGCGAATCGCATGTGCTGCATGGCGTGGACATGGTGGTGCAGCCCGGCGAGGTGGTCACGCTGCTGGGGCGCAACGGCGCCGGACGCACCTCCACGCTGCGCGCCATCATGGGCCTGACCGGTGCGCGCAAGGGCTCGATCAAGGTCTATGGCACCGAGACCATAGACATGGCCACGCACCGCATAGCGCACCTGGGCCTGGGCTATTGCCCGGAAGAGCGCGGCATCTTCTCCAGCCTGTCTTGTGAGGAGAACTTGCTGCTGCCGCCCGCGCTCAAGACCGGCCAGGCCGGCATGTCGGTCGATGAAATCTACGCCATGTTCCCCAACTTGGCCGAGCGCAAGAACAGCCAGGGCACGCGCCTGTCCGGCGGGGAGCAGCAGATGCTGGCCGTGGCCCGCATCCTGCGCACCGGCGCCAAGCTGCTGCTGCTCGACGAGATCTCCGAAGGCCTGGCTCCGGTCATCGTCCAGGCCCTGGCGCGCATGATCACCACGCTGCGCGCCAAGGGCTACACGGTGGTCATGGTGGAGCAGAACTTCCGCTTCGCCGCGCCACTGGCCGATCGCTTCTACGTCATGGAGCATGGCCGCATCGTCGAACGCTTCGAGGCATCCGAGTTGCAGGCCAAGATGCCCGTGCTCAACCAATTGCTGGGCGTTTGAACCCTGAGCTGGCGCAACAGTTTTCGATTTCTGACCATAGAGAGAAGGAGAGCGATATGAACATGAACCGCAAACTCAAGACCCTGGTTGCCATGCTCGGCGCCGCTGGCCTGGGCCTGGTTGCCACACAGGCGCAGGCACAGGACAAGGTGAAGATCGGCTTCATCACCGACATGTCCAGCCTGTACGCCGACGTGGAAGGCAAGAACGGGGCGCTGGCGATCCAGATGGCCATCGACGACTTCGGCGGCAAGGTACTGGGCAAGCCCATTGAGCTGCTTTCGGCCGACCACCAGAACAAGGCCGACATCGCAGCCAGCAAGGCGCGCGAGTGGATAGACACGCAGGGCCTGACCATGCTGTTTGGCGGCACCAATTCGGGCACGGCGCTGGCCATGGCCAAGATTGCCGAGGAGAAGAAGCGTGTCTTCGTGGTCAATGGCGCGGGCTCCTCGGCACTGACCAATGACCAATGCACCCCGTACACCGTGCACTACGCCTACGACACCACGGCGCTGGCAAAGGGCACGGGTGGGGCCGTGGTCAAGCAGGGCGGGAAGACATGGTTCTTCCTGACGGCAGACTATGCATTTGGCGCCGCTCTTGAGGCCGACACCGCCAAGGTCGTCAAGGAGAACGGCGGTCAGGTGCTCGGCCAGGTCAAGCATCCGCTGAATGCGTCCGATTTCTCCTCCTTCCTGCTGCAGGCGCAGAACTCCAAGGCGCAGATCCTGGGGCTGGCCAATGCCGGTGGCGACACCATCAATGCCATCAAGGCGGCCAAGGAATTCGGCATCAGCAAGACCATGAAAATGGCTGGCTTGCTGGTCTTCATTACCGACATCCACAGTCTGGGCCTGAAGAACACCGAGGGCCTGTTGCTGACCACCAGCTGGGACTGGAACCTGAACGACAAGACACGTGAGTTCGGCAAGAAGTTCTTCGCCAAGACCAAGCGCATGCCCACGGATATTCATGCGGCCGACTATTCGGCGACGATGAACTATCTCAAGGCCGTGCAGGCCGTGGGCACAACGGATGCCGACAAGGTGATGGCCAAGCTCAAGTCCACGCCCATCGATGACTTCTATGCCAAGGGCGTGATCCGTCCGGATGGTCGTTTTGCCCACGACATGTACCTGATGCAAGTGAAGTCCCAGGCCGACTCGAAGGAACCATGGGACTACTACAAGGTCGTGGCCAAGCTGCCGGCAGACCAGGTGTGGACCACCAAGGCCGAAAGCAAGTGCGCGTTGTGGAAGTGAGCTTGAGCTGAAGCCCGCCGCTGCCTGACGCATTGCCGCGCAGGCCGTGGCGATTGAAAGAAACCTCGGAGACAGTACAACATGAAGACAAACTACACGGCACTCGTGCTGATGGTGGCTGCTGCAGGCTTTGCCGGTACTGCCGCGCAGGCGCAGGACAAGGTCAAGATCGGCTATATCTCGGATATGTCCAGCCTGTATGCCGACCTGGAAGGCAAGCATGGCGCGACGGCCATCCAGATGGCCATCGATGACTTCGGTGGCAAGGTGCTGGGCATGCCCATCGAGCTGATGAGCGCCGACCACCAGAACAAGGCCGACATCGCCGCCAGCAAGGCGCGCGAGTGGATCGACACGCAGGGCCTGACGATGATCTTCAGCGGCACCAACTCCGGCACCGCCCTGGCACTGGCCAAGATCGCCGAAGACAAAAAGCGCGTGCTGATCAACAACGGCGCGGCCTCGTCGGCGCTGACCAATGACCAGTGCACGCCCTACACCGTGCACTATGCCTATGACACGGTGGCGCTCTCCAAGGGCGCAGCCGGTGCCATCGTCGAGGGTGGCGCCAAGACCTGGTTCTTCCTGACGGCCGACTATGCGTTCGGCCATGCCATGGAGGCCGATGCCTCCAAGGTCGTGAAGGACAAGGGTGGTACGGTGGTGAACGCGGTGCGCCATCCGCTCAACGCCTCGGACTTCTCCTCTTTCCTGCTGCAGGCGCAGAATTCCAAGGCCCAGGTGCTGGCGCTGGCGAACGCCGGCGGTGACACCATCAACACCATCAAGGCGGCCAAGGAATTCGGCATTGGCAAGTCCATGAAGGTGGCACCGATGCTGGTGTTCTACAGCGACGTGCACAGCCTGGGCCTGAAGAACACCGAGGGCATGCAGTTCGTCACCAGCTGGTACTGGGACATGGATGACGCCTCGCGCAAGTTTGCCGACGCCTTCATGAAGAAGACCAATCGCCGCCCCACCGAGATCCAGGCCGCAGACTATTCGGCCACCATGAACTACCTCAAGGCCGTGCAGGCGGCAGGCACCGTCGATGCCGACAAGGTCATGGCGACATGGCGCGGCATGAAGATGGATGACTTCTTCGCCAAGGGCCAGATCCGTCCCGATGGCCGCTACGTGCACGACATGTACCTGGTGCAGGTCAAGTCGCCCAAGGAATCCAAGGGCACTTGGGACTACTACAAGATCGTCAAGAAGCTGCCCGGCGAAGAGGTGTTCACCACAAAGGCCGAGAGCAAGTGCGCGCTGTGGAAGTGATGCACGGTTGACCCCTTCCCCACAACACGCGTTTTTCTCATGGAAATCTTTGGTGTATCAATGCCGGCCATGCTCAGCCAGCTCCTGCTGGGGCTGGTCAATGGCTCGTTCTACGCGATCCTCAGTCTGGGCCTGGCCGTGATCTTCGGCCTGCTCAACGTGATCAACTTCGCCCATGGCGCTTTGTTCATGCTGGGGGCGTTGATCACCTGGATGGCCATGAGTTACCTGGGCGTCAACTACTGGGTGATGTTGATTGCGGCGCCCCTGTTGGTGGGGCTTGTCGGGGTGGTCATAGAGCGCCTGTTCCTGCGCTGGATCTACAAGCTCGATCACCTGTACGGCCTGCTGCTCACGCTGGGTCTGACGATGGTGATCGAGGGCGTGTTCCGCTCCATCTACGGTGTCTCTGGCCTGGGGTATGACACGCCCGAGCTGCTGGAGGGCGCGACCAACCTGGGCTTCATGATCCTGCCCAACTACCGCGCCTGGGTGGTGGTGGCCTCCATCGTGGTGTGCATCGCCACCTGGTATGTGATCGAGAAGACCAAGCTTGGCGCTTATCTGCGCGCCGGCACCGAGAACCCGCGTTTGGTCGAGGCCTTTGGCGTCAACGTGCCGGTGATGATCACGCTGACCTACGCCTTCGGCGCCGCGCTGGCGGCCTTTGCCGGGGTGCTGGCAGCGCCCGTCTACCAGGTCACGCCGCTGATGGGCCAGAACCTGATCATCGTGGTGTTCGCCGTGGTGGTGATCGGCGGCATGGGCTCCATCATGGGCTCCATCCTCACCGGCCTGGGCCTGGGCGTGATCGAGGGTTTCACCAAGGTGTTCTACCCCGAGGCGTCTTCCACCGTCGTGTTCGTCATCATGGCCATTGTTTTGCTCATCCGCCCCGCCGGCCTGTTCGGCAAAGAAAAGTAAGCCGAGAGGGGTGATCCACATGAACGTCAAGAAATTTGCCCCCATCGGTTACGGCCTGCTGCTGCTGGGCCTGATCGCTGCGCCCTTCGTGGGCGCCTACCCGGTGTTCGTGATGAAGCTGCTGTGCTTCGCGCTGTTCGCCACGGCCTTCAACCTGCTGCTGGGCTACACCGGTCTGCTGTCCTTTGGCCATGCGGCCTTTCTGGGCGGCGCGGCCTATGTGACGGGCCATGCCGTCAAGGTCTGGGGCGCTACGCCCGAGCTGGGCCTGCTGATCGGCACGCTCTCTGGTGCACTGCTGGGCCTGGTGATGGGCTGGTTCACCATCCGCCGCCAGGGCATCTACGCCACCATGATCACGCTGGCGCTGGCGCAGATGCTGTTCTTTGCGGCGCTGCAAATGCCGTTCACCGGTGGCGAGGACGGCCTTCAGGGCGTGCCGCGCGGCAAGCTGTTCGGCGTGCTCGATCTGTCCAGCGACCTGACCATGTACTACGTGTGCCTGGTGATCGTGGTGCTGGCCTTCCTGCTCATCGTGCGCACCATTGATTCGCCGTTTGGCCAGGTGCTGCGTGGCATCAAGGAAAACGAGCCGCGCGCCACCTCGCTGGGCTATGACACCAACCGCTTCAAGCTGCTGGCCTTCGTGATCTCGGCCGCCATCGCCGGGCTCGCTGGTGCCCTCAAGACCCTGGTGCTGGGCTTTGCCACGCTGTCGGACGTGCACTGGAGCGCCTCGGGCCATGTGGTCTTGATGACCCTGGTCGGCGGCATGGGCACGCTGGCCGGCCCGCTGGTCGGCGCCGCCGTGGTGGTGGCGCTGGAGAACAAGATCGGCGACCTGGGCACGCTGCTGGCCAAGCTGACCACGATCGACTGGTTCAACACCCTGGGCGAGTCGGTGACCATCGTCACCGGCCTGATCTTCGTGGTCTGCGTGCTGGCCTTCCGCCGCGGCATCATGGGCGAGATCGTTGCCTGGCTGGAGCGGCGCGGAACCGGCGGCGGCAACAGCCATTGACGTGAGGCATGCATGGCCCTGCCGCCATGCCCCGCGCAGCGGCCATACACGGTACCTTGCCGCGTATGGCCGCTGTGTTTTCATGGCAAGCAACCATCAATCAATCGCTCGGATTGATCAACGCCGGATCTCTTGGCGCAGCGGGCCTGGCAGATTGGCGCGCGCCGGGGTTTTACGCCGCAGCAGGCGCATGGCATTGGCGATGACGATCAATACCGAGCCTTCATGGAACAGCATGCCGGCGGCCATGGTCACGCCCCCCATGAGAACCCCGGCCAGCAGCAAGCCGACGGTCACCAGCGCAATCACGATGTTCTGGCGGATGTTGGCGAGCGTGCGCCGCGCCAGCGAGATGGCCTCGGGCAGCTTCAGCAGGTCGTCGCCCATGAGCGCGATGTCGGCGGTTTCCACTGCCACGGCCGAGCCGGCCGCGCCCATGGCCACGCCGACGTCGGCGGTGGCCAGCGCCGGGGCGTCGTTGACGCCGTCGCCGACCATGGCCACGACATGGCCGGCGCGCTGCAGGCGAGCGACGATGTCGAGCTTGTCCTCGGGCAGCAGTCCGGCGTGCACCTCGTCGATGCCGGTGGCGGCGGCGACGGCATCGGCCACCGGCTTCACGTCGCCGGTGAGCATGACGACCTTCTTCACGCCCGCCTTGTGCAGCGCGGCCACCATGGCGGCGGCGTCGCGCCGGATCTCGTCGGCCACGGCGATCACGCCCAGCACCTGGTCGTCCACGGCAACGATCATGGGCGTGCGCCCCTGGGTGGCGAGTTCGTGCGCCACGCGGTCTGCGCCCACCGTATCGGCGACGCCAAATTGCTCCAGCAAGGCCAGGTTGCCGATCAGCACCCGCTTGCCATCGACGCGCGCGGTGATGCCCTTGCCGATGACCGGCTCGATGTGCTCGGGCAGCGCGGCCACCGGGATGCCGGCCTTCTCGGCGGCTTCCAGGATGGGGCGCGCCAGCGGATGCTCGGAGCCGGCCTCGGCGCGCGCGGCCCAGGCCAGCGCCTGGTTCTTCTCCACGCCCGGCGCCAGCGCCACCACGTCGGTGAGCTGTGGCCGGCCCTTGGTCAGCGTGCCGGTCTTGTCCACGGCCACGACGTCGATCTTGGCCGCGGTCTCCAGGAACTCGCCGCCCTTGATCAGGATGCCGTCGCGTGCCGAGCGGCCAATGCCGGCGACGATGGACACGGGAATGGAGATCACCAGCGCCCCCGGGCAGGCCACCACCAGCAGGGTCAGGCCCAGCACCACGCTGCCGCTGATGAGCCCGGCCAGCAGCGCCAGCACGACGATGGCGGGGGTGTACCAGGACGAAAACTTGTCGATGAATTTCTGCGTGCGCGCCTTGGCGTCCTGCGCGTCTTCCACGCGGTGAATGATGCGCGCCAGCGTGGTGTCGGCGCCGATGCCGGTGGCCAGCACCTGCAGGAAGCCGCCGCGCGAGATGGTGCCGGCGAAGACATGGTCGCCCTTGGACTTTTCCACCGGGATGGATTCGCCGGTGATCGACGCCTCGTCGAGCGCGCCGGTGCCGGCGATCACCTCGCCATCGACCGGCACCTTGGCGCCGTTCTTGACCAGCACCACCTCGCCCATGGCGACGCTGGCGGCGGGGATTTCGACCTGCTCGCCCTTGCGCATGACGATGGCCGTGTCCGGCGCCACGGCAATCAGCTCGGCGAGCGCCGCGCGGGTCTTGTTCAAGGTGGCCGATTCCAGCGCGTGGCCAATGGCAAATAGGAAGGTGACGGCCGCCGCCTCCCAATACTCGCCGATGATCAGCGCGCCGATGGCGGCAATGCTCACCAGCAGGTCGATGCTGATGTGGCGCACGGCGAGCGCGCGGATGGCGTTGCGCACGACGGGCAGGCCGGCCACGATGGCGGCGGCGACCATCAGCAGATCGCCGGCCGTGGCGGCGCCGTAGCCCTTGGAGGCGGTGAATGAAGCCAGGATCAGCAGGCCGGACAGGGCGGGAATCGTCCAGCGGCCGTTGATCCATGCATTGATGTTGTTCATGAGGTATCCATGTTCGTGATCAGGGTCGGGAGATCAAAAGAAGAGGCATGCCGCCGCCAGGCGGCATGCTGCTGTGGGGTGAAATGAGCGGGCCATGCTGCGGCCCGCTGCGCCGCGTCAGAACGCCGATGCCCGCGCCGTGAAGCCGACCTTGGCGATGGCGGCGATGAGATCGTCCACGCTGACGGTCTCGGGGTGGTGATCGACTTCGATGCGCGCCGACGCGAAGTGCACCTTGACCTGGCTCACGCCAGCCATGCCACCGACGCTTTTCTCGATTTTTGTCACGCAGGACGGGCAGGAAAAGCCTTCGGCGCGCAAGGTGGTGCGGGTGTTCGTGGGGTTCATGGTGTTCTCCTTGTTGATGACTACTTGGTTGGGGGATGCCTTCACCATAGGCCGGCCGGCCGGATGGCTCCATGAGAAACGTCAATCAACCGCACGCGGCCTTAGCGTGCCGGTCAGCCCATGCCGTCGCGCAGCTGCCGCAGGCGCGCCGCATCGGCAACGGCGACCCAGCGCCGGCCCGCCTCGATAGCGCCCTCGCGCTGCCACTGGCTCAGCAGGCGGCTGACCGATTCGGTGGCCGCGCCGGCCATGGCAGCGAGGTCTTCGCGCGCCAGGGGCACGTCCAGCAGCGTCGCCCCGTTCCAGGGCTTGCCGACCTTGCCGGCCAGCACCAGCAGGATGGCGGCTAGCCGCTGCTCGAGCGGCGCGCCGGCGAGCATGTGGATGGCTTGCTGCGACTGCGTCAGCCGGTGCGCAACCCCCTTCAGGGTGGCCACGGCCACCTGCGGGATTTCATGCATCACGGCATCGTATTCGGATGCATCGAGCCCGAGCAGGCAGGCCGGCGTCAAGGTGGTGGCGCTGTCTGCGTAGTGCTTTTGCCCCAGCGCCGGCAGGGCGCCAAAAAAGTCGCCCGGGGTGAGCAGGTCGATCAGGGACTCGCGCCCATCGGCCGCAAGGCGCGTGGTTTTGACGGCACCGGTCGCCACCACGTAAAGATGCGTCGCGGCATCGCCCTCCATGTAGACCGGCGTAGCGGCGTCAAAGCGCTGCGCCCGGCAATGCCGGTTGATCTGCGCCAGCTGCTGCGCGTCGAGTTCGGCAAAGAGCGGTACTTTCTGGCAGACGGCGAGGCGCATGGCCAGCGAGCAGGCCTGCGGGTCGGGATCCGGCAGGGACAGTGGAATGTGGCGACGCTGGTTCATGGCCTGTATTTCCTCTTGCTCCCGAAGGGTTCTTGGTCGTATGCAGAGGCATGAACGAAAGGTGGCGCTTTCATGTTTCGATATTTCCGGGTTGCCGTGCCAAGCGCAGCGGCTGCGCATAGCCCGTCATTTCCAGATAGCCGCGCCCCAGCGCGCGGCCTGCTGCGTCGCGCAGCTCGCTCAGACCTTCCCAATAGATGGCGCCAGTGGAGCCGCGGCTGTCGAGCTCCTGCGCATCCAGCAGCGCCCGCACGGTAAAGCTGCCTGCCGGCGTGTCCACGCGCCATTCGACCGGGTAGAGCGTGCCGCTGCTGGCGCTGTGCCAACGCCGCAGCGGCGTGAAGCGCACCGCCCCCGGCCCGAAGGCCTGCGCATGGGATGCACCCGCCTGCCGCCAGGATCCGCCCGCCCATAGCGCGCTGCCGTCGGCGCGGCGCAGCTGGAAGGCGGTGAGCGCGCCGCCGTCATCCAGGTTCATGCCGATCCAGTCCCAGCCCACGGCGTCGGGGTGCATCAACGCCTGGCTGCACTCGTGATCGAGCCAGGCGCGGTTGTCGGGCCCAGGCGCGTCGGTCACGGTCATGCGGCGCCCGCCCAGGGTGATGGCCCCCGTCACGGCCAGCTGCGGCTGGCTGTAGTAGTAGCTGGCCTGGCTGGCATCGGGCCCCTTGCGCGACAGGCCGGCGTCGCCCTGCAGCAGGATGGGCTGGGTGCTGGTGCAGTCGAGCTCCAGCGCAAAACCGTCGGCCTGGGCGCGAATCTGGTAGCGGCTGGCGCCCGGCGCGGTCGTGGCCTGGCGTACTAGCGACCAGTCGCGCAGGTGGATGTTGGTGTCGTCCTCGGCAGCCTGCGCTATGCCAAAGCCGGCGCGCGCGATGCGCTGGTCGTGCAGCTGGCGCCCACCTTGCAGGTCGGTCAGCGCGGCATGGGCAAAGAGCAGCTGGCGCGCGGCAAAGGCCGATTGCAGGCCCTGCGTGGCATCGACGCGCGAGCGAAAAAAAGTGATCTGAAAGCCCCACAGCCGCCCGGGCGTGGGGCCGGTGCGCGCCTGGCCGGTGAGGTACCACCACTCGGTGCGCAGATCCGGGTGGCTGCCATGGTCGCGCGGAAAGGCCAGCGTCCGCGCCGGCAGCGCCGCCGCCGGCCCGGCCCAGGCCAGGACGCCCAGGGCCAGCAGCGCGCGGCGGTTGATCAAGCCAGCTGTTCCCGCAGCCGCTGCTCGGCCGCCGCGCAGTCGCCCATGCAGCGCCGCACCCAGTCGGCATCGTGGTAGGTGGGCAGGTAGCGCTCGCCCGCGTCGCACAGCAGCGACAGGATGGAGCCCTGCTCGCCGCGCGCACGCATCTCCTGCGCCAGGCGCAGCATGGCGACGAAGTTGGTGCCGGTGGACGGCCCCACGCGCCGCCCCAGCAGCGCGGACAGGGCGCGCATGGCGACGATGGAATCCACGTCCTGCACCTCGTCCATGCGATCGACCAGGGTGCGGATGAAGCTGGCCTCCACGCGCGGGCGGCCTATGCCCTCGATGCGCGAGCCCGGTGCTGTGAGCGTGGCGTCGCCCGTGCGGTGGTAGGCGGCAAACACCGAGCCGGCCGGGTCGGCCACGCAGACCTGGGTGGCGTGCCGTTGATAGCGCACATAGCGACCAATGGTGGCGCTGGTGCCGCCCGTGCCGGCGCCGACCACGATCCAGCGCGGCACCGGGTGGCGCTCGCGCCGCATCTGGCTGAACATGCTCTCGGCGATGTTGTTGTTGCCGCGCCAGTCGGTGGCGCGCTCGGCATAGGTGAACTGGTCCATGTAATGGCCACCGGTCTCGGCCGCCACGGCGCGCGCGGCGTCGTAGACCTCGCCTGCGCCGTCCACGAAATGGCAGCGCCCGCCGTAGAACTCGATCAGCGCGATCTTTTCGGCCGAGGTGCTGCGCGGCATCACCGCCACAAAGGGCAGGCCCAACAGGCGCGCGAAGTAGGCCTCGCTCACGGCGGTGGAGCCGCTGGATGCCTCGACGATGGCCCGGCCCTCGCGCACCCAGCCGTTGCACAGCGCGTACAAAAACAGCGAGCGCGCCAGCCGGTGCTTGAGGCTGCCCGTGGGGTGGGTGGACTCGTCCTTCAGGTACAGGTCGATGCCGGCGGCGGAGAAGGCCGGCAGCGGCAGCGGTATCAGGTGCGTGTCGGCGCTGCGCTGGTAGTCGGCCTCGATGCGCGCGATGGCGTGGTGCAGCCAGGCGCTGGCGCTGGGGGATGGGGGGGCGGCGATGGTGGGCATGGGGCCCATTGTGCGGCCTACCAGTCCTCCTTGACGGCCATGACCGCGTCCTGCCCGGCGGCCTGGCGGCCCGCCAGCCAGGCCGTCAGCGTGCCCACGGCCAGGACGGCGGCGGCAAGCGCGCCCAAGCGCGCCCAGGGCAGGGCCAAATCCATGCTCCAGTGAAAGCTCTGTGGGTTCACCACATGCACCAGCACCGCCGCCACGGCCAGGCCCAGCAGCAGGCCGGCGACGGCGCCCACGGCCGTCCAGGCCGCGCCCTCGGCGGCGACCACGGCCAGGATTTGCCGGCGCGTCAGGCCCAGGTGGGCCAGCAGGCCAAACTCCTTGCGCCGCGCCAGCACCTGGGCGCTGAAGCTGGCGGCCACGCCGAACAGCCCGATGGCGATCGCCACCGCCTGCAGCCAATAGGTGATGGCGAAACTGCGGTCGAACATTGCCATGGAGCGCGCGCGTATCGCCTCGGCCGTGGTGAAGGCCAGCGCGCCGGCCGCCGCCGGCCCCAGGCTCTGGCGCGCCTGTTGCAGCACCTGGGCCTGCAGGGCATCGGCGCTGGCGCCGGGCGCGGGCCACAGCGCCAGGTCGCTGGCGCGCGCGTCGCCCGTCAGGCGCATGAAGTCCTGGCTGTCCAGGGCGATGGCGCCATGCTGGCGCACATAGTCGCGCCATACGGAAGCTACATAAAATATAGCTGTTGGCGATTGTCCTGATTGCGCTAGAGGCCTGAAAACCTCTGAAAGCAGGGGCCAGTCCGCGCCCGGCCTGACGCCGTACAGGTCGCGCACCGCCTCGCTCACATACACGCCCACGCGCCCCTTTGGTACCGGCAGGGCCGCGCCCACCAGCGGCAGGGCCTGGGCCGGGTCGCCACCCAGCGGCCACGCCAGCAGCGCCACGGTCGGGCGATCGGGCTGCAGCTGCAGGCTGCTGGTGCGCAGCGCCTGCACCCGCGCCACGCCGGGCAGGCGGGCCAGGGCGTCGGCAAAGCCGGGCGGAAACACGGCGGCCTCGTCGCCCGTGGCACCGCCGGCGGCGCGCAGGTACAGGGGCGCGGGCAGCACGCTGTCCAGCCACTGGCCGAGCGAGCCGCGAAAGCTGCCCACCATCACCGTCAGCGCCACCGCCAGGCTCAGGGCCGCGACCACGCCGCCCACGGCCACGGCGGCGCTGGCGGGCATGCGCCGCGCGCGCTCCAGCGCCAGCAGCGCCAGGGCGTTGCCCGCCGCCAGCGGCTGCAGTTGCCGCAGCAGGGCCTGCACCAGCCAGGGCAGCAGCGCCATGCCGCCGACCAGCAGCAGGCCGACAGATACATAGGCCGCAAGCGCTAGGCCAAAAATGGGTGGAACGCACGCCAATAAAGCGCTGGCAGCTATCAATACAATACCTGCCCAGGGGCGCCCGCCAGGCCCGTCCTGGCTGCCCAGGCCCTTGAGCGTCTGCGCCGGCGCCAGCCGCTGCGCCTGGCGCGCGGGCCACCAGCCGCCGATGAGGGCCGCCGCCACCCCCAGCAGGCCATAGACCAGGGCGGCCGGCGCGCTCCACTGCAGCGCCGGTTGCACGCCCGTGAAGTAGCCCCCGCCCAGGTCGCCGCCCAGCAGCGCCAGCGCCAGCGCCGCCAGCAGCGTGCCCAGGGCAATGCCGGCCAGGCTGCCCACCACGCCCAGCGCGGCCGACTCCAGCAGCACCAGCGCCAGCCGCTCGCGCGGCGTGGCGCCCAGCACGGCCAGCAGCGCCAGCTGCGGCGCGCGCTGCGCCACGCTGAGCGCCAGCACCGAATACACCAGGAAGGCGCCTGTGAACAGCGCCACCAGGGCCAGCACCGTGAGGTTCACGCGGTAGGCGCGCGAGAGGCTGTCCACGCGCTGCAGGGCGTCCTGTGGCTCGGCAAACTGCACGCCCGCGGGCCAGCCGGGCAGGGCGGCCAGCGCCTCTTGCAGCTGCGCGCGCGTGTGGCCCGGGCGCAGGCGCAGGTCGATGCGCGTGAGCTGGCCCTGGCGGCCAAATAAGTCCTGCGCCGCGCCAATGTCCATCACGGTCAGGGGCGCGCCGCCCGCCGCCACCACGCCCGCCACCCGCACCAGATGCTGCTGCAGGCCGGCGTGCAGCGTGAGGGCGGGGCTGTCGGCATCGATGCTTGCCAGCCCCAGGGCCTGCTGCGCCGCCGCGTTCAGAAATACCGTGGCCGGCGCCAGCATGGCCAGGCGGTCTGCGCCCGCATGCGGGCGTGGCGCCAGCGCCGGGGCCATGGCCGGCAGCAGCAGCGCGTCGGCGCCCAGCAGGCGCAGTGGCACGCCATCCGGTGCGGCGGCGCTGCTGGCGCGCACCGGCAGCTCCAGCCAGGGGCTGGCCAGGGCCACCTGGGGCTGGGCGGCGACCAGGCCGTAGAGCGACTCTGGTAGATGGCCGCGCGTGGCGCGCAGCTCCAGATCCGGCTGGCCGCCCACGGAGCGCATCGCCTGGCTGAACTCGCCCAGCGCCGACGCGTTGATCACATGCACGGCAAAGCCCAGCGCCACGCCCAGCATGACGGCGGCCACGGCGGCTGCGCTGCGCCAGGGGTGGTGGCGCAGCGCGCGCCAGGAGAAGCTGCTGAGCAGGGCGGCAAGCATGGGGCTGATTGTCCCCGCCCATGGCCGGGTTTGCGCCATATCAAACCCCTGGACTCTGTGCCCTTGAACCCCGGGCATGGGGGCCTATATAGATGGCAACGGGCAGGATTCGCTTGCCCGATGGCCCCCAGGGGCTCTTTATCTCAACGTGTCAAGGAAGGAGTTTCATCATGAATGCACTGGTCAGCCGCAGCGGTTTGTTCGACGATTTCTTCAAGGACTTTGCGCCCGCCTTCTATGTGCGTCCGCTGCATGGCGACGCGCTGCCCGAGCCGTCCCAGATCAAGATCGACGTGAAGGAGGACGACGCCGCCTATACCGTGCATGCCGAGGTGCCGGGCGTGCCCAAGGAGGACATCAACGTCTCCATCGACGGCAACGTGGTCAGCCTGCGCGCCGAGGTGCGCCAGCATGACCAGAAGAAGGATGGCGAGAAGCTGCTGCGCAGCGAGCGCTACTACGGCGCGGTCGCCCGCAGCTTCCAGCTGCCCGTGGAGGTGGACGCCGCCCAGGCCAGGGCGCGCTACGACAACGGCGTGCTGGTGCTCACGCTGCCCAAGAAGCAGGGCAACAAGACGCAGCGCCTGGCGATCGAGTAAGCCAGTGCAACGCCCGCCCGGGTTGCGCCCCGGGTGGGCGCGTCAGGGCGCATCGCGGAACTTGTAATGCGCGTGGTTCAGCGCTGCGGAAATGGCCGTGATCTCCTCGGGAAACAGGTTCAGGCTGAGCTCGCTGCTGCAGCGCTCGACCATGCCCTGCAGCAGCGCCGGTGTGTTGATACGGCCCTTGGGGCGATAGATGGCGTTGCCATCGTCGGCCCATTTGCGCGCATGGCATTCGGCGCATTTGTTCTCGGCGATCAGCCGCTGGCCCAGCTTCAGGTCGGCATTCTTGAACAGGGCGGGCTCCTGTGCCGATGCGGCCGAGCCCATGCCCAGGGCCAGCAGCAGCAGCCATTGCGAGGTCAGGGGTGGCATGGTATCTCCTTTTTACTATTTAATTGATAGCTTTTGGCGCTTGATGCATAAGCTTTTGATGCCAAAAACATGATGAATCATCACTTGCCCAGGGCCTGGCGCGCCCGCTCCAGCCGGCCGTCCAGGTAGGCCGAGTAAAAGTCGGGCGAGCCGCCCACCAGCCGGTCCGCCACCTCCTGCCCGCCCGGGCCCAGAAACAGCACCGTGGGCGCGGCCTTCACCTGCCAGGCGCGCACCAGCGCGTCATGCGTGCTGGGCTGGCCCTGCAGGTTGCGCGTGACCTGCGTGCCGCGCATGTCCACCTGCACCACGGCCAGGCCTTCGCGCGCATGCATGGGGGCCAGGTAGTTGCCCCGCACCTCGTCACACCAGGGGCAGGGGTGCAGGCTGACCATGACCACCAGCGGCTGACCCTGCCTGAGGGCGCGTGCCAGCTCGTCGGGCAGCGATTGCGACAGCGGCAGCTGGGCCTTGGCCGCCCGTGCCGGGCCGATCCAGCCAACCCCCAGGCCGAGCGTGGCCAGCGCTGCCAGAGCCTTGCGGCGCATCTTGTCGGCGCTTGCCGGTGTTGACTTGGTCATGGCGTTTCATGCTCCATCAGCAGATAGGTGTTGTAGGCGTTCATGCGGTTGGCCGCGCCAAACAGCGGCAGATGCTCGTAGGCGCTCCAATCGGTGGCCTTGTAGGCCTCTTCAAAGGGCGTCATCTCCTGCGCGGCGGCGCCCATGTTCTTGCGCAGATAGACAAGATAGTCGCGCGTGAGCTGCATGTCCTGGCGCGCCTGGGTGGACACCGGGCCGTGGCCGGGCACGATGACGCGCGTGTCAAAGGCCAGCAGCTTGTCCAGCGAGAGTATCCAGCTGCGGCTGTCGGCCTGGCCGACAAAGGGGATGCGGCTGCGAAACACCAGGTCGCCGGCGTACAAGACTTTGCGCTGCGGCAGGTAGACGGCCAGGTCTTCCGGCGTGTGCGCCGGGCCGACGGGCTGCAGCACCAGCTGCGTGTCGCCCACGGTCAGCTCCTGGCGGCCATCGACCCATTGCGTGGCCGGCACCAGCCGTGTCTTGTCATTGATCCAAGGCGCCAGCTCCTCGCGCGAGGCCTGCAGCCGCAGGCGCGCGGTGTCGGCGTGCAGATATTCACGCCCGGCCTGGTGCGCCAGTATTGGTATGCCCCGGTCGGCAAACACCTGCAGGCCATAGACATGGTCGGCGTGGTAATGCGTCACGATGACATGGCTGACCGGCTTGTCCGTCACCCGGGCGATCTCGGCCAGCAGCCGCTCGGCCAGCGCCGGCGAGCCCAGGGCGTCCACCACCACCACGCTGGTCGAGGTGACGATGAAGCCGGCGTTGGAGATAAAGTTCTGGTTGGCCGGCGAGCCCAGGGCCGACAGGCCTTCGACATACCAGCAGCCCGGCGCCGCCTCGTGCGCCTGCATGGCGGGTGCCGCGGGCGGTTTGTCAGCCGCCTGGGCATAGCCCGCCCAGCGGCCGCCGAGCAAGCCGCCCAGGCCCAGGCAGGCGCAGCCCTGCAAAACTTGGCGTCGGCTCGGTGTTGGCTGCATGATGTCTCCCGCGTGTATTAGTAAGAGCTAATTGATTATCAAAAATGACCATCGACTTGGCAACCTTGGTGGAGCGGCATGGCACGGCCGGTGTGCTCTCGGTGGGCGGCGCCGTGATCGGCCTGCTGTTCGGTTTTTTTGCCCAGCGCTCGCGGTTTTGCCTGCGTGCGGCGGTGATCGAGTTCTGGCGCGGCAAGTTTGCCGAGAAGCTCTCCGTCTGGCTGCTGGCGTTTGCCACGGCGCTGATCGCGGTGCAGGGCTTGATTCTGGCCGGCTGGCTGGACGTGAGCGGCGTGCGCCAGCTGGCCAACCGCGGCAGCCTGTCGGGCGCGCTGGTCGGCGGCCTGCTGTTTGGCGTGGGCATGATCATGACGCGCGGCTGCGCCAGCCGCCTGCTCATCCTGTCGGCCAACGGCAACCTGCGCGCGCTGCTGTCGGGGCTGGTGTTTGCCGTGACGGCCCAGGCCACGCTGGCCGGCAGCCTGGCGCCGCTGCGCGCCGAGATCGCGAGTTGGTGGACGGTGGAGGGCGGCGCGGCGCGCAACCTGCTGGCCCTGGTGGGCGCCGGCCACTGGGACGGCATGGTGCTGGGCGCGCTATGGCTGGCGGTGGCGCTGTATTTCTCCTGGCGCAGCGGCAACAAGGCCTGGATGTGGCTGGGCGGGCTGTGCACCGGCCTGGCAGTGGCGCTGGCCTGGTGGTTCAACCACGCCGTGTCGCAGGCCAGCTTTGACGTGGTGCAGGTGCAGGGCCTCACCTTCAGCGGACCCTCGGCGGAGTGGCTGATGCGCGTGCTGGCCAACCCCGGGACGATTTTTGGCTTTGACGCCGGCATGCTGCCCGCCGTGTTTGTCGGCTCGCTGCTGGGCGCGCTGGTGGGGCGGGAGTTCAAAATCGAAGGCTTCAAGGACGGCTACAGCATGGCGCGCTACATCGGCGGCGCCATGGCCATGGGCTTTGGCAGCATGCTGGCCGGCGGCTGCGCGGTGGGGGCCGGCATGACGGGCGGCGCCATCTTTTCGCTCACCGCCTGGCTGGCGCTGGCGGGGATGTGGCTGGGCGCCGGGTTCATGGACCGCTGGCTGGCCGAGCCCATTCACAGCCTGCAGCCGGTGACCCAGCAGGCGCCCATCGTGGAACAACCGGCACCCTGAACGCTACTTGCCGCTCAGGTACTCGGCCACGGCCGCCATCTCCAGGGCCGTCATCTTCTCCACCACGGCGTGCATCACGGCGTTGTCGTTGGTGCGTTCGCGCTTGTTGAACAGCTTGAGCTGGTCTTCCGTGTAGGCCACATGCTGGCCCGCCAGGCGCGGCAGCGTGGCGCTGCCGGCGGCGTCCGGGCCATGGCAGGTGGCGCAGGCGGGTATGCCGCTGAAGCGGTTGCCGTGGTGGTAGATGTAGCGGCCCACGGCTGCCAGATCCTGGTCCCGGGCTTTTTTTTGCTGCGCCGGGCGACTGGCGAAGAACTTGCCCAGCGCCACCATGTCCTCGGGAGCAAGGCTGGCCACCATGGGCGCCATGGCCGTGCTCTTGCGCTGGCCGTTCTTGAAGTTCTCCAGCTGCTTGGCGATGTACTCGGCGTTCTGTCCGGCCAGGCGCGGGTAGATGGCGCTGGCCGACTCGCCCTCGGCGCCGTGGCACAGAAAGCAGGAGCCGCCAATGATCTTCCTGGCGCGCGCCTCGTCGTCGCTGCCCTGTGCGGTGCCGGCCCCTGCCAGGGCGAGCAAGGCCAGGGCCACGAGGCCGCGGCAAATTTGCTGTGTGCGCATGAAAGACATTTTTTTCGCTCGTGTCATGAAAAAAGGGGCGCTGGGCGCCCCGGGTTGATGGCTTGGGGAGGCTTATGCCAGGGTGTCGGCCCAGATGTTGCGCGCCCAGGCCATGCCATAGCGCCCCTCCAGCTCGCTGGCGGCCGCGGACACGCCGCCCGAGCCCGGCACCGTGAGCATGGTCTTCTTCTCGGCGTCGTAGCGGTGCACGCTGGCCACATGCACCACGTCGGTGTCGCTGACAAAGCTGTAGCAGGTGTTGTTGTAGATGGGCAGGGCATTCGGCGCACGCCCCGACAGCAGCGCGACGATGGCGGCGGCCGCCACCTTGCCATGCTGGTTGGCCATATGGCCGGACTTGGGCATCTGCGGCGCGATCTGCAGCGCATCGCCCAGGATGTGGATGTTCTTGGCGGCGGTGGACTCCATGGTCAGCCAGTCCACCTCGCACCAGCGCCTGTTGGCCGTGGTCAGGCCGGCGTTGTGGGCAATGTCGCCGGCGCGCTGCGGCGGAATCACGTTCAGCACCTGGGCCTTGACATCGTCGTTGAAGTCGAACTTCAGCGTGTTGGTGGCGGTATCGACATCCACCGTGCTGTGCTTGGGGCGGTATTCGATGATGCCCTTGTAGCGATCCGCCCAGGCCTTCTTGAACAGCGGGCCCTTGGAGGTCACGTCGTCGTTGCCGTCCAGAATCAGCACCTTGGATTTGGGCTTGGCCTGGCTGAAGTAATGCGCCACCTGACAGGCGCGCTCGTAGGGGCCGGGCGGGCAGCGGTAGGGTGCCAGCGGGATGCTGATGGCATACACACCGCCGTCGGGCATGGCCTCGAGCTGTTTGCGCAGCGCCAGGGTCTGGGGGCCGGCCTTCCATGCGTGCAGCACCCTGTCCTGCGCGCCGGCCTTCTTCATGCCGGGCAGCGCGTCCCACATGAAGTCCACGCCGGGCGAGAGCACCAGGCGGTCGTAGGCCAGCGTCTGGCCACCGGCCAGGCGCACCTGGCGCTTGTCGGCGTCGATGGCGGTGGCCCGGTCGCGCGCGATCTTCACGCCGTGGCGCCTGGTCAGATTGTCGTAGGGCGTGGTGATGTCGGCCATCTGCTTGCTGCCGCCCAGCACCAGGTTGGACAGCGGGCAGGAGACAAAGCTGTCATTGGGTTCGACCAGCGTGACCTCGATGCGCCCCTCGGACCACATGCGGATGTACTTGGCGGCGGTGGCGCCGCCATAGCCCCCGCCGACGACGACCACCTTGGCGCCCGCTGCGCTGCCGGTGCTGGCGCAGCCGGCCGTCAGGCCCAGGGCGGTGGCGGCTGATGCGGCGGAGCCGGCGCGAATGAATTGACGACGATCCATGGTGCTGCCTCCCGTTATTTCTTTTGCGCGGCAAACCAGCCGGCAATGGCCGCCAGCTGCTCGTCGGTGTAGCCCTTGGAGAGCTGGTGCATGATGGTCGCGGGCTTGGCGCCGCTCTTGAAGTCCATCAGTTTCTTCAGCATCTCGTCCTTGTTGCCGCCGGCCAGCGGCTCGTTGCCCGGTTGTGCCTGGCCATTCGTGCCATGGCAGTTGGCGCAGGCGGCGGCCCAGCTGCGCACCTGCAGCGGGTCGCTGCTGGCATGGGCCAGGCCGGTGGCGGCGAGCAGGCACAGGGCCAGCCCGGCGGTCAGGGAATTTTTCATGTCTTGGCGCCCTCCAGTGTTGGCACGGGCCCGGAACTTGATCCATGCCGGGTCGTACTTTAGGTAAAAGTGATATGGACGCGGCGATGATAAGGGCCGCCATGCCCATCAAGACACGGGGAATTACCCCACGCCGCCGTCACGCGGCGGCTGCGGCAGCAGGCGAAAACCCAGGGCCGCCAGCGCCAGCAGCGCGGCAATGCTGGCCATCACGGCGACAAACGGATCGGCCATGGCCTGGGCCTTGGCCAGCGACGCCACCAGGCCGGTGAACCACTGCATGGCCGCCACGCCCAGGAACATGGCCATGGTGAATACCGCCATGGCTCGGCCGGTGAGTGCCGCCGGGTAGGCGGCGCGCACATCGGCGTACTGCAGGATGAGGTAGCCCGACAGCAGGCCGATGAGCAGCATGCAGGCCATGTCCAGCCAGGCCGCATGCAGCACGGCCATGGCCGTGAACAGCAGCGCCATCAACAGCGTGCAGGCGACGATCCAGCGCCGCCGGGTGGCGGGGCCGGGGTCTATGCGGCCAAACAGCATGGGCCCGGCCAGCGCCACCACCGACAGCGCCAGCGCCACGTTGCCGCTTTGCACCAGCGAAAAGCCATGGCGCTCTATCAGCATGGGCCCGAGCCAGAGCCCGCGCAGCGAGATCAGCGCCGCATAGGTCACGGCGCCCAGCACCACGATGCCCCAGGTGTGGGGCAGGGTGAACAGGCTGGCAAAGCGCAGCACGGCCTCGCGCACCGATTCGCGCGGGCCCTCCGGCGTGCCGTCCGGGGTGGGCTCGTGCACCGTGCGCCAGATCCACAGCCAGGCCAGCAGGGCCAGCAGGGCCAGCACCCAGAAGCCCGCGCGCCACGACCATTGCTGCACCAGCCAGGCCAGCGGCGTGCCGGTGAACAGCATGCCCAGCGTACCCAGCGCCATGGCCACGCCCGAGATGGCGGCAAAGCGCTGCGGCGCGAAATGCCGCGCGATGAACACCGTGCACACCAGAAAGGCCGGCGCGCAGCCCACGCCGATCAGCGCCTGCCCCAGCAGCAGCGCGCCATAGCCCGGCGCCAGCGCCGACACCACGGCCCCGGCAATGCACAGCGGAAACGCCGCCAAGATGGTGCGGCGCACGCCGTACAGGTCTATGCCTATGCCCATGAACAGCTGCATGGCGCCAAACGTGAAATGGAAGGTGGCGGCAAACACCCCCAGCGCCTGGGGCGACAGGGCAAAGTCTGCCTGCAGCGGCGCGGCCAGGATGGCGGCCACGGTGCGAAAGGCCGAGCTGAGGGCAAAGCCCGAGGTCAGCGCCACCAGCATCAGCAGGGCGGTGCGCGCGGGCATGGGCGTGGTGGCGGCGGGCGAGGCGCTGGTGTGGGCGGTGCTGGCGTCAGGCATGGGCGCCAAGCCTACCCGAATGCGGCGCCCTACATGGCCTTGAACAGCGGGGCGTAGAGCCGGCTCACGGCCAGCCGCTCGGGCCGGTCGCGCAGGTGCAGGTACAGGCGGCCGGCCTCGTCACGCTCGGCGCTGGCGATGGCCGTGGCGCGCACCAGGGTGCCGCGATGCACCTGCCAGAACACGGCCGGGTCGAGCTGCGCCACCAGCTCCTTGAGCGGGGTGCGGATCAGGTATTCCTGCCGCGCGGTGAGCACGCGCAGGTATTTGTCGGCGGCCTCGAAGTACAGCACTTCGGCCAGCGCCACCATGTGAATCTGGTTGCCGCGGCTGGCCTGCAGCAGCGTCAGCGGCGCGGCTGTCGGCGGTCTGTCCAGGCCGGGCGCCTGGGCCAGCTGGCGCAACTGGGCCAGGGTCTGCTCCTGCGCCCAGGCGGTGTCGCGCTGCGCCAGCGCCTGGCGCAGCCTGTCCACGGTCTTGCGCAGGCGCTCGGGCTGCACGGGTTTCAGCAGGTAGTCCACGGCCTGGGCCTCGAAGGCCTGCACGGCGTACTGGTCGTAGGCGGTGACGAAGACTAGGGCCGGCAAGGGCTGGCCCTGGGGCCAGGCGTCGGCCAGCTCCGTGGCGGCCTCCAGCCCGCTGCAGCCGGGCATGCGGATGTCGAGGAACAGGATGTCGGGCAGCAGGGCCAGCGCCTGGCGCATGGCGGACAGGCCATCGCCCACGCGGGCGGCGACGACGAGCTCGGGCCAGGCGCGCGCCAGCTCCTGCTCAAGGGCGGCGGCCAGCAGGGGTTCATCCTCGGCGATCAGGGCGCGGGGTGCCGTCATGGGTGCTCTGTTTTTAACCTAGGTTTAAAGGAAAAGTGACGACAGCGCTTGTACCACCTGCGCTACCAGCTATCAATTCAAGAGTAGCTGCGGCGCCATACAGGGTGGCCAGGCGCTCGCGTACCTGCTGGAGGCCGAATGCCGTGCCGCCCGGCTCGCCGCCGCCCGGGCCGGCGCCCGTGTCACGCACCTCGATGCGCAGGCGCGCCGCCTGCTCAGGCGCCTGCAGTAGGCGCGCCCGCACGTCTATGCGCCCGCCCGCTACCTGCGGCTCCAGGCCGTGGCGTATGGCGTTTTCCACCAGCGGCTGCAGCAGCAGCGGCGGCACGGGCGTGTCCCGCAGCGGCTCGGGCAGATCCAGCGCGTACGCCAGGCGCGGGCCCATGCGCATGGCCATGAGCGCCAGGTAGTCCGCCAGGCGCGCGAACTCGTCCTCCAGCGGGTGCAGCGTGGTGCGCGAGGCCCCGAGCGTGGCGCGCAGGTAGGCGATCAGGTGGTCCAGCATGGCCTGGGCGCGCGGCGTATCGCTGGCCATGAGGGCGCGCAGATTGGCCAGGGTGTTGAACAGCATATGCGGCTCCAGCTGCACCTCCAGCAGCTTCAGCCGCGCCTCGGCCGCGTCGCGCTGGGCGCGTGCCATATGCGCCTGCAGGTAGCGCGCCTGGCTGCGCTGGTAGAAGAAGACACTGGCCAGCACCGAGGCCACCACGGTGATGAGCAGCGACATCAGCCATTTGCCGCTGCCGCTCCAGCCCGGGCGGCCGAACAGCCACCAGTCACCCACGGCGCTGCCCAGCAGCCAGCCCGCGCCAATGCCGGCGGCCACCAGCACCGGGCCGCGCCAGCCGGCGGGCCAGGGAATGTCCGGCGCGCTCGTCCAGGCCAGGCGGCCCAGGTCGATCACCAACCAGCTGGTCAGGCCTATGGGCACGGAGTAGGCGGCATTGCTGCGCCAGTCCGCCAGGCCCAGCGCCGTCAGCGCGCCGGCCAGCAGCAGGCAGAACACCAGCGTGAAGAAACCGTGCCAGGCCAGGGCGCGCGCCTGCGGGGCAAGGGCAGAGGCAGTCATGTTGGGCATGGTAGGTCAGTGCGTGCCCTGCCGGCGTTGCAGCGCCGCGCGTTCGCGCTCCAGCAGCCGCTGCCACAGGCTGCCGCCGGGCGGCACCAGCCAGACTGCCAGGCCGTGGATCAGCAGGCCGGCGCCCCAGCCCGCGGCCGGAAAGTTGGCCCAGCCGCGCCCCTGGTGGAGCGACAGCAGGGTCAGGCCGGTGATGACGGCGGCATACACCAAGGCATGCAGGAACCAGCCGAGCTTGGCGCCGGCACGCTTGCGCGCCAGGGCTTCCAGTGCGTCGCCGGGTGGGAGTGGGTGGGGGGTGTTGTACATGAAAGCTCCTTGCGAAAATCGGATGCGGGGTGATTCACAGGCCCAGCAGGCCATGCCACAGCAGGCCGCCCAGATAACGGTTGGGCAGCAGCGTGAAGGCGCCGGCGACCAGGCAGGCGCCCATGTAGGTGATGCGCATGGCGCGGCGGTGGCCGGCAATGTCGCGCCGGGCCAGGCGCCCGAACGCCACCAGCAGCCCGGCAAACAGCAGCGGCACCAGCAGGTGTATGGGCGTGTAGCCGGCCAGGTTGGGCAGCTGGTAGTCACGTATGCAGAGCGCGCTGATGGCGGTGACCAGCATCAGCAGCACCCAGGCATGGCCGGCCATGCGGTGCAGCCGCGGGCGGGCGCCGGCGCTGCGGCGCGCCCACAGGGCTACGGCGCCGACGGCCGTGCCGGCCAGGGCGGCAAACATGTGGACGGTGATAAGGGGGGTGGGCTGCATGGCGACCTCCGGGGCTGTTGGACCGCACTGTGGCCCTGCCTGGCGCGCCGGGCCAGCGCGTTGCGACGAAGGCCGCGTGCGCCGGCGCCAGTGGCCGCCGCCGCGGCGTGAAATGCGCGCCGCCCGGCGGCGTTGATAATCCGCGCTTTGTTTTTTCAGTTCAGGACGCTTGCGTGGACTCTCTCTTGTTGCTCAAGGCCGCCATCATGGGCGTGGTCGAGGGCCTGACCGAATTTCTTCCGATCTCCTCCACCGGCCACCTGATCCTGGCGGGCTCGCTGCTGGGCTTTGACGACGCCAAGGCCAAGGTCTTCGACATTGCCATCCAGACCGGCGCCATCTTTGCCGTCATCCTGGTGTACTGGCAGCGCATCCGCGACACGGTCGTGGCGCTGCCCACCAGCGCGCAGGCACGGCGCTTCGCGCTGAATGTGCTGATCGGCTTCTTCCCGGCCGTGCTGCTGGGGCTGCTGTTGGGCAAGGCCATCAAGGCGCATCTGTTCACGCCCACCATCGTGGCCAGTACCTTCATCATCGGCGGCTTCATCATCCTGTGGGCCGAGCGGCGCCAGCAGCAGGCGGTGCGCATCCAGTCGGTCGACGACATGGGGCCCTGGGACGCGCTCAAGGTGGGCCTGGTGCAATGCCTGGCCATGGTGCCGGGCACCAGCCGCAGCGGCGCCACCATCATCGGCGGCATGCTGCTGGGCCTGTCGCGCAAGGCGGCGACCGACTTCTCGTTCTTCCTGGCCATCCCCACGCTGATTGGCGCGGGCGTGTACAGCCTGTACAAGGAACGCGCGCTGCTGTCCGCCGCCGATACGCCGGTGTTCGCCGTGGGCCTGGTGTTCTCGTTCATCAGCGCCTGGCTGTGCGTGCGCTGGCTGCTGCGCTACATCAGCAGCCACAGCTTTGTGCCCTTTGCCTACTACCGCATCGTGTTTGGCGTGGTGGTGCTGGCAACGGCCTGGACGGGGGTGGTGCGCTGGGCGGAATGAGCTATTGAAAATATAGCTTTTGGCGCAATATGGATAAGCGCTAGCGGCAAATTTTGCTTAGATATTTTGTAGGTTCAGCAGCGCCGCCTCGATGGCCGCCGCCGTGGCCTGGGGCTGCTCCATGGGAAAGAGGTGGCTGCCGTCGAGCATCATCACGCGGCCCTGGGTGATGCGCTGCGTCATGGCCATGCCCACCTGGCGCATCTCTGCCGAGTCGCGCCCGCCTATGAAGGCGGCCGGGCATTGCAGCGGGTGGGCCTGCAAGATGCGCCCCAGGTTGTGCGGCAGGGTGTTGTAGATCCGGGTTTCCACCTCGCGGTCAAAGACCAGCACGCGCTGGCCGTCGCGCTCCTGCAGGCCATGGGTCACGTAGTCCTGCAGCACCTGCGGGTCCCATTGGGCAAAGACCCGCTTGCGCCGGAAATGCTCCAGCGCCTCCTCGGTGCTGGCCCAGCTGTTGCGCCGCGCACGGCTGATGCGCCCGGGCGTGACGGCGCCCACCACCTGGGCCTGCTTGGCCACACCCAGGGCGCTGGCGCGCCAGCCGCCGATGAGTGGCGAGTCGATGAGCAGCACGCCGCGCGCCAGTTGCGGGTAGCGCGCGGCGGCCATCACGCTCAAGAAGCCCCCCAGGGAGTGGCCCACCAGAAAGGCGGGCTCTCCCGTGCGCTGCTGCTGCGCGGCGGCAAAGTCGGCCAGTTGCTGCACCAGGTGCGGCCAGTTGTTGCTGACGGGATAGCGTGTGTCGTGACCATAGCGCTCCACGGCGCTGACCGTGAAGCCGCGCTGGCGCAGCAGATCGAACAGCACCCGGTAGGTGCCGGCCGGGAAGCTGTTGGCGTGGGAGAAGACGATGCTGGTCATGGTGCGGGTGGGTTGCCCCGAGTGTAGTGGCGCAACCGCGGTCTTTACGTCCGCTGCATGCGCCACTGCAGCGCGGCCCGCTATGATCTTTTGCTCTTTGCAGGAGAAACCCCCTTGCCCGCCCCCCAGTGTCGCCACAGGTATCGCCGCCCTCATGAACACCGATGCGCTGGGCGTATCCGGCCGGTGCTGCTGACCATCTTGCTGCTGCTGGCCTTGCTGGCGGCGGCCGCCGGCTGGTGGTACGTGAAGAACCAGGCAGGGCAGGGCGCCGGCCCGGGCGCGTCGGGTCGCGGCGGTGGCTCCGCACAGCCGGTGTCGGTGGGTGTGGTGGACAGGCGCGACATGCGCGTGCTGGTCAGCGGCATTGGCACCATGAACGCCCGCGCCACCACTGTGGTGCGCACGCGCGTGTCGGGCGAGCTGGAGAAGATTTTTTTCAAGGAGGGCGACGAGGTGCGCGCCGGCCAGCTGCTGGCGCAGATCGACGCGCGCGGCTACCGCGCCGCGCTGCAGCAGGCCCAGGGTACGCTGCAGCGCGACCAGGCGCTGCTGAAGAACGCCCAGCTGGACCTGCGGCGCTACCAGGAGCTGCAGGCGCAAGATTCCATCGCCAGCCAGCAGGTGGACACCCAGGCGGCCCTGGTGCGCCAGTACCAGGGCACGGTGGCCGCTGACCAGGCGCAGGTGGATGCAGCGCGGCTGCAGCTTGATTACACGCGCATCACCGCGCCGATTGCCGGGCGCCTGGGCCTGCGCCAGGCGGATCTGGGCAATGTGCTGAACCCCTCGGACGTGAGTGGCATCGTCACCATCACCCAGGTGCGGCCGATAGACGCGCTGTTCTCAGTGCCCGAGGCGCATGTCGGCGCCATCGCCCGCGCCCTGGCCGAGAAGCGCGCGCTGCCCGTGGAGCTGTGGGACCGCGAGCAAAAGAGCCTGCTGGCCACCGGGCGCCTGAATGCGCTGGACAACGCCATCGACGCCAGCACCGGCACCGTCAGGGCCAAGGCGGCGTTCGACAACGCCGATGGCCGGCTGTTTGCCAACCAGTTCGTCAACGTGCGGCTGCAGATCCGGCTCATCGAGCAGGCGCTTACCGTGCCGGCCACGGCCGTGCAGAACAACTATGTCTACCTGTTGCAGGCCGACGGCCAGGTGACGCAGCGCCGCCTGGAGCTGGGCGTGACTGACGGCGATCGCGTCAGCGTCACCGGCGATCTGCAGCCCGGCGACCGGGTGGTCACCGACGGCCTGGACCGCCTGCGCGAGGGCAGCAAGGTAACGGTGATAGACCCCAGCCAGGCGCAGGCGCCGGCCGCCGATAGGCCGCGGGCGGACAAGGGCCGCGCGCGCTGAAACCCGCAGCGCCCTGCCATGAACCTGTCGCGCCTGTTCATCCTGCGGCCGATCGCCACCTCGCTGCTGATGGTGGCCATCCTGATCGCCGGCCTGCTGGCCTGGCGCCAGCTGCCGATATCGGCGCTGCCCGAGGTGGACTACCCCAGCATCCAGGTGACCACGCTCTACCCCGGGGCCAGCCCGGATGTGATGACCTCCAACGTCACCGCGCCGCTGGAGCGCCAGCTCGGCCAGATGCCGGGCCTGGCGCAGATGTCGTCCACCAGCTCGGGCGGCGCGTCGGTGATCACGCTGCGCTTTGCGCTCGATATGTCGATGGACGTGGCCGAGCAGCAGGTGCAGGCCGCCATCAACGCCGCCACGTCGCTGCTGCCCAATGACCTGCCGATGCCGCCCTTGTATAGCAAGGTGAACCCGGCCGACGCGCCCATCCTGACGCTGGCCATCACCTCGCCCACGCTGCCGGTGATACGCGTGAACGACCTGGTGGAAAACCGCCTGGCGCCCAGGCTCTCGCAGGTCCAGGGCGTGGGCCTGGTGGCCATAGGCGGCGGGCGCCGCCCGGCCGTGCGCATACAGGCCAACCCCACGGCGCTGGCCGGCCTGGGGCTGACGCTGGAGGACCTGCGCAGTTCAATCGCCGCCGCCAACGTGAAGGCCGCCAAGGGCGGCTTTGACGGGCCCGAGCGCGCCTCCACCATAGATGCCAACGACCAGCTGCAGTCCGCCGCCGAGTACCGCCAGCTGATCATCGCCTTCAAGAACGGCAACCCGGTGCGCCTGGCCGACGTGGCCGCCACGGTGGACGACGCCGAGAACACCCGCCTGGCCGCCTGGGCCGCCACGCCCGAGGCGGGCGCGCGTGCCGGCGTCATCCTGAACATCAAGCGCCAGCCCGGCGCCAACGTCATCGCCACGGTGGACCGCATCCAGGCCCTGCTGCCGCAGCTGAAGGAGTCGTTGCCCGCGTCGCTGGACGTGCAGGTGCTGACCGACCGCACCGTGACCATACGCGCCTCGGTGCGCGACATGCAGACCGAGCTGATGCTGGCCATCGCCCTGGTGGTGGCGGTGATCTTCGTCTTTCTGCGCTCGGCATCGGCCACGCTGATCCCCAGCTTTGCCGTGCCGCTGTCGCTGGTGGGCACCTTTGGCGTGATGCATCTGGCGGGGTTCTCGATCAACAACCTGACGCTGATGGCGCTGACCATCTCCACCGGCTTTGTGGTCGATGACGCGATTGTCATGATCGAAAACATTGCCCGGCATCTGGAGATGCCGGGCAATATTTCGGTGCAGGCTCATGGGGCCGAAGGCCCCGTGAAGGACGCGCAAGCGTCCGGCCATAGCCAGAACACGCCAGCACCCCACATCACCCCCTTGGAGGCTGCACTCCAGGGCGCCAAACAGATAGGCTTCACCATCATCTCGCTGACCATCTCGCTGGTGGCGGTGCTGATTCCGCTGCTCTTCATGGGCGACGTGGTGGGGCGGCTGTTCCGGGAGTTCGCCATCACCATGGCCGTGGCCATACTGATATCGGCCGTGGTCTCGTTGACGCTCACGCCCATGCTGTGCGCGCGCCTGCTCAGGCATGACCCGGAGCAGGCCCGTGGCCGCCTGTACCACGCCACCGGGCGTTTTCTGGACGGCATGATCGCCGGGTACGGCCGGCTGCTGGCTTGGGTGCTGGACCGTCGCGGCCTGACCTGGGGCGTGTTTCTGGCCACGCTGGCCATCACCGCGCTGCTGTACCTGGCAGTGCCCAAGGGCTTCTTCCCGACGCAGGACACGGGCACGCTGCAGGCCACCACCGAGGCCGACCAGTCGATCTCGTTCGCCGCCATGGCCGAACGCCAGCAGGCACTGGTCGAGCGCCTGCTGCGCGACCCGGCGGTGCAGAGCATTTCCTCCTTCATCGGCGTGGATGGCAGCAACACCACGCTGAACACCGGCCGCCTGCTCATCGACCTGAAGCCCCACGGCGAGCGCGACGACGCCGCCACCGTGCTGCGCCGCCTGTCGGACGACAGCCGCGGCCTGCCCGGCATACGGCTGTTTGCCCAGCCGGTGCAGGATCTGACGATAGAAGAACGCGCCGCGCGCACGCAGTACCAGCTGCTGCTGTCCTCGCCCGACATGGCGCAGCTTTCGCGCAGCGGCGCGGCCCTGGTCGAGCGCATGCGCGGCCTGCCCGAGCTCATCGACGTGGGCAGCGACCAGCAAAACCTGGGCCGCCAGGCCTATGTGGAAATCGACCGCGCCCAGGCCAGCCGCCTGGGCGTGACGGTGGCGGCCGTGGACACGGCGCTCTACAACGCCTTCGGCCAGCGGCTCATCTCCACCATCTTCACCCAGTCGAATCAGTACCGCGTGGTGCTGGAGGTGGCGCCGCAGTTCAAGCTCGGCCCCGAGGCGTTGCAGTCCATCCATGTGGCCTCGACCAGCGGCGCGCCCGTGCCGCTGTCGTCCATCGCCCAGGTGCAGGAGCGCAGCATGGCCCTGGCCGTGAACCATGTGGGCCAGCTGCCTGCGGCCACCGTGTCGTTCAACACCGCGCCCGGTGTGGCCCTAGGCCATGCCGTCAAGGCGGTGCAGGGCCAGCTGCAGGAGGCGCGCGATGCGGGCGAGCTGCCGCTGTCGGTGGATGCGCAGTTCCAGGGCGCGGCGCTGGCGTTTCAGGCGTCGTTGTCGAACACGCTGCTGCTGATTTTGGCGGCGGTGGTCACCATGTACATCGTGCTCGGCGTGCTGTATGAGAGCACCATCCACCCGGTCACCATCCTGTCCACGCTGCCCTCGGCGGCCGTGGGGGCGCTGCTGGCCCTGCTGGTGGCGGGGCTGGAGCTGGACATCATCGCCATCATCGGCATCGTGCTCTTGATCGGTATCGTGAAGAAGAACGCCATCATGATGATCGACTTCGCCCTGGAGGCGCAGCGCGAGCAGGGTCTGCCCCCGCGCGAGGCCATCTTCCAGGCCTGCCTGCTGCGCTTTCGCCCCATCCTGATGACGACGCTGGCGGCGCTGCTGAGCGCCCTGCCGCTGATGCTGGGTACGGGCGTGGGCAGCGAACTGCGCCACCCGCTGGGTGTGACCATGGTGGGGGGCCTGTTGCTGAGCCAGTTGCTGACGCTGTTCACCACGCCGGTGATCTACCTGACCTTTGAGGGCTGGGCGCAGCGGTGGCGGGGTTCTGAGGTGAAAAATGCCTGAAGCGCTTGTGTACCAAGCGCTAGGCGCTATCTTTATTTCTAATTGGGGTCAGATTCCAATTAAATCCTGGCTGGTTGTTTGCTTGTTGCTGGCCGGGGCGAGACCCGGCCAGCCATATCAAAAAGAAGAGCTTTCAGCGCCCTATCAGCAAGCGCTAGATGCCAAAATTAATTGGAGTCTGACCCCAATTAGGCTTACAAACAGGTGTAAGCGGGTAGTTAATTGGAATCTGACCCCAATTAAGGGCGCGGGAGGTGTGGCATGAGCCTGTCCACCCCCTTCATCCACCGCCCCATCGCCACCATGCTGCTGACCCTGGGCCTGGCGCTGGCCGGGGCGGTGTCGTATTTTTTGCTGCCGGTGGCGCCGCTGCCGCAGGTGGATTACCCGACCATCTCGGTCAGCGCCAGTCTGCCCGGCGCCAGCCCCGACACCATGGCCGCCACGGTGGCGACGCCGCTGGAACGCTCACTGGGCGCGATCGCCGGGGTGAACGAGATCACCTCCAGCTCCAGCCTGGGCAACACGCGCATCACGCTGCAGTTCGACCTGTCGCGCACCGTGGACAGCGCCGCGCACGACGTGCAGGCCGCCATCAACGCCGCGCGCACGCTGCTGCCCACCGGCATGCCCAGCAGCCCGACCTACCGCAAGGTGAACCCGGCGGACGCGCCCATCATGATCCTGGCGCTCACCTCCGCCAGCCTCACGCGCGGGCAGATGTACGACGCGGCCTCGACGGTGCTGGCGCAAAAGCTCTCGCAGGTCGAGGGCGTGGGCCAGGCGGTGGTCAGCGGCGGGGCGCTGCCGGCGGTGCGTGTCGAGCTCGATCCGGTGCGGCTCGCGGCCAGCGGCATCTCGCTGGAGCAGGTGCGCGGCGCCATCACCAGCACCAACGCCAACCGCCCGCTGGGCGCTCTGGAGCGGGGCGGCCAGTACTGGCAGGTGGCCACCAACGACCAGGCGCGCGCGGCGGCCGACTACGCGCCGCTGGTGCTGGCCTGGCGCAATGGCGGCGCCGTGCGCCTGGCGGACGTGGCGCGCGTCACCGACTCGGTGCAGGACGTGCGCAACTACGGCGTGGCCAACGGCAAGCCGGCCATCCTGCTGCAGATCTACAAGCAGCCGGGCGCCAACATATTGGATGCGGTGGAGCGCGTGCGCGCGCTGCTGCCGCAGCTCGCGGCCTCGATACCGGCGGCCATCGACATCACCGTGGTGTCGGACCGCACGCCCACGCTGCGCGCCTCGGTGGACGAGGTGCAGCGCGCGCTGCTGATTGCCGTGGCGCTGGTGATCCTGGTGGTGTTCTTGTTTTTGCGCCGGCTGCGCGCCACGCTGATTCCGGCCGTGGCCGTGCCGGCGTCGCTGGCCGGCACCTTTGGCGTGATGTACCTGGCGGGCTATACGCTGGACAACCTGTCGCTGATGGCGCTGACGGTGGCCACCGGCTTTGTGGTGGACGACGCCATCGTGGTGCTGGAGAACGTCATGCGCCACATGGAGCGCGGCAAGAGCGCGCTGCAGGCGGCGCTGGACGGCGCGCGCGAGATCGGCTTCACCGTGGTCTCCATGAGCCTGTCGCTGATCGCGGTGTTCGTGCCGATTCTGTTCATGGGCGGCATCGTCGGGCGCTTCTTTCGCGAGTTCGCGGTCGTCATGTCCTCGGCCATTTTGCTGTCCATGGTGGTGTCCTTGACCACCACGCCCATGATGTGCGCGGCGCTGCTGCGCCCGCCGGCGCCGGGCCGGGCGGCCGGCGGCGCCTGGGCACGCCGGGCCACGCGCCTGGGCGCGGCCGTGCAGCGCGGCTACCGCCGCAGCCTGGCCTGGGGCCTGCGCCACCAGCCGCTGGTGCTGCTGGCCCTGGCCGGCGTGGTGGCGCTCAACGTGCATTTGTACGTGAGCATCGACAAGGGCTTCATGCCGGACCAGGACACGGGCCGCGTGATGGGCTTCATACGCGCCGACCAGGCCACGTCCTACCAGGCCATGGAGCAGCGCCTCAAACGCTTCCTGGCCATCGTGCAGGAGGATCCGGCGGTGGAATATGTCACCGGTTTCACCGGCGGCGGCCAGCGCAACGCGGCCAGCATGTTCATGACGCTCAAGCCCCTGGAGCAGCGCCAGGCGTCGTCCGACCAGGTCATCGCCCGCCTGCGCAACAAGCTCAAGGACGAGCCCGGCGCGCGCCTGTTCATGATGACGCAGAAGGACATACGCATAGGCGGGCGGCAAAGCAGCGCGTCCTACGACTACACCCTGCAGGCCGACGACATTGCCGACCTGCGCGCCTGGGAGCCGCGCGTGCGCCAGGCGCTGGCGCGCCTGCCCGAGCTGGAGGACGTGAACAGCGACGTGCAGGACTTCGGCCAGCAGACCCTGCTGGAGATAGACCGCGACGCCGCCACGCGCCTGGGCCTGACGGTGGCGCAGATCGACGCCACCTTGAACGACGCCTTCGGCCAGCGCCAGGTGGGCGTGATCTTCAACCCCTTGAATCAGTACCGTGTGGTCATGGAGGCCGCGCCGCGCTACCTGCAAAGCCCCGAGACGCTGCGTGGCTTCTTCTTCGTCAACAAGGACGGCCAGCAGGTGCCGCTGACGGCGTTCGCGCGCATCACGCGCGGCAACACGCCGCTAGCCGTGAACCACCAGGGCGGCACGCCCGCCAGCACCATCGGCTACAGCCTGGCGCAGGGCGTATCGCTGTCGCAGGCCAATGACGCCATACGCGGCGCGGTGGCGGGCTTGGGCGTGCCGGTGTCGGTGCGCGGCAGTTTCAGCGGCACGGCCGGGGCCTTTCAGCAGGCGCTGGCGGGCCAGCCGCTGCTGATACTGGCGGCCATCGTCACCATCTACCTGGTGCTGGGCATGCTGTATGAAGACCTGGTGCACCCCATCACCATCCTCTCCACGCTGCCCTCGGCCGGCGTCGGGGCGCTGCTGGCGCTGATGCTGTTCAAGACCGAGTTCTCGCTGATCGCGCTGATCGGCGTGCTGTTGCTCATCGGCATCGTGAAGAAGAACGCCATCCTGATGATCGACTTTGCGCTGGCGCGGCAGAAAAGCGGCCGCGGCACCCCCGTGCAGGCCATCTACCGCGCCTGCCACCTGCGCCTGCGCCCCATCCTGATGACCACCGTGGCCGCCATCTTCGGCGCGCTGCCGCTGGCCCTGGGCCACGGCGTGGGCGCCGAGCTGCGCCAGCCGCTGGGCATTGCCATCGTCGGCGGCCTGCTGGTGAGCCAGCTGCTCACGCTCTACACCACGCCCGTGGTCTATGTGCTGCTGGAGCGCCTGCGCCGGCGCCTGCGGGCGCGGCGCGGGGGTGGTGCAGCGGTTTTGAATCAAACAGGGCTCTAACGCTTACAGGACAAGCGCATGCAGCTATCAAAAGTATTAATTATTAGCCTTCCTATCGCCCTGACCCTATTGGCTGGCTGCGCCAGCGCGCCGCCCTACCAGCGCCCGGCGATAGCGCTGCCCGCGCAGTTCAAGCAGGCCACGGCAGCCGCGCAGGATGCCGGCATCTGGCGCCCGGTGCAGCCACAGGACGCACCGGCACCCGAGGCGTGGTGGCGTCTGTATGCCGACCCGGATCTCGACCGCCTGCAGCAGCAGGCCGCGAGCGCGAATCCCGGCATCGCCCAGGCCGTGGCACGGCTGCGCGCCGCCCAGGCGGCCGTGGCGGGCAGCCGCGCCGGCCTGCTGCCCAGCCTGGGCGCCAGCGGCACGGCCACGCGTGCGCGCAGCGCGACGGGCTCGGGCGGCGGCACCAACAACAGCTACAGCCTGGGGCTGAACGCCAGCTGGGAGCTGGATCTGTGGGGCCGCCTGTCGGGCGCGGTGGATGCCAGCCAGGCGCAGGCCCAGGCCAGCAGCGCCGACCTGGCGGCGGCGCGCCTGTCGCTGCAGGCCAGCCTGGCGCAAGCCTATTTCGCGCTGCGCACCGCCGAGGCCCAGCAGCGGCTGCTGCAGGAGAGCCTGGCCGCCTACGAGCAAAGCTGGCAGCTCACGCGCAACCGTGAGCGCGCAGGCGTGGCCTCCAGCGCCGACGTGGCCCAGGCCGAGGCCCAGTACAAAAGCACCCAGGCCCAGCTGATTGAGGCCGGCACCAGCCGCGCCCAGCTGGAGCACGCCCTGGCCGCCTTGCTGGGCCTGGCGCCCGCGGCCTTCGATCTGCCGGCCACCGGCCTGCTGCCGGCGCCTCCCCTGGTGCCCGCCGAGCTGCCGGCCGAGCTGCTGCGCCGGCGCCCCGACATCGCCGCCGCCGAGCGCCGCGTGGCCGCCGCCAACGCCGATCTGGGCGTGGCCCGGACGGCCTACTTTCCGGCACTCACCCTGTCGGGCGCGGCGGGCTACCGTGGCGCGCGCCTGTCAGATCTGGTGAGTGCGCCGCAGCTGTTCTGGTCGCTGGGCCCGGCCCTGGCCGCCACCTTGTTTGACGGTGGGGCACGCGATGCGTCGGTCGAGTCGGCCCGCGCCGCGCTCGATCTGGCCACGGCCGGCTACCGCCAGAGCGTGCTCACGGCGCTGCAGGAGGTCGAGGACAACCTGGCCGCCGCCACCAGCCTGGCCCAGCAGCAGCAGGTACAGACCGAGGCCGTCGCCGCCGCGCAAAGGGCGCTGGATGTAGTGAGCAACCAGTACCGCGCGGGCACCGTGGCCTACCTCAACGTGCTCTCGGCCCAGACCACGGGGCTGGCCGCCCGGCGCAGCCTGATCGACGTGCAGGGCCGCCGCCTGGTGGCGGTGAATACGCTGCTGAAAAATGTGGCCGGGCGCTGGGAGAGCGCCGAAAGCTATCAAAAACAATAGCTGTCAGCGCTTGACGGTCAGGCGCTACGGTCGAATTTTTCTTCAAATAGATGGCGGCGTCGTGGGCATCAGGTTGGCCGCGCCACGGAACTGGGTGCGGTTGGTGAGCAGGAACACCAGCGTCATCTTGTCATTGAGCAGGTCGCTTGCATTGCCGCTGGCGGCCGCGCGGCGGCCCGCCAGCACGCCATGCAGGTTTTCCGCTGTCTGGCCGGCTGTGAAATGGTTGCCGTTGACCGTCAGGAGCACGCCGGCGCACAGGCTGGGCGCGCTGCTGAAGGTATTGCCCTGCAGCACCACGGTCTGGAACAGGCCGTTGAATTGCCGTTGTATCAACTGCTTGAGCATTTCCTCGCCCAGGTTCAGGCGGCGCAACCGGTTGTGCCCCAGCACCAGCTGGCCGCGGCCGGCCGGCACCTGGAAGTCGCCGCTGATCAACGCATTCACCAGAACCGTTGCGATAGGTGCCGAGGCCGTGCCGTCGGGCGGCGGCATGCCATAGAACGCCAGGTCGCCAGCGATCACGCAGTGCATGACCTCGCATTGCCCGGTGATGTTCTGCAGCACCACCGAGGCCGGCGCCGCCGCCGCCACCTCGCACTGGTGCATGCGCAGCTCGCTGCTGCCGTCCACCACGATCCAGGGCTGGGGCTGATCCTGCTTTCCCCGCACGCGCAGGCTGTGCAGGCCCAGTTCGCGGTTGCCCGTCAGTTGCAGCGAGGTGCCGGGATCCATGGCCAGCTGCAGGTCGCGCAGCTCCAGCGCGGCAAACCCGCCCAGCGCGATGGGTGCGTGCACGGCGACGATGGCCGTGGGGCCACAGCCGTGCAGCGACAGCCTGGCTCCGGGCGGCACCTGGTTCACCGTCAGGTCTGCGAGCTCATGCGTGCCGGGCAGCAGGCATAGGCACAGCTGGCCGCCATGTTCCTCCAGCAGTTTCATCAGCAGCTCGGTGCTCAGCTGCTCAAAGTCGCCGCCCTTGCCAATGGTGATGCAACAACCGCCGCCCGCCTGCGCCGGTGCCTGGGCCATGGCGGAGAACACCAGGGCCTGCTCGGGCACGGCTGCGCCGCCGCTGGTGAGCAGGTTGGCGCGCACGCGCTGCGGCCCGGCGCCGCCCAGCTGCCAGTTGCACTGTGCCAGGCCCTGCGCATCGGTCGTGGCCTCGGGGGGGTTGACGCTGCCGCCACCGGCCTCCAGCGTGAAGCGCACCCGGCTGCCGGCCAGGGGCAGCGCGCCGCGTGCCACGCGCAGGCGCAGCGGTTCGGCCAGCGTGGTGTTGGGCGCGGCCTCCTGGCCGTCGCCGCCCACGTAGAGCAGCTGCGTCAGCTGGGTGAGTGGCGGGAACCATTCGCGGCAATCGGTGATGGCGCTGATCAGGCCACCCGCGTCCACCGTCACCAGGCCCAGGCGCGCCCAGCCGTCACGCACACCGGCGGGCGGGCAGGCTTGCGGCGCCCCGTCCTCGTCCAGCGGCCACTCGACATCGGCCGTGGCCGTGCGCGCGGGGATCTGCCAGTAGTCGCCCACGCGGTAGCTGCCGCCGGGGGCAAAGCGCACCTGCACGCCGTCTTCCAGGGGAATCCAGCCGCCCTCGACCACGGCCAGCGCGTGCTGGCCGGCGGCAGTGGGGCGCTGCTCCCAGCGCCGCAGCAGCGGGTGGCCGCTGGCGTCCTGGCCCAGGCTGCTCTGGGGCAGACCGCCGAGCACCAGCTCCAGCGCGTCGTCGCCGTCGTGCAGAAACTCGAACAGCTGGCCGGCGCGTTGCTCCCGCGCGCTCGCATCGTCGAGCAGCTCCACGCGGTCGTGCGGCGACAGATCCAGGTTGGCATCGCGCCCGCGCGCGGCCACGCGCACGATGGTCTGCTGGGCCACGCTGTCGATGGTCACGGACTGCACGGCGTAGGCCACCGAGGCGTTTTCGCGCGACCACTTGAAGGTGGCGGCGCCGGTGTTGGCGTCCACGCTGTGGATCTCCACGCGGTAGAGCTGGTTTTCCAGCCGCCGGTAGCCGGCGCTGGCTGCGATGTCGCACACGCTGGTGGCCGCCAGCTGCGGCTCGGCGCGTGCCGCCAGGCGGGCGCCGGGCGCTGCCGTCAGGCTGTCCCAGCCAGCCACTGGCGCGCCGCAGTGCCAGGCTTGGTTGTTGGCCGGGGTCGGCAGGGCCAGGGCGCGTACCTGGGCCATCTGGCGCGTGCGTGTGGCCGTGTCCGGCCCGCCCAGGGCCAGCTCGCGGATGGCGGGGTCTTCCAACGCGCTGATGTGGCGCTGCCAGGCGCGCAGGTAGATCAGGTGCTGGCCCGGCGCCAGGCGCAGGGCCACGCCGCCATCGGGCTGGTTGGCCAGCGATGCGGCCTGCTCCCAGACGCAATGCTGGCCCTGCACGTAGTAGCAGCCGGCGCTGATCAGCAGGCTGGCCGCGGGCAGGGTGGCGGGGGCGCCCGCGCCCGTGGCCGCGATGCGCCAGGACTGGCCGGCGCCCACGGCCCAGGCGTCGGCCGTGCCGGCGACCGACAGGCCTGCCAGTTGCGGGCTGCCTGCCACGGGCTGCGCCGTCCAGCTGGCGCCGCCGTTGCCGGTGGCCAGCAGCGTGCCGCCGTCGCCGGCGGCCCAGCCGGTGTTGGCGTCACGCATGCGCAGGGTGCGCAGGCGGGCCGTGCTGCCGCTGGTCGCCGTGCTCCAGGTGGCGCCGCCATCGCCGCTCACGAGCAGGGTGCCACCGTCACCCGCGGCCAGGGCCTGGGCACCGTTCAAGACCACGGCACGCAGCGTGGCCTGGCTGCCGCTGCCGACCTTGGCCCAGGTCTGGCCGCCGTCGGCGCTGCGCACGATGGCGCCGCCCTGGCCCACGGCCAGGCCGTTCTGTGCGCTGGTGAAGGCCACGGCATGGAGCCGCGCCACGCCGGTGGCGCGCGCCGTCCAGGTGACGCCGCCGTCGACCGTGGCCAGGGCCAGGCCGCCATCGCCAACGGCCCAGGCATGCTGGGCGTCGGTGCAGGCCACGCCGCGCAGCGCCTGCAGCGTGCCGCTGGCCTGGGCGGTCCAGCTGCTGCCGGAATTGCTGGTGCGCAAGATGGTGCCGCCATCACCCACGGCCCAGCCGGTGCTGCCGCTGCGTGCCAGGGCGCGCAGGTGGCGCGTGCTGCCGGTGTTGGCCACAGTCCAGGCGCCGCCGCCGTTGCTGCTGACGAGCAGCACACCATCCTGGCCGGCAATCCAGATGCTGTTGGCATCCTGGGCGTGTACGGCCAGGGCGGCCATGCCGCCCGCCAGCGCAAAGCCCGCGCCCTCGGCCGGGCCGCCGCTGGCGCCGATCACATCGCGCGCCAGATGTTCCAGGCGCTGGCGCGTGATGTCGCCCTGCTCGTTGAAGTCGGCATCGGTGAGCACGCGGCCCTGCTGCAGCCGCACTGCCGTGTAGTGCTTGCGCGCGTCGAAGGTTTCGCGGGAGAGATCGCCTTGCATGGTGGTACCTCCTTGCCTTGTTGCATCAGTTGGCGTAATGCAGCCCGGCCGTCAGGCCCAGGCGCAGGTATTCGTCGAGCGCGTCGCGCAGGTTGGCCTCGCGCTGGGGCTGGCGCAGCTGCTCGTAGGCGCCCATCTCGGCGCCACTCTCGGCCCCGGTGCGTATCTGCACCGCGCAGCGCAGATCCAGCTGACCCAGAGCCGGGTCGCCATAGCGGCGTGCGCTGAACAGCGGACGCACCGTGGCCTCGACCTCGGCGCGCAGGGCCGCCTCGTCCGCGCCCGTCGGCGGGGGCAGGCCGGCGGCCGCTGCCTTGGCGCGCAGCGCCGCGATGCGGGTGTCGCTCTCGAGCTGCGGCTGGCAGCGGTAGCGCCGCGGCACCTGGGATGCGGGCGGCACATAGCAAAAGCGCACGCAGCCCGTCTGGCGCCGCACGGCCGTGACAGGCGCGTCGAAGATGCAGTCGCTGGCCGTGAGCGTGAGCCCGCTCACCGAGCCAAGGACGGTCGTGCGCTGCAGATCCAGGGGGGCGTCGGGGGCATTCAGTGCCGGCTGTGGGGCCGCGCCCTCGTCCAGCAGGCCGGCGATGCTGTCGGCCAGGGTGATGCTGGTGACAGGGCCGGCCGCCGCGATGGGTGGCGCCAGGCTGTGCAGCACGCGCAGCGCCAGGCGCGGGCTGTCGCCAGCCACCGTGATGTGGGTGGTGCTGGGCAGCATGGTGCAATGTGCCAGCTCCACCTGGCCCAGCGGGCCGGAGAGGCTGAGTGGCCCCTGCAGCAGCAGCCCGTTGATGAACAGCGCGCCGGGGTTGGGGCTGGCCGGCGCGGCCTGGCCCACCACGCGCAGGCTGCCCTGCCAGTGCGCGCGCGTATCCCGCGCCTCGAAGCGGCCGGGCAGGCGCCCCAGGGTGCCGGGCAGGGCGCCGGGTACGGGCACCAGCGGCCATTGGCCGGCGACGATCATCAGGCGTGAGCCCTCGGCCAGGTTGATGGTCAGAGGCGCTGCGTCGGCCTCGCTCAGGCTGTCCATGAGCACGATTACGCCGGTGCGGCCCGCAGGCAGGGCGTTCCAGGCCGTGACGGCGTCGCGCAAGGTGGCAAACAGCTGGCCGGTGCTGCCCAGCGCCAGCAGGTGCGTCACGCCCGCCTGCCACACCGTGGGGGCCAGGAAGCCGCCCTGATCCGCGTTCGTGGCCGTGCCTTCGGACAGGCTGGCGCTGGCGGCACGCAGGGCGTCGCCCCGGTCGTAGGGGCCGCCGCCCATGTCGGCCACGCTGCCGTGGGCGGCCTGCAGCCAGACCTGCTGCACGTTGGCGGCGGCGGGAAAGGCAATGCGCCCGCGCCGTACGTCCAGCGCCGCCGCGCGCGGAGGCACGGGCAGTGTCACGGCGTTGGGTATCTCGCAGATCCACAGGCGCTCGCGCGGTATCTCCACCGGCAGGCTCTCGCCGGCCAGCTGCGCGAACACGCGCAGCCCGGGCTGCTGCGCCGTCATGAATACGGGGGGCGGTTCAGCCATGCCGGCGCGCAGGCGTTCCAGCTCGGCATGCAGGGCCAGCGAGCGCAGTGGGGCGCTGACGTTGTCCTCGCGCGCGGCCTGGGCAGCCTGGGTCAGGGCGCCCCCGGTCAAGGTGCGCGGGCGGTTGAACAGCGGTGCGTCCACGCCGGCGGGGTGCATGGCCCACCAGCCCGCGCCGCTATCGCGTGCGCTGATGAAGTCGGCATCCGCCTCGCCCGGCACGCCCTGGCCCAGCGGCTGGGCGCGCAGGCGCCACAGGAAGATGCCGATGTTGGGGATGTTGTGGCGGCCGCCGCGTGTGTCGGCGTTGCGCACTTCCAGGGTGTGCGCGTATGGATCGAAGGCGCCGGCGTGGGCCTGGGCCAGCTCGGCGCGTGCGGCGTCGCGCACGCCGGCGGTGGCTGCTGGAGCGCGGCGCACATGGTTCATGTGCTGCGTGGTGGCCAGGCGCTGGAAAAATTCCACGGCCGTGGCCGGCCAGCCCGTCACGTCGCGCGCCAGCTGCTCCAGCACCAGGGCCGTGCCCTTGCGGCGCCGGTACGCCAGGGTGTTGGCCACCCAGGCGCGCATGCTGACGCCGGCCGAGGGCACGGGGCGGATCGCCCGTGCGCCGACCAGGTCGCCGATGTAGGGCACGGTCCACTCGTCGCAGGTCTCTATGAACCAGTTGTCGTACAGGCGGGCGGCATCCAGCTCGAGTGCCGTGAGTTCTTCCTCGATCACCGCTAGCAGCGCGCGCAGCGGCTGGCCCTGCTCGGCGTCGCGCAGGCGGTGTATGGCCGGCAGCAGCTGGTACAGCCTTTCGGGGGTGAGCAGGCTCATGGCATGGCCTCCAGCAGTTGCACGGCGGCGGGGTTGATCAGCAGCAGCTCGGCCGGCTGCATGGCGCCGGCGACCCAGCGTGCGCCCAAGGCCGGCAGTACCTCTTGCACGGCATCGGGGCTGGCGCCCTGGCCGTAAGGCTGCAGCACCGACAGATCCACGGCGACCACGCCCGACACCTGTTGCAGCAGGGTCAGCAAGGCGGCGGCGGTCACGGGTTGGGCCAGCTCGCGTGCGTCAAAGCCATAGGCCTCGAGCAGGCGCGCCAGGCAGTCGGCCAGTACGGCGGTCGCCTGGTAGCGCCCATCGACGACCACGCTGGCCTGGCAGCGGAAGTAGCGCAACGCCGCAGCCTGTAGCGTGAAGGCTTGCGCGGGGTCGGACTGGTCGGTGATGGCCAGGCGCAGGTTGTCAAGTACCTGGGCGTCGGCCGTGCCACCGGTGGCGCCCGTTACCGACAGCAGCACGCGCGTGCTGGCGTCCACGCTGACCAGGTCGGCGCGTGCCTTGCCTATGCCGGGAAAGGCGCGCGCGTAATCCTGGTAGTCGCGCAGCGAGACCACGCGCTCGAAGGCCAGCAGCGTCAGCGGTGCGTTGCGGCGTGCGTCGGCCAGTTTCTCGGGATCCTGCGCGCCGCCGGCCGGCAGCGGGTTGTTGACGCCGCGCAGGCCCAGCGGCATGGCGCGCGGCATGGTCAGGCTGGCGGCCGCCACCTCGCCATCGGCACCCAGTCCGGTGCGGTACCTGGCGCGCACATTCATCTGCCCGGTGGGCAGGCGCGCACCCTGGCGGCCGTCGCCGAACAGCAGGGTCATGCGCGCGTCGTTGTCGATACGCGTGGCAAACACATGCTCGTTCGGTCCCGCGCCATACAGCGATGGGCGTTCGCTCCACAACAGGCCGTTGACGCGCAGGGCCAGCGTGCTTTGCGCGCCGCTGCTGCTGGCGGCCGACAGGTGGGTGGTGGGCGGGCGGCGCAGCGTGAACTGCTGGAACGGTTGGGAGGCGTCGCCGTTGCCCAGTACCTCCTGCACGCCCTCGCCATGGGTGGCGGCGACCACGTTGGCGTGTATGCGCAGGCCCTCGCGCTGATAGCTGAACTGCAGGCCACTCTTGCCCCTGAGCACCAGGGTGCTGCGGCCGTTGGCATGCACCACGTCGTCGAGTACCGCGATCTCGGCCGCATCCACGCCGGGGATGTCGCTGCGCGCGCCGACAAAGGCCAGCAGCTTGCCCGGGGTGAGGCCCAGTACCATGGTGGACAGCTCCAGGCGCTGGCTGCCCGCCGCGACCGGGGCATCGATGGGTAGATCCACCAGCGGCTGGCGCTGGCTGGCCACATGGGCCGTGGTGTCGCGGAACTTGAAGGCTTCCGAAGGGGGTGCCGACAGTGGCTTGCCGTCGCTACCGGCCATGCGCAAGGCCATGGCGCGGCCGGACAGGCCGTAGTCGGCGCGTGCGCACTCCCGGCTGTCGTACAGCAGATAGGTGCTGGCCTTGACACCGGGCGAATCGAACACCATCCAGCTGCCCGCGGCCAGGGCCGGCACGGGCCGTTCCAGGTAGGTGTGCTGGGGTGTGATGGCGCCGCTTTGCGAGTCTGTCCAGATGCTGGGGTTGGTGCTGTCCCAGTTGGCTGGGTAGTAGGTCGCGCCGCCCTTGGTGTTGCTGGCCGGCAGGGAGTTCCATTGCGGCGCGTTGTGGCCGAAAAATCCCAGGCGTGCGCCAAAGCTGAAGGCGCCGGCTTCGGGCGCCACCGGCTTGGTGGCTGGCTGGGCGCTGGCGGTGATGGCCTGCACCAGTTGCGTGCCGCTCCAGCCCTGGATGGCGATCATGGCCTGCAGTTCGCCCTCCTGCCAGGCCTTGCCGCTGAAGGTGGTGCTGATGCTGCCGCTGGTGAAGGGCACGCTCTGAACCTGCGCCTGGGCGTAGGGACCGGAGATGGCGTACATGACCGGTATGGCCCATTGCAGCATGGGTGGCGCGGCCGGCGCGACGGGGTCGGGCAGGGGGTCGAGATCGATGCGCACACGCTCCAGCGTCTTTTCTTCTTCGACTTCGCGTGCGCGCAGCACCAGATGGAGCAGGTTGGCGCCGTTCTTGCCCACGAACAGCAATAGCTCGCCGGCCTGTATGCGGTTGGCGTTCGCGCCCAGGTAAATGCGACCCACCTCGAGTGCATCGACGCTGGCATCCACCGGCAGACCCGGATCCAGGCGGTACAGGCTGCCGCTGGCCAGGCCCTGGTGCAGGCCGGCGGTGCCCGCGGGCAGGCTGCCCTGGGGCAGCAGCAACACCAGCCGCCGTGCACCACCGCTGACATTCAGCAAGGCCATGTCGGCCGGCCGTGTCAGGCGCGGGCGCAGCGCATTCCATTCGGCGCGCGCCAGCAGCTCGGCCGAGGTCTCGAACACCTGGGGCAGCTTGCCCTGCGGCGGCACGCTCTGGATCGGGCTGCCGGCGGCGATGGTGCACAGGCCGGGCGCGCCTGGCGCGTCCTCCACGGTGAACACCAGATGCACGCCAGCGGCGACGCCGGGGCGCAGCTCGTAGCCCACGGCGCGCGCCAGCTCCAGCACCGAACGGCGCTCGGTGGCGGTGCGCAGAAAGCCCTCGTTGGCGATGCGCTCCTGGTAGAAGCTCAGCACATCGGCCGCGCAGGCGGCGGCGTCCACCAGGGCCACGGTGGCATCAACGGGCTCGCGCGTGGCCAGGTGCGCCAGGGGGCGCGGTGCGCCTGCGCCCGCCTCCGGGTCGCGCCACAGCGGCAGCCTGGCCAGCATGCGTTGGTAAAAGCCCGGCTGGGTGTCCAGGCGCCAGGCGAGCGCGGGCAGGCCGGGGTCGTTGTAGATGGCAGGGCGCGGTTGCTGGCCTTCGCAGCAGTGGCAGCCGCTCAGATGGTCGTCGCTCATGGCTGGCCTCCCATTGCGTGTACCTCGAATGCGAGCCTGCCGCTCTCGGGTGCATTCGGGTCGTTGTCGAGCCGCGCGATCTCCAGCCGCGCCATGGTGATCTGGCCTGCCGTTATCTCGCCCGCGGGCGCGCGGCCCAGGCGCTGAAAGCGCAGCGGCTCAACGTGCGACACGCCGGTCACGGCCATGGCGGCGGCGACCACGGCGCTTAAGTAAACCGGGTCGCCAAAGCTGAAGCGGTCGGGGTCGAAGAAGCCGCCCTGCGCGCTGCCGAACACCTGCAGCAGCCGCCGCTCCACGTCGGCCGTGAAGTAACCGGGCAGGGCGCAGACATGCAGCGCGATGTCCAGCGCCACATAGGCCGGGGCGTCTATTTCCACGTCGTGGCCGGCCAGGCGGTAGCGGTCGATGAAGGCCGTCATGCTGTCCTCGAAGGGCGCGTCCACGGGCGCCCCGCCACGCCGATCCACGGTGATGAACATCGTGTACCAGCTACCGGTCCAGCGCCGCGTGGCCACGGCGCGCTGCACGCGCGTGTCGCGCATGGCCATGTCGGCATAGTTCTGGGGCGTAACGGCGCGCTCCTGGCGGCGGAAGGCCTGGGGCGCGTCCATGCGCGCGCGCGCCAGCGGTGTCGGGCCGGTGCCGCCGCGGGCGGGCAGCGGGTTGCGCACGCGCGTGATGCCGTCGAAGCCGCACAGCACATGGGCGATGGCGTTGCTGCCCACGTTGCCGTTGCTGCCGTTGCCGCCGCGCATGCGCAGCGACAAGCCCTCGGTGGCGCCCGGCGAGCGGCCGTTGACGCCGTCGCCGAAGCGCAGCAGCAAGTTGGCGTCGTTGTCGGTCTCGACCACGTAGTCGGCTGCCTGCCCGTTGCTGCCCAGCAGGTCGGGCTGCACGCTCCAGAGCCGGCCGTCACCGTCGCTGGTGACACGCATGGCCGCGCGCTGCCCGGCCGGGTCGGTCTGCATGGCGGCTGCGGCGGGGGCCGTGGCATCGACCAGCGTCAAGCGTCCCAACGCGTCGCGCACCATGGCCTGGCGCGTGAGGGGAAGTTGGCTGCCATGCTCTGGCCGCAGGCGTGGCACGCGCCCGCCGGGCACGGGCAGCAGCTTTTGTGTGGCGCTGGGGCTCATGCCGTGGTCGGCCAGCGCCAGGTTGGCGCAGGCGCCGGCCATGTCCTGTACCAGGGAGCCGCCTATGACCTTGGACAGGCACAGGTCGAATGGCAGGGCGTCTTCCTCGGCCCATTGCAGTTCCACGATGGGCTGCAGCGTGACTGGGTCGCGCCGCGGCGTGGGTGCGGGCTGGCGGGCGGCGTCAGCCTCGGGGTCTACCCGCGTGAGCCGCACCACATGGCGCTGCGTGGGGTCGGCGTCCTGGGGCAGGCCGTTGCTGGTGCCGGCGCGCGCCTCCAGCAGCAGCAGGTCACCGGCGCGCAGGCGCAGGCGCTGGGCCACAGCGTCGCGCACGAAGGCGCGCGTGGCCCCCTTGGGCAGGCAGCAGGCCTCGTCGCTCCAGGTGTAGAAGCGCAGGTCGTTGTGCGCGCTGTACAGGGTGACGGGCGTCAGCAGCTCGAAGGGCTGGGCGCCGCCAGCCACCAACTCGGCGGCCCGGGCGCGCGATGGCAGGCGCTTGGCCGTGCCGGCCGACTGGGTCAGCAGCAGCGTGCCGTCCAGGCCGGTGTCCGGGTCGCAGCCCGCCAGCTGCTGGCCGTCGGCCGTGGCATCGACCTCGAAGGCGACCCAGGCGCGGGCGTTGCCGCCCTCGGCCAGCTGGTAGTCCAGCAGCCGTGTGTGGCGCTTGACCGAGACGCGCTGGCGTGCTGTGCCCAGGTAGGCCTCGGTGGCCACGGCGTCCTGGAAGTAGGCGATCTCGTCGGCGCGATACGCCAGGGCCTCGCTCAGTGTCACCAGCAGGTCGGCAGGGTTGCGTTCGCGCCAGTCTGGCATGAGCACCGACAGGCGATCGAGCACCAGGCGGCGGAAAGTCGGGTAGTCGCGTGCCAGGTAGTCGATGTCGGGCACCGCTTGGGTCTCTGGCGGGCAGTCCCGGGTCTGGCGGCAGTCGAAGTCGCTGGGGCAGTCGACCTTGAAGCCAAAGCTGATCTGCGCCAGGGCCGGGTCTATGCCGTCGGGTGGTGCGTCCGCGCCGGCCGAGGCCACCAGACGCAGCTGGTAGCGCGAGAAGTCGCCGCTGTCGTCCAGCTCCACCGTCAGTTGCTTGCCGCTGGCGCTCACGCCCACCACATGCGGGTCACGCACACGCTGGCCGCCGCGCACTTCGACGTTGCCCGCGGTCAGTGGTGCAACCGGGGTCTGGCTCAGGTCATGCACGAAGTGCAGCACCAGACGCGGTTCGCCGTGGATCACCTCCAGGTACTCGATGCCGTTGAACCAGCGCGGCGGCAACTCTTGCGCGGCGGCGCGCAGGGCGGCAATGCGGAGCGGATTCTTGCAGAGGTATTGCTGCGTGCTCATGATGCGAGGCTCCGCGTGAACTGGGCCTGACCGGCCTGCTGCGTCTCGAGCACCGTGTAGCGCACGGCCACCGTGAGCGTGGCGTCCTCACTGCTGGCGGCCACCTCGTCGATGCGCAGCAACTGCCCCAGCCACTGCTGCAGCGAGGCCTGAACCAGGGCCTGCACGGTGACGGCCAGCTCGGGGCTGTTGGGGGCGAACACGAGCTGCATCAGCCCGCAGCCGAAGTCGGGCCGGTTCACGCGCTCGCCGGGCAGGGTGAACAACAGCTGCTCGATCAGGCCATGCAGCCAGGCCTCGCGCGCGGCTTCATGCGTGCGGCCGCGCCCGTCGGTGCGGTAGGGGAAGGCGACGTAGCTGCTCATGATGCACCTCCTTCACATCCCAATGACGCGGGTTTGCGCGGCCACCGGCATCAGCGGCGTGCCCGTGGGCGTGCAGATGGCCTGGCCGCTCATCACCAGCACCGGCTGGCCGGCGGCGAATACGCGCGTGGCCGCCACTACCCATTGCGCCGTGACGCAGGGCCCGTTGCCCTGAGGCGGAGAGAACGCACAGCCCGCCACCAGCCAGGGCGCGGCCTGCGTGGCCACGGGCTGGCCCGAGACCAGCACGCGCGGCACGGGCGCGCTGGGCGTGGCCTGGCCGCCGTGGGCGCAGAGCACGGTGGCGCCGAGGTGCAGCAGGGGGCCGGGCATACGATGTTCCTTAAACGACCGTCAACGCGCCGGCGTTGATGTTCGTCGTGGGCCCCGTCATGATCAGCGAGGCACCCTTGCCGTTCTGGATGTAGATGCCCGTGTCGTTCACGATCAGCGTGGCGCCGGTGGCGCTCTTGAGCATGATGCCGCCCGTGGGCCCGGGCAGGTCGCTGACCGTGAGGCCGTTCTGCAGCGTGGTCTGCAGCGTGATCGCCTGCACTCCGGGCGGCGTGGCGCGCGCCAGCGCTGGCACCTCGGCCGCGCTGCCCCAGAAGCAGCCGACCCAGATGGGATAGTCCGGGTCGCCCTGCTCGAACTCTACCCACACGCCTGAGCCGATCATGGGCAGGGCGAACATGCCGTTCTGCACGCCCGCCACGGGCACGCAGGGCATGGCCCAGGTGGCGGGCAGCAGTCCGGCGACGTCGGGCACCTGCACCTGCAGCCGGCCGATCTGCATGGGGTCGATGTTGTTGAGCACCATGCCTCGGTACTTGCCGTAGAACTTGTCGTTCATCGTCTGTTCCTCCTTCAGACCGGGACATTGGGAGTGATCGACACCAGGCCATTGCGCGTGAGCTCGAAGCTCTGCTTGAACTCCCCGCGCTTGAGCCGGCTGGTCACGCTGCTCACGTAGTACAGGCCGTCGTAGGCCACGCCGGCGCCGCGAACGCCCACCAGGCCGCGCGCCTTCAGTACCCGGCCGTAGCGCAGCACGTTCAGGCTGCCGCTGCCGCTCACGGCGTCCTGCGACTTGGCGGCCTCGGCCAGGCCGGCCGAGATGGCACGCATGGGGCTCATCTTGGCCGTGTCCTTGAGCACCTTGAGGTTGGCAATCGGCGTAGGCAAGGCGCCCAGCGGCGGCTGCAGCGGGTTCAGGTTCGGGATGGGGATCGGTATCGGAACGCGCGTCAGCTGGTTCTGGATGTAGACGATGGGCAGCACGCCCTTGGTCGGATCGAAGGAGAACGACAGCGACTCCACATTGGTCAGCGCGTCCATGTCCAGGTTCAGTGCCGGCTGCGGTACGCCCAGCTTGATCTCGGGCCCGAAGTAGGCGATGTTGGTGCCCGGGGCCGGGCCCGGCTCGACGTAGAACACATAGCCCACCTGTCGCGCCAGCTCCTGGATATAGGCCAGATCCGTGCCCTTTTGCGCGGGAATCTTGTCGATGGGGATCTGCACGTCGGGGAACAGCACCGGGATCACCATGGGGATCAGGCCGAAGGGCGCGTACTTGGCGCACAGCAGGGCCACGCGGCCCTCCACCGGCACGGCGGGAAATGGCAGGCCGCTGAAATCCTGCATGTCCATGGCCTTGGTCACGTCCTCGCCGGTCACGGTGAGCGTGCCGGCCTGACCACGCCCGCCAGGCTGCACCTCCACATGGGTCATCACGCCGTCGAACAGCGGCTGGGCGCTGCCGTTCATGGTGAGGATCAGCAGCACGCGCAGCGGCGGCGTGGCCATGCCGGTGTTGGTGCCTGCCGCCAGCAGGAAGATGGTGTTGAGCGGCGAGCGCGCGGTGATCGTGAACGTGAGCTGAAAGCCCGAGGCGCTGCCCGCCGCCGTGCGCACCTCCACGCTCTGTAGCGCATCCAGCACCACGCGCGGCACCGGCAGCGGCACCAGCGGGCCGACGAGCAGGGTGAGCTGTATGCCCTGGGCGAACATGATCAGGCCTCGAAGGGGGGCGGCGGCACGCCCTCGGGCAGGGTGATGCGCAGGCTTGAACCCGGCACGGCCGTCATGGCCTCGGGCTGCATGGCGCCGTTGGCGTCGGCCAGGCGCCACCATTGCTCGGCCACGCCCAGGTATTGCGCCGCCAGCTGATCCGGGCGCTGGCCGGCGGCCAGGGTCAGGGTCTGGATGGTGGCGAAGTTCTCCGGCGGCGGCAGAAAGCGCCGCGTGACATAGGCCACGGTGCGGCCGTCGGCCAGCTGGGTCTGCGCCGTCGGCAGGCCGTGGTAGCGGCTGTCCGGCGCAAAGGCTGGCTGGGCCAGGCCGTTGGCCTGCATAAAGGCGGCAATGGGGTCGGTCATGGTCACACTCCCGTCACGCCCAGCGTGGACAGCGACACCGGCTGGGTCTTGGCGGCCAGCTGCTCGCGGTTTTGCAGATAGGTCATGAACAGCGCGCCGCCCTTGGAGGCAAAGCCCAGGTCATCGACGGTGAGCACGCGCAGACCGAAGCTGGCCTTGGCGTGTATCGGGTTGAGCGCGGGGTCGAAGGCCTCCTCGGTCACCGAGAAGCTGGTCAGCTTGACCGGTATCACGCGGCTAGCGCCCCAGACCAGCAGCAGCAGCGGCGCCAGCATGGGCGCGATCTCCAGCTGGCCCGAGCTGGCCTGGCTGTTCACCTTGCTCAACTGCGCGCTGCTGGGCTGCGACAGCGATTCCAGCAGCGCGATCTGCGGCGCCAGGCCATGGGCCACGGTGGCGGCATGCTGGTCCGGGAATTCGAGCTGGTCGGTCGCATCCAGGTCGGCTTCGAAGCTGATGGTCTCCACCGCCGGGCCCTTGAAGCGTGTGGGCTCGGCACGATCGCCCCCGGCCTCGCCGCCGACATCCTGGCCCTTGAGCTCGCGCTTGAGCGATTCAGCGTTGTATTGCAGCGCGATCACGCGTTGCACCTGGGCGGTGGTGGGATCGACGAGCACGATGCCGCCCTTGATCAGTTTGGGGGAGAAGGGGGTGGTGGTCATGGCGGACTCCAATGGATTTCAGCCGGGCTCGACCAGGCGCCAGCTGTTGCAAGTCCCGGGCAGGTTGTCCTGACCGTAGCGTTCCATGATGCGCACGAAGGGCGCGTAGTCGCGCTTAGACACCACAGAGCCGTAGCCCATGATGTCCGTCTTCTGTTCGGCCGTGATGCCGTAGCAGCGTTCGGCGCTGCCGTCGCAGACCACGTGGCTCAGCCCCATCAGGTGGCCGAATTCGTGCGCTACCGTGGTTTGCCGGAAGGTGGCCATGCGCAGGTTCTTCTCCGAGGGCGGTTTCTTCGGATCAATCAGCACCGGCGACTGGCGCTCTTTCATCGCCGTGTCGTTCTCCTGCCATTCGGTGCTCTTGCTGCGCTCGCCCTTGTCGGACCAGAGGTTGATTTCGCGGTGCGGTGCTTTGCTGGTGAACACCACGAGCACCTGCGCCTCGAACTTTTCATGGTCGCCGTGGCAGGCCGACTGCAGCGCGTAGATGCCCGACCAGGTGGATTCGATCACGGCCTGGGCGCGGGCACTGAATCTGGCGATGCGCTCGGCCTTGTCTTGCGGCGGCCCCATGTCGGTGAGCTTGAGCCGCATGATCAGCCGCACCCGGTGGTTGCGGGTGTCCACCGCTGCGTCGAAGCGGCCACCGAACTCGGTACTCTCGTAATAGAAATGCTGCTGCGCGGGGCTGCTGGCCTCGGGTTTGCGCATCAGGCGCGCCTGCTGTGGTGCCGCTCGCTGCTGTACCACATGCGCCAACTCGTGCGCCAGCAGGCGCCTGCCCTCACTGGTGGTGGGTGCGTATTGATTGGCTCCGAACACAATGTCGCGACCCAGCGTGTAGGCGCGTGCATGCACCGCCCGGGCCGAGGCGGCAGCACCGTTGCCGGCGTGGATGCGTACCTGGCCGAAGTCGTGACCGAAGCGCGACTCCATGAAGCCGCGCGTGCCCTTGTCCAGCGGCGTTCCGGCACTCGCCAGGGTGGACTGCACGGCGGCGTAGGCCGTGGGAGCCATCACCGTGCGCCCGTCAACCGCCGCGCGCTGCAGTCGCTCGGGCCCGCTGGGTGCGGACGGGCTGAAGTACTGGACCAGCTTGGGTACGTCCAGCAGCACCATGAAGCGCACATCGCGCTGGTTGGCGTAGAGGTCCGGCAGGGCCGGTGACTGCGCCATCACGCGCGAGCTGTCGCCGCCCGGACCGCCCGGGCCGGGCAGCGGGTAGGGCGAGATGCCATTGCGAAAACCGCCCGACAGCTGCAGCCCATCGCCGAACAGGCCGACCTGCACCTGCAACGCAGACAGCGAAACCGGACGCGGGCCGGCCGTGTCCAGCTTGCCGCCGGTGTCGAGCTTCAGGCTGGAGACGCGAGTGTTGAGCACGCCCTGGTTGAAGGCCTCCATGAGCTTCGAAGCATCCAGCCCGATCTCGAAGGCGAAGCGGCTTTGCTTGCCGTCCAGGATCTGGTACTTGAAGGTCTTGACCGGAAACTGCGGCACGATGCCCGGCAGCAGCGCCAGGTTGAAGTCGTCGAACTGCCGGCGCATGGCAGGGTCGGCCAGCGCCATGGTCCAGAGAAAGGCGTAGTTCGCGCCCAGGAAAACCGGCACGCCAATGCTCAGCGGCGCCGGCTGGGCCATGAAGCGGTCACCCAGCCGCTCGGTGAATTTGCTGAAGGCGGGGTTGTTCTCGCCCAGGTTGCTGGCCACCGTGCTCAGGCCTTCGGTCACCGGGCTGGGCGGCGGTTTCTTTTTTTCGTCCTCGCCCTCGCGCTGCAGGGGTTGCGATGCCAATCGCGACAGCTGGGGCCTGCCGCCCGCGGCCAGCACCTGGTCTGCCGCCTGGTCGGCCTCTCGCTCCCAGCGGTCGCCCGGTGTGCTGACGGCCAGCTTGGGCTGCGGGCCCGGTATGTTCCGGCGCGCACAGGCCGCGCAGCGGCCTGCGGCAGCGCCGCCGCAGGCGCACCGGGGTTGCAGCCTGGCGTACGCGTTCATGGCTTGCCGCCCTTCTTGGGTGCGGCCTTCGATCCGCCGCCGGGCACCGGCACGGTCACCACGTTGGCATCCGGCGTCTGGCCCGACAGGCAGTGCACGTAGTTGGCCCAGGAGTCGGCCGATTCGAAGGCGCCGGGCGAATCGCAGTCGAACACCGGGTAGTAGGCCTCGCCCGCGTCCGCGCTGCCGATGCGCTGCAGGTGCGCCATCTCGTGCACCATGGTGCGGATGCGGCTTTCCGGCGTCGTGCCCTTGGCGAAGAAGGCCGGGCACAGCACGATGGGTGCGCGGTAGCCGCGTACATAGCCGGCGCGGGTGCCGCACTCCGGGTCGCCCGGGCCGGCGACCTTGGCCTCGGCCGTGATCACGCCGCCGCCCATGCCGCGCAGCACGTCACTGATCTGCTCCATGTTGGGGTCCGGCCAGTCAAACTTGATGCGCGCCAGGGCCTTGGCGCGCATCAGCGCCTCGGCGCCCTCGATGCCGCTGGCGCGGAACATCGCCAGCTGCGTGCGCACGGCCGCGCCGCGCCGGGCGTCGTCGATCATCTTCTGCTGCGTCTGATTCGGCGCGACCGGCGGCACGACCCTGGGCGCGGGTGTGGGTTTGTCCTTGCCATCGCGCTGCACGCCCAGCGGGTGGCCCGCACCTTGCTGCACCACATGCGCCAGCTCGTGCGCCAGCAGGCGCCGGCCCTCACAGGTTCGTGGCGCATAGCGGCCGGGCGCGAATGCGATATGCGCGCCTGCGGTGTAGGCGTTGGCGTCCAGTTCCTGGGTCGAACGTGCCGCAGGCGCATCGGTATGTACCCGCACGCGCGAAAAGTCGTGGCCCAGGCGGCGTTCCATGTCCTGGCGTACCTCGGGCTCCAGCGCCCGGCCCGGCGCGGCCAGCGTCGTCTCCACGCTTGGCGGGCTGGCGTCGGGCGTCATTGACGCGGCGCCCGGCGCGGCGGACAGGCGCTGGATGCGCGGCATGCCGGCTTGCTGCAGCGCCGGGCCGCCGGCCACCTGCTGCGCCACGCGCTCGGCTTCGCGTTCGTAGACGTCGTCGGCCGCGCCAACGGCCAGCTGGGTCTGCCAGCCCAGCGTCTTCCTGCGCTGGCAATCGGCGCACGCGCCGGATGAGCCGACCTTGCCGCCGCAGGCGCATTTGCGCTGCAGCCAGAGACCCGTGGGGGTGCTGGCGGACACCCGTGCATGTTGCGGGATGGTGTTCATTTCGCTTCACCCCCGCGCCGTGGCGCCCCACCTGCGATACCGCCTGCGACCGCGCGACCCAGCTCGGCCGCGGCAGTGCCCGGGCGCAGCCGAACGGGTGCGACATGCAGTACCGCCGCTCCGTCATGCGGCGTCAGCTGCCGTGCGACGTCGCCGACGCCGAGCTGTGTGCGCAACTCGGCCTGCAGGGCCGCCTGCAACGCGGCCGGATCCACGTGGTCAACGCCGCGCAGCACCAGTCGGTCGATGTGCACCACGATGCGGTTCATGAGTCCTCCAGCCTGGCCCAGGACACGCGGTCTTCAAACGCGAGATAGAAATCCGGGCCAAATTCCCGCGGCGCGGCCAGCGGTGCCATGCCTCGGCAGCGCGCGATATGCCGCTCATTGCCCTGCAGGGACTGCGCCACGGTCAGCACCAGGCCGCGCGTGCAGTACAGATATTCGTGCGCATAGTGCCCGGGCACCAGAATCTCGTGCGCGAGCACCGCGTCGGGTGCAGGCAGCGTATCAAGCACCGCGGGTGACGGCAGGTGCACCGGGGCAAGCATCACGGCCTGGCCGCCGCGCGACCACATGGCCAGGGTGCCGTCGTCGCCGGCCGCGTAGTCGTGGCGCATTGCCGGTAGGGCACCCAACGGCTCTTCGCGTCGCACCGTGGGCGGGCCGTACAGAGCGTCGAAGTCGGCCACCGACACCGCTGGCAGGCCCTGCCAGGCGGGAAGATCGCCGGCCAGCAGCGGCTGCAGCAGGATGCGCAGGGACTGCGGGCTCATGTGATCCCCGCCAGTTCTGGCCGGCCCAGGAAGTAGGCGGCGCGAAAACGGTTATCGCCCACGCGCGCCCGGATGGCCTCGGCGCCGGCGCCGGCCGCGCCGTAGCCGATGGCATCGGCCGCCGGTGCGGGGCAGGACGCGCCGCTGACGCCGGCCTCCAGCTGTTGCTTGAACGCCGCGGTCGAAGCCGCCTTGGGCCGCACGCGCTGGTTGAAGAGCTGCGCGCCCAGCACTTCGGTGAAGCCCTCGCGGATGATTTGTGGAAAGCGCACCGTGGCGGCCGCCGCATTGAAGCCCGGATGCACCAGCGCGTGCAGCACCTCGTGGCACAGGGTTGCGATGCCGCGCCAGTGATCGGTGCATGCGCTCGCGGTGTCCGCATTGAACTCGGTGACCAGGCCTATGGTCGTGGCCGCGCCGGTGCCGGACTTGCGGCCGGTATGCTGGATCAGCCGGTCTACGGCGTCGGCGATGGCCTTTTGGCCCTCCAGGGCGGACACCACGGCCAGCAGCTCGCGCCGGTCGTCGGCGCGTGATCCATCGAAATGGGTCTGGTCGAAGATGTTGGCGTCGTTGACGATCGTCGTGACCGCAGTGCTGCGGCCCACGATTTCGGCGCGGTTGAGCAGATAGCCGATGCGCTGATCCTGCTTCGGCGCCAGGGCACCGACATCGAAGATGTGGGCAGAGGTGTGCCAGGCGGGCTGCAGGTCGTACAGGTTGCCAATGGCGGCGTCGGCGTAGGGCGCGAAGAAGCTGCGCGCCTCCTGCTGCACGATATCGCCGAGCGCCTGAAAGGCGGACAGCGAACGCGTGCCGCGCTTGGTCCAGCGCGCCGGATCGAGCTGCTGCACCAGATGCTTCAGCGCCGGCGGCAGGCGGCGCTTGAATTCGCCCACCTCCAGCGGGTCGGTGGCGCTGCCGCTCGAAGGCGGGGGATTGACGATCTTGTCGACCGCGGTGCGGTCAGCGGCCCCTGGAGCCGGCAGGCGCTCGATCTGTGCGGTCTGCGACCAGCCGGATTCGCGCAGCACCTCGCGCACGAACTCGTTGTCGGGGTCAGGCAGCGGCCGGTGCCGCGCCGAGGGGGCGTAGGCCAGCAGCCGATCCACAGCGGTGCTGCCGCTCAGCGTGCTGGCGGCGGCGCGGTTCTGGCTCAGCAATTGCAGCGCGAACAGCAGCCAGTCCTGTGCCGCGATGCCCAGAGCGCGCGCGGTGCTCTCCTGCGTGGCAGAGGGCGGTGCACCGATCAGCGTGGCCATCAGCGCGACGACGCTGTCGGGTCGATTGGCCGCCGTGACAAAGATGATGGGACCGTAGTCGATGTGCACGCGCACGGCGCCCTGGCGCATCTCGGCACGTCGCAGCGTCACGGCCGGTGCGGCCGACTGCTGCACCACATGGGCCAGTTCGTGTGCCAGCAGGCGGCGGCCAGCGGCACTGCGCGGTCGATACTGGCCGGCATCGAACACGATGTGCCGGCCGACGGTATAGGCCAGCGCCGCCACCTCGCGCGCCGACAGTGCGGCCATCGCGCCATGGTGCACGCGCACGGAGCCGAAATCGTGTCCGAAGCGCTCGCCGAACTCGGCGCGCGTGGCTGCGTCCAGGGGCATGCCTGGCTCGCGCAACGTGGCCTGCACGCTCTCGGGTGCGGGTGAGCCCGCGCAAGCGCCCGGTGCCGCGCGGCGCGACAGCCGCTGCGCCGCGGGCGCGCCACCCTGCGGCAGCGGCAGGTTCTGCAGCGCGCGTTCGGCGGCTCGGTCGGCCTCGTCCTCCAGCGGGTCGTCGGCCGCGCCGATGGCGAGCTTGCGTTGCAGGCCGAACGCGCGACGCTGGCGACCCTCAAAACGTTCTGCTGGCTCGCCTGCCTGGTCGCAGCCGCACTTGCGCCGCTGCAAGCGCATGACGTCGCGGTTCGCCGTGTCGGCAACGCGTTGCGTGGCGGTGGTGCGCACGCTCATGTCCACCCCCTCAGCTCCGCCTCGGAAAACGGCCGCTCGCGCTTGGCGCCTTCCATGCGCGCGGCCTGCTGCAGCTGCGCCATGCCGATGTCGCTGCCGGCCTCGGCGGCGAGGAAGGCGGCAGCCAGCGCGATGTTGCGGATGCTGCCGCCGGCCACGTCCAGCCGTGCCAGCCGCTCGAAATCCATGTCCGACGCCAGCGGCGCGGCCTTGGGAAACACGGCGCGCCAGATGCCTTCGCGCTGCGCCTGGTCCGGAAACGGGAAATGCACGACGAAGCGCAGCCGGCGCTGGAAGGCCGGGTCCAGCGCCGCCTTGTGGTTGCTGGTGAGGATGGCCAGGCCGCCATAGGCCTCCATGCGCTGCAGCAGGTAGCTGACCTCGATGTTGGCGTAGCGGTCGTGGCTGTCCTTGACCTCGCTGCGTTTGCCGAACAGGGCGTCGGCCTCGTCGAACAGCAGCACGGCGCCGGCCTGCTCGGCGGCATCGAACACGCGGCGCAGGTTCTTCTCGGTTTCGCCGATGTACTTGCTGATCACGGCCGACAGATCGACGCGCAGCAGTGCCAGGTCCAGCTCGGTCGCCATGACCTCGGCGGCCAGCGTCTTGCCGGTGCCGCTGTCGCCCCAAAACAGCGTGGCCAGGCCCAGCCCACGCGCGCCCTGGTCGGCAAAGCCCCAGCGGTGGTGCACGGTGAGCCGGTGGCGCGCGTGCGCGGCGATCTGGTGCAGCGTCTGCAGCTGCGCCGGGGGCAGCACCAGCTGATTCCAGCCGGCGCATGCGTCCACCTGCTGCAGCAGGCCGGGCAGGACCGCGCTGCGGCCGGCACGTTCACGCGCCGCGCGGCACAGCGTGGCCGTGTCGTCGGCCTGGCCCGCGGCATGCGCCTCGGCGGCAATCTCGGCAATGCGGCGCGCGCCCAGGCGGAACTGACTGGCCAGGCCGTCCAGCGCGGCGGGCGGCAGCCGCGCGGCCCGGTGCGGGCCCAGCGCCTGCTGCCACAGCCGGCGGCGCTCGGGTGCTTCGGGAGGATCCAGGCGCAGGCGATGGCATGGGAACTCGGTCGCCGGCCAGGTGCGCCCGCTCAGCAGCACCAGGCCGGGCAGGCGTTCGGCCAGGCGCAGAGCGGCGGCCGGTTGCTCGGCGCCCGCCGCGTCCTCGCACTGGATGAGCAGTCCGGCGCCGAGCAGCACCGCGTCGCGGCTCCAGAGGGCGGCGAATTGGGCCTGTTCGGCGGCAAGCATGGGCAGATCGAAGCCTTGCAGGCAGTACAGCCGCGCGTCCAGTTCGGCCGCCAGGGCAGCTGCCAGGTCGCGCTGGCCGCCGGCATCGTCACCTTCGAGCAGGATGAACCGGGGTCGTTCCCGCCATCGAGCGAGCAGGCGCGCTAGCCCGGCCTGCTGGGCAGCGGCCAGGGGTGGCGCGTCGTCGGACACCGGCCGCAACAGGCTTTGCAGCCGGTAGTCCAGGTGGTCCAGCCCGGCCAGGTAATGCAGCACGCGTTCGGCGATTCTCAGCCGCGCGCTGGTCAGGCCCGCACCCTCGTCGATTTCCAGCAGCCGCCAGTGGCGCAGCGGTGCATCGGGCGCGAGGGCGCTCCAGTGCGGATCGGGCAGGGCGGCCAGCGCCAGGCCGAAGCTGGCCCAGGGCCGCTGCGCCGTGCCGGCCTGCGCGCACAGAGCGGCCAGGCGCGCATCCATCTCCACGCCGGCGGCCAGCAGCACGAGCTCGCGCTCGAACGGACTGAGCTGGAACAGCGCGGCCAGGGTGTCGATGGCGGCCGGTGCCGGCAGCGCGGTGCGGGCCGACGCCAGCGCCGCGTTGCCGCCTTCACCCGGTTCGCCCAGCAGCGCGCGCAGCCGGGCGAACTCGGCCACTAGCAGCTGCTGGTTGGCGGCGGTCCAGTCGGTGACGCGTTCCGGGGCGTTCATGTGATGCTCACGGTGATGGGCAGGAAGACCGGTGTGTCGCCGGGCTGCAGATCCATGTCGACGATGGGGCTCTCGATACCGTCCACGCGCAGGCGCGCGAGGTAGGTGCCGGGCACGGCGTTCGCCACGCGGAACTGCAGCGAGGTCGGCGTCGCGCCGGCCGTCAGCGGCAGCACCTCGCTGCCGCCCAGCACCAGCGTGGCGTGCTGGCCCGTGCGCAGCTCGGGTGTGAAGTTCAGGGTGACGGTGGCCGAGCCATCGCCTGCGCGCGCCACCGTCGCCGGCAGGTTGGTGATGCGCGGTGCCAGCGCCAGCGCCAGCCGGTTGCTGCTCATGCGCCTGGGTTGGTTCAGCAGGTCGGGTTGGGTGGCCTGCAGCGTGACTTGGTAGATGCCCACGGGCAGGGCGGCCGCCTGGCCGGCGAGCGAGACGGCGGCCGTGGTCGCGGCCGGACGATCGGGCGGCAGGGGGGGCTGGACGGCGAGTTCCAGCGCCACCTGCAACGGCTCGTTGTTCAGCGTAACGCGGCGGTCGGCGCCATCGAGCGATTGGCCATGCAGCACGACCAGGTCGCCTATGCCGGCTACCGGCTGGCCGGCCGGCGGCTGGGCACGGGTCAGCAGCGGCATGCTGGCGGCCAGGCTGGGTTGGACGGCAATGCCGGCCTCGCGGCCCTGGGCATCGCGTGGGCCGCGCGTCAGCACGGGCAGGGCGCTGCGTGCCGGCCGCTGCGCCTGGATCAGCACCACCGAGGCGGTATAGGCGGCGCTGGGTCGCAGGTGGCTTTGTGTCGCGGTCCAGAACTTGGACATCTCCTCGCTGCTTTGCGTGGCCGGATTGATCTTGATCAGCTCGACCTGCTCGGCCAGGCCCGAATCCGCCAAGGCGCGCAGGGCCGGTGGCAGGGCGTTGCCCACGCTGGGTGAGGGGATCAGCGAGGTGCGTATGGCCTCGCGCGTCAGCACCGGCGTCTCGTGCAGCAGCTGCATGGCGTAGCCCAGCAATATCTCGGCGTGCAGGTCGGCGCCGCTGTAGGCCGACAGCAGATAGTGCAGGTCGAGGGCCAGCGGCGGGTTGGTCAGGCGCGTGCGGCCGCTGCCGTCGCGGCCTGGCAGGCCCTCGTTGCGCCAGCCGAGGTTGGGCGTGACCATGTACATGAACAGGTTGAGCTGCGAGGCCTCGGGTGTGCTGCCGGTCACCACGCGGTCGGGCGCCTGCACGCTGACGGTGACGCTCGATCCCAGCAAGCCACTGATGTTGTGGTTGATCAGCCCGTCGTTGAGCAGGTCGCGCAGCACCGCGGTCACGCCGGCGATGGCCAGGGCGGTGCTCATGACCGCCCCTTGCGCTGCGCGAGGTAGGCGTCTAGCGACAGCGGCTGGGCGCGTTCGCGCGCCGGACGCCTGGGCGCCTGGGGCTCGGGAGTCACCGCAGCCGTGACCTCGATGCGGCCAATGTGGATATGAACCTCCGGTGGCTCCGAACGTGGTGGTGCATGGGCCGACAGCTGCGCCAGCCCCCGCAGTGCATGTGGTGCAGCAGCTACCTGGGGCTGTGCCTTGCCCAGTGGCGGGGAGGATGCGGCCGGTGTGTTGGCGGTGTTGCGATCGGCGTTGAGCGGCAGCAGCGGCGGCGGGTCGGCATGCACTGCCAAGGGTACGGCCCATGGTGTCGGGACATTTGCCGTGGCAGCAGACGGCGGGGTGTTGGGTGGCGTCGCGTGTGGCGCAGCTTGCGCCAGCGCTGCGGTTGCCACGCTGGCTGCCAACCCGGATGGGCGTTGCTGCGGCAACGGTGCTCTGTCGGCCGGTACGCGAGTGCTGGCCGGCTGCGGCCGGTCTGTCGCCATGTTGGCGGGGTGCAGCTGTGTGCCGACTGGAGGCGCAGGTGCTGGCCGGGTCACGTGAGGGCGGATGGCGCCTGCCGGCATGGGTGGCGGGTGCGCGGCGGTGGTCGTGCCGGGCGCGAGCAAGGTGGCCCCTGACGGGCTGGACGTGACACCGGCAAACGGCAGACGTGCGTCGCTTTGCAGCGCCCAGGCGCTGCCCGTGGCGCGCGCGGCCAGGCGCTGCAGCAGGCCGGTCATGACATGCCCTCCACCAGCGCCAGGTACTGCGCGCGCCGCGCCGGCGACAGGGCCAGGATCTGCGCCTCGCTCCAGCCGTAGGCGCTGGCCAGGCGGTGCACCTCGTGCAGCAGGGCGCCCGCGCGGGCGGTGATTTCGTCCCACAGCAGCGCGGCGGTGTCCAGCTGCGCCTGGTCTTCGTGGCCGCAGGCCACGCAGTTCAGGGTGAAGGCGAGATCGGCCTGCGGATCCAGCGCCTCCAGCGCGTCCTCTACCTGCGCGCGCGCAGCTGCGTCCAGGGGGAGCGCCCGGCCGTTGAGGGTGCAACGTACCAATAGCGCATCGGCCGCTGCATCAGGCGCAAGGCTGGCGACTGCCGCCAGATCGCGCAGGCTGGGAGCACGCACCTGCAAGCCGTCGGCGACAGTGACCGTCGGTGACTCAGGGGCTGTTCCATCCTCGGGTGCAGCACCGTGCAGCAGCTCGGCCACCTCCAGCGCGACGGCCAGCCGTTCACCGCATTGTTGGCAGTCGGCATGGGCTTCGATGCGTGGGCCGAAATTGGCGGCGCGCAGGCGCAGCAGGCTGCTGCCTATGGCACCCAGCGGCAAGTCGGTGATGGCGTCGGCAGGCCAATTGGGGTGCGCGGTGGCGGCGAGCAGGGCGGCACGATCGAGCGCGTGGCGCGACATGCCGCGTTCCCACAGCGACAGCAGTTCGGCGGCGCCCAGAACGCGCATGACAAGCACTCCGCGATCACACGGGTTCCGTGAAGGATGGCTCGGACGGTTCGCTCACGTCGTAGTCGCGCTCCCAGCCCTCGTTCTCAAGTTTCAGGTGCTGTATGGCCACGGCGTTGGCGTTGGCGTCCAGGTCTGGCAGCGCCTGGTATTCGGATACCCAGCAGCGGAACACCTTGTAGGCCAGCGCCAGCTGGCCGGCCTCGTTGTAGACCTCGATGATCAGATCCTTGCGGAAATCCTTGAGCGAAACCTCGGCGCCCAGGCCCGAGCCGAAGTTCCAGACCTTGTTGGCCCATTTCTCGAACTCGGTATCGTGCGTCACCCCGCGCTCCAGCGTGATGGCCTCGTACTTGGTGCGGCCGGGGGATTTGCGTGAGGTCGAGGGGTCGCCGCCCTCGCGGTGCTCCACCGGCTCGGTGCTGCGTTTCAAGGCGCCGACCTTGGAGATGCCGGCCACATATTTGCCGTCCCATTTGACGCGGAATTTGAAGTTCTTGTACGGGTCGAAACGGGTGGCGTTGACGCTGAACTGTGCCATTTCGGTTCTCCTTCGTCAGGCCTGGATCTGGCCGGCCATCTGCTGGATCTTGATGACCACGAACTCGGCCGGCTTGAGCGGCGAAAAGCCGACGATCACGTTCAGTACGCCCAGGTTGATGTCGGCCTGCGTGGTGGTTTCGCTGTCGCACTTGACGAAGTAGGCCTCGCGCGGCGCCTTGCCCTGGAAGGCTCCCTGGCGGAACAGCCCCTGCATGAAGGCGCCGATGTTGAGCCGCACCTGGGCCCACAGCGGTTCGTCGTTGGGCTCGAACACCACCCACTGCGTGCCGCGGTACAGGCTTTCCTCCAGGAACAGTGCCAGGCGGCGCACTGGCACGTACTTGTATTCGTCGGCCTGCGCATCCGCGCCCTTGAGCGTGCGTGCGCCCCAGGCCACACGGCCATAGGCCGGGAAGTTGCGCAGCGCGTTCACACCCTTGGGGTTGATCTGCCCGTTCTCCAGGTCGTTGAGCGGCGCGGCCAGATCCAGCACGCCGTTGAGCGTGGCGTCCGTGCCCGCGGGGGCCTTCCATACACCTCGGTTGGCATCGGTGCGTGCATAGATGCCAGCCAGCGTGCCCGAGGGCGCCATGGCGCGCGGGCGCAGTTCGTCCAGCGGATCGACCAGCTTCACGGCCGGGAAGTACACCGCCGCGTTGCGCGACTGCGTGACGCCATTGGCCCAGCTGGCGATGTTCGACAGGTTTTTGCCCGCAGGGGCATCGACGATGTAGAAGGCGCGGCGCTTCTCGCACAGATCGACCGCCGCGGGAATCACGGCCGCGGCCTGCAGATCGGTCATGTCATAGGTTTCGGGGATGCTCAAAAGGTTGAACAGGTCGACGTCCTGCAACGCATGCATGCCCGTCTTGCCGCTGGCGCTGCCCACGATCTCGTTGGCACCGGCGCGCGTGCCATCCACGCCCTTGGTGGGGGGCACCAGGTTGGCGACCTCCGCTGGGCGGTGCTGGGCGTTACCCGTGAACTCGCGCCCGCCATTGGCCAGGCCCAGATGGATGCTGCCCGACAGGCCTCCAAAGGCACCGCCGGCAATCACCACGCCAGACGATTCGCCCGCGGTCAGCGATGCCAGCTTGAGGCAGCCGGCGCCGGCGCTGCCATCGGCCAGGGACTCGGATGCCTGCAGCAGCGCGGTCAGGCCGGCCGTGCCGATGGCGGTGTTCACCGCGGCAACCAGGGCGGCCATGCTGGCGGGTGCCGGCCCGGCCAGCGTCAGCCGGAAGGCCTGGCTGCCATCGGCCACGCCGCCAATCACCAGATCCGTGGCTGTGAGCGGGAACGTCACCGTCTTGCTGACCGCGAAGCCCGTCTGGTTGAAGGTGAGGCCGCCCCTGCGCTTGGCGCTGACCAGGGCCGAGGCGTTGTTCACCACCGACTCTACGTAGCGTGCCGAGGAGGGGTTCATGTCCAGGTTGCGGTGTGTCTCCAGGGGCACCAGGGTCACGCCGTCGGCCTGCAGCTGCGAGACGATGAGGTTGAACTGGGCGTCGGGGTTGAGCGCGGCGGCACGGTCCACGGTGATGCGCAGATCGTTGCCCCAGGCCCCTGGGGAGGCTGTCATCACGTCCAGGACGGGGGCGGCGGGCGAGCCGCCGTTGAACGTCCATGCGGCCGAGGCATAGCCGGTGGCCACGCGCACGATGATGGCCTGGGCGCCACCGTTGGCAAAAAACTGCCGCACGCCGTACGAGACCGGGCTGTCCCGATCGAGCCCGCCGTAGGCGCGCTCGAAATCGCTGAAGCTGGTGATCGGAACGGCCTTGTCGGGCGTTCCCATGCGGGTGTAGCCGACAAAGGCGGTGATCGATGTGGCAACCCCGGTCAGGGTGCGTACACCGCTGGGCAGTTCCTCTAAATAGACCCCTGGATAACTGAGCGCACTCGGCATATATCCTCCAATCGGTCGATCGATGACTAGCGCGCCATGCGGCTGCGCTCATGCCCTCCGGTGATTTGCTTTTGTGTTCCGCGCTATTGCTGCAAGGTAAGTAAACACTGGCTTTGATTCTCTTGAGCCGTCCATGCAAGTCAATGGACAGTTTCATTTGCTGACACCACTTGGCCGCGCTTAACAACCTTTGTCAATTTGTGGTCAAACGCTTGAGCTGGTAGAGCGCATCCAGCGCCTCGCGTGGGGAAAGCTGATCGGGGTTGATCTGTGCCAGGGCCGATTCCACGGGACTTGTCGCCTGGACCTCGGGTGCGGGCGGCGGGGCGAACAGGTCCACCTGCAGCTCGTCCGCGCCGGCGCGCTCCTCCAGCGCGGCCAGCGTGTGGCGCGCGTGCTGCAGCACGGCGGCGGGCACGCCGGCCAGTTTTGCAACCTGTATGCCATAGCTACGGCTGGCCGGGCCGGGCTGGATCTCGTGCAGAAACACGATGTCGTGCCCCGCCTCGGTGGCGCCGACATGTACGTTCATGGCGTGGCGGTGGCGCGCTGCGAGTTCCGTCAGCTCGAAGTAATGCGTGGCGAACAGCGTGAACGCACGGGTCTTGTCGTGCAGATGCGTGGCAATGCCGCTGGCCAGGGCCAGGCCGTCGAAGGTGCTGGTGCCGCGGCCGATCTCGTCCATCAGCACCAGGCTGTGCGGCGTGGCGCCATGCAGTATCTGCGCGGCCTCGGTCATCTCCAGCATGAAGGTGGACTGCGCATTCGCCAGGTCGTCGGCCGCGCCTATGCGGGTGTGGATGGCGTCTATCGGCCCCAGGCGGCAGGCGCTGGCCGGCACATGGCTGCCCATGCTGGCCAGCAGCACGATGAGGGCCACCTGGCGCATGTAGGTGGACTTGCCGCCCATGTTGGGGCCGGTGATGATCTGCATGCGCTGGTTGGCGTTCAGGCGCGTGTGGTTGGGGATGAAGGCGCCGCTCGATGTTTCGGCCAGCCGGCCTTCGACCACCGGGTGGCGCCCGGCCTCTATGTCTATGCAGGGCTCGTTCACGAACTGCGGCGCGCACCAGTTGAGGGTCAGCGAGCGCTCGGCCAGGCAGCAGAGCACGTCCAGCTGCGCCAGCGCCTGCGCCAGGCGCGTGAGCCGCGCCACATGGGGCTGGAGCTGGTCGAGCACCTGCTCGTACAGCCATTTCTCGCGTGCCAGGCCCCGCTCCTGCGCCGACAGGGCCTTGTCCTCGAAGGCTTTGAGCTCGGGCGTGATGAAGCGCTCGGCATTCTTCAGCGTCTGGCGCCGGCGGTAGTCCTCCGGCACCTTGTCCACATGGCTGGCCGTGACCTCGATGTAGAAGCCATGCACCTTATTGAACTGCACGCGCAGATTCGGGATGCCGGTACGCGCCTTCTCACGCCCCTCCAGCTCCAGCAGGAAGTCGTCGCAGTTGTTCTGTATGGCGCGCAGCTCGTCCAGTTCGGCATCGAACCCCGGGGCGATCACGCCGCCGTCGCGCACCAGGGCGGCGGGTTCCTCCAGGATGGCGGCGTGCAGCAGGGCGGTGCAGTCGGCGGGCGGCTGCAGCTCGGCAAAAATTTGAGCCAAATATGGCTCTGGCGCTTGACTGGTAAGCGCTAAAAGCTCTGCTTTTTGTAGTGTCTTGCACAGCGCCACCAGTTCGCGCGGGCGCACCTGGCGCAGCGCGATGCGGGCCGTGATGCGCTCCACGTCGCTCACGCCCTTGAGTTCGCCGCGCAGCAGCTGCCACGGCCCCTGGCCGCTGCCCGCGCCGCGCAGAACCTGCGTGGCGGCCAGGCGCTGGCGCGCGGCGGTGCGATTGCGCTCGGGCTCCAGTAGCCAGTTCTTCAGCAGCCGGCTGCCCATGCCGGTCATGCAGCTGTCGAGCAGCGAGAACAGCGTCGGGCCGTCTTCGCCGCGCAGGGTCTTGACCAGTTCCAGGTTGCGCCGGGTGGCCGCCGGCAGGTGGATCAGTGCGTCGCCCTGCTGCACGCGCACGCCGTGCACATGGGTCAGGGTGCGGCCCTGGGTGTGCTCGGCGTATTGCAGGAGCGCGGCGGCGGCGGCGTGGGCATCGGCCAGACCCTCGGCGTTCCAGGCCTGAAGGCTGGCCGCCCCCAGGTGCTCCAGCAGCTTGCGCTGGCCTAAAGCGGCGTCGAACTGCCAGTCGGGCCGCAGGTTCATCGGGCAGGCGAAGGCGCCGCCCTGGCGCAGCTGGTTCAGCTGCTCCTCAAAGCGCTGCGTGATCCCCGCGCTGTAGATCAGCTCGCTGGGCGCAATGCGCGCCAGCCAGGTGCCCAGCTCGGCCTGCGTGCATTCGGCCAGCTGCACCACGCCCTGGGTGACCGACAGCCAGGCCAGGCCGCAGCGCGCGCGCGCACCCTGGTGCACGGCCAGCAGCAGGGATTCGCTTTTGTCGGGCAGCAGCTCGCTGTCGGTCAGCGTGCCGGGCGTCACCACGCGCACCACCTTGCGCTCCACCGGGCCTTTGCTGGCGCCCACCTCGCCCACCTGCTCGGCAATCGCCACCGATTCGCCCATCTTGATCAGGCGCGCCAGGTAGTTCTCCAGCGCATGAAACGGCACGCCGGCCATGGTGACGGGTTGGCCGGCCGACTGGCCGCGCTGGGTCAGCGTGATGTCCAACAGGCGCGCGGCCTTCTCGGCGTCGGCGTAGAACAGCTCGTAGAAATCGCCCATGCGGTAGAGCAGCAGGGTGTCCGGATGCTGGCTTTTCAGGGCCAGGTACTGCTGCATCATGGGCGTATGGGAAAAGTCGGCCTCGGCGGGGCGCGGCGCGGACGCGGGTTTGCCGGTCATCTGCTTGCGTAGTCCTTGGGAGCGGGGCGCGCGAATGCGGCGCCGGGTGTCTGAACTTAGTCGGGCTGGGGGCCGGCGCGACCGTCCTCCACCACGAAACGGGCCAGAGTGTACGCGTCGCTTTCCGCGTCCAGTGGGTTGCGCAGGGCGCGCAGCTGGGTCGTCCAGTGTTCTGGCGTGATGTCGCACAGGCCGTAGCCGCGCTCCTCGCTGCGCGCCAGCAGCACATGGGGGTTGCTGCGGCGCAGGGCGTCCAGCCTGTCCTGCGTGGTGCCGGCGCGCGAGCTGATCGAGGTGCCGCAGAACTCGCTGGCCAGGATGAGCCCTGCCTTGCCCGCCTCGGGCGGGGCCATCAGGTTGCAGACATAGTTCTGGTGGATGTCGCCACCCAGCACCACGGTGTTGCGCGGGGGCTGCTGCGCCAGGGCGTTCAGCAGGCGTGCACGTGCGGCCGGGTAGCCGTCCCAGCTGTCGGCGGGCAGCTGGCCCGAGGGGTAGTGGCGCGGCGAGAGCAGGGTCTGCTGCGCCAGCACGCTCCAGCGCGCGGCATGCTCGCGTCCATCCTGGGCCAGGCCCTGTTGCAGCCAGGCCTCCTGCTGCCAGCCGAGAAAGCTGCGCTGGGGGGCTGCCAGCTCGCTGCAGGCGCCCGGGTGCACGGAGCCGGCCGACCGGCTGCCGGGCGGGCGGCAGGCCTGCCGGTCGCGGTACTGGCGCGCATCCAGCATGTGCAGTCGGGCGAGCCGCCCCCAGGCCAGGCGCCGGTAGAGCTGCAGACCCTGAAAGCTGCTGGATACCAGGGCCGATGCGCGCAGCGGCATATGCTCGTAATAGGCCTGCCAGGCGGCGGCGCGCAGCGGTGGCCAGCGGGCGTCACCCAGGCCGTGGTTGCCGGCGTAGTCGTTCTGCACCTCATGGTCGTCCCAGGTCACCATCCAGGGCGCGCAGGCATGGGCGGCCTGCAGGTCGGGATCGCTCTTGTAGAGGGCGTAGCGCGCGCGGTAGTCGGCCAGGTTCTGCGGCAGCGGCAGGTCGTGCACGCGCGCCAGGCCGCTGGTGTCTTTGGGGCTGGGGTTCTCGTAGATGTAGTCACCCAGGAACAGCACCAGATCCGGCTCGTCGGCGCAGGCGTGGCGCCAGGCGGCGTAGTAACCGTTCTCCCAGCGCTGGCATGAGGCGTAGACCAGGCGCAGCCGCGGCGCCAGTGCATCGGCGGCTGGGGCCGTGCGCGTGCGGCCGGTGCGGCTCACGGCGTCGTCCAGCATGAAGCGGTAGTGGTACCAGCGGCCCGGCTGCAGGCCCGTCACCTCCACATGCACGCTGTGCGCCAGCTCGGGCAGGGCGGTGGCCTGGCCCTGCTGCACGATGCGCTGGAACTGCGCGTCGTCCGCGACTTCCCAGCGCACGCTGAGCGGGCCGGCCCAGGGGGCGCCGGCATCGGCCGGGTGCTCGGGCAGCAGGCGCGTCCAGAGCACCACGCCATCGGGCTGGGGCTCGCCGCTGGCCACACCCAGGCCGAAGGGGTCGTGGCGCAGCGGCTGCCGGGCCCAGGCCCAGCGCGGCAGCTGCGTGGCCGTGGCAGCCCAGACCGCCTGTTGCAGCAGCCGGCGGCGGCTGGTGGCCTGGGAGTGCCTGGGCATGGAGCGTTTTGGGTGCCGCTCAGGCCGCCAGCACCCGGTTCTTGCCGGCGCGCTTGGCCAGGTACATGCCCTGGTCGGCGCGGCGTATGGCGTCGGCGTGGTCGTCGCCCTCCAGCTGGGTCACGCCGGCGCTGAAGGTGATGAGCACGCGCTCTTTTTCCTTGAGAAAGTAGCGTTTGGTCAGCTCGCGCTGCAGGCGCTCCATGGCCTTGACGCCTTCGGTCAGCTCGGTGTCGGGCAGGATCAGCACGAACTCCTCACCGCCATAGCGCGCCAGCTGATCCTGGGGGCGCATGACCTCGCGTGTGACCAGCACCAGATGCTTGAGCGCGTCGTCCCCGGCCTCGTGGCCCAGCCGGTCATTGAGTGACTTGAAGTTGTCCAGATCCAGCAGGGCCAGGCACAGCGGCTTGCCCTGGCGGCGCGCGCGGGCGATTTCACGGCCTATGGCTTCGTCAAAGCCCTTGCGGTTCAGCGAGCCGGTGAGCGGGTCGTGGCGCGCCAGGATGCTGGCGCGATCGAGCTCCTGGCGCAGCAGATCCATCTCCTGGTGCGTGGTTTCGGCGCGTTCGCGCAAGTCCTGCAGTTCGGCGCGGGTCAGGCGGCTGTTCAAGGCCACCGCGCGCGTGGCCGCCATGACCTCCTCCAGCAAGGGCGTGATCTCCTTGAGCTCCGTGGCCTGGCTGATGCGCTCCGCACAGCGCTCCATCTGTTCGCTGTAGCTGCCGCTCGATTCATCCATCTGCGCCAGGCGCTCGATGAAGGTGGCCAGCAGCTCGCGCATCTGGCTATGTGCCTGCATGCTGCGATCCTTGGCCTCGGACTGCTTGAAGATCACATCCTTCAGGCGCTGTTGCACGTCGTCGAGCTGGCGCAGCGTCAAGGGGGGAGTGGAGGCCGTCAGCAGCGCCTCGGCCTGGCCATGCAGCCAGGCGTCGTCGATGCTCAGGGCGGAGATGTTCTCGAACACCAGGCGCAGCAGGCCGAGCAGGCTCTGACGTATGGCGGCCTGGTCTTCTGCGGCAAACGACAGGCGGTAGCTGTAGTTGCTCAGCAACTGCTCCGCCGTTGTTACGGGGGGGGTGGGCTCGCGCAGAAAGGCAATGAGCTGCGCGGCAAGCTCATGGATGCGGGGGTCGTCGTCGCCCAACGCTGGCAAGGTGTTCTCCACCATGCGCACCAGGTTTTGCGCCAGGGCATGGGGCAGGTGGTCGATGCTGGCGCTGTGCACGGGCGGCACGGGCGCTGGCGCCAGTCCCAACTTGGCGTAGCCCACGAGGACGTTCTGCAGCATGGACCAGTCCTGCTGCGCAATCGCCTTCTCCAGCAGTTCGGCCTGGCGCTTTTGCCCAGGTGTCTGGCAGGGCATGACGCGCAAGATCTGACGCAGCTGGGTGGCCGGAAACTGCGGCGCGGAACGCGTTCCGGCCACCTCTTCGTACAGGGCCTGGTAGTTGTCGGGCGATGGAGTCAGTCGGCGCTTGGCCAGCAGCTTCAGGGTTTCACGCGCGATGTCGGAGGGCGATTTGGTAGAGTCCATCTGCGAACGGGGGGAGACACAAAGGGTCACAATTGTGACCGAGCGCCGCATATTTGAATAGCTGTGGTGCGCGTAGATGTCACCTCGGTTACCAATGCCAGCTTGCCAGGCAATGGAACGAACGGCCGGTCAGACCAATGGCTCGCCCACCGGGTCGTAGAACACGTCAGGGCCCTTTCCAGCGCCCACGGCCTGCACCACGCCGGCGTATTCCGAACCGGGTACAAACGGCAGGGGCGGCTTCATCTGGTGTTTGTGCTCCACTATCAGCAGATTGGGGAAGTTGAGGCTGGTGGCACGGATTTCCATCGGCACCTCGCGGGCCTGGGGGCGGGTGTGGGCAATTGAGTCCATTGCAGTGCCTCGACGTCGTTACGGTGGTTCAGGGCCAGGCGCGCATGGAAGACTCATGTCCTTTGGGTATTGGGGCGCATCATGGAGGGCGTGGCACTGCCCCGTCTGTCTTGGGTTCGAGCGTGCTGGACACCAGGGGCCTTCTACAATGCGTTGCATTCAGTCACATTGACCATGAAAATTCTCATTTCCAACGACGATGGCTACCAGGCGCCGGGGATCGTGGCGCTGCATGACGCCCTCAAGGCCATTGCTGACGTCGAGGTGGTGGCGCCGGAACACAACAACAGTGCCAAGTCGAACGCCTTGACGTTGCATTCGCCGCTGTACGTGCACCGGGCAGCCAACGGTTTTCGCTATGTGAACGGCACGCCGGCCGACTGCGTGCACATTGCGCTCACGGGCCTGCTGGGCTACCGGCCGGATCTGGTCGTCTCGGGCATCAACAACGGCGCCAACATGGGCGACGACACCATTTACTCCGGCACCGTGGGTGCAGCCATGGAGGGCTATCTGTTCGGTATTCCGTCGATTGCCTTGTCGCAGGTGGACAAGGGATGGGGCGAGATCGATTCCGCGGCGCGCAAGGCGTGCGAGATCGTGGAGCAGATGCAGCGGCACCATCTGGTGGGGCAGTCCCCATGGCTGCTCAATATCAACATTCCCAACATGCCTTTCGAGGCACTGCGCTCCTTGCGCCTGTGCCGCCTGGGCCGGCGCCACGCGGCCGAGCGTGTCATAGAGCAGCAAAGTCCGCGCGGCGAACTGATGTACTGGATAGGCGGCGCCGGCGCCGCCAAGGATGCCGCCGAGGGCACCGACTTCCATGCCACGGCGCATGGTCATGTGTCCATGACTCCGTTGAAGGTGGATCTGACAGACCATGATGGCCTGGGCTACTGGGCCCAGACCGCTGCGCGCCTGGCTGTGCCAGGCTTGTCAGGCGGGGGGCTGTGATGCAGCGGCGTCCTGGGTTTCCCGCGCGCCTGGACAGGCCGCAGGCTGGGGCGATGACGCCCACGGTTCCGGCTGCGCGCTTGGCACGTGAGACTCAGCCACCCAAGCCGCAGGGTGTGGGGCTGGATTCCGCGGCGGTGCGCGCGCGCATGGTGCAGCGCCTGGCCGCGGCCGGTATCGCTGCGGCACCTGTGCTGCAGGCCATGGGGGCGGTGGAGCGGCATCGCTTCGTGGATACCGCCCTGGCGAACCAGGCCTATGAGGACACCAGTCTGCCCATAGGCCTGGGCCAGACCATCTCCAAGCCCAGCGTGGTGGCACGCATGATCGAACTACTGCTGGGCGCGGAATGTGCGCGTGCCGGCGCCCTGGGCCGGGTGCTGGAAATCGGCACCGGCTGCGGCTACCAGGCGGCCGTGCTGGCCCGGCTGGCGCGTGAGGTGTACACCATCGAGCGCCTGCGCGCGTTGCACGAAAAGGCGCGTGAACATCTGCGCCCGCTGCGCCTGGCCAATGTGCACCTGATCCTCGGTGACGGCATGCTGGGCTATGCAGCCGGCGCTCCCTATGCGGGCATCATTTCTGCGGCAGGCGGCGACAGCCTGCCCATGCAGTGGTGCGAGCAACTGGCCGTAGGTGGACGCCTCGTGGCGCCGATGGCGGGCGCCGATGGACGCCAGCTGTTGCTGGTTGTGGACAAAACCCTGCAGGGCTTGAAACAAAGCGTTCTCGAGGCCGTGCATTTCGTCCCCTTAAAATCTGGGGTTGCTTGAAGGAATTGCTTATGTTGGTATCGCGTGGTCTTGTGGCTTGGGGGATGGTGGCTCTGGCTGGCATGGGGCTGGTGGGTTGCGGCACTCCGGTGAACAAGGCTCCGGTCGTGGATCGTGGCACCTTTGCCAATGGCGGCGCTACGCCGCCTCCTGCCGCGCCCGAGGTCAAACCCCTGCCGGGGGCTGAGAACGCCGGCAAGCCGGGTTATTACACCGTCAAGCCAGGGGACACCCTGATTCGCATTGGCCTGGATAACGGGCAGAGCTGGAAAGACATCGCACGTTGGAACAATCTGGATAACGCCAACCTGATCGAGGTCGGCCAGGTGTTGCGCGTGGTTCCGCCAGGGGCGCCGAGTTCTGCGGTGGCATCCGACACGGGTGTCGTCACGCGGCCGGTCACGACGTCGCCCGTGGCACCATCCTCGTCGGCCAGTGCGCCCAAGGCGGGGCCTCCGACCGCAGCGGCTTCCACTCCAGCGGCGCCGGCGGAGCCGATTGCTGCGCCCGCGCCGGCACCAGCGCCGGCACCCGCGCCGGCGCCCGCCGTGGCTGGTGGTGTGGACGACATGCATTTCATCTGGCCCTCGTCAGGCTCCCTGCTGGCGGGCTTTGACGAGGCGCGCAACAAGGGTTTCGATATTGCTGGCAAGGCGGGTGATCCGGTACTGGCCGCGGCCGATGGCCGCGTGGTGTATGCCGGCGCCGGCCTGCGTGGCTATGGCAACCTGGTGATCCTCAAGCACAACAACACCTTTCTCACGGCCTACGCGCACAACCAGACGCTGCTGGTGAAGGAAGACCAGAACGTGCGCCGGGGCCAGAAGATCGCCGAGATGGGCAGCACCGATGCCGACCGGGTGAAGCTGCACTTCGAAATTCGCCGCCAGGGCAAGCCGGTCGATCCGGCCCGCTACCTGCCAGCGCGTTGAGCACGCCGGTGGCCGGCGACGGCTTGCAGTGGCCGGACGAGGAGTCCGAGCCGCAGGATTCAGGCGAAGCCTGCGCATCGGGGCAGGCCGATGCGGATCTGGAGCTGCGCCAAGTGGAGGTGTCTGCAGTGCAGCACCAGGTTCGGCTGGACAAGGCCCTGGCAGAGCTGGTTCCAGAGTTTTCCCGCAGCTATCTGCAGCAGTTGCTGTCCCAGGGGTGCGTACGCCTTAATGACCAGGTGGCGCATAAACCCGCGCACAAGGTCAGGGCCGGCGATCGCGTGGTGGTGGAGATGCGCCCAACGCAGCAAAGCCAGGCCTTCAAACCCGAGCAATTACCCCTGGACGTGGTGTACGAGGATGCCCATTTGCTGGTCGTCAACAAACCAGCCGGGCTGGTGGTGCATCCGGCGCCGGGCAACTGGAGTGGCACCTTGCTCAATGCCTTGCTCGGGCGCGATGCGCAGGCGCTGCAAGTGCCGCGCGCCGGCATAGTGCACCGGTTGGACAAGGACACCAGCGGCCTCATGGTGGTGGCGCGCAGCCGCCCGGTCATGGATGCGCTGGTGCGCATGATCGCGGCGCGCGAGGTCAGTCGCCAGTATCTGGCGCTGGCCTGGGGGCGGTGGGCGGGTGCGGCGCAGCGCGTTGTTCAGGCGCCCATTGGTCGAGACCCGCGCAATCGCCTGCGCATGGCGACGGTCGATCTGCAGCAGCACCCGGGCAAGCCGGCGCGCACCGACTTCGAGCTGCTGGTCGGCAACGATGAGGTGTGCCTGGTGCGCTGCACATTGCACACCGGGCGCACGCACCAGATCCGCGTGCACATGGCGTCCCTGCGCCACCCCCTGGTGGCCGACGGGCTGTACGGCGGCGCACTCGGGGGCGTCCTGCAGCGCCAGGCCTTGCATGCGTTTCGCCTGGCGTTCCAGCATCCCGTCACCGGACAGGCCATGGAGTTGCGCGCGCCGCTGCCAGCGGACATGCTGCAGGCCCTTGATTTCTGGGCTCTGGGCTACAATGGCGGCTGACGGCTGATCAGCCGCTGGTGCTGCCGGTTGCATACTGCGTACCGCATGTTGGCTCCATGATGGCGCGCTGCCACTTGCAGCACTTTCGCGCCGCAGATGTCCTCCAATCCCAGGCAACCACTCCGCTGCGGAGTACGGAAGCCCTCATCGGAACTGCTGAAGCATGAATTCGGTGGATGCCAAACGGGTTCTTGAAACCGCGTTGATCTGCGCCCCGCAGCCCGTGACCGTGCGCGAATTGCGTACCCTGTTCGACGATGCGCTGGGCTCGGATACGGTGAAGATGCTGTTGCTGCAGTTGCAGCAGGATTGGGCCTTGCGCGGGGTGGAGTTGGTACAGGTGGCGACGGGGTGGCGTTTTCAAAGCCGCCCCGAAATGCGCGAGTACCTGGATCGACTGCACCCGGAAAAACCCCCGCGCTATACCCGGGCCACGCTGGAGACCCTGGCCATCATCGCCTACCGCCAGCCGGTGACGCGCGGCGATATCGAGGACATACGCGGCGTGACCGTGAACAGCCTGATCATCAAGCAGCTGGAGGACAGGGGCTGGGTCGAGGTCATAGGCCATCGCGAGACAGTTGGGCGCCCGGCATTGTTCGCCACTACGCGGCAGTTTCTGGACGATCTGGGTCTGCAGTCGCTGGATCAGTTGCCCACGCTGGACGACCCCGGCGTTCAGGCCACGGTATTTGAAGCGCTGGCCGATGCCCCCGAGGTGCAGCGGCCAGACAAGTTGGAGATGAAAGTGGCCCTGGATATTGCTGAAACGCCAGCTCAGGGCGATGCGGACATGGCAGACGCCCCCGTCGAGTCCGGTGGTGTGGAAAACGAGGAAGCAGACGATGGCGTCACAGGAACATGATATGAATGACACGCACAAGGATCTGGATGCCGCGCAGCCGGCTGCCCAGGCGCCGGCCGGCTCCGTTGACGAGCCCAGGGCGCGCCGGCCGCGCCAGCGCAAACCGGGCCAGATCGCAGATTCAGCCTCATTCGCGCAGCAGCCCATGGCGCAGCAGACCGAAGAACCAGGCCAGAAACCGCAACGCGACTCCCGTGGCCCGCAGGGCAAGCGGGGCGGAAATTCTTCTGCCGGTCGCGATGGCTATCGTTTTGCCGACGTGGTCTCGGGTCAGCTCGACCAGGACGAGAACAACGCCGAGGTGGCACCCGCCAAACGCGTGCTGCTGCCCCAGCCGGAGACGCCCAAGTTGCACAAGGTGCTGGCCCAGGCCGGCATGGGTTCGCGCCTGGAGATGGAACAGCTCATTCTTGAAGGGCGTATCTCGGTGAACAACGAGCCCGCCCATGTCGGCCAGCGCGTGCAGTTTGGCGATCAGATCAAGGTCAATGGCAAACCCATCCGTTTTCGTATTGCGCCGCCACCGACGCGCGTGATTGCCTATCACAAGCCGGCCGGGGAAATCGTGACGCACGATGACCCGCAGAACCGCCCCACGGTGTTCCGCAAGCTGCCGCGGCTGGTGCAGGGCAAATGGCAGTCGGTTGGGCGGCTGGATTTGAACACCGAAGGCCTGCTGCTGTTCACCAGCTCGGGGGAACTGGCCAACAGGCTCATGCACCCGCGCTTTGGCCTGGAGCGGGAGTACGCGGTGCGCGTGCTGGGCGCTTTGAGCGACGAGGAAAAGCAGCGCCTGCTCGATGGTGTGCAGCTCGAGGACGGCATGGCGGCCTTTGGCTCCATTGACGAGGGCGGGGGCGAGGGCGCCAATTGCTGGTACCGCGTGACGATTTCCGAGGGGCGCAACCGCGAGGTCAGGCGCATGTTGGAGGCCGTGGGGCATGCGGTCAGCCGGTTGATCCGCATACGCTACGGCGCCATGCTGCTGCCGCGCGGCTTGAAGCGCGGCGCCTGGATGGAGTTGGACGAGCACGATATTCAGGCCCTGATACAGGCCGCCGGTGCCCCGCTGGATGGCGCAGCTGCAGGCCGCCAGCCGGGCGGGGGCGGGCAGGGCAACAACGCACACCGTGGCGAGCGCAAGCCCATGGGCGGCAAGATGGCTGGTGGCGGTCGCAGCAAGAGCCTGGCGCGCGATGGGCGATCTGCCGGAAATACCCAGCCCGACCCGATGAAAACCTCGGTCGGCTATATCGGCGCCGACAGTTTCCTGCGCCAGCGTCAGCAGCAACGCAGCGGTGGCGGCGCGCGCCGCGGCCGCCGATAGGGAATTGGCGAAAAGTTACAATGTGCGGTTTTGCCTACATGGCAAAAAAACCGCAACACCCTACTCAAGGAAATCATATGGCTATCGAACGCACCCTCTCCATCATCAAGCCCGACGCCGTCGCCAAGAATGTGATCGGCCAGATCTACGCCCGCTTCGAGGCCGCCGGCCTGAAGATCGCGGCTGCCCGCATGATCCACCTGTCGCGCGCCGAGGCCGAGCAGTTCTACAGTGTGCACAAGGAGCGCCCCTTCTTCAAGGATCTGGTGGACTTCATGATTTCCGGCCCGGTGATGGTGCAGGTGCTCGAAGGCGAGAACGCCGTGCTGAAGAACCGTGAGCTGATGGGCGCCACCGACCCCAAGAAGGCTGATGCCGGCACCATCCGCGCCGATTTTGCCGACAGCATCGACGCCAACGCCGTGCACGGCTCCGATGCCGCCGAGACCGCTGCCGTCGAAGTGGCCTTCTTCTTCCCTGGCCTGAACGTTTACGCACGCTGATGCGGCGGCCGCGGGTGCCGTGCAGGCCTGACCAGGATCTGCAGGCGCCCGGGGCGCACTATGTGGGCGTGGACATCCGATATACGTTATGACCACGAACCTTCTGGACTTTGACCTGGATGCCATGGCCGTCTTTTGCGAGCGGCTGGGCGAGAAGCGCTTCCGGGCCACGCAACTGTTTCGCTGGATCCACCAGCGCGGTGCGCGCGATTTCGACCAGATGAGCGATCTGGCGAAATCCCTGCGCGAAAAACTCAAGGGCTGCGCCCATGTGACGGGCTTGCAGGCCATCAGTGAACATGTGTCGTCGGACGGCACGGTGAAGTGGCTGTTCGACGTGGGCGGCGGCAATGCCGTGGAGACGGTGTTCATCCCCGAAGACGACCGCGGCACGCTGTGCATCTCGTCGCAGGCGGGCTGTGCCGTGGGCTGCCGCTTCTGCTCGACGGGGCATCAGGGCTTCAGCCGCAACCTGGCGTCGGGCGAAATCATTGCCCAGCTCTGGCATGCCGAGCATGTGCTGCGCCAGCGCCGCGGCGATGGCGAGCGCGTGATCTCCAACGTGGTGATGATGGGCATGGGCGAGCCGCTGCAGAACTACTCGGCCCTGGTGCCGGCGTTGCGCATCATGCTGGACGATCATGGCTACGGTCTGTCGCGCCGCCGCGTCACGGTGTCCACCTCGGGCGTGGTGCCGATGATGGATCGCCTGGGCGCGGACTGCCCAGTGGCCTTGGCCGTGTCGCTGCATGCGCCCAACGACGCGCTGCGCGACAACCTGGTGCCGCTCAATCGCAAATACCCGCTGCACGAGTTGCTGGCTGCCTGCAGGCGCTACCTCGATCACGCGCCGCGTGACTTCATCACCTTTGAATACTGCATGCTCGATGGCGTGAACGACCAGCCAGAGCATGCGCGCGAGCTGATTGAACTGGTGGGCCGCAGGGCGGCCGATGGCGGCGTACCCTGCAAGTTCAACCTGATTCCCTTCAACCCGTTTCCCGCATCGGGCCTGCACCGCTCGCCCGCGGCGGCGGTGTCGGCTTTCGCCAAGCTGCTCAGCGATGCCGGCATCGTGACCACTGTGCGCAAGACGCGCGGCGACGATATCGATGCGGCCTGCGGCCAGCTGGCGGGTGATGTGAAGGATCGCACCCGCGTGCATGAACGCATGGCCAAGCTGCGGGTCATAGAAATCAAGCCTGTCCATTGAGGCTTGTCGTAACCGAGAGAGGCGATACATGAGGCTGTGGGGCGGGGGAGGAATTCGGCACGGGCTGCTGGCGGCCTGTTTGGCGGTGGGGGCCGCCGCGCTGGGTGGATGCGCGCATCAGGCGGGGCTTGACTCCGGTGTCGGCGCCGCCGAGTCGGTGTCTGCTTCCGGCGATACCGATGTGCGCCGGCGTGCCCGCATCCGGCTGGAGCTGGCCGCCAACTATCTTCAGATGGGGCAGACCGGTGTCGCTCTGGAGGAGGTGCAGCAGGCGCTTGCCACCGACCCCAGCTATGCCGATGCCTACCATCTGCGCGGACTGGTCTACATGGCCCTGGCTGACCTGCAGGGTGCCGAAGACAGCCTCAAGCGCGCCCAGGCCATGCGGCCCAATGATCCGGACATCATGCACAACTACGGCTGGCTGCAATGCCAGCGCCAGCAGTACGCACAGGCGAATCAGCTGTTTGAGCGCGCCCTGGCCAGTCCCACCTATGCCTCGCGCAGCAAGACGCTGATGTCCCAGGGCCTGTGCTACCAAAGAGCAGGGCAGGTGGCCGAGGCCGAGAAGACATTGCTGCGCGCCTATGAGATAGATGCCGGCAATCCGTTGGTCGGCTACCAGCTGGCGTCGATATTGCTGGCACGCGAGGAGCCCAAGCGGGCGCAGTTTTATATCCGCCGAGTGAACAACGGCGAGTTCTCCAATGCCGCGTCGCTGTGGCTGGGTGTGAAGGTGGAGCGCGCGCTTGGGGATTCCGTGGCCATGCGCCAATTGGGCGAGCAGCTGCACAAGCGCTTCCCCGATGCCAAGGAAACTTTGGCGTTTGAGAGAGGGGCTTTTCATGAGTGAGTCGATCGGAGAGCACAACGCCGATCAATCCGTGCCAGCACCGGCACCGAACGCAGGCGGCATGTCCGCCGGCACATGGCTGCGGCAGGTGCGCGAGTCGGCCGGCTTGCACATCGATGTGCTGGCCGGCGCCCTGAAGGTGCCGGTGGCCAAGCTCCAGGCGCTGGAAGCCGATGACTATGCGGCCTTTCCCGATGCCGTTTTCATGCGTGCGCTGGCATCGAGCATGTGCCGCGCGCTGAAGGTGGACGCTGCTCCGGTGCTGGCGCTCCTGCCCCAGGGCGCGCCCATCCATCTGCCGCCGGACAGGGCCATCAACGCTTCATTCAAGGATTCTGGTCGCCGCCTGGGCAAGGGCGGCTCCATCGAGCGGCCCAAGTCACGCGCCATGGGCCTGGCTGTCGTGGCCTTGCTGCTGGGTGCGTTGGCGGTGGCCTTTCTGCCGCTGGGCGGCGATGGCAAGCAAGACCAGCCCGCGCTGGCCATGACGCCTGCACCGCAGGCGCCGGCCGCACCGGTGGTGGCGGCGCAAGAGCCCGAGGCGGTGGTGCCAGCTGCCGAGCCGACAGGCGCCGCGCCTGAGGCGCAGCCGGCCGACGGCACGCTCGTGGCACAGGAGCCGGCCGCTGCCGTGGCTACCGCTGCTGTGCAAGGCGCTCTGGTCATCCGCGCGCACAAGGAATCCTGGGTGCAGGTACGCGATGCCGGTGGGCGCGTGTTGTTGCAAAAGGCATTGGCTGCGGGCGAGAGCTACTCGGCCGAGGGCAGTCCGCCGTGGCGGGTGGTGATTGGCAGGGCCGACGCCACCGAGGTCATCGTGCGTGACCAGCCCATGGATCTGAAGGCCGTCTCGCGTGAGAACGTGGCCCGTTTCGAGGTGAAGTAAATGAATCCAACCGACGCACCCATTGCCATGGCTGCGCCCCTGGCGCGCCGTTCGCGCCAGGCAAGAATTGTCTGGGGCAGCAACGTGGTCACCGTGGGCGGCGACGCTCCCGTGCGTGTGCAGTCCATGACCAACACCGACACGGTGGACGCGATTGCCACGGCCATCCAGGTCAAGGAGCTGGCGCAGGCCGGCTCCGAGTTCGTGCGCATCACGGTGAACACGCCCGAGGCGGCGGCCGCCGTGCCCTATATTCGCGAGCAGCTCGACCGCATGGGCTGCGATGTGCCGCTGGTGGGTGACTTCCACTACAACGGCCACCGCCTGCTGACCGAGTTTCCGGATTGCGCCCAGGCGCTGTCCAAGTACCGCATCAATCCCGGCAACGTGGGCAAGGGCGACAAGCGCGACAGGCAGTTCGGCCAGATGATCGAGGCGGCCGTGCGCTGGGACAAGGCCGTGCGCATAGGCGTGAACTGGGGCAGCCTGGATCAGGAGCTGCTGGCCGGGCTGATGGACGTCAACGGCCGCCGTAGCCAGCCCTGGGACGCGCGCCAGGTCATGTACGAGGCGCTGATCACCTCGGCCATCGAGTCGGCGCGTCGCGCCGAAGAAATGGGCCTGCGCGGCGAGCAGATCATCCTGTCATGCAAGGTCAGCGGCGTGCAGGATCTGATCGCCGTGTATCGTGAACTGGCGCGCCGCTGCGACTACGCCCTGCACCTGGGCCTCACCGAGGCCGGCATGGGTACTAAGGGGGTCGTGGCCTCGGCCACGGCCCTGTCCATCCTGCTGCAGGAGGGCATCGGCGACACGATTCGCGTGTCGCTCACGCCCCAGCCGGGCGAGGCGCGTACGCAAGAGGTGGTGGTCGCCGCCGAGATATTGCAGTCGCTGGGTCTGCGCGCCTTCGTGCCCAGCGTGACCGCCTGCCCCGGCTGCGGGCGCACCACCAGCACCACCTTCCAGGAGCTGGCCAAGCAGATCGACGACTACCTGCGCGCGCAGATGCCCGTGTGGCGCGAGCGCTATCCGGGTGTGGAAAAGCTCAAGGTCGCGGTCATGGGCTGCATCGTCAACGGCCCGGGCGAGAGCAAGCATGCCGACATCGGCATCAGCCTGCCTGGAACCGGCGAGGCACCCGCGGCCCCGGTGTTCATCGATGGCGAGAAAGCCATGACCCTGCGCGGCGAGAACATCGTGCGCGAGTTCCAGGAAATCGTCGATGGCTACATTGACAGGCGCTTTGGTGCGGGTGCGTAATAATCAAAAATAATAGCTGTCAGCGCTTGCCTATAAAGCGTTAGAGCCCGATTTCATTCAAATAATAGATTCACACAAGATGCAGAAGCTGGTTGCCATCAAGGGCATGAACGACATCCTGCCGCCCGATTCGGCGTGCTGGGAATGGCTGGAGGAGAAAGTGCGCTCGCTGATGGCGCGCTACGCCTACCGCAACATCCGCACCCCCATCGTCGAGCCCACGCCGCTGTTCGTGCGCGGCCTGGGTGAGGTCACTGACATCGTCGAGAAGGAGATGTATTCCTTCGAGGACCGCCTGAACGGCGAGCAGCTCACGCTGCGCCCCGAGGCCACCGCCGGCGTGGTGCGCGCCGTGGTCGAGCACAACATGCTGTACGACGGCGGCAAGCGCCTGTACTACATGGGCCCGATGTTCCGCCACGAGCGGCCACAGCGCGGGCGCTACCGCCAGTTCCACCAGATAGGCGCCGAGGCCCTGGGCTTTGGCGGCCCCGAGGTGGACGCCGAGATCATCCTGCTGGCGCACGCCCTGTGGGCCGAGTTGGGTTTGACCAATGTCCGCCTGGAGCTCAACAGCCTGGGCCAGCCCGACGAGCGCCGCGCCCACCGCGCCGCGCTGATTGCCTACCTGGAGCAGCACCAGGACGTGATGGACGAGGAGGCCAGGCGCCGCATGTACAGCAACCCGCTGCGCGTGCTCGATACCAAGAACCCGGCCATGCAGGACATGGTGAACGCCGCGCCGCGGCTCATCGACTTTCTGGGCGAGGCCTCGCTCAGGCACTTCGACACCGTCAAGGCCATCCTGGACGCCAACGGCGTCGCCTGGAGCATCAACCCGCGCCTGGTGCGCGGCATGGACTACTACAACCTCACGGTGTTCGAGTTCATCACCGAGCAGTTGGGCTCGCAGGGCACGATCTGCGGCGGCGGCCGCTACGACTACCTCATCGAGCAGATCGGCGGCAAGAGCGCGCCCGCAGTGGGCTGGGCCCTGGGTGTGGAACGCGTGCTGGAGCTGCTCAAGGAGCAGGCGGCCCAGGCGCCGCAGCCCGCCGCTGACGCTTACGCCGTGGTGCCCGACGCCGCGTCCCTGCCGATGGTCATGGCCGTGCTGGGGAGGCTGCGCGCCCTGGGCGTGGCGGTGCAGATGCACAGCCCGGCCAACTCCGCCGAAGGCATGGGCAGCATGAAGTCGCAATTCAAGAAAGCCGACGCCAGTGGCGCGCGCTTTGCTCTGATTTTTGGTAGTGATGAGCTGGCACGCGGCGCCGTAACAGTCAAACCCCTGCGCGACGGCGGCGAGCAGGTCGAGCGGCCCCTCGCCACCCCGGCCGACTGGGCTGCCAGCCTACAATCGCCGCGCTGAACGGAAACCCCAACATGGCAAACAACTTTGACCTGCAAGAACAAGAACAGCTCGAGGAGCTGAAGCATTTCTGGAACAAATGGGGCACGCCCATCACCTGGGCGCTGGTCGTCATCATGGGCAGCTTTGCCGCATGGAACGGCTACCGACTCTGGCAAGGCCGCCAGGCCCAGCAGGCCACCGCACTGGTGGAGGCCGTGGAACTGGCTGCGCAGACGGGCGACATGGCGCGCGTGGAGCAGGCCTTTGGTGACCTGCAGTCCGGCTATGGCGGCACCACCCAGGCCGGCCAGGCAGGCCTGCTAGCAGCCAAGGCCCTGGCCGACGCCGGCAAATGGGATGCGGCCAAGGGCGTGTTGACCTGGGTGGCCGAGAAATCCTCCGATGAGGGCTACGTGGCACTGGCCAGGCTGCGGCTGGCCGGGGTGCTGATGGAGCAGAAGGCCTATGACGCAGCGATGGCGCAACTGTCGGGCAGCATGCCGGCAGAGTTTGCCGGGGTCGTGGCAGATCGCAAGGGCGACGTGTTGGCACTGCTGGGCAAAAATCAGGAGGCGATCGCCGAGTACCGCCGTGCCTACCAGGCCTTTGGTGACAGCGTGGAATACCGTCGCCTGGTCGAAGCCAAGCTGAACGCTCTGGGCGCGCAGGCGCAGAACGTGGCCGTTGCCGCACCGGCCGGGAGCGCGCAGTGATCGCCGCGCGCAGAAACTTCCGCGTCTTGACGCTGACGCTCTCGCTGGCCGCGCTGCTGGGCGCGAGCGGTTGTTCGCTGTGGGGCGGGTCGCCCAAGCCCAAGCCGGCTGAATTGGGGCCGAATGTTCCCGTGCTCGGCGTACGCCAGGCCTGGACGGCCAAGATCGGTGCCATGGACGGCCTGGCGCTGGATGTCCATGTGAACGCCAACACGCTCACCCTGGCTGCCGCCAATGGTGAAGTGGCGGCCATCGACGCACGCACCGGTGGCGATGTCTGGCGCACCCAGCTGAACCTGCCGTTGGCCGCGGGCGTGGGCAGCGATGGCCGCTGGGCTGCCGTGGTTTCCCAGGGCGCGCAGCTCATCGTGCTCGATGGCGGGCGTGAAATCTGGCGCAAGCCACTGACGGCGCAGGCCTATACGGCGCCGCTGGTGGCGGGCAATCGGGTGTTCGTGCTGGCGGCCGATCGCTCCGTTTCGGCTTATGACGCGGCCACGGGCTACCGCCTGTGGGGCCAGCAGCGCCCGGGCGAGCCCTTGATACTGCGCCAGGCTGGCGTGCTGATGGCCGTGGGCGACACCCTGGTGGCGGGCCTTTCGGGGCGCCTGGTGGGCTTCAACCCTGACAACGGGGTGGTGCGCTGGGAGGCGCCCCTGGCCAGCCCGCGCGGTACCAATGATGTGGAGCGCCTGGTTGAAATCGTCGGCCACACCAGCCGCGTGGGTGACAACCTGTGTGCGCGCGCCTTCCAGGCCACAGTGGGCTGCATAGACGCGGCCCGCGGTGCGGTGCTTTGGACGCAGCCGGCCGGCGGCAGCGAGGGCCTGGACGGCGACGCCGAGATGCTGTTTGGCACCGAGAGCAATGGCACGGTCTTCGCCTGGCAGCGCGCCGATGGCAAGCGTGCCTGGACGTCCGAGCGGCTACAGTTTCGCAAGCTGACGGCGCCGCTGCTGCTGGGCCGTTCGGTCGTCATTGGCGACGACGCGGGCCTGGTGCATCTGCTGTCGCGTGCGGACGCGGCGCCGCTGAACCGCTTGGCCACGGATGGCTCGGGCATTGCCGCGGCGCCCGTGGCCGCCGGCGACACGCTGGTGGTGGTCACGCGCAAGGGCGGCGTCTATGGCTTTCGCCCCGACTGATTCAGATAGGACACTGGGATGAAACCGGTCATTGCCCTGGTGGGGCGGCCCAATGTGGGCAAATCCACCCTGTTCAACCGCATGACCAAGTCGCGCGACGCCATCGTGGCCGACTTTGCCGGCCTCACGCGCGACCGCCACTACGGCAATGGCCGCCAGGGCCAGCACGAATACATCGTCATCGACACGGGGGGCTTCGAGCCCGATGCCGGTAGCGGCATCTTCCGCGAGATGGCCAAGCAGACGCGCCAGGCCGTGGCAGAGGCCGATGTGGTGGTCTTCGTGGTGGATGTGCGCGGCGGCCTGTCGGCGCAGGATCATGACATTGCCAACTACCTGCGCCGCCTGGGCAAGCCGTGCGTGCTCGCCGGCAACAAAGCCGAGGGCATGCAGGACAGCCCCCATCTGGCCGAGTTCTATGAACTGGGCCTGGGCGAGGTGCATCCGGTGTCGGCCGCACATGGTCAGGGCGTGCGCAGTCTGGTCGAGCTGGCGCTCGAACCCCTGGCTCTGCCAGAGGTGGATGAGTGCGAAGCCGGCGCCGAGGCCACCGTCATACGCCTGGCCGTCGCCGGGCGCCCCAATGTCGGCAAATCCACGCTGATCAACACCTGGCTGGGCGAGGAGCGCCTGGTGGCCTTCGATCTGCCGGGCACGACGCGCGACGCCATCTCGGTGCCGTTCGAGCGCAATGGCCAGCGGTTCGAGCTGATCGATACTGCAGGCCTGCGCCGCAAGGGCAAGGTGTTCGAGGCCATCGAGAAGTTCTCCGTCGTCAAGACCCTGCAGGCCATCGAATCGGCCAACGTGGTGCTGCTGTTGCTTGATGCCACTCAGGGCGTGACGGATCAGGACGCGCATATCGCGGGCTATATCCTGGAAAGTGGCCGCGCCGTGGTGATTGCCGTGAACAAGTGGGACGCGGTGGACGACTATCAGCGCCAGCAGCTGGAGCGCTCCATTGAGTCGCGCCTGTCCTTCCTCAAGTTTGCCCCGCTGCATTTCATCTCCGCCATCAAGCGCCAGGGCATAGCGCCGCTGTGGACTTCCATCGCGCAGGCCTACAAGTCGGCCAACCGCAAGATGCCCACGCCGGTGCTCACGCGCCTGCTGCACGAAGCAGTGCAATTCCAGACCCCGAAGCGTGCCGGCGGCTTCCGTCCCAAGCTGCGCTATGCGCACCAGGGTGGCATGAATCCACCGGTGATCGTGATCCACGGCAATTCCCTGGAACATGTCTCGGATGCCTACAAGCGCTTTCTGGAGGGGCGTTTCCGCAAGGAGTTCGACCTGGTTGGCACACCGCTGCGCATAGAAATGAAAACCTCCAGCAATCCTTACACCGACAAGAACGGCGCCTGAGCCCTTGCGCTGCATATGGCAGCGCGGCTGTGGTAAGGTGCCGCTTTACAACAACATTTTTGAACACGGAGAATATCGTGAGCAATAAAGGTCAGCTTCTTCAAGACCCCTTCCTGAACGCACTGCGTCGCGAGCATGTGCCGGTGTCCATCTACCTGGTCAACGGTATCAAGCTGCAGGGGCAGATCGAGTCCTTCGATCAATATGTCGTGTTGTTGCGCAACACGGTCACGCAGATGGTCTACAAGCACGCTATCTCCACCATCGTGCCGGGGCGTGCCGTCAATTTCTCTACGGTAGAAACCGCCGAGGGCAGCAATCAGTAAGCCAGCAACGCAGCTTGAGGCATTGCCAGGGTCCAAGCGCTTCGCATGCAAGGATCCGCAGCCTTGAGTTCCAAGCCATCTTCCGATGCCCGCACCACGCCGGTCCTGTTGATCGGCGTGGATTTTGGTGCGCCGCATTTCGACGCCGACTTGCAGGAACTGGGCTTGCTGGCACAGACCGCGGGCCTGAATCCGGTAGCTCGACTGACGTGCAAGCGCAAGGCGCCGGATGCAGCGCTCTTCGTCGGCAGCGGCAAGGCCGACGAGATTCGAACCCTGGCCCAGATGCATGGTGCCCAGGAAGTGTTGTTCGACCAGGCCCTGAGTCCGGCACAGCAGCGCAACTTGGAGCGCCATCTGCAGCTGCCGGTGAACGACCGCACCCTGCTGATCCTGGAGATTTTCGCCCAGCGTGCGCGTAGCCACGAGGGCAAGCTGCAGGTGGAGTTGGCGCGTCTGCAGTACCTCAGCACCCGGCTGGTGCGCCGCTGGTCCCACCTGGAGCGCCAGCAGGGCGGCATCGGCATGCGCGGCGGCCCGGGCGAGACGCAGATCGAGCTGGACAAGCGCATGATCGGCGACGCCATCAAGCGCACTCGCGAGCGTTTGCTCAAGGTCAAGCGCCAGCGCGCGACCCAGCGGCGCCAGCGCGAGCGCCGTGATACCTACAACATCTCCCTGGTTGGCTACACCAACGCGGGCAAGTCCACCTTATTCAATGCGTTGGTGAAGGCGCGCGCATACGCCGCCGACCAGCTGTTTGCCACGCTGGACACCACGACGCGGCAGCTGTACCTGGGCGAGGCGGCCGGCTCGGCATCCCTGTCGGATACGGTGGGTTTCATCCGTGATCTGCCCCACGGGTTGGTCGATGCCTTTCAGGCCACATTGCAGGAGGCGGTGGATGCCGATCTGCTGTTGCATGTGGTGGATGCGGCCAACCCTGACTACCCGGAGCAGATTGCCCAGGTGCAAATGGTGTTGGCGGAAATTGGCGCCTCGGACATTCCGCAGTTACTGGTATTCAACAAACTCGATGCCATGGCGCTCGAATCCAGGCCCAAGCAATTGCAGGACATGTACGCACTGGATGGGCGCAAGGTGCCGCGCATCTTCGTGAGCGCACGCCAGGGCGAAGGGGTGGCGGCATTGCGTGAACAGCTGGCGCAGGTGGTGGCATCCGCGGCCAGTCCCAACAGCATGTCCCCTGATCAGGCCACTGAATTGCCGAATCCCCATGTTTGATTGGGCACAATGCCGGTTGTTACAGATCTACAAAGAACCAGAGAACTTGCGCATGAATCTTCCTAACCGTGCCTCGCGCTGGGCATTGTTGCCCGAGCGCATCCGAGGGATGTTCAATCTCAACGATCCGCGCTGGGGCCGTGGTGACGACAAGGGCGAATCAGATGAGCGCCCCCAGCAGCCGGAACGCCCCAACAACGACAGGCCGCAGGGCGGCAGAGGGCGTGACCAGGGTCCAGGTGGGCAACCGCCGGACCTCGATGAACTCTGGCGTGACCTCAATCGCAAGCTGAGCGGCTTATTTGGAGGTGGCAATGGCGGTGGCCGAGGGCGCATGCCAGGCGGCGGCAATGGCGGCGGTGGCTTGCAACCCGACATGAAGAACGCCGGGGTAGGCGTTGGTCTGATCGCGGCCATAGCCGTTTTGATCTGGCTGGGGACGGGCTTTTTCATCGTGCAGGAAGGCCAGCAGGCCGTGATCACGCAGTTCGGCAAGTACAAGAGCACGGTAAATGCCGGCTTCAACTGGCGCTTGCCTTATCCCATCCAGCGTCACGAGCTGGTGTTCGTGACCCAGATCCGTTCGGCTGACGTTGGGCGCGACACCATCATCAAGAGCACGGGTCTACGCGAATCGGCGATGCTGACAGAAGACGAGAACATCGTCGAAATCAAGTTTGCCGTTCAATACCGCTTGAATGATGCCAGGGCATGGCTGTTCGAGAGCCGTAACCCGGCTGATGCCGTGGTGCAGGTGGCGGAGACGGCGGTGCGTGAAGTCGTTGGCAAGATGAAGATGGACACTGCGCTGGCTGAAGAACGCGACCAGATTGCCCCGCGCGTGCGCAACCTGATGCAAATCATTCTGGATCGCTACAAGATTGGCGTGGAAGTGGTGGGCATCAACCTGCAGCAGGGCGGCGTGCGTCCGCCGGAGCAGGTGCAGGCGGCGTTTGATGACGTGCTCAAGGCGGGTCAGGAGCGCGAGCGCGCAAAGAACGAGGCGCAGGCCTATGCCAATGACGTGATTCCGCGTGCAGTGGGTACGGCGTCGCGCCTGGGAGAAGAAGCCGCCGCTTACAAGGCGCGCATCGTGGCCCAGTCCCAGGGTGATGCGCAGCGTTTCGCTGCCGTGCTGACGGAGTACCAGAAAGCCCCCCAGGTAACACGCGACCGCATGTATATCGAATCCATGCAGCAGATCTACAGCAATGTCACCAAGGTGCTGGTGGAGTCGCGCCAGGGTTCCAATCTGCTGTATCTGCCTTTGGACAAGATCATGCAGGGTGTCTCGCAAACACTGCCAGCGGCAACTCCAGAGGCTCCGCCTGCCGGATCCACTGGCACTGCTGCACCCTCTCAATTTCCCAGCGACTCCCGTATCACGCGCGACCCCAACCGCTCGCGCGAACGTGAGTCTCGATAGGAGATCTGTGTGAACAGAATCGGATTTTTTGTTTCCAGCATCCTGGTGCTGCTGGGTTTGGCCAGCTCCATGATGTTCGTGGTCGATCAGCGTCAGTTTGGTGTGGTGTATGCACTGGGACAGATCAAGGAAGTGATCACCGAGCCTGGCCTGAACTTCAAGCTTCCGCCTCCATTCCAGAACGTGCGCTATATCGACAAGCGCTTGTTGACGCTGGACAGCTCGGACACCGAGTCCATGCTGACGGCGGAGAAGCAGCGCGTGGTGATCGACTGGTATGTGCGTTGGCGTATTTCCGATCCGCAGGAATACATCCGCAATGTCGGCCTGGATGAGAGTGCGGGCGCCATGCAGCTCAATCGTGTGGTGCGCAATGCCTTCCAGGAAGAGGTCAATCGTCGTACCGTGAGGGAGCTGCTATCGAGCAAGCGTGATGCCCTGATGGAAGACGTCAAGCGCGAGGTGCTGGAGGCCGTGCGTGGCGCCAAGCCATGGGGCGTGGATGTGGTGGACGTGCGTATCACGCGCGTGGACTATGTGGAAGCGATCACCGAGTCCGTGTACCGACGCATGGAGGCCGAGCGTAAGCGTGTGGCCAACGAGCTGCGCTCGACCGGCGCCGCCGAGGGCGAAAAAATCCGCGCCGACGCCGATCGCCAGCGGGAGATCGCCATCGCGAACGCCTACCGTGATGCGCAGAAGATCAAGGGTGAGGGCGACGCTGAAGCGGCGCGCCAGTACGCAGAGGCCTTTGGGCGTGATCCGCAGTTTGCTCAGTTCTATCGCAGCCTGGAGGCCTACAAGGCCAGCTTCAACCGCAAGAGCGACGTGGTGGTGCTTGATCCATCCTCCACCGATTTCTTCAAGGCGTTTCGTGGCGGCGCGGCACCCGGCACGTTAGCGGCTCCCGGCGCTGTACCCCGCAAGCCCTGAGCAGACTTTCATTGCGGCTCATGGACTGGGCAGACAGTTTTTGGATGGCTCTCGGGCTGGTGTTGGTGATCGAAGGGATTTTTCCCTTCGTTTCGCCCACTGGCTGGCGGCAAATGTTTACGCAGATTCTGCAATTGCGTGACGGGCAGATCCGGTTTTTTGCGCTGCTCAGCATGCTTGGCGGCGCTCTGGTTCTCCTGCTGTTGTCATAGTGGCAGCGGGTACGGGTGCTTACTGCGCGTGCCGGTAGAATCGTTCTTTTAACAGCCTTCCCCACTCCATGTCTGCCTGGGTCCTGCCGGATCACATTGCCGATGTATTGCCCTCCGAGGCGCGGCACATCGAAGAACTTCGTCGCGGGTTGCTCGATACCGCTCGCAGCTACGGCTACGAGTTGGTTATGCCGCCGCTGCTTGAGCATCTGGACTCGCTTTTGACCGGCACCGGCGAGGCGCTGGATCTGCAGACCTTCAAATTGGTGGATCAGCTCTCAGGTCGCTCGCTGGGGCTGCGCGCAGACACTACGCAGCAAGTGGCCCGCATCGACGCCCATTTGCTCAATCGCAAGGGCGTGACGAGGCTGTGCTACTGCGGCCCCGTGCTGCACACGCGTCCGGATCGGCCCCATGCCACACGCGAGCCCCTGCAGTTTGGTGCGGAGATATACGGTCACCCAGGCATGGAGGCAGATATCGAGGCCGTCCAGCTCTCGCTGGAATGCTTGCGCGGCGCACATGTGCAGGACGTGAGCGTCGATCTGGCCGACGTGCGTATCGTGCGCAGCCTGCTGGCAGGGGTTCCGGTGGGCTGGCAGACCCTGGGTCGCGTACATGGGGCGCTGGCGGCAAAAGACATCAGCGAGCTGACATCGCTGACCCGCGATTTTCCTGCTGCTTCGCGCCAGGGGCTCTTGGCGCTGTTGCAGCTGTATGGGGATATTGGCGTCTTGGATGAGGCGGAAATCGCCCTGAAATCCATAGCTGGCGTGCGCAACGTGCTATCGGATTTGAGGGCATTGGCGTCCAGCATCCAAGGTGCACGAGTGACCTTTGACCTGGCTGATCTGCGCGGCTATGCGTACTACAGTGGCGCCCGTTTTGCCATCTACACCCAGGGCGCAAGCGATGCGCTGGTGCGTGGTGGTCGCTATGACGAGGTGGGTGCGGTATTCGGTCGCAACCGCCCTGCAGCGGGTTTCAGCCTGGATATCAAGCAACTGGTCAGCGTCGTTTCGCCCCGACCGCTCAAAGCAGCCATCCGCGCGCCTTGGGGGGAAGGGCAGGGGGCAAATGCAGCGATCGCATCCTTGCGCTCGCAAGGTGAGACTGTGGTGTGCATGCTGCCGGGGCATGGCAGCGAGGTGGATGAATTCCGCTGCGACCGTGAGCTGATCCGGGTTGGTGATCGCTGGGTTGTCCAGGCCATCTGATTTTTGATTTTTCCAGTATTTGAATCGGGTTTGACATGAAAACTAGCAAAGGACGCAACGTCGTCGTGGTCGGTACCCAGTGGGGTGACGAGGGCAAGGGCAAGCTCGTCGACTGGCTCACCGAAAGCGCACAGGGGGTGGTGCGCTTCCAAGGCGGCCACAACGCTGGCCATACATTGGTCATCAACGGGGTCAAGACGGCGTTGCACCTGATTCCCAGCGGCATCATGCGCCCAGGCGTGAAGTGCTACATCGGCAATGGCGTAGTGCTTTCCGCAGCCAAGCTGTTCGAGGAAATCGAGGGGCTGGAAAAGGCTGGCGTGGAGGTGCGGTCGCGCCTTCGTGTCAGCGAGGCTTGCCCGTTGATCCTGCCCTTCCATGTGGCCCTCGACGTGGCCCGCGAGGCAGCGCGTGAGCATGGTGGCGTCGAAAAAATCGGTACCACGGGGCGTGGCATTGGCCCGTCCTACGAGGACAAGATCGCGCGGCGTGCGCTGCGCGTGCAAGATCTGAAGTATCCGGAGCGGTTTGTCGCGAAGTTGCGCGAGTTGCTGGCCTTGCACAACCATGTGTTGAGCACCTTCCTGGGTTCCGGCAGTTTTCAGTTCAGCGATGCGCTCAGGCCATACATGAAAGACGGGCAGGTTCAGTTCGATCCGGTTTTCGCCGAGGCCATGCGCCATGCCGAGATGCTCAGGCCCATGATGGCGGACGTGTCGCGCGAGCTGAACGAAGCCCATGCAGCGGGTGCCAACCTGCTGTTCGAAGGTGCACAGGGCACACTGCTGGATGTCGATCACGGCACCTACCCCTACGTCACCTCCAGCAACTGTGTTGCGGGCAATGCCGCCGCGGGTTCGGGTGTCGGGCCCGGGATGCTGCATTACGTGCTGGGTATCACCAAAGCCTACTGCACACGGGTGGGAGGCGGCCCGTTCCCGACCGAGCTGGAATGGGAGAAGCCAGGCACGCCGGGCTATCACATGAGCACCGTGGGTGCCGAGAAGGGCGTTACCACCGGCCGCAGTCGCCGCTGCGGCTGGTTTGATGCCGCGCTGCTCAAGCGCAGTGCACAGGTCAACGGCCTGTCAGGGCTATGCATCACCAAGCTGGATGTGCTCGACGGCCTGGAAGACTTGATGTTGTGTGTCGGCTATGACCTCGACGGCGAACGCATCGACCTGCTTCCCATGGGGGCGGACGACATTACTCGCTGCAAGCCCATCTACGAAAAAATGCCAGGGTGGGCGGATTCGACGGTGGGCGTGACGAGCTATGACGCCTTGCCAGTCCAGGCGCGCAACTATCTGGAGCGTATTGAACAGGTGACGGGCGTGCCCATCGCGATGATTTCGACGAGCCCCGATCGGGATCACACCATTTTGGTGCAAAACCCCTACGCTGCCGGCTAGGAAGTTCACATTCAATCGGGCTATGACGCCCGTGAATAAAGCGACATGTGATATGAAAAGAGGAGCATTAAATGCTGACTGAAGACGGCAAACACCTTTACGTAAGCTACGACGAGTACCACAACCTGATCGAAAAGCTGGCGTTGAAAGTGCATCAGTCCGGCTGGGAGTTCGACACCATTTTGTGCCTCGCCCGGGGCGGCCTGCGTCCCGGCGACATCCTGAGCCGCATCTTTCAAAAACCCCTGGCCATCATGTCTACCAGTTCCTATCGTGCCGAGGCTGGGACCGTTCAGGGGCATCTGGATCTTGCGCGCTTCATCACCACACCCAAGGGGGAAATTGCGGGGCGCGTGCTCCTGGTCGACGATTTGGCGGATTCGGGGCATACCTTGAGGGCGGTGATTGACATGCTCAAGACCAACTATGCACCCATCACCGAACTGCGTAGCGCGGTGATCTGGACCAAAGGAATGTCCACCTTCACGCCGGACTACTCAGTGGAATTCTTGCCAACCAACCCGTGGATTCATCAACCCTTCGAGGGCTACGACTCCCTGGTTCCGGAAAAATTGGCAGAAAAATGGCGTTGGTAGGCGATCGCATTGAAAACTTTCCGTACGGGCCTTTTTTGCGGCTATACTAGAGGGCTCTCTCCAGCGAAAGTGCTTTTCGAAGTGCCAGATGATGTGGCGGATGGGAAGAAAATTTTCCCACCTTGAGTTGCAAGATGGTTAAAACCCGATGTATACTTCAAAGCTTCGCTGATTGCAGTGGCTGGTTGTTGAGAGATGACTGGTTGGTGCGTGATGCGGGGGTCGAAAGACCACAAAGTTTGACAGGACTTTAAAATCTGTTGTAGAATTCAAGGCTCCGCTGATCGCAGCAAAGTAAGCAAGTTGAAAGCAATTTTGGCTTGTGGGATCGTTAACAACATACAGCCGATAAGCGTGGGCGTTTGATGGCGAATGCCAAGTTCTTCGGAACTATCAAACGCTCATGAGAGAGAGAAGTGAGTTTTCGCTTCAATTT